>Ga0182005_1000008_pt1 | contig 471394 bp, 387 predicted proteins | sample Sormic07211103_1_FD_123021 | JGI IMG/M metagenome (GOLD analysis project Ga0182005, IMG submission 123021) | Rhizosphere microbial communities from Sorghum bicolor, Mead, Nebraska, USA - 072115-103_1 MetaG | ecosystem: Host-associated > Plants > Roots > Rhizosphere | place: USA: Nebraska...
CGCTGCGCTCGCCGTAAGCTGCCTGGCAAAGCGCCTCGACGTCCATTTCCATGAGTCGCTGCAGAGCTTGCTGCACTGTCTGGCGGATGAAATCTGCATCTGCCCCCTTTTCGGCAAGCTCAGCTAATGCGATAGCGGTGTCGGTCATTGTGGTTCCTTAAAGTGGTTTTATTAAGGTCTTCTTAAACCCAACATGACCTCAAGAATCACAATGACCACCTTCTCGCGGCCTTCCTAAATGCCATCTCTGGCGAAGTCTTCATACACCACGTCGTGTGACGCCATCCCCCATTTCTAGACTTCAGATCAATATCGATACCGTGTGGCGATTGGAAGACGGGCAATATAACAGTTTGAAGCAACTTTTCTACTTGGTGAAACGCCGCACATAGTGCCCCAATAGTTGTTGTTAAAATTTTACTTCAGGTCGAAATGACGGAAGCCTGGTTGCTTGCATCAATAACGTCAGCGTTTTTCGAGGAGCGTACATGAGCAAGTTCGAGTATCCCAGGCCCCAGTTGGTAAGAGACGGATGGCTGTCCCTCAATGGCGAATGGGATTTCGCTTATGACGACGAACTGCAGTATGGCGGGCCCGATGAGGGCATCAACTGGGAGCATCGCATCCAGGTGCCGTTTGCCCCGGAATCGGCAGCCAGCGGACTTGGCGACCAGAACTTCCACCCGTGCGTGTGGTACCGCCTGAACTTCGACCTGATCCGCGACGGCGAATGCGTGTTGCTGCACTTTGGCGCAGTCGACTATGCCGCCAAGGTATGGCTGAACGGTCGCCTGGTTGCCCAGCACGAAGGCGGCCACACGCCGTTTACGGCCGATATCACCGATGCCCTGGTGACTGGCGCGCCACAGGTGTTGATAGTCCGGGCCGAGGATGATCCGGCCGACTTGCACAAACCGCGCGGCAAACAGGATTGGCTGCGCGAACCCCACTCGATCTGGTACCCGCGCACCACCGGCATCTGGCAGACGGTGTGGATCGAGCAGGTGGCTGCCACCTATATCAAGCAGCTGCGCTGGACGCCGATATTTGACGGCTTTGAAATCGGTTGCGAGGTCCTGGCGGCTGGCAAGCAAAAATCCGGACTGTCGGTGGAGGTCCGGCTCTCGCTCGGCGACAAGGTGCTGGCCGACGATATCTACATGCTTGTTGGACTCGAAGCGAATCGGAAGATCGCCTTGTCCGATCCCGGCATCGATGATTCCCGCAACGAGCTGCTGTGGAGTCCCGAGCGGCCCATCCTCATCGATGCCGAGCTGACGCTGCGCCACGGTGACCGCGTGCTCGATACCGTGCGATCCTACACCGCGCTGCGCTCGGTATCGCTCAACCGCGACCGCTTCATGCTCAACGGACGGCCGTACCAGCTGCGCCTGGTTCTGGACCAGGGCTACTGGACCGAATCGCTGATGACGGCGCCCAACGACGAAGCGCTGCGCCGCGATGTTGAACTGGCCAAGGCGATGGGGTTCAATGGCGTGCGCAAGCACCAGAAGATCGAAGATCCGCGCTACCTGTACTGGGCCGACAAGCTCGGGTTACTGGTGTGGGAAGAAATGCCTTCCGCCTACGCTTTCAGTCCGCGCGCGGTGACACGGCTGGTCAAGGAGTGGACCGAGGCCATAGAGCGCGATTACAGCCATCCCTGCGTGATCGTCTGGGTGCCATTTAACGAATCGTGGGGTGTGCCCAATCTTACGGCCATGCAAGCACATCGTAACGCCGTCGAGGCCTTGTACCATCTGACGCGGGTGCTGGACGCCACGCGCCCGGTGATTGGCAACGATGGCTGGGAAGCTGCCGCCACCGATATTCTCGGCATCCACGATTACGATGGAGAGCCGCAGCGCCTGCGCGCGCGCTACGAAAGCCAGGAGTCGCAAACGCTGTTCGACCGGCGTCGCCCTGGCGGCCGGATACTGACACTGGACGGCTTCCCGCACAGGGGACAACCAATCGTGCTGACCGAATTTGGCGGCATCGCGTATGACCCCAAGGCGCCATCGCATCACACCTGGGGCTACTCGCGCACCAACACCGCCGAAGCATTCGAAGGCATGTACCGCGAACTGCTCAAGGTCGTCAACGAGACGCCGATGTTCAGCGGCTTCTGCTACACGCAGTTTGCCGACACCTTCCAGGAGACCAATGGCTTGCTCAATGCAGACCGCACCCCAAAGATTCCGCTTGAACAGATCAACAGCGCTACCCGTAACGCAGGACGCTGACGCCCGCGGTCTACTGCACCGCTAACCACCGGCTCGCAAGAGCCCACCAAGGAGAGTCTCATGCAAACCGTAATCGTTTTCTGTCACCTGCGTTGGGACTTCGTTTATCAGCGGCCGCAGCAGCTGCTCACGCGTCTCGCCGAACACTACAAGGTGCTGTTCATCGAAGAACCGCTGTTCGATACGGCCGCGCCGCACCTGCACGCTTATAGCCCTGCACCTAATCTGACCGTGTACCAGCCTCACACCCCGGTGCAGGCCCCCGGGTTCCATGACGAACAGATGCCAGTCCTGCAATCGCTGCTGGCCAACCTGGTACCGCCTGATGACGATCCGATCGTGTGGTTCTACACCCCTATGGCGCTGCCGTTGCTGGCGCAGCAGCATCCGTCACTGGTGGTGTACGACTGCATGGACGAACTCTCGGCGTTCAAGAATCCGCCTCCCGAACTGCTGCAGCGCGAGGCGGCGCTGCTGGCAGTTGCCGATCTCGTATTTACCGGTGGGCCCAGCCTGTACGAAGCAAAGCGCAACCGGCACGCCAATGCCTACTGCTTTCCCAGCAGCGTCGATGCAGCGCACTTTCAACGTTCGCTCGACCGTAGCGACGTCCATCCCCTGCAGCAGCACATCCGCAGGCCGCGCCTGGGTTTCTACGGTGTCATCGATGAAAGGTTCGACACCGGCCTGATCGCGGCCATTGCTGATGCGCATCCGGATTGGCAGGTCGTACTTGTCGGACCGGTCGTCAAGATCGACGCGGCGGACCTTCCCGTGCGCCCCAACATTCACTACCTCGGGCAGCATTCGTACCAGGTGTTGCCGCAATTTCTGGCGGGTTGGGACGTGTGCCTGTTGCCCTTCGCGCTGAACGAGTCGACCCGCTTCATCAGCCCGACCAAGGTATTGGAGTACATGGCCGCATCGCTACCCATCGTCAGCACCGCCATCACCGATGTCGAGCAGCCGTATGGCCATGTGGTTGCCATCGGCCACGACCACGCCGAGTTCATCGCCCATTGCGAAAAAGCGTTGTGCCAGACCGGCGAGCGAACTGGCGCGATGGCGCAACAGATGCGGGCAATTATTGCGGCGACGTCCTGGGACGCCACGGCAGAACATATGCGCGAGTTGCTTGAACACGCCACTGCCGAACGCGTGGCCGGCTCGCGGCATGACGTGCCGCCGGTGGAGCCGGCAGTACTTGCGGGCAAAACCGGCGCCCACGAACTCGATGCAGAACGCGCCCTCGTTCAGCGGCCCGAACTGGTAGCGTGAATCACCGCCGGGCGGCTGACGCGGCCGCGTTCGCTGCCCGGCTATCACCGGCCCCGGCCGCAGTTAATATCAACACGTTGCTGGAGACTAGATGAAACCTATCGCCATTGTCGGTGCAGGATTTTCCGGGGCCGTGATTGCCCACCAGTTGGCGCAAGCCGGCCATACCGTCCAGGTGTTCGAGGCACGGCCTCACGTGGGCGGCAACTGCCACTCCGAACGCGATGCCGAGACCGGCGTCATGCTGCACGTGTACGGCCCGCATATTTTTCACACCGATAATGAGCGGGCATGGGAATTCGTCAACCGCTTCAGCGAGTTCAAGCCGTATGTGAACCGGGTGAAGGCGATTACGGGCGGCCGGGTCTACACCTTGCCGATCAACCTGCTGACCATCAACCAGTTCTTCGGCAAGACTTTCCGCCCTGCTGATGCCGCCGAGTTTCTGGCGGCCCTCGGTGACAAAACCATCGATAATCCGCAGACCTTCGAGGAACAGGCGCTGCGCTTTGTCGGCCGCGAGCTGTATGAAGCGTTTTTCAAGACCTACACGATCAAGCAATGGGGGCTGTCGCCCAGTGAACTGCCGGCAAGCATCCTGAAACGCTTACCGGTGCGCTTCAATTACGACGATAACTATTTTAGCCACAAGTACCAGGGCATGCCGGTGAACGGCTACACGGCGCTGGTCCAGAAGATGCTCGATGTGCCGGGCGTCAGCGTGTACCTCGGCACACCGTTCGACCCGGCATCGAAAAACGATTTCGAGCATGTTTTCTACGCCGGCCCCATCGACGCGTGGTTTGGTCATTCGGAGGGTCGTCTGCCATATCGAACACTGGACTTCGAGGTGTTCCGCGACCGTGGCGACTACCAGGGTAACGCCGTGGTCAATTATTGCGACGCTGCCCAGCCATATACGCGGATTACCGAGCACAAACATTTCTCGCCGTGGGAGCAGCACGAAGGCACGATCCTGTACAAGGAATACAGCCGGCAATGCGAGGACAACGATATTGCGTACTATCCGATACGCCTGGCGCGCGACAAGGAGCAGCTCGAACGATATGTCGCAATCGCCAGGCAGGAGCGCAACGTCACCTTCGTCGGGCGGCTTGGCACCTACCGCTATCTGGACATGGATGTCACCATCCACGAGGCACTGATCACCGCCGACAGGTTCCTGGCCAGTGCGGATGACCGCGTCGCCATGCCTGCATTCGTCATCGACCCACTGGCGTAGCGCCTTGCCGCCGTTCGTGCTCCGACCGCTTCTTGCAAGGGACTCCGCATGCAGATTTTCCGGAACAACTCAGTGACGCAGCCGCTGGCCTTATGGGGCGGCATCGAATGCACGGTCAACCGCGTCGGCGATCGGTATTTCGACCAGGCCGCGCAGAGCGGCCACGAGTCCCGCCCCGACGACATCGAAGTATTGCATTCCACAGGCCTGTCGGCGCTGCGATATCCTGTATTGTGGGAACGCGTTGCGCCTGATGGACTGGACCAGGCCTACTGGTCGGTGGTCGACGTGCCGCTGGCGGCCTGTCGCGAACGCGGTATCACCGTGATCGCGGGCCTGGTGCACCACGGCAGCGGGCCGCGCAATACGAGTCTAGTCGACGCCGGTTTTGCACCGGCACTGGCTGCCTATGCGGGTGCCGTTGCCGCACGCTATCCATGGATAGAACATTACACGCCGGTCAACGAACCGCTGACCACGGCGCGCTTTAGCACCTTGTATGGATTGTGGTACCCACACGCCTCGAGCGACCGCGCATTTGTCACCGCCGTGCTGAACCAGGCGCGCGCCACGGTATTGGCTATGCAGGCCGTGCGCAGCGTCAACCCGGCCGCGAAACTGGTGCAAACCGACGACCTCGGTAAAACCTGGGGCACGGTCGAGATGGCAGCGGTGACGGAGTTTTACAACGACAGGCGTTGGCTGGCGTGGGACCTGTTGTGCGGCAAGGTCGATCAGCGCCATTCTCTGTGGGCGTACCTGCTCAAGCACGGCGCCACCGTTGCCGATCTACTGTGGTTCCGAGAGCACCCGTGCCCGCCCGACATCATCGGCGTCAATTATTACGTCACCAGCGAGCGCTGGCTCGATCACCGTGTCGAACGATATCCGCACCTGCGCCCCGGCCTGATCGATGGCCAGCCCTGTATCGATACCGAAGCGGCGCGGGTGGCCGAAGCACCGCAGGCGCATCTGGCGCCGTTGTTGATCGAAGCCTGGCACCGCTATGGTTTGCCGATCGCCATCACGGAGGCGCACATTCATGCTGGCCGTGAAGACCAGCTGCGCTGGATGACGGAAGTCTGGGACGCTGCCCTGGCGGCCCGGGCCGCAGGCGTCGACATGCAGGCGGTCACGGCCTGGGCGCTGCTGGGCTCGTTTGACTGGGACAGCCTGGTCACCCGCCAGGCGGGCCACTATGAATCGGGCGCTTTCGACATTCGTGGCGGCAAACCGCGCCCCACCGCCGTGGCCCGACTGCTGCAACAGGTCGCCGCCGGTGATAGCCCCTCGCATCCAGCAGCCCTTGGGCTGGGCTGGTGGCGGCGCCCCACGCGCTATCATCCGGGCCGGCGCAGTGCCTTGCGACAGAGTATTGCGGCGGCCCCTGCGGCACCGGATGCCGCCATGCGTACACCGTTGCTGATCTCCGGCGCAAATGGCACATTGGGCCGCGCTTTCGCCCGAATCTGTACCGAGCGCAACCTTGCGTTCAGGCTGGTCAGCCGGGACGAGATGGACATCACCGACCCCGACTCGGTCGAGCGGGCACTCCAGCGCTACCAGCCGTGGGCATTGATCAATGCCAGCGGCTATGTTCGCGTTGACGACGCAGAGCGCGATGCCGAACGATGTTTTCGCGAGAACGCCCATGGCCCGCATGTACTGGCCATGGCATGTGCCCGCCATCGCATCCATCTGACCACCTTCTCCAGTGACCTGGTGTTCGATGGCCGGGCAGGGCAACCGTATGTCGAAACCGATGACATCTCGCCCATCAACGTCTATGGACGCAGCAAGGCTGACGGCGAGCAGGCGGTTCTGGGCCTGTTGTCTAATGCCCTGGTCATACGCACCAGCAGCTTTTTCGGCCCATGGGACAAGTACAATTTTGTACACCGCGCGCTGGGGGCGCTGGAAGCAGGGCAGGCATTCGGCGCTCCCGGTGACCTCATCATCACGCCCACGTATGTCCCCGACCTGGTCGATACGTGCCTGAACCTGGTCGTTGACGGTGAGCGCGGAATCTGGCATCTCACCAACGGATGCGTTGTTTCATGGTTCGCGCTGGCGCGCAGGGCGGCCGTGCATGCGAGGATGGACCCCACAGCCTTGTACGAACAGAAATCGTCCGACTGCAATTACATTGCCAGGCGGCCCGCCAATAGCGCGCTGCGCAGTCACCGTGCCGTGCTGCTGCCCACACTTGACAACGCGTTGACCCGGTTCATGGCGCAGCGCACCGATCACCTCTCTGGCATCGAAGCGATCAGCGGCTGACTTCCTAAATGCAGACCAAAAAAGATTCTAAAAAGGTTGCAGGAAATCACAGTAATACTCTCTGCCACATGGATGGGCCATTTCACGCCACTCTGGGTTGATATGTCGCCCATAGGTATTCCTGTACCGTACGCGCGAGCGAGATCGATGCCGATACATCGAGGAGGACCAAATGTTGGAATATCTAGTTCAAATGGGTGGCCAGGAACAAAGCCCGCCGTTCACGGGAACGTTCTCGGATGCCGACTTCACCCATCTGCTTTCACCCCGCGTCGGCAGGGCGTTCGACCTGGAACACTTCAAGGCATATGTCATGCCCAATGGGCAGATCGCACTGGCCAGGAAACCTGATTACGTCGACTGCACTACCGTGGAACTGGCATCGCTGGTTGAGGCGCTGCGGATTGCGATCACTGGAAAGTCATGGTGAGACGTCCTGCATGCTGCATGCTGCAGGCTGCAGAAGAAGAAGCTCACGCTGGCGACACACCTGGCGTATTTGACGCATTTTGCCATCATGGTACGGCAGGGATACGCCAGACAGGCTGATGCATCAGCCGTGATTTCAGCTCCCCGATGAACCAGCGTAACTGCTTCAGCCAGCTGCCAGCCTTTCCCTTACTGCCTTCACGCTGACGCCGACTTCTTTCACCAGTTGTTGTAAGCGGTCTTTCGTCACGCCCAGTTCCCCGGTCCAATAAGCCACCTCGTGCGGTTCATTGACATTGATTCGGGTGCGATCCTGCACCCCGGTTTTCGTTAAATCGTCACTCATGTCGTTCTCCTTTGTGTTAACTTCAATAATTTCACGATCGAGGTGCTTTCTCTGTTAATCGTCTAACGCCCGGTCTTGAAAGGCCAGATATCAGTGTTGACAGTCCCGCTTTCGAACTGCGCGCGTCGGGTTGCCGTTTTTCGATATGGTTGTATGCCAGGCCGGTTTGCCGTCCTCGCAACCGCAAGCAGTGGGCCGGATGGCATACCGGTGCTGGGGCCAGCGCTCGAGAGGAGGCAGGGTCCTTCCCATTTATAACGAATGCAGAAATGGCTGTTATGACGAACACTTCGCGACGTGTCAAACGGATCAGTCTGGGGCTCCAGGGCGCTGGAACTTATGGTGCATTTACGTGGGGCGTACTCGATAGATTACTGGACGAAGACGATTTGAAGATCGACGGTATCAGCGGCAGCAGCTCGGGCGCAGTCAATGCCGTCGTGATGGCCGATGGCTACGCTTTCGGCGGCGGACGAAGGGGGGCGCAGCAGGCGCTCAGGCGGTTCTGGACGGCGCTGGGACAGACCATGTCCCTGAGTCCAATGGCCCGCACGCCGCTTGACCGGGTGGCCGGGAACTGGACACTGGAATATTCCCCGGTCTATCATCTGCTGGAGATGGCCGCAGCCTTTCATAGCCCGGTACTGGAGACGCCTGTCAGTCAAAACCCTTTACGTAACGTGTTGAGCGCATTGGTCGATTTCGACCGTGTGCGCCGTTGCGAAGAGCTGCAATTGTTTGTCGGCGCAACCAATGTACGTACCGGTGGCGGCCACGTCTTTATCCGCAAAGAGCTGGACCCGCAGCGCGTGCTGGCGTCCGCGTGCCTGCCTACGGTGTTCGCCGCTGTTGAGGTCGACGGCGAAACGTATTGGGATGGCAGCTTTACGGCCAATCCTCCGCTGGCGCCATTTCTGCAACTGGGGGCACATGAACTGGGCGCCGCCACGGCCGATACGTGGCTGAGCCAGCACCGCGATGCGATCGGAGGCTGATTGTTGTAGCCTAATCATCTCGGACACTTCGTTAGCGTAAGCCAATCTGCAATCAAACTGATGTGCTCGCCCCCGTGCTCTGCCAAGCTTCGATACGCAGATAGCCACTCTAACTCCACTATCAGTGTGTCTAAGTTTTCCGAGAAATTTACATAGTTATTTATTGCTAACTTTTCCGAAAGTCGGTACGATTTCCACATCGACTCTTTATTCTTCATAGTGATCATTTCTCCTTTATTTCCTTCAGAAGATTGCCCGTCAAGTGTGCCACTGTCTGTCGACGCACTTGAGGGAGCCGTGTTCGCCTGGATGAAAACCCCTGCCGCATGGGACGAGCGCAAGCACCCAACCATTGTCCAATTCCTTCGTGATATCCGGCGCCACACAATTGGTATCTGCGGCGGCGGAACTGATTCACTGACGATTCTGAATCTGGAACTCGATCGGCTTGGCAAAAAGGTCTGCTGCACGGATGTTGACGCAAGGATTGATGACTTGCGCCACGCTTTATCGAGCCTGCATCTTGTTCCTCAAGCAGCGAAAGCGGGCAGCGAGCCTGTCGGTGAAAACAGATTATCAGCTCCGGGTGGCTGTACGGTAAGTACCGGGGAGCAGGAAATAGCGAGGCCGAACATGTCGCAACTGGCGGTGGGGGACTTGGTGACACTTGAGGATAATGAATGCGAAATGCTGGTAGTGGGAAGTGCAGATGAAGTGACGCAGCCGACCTGCAGTCCGTCGACCTGGTTTTGCGTCTGGGAGTGCGATCACCGCATGTTCGAGGAGGTGTTTGCGGAGGATATGTTGCGTCTGCTGCGAAAGGAGCGTCGACGAATTCCGAGGCCCTCCGATGCTGTCTTCCCCGGCCACAGCACCGGAACGAGGAAAAGCTGAAAGGATATCGCTTGGCTTGCATCCGGTCCAGCCGCTTGCATCCTGGTGCGCGGCTCCTCATGCGTACGAAACGGTAGGGAATGTGCGCCCATGTCGCCTGGGCTGGTGGTGGCCGAAGAAGCCTGCAGTTGTGATGAGTGAGGAAGCTAACCAACTCACCGCTCAATGCGAGGCATCATCAGAACCTCCTTCACCGTTCGGTCGGTTTTCCAGGTGCGCTGGCCGTGCTCGCGAAGGCATATCAACAGTCTTTTATCGAGGGGATGCCTATGCCAACCGGTGCAAACCCAAAGCGCGAACGCGAGTATAAAAAGCTCGAGCGCAAGTTCAAGAAGGAGGGGCGCTATGCGGGAAGGGAAGACGAGGTGGCCGCGCGCATTGTGAATAAACAGCGCGCCCAGACTGGTGAAGCGAAACATAGCCACAGGGCGCCGCAGCGCTCGGCGTCGCGCCGCAAGAGCCGGGGCGCCCGGTCGGCTTCGCGTCGCGGGAAGTCGTGAGTCAGCCTGTAGGCCAGGGGGGCGGCCGTACGTCGGTCTGCTTGATCCGGGAGAATTGTAGTTGGAGAGAAACTCGCTAAAAGATCAGTTGCGCAATGTGCTGGAGGAGGCGCGGATGGTGCTGCCGGGCATACAGGCGCTGTTTGGCTTTCAGACCGTGGCGGTGTTCAATCAGGCGTTTTCAGAGCTGCCATCGGCGACCCAAGCGGTGCACCTGGTGGCGCTGCTGTCGGTGGTGTCGGCGATTGCGCTGGTCATGATGCCCGCCGCCTGGCACCGGATCGTGGAGCCGCATCGCGTATCGACCACCACCGTTTCACTTGCCTCCCGGTTGATCTGCGCCGCGCTGCTTCCTCTTGCTGTCGGGTTGGCGCTTGATATTTATGTCGTGGTCTTCGCCGTTACGCGGTCGACTGCTGTCGCTGTGTCCGTGGCGGTGACTACCGCGACGGTCCTGATTGGTCTGTGGTTTGCCATTCCTTTCCTGCGACGTTTCTTCGATCACGACGGTCAGCCCTCCTGACGGCTTTCTAGGCCGGGCACTGGCAACGGGCTGGCAGAGCGCGCTCATGGACGGTCCGACACGTCGTTTCAGCCAGCCGGTCTTGGTGGTCTGCCGTACAGAATTCGTGCCATTTGTTCTTCAAACTTGGTGACCAGAGAAGCCCAAACCCGCAAACAAGTGCGACCTGGCCTATGCCAAGCGTACCCGTGTGGCCGACCCTGCGAACGTTCATGCGACGCTGAAAAAGGATGTTTCAGCCGTTGAGGACGCAGACGTCAAGGCATTGGCCGCCAAGCTCGAACAAACCGTCGCGCAGCACCTGGCAATGGTCAGGACGCTGGCCGCTGCGGTCAAGTGACATCGCTAAACTGGAGGAAATTCTATGACTAAGCCATTGAAAAAAATTGGGTCGCAGGTCATCGTCATTACAGGCGCCACCAGCGGCATCGGGCTGACGACCGCCCGCGCTGCTGCTGCCAGGGGCGCCGGCCTGGTACTGGCTGCCCGCGACAGCGACGCCCTTGACCAACTAGTGGCCGAACTGCGTGCGCAGGGCGCTGATGCTATCGCTGTGCCGACCGATGTGGGCGTGCGCGAAGAGGTGGAGGCGCTCGGGCTTGCGGCTATGCAACGCTACGGTCGCATCGATACCTGGGTCAATAACGCCGGCGTATCGATCTACGGCCGTTACCAGGACGTGCCGCTGGCGGACCAGCAACGGCTGTTCCAGACCAATTTCTGGGGAGTGGTGCACGGTTCGCTGGTGGCGCTCGACATGATGCGAGAAGGTGGCGGCGCCATCATCAACCTGGGCAGCGAATTGTCCGACCGGGCCGTGCCGCTACAAGGCATGTACTCGGCATCCAAGCATGCGGTCAAGGGATTTACCGATTCCTTGCGAATGGAAGTGGAAAAAGACGGTCTGCCGGTCTCGCTGACGCTGATCAAGCCTGCGGGGATCGACACCCTGTACACCAAGCACGCGCGCAACTACATGGAGAACGAACCTGAGCTGCCGGCGCCATTGTATGCCCCGGATCTGGTTGCCGATGCAATTCTCTACGCTGCCGAGTCGGGCGGGCGTGATATTTACGTGGGTGGCGCCTCGCGCATGATCTCGGCCGAGGGCAGCCTGATGCCGCGCTTACTCGACAAGTTGATGAATGCGATCATGTTCAAGCAGCAGAACACTGGTGAGCCTTCAGCGCCCGGCCGGCAGGACTCGCTGTACGCATCGAGCGGGCCCAGGCTGCGTGAGCGTCTTGGCGACCATGTCAGCAATGTCCACGAACATTCTGCCTACACCTACCTGACAACCAGGGGGAAACCGCTCGGGATCGGCTTGCTGATCGGTGCTGTCGCTATCGGGGTTTTAGCGGTTGCAGGGAGTGAGGCAAAGCGTGAATCGGTATGAATGGTTGTTGCAAAGACCGCAGCAACGCGCGATGGATGAGAGGAAGCAAAATGAGAGGAAGCAAAATGAGAGGGCGCCAGCCGTGACCCGGCCGCCGTCCTCCCGGCGTGATGTCAATGCTTGCGGCTTTGCTTGGCGCCGCCGCCAGCGGTCTTGGTGCCGGCCGCCTTGGTGTGGCTTTCAGCATCTTTGCCGGACTTGGACTTCTCTGGCGTCGCCGATTGCTTCGATCCGCTTTCGGTTGACGACTGCTTGCTGGAACCGCCTGACTTTTGCTTGGTCATGATGAACTCCGTGGGGTAAAGGAGATGCTATCTTGCGCCCCTTGTCGTAGGTTGGATGTGTGGCAGCGAACGCTCGCGACAGTATGTGGCGATTCCGCGCCCGCCTCCCGTTGCCATCGCCGGCGTTCCGCCAGCATTTCAGGAAGCCCTTCCAGGCGAGGCACAAGCGTGGCGCAAGACGTTAGTGCGTTTGGCGGAAACAGGCAGTTTAGTTTAGATAACCCGGGTTCTGGCAATGCGGAGCGCCGCACAACGTCGCCTGCGTCGTCCGCAATCGGAATCTGGTAAGGTGGCCTCCACTGCACCCGAGGAGAAATCATGAACAGCCAAATCGTCCGCATGCTGCCCAGTTTCGAAGCTGCCGAAGCGGCCCGTGTTGAATTGCTGGCAGACGGTTTCGACGTAAACGGTATTGATGTCAACGTAACGACCGACGAAGCAGGTTCCGCTGAAAGCAATTTTTATGTGGGCGACTCTCCCGCCGTCAAGGGTAGTGCGGACTACGAGGACGTGTTCAAGCCCGCCGCTCGTGGAGACTTGTGCATGATGACGGTAACCGTCGCGGATGCCGCCGAGCGTGAACGGGCAAGCGTCATCCTGGAAAAATGCGGTGCTGTAGATGTCGATCCCGCGCACGGTGCAGCAAAAAGCAGTTTCTAATTGGACCGCGGCCAGCCTGACGATTGGGTTGCCGCCAGACACCACCCGTTCTCCACCCGTGAGGCGCCCCAACGTTAGTACGTAAGTTTTACTCAGAATGCGCGCAAGCTGTTGATTAGGCTCGCGGGTGTCTGGCAAACTCGCGGCGATTCACATGTCGTCGCTCACCGCATGCGGTCGCTTGCAAATGCATGTCATATGAATGTTAATCATTTGCATTCAATTTATTACATGCCATGCCCTTCATCTCCATTCACCGCGCCGGTCCTGCATGGCCGCCCGATGCCGGCACCTTTTATGGTCAGCACCACGGCTGGCTGCTCGGATGGCTGCGTAAAAAGCTCGGCTGTGGTCATCATGCTGCCGACAAGGCGCAAGACACGTTCCTGCGCGTATTGATTGCGCCGCGCGCGGACGGATGTGATCGTGCCCAACAGCCACTGCCTGCGCTGCACGAACCGCGCGCCTACCTGACCACCGTCGCCAGCCGCCTGCTGCTCAATCATTACCGCCGCCTGTCGCTCGAACGCGCCTACCTCGAGGCGCTGGCGCAGGTACCTGAAACCCACGCGCCGTCACCGGAACAGCATTTGCTGACGCTGCAAACGCTGCACGAAATCGATGCCATGCTGGACGCCTTGCCGGCCAAGGCGCGCACTGCATTCCTGCTGGCGCAGTTCGAGGGCATGGCTTACGACGACATCGCCGCGCGCTTGCAGGTGCACGTGCGCACGGTCAAGCGCTACATGGCGATGGCATTCGAAGAGTGCATCTTGCTGGCCGCATGAGCACCACTGTTTCCAGCAGCGACCGCGCGCCGCTCGAGCGCCGCGTGGCGCGCCGCGCCGCGCACTGGCTGATGCTGCTGCATTGTGGCGACGCCACACCGGCCGATATCGACGCGTGCCGGCGCTGGCGCGCGGCCAGCCCCGAACATGAACGGGCCTGGCAGCGGGCCGAGAGCGTGCAGCAAAAATTCGGCGCGGTGGCGCCCGACCTGGCCATGCGAACACTGGGCCGCGATCGCCGCCATGCGCGCCGCGCCGGCATCCAGACCTTGCTCTTGCTGATGACCGCTGCGCCGGCCGGTTACTTTGTATGGCGCCGGCCGGTGCCGGCGCGGCCCGCCAGGTGCTGAGGGCCGGCCAGCAGTCCCGCTTCGATGCGGACGCCATCGAGGCGCCAGTAGCCGCCGGCCGCCATGCCGATGCATGGACGCGCGGCATGCTGTTCGCGCGCGACCTGCCGCTCGACAGCCTGGTGGCCGAACTGGGACGCTACCGGCGCGGCCTGCTGCGTTGCGATCCGGCGGTGGCGCGCTTGCGCATCAGCGGCGTGTTCCAGCTGAACCGGATCGACGCGTTGCTGGCGGCATTGCCGCGCACCTTGCCGGTCAGCGTGGTATACCGCACCCGGTACTGGGTAACCATCGTGCCGCGCGGGCAGGCCTGAGCCTCAAAAAAAATAATCGAGATAGTCTGTCACCTTTGCGTGCGTCGCGTGTCATCGGTAGTGACACCCCATCACGACAAGGACCTCCACGCATGAGCAAGCAGCAACTTCCGCAGCAACCACGCCTGAACCATTTCAATCAATGCCTGCGCGCCCCGTCGTGGCGCTGGCCATCGGCACGGCCGTGGCGCCGCGCCGGCTGCCGACCGCATTGCCGCCACGCTGGCGCCGGTGACGGTTACCGCGCAGGCGGAGCGCGACGCGCCCACCGAGGGAACCGGTTCGTATGTATCGGCGGCGGTCCTTACCACCGCTACGCCGCTCGGTTTGACGCTGCGCGAGACGCCGCAGTCGGTCAGCGTGATGACCAGCCAGCGTCTCGAAGACCAGGGACTGACCACGATCCAGCAGGTGCTGGCGCAAGTTCCCGGCGTGCGCACAGGTTCACTGGGCAGCGAGCTCGGTAACGCCAGTGCGCGCGGCTATGCGTTCAGCAATTACCAGTTCGATGGGTTCAACACCTATGTCGAGGTGCTGGGCGGCGGGGCCGTGCCCGCATCCACCCTGGCCGACATGGCGCTGTACGACCGCAGCGAGGTGCTGCGGGGCGCCTCCGGGCTGGTGACCGGCTCCGGCGACCCGTCCGGAACCATCAACATGGTGCGCAAGAAGCCCACCGCCGTGTATCAGCGTTCGGTGGACGCGGGCATCGGTTCGTGGCACGGCAAGCGTGGCGCAGCCGACATCTCCGGGCCGCTCAATGACGCCCGCACCGTGCGCGGCCGGTTGATCGCGGTAGCCCAGGACGGCGACAGCTACATCGACCATTACGGCAGGAAGAAGGGGATCGTGTATGGCGTGGTGGAGGCCGACCTTGGCGCCACCACCCGCCTGACGGCAGGCTTCGAGCATGAGCGCACACGGGTCAGGGGGCAGGGTGCGTACGTGGGCTTTCCGCTGTGGTACAGGGATGGCACGCGCACGGATCTGCCGGTGTCGTTTACCGCGGCCAGCCGCGACAACTGGCTGCGACTCGATTCGACCAAGGCATTCGCGGCGCTGGATCAGCAACTGGGCGGTGACTGGCAACTGAAATTGTCGGCCAGCCACGCGCGCTCCACCCACGAGGACGGCCGGATATTCCTGCGGTTTAACAGCAGTTTCGCCAACCAGGCAGGCGACGGGATTGTGCTCAACGCATCCCAGCGCGATGGACATATCCGCCAAGATAGCGTGGACGTCAACGCGCGTGGGCCGTTTACCGTGTTCGGCCGCCAGCACGAAGCAGTGCTCGGCGCCACGTACGGGGATTACAAACAGCCGATCACGGCGACCAACGCCAGCAGTGGCGTCAACGGCACCGCCGCCAACCTGTTTACCTGGGACCGGTCCGGTTCGGCGCAGTATGGCGCCGCGCCGGTCGTCGGCGCCTACGTGATGCGCCAGTCCAGCCTGTACGGGGCGACCCGCCTGCAGCTGGGCGAGCGTTTCAAACTGATCGCGGGCGCGCGGATCTTCTCGCACGACTACCACTTTGCCGAACAATGGGCGGGCGGCCGCTATGCCACCGACAGTTCGGAGGACGGCGTCGTCACACCCTATGGCGGCCTGGTCTACGACATCGACGGTATCCACAGTGTATATGCCAGTTATGCGACCATTTACCGGCCGCAGACGGTGCGCGACCGGAACGGCGCGGTGCTCGATCCGACCGAGGGGGCCAATTACGAAGCAGGCCTCCGCGCCAGATGGTCAAGCTGTGGACCACGTACCGCCTGGCCGGCGCCTGGCGAAGCCTGACCGTGGGCGGCGGCGTAAACTGGCAGGGCAAGACGTATTCCACCGTCAACGCCTGGCAGATCGGCCGCGACCTGTATTGGGAGCAGAAATCGTTTGCCGTGGCGGACCTGATGGCGCGTTTCGACGTCAATCCCCAACTGGCCGCCACGTTCACTGTCGCCAATGTGTTCGACAAGCGATACATCGTCTCGGTATCGGACTGGTGGTATGCCGGCGTGTACGGCGCGCCGCGCAGCGTGGCCCTGAACCTGAAACTGCGGTTCTGACGGGTGGCTACCGCGCTGGTGCAGGCGTTGGCATGCCCGCGCCCACGTGGGCGGACGGCGTTAGAGGGAGCCATCGCGCGCCAGCCGGTCATCAGCCGGCGGCAGGTTGCAACGCTACCACGCCATTTTTGCTGGTTTGCGACAGTTTGGACCAGTTTCATTTTCATCCTGAAAATGTTGACTTGACGCAATAGATGCGCTGAGTTTTACTGTAGCTGCGTTACCAATACATCAACCAAACCGCTCCGCGTGGTTCGATGAAGGCTACTTTCTTTCAGGGATACATCATGTTCAATACGCTGCGCGCACGCCTGATCGCCGTTTCGACCGTCATCGTCACCGTTGCACTGGTGCTGCTGTCGGTCGTGATCTTCCTCATCGTGCGCACCAATCTCATGTCCACCCTCGACAAGCAGATCAGCAGCACGACCCGGCAATATGCGCGCGAGCTGACCGAATGGGTGCAGTCCAAGCAGCGCATTGCCAGCGCCACCAAGTTCGCGGTGCCGCTGGCCGATCCGCAGGCCGTGCTCGATGCGGCACGGCACGCGGGGGCGATGGACTCGGTGGGTTTCGTCCTGCGCGACAAGCAGGCGTTCTACAGCGGCTGGACCGCGCCGCCCGGCTTCGACGGCACGGCGCGGCCCTGGTACAAGGCCGCCGTGGCAGCGCGCGGGCCCGCCATCACGCCCGCCTATGCCGACGCCGGTACCGGCGACCTGTATGTCAGTTTCGTCGACCCCGTCTTTGCCAGGGAGGGCGGCGAGATCGCGGCGGTGGTGTCGGCAGATGCCAAGCTGACCTCGGTCGTCAAGCTGGTCAACGGCATTCATCCCACTGACAAGAGTTTTGCCGCGCTCATCGATGGCGCCAGCAACACCATCCTGGCCCATGCGCGCAAGGAGCTGACCCTCAAGCCCGTCACCGACCTGGCCGCCGGCCTGGACGCGGCGCTGGTGCAGCGCCTGGCCGGGGACGGCGGACATGCCGAAGTGGTCATCGATGGCGCCACCCAGATGGTGTATGCCGCCAAGATCGAGGGTTCGACCTGGATCCTGCTCACGGCGGTGGACCGCGCCGACGCCACGGCGGCGCTCACCACGATCCTGCGCGTGACCGTGCTCATTACCGTGTTGTGCGTGCTGGCCGCCGGCGGCCTGACGTCCTGGTTCGTCAGCCGCCAGTTGCGCCGGATGATACTGGTGCGCGACGCGCTCGAGGATATCGCGTCGGGCGAGGGCGACCTGACCCGCCGTATGGATGCGTCCGGCAAAGACGAATTGACGCAAATTGCCAGCGCGTTCAACCGCTTCGCCGACAAGATCGCCGTCGTCATGCTGCGCATCCGCGAAGCCTCGGAATCGGTGCGCACGGCGTCTGGCGAGATCGCCTCGGGCAATAACGACCTGTCGGTGCGCACCGAGGCGCAAGCCAGTGCGCTCGAGCAAACCTCGGCCGCCATGGAACAGCTGACGGCCACCGTCCAGCAAAATGCCGACCATGCCATTGAAGCGGCCGAGCTGGCCGCCACCGCCACCCGGGTGGCCAGCCGTGGCGGCGAGGTGGTGCAGCAGGTCGTGCAGACCATGGGCGGCATTGATACCGCGTCGCGCAAGATCGTGGACATCATCGGCACCATCGACGGCATTGCCTTCCAGACCAACATCCTGGCGCTGAACGCTGCCGTGGAAGCTGCGCGCGCCGGCGAACAGGGCCGGGGTTTTGCCGTGGTGGCGTCGGAAGTGCGTTCGCTGGCCGGGCGCTCGGCGCAGGCCGCCAAGGAAATCAAGGCGCTGATCGGCGACTCGGTCGAACAGGTCGGCATGGGCAGCCGGCTGGTGCAGGGTGCCGGCGCCACCATGGTGGAAGTGGTGGACAGCATCCACCGGCTCTCGGCCATCGTCAACCAGATCAGCGGCGCCAGCCGCGAGCAAAGCAGCGGCATCGTCGAGGTGGGAATAGCGGTCACGCAAATGGACGAAAACACCCAGCAGAATGCGGCCCTGGTCGAGCAGGCTGCCGCCGCCGCGCAGTCGCTGCAGCAGCAGGCCAGCGCACTGGCGGAAGTGGTTGCCGGCTTCAAGCTGCCGCAGGGCCGGCAGGCGCCTTTGCTGCTGGGCCAATCCGTGCCGTGACCGTGCCGGCGGCGTTGCCAGGTTGGCCATCGGCACGGACGGCCGCTTCCGCGGCAATGCGCAACGGTGGAAACAATACGAAACTACTAGCGCGCCGCGTGGCGCAGGGGGAAGCACCATGTCGATGAAATTTGCCCGCGGCGGTAGCGCAGCGCTGCTTGCTGCCGTATCGCTGGGCGTGCTGTGCGTGCCGGCCGGCCCGGCGTGGGCCGGGTCCGAAACCGGTTCGCCCTGGACGCTCGGCGGCGCGATCCGCTTCAATTACGTCTACAAGAGCTGGCAGGACGATTACCCGAACGGCTTTTTTGGCCTCGATACCGCGCGGCTCGACGTCAATTACGACGACACGACGGTGATCGGCTCGGCGCAGTACCGGTATAACCGCTTTCCGAAAGGCCAGGGCGACTACTGGCAGCACTTCCTCCATCACGGCTGGGTGGGCATGCGCTTTGCCGACAAGAGCACCGTGCACGTGGGCCTGGACAAGAACATGTTCGGCCTGCAGCCGTTCACCTCGAACAATTACTACGAGTCGATTGCCTTCTACGCCGGTTTCGAAGACAAGTACGACCTCGGCGTCACCTATGCCAGCCCGCCCGGCCCGCTCGAGTGGCAGCTCGGCTTCTATCCGCGCGATGGCGGCTCCTACGGTGGCGGCAGCAATACGGCGGCAGCGTCGAACCGCTACTCCTACAACATCGTTGCCGATGACGACCGGCAGGGCTTTGCCACCGGCCAGCGCGACCAGGAACGCAATACGCTGATCAGCCGCGTGGTCGTGCACCCGGGCGGCGACAGCCGCCAGGAAGTGGGCCTCTCGGTGCTGACGGGCACCATCCGCAACACCACCCGCAGCGCGGGGCGCGACACCCGGCGCAATGCCGTGGCAGCGCACTACCGGGGCGGGCGCGGACCATGGAATGTCGCGCTGCAGGCGCTGCGCTACAGCTACGGCACCAGTCACGGTGCCGACCAGACCTATGGCGGGCTCGATCCGAACAGCTTCGTGATACTGGGCGCATTCGGTTACCCGTACCCGGTGGCGTCGCGGGGCGACATCCATATCGCCAACCTCAGCTACGACCTGCCAGGCAAGCTGGGGCCGTTCGGCGGCTTCAAGCTGTACAACGAGTACAGCGTGCTGCGCAAGCGCGTGGCCCACTACAGGAATTCGGTGCAGAACGTCACCGGCCTGAGCTTTTCAGCGGGGAAATGGTCTTTCTACGCCGACTTCATGCTCGGCAAGCACCACCCGTACCTGTCGCCGGACGCAGGTGGCCTGGCGGCAACTTCCCCGGCGCACGACGGGTTTACGCGCCGTATCAATGTGCAGGCAGGGTATTACTTCTGACCAGGTGCGAAGCGATGAGGCCTCATCTGTCCCGGGCATCAGCTGCCGCCGGAAAGGGACATGATGCCCATCCGTGCTAAGATTTAGGAATAAACAAGATTTCCAGGCCTGGTGATCCTGGCAGGCCGCAGTACCACCTCCAGCGCCAGGCCCCACCAGTCCGCCACGGAGCCCAAGCGATGACGATTTCCGACAGCACCACCACCTTCCGCAATAAAACAGTCGTGCAGTACGATCCCGATAGCGCTTTCGATCCGTCGCCCGACGTGGTCTATCGCCTGGCGCTGGACTACGACGACACGCGCAAGATGCCGGAGCTGATCGACAGCTTCCTGGCGCGGGCCGACAAGGCCACGCTGGAGGCACTGGTGATCGGCATGTGGGGCGAGCCCTACGAGGCGGGCGCCGATGCGGTGATCGCCGCGCTGGCCAGCCATGCGCCGCAACTGCCCGCGCTGCGCGCGGTGTTCATCGGCGACATGACGTACGAGGAATGCGAAATTTCGTGGATCGTGCAGGGCAATTACAAGCCGCTGCTCGACGCTTTCCCGCAGCTGGAAGAGCTGCGCATCCGCGGCGGCAACGAGCTGACCATCGAGCCCTTCGCGCACCAGAACCTGCGCAAGTTCACCATCGAATCCGGTGGCCTGGACCAGAAGATCGCGCAAGCGCTGGCTGCGTCCAGCATGCCCAGCCTGGAACACCTGGAACTGTGGCTGGGCGCCGACGATTACGGCTTCTCCGGCGCTGTGGCGCTGTACCAGGCAGTGCTGGCGCAACTGGCCACGCCCACCTTGCGCTACCTGGGCCTGCGCGATTCGGAGATCGCCGACGACCTGGCTGCGTGGCTGGCCAACGAGCCTTTGCTCGCCACCGTCACCACGCTGGACCTGTCGCTGGGCACCATCGGCGACGCGGGCGCGGAGGCGCTGCTCAATGGTACGCAACTTGGCAACCTCAAACGCCTGGATCTGTCCCACCACTACATCTCGCCAGCGAACCAGGACAAGCTCCGGGCCTTGCCGTTCGAGGTCGTGCTGGCCGATCCCCAGGAAGAGGACCAGTATGACGGTGAGGGCCATCGCTACGTGGCCGTCGGCGAATAATCGTTGGTACGCCCCATGACCGCGATGCTGGTGCTGGCAACGGCCGGCAGCAAGCGGGTGCGGCTGTTGCAGGCGGCGCGCGCGCAGCTGGGTATGTCGCCAGCGCGCGTGCTGGAATGGCGCGACTGGCTGAACTTGCCGTCGTTGCTGGAACAGGCGCTCGATCAGCGCTGCCTGTTCAAGATCGAACCGCCCGGCGACGATCCCGCCGCGCACCTGCACCTGCTGCGCGACGGCTGCCGCCTGCTGGACCGGCCGGCCCCGCGTGCGCCCGAACACGGCGAATTGCTGGCGATGGACGCCTGGTTTGCCGGTTTTTCCAACGCCATGGCGCGACTGTCGAAGCAGTTGGTGGACCTGCAAGCCGCCAGCGTGGTCAACGCCCCTGGCGAGATCGCGCTGATGACCGACAAGCTGGGGTGCCAGCGCCATTTGCACGAACACGGCGTGCCCACGCCGGCTCTGCTGGGGCGCGTGGACGGCTACGACCACCTGCAAGCGCTGCTCTCCGAGCACGACCTCGATCGCCTGTACCTCAAACCGCGCTACGGCTCCTCCGCCTCCGGCGTGGTGGCGTACCGGCGCAACCGGGCAGGGCGCCTGCAAGCCACTACCTCGGCCCGCGTTGTGCACGCTAACGGCGGCATTTGCCTGTTCAATGACAAACGCATTGTGCGCCACGAGCGCGCCGCCGATATCGCCGCGCTAATCGATGCCCTGGCCGCGCAGGAACTGTACGCGGAAGCGTGGCTCGACAAGCCGCGCTGCGGCGACAGCCATTATGACTTGCGCGTGGTCGCCATCGGCGGCCGGCCCGCACACCGGTTGGCGCGCCTGGGCACGCAGATGATGACCAATCTGCACCTCGACAACCAGCGCGGCGACGCTGCCACGCTGCTCCAGGCAGCCGACATGGCGGCGCTGGAAGCCACCGTGCAGCAGGCGGCGCGGGCGTTTCCTGGCAGCGGCGTGACCGGCTACGACCTGGTGGTGCGCCGGGGCCAGGCCCGCGTGCTGGAGGCGAACGCTTTCGGCGACCTGCTGCCCGGACTGTTGTGGCAGGAGCGCGATACCTATGCGGCGCAACTGCAGGAGCTGTCCCCATGCCGGACATGAACCTGGTCGTGGGCAGCCACGACATCGTCTTCATCACGCTCGATACCTTGCGCTACGACGTGGCGCAGGCGCTGTTCGAGGCCGGCGAGCTGCCGGTGCTGGGCCGCTTTTTGCCAGCCACCGGCTGGGAGCGGCGCCACTCGCCCGCCACGTTTACCTATGCCGCGCACCAGGCATTTTTTGCCGGTTTCCTGCCCACGCCGGCGGCGCCGGGCCGCCACCCGCGCCTGTTCGCCAGCGCCTTTGCCGGCAGCGAGACCACGTCGGCGCGCACGTTCGCATTCGAGCAGGCGAGCATACCCGAGGCGCTGGCGGCGCGCGGCTACCGCACCATCTGCATCGGCGGCGTCGGTTTTTTCAACAAGCAGACGGCGCTGGGCCGCGTGCTGCCGGCGCTGTTCCAGGAAAGTTACTGGAGCGCCGGCATGGGCGTAGCCAGCCGCCACTCCACCGAAAAGCAGGTGGCGCTGGCGCGCGATCTGCTGGCGCAGAACAGCTGCCGCACCTTTTTGTTCATCAACGTGGCCGCACTGCACACGCCCAATCGCGCGTATCTGCCGGGCTGCCGCGCCGACAACCTGGAAAGCCACGCGGCCGCCTTGCGCTACGTCGACCAGGCGCTGGCGCCATTGCTGGACGCCTGCGCCGCGCGCGCGCCCACCTTTGCGATGGTCTGCTCCGACCATGGCAGCGCCTACGGCGAGGATGGCTATCGCGGCCACCGCGTGGCGCACGACAGCGTCTGGAACGTGCCGTATGCGCACTTCTTCATCCCCGCACTTATCGACGCACAAGCAACAGGAGCCGCATCATGAACACCTCCGAACAGCCGGGCACCCTGGCGCAGCGCATGCGCCATACGCCGTACCAGGCATATTCGTATTCTTATCCGCACAAGGCTGCATATCGCCCGTTGTCGCAGGCGACACCGCTCGCGCCGCTGTGGGCACAGCAGGACCGCTCGGCGCTGTTCGCCTACATCCACATTCCGTTCTGCGAAATGCGCTGCGGCTTTTGCAACCTGTTCGCGATGGCGCGGCCCGGTGCCGATATGGTCGAACGCTACGTGCAGCAGGTGCTGGTGCAAATGCGCGCGATGGACGAGGTGCTCGGTGCGCGCAGCTTTGCCCGCTTCGCGCTCGGTGGCGGCACGCCGACGTATTTATCGGCGGCGCAGCTCGACACCTTGCTGCGCGGCGCGCGTGACATTCTCGGCATCGACCTGCACGCCACGCCGGCCGGCATCGAAGCCTCGCCCGAAACCATTACCGCCGAACGGCTGGCCGTCTGTCGCGCGCACGGCATCGACCGCGTGAGCCTGGGCATCCAGAGCTTTGCCGCCGGCGAGATGCGCGCACTGGCGCGTCCGCAGCAGAACGCCACCGTGCATCACGCCATCGGCTTGATCCGCACGGCGGGCTTTCCGACCCTGAATCTTGACCTGATCTACGGCATCGCAGGGCAGACGGTGGCCAGCCTGCTGGCGTCGATCGACAGCGCACTGGCGTTCGCGCCGGAAGAGATTTACCTGTATCCGCTATACGTGCGCGAGCAGACGGGGCTGGGCAAGGTGGCGCGCCGGCAGGGTGCACAGACCCTCGATCCCATCATGCTGGCGCGCGATGGCGACAGCCGGCTGGCGCTGTACGCGGCCGCCCGCGACCACTTGCGCGCACGGGGCTATGTGCAGGTGTCGATGCGCATGTTCCGCGCGCCGCATGCACCTGGCGACGCCGGCCCTTCCTACTGCTGTCAGAACGACGGCATGGTGGGCCTGGGCGCGGGCGCGCGTTCGTACACGTCGCAACTGCATTACTCGAGCGAATACGCGGTGGCCCGCACCGAGACCATCGGCATCATCGACAACTACCTGGCATTGGACCAGGCGCGCTTCGCCCAGGCCGAACATGGCTATGTGCTCGGGGTGGAAGACCAGCAGCGGCGCTACGTGATCCAGTCGCTGCTGACCGAACCGGGCCTCGATGGCGACGCCTACACCGCGCGCTTCGGCACCGCCTGCGAAGCCGACCTGCCGCAGCTGGCCGAACTGTTTGCATTGGAACTGGTGGAGCGGGACGGACCGCTGCTGCGGTTGAACGACCAGGGCTACGCCTACGCCGATACCATCGGTCCGTGGCTGGCGTCGGATACCGTGCGTGCACTGATGGCCGAAAGCGGACAGGCGTGCTGACAGCGGCCGATGGGGCACTGGCGCTGCTGTACCGGGGCACGCTCTCGAGCTGTAACTACGCATGCGACTACTGCCCGTTCGCCAAGAAGCAGGACAGCCGCGCCGTGCTGGCGCGCGATGCGCGCGAGGTAGGGCACTTCACCGAATGGGTGGCTGCCCAGGACCGCGCCATCAGCGTGTTGTTTACGCCATGGGGCGAAGCGCTGGTGCGGCGCCATTACCGCACCGCCATGCATATCCTGGCCACGCTGCCCAATGTGCGCCAGGTGGCGCTGCAAACCAACCTGTCCGGCCCATTGAGCTGGCTGGCCGACATGGACGAAGCCTCCCGCGCCAAGATCGGCCTGTGGTGCACCTACCACCCGGACCAGACCACGCTGGCGCGCTTTGTCGAGCGGTGCGCGCGGCTCGACGCCGTTGGTGTACGCTACTCGGTCGGCGTGGTGGCGCTGCGTGAACACTACGACGCCATCCGCACGCTGCGCGCGGCGCTGCCGTCGCACATCTATCTTTGGTTGAACGCGTACGACCGGCGCGGGCCCGGCTACTACGCGGCCGACGACCTGGCCTGGCTCGACGCCATCGACCCGTGGTTCGCACAAAGCCGCCGCCCGGCGCCGTCACGCGGCAAGGGCTGCCTGGCGGGAGAGGCTGCACTGTCGGTGGACGGCGACGGCACGCTGACGCGCTGCCATTTCGTGCCCGAGGTGCTGGGAAATTTGTACCAGCATGAGCTGGCGGATCTGCTGCAGGAACGCAGCTGCCCGCGCTTCAAGTGCGATTGCTACATCGGCTATGCGCAGCGCAAGGACTTGCCGTTTCAGCGGGTGTTCGGGGAAGGGGTGTTGGCGCGCATACTTCCAATGGCCAGGTCCGCACGATAGAAATACGCGCCATAATGGGCCATCAATCCCCGAGGAGACTGGCATGCCATTTTATCGAGTGTGGTACCAAAACAGGTCCGAGCCGCTGGAGTTTTCCAGCGCTGCGCGCCTGCCCGAAGCGCAGATTTTCGAGCGCGTGTTCGAGCATGAAAACATCGCGCTGCCAGACGAAGCCGGGCCGTCGCTGGCCGAACTGGCCGCCAGCCACCAGCTCGCACCAGTGCGCTACACGGAAGACGAGGGCGAGCCTTACACGCTGCTGTGAGCGGCCCTTTACGCCAACGACCGCCGCCACCGGCGGTCTTTTGTTTTTTTGACACAGCCCCAGTCAGTTCTTGACGCCTTGATGTCGTTCGCATACGATTGTCCTTATCGCATCCTTGCGAAAGGGCGGAGCCGTGGCAATCACGGCGTCATTTACCGCCGCACTGCATCACTCCCCTTGTAGATTCCGCGCCTGTCCCGGCGCAGCCATGCCGTTCCCACCCGATCCTCACCATCGCCACGCCGACATCTGCGCGTGTGCAGGAGCATGTCCATGGAAGACCTTACGCTCGACCAGTCGCGCGCCAACCACGCCGACTTCGCCGAACCGTCGGCAGTCGCGCCGTTGCACTGCATAGGCCCCGCCAATCGCGCCGACGAAGCCGATACCGTCGCCATGCGCCTCGGCAGCGCGCAGTTCCGGCGCGATTACGGCTTGCGCTACGCCTACCTGTCCGGCGCCATGTATCGCGGCATCGCCTCGCGGCAGATGGTAGTGGCGATGGGGCGCGCGGGACTGCTCGGTTTTCTCGGCACCGGCGGCATGAGCCTGGAGCAGATCCGTGCCGACATTATCGCCATCCGCGAACAGCTCGAGCCGCACCAGGCATGGGGCATGAACCTGATCGCGCAGGTGGCCGATGATGCCATGGAGCGCGCCACCGTGGCGCTGTACCTGGAGCTGGGCGTGCACGCCATCGAGGCGTCGGCCTTCATGCAGATCACGCCCGCGCTGGTGCATTACCGGTTGCAGGGACTGGAGGCCGGGCCAAATGGTGCGGTCGTGTGCCGCAACAGGATACTGGCCAAGCTGTCGCGCCCCGAGGTGGCCCGCGAGTTCATGCAGCCGGCGCCCGAACGCATCGTCGCGCGGCTGCTGGCCGAAGGTGCAGTCACCGAGCAGCAGGCACGGCTGGCACGCGACGTCAGCATGGCCAGCGACATCTGCGTGGAAGCCGATTCGGGCGGCCATACCGACCAGGGCGTGGCATTGGTGCTGCTGTCGGCCATCCAGCGGCTGCGCCGCGAACTGGGGTGTGACCCCCGCTCGCTGCGGGTGGGCCTGGCCGGCGGCATCGGTACGCCGGAGGCGGTGGCCGCAGCCTTTATCCTGGGCGCGGATTTCGTGCTGACCGGCTCCATCAACCAGTGCACCGTGGAGGCGGGCACCAACGATGCCGTCAAGGACCTGCTGCAGGAGATCGACATCCAGGATACGGCGTACGCACCGGCCGGCGACATGTTCGAGATGGGGGCCAAGGTGCAGGTGCTGCGCAAGGGCGTGTTCTTCCCGGCGCGCGCCAACCGCCTGTACCTGCTGTACAGCCAGTACGAATCGCTAGCCGAGATCCCGGCCGCCGTGCGCACGCAGCTCGAAGAAAAATACTTCCGCAAGCCGCTCGACGACGTATGGCGCGAAACCCGGGCCTTTCTCGCCACGCGCGGCCGCCAGGACGACGTCGACAAGGCCGAGACCAACCCGAAGCACAAGATGGCGCTGGTATTCCGCTGGTACTTCGGCCACTCGATGCGCGCCGCCATCAATGGCGACACCGCCAACCGCGTCGACTACCAGATCCACACGGGCCCCGCGCTCGGTGCATTCAACCGTTACGTGAAAGGCACGCCGCTGGAGAACTGGCGCGCACGCCATGTCGATCGCATCGGCCGCCAGCTGATGCTCGATGCGGGCGCCCTGATGCTCGAGCGCGTGGCCGCGCTCACCGCCAACTAGAGGAAAGCGAACATGCTACACGTCGGAATAGAAGCGATGAACGTTTATGCCGGCACGGCTTGCGTCGATGTGCGCGCGCTGGCGCGGCACCGCCAGCTGGACCTGGCCCGCTTCGACAACCTGCTGATGCTGGAAAAGACCGTGGCGCTGCCCAACGAGGATCCGGTTACCTTTGCCGTCAACGCCGCGCGGCCGCTGGTCGATGCGCTGTCGCCGCAAGAAAAAGACCGCATCGAGATGGTCATCACCTGCACCGAGTCGTCGTTCGACTTCGGCAAGTCGCTCAGCACCTATGTGCACCAGTTGCTGGGACTGAACCGCAACTGCCGGCTCTTCGAATTGAAGAACGCCTGCTATTCCGGCGTGGCCGGCTTGCAGATGGCGGTCAATTTCATTCTCGCGCAAACCTCGCCCGGCGCCCGGGTGCTGGTGGTGGCCACCGATATCAGCCGCTTCCTGATGGACGAGGACACGCACGACCAGGACTGGTCGTTTGCCGAACCCAGTGGCGGCGCCGGCGCGGTGGCAATGCTGGTGGGCGAAGACCCGCAGGTTTTCCGGATCGACGTGGGCGCCAACGGCTACTACGGCTACGAGGTGATGGATACCTGCCGCCCGGCGGCCGACAGCGAGGCCGGCGACGCCGACCTGTCGCTGCTGTCGTACCTCGACTGCTGCGAGAACGCGTACCTCGAATACCGCAAGCGCGTGCCGCAGGCGGACTACGCCAGCTCGTTCCAGTACCTGGCGTTCCACACGCCGTTCGGCGGCATGATCAAGGGCGCCCACCGCAGCCTGATGCGCAAGCTGGCGCCGGCTGCATCGGCCGAGATAGAGCTGGACTTCAACCGCCGCGTGGCGCCGGGCCTCGACTATTGCCAGCGCGTGGGCAACACCATGGGCGCGGCGGCAATGGTGTCGCTGGCGAGCACCATCGCCAACGGCCGCTTCGACACCCCGCAGCGGGTGGGCTGCTTCTCGTACGGGTCCGGCTGCTGCTCGGAGTTCTTCAGCGGCGTGGCCACCAGCGCGGGCCAGGCGCGCCTGCGCACCATGGACATCGGCCGGTGGCTCGACCAGCGCTACCGCCTGTCGATGGCCGAATACGATGAGATCCTCTCTGGCGGCGGTGTGGTGCGCTTCGGCACCCGCAACGCCACGCTGGCCGAACGTTATACGCCGGCGCCAACGGACGGGCAGGGCGCCACGCTGTTCCTGCGCCGCATCCAGGACTACCACCGGGAGTATGCATGGGCAGCCTAGCGCCGGCAGGCGCCACCTTGGTCACCCGGCGCGAGGGCGATGTGTGCTACGTGCAGCTGCACCGGCCCGACGCCGGCAACGCCATCAACGACGCCCTGCTGGCGGAATGCGGCGCGGTGCTGCGCGACTGCGCGGCGTGGGCGCGGGTGGTGGTAATCGAGGGCCTGCCGCACGTCTTCTGCCCGGGCGCCGACCTGCATGAAGCGGCGCAGTCCCGGCCCGACCGCCAGGCCGCTGCGCGCAGCGCCGAGGCGCTGTATGGCTTGTGGCTGCGGCTCAAGCGCGGACCGTTCATCAGCATCGCGCATGTGCGCGGCAAGGTCAGTGCGGGCGGCGTGGGATTTGTCGCTGCCTGCGACCTGGTGCTGTGCGCGGACGACGCCACCTTCGCCTTGCCCGAACTGCTGTTCGGGCTGATGCCCGCCTGCGTGCTGCCGTTTCTGATCGAACGCGTGGGCAGCGCTCGCGCCCACGCCATGATCCTGATGACACAAGCGGTGTCCGCGCCGCAGGCGGCAGCGTGGGGGCTGGCCGACTCTACCGCCGCCGACAGCACCAATCTATTGCGCATGCACCTGTTGCGTTTGCGGCTGTTGCCGCGCGACGCCATCGCCCGTTACAAGCGTTACGCCGCTAGCCTCGATGGTGGCCTCGAAGCTGCCCGCGACAAGGCGGTGGCTGCCAACGCCGAACTGTTTTCCGATCCGGCCACGCACGACAAGCTGGCGCGCTACGCCGCCACCGGCCAATTTCCATGGGAGGTCGTATGAAAACCTGTCTGTTCCCCGGCCAGGGCTCGCAAGCGAAAGGCATGGGCCGCCACCTGTTCGACCGGTTTCCCGATCTGACCGCGCAGGCGGACCAGGTTCTGGGCTACTCGATCCGTGAACTGTGCGTCGATGATCCGCGCCAGCAGCTCAATCAAACGCTTTACACCCAGCCGGCAATTTTCGTGGTGAGCGCGCTGGCGTGGTACGAGCACCTGGCCAGCCACGGCAAGCCCGATTTCTTGGCTGGTCATAGCCTGGGCGAATTCAACGCATTGCTGGCCGCCGAATCGTTCGGCTTCGAGACCGGCCTGCGGCTGGTGCGCAAGCGCGCGGAGCTCATGAGCGCGGCAGCCGACGGCGCCATGGCGGCGGTGCTCAACCTCGATGCCGCTGACATCGAAGCCATCCTGCGCGACCATGGGCTCGACCAGATCGACATCGCCAACCTCAATGCGCCGTCGCAAACAGTGATCTCGGGCGCGCGCGAGCAAATTGCCCGGGCCGCGCCATTGTTGGAAGCCGGGAAGGGGCGCTGCATCCCGCTCAACACCAGCGGCGCCTTCCACTCGCGCCTGATGGAACCGGCGCGCCAGCAGTTCGAGGCCTTCCTCGCCAGCTTCGACTTCCGCGCGCCGGCCATTCCCGTGATCGCCAACATCACCGCGCAGCCGTACCAGCCCGGCGCGGTGGCAGCCAACCTGGCGCGCCAGCTCACGGGCACCGTGCGCTGGCACGAATCCATCGCCTACCTGCTGGCGCTGGACCCCGGCCAGCAGATGGTGGAATTGGGCCACGGCGAAGTGCTGACCAACCTGCTCAAGAAAATCCGTAGCGAGCGGCAGGTGGCGCCGGTGTCCGCACCAGCCGCCACCGTCCACGAGCGCGTGCGCGACTGGAATTTGCGCTACCCGGTGGGCACGCGCGTGCGTTCGGCCATCGTCGCCGGCACCGTGCTGGCCACCCGCACCGAAGCCGTGGTGTTGTTCCAGCACCGCCCCGCCGTGTACCTCGACGGCTACCAGGGCTACTTCGACCTCGACGAACTGCAGCCGGCCTGATATGCCGGTTGCCCAAGGAGCTAACGTGTCTGAGCTAACCGATCCTCCCGATGACATCGCAATCATCGGCATGGCTTGCCGCTTTCCCGGCGCGGGCGATTATGAAGCATTCTGGCGCGCGCAACGCGACGGCCGGTTTTGCGTGGGCGAAGTGCCGGCCGACCGCTGGCGCTGGCAGCAGCATTATTCCACCCGGCGCGAGGACGAGAACAAGACTATCAGCAAATGGGGCGGCTTCATGGCCGACATCGACCAGTTCGACGCCGCGCTGTTCCGCATCTCGCCGCGCGAAGCGGAATTGATGGACCCGCAGCAGCGCATCATGCTGGAACTGGCCTGGTCATGCTTCGAAGACGCCGGCTACGCGCCCGCCAGCCTGCGCGGCAGCGATACCGGCGTCTATCTCGGCGTGTGCAATTTCGACTACAAGATGCAGGTCGAACGGGCACCGGCTGCCATCGAAGCCCATATGTCCACCGGCGTGCACACCACGCTGATCCCCAACCGCGTGTCGTACGAATTCGACCTGCGCGGCCCCAGCATCCCGTTCGACACCGCCTGTTCCAGTTCGCTGGTAGCGCTGGCCGAAGCCGTGCACGCGCTGCGGCGCGGCGATTGCGGCGCGGCGTTGGTGGGCGGCGTGAGCGTGCTGCTCAATCCCACCCACTTCATCTCGTTCTCCAAGGCCGGCATGCTGTCGCCGCGCGGCGTGTGCCGCTCCTTCGACGAAGGCGCAGACGGCTACGTGCGCGGCGAGGGCGCAGGACTGATCATGCTCAAGCCGTTGCGCCAGGCACTGCGCGACAACGACAAGGTCTATGGACTGGTGAAGGGCGTAGCCGTCAACCATGGCGGCAAGGTGGCCACCGTCACATCCCCGAATCCGTTTGCCCAGGCACGCTGCGTGGAAATGGCGCTGCGCGACGCGGCATTGTCTCCCGCCGCCATCGGTTACATCGAAGCCCACGGCACCGGCACGCCCAAGGGCGATCCGATCGAGATGAATGCGCTGATCCGCGCCTACGCCAGCCAGGCAAGGGCGCAAGGCGTGGAATTGGCTGCGCGCTCGTGCGCGATCGGCAGCGTGAAGACCAGTATTGGCCACCTGGAGGCGGCGGCGGGCATCGCCGGCATCATCAAGGTGCTGATGGCCTTCAGGCACGGCACCTTGCCCGGCATACCCGGCTTTGCGAGGCCACACGCCAACCTGGCGGCGGCCGCCGGCCGCTTCGCTTTCAGCGCCGAGCCGCAACCGTGGCCGGCACCGGTGGACCGGGTTGGCATCATCCAGCCGCGCCGGGCGGCGATCAACAACTTCGGTTTCAGCGGCGTCAACGCCCACCTGGTGCTGGAAGAGTACCTGCCCGCGGCGCGGCAGGAGCTACCGGCACAGCCGGAACTGATCGTGCTGTCGGCCCGCACCGACGCTGCGCTGCGCCAGGGCGCCATCGACCTGTTGCAGGTGTTGGAGGATGGACCGGTGCCGGCGCTGAGCGATGTCGCGTTTACCCTGCAAACAGGCCGTGCGCCGTTCAATCGCAGGCTGGCAGTGGTGGCAGACAGCCACGAAACGCTGCGGCGCGAACTGCAACGCCACCTCGACGGCAGCGCTGTCATCACTGGCGCCAACGCCACCAACAACGCCACCATGACCACCACCCGTCGCGCCGTCGCCGAAGTCGCTGACCGCGCCCAGGCCGATGCATGGGCACGACAGGGCCATTTGCCGGAACTGGCCCGCCACTGGGTTGACGGCGGCACCGTGGACTGGCGGCTGCTGCGTGCGGAAGGTTCGGCGCGCAGGGTGTCGCTGCCCGGTCACCCGCTGTCGCCCCGGCCGTACTGGGTCACCGGCGCCACCGGCCTGTCGGCGCTGCACGGACGGCGCAAGGCCAAACGCGCAGCACGTATCAACAAGGGCGTCAACCAGGGCGCCGACGGCCGGGGCGCCGGTCGTGCAGCCGGCAGCAGCACCGCGCCCGCCACGTAACACCCCGAATCCCAACCACTGAAAGGACTGATATGGCGAACAATATGCAAGCACAGGCCAGGCAGGTGATCCAGCAGGCCATCCTGCGTCATGGCGGCATGGCGCGTTACGAGCAGGTCGATCGGATTGTCTGCGACGTGACCACCATGGGCGGGCTGGCCATGCGCCGGCGCGGGCTGCACGCCGATTTCCCGCTGCCCAACCGGGTCACGCTGATGCCGCGCCAGGGCCAGGCGGTGCTGCATGACTATCCGGCGCCGGGACGCTCCTGCCTGTACGACAACGGCCGCGTGGCAATGGTGGGGGGAGGGCGCGAGACGGTCTTCGACAGCGACAATCACCGCCAGCAGATGCTCAGCGTCTCGCGCCTGCGGCGTCCATGGACCGTGCTCGATGCTGTCTATTTTTTCGGCTATGCGATGACGCACTACGCCTCGCTGCCGTTTTCGCTGCCAGGGTTGAAAGTGGTGGGGCTGGCGCGGCGCAGCAGCGGCGACTGGCGCACCCGCATCGATGTCGAGTATCCCGATGGCGCCCACACCCACAGCAAGCAGGAGACCTTCTATTTCGATGACACCGGCCTGCTGGTGCGCCACGACTACCGTCCGGAGGTGAGCTCACCGGTCGCGCGCGCCGCCAACTTCCTGCACGAGTACAAGAACTGCGACGGCCTGCTGATCACCGAACGGCGCAAGGTCCACTTCCGGCTCGGGCGACTGGTCACGCCGCTGATCGTGATGGACGCCAGCATCAAGGTGCGGGAAGTGATGTACAGCTCCCCTGAAATGGCGGTCATCTCGGCATGAAGCACTCTTATTGAAAATCAAGGAGGAATCAACGTGGAAACACAAGCTATCGTCGATATCATCGCCGGCCACGCGCGCGAGGTGCTGCCCGACCTGGGCACGCGGTCGCTGGGCAGCGCCGACTCGTTGCGCGAACTGGGCGCCAATTCCATCGATCGCGCCGAAATCCTGATGCTCACCACGGCCACGCTGGGCCTGCGCATTCCGCTGATCGAGCTGGCGCAGCCGCGCAACGTAGGCGAACTGGCCGAGTTGCTGTGGGAGCGGCTGGCGGAGCGGGGTGCACGTGTCGCCTGACGCCGTGGTCACCGGCCTGGGCGTGGTGTCGGCCGTCGGCAAGGGCAAGCAGGCGTTTTTCGACGCCTTGCTGGACGGACGCCAGGCGTTCGGCGTGCTGCGGCGCCCGGGACGCCAGCTGCCCGCAGGCGACGGTGAAACCGTTGCGCCGCCCTTTATCGGCGCCGAAATCGCCGACCTGCACCTGTGCGCAACCATGCCGCGCAAGGGCTTGCGCACCGCGTCCCTGGCCGGCCGCGCGGCGTTGGCGGCGCTGCACGAAGCCTGGCACGAGGCACGCCTCGACCAGGTGCGGCCCGAACGCATCGGCCTGATTATCGGCGGCAGCAATGTGCAGCAGCGCGAACTGGTGCTGGCGCAGGCCGCGCTGGCGGGCGAGCCGTGGTTCATCGCACCGGCCTATGGCCACACTTTTCTCGACAGCGATGTATGCGGCCTGTGTACCGAGGCGTTCAATATCCGGGGCTTCGCCTACACCTTGGGCGCGGCGTCGGCCAGCGGCCAGGTGGCGGTGTTGCAGGCGGTGGAGGCAGTGCGCGCAGGCCAGGCCGACGTTTGCATCGCATTGGGCGCCTTGACCGACCTGTCGTACTGGGAGCTGCAAGCGTTGAGTTCCATGGGGGCGATGGGTTCCGCGCGCTTTGCCGGCGAACCGGCGATGGCGTGCCGGCCGTTCGACCGCGATCGCGACGGTTTTATTTTTGGCGAGGCGTGCGGCGCGGTGGTCGTCGAGCGGGTGGAGCGCGGCGCGGCGTTTGAGCGTGCCGGCGTGCAGCCGTATGCGCGCTGCCTGGGTGGGGCGGTCAACGTGGATGGCAACCGCCATCCCAATCCGTCGCTGGCCGGCGAGTGCCTGGCCATCCGCCGCGCGCTGCGCCGCGCGGCGCTGACGGCGGCGCAGATCGATTACGTCAATCCCCATGCCAGCGGCTCCCGTATCGGCGACGAGACCGAATTGCTGGCGCTGCGCGAGAGCGGCCTGGCGCACGCCTGGCTCAACACCACCAAGTCGCTCACCGGCCACGGCCTGGCGGCCGCCGGCGCGGTGGAGGTGGTGGCGACGCTGCTGCAGATGCGCTCCGGGCGGCTGCACCCGTGCCGCAACCTGGACCGGCCGCTGGAAGCCGGCTGGAATTTCGTCGGTACGGCCGCGCAAGCCTGCGACGTCGAACACGCGCTCACGGTGAGCATCGGCTTTGGCGGCGTCAACTCGGCGCTGTGCTGGCAGCGCTTGTGAGGCAGCCCATGTCCGTCACAACACACGGCCTGCTCGAGCACTACCTGCCGCGCTATACCTTTGCCCACCGCTACAAGACCGTGGTGCGTTGCGGCGATATCGGCCGCGTGTACGATATCGCCCGCGACGTCGATTTATCGCGTTCGCGCGTGATCGTGCTGCTGTTCCGGCTGCGCGGCCTGCCATGCGACCGCTGGCGCGCGCGGGCGTTTTGCGCTGCCATGCACTGGACCGAGCTGGCGCAGCGGCGGCCTGCGGAATTCCTGGTCGCCTACTGGCGCGGCGGCGACGGCAACCGCATTCGCCGCATCGGGGACGCCGCCCAGTTTTGCGGCACGCTGCCGGGCGCCACGCAAAAAGTGGGCTTCACGTTCCGATTCCGCCAGCTCGATGCCAAGCGCGTGGAAATCGATACCGAAACCCGGGTGCTGTGCATCGGTGCGCGCAACCGGCTGAGCTTTCTCGGGTACTGGCTGATGATCAAGCCGTTCAGTGGCCTGGTGCGCAAGGAAATCCTGCGCCTGATCCGCCTTGAGGCCGAGTCATGAAGGCGGCAGCCAACCAGCCCAATGCCACGGTGGTCAAGCTGCCCTTGATCGTGCTGGCGCCGCTGCGGCTGTATTTTCAGCTGGCCGGCCGCATCGCGCCGCAAGCGGCAGTGGGGGCGTTCCGCTGGCTGCTGTCGCACATGCCGCGCCGGCGGCTGTCAGCCCGCGAGCAGGCGTTTCTGGATGGTACAGAGCGTCTCGCCTTCGATTGCGGCGATGCGGTGCTGGCCGGCTACAGCATCGGCGCGGGTCCCGTCGTGCTGCTGGCGCATGGCCTGCAGGGCAGTGCCGCCAATTTCCGCGCGCTGGCGCCGGCGCTGGCGCTGGCAGGGTATCGCGCCGTCATGTTCGACGCGGTCAACCACGGCAACTCGCCACCGGGCACCGCGTTTTCCGGGCGCTCGGTGCAGCACCTGCGGTGCGTGATCAAAAAACTGGGGCCGCTGCACGCCATCGTCTGTCATTCTGCCGGCGCCTATCTGACCATGCTGGCGCTGTGCGAACCAGCCGCCAGCGTGGAAAAATGCGTGTACCTGGCGCCGTACCCGGATATCGCCACCACGCTGCGCACGTTTGCCGACTACCTGTGGGTACCGCGCGCGGTGGAGCCGCGTCTGCGGCGCTGGTTCGAGGACATCGGCGGCATGCCGTTCGAGCAGCAGTCGATGCGTCACTGCCTGCCGCGCCATGGCACTACCCGCAACCCGCCATGCCTGTTCGTGCACGACACCGACGACCGCCACATCCCGCTCGACTGTACCTACGCCACGCTGCGGCACCTGCCGCACGCGCGCCTGCACGTGACCAGCGGCCTCGGACACTTCCACATCCTCAAGGAACCGGGCGTGATCGCCCATATCGTCGAATTTCTCCAACGTCCATGACCAGTATCCACGCAATCAAGCCATCCCGCCCCGAGCTGGTGTTCCTGTTCCCCGGCCAGGGTTCGCAGCACTACCAGATGGGGCGCGCGCTGTTCGACGCCGATCCCGCTTTCCGCGATCTGATGACCGGCCTCGATGCGCAATTCACCGAACGCGAGGGCGTGTCGCTGCTCGCCCGCCTGTACGGTTCGCTCCCGGCCGCCACGCCGCTCGACGACATCCACCTGAGCCACCCGCTGGTCGTGATGATCGAATACTGCCTGGCCACCGTGCTGCGCCAGCGCGGCCTGCATCCGACAAGGGTGATTGCGTCCAGCGCCGGTGAGTTTGCCGCGCTGGCGTTCGCCGGCCGCATCACCATCGAGACCGCGCTGGACATGATGGCGCGCCAGGCGCAATGGGCGACGCATTACGTGGAGCCGGGCTTCATGCTGGCGGCCATGGCGCCGCGCGCCTGGTGCGCGGCCGAGCCCGACGTGTGCCGGCTGGCGTGGGTGGCTGGCGTGGGCATGCCGTCGGCCACCGTGCTTACGGGCCGGCGCCAGAACCTGGCGCCGCTGGAGACGGCGCTGCGCGCGCGCGGTGTGGCATTTGGCCGCCTGCCGGTGCGGGTGCCGTTCCACAGCGCGCTGATGGACCCGATGCGCGCGCACTGGGTGCGGCGCTACAACGGCCATCCGCACGCGGAGGCGCTGTGGGACGTGATCCGCCAGCCGTTCGATTTTCCGGCGTCGCTGGCCATGCTGGACCGGCAGGCGCCTTGCACGCTGGTGGACGTGGGGCCATCGGCCACGCTGGCCAACTGGATCCGCCACGGCGCCGTGCCGCATGCCGACCAGTGGCGCGTCCACGGCATCCTCTCGCCCTGGGGCGGCGACCTGCCACGGCTGCAGCAGGTGCTCGACCTTGCCGATGCCCACACCGCCGCATGATGACGCGCGGCGCCCGCCTGTTCCTGTTCGGCGTGATGGCGTTCGGCCAGTTCATGGCGCTGGTCGATATCCAGATCGTGGCCGCTTCGCTCAACGCCATCCAGGCCGGCCTGTCGGCCGCACCGGACGAGATCAGCTGGGTGCAAACCGCGTACCTGATGGCCGAACTGGTGATGATCCCGCTGGCCGGCTTCCTGGCCAAGGCCCTGTCCACGCGCTGGCTGTTCACGTTGTCCGCCGGGCTGTTTACGCTGGCGAGCGCCCTGTGCGGGCTGGCGTGGGATATCGATTCGATGATCGCCTTCCGCGTGTTCCAGGGTTTTGTGGGCGGCGCCATGGTGCCCACCGTGTGGGCCACGGGCTTCATCCTGTTTACGGGCCGCGACCGCGCGCTGGCCTCGTCCATCCTCGGCGTGGTGACCATGCTGGCGCCGGTGTCCGGGCCCACCATCGGCGGCTGGATCACGGAGCTGATCGACTGGCGCTGGATTTTTTACATTAACGTCGTGCCGGGCATCGTGGTGACGGTGCTGGCGGCGGCGCTGATCCGCTTCGACGAGGCGCGGCCGGCGCTGCTGCGCACGCTGGACTGGTCGCACCTGCTGGCAATGGCGCTGTTCCTCTGTTGCCTCGACTACGTGCTGGAAGAGGGACCGCGCCATGACTGGTTCAGCGACACCGGCATCGCCGTGGCAGCGTGGGTGGCGCTGGTGGCGTTCGTGCTGTTCGTCGAACGTTCGCTGCGCTCGGCCACGCCGGTGGTGCGGCTCACGCCATTCAAACGGCCGACGTTCGTGCTGGCCAGTACGCTCGCGCTGGCCACCAGCGCGGCCATTTTTGCGGCCACTTACCTGGTGCCGGTGTTCCTGGGCCGGGTGCGCGGCTACAACAGCCTCGATATCGGCACCACCGTGTGCGTGACAGGGCTGGGTATGCTGATCAGCGCGCCGCTGACCATGCGCCTGCTCAGGCACTTCGATCCGCGCCTGGTGATCGCGCTCGGGGTGCTGATTTTTACCGCCAGCCTGTGGATGTTCTCGTTCATCGGCCCGGAATGGGGTTTCAAGCAACTGTTCTGGCCCCACGTGCTGCGCGGCGTGGCCGGCATGCTGTGCGTGGTGCCGGCCGCAAACCTGGCGCTGGCCGATCTCGAAGACGAGGCGCTGCACGAAGCCTCCGGCCTGTTCAACCTGCTGCGCAACCTCGGAGGTGCGTTGGGCATTGCGCTGGTCAATACCTGGCTGCAGGACCACAGCCGGCTGCACCTGCTGCGCCTCGGCGAGGCGCTCGGCGCGCGCGGCGACGGCGCCCGGCAACTGCTCGACGGGCTGCTGCACGACCTGTCCACCCGCACTACCGACGCCGCGCACGCCTGGCTGGCCGCGCAGGCGCTGGTAGAACGGCACGCGCAGCGGCAGGCGCTGGTGCTGGCGTTCGACGACGTCTTCCGCCTGATGGCCTGGCTGTTGCTGATCACGCTGGTGCTGGTGCCCTGGTGCCGGCCGGCGCCGCCATCTTCCAACCCTCATTCGATAGAACCATGACGCAAACCGAAACAAAAAGCCGGCGGCGTGCTTTGCTGCCGCTGCTGACGGCACTGGCGGTCGGCGGCGCTGGCGCCCTGTGGCTGGCGGCACCCGGCAGCCAGGTCTCGACCGACGACGCGTACCTGCGCGCCGACGACACCAGCATCGCCCCGCAGGTGAAGGGGAGGGTGCTGGAAGTGCTGGTGCGCGACCACCAGCGGGTGGTCACCGGCGCGCCACTGGTACGGCTCGACGCCGACGACCTGGCCGCGCGTACCCGCGCCGCTGCTGCCGACCTGCAGGGCGCGCGTGCCAACGTGCAGGCCGCGCAGGCAGCGCTGGCCAGCCTCGATGCGGAGGAACAGCTGGCGGCGGCCCAGATCGCCACCGTGCAGGCGGGGATCGTCGCGGCTCGGGCGCGGGTGGCGCGCACCGCGGCCGAGCAGGCGCGCCACGAAAAGCTGGCGCAATCGGGCGCCGTGGCCCAGCGCGAACTGGAACTGTCGCGCACCGGCGCGCTGGACGCCACGGCGGACGCCGACCGCAGCACCGCGCAACTGGCGGTGGCACAGCGTCAGCTGGAGTTGACACGCAGCCGGCGCGCCAGCCTGCGCGCCGCGCTGGCCCAGGCCGAAGCGGGCGTGGCCCGCGCCGACGCCGCGCTGGCGCTGGCGCGCCAGGAGCAGGGTTACGCGGTGATACGGGCGCCGGTCGATGGCGCGGTGGGCGCCTTGCAGGTGCATCGCGGCGATATCGTGCAACCGGGCTCTGCATTGATGACGCTGGTGCCGCTCGAGCGCATGTACGTGGTGGCGTACTTCAAGGAGACGCAAAGCGAGCGCATCGTCGCCGGCCAGCCGGTGCGGCTCGATATCGATGCGCTGCCCGACCAGCCCTTGCGCGGTACGGTGGAGAGTTTTGCGCCCGGTACCGGCGCGCAGTTTTCACTGCTGCCGTTCGAGCCAGGGACCGGCAACTTTACCAAGATCGTGCAGCGGGTGCCGGTACGGATTGCGCTCGATGGCGGCCAGGAAAAGTGGTTGTCGAAACTACGGCCGGGCTTGTCTGTTACGGCCCGGGTCGCCATCAAGTAATCAGGGAGGCCAATACCTGCAAGGCGCGCTTGTCAAGCCGCGTAATTACTATCGGTGGCAAAATTGTCCCGCAGGCCATTTTTTTGTTTCGTTCAATTTTGCCTGTCGTTACAATCGCTGCATCGGAATTCCAAGGCGTGCGCACCATGATTTGCCTGATCGTCGATCATCATCCCGTCATTTCCAGCGGCCTGGCGCAGATGGTGCGCGCCAGCTTTCCCGGCTGGCAGGTGGATATCGCCCACACCGTTGCTGCCGCCATCGAACAGGCCGATGCGCACCAGCCCGATGTCGTGCTGATCAGCCTGCTCATGCCGGACAATTCGGGACTGGCGCTGCTCGGTCACTTGCAGCAGCACGATCCGAACAGCCGCCGCACGGCCAGCATCGTCATCGCCGATGCGCCCGACGCCGAGACGGCGCGCCTGTGCGAGCGGCTGGGCGCGCACGGTTTCATGTCGCGCGCCCACGCATTTACCGCGATTGCCGCGGCGATCCGCGCGGTCTGCGCGCGGCAAAAATATTTCGAGCCGGCGCCCGATACTGCGACGCCTGTACCGGCGCCAATCCGCTTTACGCCGCGCCAGCGCGACATTGTCGATCTGCTGTTGATCGGCTACTCGAACAAGCAGATCGCGTGCACGCTCAACCTCAGCAGCGGCACTGTCAAGAACTACATCTTCGACCTGATGCGGATGATTTCGGTCAGTTCGCGGCTGGAGATGGCGCTCAAGATCCGCGACAGCGGTTACCAGCGCTCTTGACACCCGACTTCAAGACCCTGCGGGGTCTTTTTTTTGCCTGTCGCCACCCACCGTGCCGGATGGCACCTGCCATCGGGCAGGTATCCACTGACATCTGTTCTTGTCAGTTCGACAAAAACATAATGAACCTCGACACCCTAGACCAACGGAGGTTCCATGAACGACGCATCCCCCAATCCGTGGCTGGTGCTGCGCACCCGCAGCCGCCAGGAAAACGTGGTGCAGGAAGTGCTGCGCCAGCGCCAGATCCATTCCTACCTGCCCAAGCACCGCGCGCCCGCCAAACCGACCGAAACGGCGCTGTTTCCCGGTTATATCTTCGTGCAGCCGCGCCCCGACCAGGTCAGCGCGCTGCGCACCGTGCGCGGTTCGTGCGGCCTCCTGATGAGTTGTGGGCGCCACGCGCAGGTGGCCGCCAACGATGTGCTGGCGATCCGCATCATGGTCGGCAGCGGCGCGCCGCTCGATGTCCATGCCGACCTGGTGGCCGGGCAGCCGATGGAAGTGATCGCCGGGCCGTTCAAGCATGCGCAGGGGCAGTTCGTCAGCGTGGGGCGCCAGCGCCGGCTGGTGATCAACCTGCACCTGATCGGCCGTGGCCTCAGCGTCGAGATCGACGCCGCCCACGTGCGTCCGCTCGCCAACGCCGCCTGACAGGAGCCAGCCATGTCGATCACCGAAATCTACCTGCTGGCGATGATGATGATTTTTGCCGTGCCTTACCTGGTGTGGCGCCTGCTCAATTCCGACAACGTGGCGCCGCTGGTGGTGGTGCAGATCGTCGGCGGCGTGCTGCTCGGGCCAGGCGTGCTGGGCGCCGCCTGGCCCGGGTACCACGCCTTCGTGTTTTCGCCGCAGGTCACGCTGGCGCTGAACGGCATCGCCTGGTGGGCGGTGATGGTGTTCGTGTGGATTGCCGGCGTCGAACTCGATTTGCGCCAGGCCTGGCGCCATCGCGGCGAGAGCCTGGTGGTGGCCGGCATGGCGCTGGTCACGCCGCTGCTGCTGGGCGTGGTCGTGGCGCTGGTGCTGCTGGGCTGGCAGTCCGACTGGATCGGCCCGCGCGCCCATACCTGGCAATTTGTCACCGGCGTTGGCATGGGATGCGCGGTGACGGCGCTGCCGATCCTGGTGCTGTTCCTGGAAAAGCTCGGTGTCCTGCGCACCACGCTGGGACAGCGCCTGCTGCGCTATGCCAGCTTCGACGACCTGGCGATCTGGGGCGTGCTGGCGCTGATCCTGCTCGACTGGGAGCGCATCGGGCGCCAGGGCCTGTTCCTGTGCGGTTTCGGTATCGCCGCCTGGCTGGTGCGGCGCGCGATGGTGCGCTTGCGCGAGGGTGACCGCTGGTATGCCAGCCTGACCTGGCTGCTGGCCTGCGCGTTCCTGTCGGACTGGGCCGGGCTGCACTACATGGTGGGCGCGTTCCTGGCCGGCGTGGTGCTCGATGCCGGCTGGTTCGACCGCACCCGCATGGACGCGCTGCGCGAGCAGGTGCTGTTTGCCTTCATGCCGGTGTTTTTCCTCAGCACCGGACTCAAGACCACCTGGACCGTCGGCGCGGAGACGGTCTTCGTGGCGGCCGGCTTGCTGATGGCGGCCAGCGTGGCCGGCAAGCTCCTGGGCGTGGGACTGGCCGGGCGCATGCTGGGCTGGCCCCGTGGCGACGCGCGCGTGATCGGCTGGCTGCTGCAAACCAAGGGCTTGATTGAACTGATCTTCGCCAACATCCTGCTCGACAAGCAGATCATCTCGAACCAGATGTTTACTGCCATGCTGCTGATGGCCATCGGCAGCACCATGCTGGCCTTGCCGATGGTGCGCAACAGCCACCTGGTGCCGGCCCGCGCGCCGGCCGCCATCCCAGGCGGTCCGCTGCGTGAATGAGGTGAGCGACCTTTGCGTGGTGCTGTGCGTGGCGTTGCCGGACGAATACCACCCGGCAGCGCTCGAACGCAGGCTGCGCCGCCGCCTCGACCGGTCAACGCTGGACCGCATCGACCGCCTGCGCCAGCCGGTGGACCGCTTGCGGTCGATGCTGGGCCGCCTGCTGCTGCGCCACGGGCTGCGGCTGCGTGGCCTCGACGATGGCGCCGGCGTGACGATCGGCCACTATGGCAAGCCACGTCTGGTTGATGGCGCGGCCGAGTTCAACCTCTCGCACGCGGGACGCTGGGTGGTGTGCGCCATCTCGCGCACGGCGGTTGGCGTCGATGTCGAACAGGTGCGGCCGTTCGACCTCGTGCTGGCGTGGCGCTTCTTTCACCGCCGCGAATGCGCGGCGCTTGCCGTGCAACCGGCAGCCGCCCAGCACGACTATTTCTTTCGCCTGTGGACCGCCAAGGAAGCGTACATGAAGGCGCTCGGACTCGGTTTTCAGCGCGACATGGCGTCGTTCAGCGTGGCGCCGCGCGCCGACCTGCACGTGGCGCTCGACGATCCGCAGATGTCGCCGCAGCCCTACGTGCTGTCCCACCTGGGGCTCGATCCCGGTTACCGCCTGGCGCTGTGCCACCACGGTGAGCCGGTGACGGTGCTGCCGGTAACCATCGAGCACTTGTTGTCACCAACCATCATTCATTAACTTACCTTCAGGCTACTGTGCTGTCGTGCCCGCTTTGAAACGGCATAATGCGCAACAGGGTTGGTTGCCTAAAGGACATAAAGTGCTGAATGGAATGTTGAAACGCGACCTGTCGTGGCTGTGGGCGGCGATCGCTGCGATGGTGTTGCTCATCATCTGGCTGCTGTTGCAACTGGGCCGGCAGGGGTCGCAGGCGCAGATTACGGCTGCCCGCACCCGCGCGGCCGTGATTTGCCAGATCATGCGCGCAGGCGCCCAGCGCCTGGACGGCGAGGAGGCGCAGGCCGAAGCGGTCGAGCGCGCCGTGGTCGATATGGCGCTGCGCGAAGACAGCGGCGTCGAGGGCGGCCTGTGGCAGGCGCAGCGCGGCGTGTATGCGTACGCCTTTCCCACATACGACGGCAGCGGCATCAAGGATGATGCCCCGGCTGCCGAATTGCCGCGCATCGGTTCGCTGGCGCAGCGCGCTTTGGCCAGCGCCGCGCCGGTGATCGAGGTACGCCCCGGCCTGCGCGAGGCGGTCGTGTATGGCGCCTGCCCGGTGCGAAATAACGTAGCCGGCTGGACGTTGACGCGCGTCGCCAGCATGGCCGACAATGCGCTCGACCACCTGGTCGTGGCCGTCACTGTGCTGCTTTGTTCACTGGTGCTGGCCGGGGCCTGGTTCGCGGTGCTGCTCACGCGCTGGGGCCGCGAAGTGCAGCGGCTGTCGGGCCTGCTTGTGGCCAGCGAGCGGATGGCTGCCCTCGGCAGCCTGGCGGCCGGGCTGGCGCATGAGATCCGCAACCCGCTCGGCACCATCCGCATGAAGGTGGATAATGCGCTGGCCGCCGCGCCCGAGCGCCGTCCCGCCCGCACCGAGGCCGCGCTGCACACCACGCTGCTGCAAGTGCAGCGGCTGGAAACCCTGGTGGCCAGCCTGCTGGCGCTGACGCAGCCGTTCCACCCGCAGCGCGCCCCGGTGGCGCTGGCAGACTGGCTCGAGCAGCGGCGGCTGGACCATGCCGATGCGGCTGCCGATCTCTCGGTGACACTGGCGCTGAAACTCGGGCCTGGCCTTGGCGCTGCCGTCCACCGTGCCGCCACCGTCCAAGCCGGTACTCACGCGGCCTGCCCGCACGCTGCTGCGGCCAACGCCGATATCGCTGCAGCTCATGCCGACCGCGATCCAGGCGCCGTTGCCCATGCTGGCGCCCATGCTGGCGCCCATGCAGCACCTCCAGACGCTGTCGCTGCCGAGGTCGCCGCCGCACACGCTCACAGCGGCCCGGGCGCGCGCAGCGCCGTCCACACCGACCAGGAGGTGGCGCTGTTCGACCCGGCGCAGATGGCCCGCGTGCTCGACAACCTGCTGATCAATGCGCTGGCCCACACCACGGCCGGCGGCCACGTGGAGTTGGGCGCCGCCCGCGACGGCAATGTCCTGCGGCTGTGGGTGGCCGACGACGGGCGCGGGGTGCCGCCGGCCTTGCAGGCCAGCTTGTTCGATCCACTGGTGACGGGGCGGCCCGGCGGCACCGGCCTCGGGCTGGCGGTGGTGCGCGAAGTGGTCCACGCCCATGGCGGCACCGTCGCCCTCGACCCCGCCCACGTACCCGGCACCCGCATCGTGATGGCGCTGCCATGGAGCTGATCCTGGTCGTCGATGACGATACCGCCTTCCGGGCCACGCTGGCCGAGACGCTGGAAGATCTCGGCTACCGCGTGCGCCAGGCGGCCAGCGCAGAGGCGGGGCTGCGCGCGCTGGGCCAGGGCGGTGTTGCCGCCGCGATCGTGGACCTGCGCCTGCCCGGCGACGACGGCCTGGCGCTGCTGCGCGCCGCGCCGGCAATCGCGCCGGACGTGCCGTGCATCATGCTGACTGCATATGCCAGCGGCGCCAACACCATCGAGGCGATGCGCCTGGGCGCTTTCGACCACCTGACCAAGCCGATCGGACGCAGCGCGCTGGCCGCAACGCTGGAGCGGGCCCTGCGCGCCAGGGCAGCGGCAGCGCCGGCGCTGGTGGAAGCTGCCGCCGATCCGGCCGACACCATGGTCAGCAGCAGCGAAGCGATGCGCGCCATTTTCAAGCGCATCGGCCTGGTGGCCGACAGTGACAATTCGGTGCTGGTACTGGGCGAGACCGGCACCGGCAAGGAACTGGTGGCGCAGGCGCTGCACCGCAACAGCGCCCGCGCGGGCGGTCCGTTCGTGGCCGTCAACTGCGCGGCGATACCTGCCGACCTGCTCGAGAGCGAACTGTTCGGCCATGTAAAAGGCGCGTTTTCCGGCGCTGCCGCCGACCGTCCCGGACGCTTCCGCGAGGCCGATGGCGGCACATTGTTCCTCGACGAGATCGGCGACATGGCGCTGCCCACCCAGGCCAAGATCCTGCGCGTGCTGCAGGAGCGGGTAGTGACGCCGCTCGGCGGACGGCGCGCGCAGCCGGTCAACCTGCGGGTGGTGGCAGCCACCCACCGCGACCTCGAACGCGAGGTCCTCGATGGCGCCTTCCGCGCCGATTTGCTGTACCGCTTGCAGGTCATCACCATCATGTTGCCGCCGCTGCGCGAGCGGCACGGTGATATCGACCTGCTGATCGCCCATTTTCTCCATCACGGCGGCGGGCGTGGCAAGCACCTGTCCGGCGCCGCGCTGGCAGCCCTGCGCGCGCACGACTGGCCCGGCAATGTGCGCGAGCTGCGCAACACCGTCCAGCGCGCGATTGCGCTGAGCGAGGGGGATTTGATCGAAATCGAGCACCTGGGGCTGAGCGCGGTGGCTGGTGTGTTGCCGGGTACTGCCGCGCCGCTGCGGGCCAATGCCGACGCGGTGGCTGCTGTTTCCGCCATTGCTGGCGGCGTTGCGACAGCCGCGCATGCTGGCCCCGGCGATAATGTTGCTGCGGCAGCGGCTGCGGTCGCCGAGGGGATCACGACAGCCGTTCCGGCGGCTGGCGGTTTGCCCGCCATCGACTGGGACGGCAACCTCGACCGAGCCGTGGCGCAGCTGGAGGCCGCGATGCTGGTCCGCGCGCTGGTCGCCAGCGACGGCAACCGCAGCCAGGCGGCGCGCCGGCTGGGATTGTCGCGCCAGCAGTTGTACCGCAAGCTGGCGCAATATGGACTGGATATGTGACGCCTGTCCGCAGGACGGACAAGCTGGTGTCACCAATCCGGACAGGTGCGGGCAGCGCGCGGTCCAATCCTGCGCTGTACGGCGCAAATGGCGCTGGCACGCTATCTGCATAGACATGGTTACCCCGCCTTTCAATGAAACAAGGAGAGAACCATGACTGTACTGAAACTGAAACCCGCCATGCTGGCCGCTGCACTGTCCATTGCCACCGCCGCCGCCACGGCTGCACCACAGCCACCGCAGCCGCCGGCAGCGCCGTTGCTGGCCCAGGCAGACACACCGCTACCGCCACCAGCAGCCGGCGCGCGCCGTGCAAAACCGCCTGCACAGCCAGGAAAGGGTGTGCGACCAGCAGCCCCGCCGCGTGATGGCGTGATGCCACCTCCACCAGTCGGCGCCGGTACGCCGCCCCCGCCACCAGTTGGCGCCGGCACGCCGCTCCCTCCACCAGCTGGCGCCGGTGCACCGCCGCCGCCACCAGTTGGCGCCGGTGCGCTGCCCCCGCCACCAGCCGGCGGCGTCGGTGCGCCACCACCGCCCCCTCCATCTGGAGCAGGCATATCACCGCCCCCTCCTGCTGGAGCAGGCGTGCCGCCGCCAGATCCAGCACGAGCGGGTACGCTACCACCACCTCCGCCAGCAGGTGCGGGTACGGCGCCACCACCACCAACCGATGCCGGTACGCCACCACCACCTCCGCCAGCAGGCGCGGGTACGCCGTCACCACCAGCCGATGCCGGTACGCCACCACCACCAGCCGGTGCCGGTATGCCGCCGCCACCACCAGCCGGCGCTGGCGCGCCGCCACCACCACCTGCAGGCGCCGGCATGCAGCAGCCACCGGCGCCGCCAGTTGGCGGCCAGCTCTAACCGAACGGGACGCGACCGATGCAACTGCATAGGCACCTGTCCGCTGCCTTGCTGACGGCCATGCTTGGCGGCGTTGCCGCCGTCGCCAGCGCCGCGCCGCCGGGACCGCCGATGCCGCCGGGACCGCCGATGCCGCCGGCGCTGCCAGGCAAGGCGGCGCTGGCGGTCATCGAAGGCCAGGTGCAGCGCCTGCTGGTCACGCCTTACGGCGAACCGAATGGCTTGCGTTTCGTTGACGGCACGGTGGTGCTGCTGCCGCCGCACCTGGCCGTGCGGCTGACCGGTGTCGTCGCCGTGGGCGACCGTGTACGCGCGATCGGGCTGTCGGCCAGTGGTGGCGCCTTGCGCGCGCAGGCGCTGGTCAACCTGGCGACCGGCGGCGCGGTGGACGAGCAGGCTGAAAGTCCGCCCCGGCCACCGGCACCGCCGCCGCGTCCGCCGTTGCAACAGTACGCAGTGCAAGGCACGATCGATGTCGTCTTGTACGGCCCGCGCGGGGAGGCCAACGGCGTCATCCTCGCCGATGGCGCCATCATCTATTTCCGGCCCGACCTGGTCGGCTTTGCGCTGGCGCCGGGTCTGCCGTTCGCGGCGGCGGGCATCGGTACGCGCAGCGCGGCAGGCCTGGCGATCGAGGCGATTTCCGCCGCGGCCGGCAAAACTGACAATCCCACCAATTCCAACCATGTCGAGTAACACCATCCTGTGGACTATCACCGCCATCACCATGCTGGGCATCGTGGTGCGCCCGTGGCGCCTGCCCGAGGCCGTGTGGGCGGCGCTGGCCGTGGCCGCGCTGCTGATCTTCGGCCTGATCGACGTGGCGCACACCGTGGCCGGCGTGGCGCGCGGCACCGATGTTTATCTGTTCCTGGCAGGCATGATGCTGCTGGCCGAACTGGGCCGGCGCCACGGCGTGTTCGACTGGCTGGCCGCCCACGCGGCGCGCGCAGCCGGCGGCTCGGGCCACCGGCTGTTCCTGCTGGTGTACCTGGCGGGCACGTTGGTGACGGTGCTGCTGTCGAACGACGCCACGGCCGTGGTGCTCACGCCCGCCGTGTACGCGGTGGCGCGCGCGGTCGATGCACCGCCGGTGCCGTACCTGCTGATCTGCGCCTTTGTCGCCAACGCGGCCAGCTTCGTGCTGCCCGTGTCCAATCCCGCCAACCTGGTCGTGTTCGGCGAGCACATGCCGGGCCTGGCCGACTGGCTGGCGCTGTTCGTGTTGCCGTCGCTGGGCGCCGTCGTGGTGACGTACGCGATCCTGTATTACCGGCTGCGTGCCGGGCTGCCGCAAGTCATCCGGCGCGCAAACGCGGTGCCGGCCTTGTCCACCGGCGGCCGCGTCACGCTCGGTGCGCTCGCCGGTACGGCGCTGCTGCTGGGTGCGGCCTCGGCGTTGCGCTTGCCGCTGGGGCCGGTCACGCTGGCGGCCGGACTGGTGGCGCTGCTGCTGGCCAGCGTGGCTGCGCGGGTGTCGCCGCTGGCCGCCGTGCGGGCGCTGTCGTGGGATGTGCTGCTGATGGTGGCCGGCCTGTTCGTGCTGATCGAGGCGTTGCAGGCGCACGGCGCGGTGGCCGTGCTGGCGGCGCAATTGCAGCACTTGCAGGCAGCTGAACCGGTCATGGCCGATGGCATTGCCGGCGCCGTGCTGGCCCTGGCCTGCAACCTGTTCAACAACCTGCCGGCCGGCTTGCTGGGGGCCGCCACGCTCGACCACGTGGCGGCCGAACCGTCGCTGCGCGCTGCCGCCCTGATCGGTATCGATCTCGGCCCGAACCTGTCGGTGAGCGGTTCGCTGGCCACCATCCTGTGGCTGACCGCGCTGCGGCGCGAAGGCGTGCAGTTCAGTGCGTGGCGCTTCCTCAAGCTCGGCGTACTGGTGATGCCGGCCAGCCTGCTGGCTGCGCTGCTGCTGTTGCAGGTGGCTGCATGAGCGCGGTACCGGCCGTTATCGGCGCCAGGCCCGCGGGCCCGACCGCCGCCACCCTGTGGGCACTGGCGCTGCTCAACTTTTTCCTGGCCGACGCGCGCGACGGGCTCGGCCCCTTCCTCGACGCTTTTCTGACCACCAAGGGGTGGCAGCCGCTGGACCTGGGCATGCTGGCCACCATTGGCGGCGCCATCGGCCTCGCGGCCGGGGTGCCGGCCGGCGCTTTTGCCGACCGTACCCGCAACAAGCGCATGATGATCGTCGTGCCGATCGCCGTGATTACGGCCATGAGTTTCCTGTGCATCGCCTGGCCGCAGAAAGGCCCGGTGTTCGTGACACAAGCGCTGGCCGCGCTGGCCGGCGTGCTGATCGCGCCGGCGCTCACAAGCATCACGCTGGGCGTGGTGGGTCCGAAACACTTCGGCCGCCAGCTGGGCAGGAACGAGGCCTGGAATCACGCCGGCAACGTGGTGCTGCTCGGTGGTACCTGGGGCGCCAGCGCCTGGCTCGGCCTGCCCGGTGTGGCCGGGCTGATGCTGGTGACGACCATGGCGGCCATCATGGCCACGCTGGCCATCGCCCCGGCCAGCATCGACCATGCCGCTGCGCGCGGATTGGCACCGGCCGGTCCCACTGCGGTAAAGGAGGCAAGCGGAATACCAGCGGCGGCGGCAACGCCGTCGTGGCGCGTGCTGGCCACCAACCGATCGTTGCTGCTTCTGAGCGTGGCCTTGCTGCTGTTCCACTTCGGCAACGCGCCGCTGGCGCGGCTGATCGCCCAGCAGTTCGCCTTGCAGATGCAGCGCCCGTTCGAGACCACGGCGGTGATTACCATGGTGTCGCAGCTGTCCGCCCTGGCGGCGGCGCTTGCAGCGCAGCGCATCATCCGGCGCGACTGGGTGCGCGCGGCCGCCGTGCTGGCGGTGCTGAGTTTGCCGCTGCGCGGGGTGCTGGCGTGGAGCTTTTCCGACTTCGCCATGATTTACCCGGTACAGTTGCTCGACGGCCTCGGCGTGGGCTTGCTCGGCATCCTGACGCCGTTCCTGGTGGAGCGCCTGGCGCGCGGCAGCGGCCATTTCAATATGGCGCTGGCGGCGGTGATGGTGGTGCAGGGCGTGGGGGCGGCTTCGAGCAACGTGGTGGCCGGTTACCTGGTAGCGCATTACGGCTATCCGGTTACCTATTTGCTGCATGGCAGTTTCGCGCTGCTGGCGCTGGCAGCGTTGTTGCCGGCGCTGGCTGGCGCCAGGGCCAAATCGCAAGCTTCGTGCAGCTTGCCGCATTAGCCGCATTAGCCGCATTAGCCGCGGTGGCGGGCAGCGCCGGCCATCTTGTGCTGACCGCCGCCCCGCACGGCCAGTGCCAAGCTCGGCCGGCCAGGTTCACGCCCGGCCCGGTCTGCCGCGCGGGCGCCTTGGCGCTATAATTCCGGTTTGCCGGCTTGGCAGCGCCCGGGGCGCCGCAGCAGCCGGCCGGTCTCACTGGAACTTATGGAAAAATCAATCGATACGCGTGCCGTGCGCACGCTGGTGATCTCGCCCAACTGGATCGGCGACGCCGTCATGGCGCAGCCGCTGTTGCGCGCCCTGAAGGACGCCAATCCGCAGCGCCGCATCGACGTGCTGGCCCCGGCCTGGGTGGCGCCCCTGTGGCGCGCTGTCGCCGAAGTCAGCGAGGTGCTGGAAACGCCGTTCAAGCACGGCAAGCTGCAATGGGCCGAACGCCGCGAATACGCGCGCATGCTGCGCGAACGCGGCTACGACGAAGCCTATATTCTGCCCAATACCCTGAAATTCGCCCTGATTCCGTGGATGGCCAAGATCCCGAAGCGGATCGGCTACAAGGGCGAGATGCGCTACGGCCTGATCAACGTGATGCACCACGACGATCCCAGGCACAAGCGGCCGATGCTGCCGTTTTACGCGGCGCTGGCCGGCCCGGTCTCGAAGACCCCGCCGCAGAACGTACCGTTCCCGGTGCTGACCATCAGCGATGCGGACAAGGCCGCCGCGCTGGGCCGGGTGGGCATCGCGCCTGGCACCACCATCGTGGCGTTCGCCCCGGGCGCCGAATTCGGCCCCGCCAAGCGCTGGCCCAGTGGCTATTTTGCCGGGCTGGCGCGGCTGTTGCAGCAGTCCCGCCCCGAGATCACCATCGTGCTGATGGGGTCCGCCAAGGATGCCGAGGTGTGCGACGAGATCGTCGCCGCCGCGCCCGGCGTGCGCAGCCTGGCCGGCGTGACGTCGTTATCCGATGCGCTCGCCATCCTCGGCAGCGCGGCGGCACTGGTGACCAACGATTCCGGCCTGATGCACATTGCCGCCGCGTTGAACCGGCCGGTGGTGGCGCTGTACGGTCCGACCGATCCGAGGCATACTCCACCGTTGTCGGATATCGCCAAGGTACTGTGGCTGCACCTCGAGTGCGCGCCGTGCCAGCAGCGCGTGTGTCCGCTGGGCCACCAGGCTTGCATGCACAAGCTCACGGTGGACCTGGCATGGGCGCCGCTGCGCGCGATGCTGCCGGTGCGGCCGGCAGCCCTTTAATTTTAGAACAGGACAGATCATGATTTTGGTGACCGGCGGTGCGGGTTTTATTGGTAGTAACATCGTTCACGCGCTGAGCCAGCGCGGCGAGGCGACCTTCGTGGTCGATAACTTGAAGCGCCCGGAGAAATTCCACAACGTCGTCGATGCCGAGGTGGTCGATTACATGGGCAAGGAAGAGTTCATCGAGCGCCTCGAGCGCGGCGAATTTGCCGGCAAGTTCTCGGCCGTGTTCCACGAAGGCGCGTGCTCCGACACCATGGAAATGGACGGTGAGTACATGATGCGCAATAACTTCCGTTACAGCGTGTCGTTGTTTCACTTCTGCCAGAAGGAAAAAATCCCGTTCATCTACGCGTCGTCGGCAGCGGTGTACGGCGCCGAGGAAGGCTTTACGGAAGAGCGTTCGGGGGAACGGCCATTGAATGTGTACGGCTACTCGAAATTCCTGTTCGACCAGTACGTGCGCAATTATTGGAAAACCAATGGCGACCATGGCGCGCAAGTGGTCGGCCTGCGCTACTTCAACGTCTACGGCCCGCGCGAATTCCACAAGGGGAATATGGCCTCGGTGCCGCTGCACCAGTACCGCCAGTTCCTGGCCGATGGCCAGGTAAAATTGTTCGGAGAGTACGACGGCTACGCGGCTGGCACCCAGACCCGCGACTTCGTCTATATCGACGACGTGGTCAGCGTCAACCTGTTCTTCCTCGACAACCCGGACAAGAGCGGCATCTTCAACCTGGGCACCGGTCGTGCGCAGCCGTTCAACGATATCGCGGTGGCGGTGGTGAACAACCTGAAACCGCAAGCCGGCGCACTGGCACTGGATGCCATCGTCGAGCAGAAATTGCTGGAGTACGTGGCGTTTCCGGACAAGCTCAAAGGCAAGTACCAGAGCTTCACCCAGGCTAACATCGCCAAGCTGCGCGCGATTGGCTACGATAAGCCGTTTTATGATGTCAGTGCCGGGGTGACCGCGTACATTGCGTGGTTGAAGGCCAACCACAAGTAATCACTATTGCAGACCCGGCTTCCTGAACAAGCCGGGCAGCAACTGGCCCAGGAAAACGCTGGCGACGACCGAGGCGATGATGGCGTTCTTCGCTTCGGCGACGGCCGTCCGGGTGCCGGCGATGGCCTCTGCCGGATCGGCCTTGGCGGCCACAGCTTTGAGGATGCCAAGGTCGAGCTTGATCGCCGCCGTTTCCGATTCGAGTTTTGCAACGCGGTCTGCCATTTCGGGCTCCTGTCGATGAATACCCTACGGTGATCGAAACCCAGTTCCAGGCGCGCTCGGCGCGACGGCGCTTCGCTTGCGCCCGGGATGCGCACGGCGGCGTCCCGGGCGCGCAACAGCACCCGCTCGGCCATGTCGGCGCTGCTCATGCTGCTGACGCTGGCGGGGGTGTCGCGCGCGGTCAGACCCAAGGGAGCGGCGGGCTTGGAACAAGGCGCGCAGTTGATGACATTGATAACTTTGAGTCATTCGAAACATTTTCACTTGGACGTGAAAATTTATTCATGTAACCGTTTTTCGTTGTATTTCGATGCGTACCGCGCCCGGGTTGGCGCGGTGCTGGCGCTATAATTCGGTACCGGGGAGTTTGCCCATCCACGGCCAACCATCACTCCCCTGAAAGCCGATGACCATACCTGATTTTGCTGTCCGTAATGCCGATATGCCCGTCACGCTCGCCAACTGCGCCGACGAGCCCATCCACATTCCCGGCAGCATCCAGCCACATGGCGCGATACTGGTGTTCAACAGCGCGGCCGAACTGGTCTCGTGGAGCGCCAACGCCCACGCCATGTTGCAGTTGACGGTGCCGCTGGTGCTGCTCACGGCCCTGGCCGACCTCGGCCTGGCGGTCGAAGTGCAGGAGAAGATCCACGAATGCATCGAGGACATGGACGGCGGCGAAGCTCCGGCCGCCATGGCGGAAACCCTGGTCGGTACCCAGGATTTCGATTGCATCGTGCACGGCCACGAAGGCCTGGTCATCGTCGAATACGAATGCCGCGAACTGGCGGCCGACAGCGTGGCCACGTTCGCGCTCAAGGCCCATACCGCCATCGAGCGCCTCAAGCGCCAGAAGTCGGTGCCGGCGCTGCTCAAGGCGGCGGTCGATCAGATTCGCCTGATCACCGGTTTCGACCGCGTGATGGCTTACCGTTTCCGCCACGACGACAGCGGCGAAGTGGCCGCCGAGGCTAGAGCCGAATCGCTCGACCCCTACCTGGGCCGGCGCTACCCGGCCAGCGACATCCCGGCGCAGGCGCGCCGCCTGTACGTGATCAACACCCTGCGCCTGATCGGCGACATGGGCTATAACCCGGTTCCCATGATTGGCCGCACCGGCGCGGCGCCGCTCGACATGAGTTACAGCGTGCTGCGCAGCGTGTCGCCGATCCATGTCGAATATCTGCGCAACATGGGTGTGCAGGCGTCGATGAGCATTTCCATCGTCATCAACGGCAAGCTGTGGGGCATGATTGCCTGCCACCACATGGCGCCGCGCAGGGTGCCGTACGCGATCCGCATGGCGGCCGACGTGATGGCGCAGGTGCTGGCGGCCTCGGTGCAGTCGCTTGAAACGCGCGAACGCGCGGCGCTTGCCGAACGCGCAGCCGAGGTGCGCACCCAGGTCATGGAATCGCTGCTGCACTTCGACGATGTCGCCGCCGGCCTCACCGCCTGCGCGGCCGAGATCTGCGGCTCGCTGGGGGCCGGCGCGCTGGTCGTCATGCACAGCGGCCGTGTGGTGGCCCACGGCCCGGTATCGGCGGACGTGGCGGCGGCGGCGGTGGCGTCGATGCAGCTCGAAGACGCCGACGTGGTTGAACGGTCGGCCCGGCGCGACTGGCCCGCCGCACAGCAGCAGGCCTGCGGCAAATGGGTGGGCCTGCTCGGCTTGCGCTACGACGCCTCTGCCAATGGCTGGCTGCTGGCGCTGCGCGAAGAGCAGGTCGAACTGGTGCGCTGGGGCGGCAAGCCCGACAAGGAAATCGCCCATGGCCCGCTCGGTCCGCGCCTCACGCCGCGTGGTTCGTTCGCGGAATGGCGCGAGACCGTGTTCGACCAGGCCGAGCCGTGGGAAGCCACGCGCCTGTCCATCGCGCGCCAGCTGCTGGCCGAAATGAACCGCGCTTCGGTCACGCGCCACGAGCAGAACGACCGCGCCCGCGCCCAGTTGTTCGCCATTCTCGGCCACGACCTGCGCAACCCGCTGCAATCGATCAGCATGGCAGCCACGGTGCTGGAATTGGGTGGTTCCAAGGAAACCGCCGGCCGCCGCATCAAGGCGTCGAGCGGACGCATGGAACGGTTGATTTCCCAGGTGCTCGACATGAGCATGATCAACGGGGGCATGCGCCTGGGGGGCGAAGTCGTGGCGGTGGACCTGGCGCCCATGCTGGCCGACCTGGCTGACGAATTCCGCACCGCCAAGCCGAATATCGTGCTCAACCTGGAAAGCCCGCCGCAAGTGCTGGTGCCGATGGACGCCGACCGCGTGGCGCAAGTGGTGAGCAACCTGATCAGCAACGCCTACCACCACGGCAAGGTCGGCGAAACCATCGACGTGCGCCTGGTGCAGGACGAGGCCGGGGTGACGCTCGATGTGCTCAATGTGGGTGATGAAATCGCCGAGGAAACCGCGCGCACGCTGTACAACCCGTTCAAGCGGCTGTCGGCCAACAACGCCCGCAACAAGGGCGGCATGGGCCTGGGCCTGTATATCGCGCGCCAGATCATGCTCGAGCACGGCGGTACCATCGAGTACACATACCAGGCGCCGCATGTGCGCTTCACACTGCATCTGCCCGCAGCGCCTGTCGTACCGGCGCCGCCTGCTGCCTCAGCCTAATTCACCTGCCACAGCCCCGCCAGCAGCCAGCGCAGGTCGCAGTCGGGGTCGTCGCGGTAGCGCAGGAAGAAGCTGTCGGCCCATTCCTGGTCGAGCGAGGCATCCCATTTCTCAAAGCTGGAAATCGGGTACTCCTCGCTAAATAACATCAGTAAATCGGTGTGCGCTTCGCGTTCGCTGGCGGCCAGGCCGCGATGCATGCTGAAGCGGACCAGTAAATCACTTTTTTTCATGTTCTAAAACCTGTGACGGCCGCAGACTACGCTCGAGCTCGTCGAAGTTGGCTGGTTTGACCAGGTGGAAATCGAAGCCGGCAGCGCGGGTTTTCTGACGGTCCGGGTCGGAGCCGTAGCCGGTGTGGGCGATCAGCCGGGTGGTGGCGAACAGCGGGTCGTCGCGCAGGATGCGCGCCAGTGCATAGCCGTCCACCTTGGGCATGCCGATGTCGAGGATGATGGTGTCGGGCCGGTGGGCGCGCGCCAGGGCCAGCGCGCGGTCGGCGTCGTTGGCCAGGAACACCTCGTGGCCCATCACGCCCAGCAGTTCACCCATCACTTCGGATGAATCGATGTTGTCGTCCACCAGCAGCACCCGGCGCATGCCGGGCGCGAGCACCGGGTGGGCGGTATCTTGCGGCACGGGGGCGGCGCCGGTCGGGGTCACATCGAGCAGCGGCAGGATCAGTTCGAAGGTGCTGCCGTGATCGATGCCGGGGCTGCTGGCGTGCACGCTGCCGCCGTGCATATCGGCCAGCGTGGACACCAGGGACAGGCCGATGCCCAGGCCGTCGTGCACGCGGTCGTGGGCGGCGGCGCCCTGGGCGAACATATTGAAGATGCGCGGCAAGTTGTACGAGGTGATGCCGATGCCGTTGTCGTGCACCGAGATCGATACGCGGGCGTCGGCCAGGCGCGCCACTTGCAGCCGCACTTCACCGCCGCGGTTGGTGAACTTGGCGGCGTTGTGCAGCAGGTTGCCGATTGCCTGCGCCAGGCGTACCGCGTCGCCGTTGATCCACAGCGGCTCGGACGGCACGTCCACCACCAGCCGGTGCTGGCGCGATTCGAGCATCGGCTGTGCGGTTTCCAGCGCGGAATCCACCACCGCATGCAGTTCGGTGCGCTGCAACTGCAAGGTGAGCTTGCCCTGCGAAATGCGCGCCACGTCCAGCAGATCGTCCACCAGGCGCGACAGGTGCGCCACCTGGCGCACGATGATCTGGCGCGCCTTCTGGTGCAGCGCCACGTCGGCAGGCGCCACCTCTCCCATCAGCGCCACCGCGTTGCGGATCGGACTCAGCGGATTGCGCAGTTCATGCGCCAGCGTGGCCAGAAAATCGTTCTTGTTGTCGTCGGCCGCGTGCAACCGATCTTCCATGTCGCGGCGCTGGGTGATGTCGCTGGTGATGCGGGCGATGCGGTACGGCACGTCGGCGGCATCGCGCACCAGGAAGGCGCGGTCACGCACCCAGCGCACCCCGGCACCAGGCACGGTAAGGCGGTATTCCTCGTCGAATGGCTCACCGGCGCCGGCCAGTTGCCAACGTGCGGCGACGGCGGCGCGGTCGTCGGCGTGAATGGCGTCAAGCCAGTCGCCGGGCGCGCGTTCCAGCAGCTGCGCCGGCCGGTTCCACATGGTGGCGTAGGCATTGCTGACGTACAGCAGCTCGCTGCCGTCCAGGCTGAACATCCAGAACACGTCTTCGATATTGTCGGTGAGCTGGCGGAAGCGTTCCTCGCTGTTGCGCAGGTCGGCCTGCGTGCGTTGCAGGCGCAGCAGGGCGTTGACATTGGCGATCAGTTCGTCGGCTTCGATCGGCGCAGCCAGGTAATTGTCGGCGCCGCCTTCCAGGCCGCGGATCTTGTCGTCGCGGCCGGTGAGCGCGGCCGAGGTTTGCAGGACCAGGATGGCGCAGGTATCGACATCGGATTTGATCTGGCGGCACACTTCGATGCCGTTGATATCGGGCAGCTTGACGTCGAGCAGCACCAGCGCGGGCAGCAGGCGGCGCGCCATGGTCAGCGCGTCGGTGCCGTTGGCCGCCTCCGCCACCTGGAAGCCGGCGCCTTGCAGGATGCGGGTCTTGACGTAGCGCGCACCGTCGTTGTCGTCGACGTTCAGGATCAGGATGTCACTATTGCTCACAAGCGGTCTTTCACAGAATTGAACATGCTAAGCGTCCGGCGCAGGCGCAGTGCGCGGCAGGTGCAGGAAGAAGGTCGAGCCCTTGCCGCTGGTGCTCTCCACGTCCACCGACCCGCCGAGCAGCGTGGCCAGCTTGCGGCACAGCGGCAAACCGAGCCCGGTGCCCTTGACCTGGCGTTGCAGCGGATGCTCGATCTGGGAAAATTCCTCGAAGATCAAGAGCAGGTTGTCGGAACTGATACCGATGCCGGTGTCGCTGACTGTAAAGGTAACATGCTCGGGGCTGCTGCTGGCGCGCAGCTCGACGCAAATCTGGCCGTGCTCGGTAAATTTCAGTGCGTTCGAGATGAAATTGCGCAGGATTTGCGCGACCATGCCTTCGTCCGTCAGCAGCAGCGGGCCCGGCGGCGGCATCACGAAGACCAGTTCCACGTGCTCGTGGTGGGCCAGCGGGCGCAACATGCCTTTGAGCGCACTGAACAGGTTGGCGACGTCGAGCGGCGCGACCGTCAGTTCCACCTTGCCCGCCTCGATCTTGGCCAGATCGAGCAAATCGTTGACCAGTTCCGACAGGTCGCTCGCGGCCGTGGCGATGAACTGCACCTGCCGTTCCTGCTCCACGGTCAGCTCGCCGTCCATGCGGTCGAGCAGCAGCTTCGACAGCGCCCTGATCGAACTCAGGGGTGTGCGCAATTCGTGGCTGGTATTGGACAGGAAACGGGACTTCATTTCGTCGGCCTTGCGCAAGCGCTCGGCTTTTTCTTCCACCTCGGCATACAGCGCCACCACGCCGCGATTGGTGTCTTCCAGTTCGTGGGTGAGCGAGATCAGGTCTTCCTGGCGGTCGCGCAACTCGGCCAGCGCCATGGCCAGCTCGCGGTTTTGCTGTTGCATTTCCGCCACCGTGTTTTGTACCGGGCTGGCAGCGAGTTCACCGCCCAGTTGCAGCAGGCGGTCGCGGTCGATATGCTGGCGTGGTCCCAGCGCTTTGAGCATCAGCACATGCAAGCCATGCTCGGGCGAGCCTTGCACGCTGCACTCGTCCATCAGGCGGTGCGCGGTGGCGACCGCGTTGTTCAGTTGCGACTGCGGCGATTCGCCTTCGATGCCGGATACCAGTTCGGTGGCGCGCACGGGATCGCCGTCGGCACGGATGGTGACCACCAGCTGCTGCTGGTTGCCCGAGGATTCAAATGCGAACACCGCGCGCCCGCGCCCCAGCCGGCTCGAGGCGCAGCGCGCCACTTCCGAAACCGCCGTGGCGATACGCACCTGGTCTTGCGCGCCAAAACCGAGCAGGGCCGAAATCTGGCGCGCGCGCTGGCGCACCGCGACCACGTCCGGTTCGCTGTCGATGCCCACTTGCAGGATGCGGGTCTGCGGCATCATCCACGCTCCGGCACGCGGTAGACCAGCACGCTGGCGTCGTCGCGCTGGCGCGCAAAGTCGCGCAGCAGCACGGCCGCCACTACCGACGGATCGCACGCTGCCAGGCCCGGGTACTGGTCCAGGTCCCACTGGGTGCCGATGCCGTCGGTGGCCATGATCACCAGTGCGCCCGGGCCGCACTCGACGGTAAATTCCTGCACCTTGCGCATATTGTTGCCGACAATGCCGTTGTACGACGCCAGCTGGCGCCGGCCGCCAGCGTCGATTACGCAGGCGCTGATATTGCCGATACCGGCGAAGTGCAACTGGCCGGTGGCCGCGTCGAGCAGTCCCAGCGCCAGTGCCGCACCGCGGGTGTTGCGCAGCGCCGCGTGGCATGCCTGGATCTGTTCGGTCGGGCGCAGGCCTGGCTGCAGCGCGACCGTGGCAATCGCAGCGGCGGCGGCCTTGGCCGCTTCCGGCCCGTGGCCCAGGCCATCGACCATCAGCAGCGCCGTGTGCTGGCGGGCACCAGCCACGGCCCAGGCGTCGCCGTTGGCGGTCTCGCCGGCGAGCGGCAGCGAGATGCCGCCACTGGCCAGTTGCAGGCCCGGCGATGGCGTGCGCCACAGGCGCATGAAGAATACTGCACCCCTGCCGCGCGGGGCATACACGTCGAACTGGTCGGACAGCCGGTGCAGGGCACCGAGGCCGGTGCCGGCGGTGCCGGCGCTGGAGCTGCCGTCGCGCAGCGCCTGCGCCAGGTTGCCGATGCCGGGTCCGGAATCGTAGGCCAGCACGTCGATGCCGTCCATGCTGTCGGCATGCACGGCAGACAGCACGATGGTGCCATCGCCGGCGTGCTTGAGGATGTTGGTGGCCGCTTCGGTGATCAGGAGGGCCAGCTGGCCCGCACGCACCTCGTCAAAACTGGCATTGCTCGCCAGTAATTGGCCTGCGCGACGGGCGGCAGCAATGTCGCTGGCGTGGGTGATCGTGATCCAGGTGGAAGTCTCGACCGATTGATTTATTTTTTCCATTTAACAATGGCTACTGCCGTACCTTCTCCGCTGCGGGAATCTATGTCGAACTCGTCGACGAGGCGCTTGGCGCCGCCCAGTCCCAGTCCCATGCCGCCGCCGCTGGTATAACCATCGCGCAGCGCCTGGCTGATATCCGCGATGCCGGGGCCGTCGTCGGCAAACACCAGGCGCAACCCCTGGCGCAAGCCGCTGTCGAGCACCTGCGCCAATACCATGCCGCCGCCGCCATACTTGATGGTGTTGCGCGCCAGTTCGCTGGCCGCCGTGACCAGCTTGGTCTGTTCCACCAGGCTCAGCTTGAGTGCAAGCGCGTGCTCGCGCACCAGCTTGCGCACGCCCACCACGTGTTCGTCGGTATGCAATGGCAAGGTCGTGCCGCTGGTCACGCGCGCCCCCGGCTCCGTCAGCAGGGAGGAGGCAAAGCGCACCGCATCTTCGGCGTCGAGCGCGTTCATCGCTTGCCGAGCATGACCATGCCCTTCTCAACATTGAGCGCGGTCTTCACGCCGGGCAGGGTCAGGCCCAGTTCGACGAGGGTGATCGCCACCGCAGGCTGCATGCCGACGAGCACCGTCTGGGCGTCGAGCACGCGCGCCATGGCAGCGGTATTGCTGATCATGCGGCCGATGAAGGAATCGACCAGGTCCAGCGACGAAATGTCGATCAGCACGCCCTTGGCGCGGTCGCTGACGATGCGCTCGGTCAGATCGTCCTGCAGGGTCATGGCCAGGCGGTCATGCATGTCGACCTGGATCGACACCAGCAGCAGGTCGCCGATACGGAGAATGGGGATCCGTTCCATGCTGTCCTCAGGCGGCAATACGGGTGACGCGCGCGCCCACGCGGGCCAGCGCCACTTCGAAGGCATCGGCCAGAGTGGCCTTGGTCATCACGTCTTCCAGGTTCACGCCCAGGTGGACGATGGTCTGGGCGATCTGCGGACGGATGCCGGAAATGATGCAGTCGGCGCCCATCAGGCGCGCGGCGGCGATGGTTTTCAGCAAGTGCTGGGCCACCAGGGTATCCACGGTCGGCACGCCGGTGATGTCGATGATGGCAATTGCGGCGCCGGTTTCGACGATTTTTTCCAGCAGGCTTTCCATCACCACCTGGGTGCGGGCGCTGTCGAGCGTGCCGATCAGCGGCAGCGCCAGCACGTCCTGCCACAGTTTGACCACCGGCGTGGACAGCTCCAGCAATTCCTGCTGCTGGCGCACGATGATCTGGTCGCGGCTCTTCTGGAACACTTCCACCGTGTACAGGCCCAGCTGGTCGAGCAGGGTGGTCGAGCCCCATAATGCGTCGGCCAGCACGGCCGGCTCGGCGCTCAGCGCTTCGCGCAGCGCGGCAAACAACGACTGCTTGAGCGAGAACACGAAAGTAGCGGTTTCGCTCGGGGTGGAGCCTTGCTTGGCGCGCTGGTTGGAAATCTCGGCCAGCAGGTTGCGCACTTCGTCCCAGGCGCGGCCTTCGATATTGTCGGTGCCGCCGGTGACGGTAGCGTCCGGAAGCAAGCTCAGCAATTGCGTGCAATGGCGGCGCAGTTGATCGGCGACGGCAGCGTCTTTACGGAAGGACAGGCTGTTGAGATGGCCAATCCACGCCTCGAGGATCTGTTGTTCGTGTTCTTGTATGACGGCGCCAAGGCGGCGTGCGGTGTCGTTCGAGCTCATCAATTCCCCAATCAACTTAGATTTATTTCCTGTAAGTATAACAATTGATCAAAATCTACGATTTCATCAATCGTGTGCAATCTCAAAGCTTAGCCACTTTTCAATCTTTCGACTAGGGCGTAGGTCATTAAAATCATGTGATTTGGAAAATAAATGCTGCGCGTGCAAATTGGCGTGCTTTGTCGCCGTAACGTCAAACAAGACTGATAAGATTAAGTTTCCCTTAATTTCAAACCGGATACTGTTGGCGCGGCGTCAACTTGCCGTTAGGGAGTGGACAATTAAACATAGGGAGTGCAAGTGGTCAGTGAATCAGTTTTGGCAGCGCCGGTGCAACGGGTGTGGTTCAATCGTGCGTTTTCGTCGGTGTATACCGCCATCAGCCTGATCCGCGAAGCGGACCGGGAACGACGTTACCACCTGATTTACTCGCATGTCGCGCCGGCCACTGCCGGCCAGGTTGCGCACCAGTTCGAACTGGAACCGGCCGGTCTCAAGGGTGACCAATACGTCGAATGGTGCCTGGCGTTCTGCCGCCAGCACGCGGTCGATATCTTTGTCACCGGTAAAGAGGCACGCCTGATCACGGCCGCCGGCGAACAGTTTGCCGCGCTGGGCGTGCGCGTGTTGTCGGCCGGGTCTGCCGAGACCTTGCAATTATTGCACGACAAGGCGCGTTTCTACGCCACGGTCGAGTGCCCGCAGGCGCCGCCACCGGAAGCGATCGCCGTCCACACCCTGGCCGAGTTCGATGCTGCCTACACCGAGTTGCGTGGCCGCTACAGCAAACTGTGTATCAAACCATCGCAGTCGATTTACGGCCTCGGCTTTGCCCTGATCGACGAGCAGCGCAGCTGCGCCGAGTTGCTGATCGCCGGCGTGCAATACACCATCGGCCTGGCCGATTTGCGTGCGGGTCTGGCGCTGCTGCCCGAGTTCCGCACCATGCTGGTCATGGAATACCTGGAAGGGCGCGAGTACAGCGTCGATTGCGTGGGCGACAATGGCAAGCTGGTCGTTGCGGTACCGCGCAAGAAGCCGCAATCGTCGTCGGCCACCGGCCAGCGCGTCGACATGCATGCCGACATCCTGGCCGCGTGCGCCACGCTGTCCGAACATTACGGTTTGAACGGCTGCTTCAACGTGCAGTTCCGCGAAACGGGCGATCAGCCGCGCCTGCTGGAAATCAATCCGCGCATGTCGGGCGGCATCAGCATGGCGTGCGCGGCCGGACCGAATTTGCCGTATATCGCGCTGGCCGGCTTCGACCGCGGTTTCGAGCATGTCGAGATCGCGCCGGTGCGCAATGGCGCGCGCGTGACCGAAGTCTCGATCGCCATGGCGCTGTGATGGAGCGGCTGGCTGAAAACCTGGCCGTGGACTTTGCCGGCCAGGACGGCGATAACTTGCGGGTGGTGGACCTGCCAACCGGCAAGCTCACCGTCTCCGCGCGCGCTGGCGCTTATCCGCTCGACGCGCTGGTGGGCTTTGCCGCCCGCGCCAACGCCAAGCGTGGTTTCCTGTTCGTGAGCAAGGTGCTGGGCAAGCACTGGCCGGTGCGTCCGAGCGCCATGCGCGGCCTGCACCAGTCGCTGGCGCGCGGTTTGCCGCCCGATTTGCCGGGACCGGTGCTGTTCATTGCCATGGCCGAGACCGCCGTCGGCCTGGGGCAGGGCGTGTTCGAGGCCTGGCTCGATGAAGACTCCCGCCGCGCGGCGCTGTTCCTGCACACCACGCGCTACCGCGTGGGCGACGGCCCGCTGATCGAATTCGAGGAAGCGCACAGCCACGCGCCGCGCCAGTTCCTGCACATGCCCGACGATCCTGCGCTGGCCGCCAAGTTTGCCCGGGCGCGGTCGATCGTGCTGGTCGATGACGAGGCCAGCACCGGCAACACTTTTGTCAACCTGGCGGCCGCCTGCCGCGCGGTGGCGCCCGCCATCGAGCATGTGCACCTGGTGACCATTACCAATTTCATGGGCGAGCAGGGCACCAGCCAGTTGCTGGGCCGCTTCGGCGTGCCGGTGACCCACAACGCCGCGCTCGAAGGCGCGTTCGCATTCGAGGCCGGCCAGCTCGACACCGGCGCCGCGCCGGCCCAGCGCTACGACGCCAGCGCCGACCGCGGCGCCAGCGCCGCGTTCGGCAGGCTGGCGGTGGACCATGCGCTGGCGCTGCCGCCGGCCCTGGCGGCCGGACTGCTTGGCCAGGTGCAACCGGGTCAGCGCGTGCTGGTGCTCGGCACCGGCGAGTTCATGCACCCGGCCTACCTGCTGGGCCGGGCGCTGGAAGAGATGGGCGCGGACGTGGTGGTGCAATCGACCACCCGCTCGCCGATCCTGGTGTGGGGCGCGGTGGCCAGCGCGGTGACGTTCCCCGACAACTATGGCGAAGGCGTGGCCAATTTCATCTACAACGTCGCGCCTGGCCAGTACGACCACGTGCTGGTCTGCCACGAAACGCCGCCCACGGCAGCGCTGCACGAGCTCGCTGGCAAGCTGGGCGCGCGCCTGTTCCATTTCAAGTCGGAGAAGCTGGTTGAAGAAATTCCTGTTCGTTGACCTGGACGATACCCTGTTCAGTACCCTGGGCAAATGCGCCAGCCAGGCCGATCTGCATCCGGCCGCGTATTATTCCGACCAGTCGGTGTGTTCATATACGACTGCGCGCCAGCGCGCCTTTCTGGCGCTGATGGACCCGGCCACCACGCTGATCCCGGCCACTGCGCGCCACCTCGATGCGTTCGGTCGGGTCGGTCTGCCCTTTAATAGCTACAAGATCCTCAACTTCGGCGGCCTGATCCTCGGCCCCGACAACCAGCCGGACCCGGCATGGCTGGCGCAGATGCGCGCCGACATGATGATCGCGCTGCCCGGCCTGAACCAGGCGGCAAGCGTCATCAACGCGTGGTGCGAACAGCAGGGCCTGGCCTCGCGCGCCCGCGTGGTGGAAGACGGCGGCGTGCCGTATTACACTCTGATCAAGGACGTGGACAAGCAGGCCCAGCGCCTGGCGCCGATCGAGCACGAAGCGCTGGCGCCGTGGCTGGCCGGCGCCGGCAGCGGTTTTTATGTGCACCGCAACGGCAACAACCTGGCCGTACTGCCGCGCACGCTCGACAAGGCGGTGGCGGTGGCCTATGTGACGCGCCTCTTGCGCGTCGAGCATGGCGAGATTCTGACCCTGGGCATGGGCGACAGCAAGTCCGACGCGCGCTTCATGGCCGCCTGCGATTACGCCATCATCCCCAGCAACACCCAGCTGGCGGCATTGACGGTGGCGGCGCTATGACCGCGGCCGCTTTTTCCGGCAGCTACCAGTCTGGCGACGTGCAGTTTTTGCTGCGCCAGCTGCCGGCGCAGCAATTCACCAGCGTGGCCGACAAGGAAGCGCTGATCCAGTCCGGGCGCAAGCATTACAGCGAAATGCTGTCGCCCGAATCGCTGCCGTCCGGGCGTTATTTGCAGGTATTCGAGGATGCGTGCACGGCCAACCTGGCGCAGATGGCGCGCGATTGCCTGGCGCTGGCCGGCATGATTGCCGCCAGCCGTGCAGGGGACGTCACCGTGGTGTCGCTGGCGCGGGCCGGCACGCCGGTCGGCGTGCTCGTCAAGCGTTTGCTCGAGCAGCGGTTCGGGCGCGGCGCCGTGCATTATTCGGTCTCGATCGCGCGCGATCGCGGCATCGACGCCGTGGCGCTGCGCCAGATCGTGCAACGCCACGCACCCGAATCGATCGTGTTTATCGACGGCTGGACCGGCAAGGGCGTGATTTCGCGCGAGCTGGCGCAGTCGGTGGCGCGCTTCAATGACGAACATGGCACCGCGATCGACAGCGGCCTGTACGTGTTGTCGGACCTGGCTGGCTCGGCCGCTTGCGCCGCCAGCGAGGCCGACTACCTGATCCCGTCGAGCATACTCAATGCCACCGTGTCCGGACTGGTGAGCCGCACCGTGGTGGGCGCGCCGGACCAGTTGCACGGTTGCGTCTATTACCAAGCGTTCGCGCCGCACGACCGCTCGCGCCAGTTTGCCGACGCGGTGACCGCCGCCGCGCTGGCGCTGTCGCTGGATGGGGCAGACTTGCCGCATGCTGCGCTGGACCGCGCGGCGGCCGCCGCCACCTCGCGCGCCTGCCTGGCCCGGCTGCAACAGGAATACGGCGTGGCCGACGTCAACCTGATCAAACCGGGCATCGGCGAGGCTACCCGGGTATTGCTGCGCCGCGTGCCGCGCCTGCTGCTGGTCCGCGATCCGGCCAGCGCAGACGTGCGTCACCTGACCTTGCTGGCACAGGAAAAAAATGTGCCGGTCATCATCGATCGATCGCTGCCTTACCAGGCGGTATCCCTTATCAGGAGTGCATTGGATGGTTAATTGGACGGTAAACAAGCCGATGGGCGCGTCGTTATACGTACCGACCACCCACAAGGATTTGCTGGAAATTGCTAACGGCATCAAATTGCCGAAGCTGCGCTCGGTGATTTTTTGCACCGAGGACGCGGTGGCCGACCGCGAGCTCAGTTATGCGCTGTTCAACCTGTCGGTGATGCTGGAAAACATGGACCCGGTAGGCGTGCTCGACCGCTTTGTGCGGGTACGCAATCCCGAAGTGCTCGAACGAGTGCTGGCCATGAAGGGTTCCGAACACCTGACCGGCTTCGTGATCCCGAAAGCCACGCGCGACAATTTCGACGCCTACTTCAAGCTGGTGCGCCAGACCGGGCACTTGCTGATGCCCACGCTGGAGACAGCGGAGGCATTCGACGAGCGCGAAATGGTGGCGTTCCGCGACCTGCTGCGCGCGCCGGGCGTGGTGGGACGCATCCTGGCGCTGCGCATCGGCGGCAACGATTTACTGGCGCTGCTCGGCATTCGCCGTCCCCGCAACATGACGATTTACCGCACGCCGCTCGGATCGGTGATCGCGCGCCTGGTCACCACGTTCGCACCGTACGGCTTCCGCCTGACGGCGCCAGTGTTCGAACACCTGGACCAGGAGGCCTTGCTCGACATGGAAGTGCAGGAAGACCTGGCCCACGGCCTGGTGGGCAAGACGGCAATCCACCCGGACCAGTTGCCACTGATCGAAATGCATTACCGGGTCCAGCCGATCGACGTTGCCGCGGCGGTGCGGATCATGGACGAAGATAGTCCGGCGGTATTCAAGATGGGGAATTCGATGTGCGAAGTGGCCACGCATCGCGCGTGGGCGCAGACGGTGCTGCAGCAGGCCAATCATTTCGGGACATATCCCGATAACAGCCTGGCGCCGAATTCGGATAGCTAAGACGATAGCAAAGAGATAAATCGGGAGCAGGGGTGGCTATCCCCTGGAGTCAATCGAAACACGCAGCCGGGCCGTCACTGCGTTGCGGTGTAACGGCCCGGGTTTGCGCAAGGCTTAACGCGCTGGCGGCGGTGCTGCCGGGTCTGGCGTGGTGCCGCCCGGTGGCGTTGTGGTGGTGCCGTCAGCCGGTGGCGTGGTTGCTGGCGGCGGCATGGTGTTGTCAACTGGTGGCGAGCCGGTCGGGGCCGTATTGGCCGGTGGTGCTACAACTTCAGGTGCGGGCGGATCAACTTCCTGCTTCTTGCAACCGGTAACAGCGGCGGCGGTCAGGATCAAGGCGAAAATAAACTTGGCTGGTGCGTGATGCTGTTTCATGTTGAGCTCCTTGTGGTGACAATCAAGCTACAGTTTATGCATTCATCAGCCCGTGCGCTATCGGCGCGCTTGCGGCCTGTTTGTAGGACTACTCAGCGGTCGCCTGTATCAGTTCTTTCCTGATGGCATAGACTTTTGAGCGGGATACAGCGGCTGCTGGTCTTTCATCGCTCTCGATGGCGCCAGCAGATTGCCGCCGGCAGCCTTGATGACCAAGTTGTCGAACCAGGCCATGCTCAGCTTGTCTTCATCCTTGTCTTTGTGGGTACCGGCCAGGATGCCGGCCATGCCGGCGCCGTACAGATCGTCGGTGGCGGCAAGCTGCTGCTTGCCATCGACCAGCCCGGCCGGCACGTCGGCCACGCCGCCTTTTTGCTGGCCGCGCGTGGTGGTCAGCGAATACACGGCGTGCGGTTAGAGCGTGAGCGTCGCCACGCCGTCGCGCACCGCGGCGTCGGCCTGGCGTACAAAATGTTCTTGCTCGGTGGTGCGCCACACGGCCAGGTCGCCATGCTTCAAGCCTTTGACGTTCAGCCGCAGCTGCTGTGCAGCGGGCGCGTCCCTGGTTTCGATGATCACGCTGTAGTCGCGCTCGGGCGAGGCCAGCGTGACGAAGGTGCCGCCGCCGGCCAGGTCGCCGCTGCCGCCCTGCAGGTAGGTCCAACCCGCTTCGGTGAACTGGCCGTAGTGGGCATAGCCCCACAACACCGGGTGACGCGGTAGTGGCCGCTCCACGGCCAGTTGGCGCGCACCATCGCCTCTTTTTCGCCAGAATAGGCCTGCATCGTGTAGAGGCCGGCAATGCCATACCAGTTGACTACCTTGGTCACGCCGCTGCGCACGTAGTTTTCATTGAAGGACTGGACCATGCTGATCAGCCCGTCGTAGCCGGCCTTGTACACGGTTGTCGAAGCCGTGCAGCTTGACCTTGCCGAAGTCGTTGGCATTGAGCGTGGCGCGCAGCGCCTTGGCGAAACCGTAGCTGGCGCCTTTCTCGTTGCGGATGCCGATGGCGTCGAACTCCATGCCATACACGGTGCGCAAGCCCTTGAGCCAGCTGACGTAGTAGTTGGCCGTGTCCTGCGAGAAGAACCGCGCATCGCCCTTGTAATCATCGCCCGTGCTCTGCTCGAACAGTTGGCCTTGCCGGCCCAGCCAGCCGGGCGCGCTCCAGGCGGCGCCGTCGAGCGTGAGTTGCGGATTGCGGCGCCTGGCCTCGCGCATTTCCCACCACAGGTAGCCGCGTTCGTAGTTCAGGTCGTCGCGGGCGTGCATGTGGCTGGGCATCGAGCCCTGGGTGGCGTTGCCGTCGCCGGGAATTTCCACGTACAGCGCGCTGACCGACGCGCCGAACTTCGGTGTGAACACCAGGTCGAGGATCTCGCTGCGCTGCGGTTCCGGGTAGTCCTTGAGCAGCACGCCGGTGCCGCCCCCGCCTTCGACAATGCCGATGCCGTCGAAGCGCGGACCGCCGGCGGTGCCGTCGAGGATGATGGTTTGTTCGGCCGGCTGGCGGCACAGGGTGCCGGGATCGATGCGGTCGGCCATCGGCGTCTCGGCGTCGAGCTTGATGCCCTGGCGGCGCGCCGTGCGTTCGATCACGGTGCCGCCGCCCGGCTCGGCGTAGGCAGGATCGGACTGCGCCTGTTGCAGCGACACGTAGCGGGCGCCGGCCGCATCCAGGCGTTGCAGCACGTCGGGCAGGGTGGCCGCACTCCAGCCGCCCAGGTGCGTGAGCAGCACCTGCGGAATCACGCGGCCATACACGCGCTGCGAGTCGGCCTGCATCCTGGCGATGCCGCGTTCGACCGCCGCCAGGTACTGGCTTTTCATGGTCGTGATCGCGGCCTGGTCGCCGCTAGCCATGCAGCGCGCGTAGGCGTCGGTATAGGCCCAGTCGTCGAACGAGAGGCTGACATCGGCCACGAGGTAGCCGCGTTCGCGCAGCCAGGCCAGCGCGGCCGGGCCACGGGCGCCGCCGCCGTCGAGGAACGGCAGGCGCAGATAGCGCCAGTCAGCACCTTGCATGCGCTGCGTTACGGCAGCTTCGCCAGCCTCCACGTCGGCCTGCCAGGCCGCCAGCGACGGCGCTTTCGACAGGCCCAGGTGGGTGGCGGTATGGTTGCCCAGCGGGTGGCCGGCGGCGCGCCAGGCGTCGAGCACCCTGGCGTCGTCGGCGGACCTGGTCAGCTTGCCGGCGTTGACGAAGCCGAACGCCTCGGTCACGCCGTGTCGCTTGAAGGTTTGCAGGTGCGCTTCGGCGATGGCCAGGCGCGTCATGCGCGGCGGCAGCAGGCCGTGGGCGGGCAGGTCATCGACGGTGACGGCAACGTCGAAACCCTGGGCGCAAGCGGCGCCGGAGAACAGCAGGGCGGCGGACAGGGCGGTCAGCAGTGGAGCTAGCAGTGAAGGAGCTGCGGTGGCACGGGCGAAGGTCATGGCGGGCGATAGCGAAGTCGGAGGCAGAAGCATCCTAATCGAAGCGCCGCGCCAGCGGTTCGCTGGCGCCGGAAATAATCAGCACCGTGCGTGCGTGCCGGTTTATTCGCGTTCGATCGAGGCGCGGATCACGTGTTCGGCCGCCTGGTAGATATTCGGATCGCGCAGGATGTCGTACTGAAACGCACCGCCCGGCGTGGCCATCAGGTTGCCATCGCAATACACGCGGGCGTTCCAGTCGGCGCCGTGGCCCACGCTGTACGTGCCCAGGTAGCTGATGGCGCGGCCGTCGCGCTTGCGGGTGAAGGAACCCTTGATCGGCCACTGGTCGAGCCAGTACGACGCCATTTCGGCCGCGTAGCGGTTGGCGCCGTCAACGGTGCCGAATTCGGCCAATGGATACGATTGTTCATAGACCACGTCGCCGGCAGAAGACGCACCGCGGTAGATGCGGAAACAGGCATAGTAGCCGTTGTCCGCCGTGCGTTTGGGCGTGCAGACGATGTAGTGGCCTGCGTATGAGTAACTATGTGATTGCGCCATATAACCTCGCTAAGTGAACTGTTTGGCGCATCGCACCAAACCACCCGTAAGCTGCCTGGGCGATGTTTATAGAGCAAGAATAGCACAGGATTTCCTGGCAATCCGGTTCAAACGTGCGCAATGACAAAAATAATATTGCGACGCAGCATGATGTGGCGCGGCGCGGGACGCGCTCAGGGCAGGCGGCCCCGGTAGCTTTGCGGCGCCAGTTCCTGATGTGGCGCCAGCGCTTGCAGACGCTTGTACAGGACCCGGGTTTCCAGCAAATTCCACACGCGCAACATTGCCTCCAGCGTATCGAACGGCTTGGTCAGAAAGTCCCTGGCGCCCAGCGACAGTGCGCGGCGCTTGGCTTCGGCAGTAGCGTCGGCAGTGATCACCAGCACCGGACGGAAATCGTAGGGATCGCCGCGGCGCTTGAGGCGTTCGAGCACGGCATAGCCGTCGAGGTCCGGCATCATCAAGTCGAGCACGATCAGGTCGGGATCGAAGGCGGTGTACAGGTCGAGCGCGGTGCGGGCGTCGGTGGTGCCGACCACGTGGGTCAGGCCCTCGGCAATGAACATGTCTTCCAGCAGCCGCAAGTTGGCGGGCTGGTCGTCGATGATCAGGATGCGCGAAGCGAGTACTTGATTTTCCATCATGTAGATTTTCCGTGAGAATCGAGCAGGGCGAAAAACGCCGGGATATCGATCGGTTTGGCCAGGTTTGCAAAGTGGGCAATGTCATTATTGGCGTCGTTGCCCAGGAGGATCACGGTGCCGGGCAGAGCCAGCCACTGTGCGCCGGCCAGGCTGGCTGCCAGCAGCACCAGGTCGGGCGGTTCTGCCTGCGCCACGGCCAGGCCTGCTGCGGCGTCGGCCACGGCGGTCAAGCGCCAGTGCGGCCGGCGCTGGGCCAGCGTGGCCACCAGGGTGCGCGTGGCGGGATCCGCTTCCACGCACAGCAGGTGGTGGGTGCTGGCGCTGGTGGCCGGCAGAGCAGCAGCGGGCGCTGGCTGGTCGGCCGGTTCCTGCTGGTCTTCGTCGGCGGCCAGGGCATTGGTCGCCAGGGGCAAGGTTAGCGTGAAGCGGCTGCCGGGCCCGGGTTTGTCGTGCAGGATGACATCACCACCCATGGCCTGCATCAGCGCTTTCGAGACCGCCAGGCCCAGGCCGGCGCCCTCGGTCTTGCCGCGTTCGGCGCCGAGGCGGTCGAACGGTGCAAACAGGCGCGTGCGCAGCGACGGCGTGATGCCGGGGCCGTTGTCGTCGATGTGGATGGCGGCCAGCTCGTCGCCGGGCGCCAGGTGCAGCGCCACGATGCCGTCGCGCGGGCCGTACTTGATGGCGTTCGACAGCAGGTTGAGCAGCGCCTGCAGCAGCCGCTGGCGGTCGGCCAGCACGGCCACCGCGATGCCAGCGTGGTCGTGGCGCAGCTGCACGCCGCGCTGGCGCGCCAGCGGCGCCATCAGCATCATCGCCTCGTCGAGCAGCGGCGCCAGCGCCACCGGCACGCATGCCAGGGTGAACTTGCCGGCCTCGATACGGCCGATGTCGAGCACCTCGTTGATCAAGGACAGCAGGTGCTGGCCGGCCTGGCGGATGTGTTCCGCATGTTCGCGTTCGCGCGGTTCGCGCAGGCCCGCTTCCAGCAGTTGCGCATAGCCGAGGATGGCGTTGAGCGGGGTGCGCAGCTCGTGGCTGGTGCGCGCCAAAAACTCGGTCTTGGCGCGGCTGGCTGCTTGCGCCGCCGAGGCGCGGCCGGCCAGCAGCACGCTGGCCTGGTGCAGGCGGTCGGCCAGCTGGCCCAGCTCGTCGGTGGTGGCCGGTGTGGGCTTGAGCGGCAGGTCGTTCGACAGGCGCTCGGCGTTTTCGGCGGCCAGGCGCACGCGCCGCACCAGCCCCAGGGTGAAGGTCAGCGTTGCCATCGCGCCAGCCATGCCGGCGCCGATCACGATCATGGCCATCCACAGGTTGCGGTTCGACGCCTGTTGCAAGGTCAATGTCCGCTGCTCGACCAGCGCGGCCTCGCGCAGGTTCATCACGCCGATTTCGGTACGCAATTGGTCGAGGATCTGCTTGCTGCTGAGCAGGTGTTCCTGCAATTCCGCCGTGCTGGCGTTGCGTTGCCCTCGCATCAGGTTCAGGCTGGCGAGCTTGCTGCGCAGCAGCGGCGTGATGCGCGCAAGGCTGGCCAGCTGTTCGGGATCGACGGCGCGCGCCTGCAAGCTGGCCAGGGTGGCCGGCAGTTGTTCGGCAGCGATGTGGTATGGCATCAGGAAATCGTCGCGACCGGTGAGCAGGTAGCCGCGCACGCCGGTGGCGGCCTCGGCGATCTGCGTGTGCAGGCGCTGGATATCGGCCTGGGCCTGCATGGTGCGCAGCATGTCGGCGGTGGCGGCGGCGGTATTGCGCTCGAGCGTGTAGCTGGTGGCGGCCGAGCCCACCAGCAGGGCCAGCGAGGCGACAATGATCGCGCCGCCCTTGAAACCGAGCGACCAGTGACGCGGGTTCAGCTTTGCGAGCACGCTCATGATCCGAGCCCAAGGTCGGCCGCGCGCACGGCGGCCTGGGTGCGGTCGTTCAGGTCCAGCTTGTGCAGGATGCGCTCCACGTGCACCTTGACGGTGCCGGCGGCGATGCCCAGGTGTTCGCCCATGGCGGCGTTGGTCCAGCCTTGTGGCAGCAGTGCGAGGATTTGCAATTCGCGCGGGGTCAGCGACTTGAGGATGGCGGCGGCCTCGGTGGCGCCAACACGCGGCGCCGCCTGGCTGTTGGCCAGCGCCGCACCCAGCAGGGTGGACAGCGCTTGCAGCGTGAGCAAATCGTCGGGGTGGGGCGGCGGCGCGGCAGTGGCGCAGAGCAGGGCCAGCATGCCGCGATGCTTGCCGTCCAGGCACAGCGGCACCAGCACTTCGAGGCCGGTACGCTGCTCGCGGCCGATGCGCAGCCCGCTCGGTACGTCCTGCCGCACCAGCGGCGCCACCGGCCCCGGCTGCAAGACGGTGTGCAGCGCCATGGCATGCGCCACGCGCGCGCCGACCGGCGGCACATTGCCGTGGCTGGCCGCCACGTGCAAGGCGTCGTCCTTGAGCACCAGCAGCAGGCCATCGTCGAGCGAGAGGAAGGCCAGGGTCTTGGCCAGCACGGTGGCAAGCGCTGCGGGGCGCACGCCATCCTGGGCCAGCGCGCCGGCCGCGTCGGTGAGCAGGCGCCAGCGTGCGGCGCTGCTTTCGCTGTGGCGGTAACGGCTACGGATGGCGTGGGCACTATCGGCAGGAGAAGGAGAGCTCATCGCATGCAACCAGTTTCATGTGTGGAGTCGCAAATTATATGCCACCCGGCATATGCCGCAACCCCCGGCCGGCAGATTTTTCGAGGGCCCGGGTCCGCGATACTCGATTCATTGGCAGTCACCGACTGCCGATGATCCTCAACTACATGGAGCACATAATGAAAAAAGTCCTGATCGCCCTCGCCCTCGCCGCCTCGACCACCTTCGCTGTCGCCGACATCGCGCCGAAGTTCTATACCGGCGTCGTTACCGCCCCGGTCAACGCCCAGGAAGCGGAAATCGCCGCCCTGTTCGACAAATGGAATGCGACCCTGGCCACCGGCAACCCGGCCAAGGTCGCCAGCCTGTACACCAGCGACGCGGTGCTCGAGCCCACCGTGTCGAACGAGGTGCGCACCACCCCGGCCGCGATCGAGGACTATTTCGTCAAGTTCCTCAAGATGAAGCCGGTCGGCACCATCAACATGCGCCAGATCCGCATGCTGGGCAACGATTCGGCACTCGATACCGGTGTGTACACGTTCCGGGTAACGGTCGATGGCAAGCCGCGTGATGTGCAGGCGCGTTACACCTATGTGTACAAGAAGGTGGGCGGCGAATGGAAAATCCTGAACCACCACTCGTCGGCGATGCCGGAAGTGATCGCTGCCAAGTAAGAAAAATGGAAAAACCCCGCAGTAGCAGCAACTACGCGGGGCTTTTGGTCAATAGCTGGAGAAAGCATGTTTGACTGCTGACGATCATAATGAGCGATTCTTAAGCCAATCTTAGCTGCACTGCACCATTTTTACATTTTCAACCTTGAAGCCACTTTTTGCCGCGCCGTCCGGATGGTGTAGCATGTCGGGTGGCGCAGCGGGCGGGCGCATTTTGCCTGCCGCCGCCGGTACTTCAAGGAAAACCATGCAAATCAAAATTAACGACGTGTTGCGAGCCTACATCGAGCCGCTGACCGAGGCCGAGTATATGGCGCTCGAGCGCAGCGTGCTGGCCGAGGGCTGCCGCGATGCGCTGGTCCTGTGGCAGGATACCCTGGTGGATGGCCATAACCGTTATCAAATCTGCCAGGAACACGGCATCCCGTTCAAGGCCGTGGAAAACACCAGCTTCCGCGACCTCGATGACGTCAAACTGTGGATGATCGACAATAACCTGGGGCGCCGCAGCATTTCCGACTATCAGCGCGGCGTGCTCGCCCTGCGCAAGAAGGAAATCGTCCGCGCCCGCGCGCTGGAACTGGCCGCTGAGGCCGCCGCCGAAGACGCGGCCATCGCGCCACCGGACGGCGAAGCCAAGCCCAAGCCAGCCGCCATGCCGCTGACCTCGCGCGAAGACATTGCCCGCGCCGCCCGCCTGTCGAGCGCCACCATCAGCCAGATCGAAAAAATCCAGAAGACCGCCACGCCGGAACTGGTGGAAGCCGTGCGTTCCGGCACGATCTCCATCAACGCCGCCGCCACCGTGGCGTCGCTGCCGGAAGATGCGCAGATTGCCGCTGTTGCGGGCGGCAAGAAGGAATTGCAAAAAGCCGCCAAGGAAGTGCGCGAACTGCGCACGGCCGGCAAGCCGCCCAAGGAAGCCAAGGGTGCGCGCGAGGACGGCGAGCGCGATTACAATCGCAATCCCACCGAAGCGGACGAGCTGCGCCGTGAAAACGCGGCGCTGCGCGAAAAGAACGCGGCATTGCTCGAGGAAATTACCGCGTTGCAGCGGCGCATTTCCGAACTCGCATCGAGCTGATCCCTAGGTTGAACTGTTAATCCGGAGTTTGTCGATGCACCGATGGCGCGCCACGCTGGCCTTGCTTTGTTTTGTTCCCCTCAATGCAGCGCTGGCGGCCAGGGCGGCGCCGGTTTCCCTGGCCGGCGCCGAGCTGGCCCGCATGCAGGCCCAGGCCAAGCGCGTGACCATCGTGCGCGACACGTGGGGCATCCCGCACGTATATGGCAACAGCGATGCTGACGCCGTGTTCGGCCTGCTGTACGCCCAGGCCGAGGACGATTTCCGCCGCGTCGAACGCAATTACATCAATGCCCTGGGCCGCCTTGCCGAAGTTGAAGGTGAGGCCGAGCTGTACCGCGACCTGCGCATGAAGCTGTTCATCAACCCGGACTTTCTCAAGGCCCAGTACCAGCAGAGTCCCGCCTGGCTCAAAAAACTGATGGTGGCCTTTGCTGACGGTCTGAATTACTACCTGGCCACGCATCCCGAGGTCAAACCCGACCTGATCACCCGTTTCGAGCCGTGGATGGCGCTGGCCTTCAGCGAAGGCAGCATCGGCGGCGACATCGAAACCATCGATATCAGGCAACTCGAAGCCTTGTACGCGCATGGCGCCCACCCGCTGATGGCGCCGATTTTGCTGGCGGAGCAGGGGAGCGACCTCGACCACGAACCGGGCGGCTCCAACGGCTTTGCCATCGCGCCGGCGATCACCAAAAACGGCCACGCGCTGTTGATGATCAACCCGCATACGTCGTTCTACTTCCGCCCCGAAGTGCAGGTGCACAGCCGCCAGGGGCTGAACGCTTATGGCGCCGTGACCTGGGGCCAGTTCTTCGTGTACCAGGGTTTTAACGACCGGGTGGGCTGGATGCACACGTCGGGCGGCGGTGATGTCATCGACGAATACCTGGAAACCATCATCGACCGCGATGGCCAATATTTCTACCAGTACGGCGACGAGCAGCGGCCGTTGAAGGAGGTTGACGTCGCCTTGCCTTACAAGACCGCGAGCGGCATGGCCAGCAAGACGGTCAAGGTGTACTACAGCCACCACGGCCCCATCGTGCGCGCCAAAGACGGCAAGTGGGTTGCGGTCAAGCTGATGAACGAGCCGCTGAAGGCGCTGACGCAATCGTTCCTGCGCACCAAGGCGCGCAACTACAAGGAATTCTATCAATCGATGGAGTTGCGTACCAATTCCTCGAACAACACCGTGTATGCGGATGCGGACGGCAATATCGCCTATTTCCACGGCAATTTCATCCCGCGCCGCAATCCAAAAATCGACTTCAGACGCCCGGTCGATGGCAGCGATCCGGCCACCGAATGGCAGGGTTTGCACGCGGTGAAGGAAACCATCACGCTGTTCAACCCGAAAAACGGCTGGATCTATAACACCAACAACTGGCCCTACACGGCGGCCGGCCCCTACAGCCCCAAGGCCAGCGACTATCCGGCGTACATGTCGATGAATCCGGAAAATCCGCGCGGCATCCACGCCGTGCGGGTGATGGAAAACCGCAAGGACTTCACCATCGACAGCCTGATCGCGGCCGCCTACGACAACCAGTTGCCGGCGTTCGAGCCGCTGCTGCCGCAACTGTTCGCGGCCTACGATGCATTGCCGGCCGGCGACCCGCTGATCGCGTCATTGGCGCCGCAAATCGCCGTGCTGCGCGGCTGGGACATGCGCTACACGCTGGCGTCGGTCCCGACCTCGCTGGCGATTTACTGGGCGCAGGATCTGACAGCCGCTTTCGGTCCGGCCGCCAAGGCCAGGGACGTGCTGGTGCTCGATTACATCCAGGCCGCGCTGACGCCGCGCCAGCGCCTGGAAGGGCTGGTGCGGGCATCGGACAAGTTGACGGCCGACTTCGGCACCTGGCAAACCGCGTGGGGCGAGATCAACCGCTTCCAGCGCCTGACCGGCGACCTGGCGCAACCGTTCGACGACAGCAAGCCGAGCCTGCCGATTCCGTACGCGTCGGCCAACTGGGGGGCGCTGGCGGCCTATGGCATGACCTCGAAGCAGACCACCAGGCGCATCTACGGCGAACGCGGCAACAGCTTTGTCGCCGTGGTGGAGTTCGGCCCGCGCCTGAAGGCGCGCAGCATCCTGGTGGGCGGCCAGAGCGGCGATCCCGCCTCGCCGCATTTTGCCGACCAGGCCGAGATGTTTGCCAGGGGAGAGTTGAAGGAAGTGCTGTTTTATCGGGAAGACGTGGAGCGCAACGCCGAGCGCCGCTATCACCCTGGTCAGCAATAATCGTTGGTTATATGCAACGTTTCTAAATGTTTTTTGCGAGGCATTACAATACCGATATCGTAATAAATATGTCTTAATGGAAATATAACTTCCTAAGCGCAGTCAGCCGCTAAAGCCCGATCCTGCTTGGTTACGCGGTTTTCAGATAACCGTCCCTGTTAGCACGGCGCATCTTCAAATTGTGTCTTAGCTGAACTTTGCCGGTTTATCAGTATTAATATTCCGTATAAGAAATATTAATTTTCGCTGATATAGTGATATCTGGAGGAATGCTCAAGGGCAATCCATCAGCTTTCACTCACTTTGGCAAGGCACACTCCATGAAAAATCTTAATATCGGCGTCCGCCTGGGCATCGGTTTCGGCATCGTATTGCTGCTGCTGGCGGTCACCACCGCGATCGCGGTCCTGCGTATGCAGGAAGGCACGGCGCTCACGGACCGGCTCATCAACACCAGCTACAAGAACCAGCGCCTGGTGGCGGAGTGGGCCAAGATCATCGAAATCAATGCGGTCCGTTCATCCGCGGCCTGGCAGGCCAGTGACGCGGAAGATCAAAAAAACTACGAGGCCGGCATTGCCGCCGCGTCAGCCCGCGCGGGCGAGGTACAGGAAGAGATCAGCAAGAGCATCCGCAACCCCGGCGTACGGGCCCAGTTCGAACAGGTGCTGCTCGCACGTACCGCGTATATCGATGCGCGCAAGCTGGTCTTTCAACTCAAGACCGCCGGCGACCTGGCGCAGGGCAAGATTGCCTACGATACCGGCCTGGTTCCCAAGGCTGCCGCTTACCTGGCCGAAGTGAACAAGCTGCAAACGCTGCAAGTGGCTGCTGCCAACGGCATTGCCAACAACGTGCTGGACCTGTCGGTTTCCACCCGCAACGTCATCATCGTGCTGGGCCTGCTTGCGCTGGCGCTGGGCGTGGGCTTCGCGCTTTACATCACGCGCTCGATCACCGGTCCGATCAACCGCGCACTGCAAGTGGCCGAGACCGTTTCTGCCGGCGACCTCACCAGCGTGATCGTGGTCGATAGCCGCGACGAGACCGGCCGCCTGATGCGGGCGTTGAAGACGATGAACGACAACCTGGTCACCATCGTGGCCCAGGTGCGCAGCGGCACCGATACCATGGCTACCGCCTCGGCCGAAATCGCTGCCGGCAACCAGGACCTGTCGAGCCGCACCGAGCAGCAAGCCAGTTCACTGGAAGAAACCGCCTCGTCGATGGAAGAACTGACCGCCACGGTGCGCCAGAACGCCGACAACGCGCGCGAAGCCAACCGCCTGGCGCAGGACGCTGCCGGCGTTGCCAACCGGGGCGGCGCGGTGGTGGCCGACGTGGTCGATACCATGGGCTCGATCAACGAATCGTCGCGCAAGATCGTCGATATCATCTCGGTCATCGACGGCATCGCCTTCCAGACCAATATCCTGGCCCTGAACGCGGCCGTGGAAGCGGCCCGCGCGGGCGAGCAGGGCCGTGGTTTCGCGGTCGTGGCGTCGGAAGTGCGCAACCTGGCCCAGCGCTCGGCCGCAGCGGCCAAGGAAATCAAGATCTTGATCGACGACTCGGTGCACAAGGTGGAGGCCGGCTCTGCGCTGGTGGACCAGGCCGGGCACACCATGAGCGAAATTGTCCAGGGCATCGGCCAGGTGACCAGCATCATGGCCGAGATCACCAGCGCCAGTGCCGAGCAGAGCGCCGGCATCGAGCAGGTCAACCAGGCCATCACCGAGATGGACCAGGTCACCCAGCAAAATGCCGCGCTGGTGGAAGAAGCCTCGGCCGCCGCCGAAGCGATGCAGGACCAGGCGGCCGGACTGTCGCAGGTGGTGAGCGTGTTCAAGCTTGACGGCATGGCCCAGGCCGCCCCGGTACGGCAAGCCGTCAAGCCGGTGGCAACGCGCAAGCCGGCGCCAGCGCCGGCGCGGTTGCCCGCAGCAAGCAAGCCTGCCGCATCGGCATCGGCCCGCAAGCCGGCGCCAGCCAAGGCAGAAACGAACGAATGGGAAGAGTTTTAAACAGCGCCGTTTCGTATCAGGTCTGGACCAGGTTTTCGGATTCTTCCCTGGTCAAAAGCGGCGGTTCCGCGTCCGGCGCGCTGGCCACCAGCTCCAGGTTGTCGATATTGTTGTTGCGTACGTTGCCGTCCTTGTGGCGCACACTGGTGTAACGCTTGGGGTTGGGCAGGTACACTTCGGCCACCAGTTCGTGCACGTAGAACTCGCCGGTCCGATTACCGCCGCGCAGCTTGACGCGCAAGCCGTCCGGGTACAGGGTTGGGCGTACCGCGCTCACCTTGGGCCCGGCGCACATCAGTACCCGGCCGTCGCGCGAGATCTTGTACATGCCGCTGCCGGGAATCGGCTTGGCGCTGGCCACGGTGATCGAATACAGCACCCCGAGGGCCAGGACGCCGGCGATAATGAAGACGATTTCCATCTTGGTGGGTGTGGTTGTGGTGATGGGGCAATACTAGCAGCTATATCGCAGCGAGCGAGCGCCGAATATCGGCCTTTAAATCCCCTATATCTTCGATTCCAACCGACAACCGTATCAAGCCGTCGCCGATACCGAGCTGCGTGCGTTGCTCGGGCGGGATGCTGGCGTGGGTCATCAGGGCCGGGTGCTCGATCAGGCTCTCCACGCCGCCCAGGCTTTCGGCCAGCGCAAATACCTGGCAATGCTCGAGAAAACGCCGCGCACCGGCCAGGTCGGTGGCCAGGTCAATCGAGATGATGCCGCCGTAACCGTCCATTTGCCGCTGCGCCAGCGCGTGCTGCGGGTGCGAAGCCAGGCCCGGATAGAATACGCGCCGCACTGCGGGCTGCTGTTCGAGCCAGGCTGCCAGTTCCAGCGCGCTGCGGCAATGGCGCTCCATGCGGATTGCCAGCGTTTTGACCCCGCGCAGTATCAAAAAGCTGTCGAACGGTCCGGCGATCGCCCCGACCGAGTTTTGCAGGAAACCGAGTTGCTCGCGCCAGCCTTGCTGGTGCGGCGCGCCGCCGACGATGGCGATGCCGCCGATCACGTCCGAGTGGCCGTTCAGGTACTTGGTGGCGGAGTGGACCACGATGTCGAAGCCATGTTCGAGCGGGCGCTGTACCAGCGGGCTGGCGAAGGTGTTGTCGGCCACGGCAATGATGCCGCGATCGCGGCAAATGGCAGCGATCGCTTTGAGGTCGGCCAGCTTGAGCATCGGATTGGTCGGGGTTTCGACCCACACCATTCTGGTTTCCGGGCGCAGCGCGGCCAGCAGGTTGGCCGGATCGGTGAGGTCCACGTAGGTAAAATCGTGGCCGCTGCTGCGCCGGCGCACCCGTTCGAACAACCGGTAAGTGCCGCCGTACATATCGTCGCCGGCAACGATGTGAGACCCGGCGTCGAGCAGCTCGAGCACGGTGGAAATCGCTGCCAGGCCCGAGGCGAACGCGTACGCCTGGGCGCCGCCTTCGAGGTCGGCCACGCAGCGTTCGAGCGCCCAGCGGGTGGGGTTGTGCGAACGGCCGTAGTCGAGACCCTTGTGCACGCCCGGGCTTTCCTGGACGTACGTGGAGGTGGCGTAAATCGGCGGCATGATGGCGCCGGTGGAAGGGTCGGGCGCCTGGCCGGCATGGATCACGCGGGTAGCCAGCGCCTGCTTGAGATGGTGGTTCAAGAGAGCTTCCTTCGCAGGTGGTTGAGCAGGTCGAAGCGCGTGATCAGGCCGTAAAAAATATCGCCATCGGCCACCACGGCGGTGAGGCCGCTGTCGAGCACGGCGCGCAGTGCGTGCAGGTCGGCCTGCGGATGCAGGATGTCGAGCCGGCGCGTCATGGTGTCGCCCACGGTGTGGGCAAAGCGGTCGGGGTGGGTATCGACCGCCAGCAGCAGGTCCGATTCGTCGATGATGCCCGCCAGCTTGCCGTCGGCGATCACCGGCAACTGCGCCAGGTCGGCGGCGCGCATGCGGTTGAAGGCAACCAGCAGCGAGTCGTCGGGGGCCACGCTGACGACCTGGCCGGCATCGTAGCGGCGTCCGATCAGGTCGCGCAGGTCGCGCTCGGGCGCGTGTTCGATCAGGCCCTGGTCCTGCATCCAGCCGTCGTTATAGACCTTGGACAGGTAGCGGGTGCCGGTGTCGCACACGAAACTGACCACGCGCTTCGGCACCGTTTGCGCGCGGCAGTATTGCAGGGCTGCCGCCAGCAGGGTGCCGGTGGACGAGCCGCCGGCGATGCCTTCCTCGCGCAACAGCGTGCGCGCAGTGTCGAAACTTTGCTGGTCGGTGATGGTGTAGGCCTGCCTGACGCCGCCGAAGTCGGCAATGGCTGGAATGAAATCCTCGCCGATGCCTTCGACCGCCCACGCGCCCGAAGTCTCGCTGACGTTGCCGGTGGCGATGTACTCGGCCAGGATCGAGCCGGCCGGGTCGGCCAGGATAAACTCCACCTGCGGCGCCACGCGGCGGAAGTACCGGGTGAGGCCGGTGAGCGTGCCCGAGGAGCCCACGCCCACCACGATGGCGTCGATGTCATGGCCCATCTGCTCCCAGATTTCGGGGCCGGTGGTGGTTTCGTGGGCCAGCGGATTGGCGGGATTGTTGAACTGGTCGGCAAACCATGCGCCCGGCAATTCGGTGGCGAGGCGGGCGGCGACATCCTGGTAGTACTCGGGGTGGCCCTTGCCCACGTCCGAGCGCGTGGTGCGCACTTCGGCGCCCAGGGCTTTCAGGTGCAATACTTTTTCCGGGGACATTTTGTCGGGCACGACCAGCAGCACGCGGTAGCCTTTCAGGCGTCCGACCAGCGCCAGGCCGAGGCCGGTATTGCCTGCGGTGGCTTCGATGATGGTGCCGCCCGGCTGCAGGCGGCCATCGGCCTCGGCCGCCTCGATCATGGCCATGCCGATGCGGTCCTTGATGGAGCCGCCGGGGTTTTGCGATTCAAGCTTGAGGAACAATTGGCAGGGGCCGGTGTCGAGACGGGTAATCTCGGCCAGTGGCGTGTTGCCGATCAGGGAAAACAGTGCGGGTGCGGACATCCGGGTCTCCTTGCGTCTCATGGTCAGAGCACGGCAAGTATGCCCTTTTTTTGTATGGCACGGTTGATGGCGTCTATAATCGCGCTCATTCTTTTTTGCGCGCCTCCGCGCTGCAGATTCACATTATTTTGGAACGTTATGGCTAGTCTTCACTTCAGGTATTCGGCGATGAACGCAGGCAAGAGTACCTACCTGCTGCAAGTGGCGCACAATTACAAGGAAAACGGCATGGAGGTGCTGCTGCTGACCTCCGCGCTCGATGGCCGCGACGGCTTTGGCGTGATCGCCTCGCGCATCGGCCTCAAGAGCGAGGCCACCACCTACAGTGCCGACACCGACTTTGCCGCGCTGCTGCAGGACGTGAAAGTCGCGTGTGTGCTGATCGACGAGGCGCAATTCCTCACCGTCGCGCAGGTGCACCAACTGCACTGGTGGGTCCACACCACCAACACGCCGGTGATGTGCTTTGGCCTGCGGTCCGATTTCCAGGGCAATCCGTTCCCCGGCTCGGCCGCCTTGCTGGCGCTGGCCGACAGCCTCGAGGAAATCAAGACCATCTGCAAGTGCGGCAAGAAGGCAACCATGAATATCCGCACCGACGAGCACGGCGTGCGCGTGCGCGAAGGCGACCAGGTCCTAATCGGCGGCAACAGCGCGTACCGCCAGGTGTGCGCGCGCTGTTTCTATACCGTGGCCTGATGACGTCTGCCAGGTAATATCCGCTATTGCGCCTGGACTTAATGGGTGTGGCCACCCTATCCAAAGACAGAATACAAGGTGCCAGGCGATGGTGTCCAATGGTGGTATCAGCTCCCGCACAGCGCGAGCAGTACCAACCACCCTAACGACAACCTGCCAGGAGCATCAAGTGAAATCCGAACACACCCCGAGCGACACCGTTACCTCCCGCCGTACCGCCATCGTCGGCAGCCTCGGCGTTGCTGCCGCAGCAGTCGCGGCCACTTTGCCGGCGGCATCGTCGGCAGCGACGCCAGCCGGCCGCAGCGCTACCATGGACAGCGGCTTCGTCACCGTCAAGGACGGCGCCCAGATTTTCTACAAGGACTGGGGCCCGAAAGACGCACCAGTGGTGTGGTTCCACCACGGCTGGCCATTGACGTCCGACGACTGGGATGCGCAGATGATGTTCTTCCTGCAGAACGGCTACCGCGTGATTGCCCACGACCGCCGCGGCCATGGCCGCTCCACCCAGACCGACAAGGGCAACGATATGGACACCTACAGCTCGGATACCGCCGAGCTGGTCGCTGCGCTGAAAGTCAAAAAAGCCATCCACGTGGGCCACTCGACCGGCGGCGGCGAAGTGGCGCGCTACACGCGCCAGCATGGCAAGGGCCTGGTCAGCAAGGCGGTGCTGATCAGCGCGGTGCCACCGATCATGGTCAAGTCGGCCACCAATCCGGACGGCCTGCCGTTGTCGGTGTTTGACGATATCCGCAAGGGTACCGCGTTCAATCGCTCGCAGTTCTACATGGACTTGACGATCCCGTTCTACGGCTTCAACCGTCCGGGCGCGAAGGTGTCGGAAGCGGTGCGCAACAACTGGTGGCGCCAGGGCATGATGGGCGGCGTCAAGGCGGCCTACGACTGCATCTTCCAGTTCGCGCAAGTGGACTACACCGACGACCTGCGCGCCATGGACATGCCGGTGCTGGTGTTGCACGGTGAAGACGACCAGATCGTGCCGTTCGCCAACAGCGGCGCCAAGTCGGTCAAGCTGGTCAAGAATGGCAAGCTGATCTCGTACCCAGGCTTCCCGCACGGCATGCCTACCACGCACGCCGACGTGATCAACGCCGACCTGCTGAAGTTCTTCAAGTCGTAATTATCGGCCTGCTGTTGGCGGCGCGCCGTAGTAGTCGGGTGCGCCGTCGGCGCTGATGTCGATGCGATCCAGGATGAAGCCCGGGTCCAGCGCCACCACCTCGATGCGGTGCGCGCCCTTGGCCAGCTGTGGCCGCTCCAGGGTGCGCACCGCCGTGTTACTCAGCACATTCTGTTTCCATTCATCGCTGCGCCCGAACGTGCGGAAGTCCAGCACTTCCCACGGACCGTCGTCGATGCGCACGCCGATGCGCAAGCTGTTGGCCGATGTCAACGGATGCACGGGCACTGCCACCAGCTTGATCCTCGCGCTGCCCGTAGTCTTTTGCTCGAAGCGGTAGTCGAGCGGAGCAAGCTTGGCCGCTTCCTCCATCGTCACCGGGGCCATGTCGAGCCGGCTGCGCAAGGCGTCGCCGTTGCTGCCCAGTCCCGGCACCACGTCCCACGCTGCATTTTTTCCGCTTGACGCAGCCGCCAGTGAAATCACCGGCATCTTGCTGACGGGCACGGCGATCGCCTTGGCCGGCGCCGGGTAGGTCGGAAACACCGGTGCGTGGAACACCGGCAGCCGGCGTGGCGCCAGGTCCATCATGTGTTGCCATTTGCCGCCGGCCAGCGCGTTGTACCGGGCAGTGTCGGCCACCAGCGCCGCGTGCGCGGTCCTGGCTTGCTCCACCTGCTCCTGGGCGCCGGCCTGGCTTTGGCGCGCCAGGGCCGCCGCCAGTTCCAGCTTGAGGATACGGGCATTGAGGTTGGCGCTGGCGCGGATCGGGTACAGCACCAGTTCGAAGTACGCGTCCTGGCGATCGGCCGGCAGGGCGGCGCCTAGCTGCTCGGCCTGTTTGGTCAGTGCGTCGTAGCGGGCCAGGCGGCGGCGCGCTTCGTCGCCACCGGTGCGCAGGTAAGCGTTGACGCCGTTGGGCGTGGTCGGCTCGGTCTGGCCAAAACCCATGAACTCGGGCCGGCGCTCCCAGGCCAGGTGATAGTACTCGCGCTTGAGCGCGGCCAATGCGTCGGCCTGCTGGCTGCCGAACTGCGCTGCGAACCAGGCGCGCTGGTGCTGGTCGGGCGTTTGCGCAATCTGCGTGTGGTCGAAGGCGAGGTCGAGGAAATACTGGGTCAGGTATTCGAGGGGTTTGATGTCGCCCACGTTGACGATCCACATATCGCGGGCGCCGGTCTGCCAGGCGCGGTCGAGCTGTTCGCGCACCAGCGCCGGCCGGGTGGTGCCGAGCCACAGGTAGTCGTGCGGCCGCCCCCAGTACGACAGGTGATAATAGATGCCGGCGCCGCCCGGGCGGGCGCGTTCCTGCGGCGTGCTCAGTTGGGCCAGGTAGCCGTAGTTGTCGTCGGGCCAGACGATGGTGGCGTCGCCCGGCACCTTGAGCCCGGCCTTGTACAGGTCCAGCACTTCCTTGTACAGCGTAAGCGCCTGCGGTATCTCGCCGACCGGTTTGCCGGTCGATTTGGCCAGCATCTGGCGTTGCAGGCCGATGACTTCGGCCACCGCGTCGCGCGCCTGTTCGGCGCTGCCAGCACCTTCCATCGGCGAATCGTGGATGCCGCGCACGCCAAGGCTGTAGATATTCTCGTAGCCTTTGACTTCATCGACGCGGCGCTGCCAGTAGTCGAGCATCTTGTCGCGGTTGGTGAAGAAGTTGAATTCGCCGTCTTCCTTCTTGCGCCACTCGCGCACGTTGTTGCGCATCATCGGCTCGGCATGCGAGGTGCCGACCACGATCGCGTAATCGCGCGCCATCTGCGGGTTGCCGGCGATCTGGTAGAACGGCTTGGTACTGTCGTGCATGGCGGGCCAGATGGTGTTGGCTTTCAGTCGCCACAGCAGCTCGTAGATGCGCGCGTAGGTGGCCGGGCCGATGTCCTTGGCTGCTTTATCGTAGGTCCTGGCGGCCCACGGTTGCAAACCCCAGTCCTCGTCGTTGAGGAAGATACCGCGATATTTCACGGACGGCGGTGCCGACAGCACGGCGCGGTCATCGACCGTGATGCTGGCCTGCTTGCGCGGCGCCACGTCGGCCCACCACTCCCAGCTCGATACACCCAGTTCGCGGGTGAGGTCCACCACGCCCCAGGTGGCGCCGCGCGCATCCGATCCGGCAATCAGCAGGTAGGTCGTGGCGCCGGCTGGCACCACCGCGCGCCGGTAGCGCTCCCACTGGCCGCGCAGGTCGTCGAGCGGCAATTTGGCGTCGGCCGCGATCTTTGCCACCTGCGGCGCGTCGTGCCGGCCGAGCACGATGCATACCCGGCCGCAGTCGGCCAGGCTGGTGCCGACCTTCGGCGCGACGCCGCTGACCGCTTGCAGGTCGCGCGCCAGCAGGCGGGCGGCGAGGGCGGCGGTGGGCGTGTCTTCGTGGACCACGGTGGCGACCTGTTTGCCGTCGTACAGCGTGACAGCGCTGGCGGGGAGGGCGGCCATCAAGGCCATTACAACGGGACTGATCCGCAGCGCGATAATGGTGGGAATGCTCATCTGTTCCTGCTAGGTAGGTGACACGACGAAAGAGATGGCAGATAGTACAAGAAGCCAAATTGCTGTACTAATGTTTTACTAAAGTGCTCAATTGAATGATTAAATACATGCTTGCCGGCTCATATCCTTAATGCAATTTAGTTGCGTTGCATGTAGAATGCAAGTCTGTTGCGTTTAATTTCTGGAGCATTCATGCCTGTCGTTCGTCATTCGCGTCTAGCCGTTTGCCTGGCTGCCGCCTATCCGTGGTTTGCCGTGGCTGGTCCGGCCGAAGACGTTACCACTGCAGCTAATGCAGCCGAGGTTAGCGATGTGGTCAACGTGGTGGCGGCGCGCCAGCCGTATCGCAGCCTGTCGGCCACCGGCGCCACCAAGACCGAGACCGATCTGAAGGACTTGCCGCAATCGGCACGCGTGCTCACCGCCGAGATGCTCGGCGACGCCGGCGTGACCCGCCTGGCCGATGCGCTCGACATGGGCAGCAGCATCGCCCGCCAGAACAACTTCGGCGGCGTGTGGGACAGCTACTCGGTGCGCGGTTTTACCGGCGACCCCAACTACGGTTCCGACTTCCTGGTCAATGGCTTCAGCTCCAGCCGTGGTTACAACGGCCTGCGCGATATCGCCAACGTCAGCAGCATCGAGATTCTCAAGGGCCCGGCCGCCGCACTGTACGGTCGCGGCGAGCCAGGCGGCATCATCAATATCGCCACCAAGAAGCCGCTGTTCCAGCCGTCTTATGCGCTTGAGCAATCGGTCGGCAGCCACGATACGTACCGCACGGCGGTGGACCTGACCGGTCCGCTGGGCGAGAACGTGGCCTACCGCCTGAACGGTTCGTACGAAAAAGGCCACAGCTTCCGCGACTTCGTCACCAGCGAGCGCCATTTGCTGTCGCCGTCGGTGATCTGGCGCATTTCCGACGCCACCACGCTGTCTTACGAACTCGAGCAAGTCGAGCAGAAGGGCAATTTCGACCGTGGCGTGGTGGCGGTGAAGGGCGTGCTGGGCCTGATCCCGAATTCGCGCTTCCTCGGCGACCCGGCCGATGGTCCCACCACCATCAAGTCCACCGGCCACCAGGCGTTCTTGCAGCACGACTTCCAGGAAGGCTGGTCGCTGCAAAGCGGACTGTCGTACCGCAGCAGCGCAATGAAAGGTTTTTCCAGCGACGCTACCGTGTTGCAGGCCGATGGCCGCACCTTGTGGCGCCAGCGCCGCTTCCGCGACTTTTCGGGCCAGGACTGGTCCGGCCGGGTGGAGCTGCTTGGCAAGCTCGGTACCGGCGCGGTGCGCCACAACGTGCTGTTCGGTGTCGATGGCTACCGTTTCGTCGATGATCGGCTGCAACTGCGGCGCAACCCGAGCGCGGCGGCGCCCTACAGCATCGACATCTACAACCCGATCTATGGCGGCGCGCAGCCAACCAGCCTGGCGCGCTCGATCGATACCCGCGAGCAGCAATGGTCCACCGGCGTGTACGTGCAGGACCAGATCGATTTAAGCCAGCAATGGAAAGCGCTGCTGGGCGTGCGCCGCGACGCCTATCGCCAGCGCATCACCAACGCGCTGCTGTCCGGACGCGTCAACGAACAGCGGATCGAAGCGACCAGCCCGCGCGCCGGCCTGGTGTACCAGCCGACCAGACAGGTGTCGCTGTACGTATCGGCGGCCAAGTCGTTCCGGCCCAACAGCGGCATCAGCATTGCCAACGAGTCGTTCCCGGCCGAGAGCAGCCGCGCCTACGAGGCGGGTGTCAAGCTCGACACGGCTGACGGCAAACTGAGCAGCACGCTGGCCGTGTACTCGATCAAGAAGGAAAACGTGTTGACCGTCAACCCGGTCGATAACAACTTCTCGCTGGCCGCCGGCGAAGTGGGCAGCAAGGGCGTGGAGCTTGACGTGGCGGGCGAGGTTGCGCGCAAGTTGCAGCTGTCATTCTCGTACGCTTACACGGACGCAACGATCCTGCGCGACAACCTGCTGGCCGTGGGCGGCACGGTGGCCAATGTGCCCAAGCAGAGCGCCAACCTGCTGCTGGTGCGCGAGTTTAATGTGCTGGGCAAGCGCGCGTCGCTCGGTGGCGGGCTCAATTATGTCGGCGAGCGCAATGGCGACGTGGCCATCAGCCGCAGCTTTGTCTTGCCGGCGTACACCACGGCCAAGCTGGTATCGTCGTTCGACGCCACGCGCCAGTTGCGCCTCTCGCTCGACATCGACAACCTGTTCGACAAAGTCTATTTTCCGAGCGCCTACCAGCAAACCTGGGTGGCGCCAGGCGACGAGCGCCGCGTGACCTTGAAAGCGCACTATAAATTTTAACGGGTGGATATGAATGTAATGAAGAATGCGCGCGTGGCGTCGATCGATGTCATGCGCGGGCTGGTCATGATGATCATGATGCTCGACCATGTCCGCGAAACGTTTTTCCTGCGCTGGCAGGTCACCGATCCGATGGACGTGGCGCAGACCGAGCCGGCGCTGTTCTTCAGCCGCTTTGCCGCCCACTTTTGCGCGCCGATGTTCGTGTTTCTCACCGGCTTGTCGGCGTGGTTGTATGCCCATCCGTCGGCCGGAGCGCGCCCGGCCACCGGTTTTTTGCTCAAGCGCGGCCTGTTCCTGGTCGTGCTCGAGGTGCTGGTAGTGAGCGTGGCCTGGACCGGAATTTTTCCGGCCCCGACGATTTATTTGCAGGTGATCTGGGTGATCGGCCTGGCCATGATCGCACTGGCCTTGCTGCACCAGTTGCCGCGCGCGGCGCTGGCAGTGATCGGGCTGGTCATCGTGGGCGGTCACAACCTGCTTACACCGGTGACGTTCGCCCCCGGCGACTGGGGCTATATTCCATGGACCATCCTGCATGACCGCGGTTTCCTGGTGGCGGAGGGTGCCTTGAAAATCAAGGTCAGCTATCCGTTGCTGCCGTGGATCGGCGTGATCGCGTTTGGCTACGTGGCCGGGCCCTGGTATGCGCGCACGGTGGATTCCGCGCATCGCCGCAGCCTGCTGGTGACTGCGGGCGTGACCGCACTGGCCGCGCTGCTGGTGCTGCGCGGCTTGAATGTCTACGGCGAAACGCTGGACTGGACGACGGGCGAGACCGCGCTGCGCACCGTGATGTCGTTCCTCAACGTCACCAAGTACCCGCCGTCGCTGGCATTCCTGCTGCTGACGCTGGGTGTCGGCCTGGTGGTGCTGGGCTGGCTGGAGCAGCGCGACAACCTGTTCCTGCGCGTGTGCGCCTGGTTCGGCGGCGCGCCGATGTTTTATTACCTGCTGCACCTGTTCCTGCTGCTGGGCTTGCAGAAGCTGGCCGTGGCCATGTTCGGCGCCAATTATGGCAGCCGCTTCGAGTTCGATCATCTGTGGCAGGTGTGGCTGCTGTCGGCGGCGCTGATCCCGTTGCTGTACTGGCCGTGCAAGGCGTTCGCCGCGTTCAAGCGGCGCACCAGCATGGGGTGGGTACGGTATTTGTAATGACGTCAGGCACCGACCACGATTCGATACGGCCGAGTAATTGAACTTCACTCAACGTTGGGATAACGTCAATCGCACAACTTGATCGTCGCGCGGTTTGACATTTGAGAACAGGTGATTACAGTGAGTGAGAATAGCCAAAAAAGACGGCGAAACAAACGGCGGCTTATCGCTGCTGGTTTAACGCCATGCTCGACCGCGTTGCCAAGACCATCGTCGTAGGGTGGAGCGCCTGCAGATGGGCCTTTAGGGCGACGTGAAGCCGTGGGGCGACGGTGTTTTTGAAATACGCATCGACTTCGGGCCCGGGTACCGCGTGTACTACACCGAGGCGCCGGACAACACCATCCTCTTGCTGTTGATGGGAGGAGACAAGTCCACGCAAAAAAGAGACATCAAGGATGCGAAGAGGATGTTGGCAGACATGAAGCAGCTGCTTGCCGAGAAAAAGCGCAAAACATGATGGCAACGTCAGCCTGCGCTACCGATCCAGACGAAGCAAAGGAAATAGCCATGACCAACGATGACAGCAACTACCTGCTCGACAGCCTCGACGGTATCGAGGGACTGACCGATTTCAATGTCGTTGATTACCTCACCAGCCCTGAGGCCATCGCGGCCTACATCAACGATGTGATCTCATCCGCAAATTCCGACCTGATGAAGGAGGCCATCAAAAATGTCCTGCAAGCGAAAGGCGTGGCGAAAATCGCCGAGCAAGCGGGCCTGACGCGCGAGGGCGTGTACAAAGCGCTGCGGCCGTCTAGCAAACCGCAGTGGGATACGATCCGCAGCCTGCTGACCGGCCTGGGGCTCGAAGTGCGCGTGGTCGCGATCGGCGACAGCAAAGGACCGGCACTGGCGGCCTGAGGTATGAGTACCGCATGAAAAACGGCCGCCAGATCGCTCTGGCGGCCGTTTCGTTTATAGCGTGAGCAGCTCGATCAGGCGCGGGTTACCGGCGTCTTGAATTCGAAGCGCTTGATGTCGCCTACCATGAACACGTAGCACAGAATGGCCACGGCAGCGTTGGCGCCGACGAATACCAGGGCGCCAGCGAACGAACCGGTCGCTTCCAGGATGTAGCCGATCACGATCGGGGTGGTGATGCCGGCGGTGTTGCCAAAGCTGTTGAACAGTGCGCCGCTTAAGCCGCCTGCTTCTTTCGGCGACGTATCCGCTACCACTGCCCAGCCCAGCGCACCGATGCCTTTGCCGAAGAAGGCCAGCGCCATCACGGTAATGACCAGCCAGTCCGCATCCACGTAGTTACAGATAACCATGGTCATGGCCAGCAGCATGCCGCTCACGATCGGTATCTTGCGCGCCTTCGACTGCGAATAGCCACGCTTGATCAGGCGGTCGGAAATCACGCCGCCCAGCACGCCGCCGAGGAAGCCTGCCAGCGCTGGCAGTGCGGCCACGAAGCCCACCTTCAGGATCGTCATATGGCGTTCTTTCACCAGGTAGATCGGGAACCAGGTCAGGAAGAAATAGGTCAGCGTATTGATGCTGTACTGGGCGATGTACACGCCCAGCAGCATGCGGCTGCCCAGCAACTGACGGATCGCCGACCAGGTGTCGATCTTGGCGCTGGGTGCGTTCTTGTCCTTGGTCTCGAGGTCGATCAGTGCACCGCCGGCGGAGATGTAGTCGAGTTCGGCCTTGTTGATGTTCGGATGGTCTTTTGGACCATACACCAGCTTGAGCCAGAAGAACGACATCACCACGCCCAGACCGCCCATCACGTAGAACACGCTTTCCCAGCCGTGGGCGTGGACCAGCCAACCCATCAACGGGCCGAACAGGACCGTGGCGAAGTACTGTGCCGAGTTGAAGATGGCTGCCGCCGTGCCGCGTTCGGCGGTTGGGAACCACGAGGAGGCCAGGCGGCTGTTGCCGGGGAAGGAAGGGGCTTCCGCTGCGCCAATGGCCAGTCGCAGGCAGAACAGGGTGGTCAGGGCGGCCGCGCCGGTCAGGAAGCCGACAGTGCCCATCAACATGGTGAACACGGACCACAGGAAAATACTGAAGAAATACACGATCTTGGTGCCGAAGCGGTCGAGCATCCAGCCGCCCGGCAGCTGCGCCACCACGTACGACCACGAGAAGGCCGAGAACACATAGCCCATTTGTACCGGCGTCAAACCGAGGACGCGCGTCAGTTCCGGTCCGGCGATACCGATGGTGGAGCGATCGGCGTAATTAATGGTGGTAACCGCGAACAGGATGGCCAGTATCAGCCAGCGTACCCGCGTTGCTTTTTGTTGCTGCGTTGCCATGCGTGGATCTCCTTCTTATCAATATGCGCCGATCATAACGCACATATCAGACATCATACAACTGGATATATGAAATATTCATACCCGTCATATAAACCCGACGCAAGGCTTACTTAATTCTTACAAATCAATAAGTTAAACGTTTTCCTATTTGCTTTAAGTTGTACGATGACGTATGAGAATGGAAGGGGGAGACGAAGGGGCGAGGCGGTGGCAGTGCGGGGGGGACGGGCCGGCTACGGGGGCGGTAGCCGGCCCGCAGGCATCAGTGGCCGGCGTGGGCGGCGGCGTTGAGCGGTTTGACCAGCGCCTCGACCTTGATGCTGCTGCGCACCTTGGCCGCGTCTTCCACCTCCAGCACCAGCGGCACCTTGTCGCCGTCCTTGAGCTGCTGCTTGAGCTGGAATAGCATCAGGTGGTAGCCGCCCGGCGTCAGCGCCACCGGTTTGCCGGCCGGCAGTTCCAGCGCCGGGACCTGGCGCATGCGCATCACGTCGTCCACCATCTTCATTTCGTGCACTTCGACCGTGCCGGCGACCGGCGAGCTGACCGCTACCAGTCGGCTGTCCTTGGCGGCGGTCAGCGTCATGAAGGCGCCCGTGACTTTTTGCGCGGCCACGGTGCCGCGCACCCACGGTTGATCGACGGTCACTTGCGCCCAGGCGGGTGCGGCAGCCAGCAGGGTGGCACCTAACATTACGGAAATGATGGTTTTCATTGGAACAGTCCTTGTAAAAAGCCCGGTTTTTTCGGGGTGATCAATTGGCGCAGGTCGTCGGCGCATTGCTGGGCGGTCTGGTCGTGCTTGAGGCCCAGGCGTATCTTGCCGTTGGCATCAAACACATAGGTGATGGCCGTGTGGTCCATGGTGTACGTCCCACCGCTCGGCACCTTTCGATACATGATCTTGAAGTCTTTTGCAGTCCTGGCGGTTTGCTCGTCGGTGCCGCGCACGGCGATGAAGGTCGGATCGAACGCCGCCATGTATTCGCGCAGCAGCGGCCCGGTGTCGCGCTCGGGATCGATGGTGGCAAACACGATCTGCAGCTTGTTGCCGTCGGCGCCCAGCAGTCGCTTGATTTCCACCGCGCGCGACAGCGCCGTCGGGCACACGTCCGGGCACTGGGTGAAACCGAAGAACAGCAGCACGAATTTGCCGCGCAAATCGCGCAGCGTGGCCGGTTTGCCGTCCGGGTATGACAGCAAATAATCGGGGCCGATAGCGGCGCCGGTGAGGTCGATCGCGGTAAAGCCGCGTGCCTGCGCCGCCAATGACAGGGCGGCCAGCGGCAGCGCCGCGAGCGGAACGACCGCTGCGGTCGAGAGAAAGGAACGTCGTCGCATAAAACTCCTGGTAGTGTCTGGATGACACCGGTGCGGGCACCGGCGCAAGGGCAGGGTTCAGGCAAACGTAGGTGGTGCGCGGGGACGGGCATCGGGCCAGGCGCAGCAGGGCGCAGGCGCCGTATAACCTGGCGCGGAGAAAACTGCTGAGGCGGCAATGGGCGCGCGCAAGGCCAGCGGCGCGGGCGGCGGCGCGCCGGCCAGACTGGCGCATAGCGCGCAGTGTTTCAGGTGGTGGCCGGCAATCGGAACCTGTTGCTGGCCGTTGCGGGCCGAGGTGCTGTACATATTGCCGCTGGCGCTGCATACCTCGCCGGCAATGGCGTCGATACCCGGCGCCACCATTGCCTGGCCTGGCCCCGGCCACAGCAAATTGAGCATGAGCGCCAGGCAAACGATCAGGCTGATGTGGCGACGCTGGGAAAGAAACTGGGGCATGGCGCGATTATAAAGTAAAAAAAGCCGCCACCGCTGGTGCGGGGGCGGCCTGTACCGGGGCAGCACTGCTTACTTCAGCGCCAGGCGCGACGGCGCAGCTACTGGCGCCCTAGCAGCGCCGGCATTGCTGCCGAGGTTGAAGATGCGCACCACTTCCACCAAGTCGTGGGCCTGGTCTTGCAGCGCAGCGGCGGCAGCGGCGGCCTGTTCCACCAGCGCGGCGTTTTGCTGGGTTACTTCGTCCATCTGGTGGATGGCGTCGTGCACCTGGCCGATGCCGGCGCGCTGCTCGTCGCTGGCGCTGCTGATTTCGGCCATGATGTCGGTCACGCGGCGCACGCTCTCCACCACTTCCTCGATGGTGCTGCCAGCTTCGGCCACCTGGCGGCTGCCGACGTCCACCTTGCTGACCGAGTCGTCGATCAATTCCTTGATCTCCTTGGCGGCCGTGGCCGAGCGTTGCGCCAGGTTGCGCACTTCGGTGGCGACCACGGCGAAGCCACGTCCCTGCTCGCCGGCGCGGGCCGCTTCCACGGCGGCGTTCAGCGCCAGGATGTTGGTCTGGAACGCGATGCCGTCGATGACGGAAATGATGTCGACGATCTTGCGCGACGAAGCGTTGATCGATCCCATGGTATCGACCACCTGCGCCACCACCGCGCCACCCTTGGCGGCGATGCCGGACGCGGCCATCGCCATCTGGTTGGCTTGCGCCGCGTTGTCGGCATTCTGGCGCACGGCGCCGCTCAGTTCTTCCATCGACGCAGCGGTTTCTTCCAGGCTCGACGCCTGTTCTTCGGTGCGGCTCGACAGGTCGAGGTTGCCGTTGGCGATCTCGGTGGCGGCGGTGGTGATCTGCTCGGCGCCGGCGCGCACCTGGCCCACCACGCTCGACAGGTTGCTGCTGATGCCGTTCAGCGCGCGCAGCACCAGGCCGATCTCATCCTTGTTATGGATTTCCAGGTGGACGTCGAGGTCGCCCCTGGCGATGCGGTCGGCAGCCTGTTCGGCGCGGGCCAGCGGCCGCGATACCACCGTGCGCACCAGCACGAACAGCACCACCGCGAAGATCACCAGCGCAGCCAGGCCGATCAAGGCATAGCGATTGCGCAATGTCGCCGCTTCGCGCGTGATTTCATCGGTGTAGGTGCCGCCGACAATCAGCCAGTTCCAGTCCTTGAAGGTGTGAAACTCGACCATTTTCTCGCGCGGCGCTTCGCTGTCGGAGGCGGCCCAGTTATAGGTCATGCCGCCCGATTTGGCTTCCAGCATGTCGCGGATGATTGGGGTGCCATCGGTGCTCTTGATGTCGATCAGGTTGTCGCCTTCGCGCTTCGGGTGGACCAGCGCCGTCCCTTGCTTTTCCCCCTTGGCGGCATTGATCACGTAGATATAGCCGGTGTCGCCGATCTTGATCGCCTTGATCTTTTGCTTGAGCATGTCCATGTTCTTGGAGATGTCGAGGCCGATGAACAGCACGCCGATCACATTGCCGGCGCCATCCTTGACGGGATCGTACTGGGTGATGAACTGCTTGCCGAACAGCGTGGCCAGGCCGATATAGCTCTGGCCGTTGCGCAGCAGCGGATAGCTGGGGTGGGCGTGGTCGAGCTGGGTACCCACGGCGCGCTCGCCGTTTTCCTTTTTCAGCGAGGTGGTCACGCGCACGAATTCGGCGCCGTTGGCGGCAAAAATGGTGGCGATGACGCCGGTCTCGTTGGTGAACTTGTCCGGGCCGGTAAAGTCGAGATTGAGCACCTTGCCGCCGTGGAACAGCGACGGCGTCGGTTTGCCGGCGATCTCGACCGTGTTCGCGGTGTCCAGGCTGAACTTGCCGTCATCGAACTCGGACGCGAACAGGCGCGCAAAGCTCGATGCCTCGTTGGTCATGGCGTTGTTGAACACCTCCACCGTGTTGCTGATGCCGTGCAGGGAGTTGGCCACGTTGGACTTGGCGCGCTCGGTCAGCATGGTGGACGTGCTGTGGTTAATCAGGACCAGTATCACGGCCATGATCACGGTCATCAGCGCGAACGTAAACACGGTGATCTTGGTGCCGACGCCCCAGTCGCGGGGATTCATCAGGGATTTGCTCATTGGATTCCAATATTTCGGTAACGAGTCGTCTGGAAACGGGGTATGCCCCCCGAAAGATCGGGAGTGCTGCTTGAGGCCAGGGAAAACATGCGCCTCACGCAGTGAGGCGGGCTGCCACCGCCGGGGTCCGGGGCGGTGCCATCATTGGATGATGAAGCTGCTAACAAGCGAAATTTTAGCAGGATTTTTCTGCTAGGCAATCATTTTTTTGATCTACATCAAGAAATTTCTTTTCTAAAACAATGACTTAAATACTCCATTGATGAATTTAATTACGGGTTACTACGTATTGTGAGAGATGGTGTTCAGCCGTGCTTAAGCTTCGTCGGGGAAACTCGCCATTCACAGAACGGCGTCCCGACTGCTATCCTGTAGAATGAAATTCAGTGCAGCGCCTGCAATAACCTCAATAAAACACTCCGGAGTTAGCCGATGAAGAAAAAAATGCTGTTGGTGGCCATGATCGCGGCCCTGTCCTTCCAGGCCGGCGCTGCCGTGCCGGACAAAGTGGCAGATGCGCCGCTCAAGCCCCAGATTGGACAGACCCAGGCCGCAGTGCTGGCCTCGCGCGTGCTGACCAAGTTGCATTACAAGGCTACGCCGCTGGACGATGCCATGTCGGAAAAAATCTTCGACCGTTATTTCAAATCGCTGGACTCGGAAAAACTGTTCTTCACCCAGGCCGACCTGAACCAGTACGCCATCGTGCGCACCCGCCTGGACGACGCCATCATCGGCGAAAACCTCAGCGTGCCGTTTGCCATTTTCAACCTGTACCAGACCCGCCTGCGCGACCGCATCGCTTACGCGCGCGACCTGGTCAAGACCGGCAAGTTTGAATTTGCGTCGGACGAAAGCTACCAGTTCGACCGCGAGAAGGCCGAGTGGGTCAAGAACGACGCTGAAATGAAAGAGCTGTGGCGCAAGCGCGTCAAGAACGAATGGCTGCGCCTCAAGCTGGCCGGCAAGGACGACAAAAGCATCCGCGAAACGCTGGACAAGCGTTACGAAAACTACCTGAGCCCGTCGCGCCAGCCGACCAGCGAAGATGCATTCCAGATCTTCATGAACGCTTACGCCATGTCGATCGAGCCGCACACCAATTACCTGGGCCCGCGCGCTGCCGACAACTTCGATATCGCCATGCGCCTGTCGCTCGAGGGTATCGGCTGCGTGCTGCAAAGCCGCGACGACTACGTGGTCGTGCGCGAAGTCGTGCCGGGCAGCCCGGCCGGCCTGTCGGGCAAGATCAAGGTCGGCGACCGCATCGTGGCCGTGGCCAAGGACGAAAAAACCCCGCTGACCGAAGTGCTCGGCTGGCGCCTGGACGACGTGGTCGCCCTGATCCGCGGTCCCAAGGATTCTACCGTCAAGCTTGAAATCATCCCGGCCGACGCCGGTCCTGACGGCAAGCATGCGTTCGTCTCGCTGGTGCGCCAGAAGATCAGCATGGAAGAGCAATCGGCCAAGAAAACCATTTACGAAGTCAAGGATGGCAATACCAAGCGCCGCGTGGGCGTGATCTCGCTGCCGACCTTCTACCAGGATTTCGAAGCGCGCCGCAAGGGTGACAGAGACTTCAAGAGCGCCACCCGCGACGTCGAACGCCTGCTGGTCGAACTCAAGAAGGATAAAGTGGATAACCTGCTGATCGACCTGCGCAACAACGGCGGCGGTTCGCTCAACGAGGCGGTGGAACTGACCGGCCTGTTCATCGACAAGGGCCCGGTCGTGATGCAGCGCAGCGCCGACAAGAAAGTGGAAATCGAAAGCGATACCCGCGCCGGTATGACCTGGGACGGCCCGATGGGCGTGCTGATCAACCGTGGTTCGGCTTCGGCCTCGGAGATTTTCGCCGCCGCCATCCAGGACTACGGCCGTGGCGTCATCATCGGCGAACCGAGTTTCGGCAAGGGCACGGTGCAAACCCTGTTCAGCCTGGACCGTTTCGCCCAGGACGACAAGGTGCGGTATGGCGAAGTCAAGTTCACCATCGCGCAGTTCTTCCGCATCAACGGCGGCACCACCCAGTTGCGCGGCGTGACGCCGGACTTGAAGCTGCCGAGCATGACGGATTCGGATTCGTTCGGCGAATCGAGCTACGACAATGCCTTGCCGTGGACCCAGATCACTCCCGCGCCGTTCATCCCGGCGGGTGACTTGAAAGAAATCATCCCGGTGCTCGATAAAAAGCATACGGCGCGCATCGCCAAGGACAAGGACTTCCAGTACCTGGCCGAAGACATCGCGCTGGTGAACAAGCAGCGCAAGGAAAACTCGATTTCGCTCAACGAAACCGTGCGCCGCAAGGAACGCGAACAACAGGAAGCCCGTGCCAAGCTGCGCGAGGCGCGCCTGCTGGCGGCCCCCGGCGCCGACGATCCGATCCTGCTGCCCGATCCGAAGGACGCGCTCAACAAGGCAATTTCGGCCAAGCCGGCCAGTGGCAAAACCGCGCCTGTCCCCAAAGTAGCAGGGGTAAAAGGTGCGTTGCGCAGCGACGACGGCCTGCAAGGCGCCGAGCGTTCACTGGCAGCCGAGCTGGAAGCGGAGAAACTGGCCAAGGCGGCCAAGGATGTGTTGCTCAACGAAGCGGTGCACATCCTTGCCGATGAGGTGACCTTGCTCAAAACCGACACCCGCATGGCAGCGCGGGTTCTGCCTTACGCCCAGCCTGCCACGGTTGGCAAATAATACTGTTTGTGGGATGTTGGAGATAGTTATGCTTAATGTGAATTTCCAACATTACCAATATAAATTGGATTTATATGCTGCAGAGCGGCATTATCATTCCTGTCTCCTCTATTCTCCTCCAAGAAAATAGATTCAGCCCGCTCCGTGAGCGGGCTTTTTTTTATCCGCGATTCGTTCTTCGTGCGCGCACCGCGACCAGGGCCAGGCCGGCCAGCAGCATGGCGTACGTGGCAGGTTCAGGCACGGCTGATACGTTGCCGCGCGCCAGGATCGACCGCACGGTCAGGAAATCGGAATACTCGACAGTACGGTCGGTGACCAGTGCGAACGGCCGCACGCCGGTCGGCGTGGTCAATTCCCTGGCAAAGAAAGCGAAGCCGCCCGAAATGCCGTCAGCGTCGCCGTAAGTGGTATCGCCGCGCGGGTCGGTGCCCACCACCACGCGCTGGCCGATCAGTTCGCGGCGGAAGTCCATCGGTCCCATGGCATAAAACAGGATCGAGGAAAAGTCCTGCATGCCGAACACGCCGTTGCCGGCGGAGGCGCCGCTGACGGTGAGCTTCAGGCCGCTAACTCGGCTGATATCGATAGGGTGGGGAACGGCGGGCGCGGTGTCGATCAGCGCCGAGTCGAGCGTCAACTCGGCAAACGCCGTATCGACGCCGCTGGCGTTGGCCCATTTGATATCGAACGTCACCATCCCGGCCTGCGCCAGCGGCGCCACGGTCAAGGCGCACAGCGCGGCAGCCGCGACGGCCATCTTTTTCAACGAATTCATCATCATCAGTCCTGCTATCGGTAAGGGGATTCTTGTATGGAAGTCATGCAACCGATGCAATATAACTGTGACTATGTGAAGGCGCAACCTTTAACACGCAAACGTGATTGGCGCGCGACAGATATCGTCCGCAGTGCTTCGCTGTGCTCGCTTTTAACTAACAGAAATTAAGGTTGATGCTGGAGAGCGCCACCGGCCGACAAGTGTTGGCACGGTGTACGAGGAGATGAGTCAGGATGCACGCCGAAGTAACTTGCGCAGGCGATAGTTGTCAGCAACGAGGCCCAGCAACGCCACAATCGTTAAAACGGCGAAGCCATATTCGCCGGAGAAATGCCAGTACGCCCATGCGGAGCCCGAGCATATCAACGCCCAAAGCAATAGCGATAAATTATCTTTTGCTGTCGTTTTCATGGTTTCGATGCAATGTATTCTGCAAGAGTAGGGAATTATTCGTCCCCGCCACCGCCCAAAAGCCTAGCGCTGCCAGGCTCACCCCGCCGCCGAGTGCGCACACGCCGTGCCAGCCGGCGATGTCGAATACCGCTGTTGCCGCCCAGGCACCCGTGCCGCTGCCCACAGCGTAGAACAACATGTAGCAGCCCACCAGCCGGCTATGCGACTCGTTGCCAGCCCGAAAAATCAGGCTCTGGTTGGTGACGTGTAGCGCTTGCACGCCAAGATCGAGCATCAATATGCCAAGTACCAGCATGAATACCGTGGTGACCGTGCTGGCGCCGGGCTGGAAAGCCGCGCCCAGGGGGAGCCATGACAGCGATAGCAGCATCAGGGCGACAGCGCTAGTGCGCCGGCTGTGACCTTGGTCGGCCCACTGGCCGGCGCGGGCGGCGGCCAGCGTGCCGGCCAGTCCAACCAGGCCGAAGGCGCCGATGGCGGTGTGCGAATAGTGATAATGGGCGGCACTGAGCGGCAATATCAATGCGCTCCACATGATGTTGAAGGCGGCGAACATCAACAGCGCGATCACGCCGCGCACCCGCAACACGCGGTCCTCGCGCAGCAGCGTGAACATCGAGACAAGCAGGCGCGGATAGGACAGCGCTGCTTGCTGAACAGGCAACACCGGCAACACCGGCAGCAGCTGCCACAGCAGCGCAGCCATCACCAGCATCGCCAGCGCCGAGCCGCCGTACACCGCGCGCCAGCCGGCCAGGTCGGCCACCGCGCCGGCCACCACGCGCGCCAGCAGCAAGCCCGCCACCACGCCGCTTTGCGCCGCGCCGACCACCGCGCCGCGCTGCGACGCAGCGGCCGCTGCCGCCGCATAAGCGATCAGCCCCTGCGTCATGGCCGTGCCCAGCAAACCAACTGCCAGCATGGCCGACATCAACCACGCGACGTTGGCGGCGCCGGCCACCGCCAGCAGCGCCACCACCAGGGCCAGCATTTGCCACAGCATCAAACGCCGGCGTGGCAGCAGGTCCCCCAGCGGTACCAGCAACAGCAACGCCAGCACGCTGCCGGCCTGGGTGGCGGTCACCACGGCGCCAATGGCGGCACGCGCGATGCCGAAGTCATCGGCCAGCGCACCGAGCAGCGGCTGGGCGTAATACACGTTGGCGACGCTGAAGCCGCTGGCGCAGGCAAACAAGGCCACCAGTGGGCGGGACAGGGAAGGGCTGTACATGAATACCTCAATCTAGTTGCAAATTAAAACCAGTTGAAGTGTAAGTATTTTGGTTTTAAAATGCAACCAATTATCTGGGGAAAATTATGGCCAAGCGAAAATCGATGGGGGACGATGCCTGCCCGGTGGCGCGGTCGCTGGACCTGGTGGGGGACCGCTGGTCGCTGCTGCTGGTGCGCGATGCGTTCGACGGCATTCGCCGTTTCAGCGACTTCCAGCGCAACCTCGGCGTGGCGCGCAACATCCTGTCGGACCGGCTGGCAACGCTGGTGGAGGCGGGCGTAATGACGGTGCAGCCGGCCTCCGACGGCACCGCGTACCAGGAATACGTGCTCACGGCAAAGGGGGAAAGCTTGTTCCCGGTGGTGGTGGCGCTGCGCCAATGGGGCGAGCAGCAACTGTTTGCACCAGGCGAGCCGCACTCGCAACTGCTGACGGCGGCTACGCGGCAACCGCTCGCGCCCATGTGGCCGAGCAATGCAGCGGGGCAAGTGGTACAGTCACACGATACATTCGTGAACAAACTGCCACAAAATAAATAGACGATGGAGACAGCATGGATTTGAGCTACACGGCAGCGGACCTGGCGTTCCGCGACAAGGTGCGTGCTTTTCTTGCCGCGAACTTGCCGCCCGATTTGCAAAAGAAGGTGCGTAACCACCTGCGCCTGACCCGCACCGATTATGTGCGCTGGCACCAGATCGCCGCGCGCCAGGGCTGGTCGGCGCCGGGCTGGCCGGTGGAACACGGCGGCCCGGGCTGGACGCCTACCCAGCGCCATATCTGGGAAGAAGAATGCGGCCGCGCCGGCACGCCGCAAATCCTGCCTTTTGGCGTCAACATGGTGGCGCCCGTGATCATGGCGTTCGGCAGCGCCGCGCAAAAAGCCCATTACCTGCCGCGCATCCTCAATTGCGAGGACTGGTGGTGCCAAGGCTATTCCGAACCCGGTTCCGGTTCCGACCTGGCGTCGCTCAAAACCCGTGCCGTACGCGTCAACGACGTCTATATCGTCAACGGCCAGAAAACCTGGACCACGCTGGCCCAGCACGCCGACATGATGTTCTGCCTGGTGCGCACCGATCCCGACGTGCGCAAGCAGGAGGGTATCTCGTTCCTGCTGATCGACATGACGTCTCCCGGCATCACCGTGCGGCCCATCATCACGCTCGACGAGGAACACGAGGTCAACGAAGTATTTTTTGAGAATGTGCGGGTACCGGCGGTCAACCTGGTGGGCCAGGAAAACAAGGGCTGGACTTACGCCAAGTACCTGCTGGGCCACGAACGCACCGGGATTGCCGGCGTGGGCCGCTCCAAGCGCGAACTGGCTTTTCTCAAAAAACTGGCGGTAGAACACACCCGGCACGGCAAGCCGCTGTTGCAGGACCCGCTGTTCGCCAGCAAGGTGGCCAGCGTGGAAATCGAACTGATGGCGCTGGAAACCACGGTATTGCGCGTGATTACCAGGGAAGCGCACTCGCCAGGACCGGAAGCATCGCTGCTCAAGATACGCGGCACCGAAATCCAGCAGTGGCTCACGGAATTGATGATCGAAGTGCTGGGCCCGAATGCGCTGCCGTTCGACCTCGCCTACCTGGACGGCGACAGCGAGCACGCGGTGACCGGCGACGACGCTGGTGCGCCGCTGGGCGCCAACTACCTGAATATGCGCAAGACATCGATTTACGGCGGCAGCAACGAAATTCAGAAAAACATCATCGCCCAGATGATCCTGGGACTGTGAGGGGACGGCATGGACTTTAATTTTACCGACGAACAGCAGCAATACGGCGCCGCCCTGCGGCGCTGGATCGACAAGCACTACACGTTCGAGACGCGCCAGCGCATTGTCCATTCCACCGCCGGCGTGTCCAACGCGGCGTGGCAAGCATTGGCCGAGCTTGGCATGACCGCGCTGCCGGTGCCATCAAGCCAGGGCGGCTTCGACGGCGATGCTACCGACATGCTGGTGGTGATGCAGGAGCTGGGGCGCGGCCTGGTGGTCGAGCCGTATTTCGCCACCGCCTGGGGCGCGTACTTCCTCCAATTGGCCGGCAACCAGTACCACCTGTTGCAGGACGTTGCCGAAGGCCGCGCCAAGCTGGCGTGCGCGCTGGGCGAGAAGCACTCGCGCTACGACCTGGCCGACATCAAGACCCTGGCTGCCGTCAACGGCGAGGGCTACCGCATCGACGGCACCAAGACCGTGGTGATCCACGGCGCCCAGGCCGATGCGCTAATCGTCTCGGCCCGCAGCGCCGGCGGCCAGCGCGACGTCAACGGCATCAGCCTGTTCGTGGTGCGCACCGACACCCCGGGCCTGACCATGCGCGACTACCGCACGCTCGACGGCCAGCGCGCGGCCACGGTGCAGTTCAGCCACGTGGCGGTACCGGCGTCGGCGCTGCTGGGACGGCTCGGCGCCGGCTGCGAAATGCTCGACGAGGCGGCCGACTTCGGCGTTAGCTTGCTGTGCAGCGAAGCGCTGGGCGTGATGGATGCGCTGTTTTCCAGCACCCTGGATTACATCAAGACCCGCAAGCAGTTCGGTGTGCCGATCGGCAGCTTCCAGGCCTTGCAGCACCGCATGGCCGACATGTACATCCACCTCGAGCAGGCACGGTCGATGGCCATGCTGGCAGCGGTACGCATGTCGTGCGGCGACGCCGGCGAACGGCGCCGCATCGTGTCGGCAGCCAAGGTACGGGTGGGGCAGGCGGCCAGGTTCATCGGCCAGGAATCGGTGCAACTGCACGGCGGCATGGGCGTCACCGACGAGCTGCCGGCCGCGCACCACTTCAAGCGCCTGGCCACGATCGAACGCACCTTGGGCGACATCGACCACCACCTCGAACGCTTCGCCGCCCAGAAGGCGTTCCAGCCGTAGCGTCAGTCGCGGTGGTAGCGGTTGCGGCCGCCCTGCTTGGCCTGGTAGAGGTTGGCGTCGGCGCTGCGGATCAGGGCGTTGGCGTCCTGGCGTTCCAGCGGCGGCATGGCCGTCGCCAGGCCCATGCTGACGGTGACGATGGGGGCGGTGGGCGATGCTTCGTGGCGCACCGCCAGCTTGCGCACTTCGTCCTGGATGCGCTGGGCCACTACCTCGGCGCCTTGCGGTCCTTCCTGCGGCAGCAGCAGGATGAATTCTTCGCCGCCGTAACGGGCCAGTAAATCCTGCGGGCGGGCGGCGCAGCGTTTCATGGCCGCGCTCACCTGTTGCAGGCACAGGTCGCCGGCCTGGTGGCCGTAGCGGTCGTTGTACAGTTTGAAGTGGTCGATGTCGATCATGATCAGCGACAGCGGCAGGTTGGCGCGCGCGCAGCGGCGCCATTCCGATTCCAGGCGGTCGTTGAAGTGGCGGCGGTTGGCCACGCCGGTGAGGCCGTCGGTCAGGCTCAGTTCGCGCATGGCGTCGGCCTGGCGCTTGATGGTCAGCTGGCTGCGCACCCGCGCCCGCACCACGGCAACGTTGAACGGCTTGCTGATGAAATCGACCGCACCCGCTTCCAGGGCCCGGGTTTCATCCTCGGGCTGGCTCAGCGCGGTAACGAAAATTACCGGGATATCCTGCAGGCGTGGCGAGGCTTCGAGCGCGGCGCACACGGCGTAACCATCCATGCCGGGCATGACGGCGTCAAGCAGGATCAGGTCCGGCTGCTGCGCCAGCGCGATGTCGATGGCTTTTTCGCCGGACAGGGCAAACAGCACCTCGTGCTCGTCGCGCAGCGCTTGGTGCAGGATCTGGACGTTTTCCATGGCGTCATCCACCACCAGTATCCGTCCATTCCTGGCCAGGTCGGTCCAGCTCATGCACTATCCTTTCGCTGCTTCATCTCTTGTGTCAACTCGTCCACCAATCGTGCCGCCCTCTCGAAGTCCAGGCTCTCGACGGCCTCTGCCAGCTGCTCCGCATGCTCCATTGCAGCGAGCGACGGACGCAGCATGCGGAACTGCTCCAGCGCCTTCAAGTTGTTATTCTGAAGCAAACTTTGCAACCCCGCCAGCGTTACCGCCAATTCCGCCTGGTTAATGTTGCCACGTGAAATAAGATCTTCCCGTATATCCAGCAGACGAGCGCCGCCCACCACGGTGTCCAGTGCCGCGGTCAGGTGGTCCAGCGCAGCATGCAGGGTGGTATCGGTGTGATGCTGGTGCAGCGCGGTTTCGACCACGGCGCTCAATCGCGCCACCTCGTTGGCGCCGAGGTTGGCGGCCACGCCGCGCAACCGGTGCAGTGCCTGCAGTGCGGCCAGGCGTTCGCCGCTGCCGATCGCGGCGCGTACTTCGAGCACGGTGTCGCCATGGGTGCGCTCAAAACGCTTGAGCAGCGCCGCCAGCGCATCGTAGTTGCCGCCCATGCGCGCCAGCGCAGTGTCGAGGTCGATACCGGGCAGGTGGGCGGGCAGGGCATAGGCGGGCGCCGACAGCGCCGCCGGCAAGCTGTCGCTTGCACCCGGCGCCGCCTCGGGCACCACCCCGGGGACCAGGTCGCGCAGGATGGCGATCAGGATTTCCACGTCCACCGGCTTGGCGACATGGGCGTCCATGCCGGCCTCGGCTGCACGCTGGCGGTCTTCTTCCATGACGTTGGCGGTCATGGCCACCACCGGCAGGGTCAGGCCGGCGGCGCGGATCGCTTCGGTGGCGTCGTAGCCGTTCAGCACCGGCATCTGCACGTCCATCAGCACCACGTCGTAGCGTCCGGCGTCGGCCAACAACTGGTTGACCGCCAGTTGGCCGTTGCTGACCATGGTCACCAGGGCGCCCGCATGTTGCAGGATGTACAGCGCGACTTCCTGGTTGATCTCGTTGTCTTCCACCAGCAGGATGCGCATGCCGGCCAGCCGGCCGTGCAGCGGCGACGGCGGCACGGTGGCGGTGGCGCCGTCGCCGTGGTCGCCGGCCAGCAGGCCGCGCACCCGTTCCAGCAAACGGTGCGGACTGACCGGCTTGGACAGCACGCCGGCCATGCCGCTGCCGTGCGCATCCTGCAGCGCCACTGCAGCCTCGTGCTCGGACACCATCAGCAGCACCGGCGGCAATATCTGTGGCACCACCGCACCTGGACGCAGGTCGCGCGCCAGCGTTGCCGGCAGGTCGTCGTCCAGGCCCGCCAGGTCGCGGTCGAGCAGCAGCAATTCATACGGATGACCATCGTCGCGGCCGCTGGCCAGCATGGTGCGGGCCTGGTCGGCATCGGCGGCGCTGTCGGCCTGCCAGCCTAGCCAGGCGCAGGCGTTAGTCAGCGCACGGCGCACGGTGGGATTGTCGTCGGCGATCAGCACGGCGAGACCCTCGGCGGCGGCCGGCACCTCGGGCGGGCGCGGCGGCGCCGTACATTCGAGCGGGCACGTGAACAGGAACTCGGCGCCCTGGCCCGGTTCGCTGCGTACCTGTACCGCGCCACCCATCATGTCGGCCAGCTGGCGGCAAATCGCCAGGCCCAGTCCCACGCCGCCGAACTTGCGGCTGGTGCTGCTGTCGGCCTGCGAGAACGTGTCGAAAATGTGCTCCTGCTGTTCGGCCGGGATGCCGATGCCGGTGTCGCGCACGGAAAACTCGACCAGGATGGCGCGGTTGGCCGGACAGCGTCCTTCCGTGCCATCGTCGGCGCTGGCGCCCGCGCGCGCCGACAGCACGACCTCGCCGGTGGCGGTGAACTTGATGGCGTTGCTCAGCAGGTTGAGCAGTACCTGCTGCAAACGCATCGGGTCGCCGGCCAGCTCGTTGGGCAGGTGCGGGTCGATATCGTAGGCCAGCTCGATGCCCTTGTCGGCCGCGCTGCCGCTGATCAACACGCTGATGCTGTCGAGGATGTGCCGCAGCTGGAACGGCGCGTGTTCGAGCTGCAACTGGCCCGCCTCCACGCGCGACAATTCCAGCACATCGTTCACCAGGCCCAGCAGCGACTGCGTAGCGACCTGGATCTTGTCCAGGTAGCCGCGTTCGCGCTGCGCCAGCTGCGCTTCCTGCAGCAGCCGCGCCAGCCCGATGATGGCGTTCATCGGGGTGCGGATTTCGTGGCTCATATTGGCCAGGAACTCACTTTTCGCGCGGCTGGCACCCTCGGCGCGGTCGCGCGCCAGCACCAGTTCATCGTTGACTTCCTGCAAGTGCAACTCGGCTTCCTTCAGTTCGGTCACGTCGGAGACCAGCACGAAGAAGCCGCGTACCTCGCCGAATTCGCCCACGTCGGGAATGTAGTTGACCCAGGTGTAGCCCACTTTGCCGGACGGCCAGCGCAGCTCGCCCGCAAAGCCCTGCGGCTCGCCATCGAGCGCGCCTTTGACATAGGACTCATTGCTGGCGTAGGCCGCCTCCTTGAGAACGTCGGGCATGAAGGCCCCCAGCATCTGCGCTTCATCCATGCCGTGCCAGTCGAGGAAGTAGCGGTTGGCAAAGCGGCAGCGCAGTCCGGCGTCCCAGTACGCCACCATGCCAGGCAGGCTGTCGGTGAGGGTGCGCAGGAAGTGTTCGCTCTCGCCCAGCTGCTCGATGGTGGCGCGCAAGGTTTCCTTGACCTGCTTGCGCTCGGTGATGTCCATCGCCAGGCCCAGTACGTGGGTCGGGACGCCATGCTCGTCGCGCAGCGCCACCTTGCGCGTGGTCAGGTAGCGCGTCACGCCGCTGGCGTTGATGATCGGCTCCTCGGCGATTTCGGTGATTTCATTGGCGTTGGAAGCGAGCACCGCGCGGTCGGCCTGGTTGTACAGCTCGGCCAGTGCGGGCGGATAGAAATCGAAGTCGGTCTTGCCCACGAATTCATCGCTGCTGAGACGCCCGGACAGCACGGCGCCATAGCGGTTGACCATTTCATAGCGCAGGTCGGACGCGCGCTTGAGGAAGATCATGGCCGGCATGTTTTCCACCACCGAGCCGAGCAACTGGCGCGAACGCTGCAATTCGGCGGCAATGCGCCGCTGGTCCGTCACGTCGAGCAGCAAACCGGTGATTGCCGTCACCAGGCCGCCCGATCCGAACTGCGGGTAGTAGCTGGCAACCCAGTGCCGTACCTGCTGGCCTTCGTCGGCGCCGGCAGCGGCAAGGCCGGTGCGCTCGATGCCGACCAGCGGCCGGCCCGTGTCGAGCACGGTACGGTAGTCGGCCAGCATGGCGCGGCGCAGGTCCGGATCATGGATCATGTCGCCGATATGGCGGCCGATGTGCACCACGACCGGCTCGCCGGTCAGGCGGGCCAGGAAATCGTTGACGCGGATCACCCGCAACTCGTTATCGACATAGCTGAGGCCAACCGGCGCGGTGGCGTACAGGGTCTCCAGCTGGCTGCGCGAGCGTTCCAGTTGCTCGGTGCGGTCGTTGACCAGCTTTTCCAGGCCGTGGCGATGTGCTGTCAAATCGATTTCCAGCGCGTTGAACGCTTGCGCCACCGCGTCGGCTTCGCGGAAGGCCATCGGTTCGAGCGTAAACGGCCGGCCGCTGGCCAGCGCCTCGGCCGGCCCCACCAGCGCCCGCACCGAGCGCGCGATCCGTCCACCGACCAGCCACGCCAGCGAGAAACCGGCCAGCAGCACCAGCCCCATGGTCAGCGAGATAGTGGTGACCGCGCGCAGCAGTTCTTCCAGCGCCTTGGCCTGCGGCGTGGAAATGACCACGGCGGCGCCGCTCACCGGAGAACGGCTGTAGCCCTGGTAAATCGCCTTGCCCTCGGTGTCGGTGGTGGCAAACAGGGCATCGGGCGCCTGTTGCAGCCGCGCGCGCAGTGCGGGATCGGCCACTTGCCCCAGCAACTGGCGCGGCCCGCCGGCCTGCGCCACCAGCCGGCCCTCGCCGTCGTACAGGGCCATGATCTGGTGCGGCTTGATGCGTTCGTCGCGCAGGATTTTGTCGAGTTGGTCGGGCTTGAGCAAAGCCGTCAACCCATACACCACCTGGTTGTCCACGAATACCGGCACATCGACCGCCAGCAGCGCACTGCCGGCCACGTACACCACCGACAGTTGCGAGCGGGCCGTGTGGAACAGCGATGCCAGCCGGCTGGCGTTGTTGATCGAATTAAAGGTCTCGGGCAGCGGCGCGCCCACGTGCATGGTCACCTGGCCAGTGCTGTCGCTGAGCAAAAATTGCGATGCCGGGAAGTGCGGTCCCAGCAGGCCGCCCGCTTGCAGCCGCAGTGTCGCCATGTCGTCGATGCGGATGCTGGGCGATATTGCCAGCGCTTGCGCCGCGCCCTCGCTTTGCACCAGGTCGCGGTCGATGGCGGCAGCCACCATGCGCGCAGCCTTGCGGGTGTCTTCCATCAGGGTGTTGCGCTCGCGGCTGTAGAACTGCTGCACCACCGCGCCAAAGCCGATTGTCGTCGGCAGTGCACAGGCCAGGACCAGCAGGGCGATCTGCGCGCGGATCGACGGCAGGCGGGTTTTGTCTGGCACTGGCGAAACTCCTGGACGTTGGACTGGCCTGCGCTAGAAGAACACGGCGGTGCGCTGGATCACGCTGCCGTTGTTGGTGTAGGGGGCGGTGGCGCGCACCGAGCCGGTGTCGAACTTGCCGTCGTCGAGCTTGCTGTCGATCTGCTCGGCGAAGCCGTCCGGCAGGTTGTCGAGGCGCACGCCGTTGCCGCCGCGCCCGCCCACGGCGTCGTTGTAGATATACACGGCGCCGCCCTGGGCGCTGGTCATGAAGTCGGTGGTGCCGTTGAACGACCCGGTAATGAAGCCGGCCAGCGCCAGGTGTTGCGGCGCCAGCAGGTATTCGGCGATCTGGCCGTCGCCATTGCCGTTGCCGGTGGCGCCGGGCGCGTGGGTGGTGCCTTGCACGTCGTCGCCGGGCAGGGCGCGGAACTTGTCCTGGTAGGCGTTGACGGCCGAGGTGAGCGAGGTCGATTGCTGGATGATGTTTTTGACGCGGGCGCTGTCGATCAGGCTCTGCCCCTTGAGCACGCCGCCGAGCAACAGCCCGATGATCACCAGCACGATGGCAATTTCCACCAGGGTAAAGCCGGCTTGCCGCGCAGGCTGGCGTAAGGAGTGACGGAATGCGCGCATGGGAAATCCTTTCTTTAAAACAGCTTGTAAATCTATCGACATATTACCGCAGCCCTAGCGCCCGGTGGGGTGGTTCTGTTGCTGCTGCTGAAGCTGTTGCAGACGGTCGGCCAGGAACTTCAGTTCGCGCGGATCGGTGACCTGGCCGCTGTCGAGCAGGCCGCCGACCAGGGTGCGGGCAGCATCGAGCTCGTTCATGTCTTCCAGGATGAAGATTTCCAGTTGCCGCGCCCAGTCCGGCACCTGGGGGGCTGTGGCGTACAGGCGGATGTCGCGCGCGTAGGCGCGTGCCAGCGGCAGGTCGTGCAGACGGTGCCTGGCCACCAGCGCCGCATGGGCCAGCCACGGCCAGCGGCGGTCGGGATCTTCGGCAAAACGGGCGTGGACGAAGTCGAGCATGAGCCGGGCGCGCGTCGGGTCGCCGACGGCGCCGTACACCTGGCTGGCGGCCAGTAGCGGCGACTGGCCGCGCGGGTCGAGCTCAAGCACGCGTTGCAGCCAGCCGATCACGGTGGGGTAGTCGAGTTCGCGCCACGCCACGCTGACGCCGGCCTGCTCGTCAGCACCCTGCACGTACAGCATGGTCAGCCGCGCCAGTGCCACCGGCTCGCCCAGCGCCGCCAGTTGTAACGCCGCACTCGACGGCGCCGGCGGCAGCGCCTGTGCCCGTGCCGTATCGAGCGGGCGGCTGGCTTGCCAGCCGATGTTCAGCAGCAGGGCCAGCGCCAGCAGCAACCACACGCCGCGCGGCACCGCCGACAATGGCTTTTGCAGGGCCGCCATCAAATTTGCTTGCGGTAAAGATCAAACAGGCCGGCGCCGGCCATCAGCGCCACGTACAGCGCGGTCTGCACCACGATCGCCAGCAGGTCGGCGCCGCTGCCGCCGTGGTACACCAGCCAGTCGCTGCGGGTAAACCGGTCCAGGTGCGGCAGGAGCAGGCCCAGCAGGTCGATGCCACCCCCCAGCACGTGCTGGCCCAGCGTACCGGCCGCGGCGCCCGCCTGTTTCATCAGTTGCAGGGCGCCGATGGCGCGCGCCATCAGGTAAAACGCCGTTGCTGCCGCCAGCGCCGGCAGCACCTGCTGCAAGGTCAAGACGCACAGCACGCTGAAGGCTGCCACGATCCAGCACTCGCACAGCAGCGAAAACGCCCAGAGCGCGGCCTGGTCCGGCGGCGCCAGGGCCAGCGCCAGGCCGCCGAACAGCAGTGCCGGCAGCACGGCCAGAATGCCGAAGCCGGCCAGCTTGCCGGCCAGGTACACGGCACGCGGCATGGGCAAGGCCAGCAGCATTTCCAGCCCCTTGTCACTGGCTTCGCGCACCATGCTGGTGATCACAAAAGTAGCCACCAGGAACACGCTGGCCACTCGCAGCACGGCGCCCAGCAATGCTGCCTGCAACTGGTGGCTTTCGGTCAGCGCCAGTTCCTGCAGAAAACCGGCCAGGCCCACCGCGCCCAGCGCGGCGGCGATCAGCAGCCACAGCAGCCGGTTACGCAGCGCTTCGAGCAGCGTGTAGCGGGCGATGGTGACAGCCATGGACAGGTGCATGCGTCTCATGGCAGTTTTTGCGCCGCGACCATGCGGTTGATCAGGACGTTGGGCGACATCCACAACACCAGGTCGTCGTACTCGCCGCCGGGCGCACGGGGATCGGTGCTGGCCGGGCGGGTGACGAACGCCACGCCTTCGCCAGCGAGGTTGGTCTTTTCGTCGATATTGCCCTGGCCGGCGTCGAGCAATTGGGTGTTCTGGTCGCTGGTGGCGCCGTAGCCGTTGCGGCCGAACGACAGGATCACGGCCGGGATGTCGTTGGCGTCGGACGCCGGGATGATCTGGCCGTCCATGCCGCGCGTGGCCACCGTGATGTCGCGCGGCGAGTTCAGCGTGAAAAAACTGACGCTGTTGGCAAACGATGGCGTGACCGAGTAGGCCAACACCCGGCCCCAGCCGTCGAGCCTTTGCACGCCCAGCGTGGCCCACGGCAGGTAGCCGTAGCGCTTGTTGCAGATGCTGCCGGCACGGTCTTCGCGGCCGTCGATGGCGGAAATGGCGGGGCAGGGCAGGTAGCCATTGCGCAGCGCAAAGCCGAACAGCGCTTCACGCGCGTCTTCCATCACGCGCTGGGTGTCGGTCACGCGCCGCTGTTCCAGTTGCGACGACAGTGGCGCCACCAGCCCGCCGATCATCAGGCCGACCACCAGCAACACGATGGCGATTTCGACGATGGTGAAGCCGGCTTGGCGGGAACGGTGGCGTAATGGCATGGGCAAAGTTATTGAGGTGATTTGGTGACGGGCGCGGTGGCGCGCAGGCGTTGGCGGATCAGCCGCAGCGGCACCCAGCCGAGCTCGTTGCTGAAGCTGCCGCCGAGGCTGCGTGCATCGTCGGTGGCGGCGCGCGCCATGAAATCGCGCACGGCTTCGGCGTTGGCTTGCTCGTCGAGATTGTCGGTGACCGCGCTGGCCTGTTCGATGCCGGCCAGGCTGGTGCCCAGGTGGCGCCCGCTGGACAGGACCACGGCGGGCGCGCAGCGGTCGTCCACCACGCAGTTGGCCGAACCCACGCGATAAAAAATGCCGCCGTCGTCGCTGCGGTCCAGCAAGGTCTTGGTGGCCTCGGCCGCCTGGTCGAGATTGCCGTTGGTGAATTCCGGCGAGACGCTGTAGCGCAGCAGCTTGTTCCAGCCGTCCCCGCGCGTGATGCCCAGCGTAATCCACGGCAACCAGCCGGTGCAGGCGGCGTCGTCGCGGCACGGCTGGCTGCTTTCGCGTCCGTCCAGCGCCGACTGTGCCGGGCGCGGCAGCCGGCGGTGAATGATGGCATAGCCGATCAACGCCTCGCGCGCATCGGCCAGCGCGGCGCGGGTGACGGCCTGGCGGCGCAGGTCGCCCTTGGGCTGGCTGAACATGCTGATCAGGAAAGACGACGCGCCGAGGCCCAGTACCAGCAACAGCAGCAAGAGTGCTGCGCCGCGCTGGCGCGCCAGCGATGGATGCCGGGTCAAAGACCGATGTGCCTTCCAGGGCCGAGGTTGCACCGTTGGCTGATGAGATCCCGGCACGGGCTGGCTGGTGCTCATTGGCTGACGTCTTTCACGCGGCCGTCGGCCAGGTCGTAGCGCTGGCCCGGTTGCAGCACGATGCGCTTGCCCGACGGCAGCGTGACCGTGACCGCCTTGCTGTCGCGGTTGGTGAATTTGTTGGCGGCGCCGCGCTGCGGCTGGTTGTTGAGCCACACCGTGCTGCGACCGTTGCTGCTGCGCAGGACGCCGTTCATGGTCAGCTGGTCGACAGGCGGTGGCGTATCGGCTGCGGCTGCGGAGCTGGCGCCGGGCATCGGCAGGGGCACTTGCTGCACCGGCTGCATTTGCGGCGGTTGCTGTTGTTGCTGCGCCATCGCTGCTGCCTGGTTTTGCGCCGGCGCCAGTTCCCGGGCGGCGCGCGCCATGGCGATCATCTCGGCCTGCATGCCGGGCGGCATATTGGGTGGCAAATCAGGCACGACGTCGGGCGCCAGGCCGGGAAGTCTTCCTTGGGCCATGCCGGTCGATGATGGCACTTGCATCCCCGGTGGCATTCCCGGTGTTGATTGCACAGGCGGCTGCATGCCGGGAGGCATGCCCTGCGGCATGGCTGGCGCCATTGCGCCAGTCAAGCCGGCGCCTCCGCGTGGATACGCGGCACCCGGCCCGGCCGCCTTGCTGCGGTTGTTGTCGATATTCTGGCGTTCCTGCGGCGTATTGAACAGCCGGCCCAGTCCTGGCTGAGCCTGCGCCACAGGCAAGGCCAGCAGCGTTAGCAAGCAGAAAACTCGTTTCATGGCCAGCAGCGGGCGCAACAAGCAGGTGCGTCGCGAGGCCAGCAGCGGCGGTAATACGACAACGCGCCTCATGGCTGCCTTCCCGTGGCCAGCGACGGCGGCTGCGCGGCAAGAGGCGCGGGCGCCATGGTGATCCAGTTCAGCGTGCAATCGACGCCGAGGTTGCCGCCCAGGGCGGCCTGGCCGGACTGGCCCGGTTCGCTTAGTTGGCCCAACTGGCCAAGTTGACTCACCTGGCCGCCAGCGGCTGTCGCCAGCCGCTTGAGCGAACAATCCTGCGCCGCAAAAAAGCCGCGCGCGTGCAGACCGGCGAGGAAATCGAACAAGTCCATCTCGTGCAGCAGTTCCATGTGCAGGCGCATGCGGCTGCCGCGCAACTGGTAGTCGCCGAGGTCGAGCGCGGCTTCCAGGCGCACCGGTTGCTGCGGCTCGATCTGGTAACTGAGCGGCGGCAGTTGCAGTTCTTCCTGCACCTGGCGGATCGCATCGACCCATTCCAGCCGCCGCTCGTCGCCGATCAGCCCGCGCTGGCGCAGTTCCACGTAGCGTTGCTGGAAGTTGCGGATGTCGCGCTTTTCGTTATCGACGTGGGCGTAGCGCGAGTGGGCGGTGTCGCGTAGGCGCTGGGTGCGTTGCAGGTCGTCGTCAGCTTCGAGGCGATGGGCGGCGGTGACCGCCACCAGCGTGGCGCCGATGACGACAGACGCCAGCGCGGCCAGCGCGGCAGTGCGGATCTGGGCAAAGCCGGCGATCCAGTACGGCAGCGCGATCGTGTTCGCGGCCTTTTTTGCACCGGCGGCGGGGTTGACTGGATTGACTGGATTTGCGTTCATGGCTTCCACACCAGGTTCAGGGTGAATTTGGCGCGGGTGCTCGAACCGGAGGCCGTGGCGGCGCCGGCCTTGCCGTCCAGGCGCACGGTGGGACGGGTGTCGAGTGGCGGCTTGTCCACCTGGACCAGCAGGCGCGGGTTGGCCGCCAGTTGCTGGGCAAACTGGTTCATGGTGTTGACGGCATTGCGGTAATCATCTTCGGGCGACAAAATCTCCGCTTCGACCTGCAGCGATTGCGGTGGCCGCGCCGGAATACCAGCCAGCAGCGAGGACATCGGCGTGACCGTTGCCGCGCCGGTCGTGGGCTGGCCCGGCAAATCCACTTTCCAGCCCAGTTGCAGCAGGCGGATCTGCGGCGATTGTTCCAGCGCGGCGCTCACCATGGACACCATCTGCCACGGCGACGGTCCCTGCAGCACCAGCATGCGCTCGACATTGACGGCCGCGCGCATATTGGCGGTGGACGTCACGCGCGGCGGCATGGCAGCCATCACCTCGTTGTAGCGGCGGTCGAACTGCTGCGCTTCGTGCGCCAGTTGCGCGCGGTCGGCGCGGGCATCCCAGGTTTGCCACAGGTTGATGCCGACCGCGCATGCGGCCACCACGGCCACGGTACCGGCCGCGTAATACAGGTTGCGGCGTGCGCGCCAAAGCTGGAAGTAGCGGCGCAACGGCCCCAGCGTGTAGTGGCTGGCCGGCTGGGCTTTGGCCAGCAGGGCCAGCAGCATGGAATCGGCCAGGGCGGCGCTGTTGTCCTGCGCCTTGGCCGCTTCGATCTTGAGACCGAGGCGGTCGGCCACCTGTGCCAGCGGCAGGAAGCGGAACGCGGTTTCCGGGCCATCCTCGCACTGCATCTCCAGCGCCGGCAATTGCTCGCCCTGTGCGATCACCACGGTTTCCAGCACGCTGCCGCGCGCAAACAGCCGCACGCTGGTCAGAAATTGCTGGGTCTTGGCGGTTTCGGTGCCGACGTTGACGGCGTCGCCGTCGCGGTCGATGGCCGGCGTCAGGCGCGAAAACTTCAATTGGCCGCGCTGGAAATAGCTCTGGCGCCAGCCTGCCGACTGCTGGGTCACGAGCAGCAAGTGTTCATCCAGCAACCCCAGCTTTTTCACCAGGTGTTCACTCAGCAAGGTGGTCGAATACAAGCCGGCGAGCGGAATGCGCTCCTGATCCAGCGCCTCCACCCACGGCAACACGATCGACGGATTGGTCAGCGCGGACAGCAGCACGATGTCGTCGCGCCGGCCGCCGGGCTCGCGGCCCTGCACCTCGTGGTGGCGGAACGGCGTTTCTCGGTATTGCTGCACCAGGCGCCGCTGCATCAGCTTGGCGCCGGCGCGCCCGCCCACGTGCGGCAGGTGCAGGCGCTGGAAGTCTTCCTCGATCAGGTCGGCCAGCAGCACCACTGGCATGTCGCGCTGGTCGTCGAGATAATCGAGCAGGGCGTCGATGCCGCTGCTGTCGTTGGTGAAGCTGGCGCCGCCCAGCAGGCGGCCGCGCTGCCAGCGCCAGGCGGTCAGGCAGTCGTTGCTCAGATAGAGTACATGTCGGTTCAGCACGGGAGCCTCAGGTCTGGATCTTGCTGATCGTGTCGTATATCGGGCCCATCACGGACAACATGATCCAGCCCACCATCAGGCCCAGGATCACGGTCATGGCCGGCTCTATCATCGATTGTACTTTCTCGATCATTTCCTTGACTTCGCGGTTGTAGAAGTACGCGACGTTGCGCAGTGCGCCGTCGAGCGCACCCGTGGTTTCGCCCACCTTGAGCATGCGGATCACCAGCGGCGGAAAAATGCCGGTGTTCTGGAACGCTGCCGTGATGCCCTGGCCCTCGGAAATCAGCTGCCCGGCGCGGCGCAGACCGGCGGCGACCACGCGGTTGCCGACGATGCCTTCCGACAGGCGCAGGCATTCGAGAATGGAAATGCCGGACGCATACATCATGGCAAAAAACGTGGCGAACCGCGCCAGCATGATCTTGTGCAGCACCGGGCCGACCAGCCACACCCGCAATGTAAAACCGTCGGCAACAAAACGCGCGTGCTCGCTGTGGCCGAGCCAGGCGCGCAGGCCCACGTACGCCACGATCGGCAACGCCACGATGAGGTACCAGTAATTGATGAAGATGCCGGACACCCAGATCAGCGCTTTCGTATGCAGCGGCAGCGTGTTGCCCATGTTTTTGACAAAACTGGTCAGCTGCGGCACCAGGTAGATCATCAGGAAGAACGTTACGCCGGTAACGAACAGGCCCACGGCCGCCGGGTACATCACGATTTTTTTCGTTTGCGATGCCAGCTCGTCCTGCCACTTCAGGCTTTCCGACAGGTTTTTAAACACCTCGGTCAGCTTGCCGCTTTGCTCGCCCGCCATCACCAGGCTGGTAAACGTGTGGTCGAACACTTCCGGGTACGCGGCCATGGCGGCCGACAGCTGCAGGCCGCCTTCGATATTTTCGATCAGGCCCGTGATCATCTCGCGAAAGCGGGGATGATCGATGCTTTCACGTAAATCGTTCAAGCCTTCCAGGATCGGCACCCCGGCGCCGGTCAGCTGCTCCATGTGGAAGCAGAAGTTGATCAGGTCGCGCCGCGTGATCACGCGCTTCAGCGCCACCACCCGCGCGCGCGAGACGCGGCAGTCGATCAGGTCCAGCCCCATGCGGTGCAGGCGCAGTTCCAGGTCCGGCTCGTTGGACGCATCCATATTGCCGGGCTGGATCTGGCCGGCGGTATTCATGGCGCGGTAAAAATACTGGGGCATCAGTGCAGCCTCCCCAGGCGCTCGGTGAGATCGACCACGCGGCCCACTTCCTCGAGCGTGGTCACGCCCTCTAACACGCGGCGCACGCCGTCGTCGATCAGGCTGTGGAAGCCGCCGGCCGCTGCCGCCGTCTTCAGCTCGCGCGACGACACGCGCCGCGCCACCAGTTCATCGAGCGCCGGCGTCATTTTCAATAATTCGATGATGGCAATCCGCCCCTTGTAACCCTGGTGCGCACAGCGGTCGCAACCGATCGCGCGGTACAGGGTTTGCGGCGGCGCGTCCTCGCCTAGCCCCAGCAGCTGGCGCTCGATATCGTCGGCCAGGTGCGCCTCGCGGCAATGCGGACACAGTTTGCGCACCAGGCGCTGGGCGATGATGCCGATGATGTTGCCGGACATGATGTCGGGCAGCACGCCGATATCGAGCAGCCGCGGGATCGCGCCGATGGCCGAGTTGGTGTGCAGCGTGGAATACACCTGGTGGCCGGTCATGGCGGCGGCAAAGGCCATCTCCGCGGTTTCCTGGTCGCGGATTTCGCCCACCAGGATGATGTCCGGATCCTGCCGCATCATCGAGCGGATGCCTTCGGCAAAGCCCATCTTGGCCGATTCGTTGACCGACGTCTGCCGGATCATGTTCATCGGATACTCGACCGGGTCTTCCAGCGTCATGATGTTGACGCTCTCGGTGTTGATGTGATTGAGGATCGAATACAGCGTGGTGGTCTTGCCGGAGCCGGTGGGGCCGGTCACCAGGATCACGCCGTCGGGCCGCGCGATCATCAGTTTTAACAAGCTCAGCTCGGCGTCGCCGAGACCGAGGCCGTCGAGCGGCACGATGCCTTTCTGGCGGTCGAGCACGCGCAGCACGAAATTCTCGCCGTGCGTGGTCGGCTGCGCGGACGCGCGGAAGTCGATCTGCCGGCCCGAGAACTTGATCGAGATGCGGCCGTCCTGCGGCGCGCGCGTCTCGGCGATATTCATGTTCGACATCACCTTCAAGCGCACGGCCATCGCCGGCCAGTACGACTTGTGCAGGCTGCGGATCTGGCGCAGGATGCCGTCGATGCGGTAGCGGATGCGCAGGAACGACTGTTCCGGTTCGAAGTGCAGGTCCGAGGCGCTGTTCTGCACGGCGTCGGCCAGGATCGCGTCGATCAGGCGCACCATCGGCTGGCTGTATTCGTCGGACGTGGAGCCCATGCTGGCGTAATTGACTTCGCCGGTTTCGATCTCGTGCAGGATGCCGTCGATCGACAGCTCGAAGCCATAATACTGGTCGATCGCGCGCGAAATGTCCGACTCGTTGACCAGCAGCGGCGTAATCGTGATGCCCTTGACCAGCATGGCGCTGATCTGGTCGAGCGCGACGATGTTGCTGGTGTCGGACATGGCCAGGATCAGGTTATCCGTTTGCCGCTCATAGACGATCGGGTACACGCGGTAGCGCTTGGCCACTTCCTTCGGGATCAGTTTCAATGCGATCGCATCCACCACCAGGCTGGTGAGATCGGCGCTTTGCTGGTTGAGGTTTTCCGACAGCGCCATGCGCACGGTGGCTTCGGTGACGAAGCCGAGCGTGATCAAGAGTTTGCCGAGCGGCTCGTTGCTGCGCTTTTGCTCGATCAGCGCAATGCGCAACTGGTCTTCGCTGATCACGCCTTTCTGGATCAGCAGCTTGCCGAGCGGGAGTTTTGCTTGTTCTGCCATGGAACTCCTAGTGCGCTCCGCTCAGCTCGTGCATGCGCTGGCGCAGCGCGGTGCGGTCGAAGCCGGCCGGCTTGTCCTGCCCCAGCGCCAGTGCGCGCTGGTAATAGGTCAGCGCCAGCTTGCCCTGGTTCAGGCGGTCGAGGCCGATGGCCAGGTTGTAGGCATAGTCGGCGTTGTCCGGCGCTGCCGTGTAGGCGCGGAAATAGGTTTGCTGCGCGTCGGGCCAGCGGCCTTGTTGCGCGTACAGGTTGCCGAGTGCGAACAGTACCGGGCCGGCATCGGGATTGCTGGTGAGGATGGCTTTCAGGCGCCGTTCGTTCTGACCGGCGTCGCCGCCGCTCAATCCCACCAGTCCGGCCACGGCCGTGGCATCGTTGGGATCGAGTTCGAGCAGGCGCAGGTAGTAGCTCGATGCCTGCGCGCCCTGGTTCTGGCGCGCCGCCACGGTAGCCATGCCCAGCAGGGCGTCGCGGCTGTTCGGATCCTGGCGCAGTGCCGCTTCATATTGTTGCTGGGCGGTGGACAGGTCGCCGGTGCGCAGCAGCTCGTAGGCGTTTTCCAGCGCCGGGGCAATCCGCGCCGGTTGCACGGTGCGCGCTACGCGGATGTCGGTGTTGTCGGGCGCGGCCACGGGCGGCAGCCGCTCCTGGCGCGGCATGTTCGCTTGCGCCTGGATCGCCTGCTGGGTGGCGGCCAGTTCCTGCTCGGTGCGTTCGAGGCGGCGTTCGAGGTCGTCGCGAGCAGAGCGGCTCATGCCGCCCATGGGGGAGGGCGCCAGCATGCCGGCAACCGACGGATCGCCGCCCGACGGATCGCCGCCCGACGGATCGCCGCCCGACGGATCGCCGCCGCCCGACGCATCGACGCCATTGCCAAGCGCTGCCGGATCGGTCGCGCGGGCGGGGCCGACGATTTGCACCGCGTTGGTGGCGCCGGTTGCGCCCGGCGGCGGCATCGCCACCGGCGGCAGGCGCGAACCGGCCCCCGGCGCCATCACGGCTTGCCAGTAGTAGTAGCCGAAGCCGAGAATGATCAGCGCCAGGACCGAGAGCAGGCCGATCAGGCGCAGCCGTTCCGGGTCCATGCCCGGCGGCTCGGCATTGCCGGCGGCTGCCGCGCGGGCGCGGATGCGTGGTGTGTCGTGGTTGCCGTTGCTGCTGCCGTTGCCATTTGCGCCACCTGTACGCGGCGTAGCGCGTGGCTTGGCTTGTGCCGCTGCGTTGGCGGTCGTTGCTGCGGCGGTTGCCGATGCAGCGGAGTGGACCGGCTCGCCGGTGATCGGATCGAAGTTGGCAGATGGCGCGTTGCGCGCGGTCCCGGCAGTTGCCGAGCCGGACGCGGCTGACGATGCGAAGGCGGAACCAGGACCGGAACCGGGACCGGAACCGGAACCGGGACCGAAACCAGGACCGTTGCCGGACGGGGTAGCAAAGTCGGCTGCGTAACCGGAAGCGGAAGCGGAAGCGGGGCCGGCGGCAGAACTGGACGGGGCGGCAAAGTCGGTCGCGTAGCCGGAAGCAGGGCCGGCGCCCGAACCGAACGAGGTGTCTGCAGCCAACAGGCCTGCGCCATCGAATCCTGTGGCGTCGGAGCCATATGAAACGGGGCTGCCGCTGGCGCCAGCGCCTGCGTCGCCGGCGCTGGCGTTGGCCGCTGCCGATGCCGCGCGCGCGCGCGGTGCGGCCGGATCGGGCGCAAAGTCGAACGACAGCCCGGATTGCTGTTGCGGTGCGTTTGGCGGCACCGGGTCTGGCATCGGGCGTGCGGTAGAACTGGCGGCGGCAGCCACGGTTGGTGAGGACGGCTCCAGGCCGAACGAAGGCTCGAAGTCCAGGCTCAGCTCTCGCCTGGCCGGCGCAGCGCCGATCGTTGCGGCAGTTGCCGCTGTTGAGGCGGCGGCCGCAGTACCGGCACTGCCAGCACCGACACGGCTAGCACCAGCGCCGCGAGCAGCGGTACCGCCAGCACCAGCACCAGCACCAGCATGGCTAGCACCAGAACCGCCGGCATTGCCACTGTTACCGCCGCCACCATCAGGCGCGGGCGCAGGCTCCGGCGTCAACGCCAGGATATCGTCGAACTCGCGCGACGGCCGGTCCACTTCGGCCTCGCCGGCGGCATTCTGTTTGGCGCGCTCGGCTTTCTTGAGCGCTTGCATTAACAAGCTCATGATCCGTTGGCCTTGGCAGTGGGGGCAGGGTAGGTGGACGGTACCGGGTACGGTTCGGTGTCGGGCTCGCCCGGCAGCAGGTCGCGGTAATTCTTGTAGTCGCCGTTGACGCTGGCGTCCTTGATCACGACCGGCCGCATGAAGATCACCAGCTCGGTCTTGGTGCTGGTTTCATTGCGGTACGAGAACAGGTCGCCGATCACGGGCACGCTCGAGAGCAGCGGGATGCCATCCTTGAGGTTGTCCACGCTGTCCTGCATCAGGCCGCCCATTACGGCGATCTGGCCGCTCGGCACCTTCATCAGCGATTCCAGTTCGCGCGCCTGTATCACCGGCACCCGGCTGACCACCTTGGCATCGGCCAGCGCCGGGTTGGGGTCGTTGACGTAGCCGACGATGCGGGTAATGGTGGGGCGGACATTGATGGTCACTTCATCGTTGTCGGCAATTTGCGGGGTCACGCTCATGACGAAGCCGACCGGCACCGTCTCGAGCTTGGACTCGTACACCGCCTGCGAGATCGGGTTGCCGTTGGTGCCCAGCACGGCCGGCGTCACCTTGATCGAGAAGAACACGTTGTTATCGACCACCTTGAGCAGCGCGGTCTGGTTGTTCATCACGCTGATTTTCGGGCTCGACAGCACTTTGACCTTGCCGAACGATTCCAGCAGCTGGATCGCCGCCGTCAGGTTGCCCAGCTTGCCTGTCGCCGAGTAATTGAGCAGGAACGCGCCGGGGCTGGTGCCGGGATTGACGCCGCTTGGCAAACCGGTCTGGCCCACCGCCTGCTGGGTAAACCTGACGCCGCCGCCGGAGATGGTCGACCAGTTGATGCCCTGCTGGTAGTTGTTGCTCAGTTTGACTTCTAGCACGGTGGCTTCGATCAGCACCTGGCGCTTGGCCGCGCCCAGCACGATGTCGAGGAATTCGCGGATTTTCTCGTGCTGGCGGCTGGTGGCGCGCACGGCGATCAGGCCGCCCTCGGCATTGACCACGACCGAGTTGGTGGTGGAGTTGCGGTTGCCGCCGAAGGCGCCGCCATCGAACGGCGATGGCGCAATTTGCTGGTTTTGCTGGCTATTGCTGCCCTGGGCGCCTTGCTGCTGGCTGGCCTGGCTGGGCGCGGGCGCCGCCAGCGGATCGACCAGCTTGTCGTTGATGGTGGTCGGGCGCAGCATGTCGCGGATATTTTTTTCCAGGCTGTACCAGAAATTATTATCCGAGCGGTTGTTGACCACGGTGGTCGAGTTATTGCTCGGGTTATTCGTCGAACTGTTGCCGCCGAACGAGCCGCCACCCGTGCTGCCACCCTGGCCGGTCGGGGTGGCCGCCGCGACCGGGTTGGACGCGCTGCTGCCACCACCGGTAGTGGAAATCTGGGTGGCGATATTGACGCTGCTGTTGGTGGCGCGCGCGATGTTGACGTAGTCCACCTTGTAGTTGCGCCACTCTGGCGTGTCCGGCAATACGGTCAGGGTGGTGCCGTTGATCTCGTAGCGCATGTCCACCTGGCGCTGTATGCGCGATAGCAACTGCGGCAGGGTCTGGTCGAGCGCGTTCAGGGTGACGCTGCCTTCCACGCCCGGGTGGACATCGACATTGAGGCCGGCATCGCGCGCCAGCGCAAACAGCAGCGACTGCACCGGCACCTTGTGCACGGTCACGCTATAGGTTTCCACCTTGGCCGTCGGCCGAGGGGGCGGCAGCATGGCGCTCTGGCGCACCGGTTCGGGAATCGCGCCGGCGGCGCGCGGCGCTTCCGAAATATGGGTGGACGAGGGCGGCAACGCGCGGGTGGCGCATCCCAGCAGGAACAGCGGTACAAGCGAACAGGCTAGTTTTTTCATTGAGTCTTTCCGGCCCGGTGACACTGCAGGATATTGTAAATTTGCAATTTTAGCGACCATGATCTTACAATTCAGAAGCCGTCGCAAGGACGCTCCAACAGATTGCAACAAATAGCAGGCTCAGCAAACACGCCGTTACAACAGTGCGTGGTTGCAAGCCTGCAAACCGTGCCCGGCGCCAAGGCTGAAACGCCCGGTACGACCGGAACGGCGACTCGGCAATCGCCAGCCGGGCATGGCGCGCTGCCACCGTTGCCGCATCGTCGGCAAACGCTGCCAGCAGCGCCTTGTCCGCCAAAATATTGATACGACGGACGATGCCTTCCGAGGCCTCGCCGATCAGCCGCACCGCATCGCTGCTGAACACGGGCGCGCCGTCATGGCCGGCCGCGGCCAGCCGGAACGCCAGGAATTCCGCCACCAGCGACTGCGCCATGGCCGGCACCTCGAAGCTGTGGGTGATGCGTTCTTTCAGTTGCCGCATCGACGGCAGGTCCAGGTGGCGGTCCAGCTCGGGCTGGCCGAACAGCACGATTTGCAGCAGCTTGCTGCTGGCCGTCTCCAGGTTGGTCAGCAGGCGGATCGCTTCCAGCGTGTCGAGCGGCATGGCCTGCGCCTCTTCCACCAGCAGCACCACGTTGCGGCCCTGCCCATGCAGCCCGATCAGGTGCGTCTGCACGGCGCGCTGGATTTCATCGACCCGGTAGCCGCGCGTGGCCAGGCCCAGTTCGGCCGCAATCGCATACTGCACTTCCACCGCGCTCAGGTTCGGGTTGACCAGGTAGATCACCTCGATATGGTCGGGCAGGCGGCATTCCAGCATGCGGCACAGCATGGTCTTGCCGGTGCCGACTTCGCCGGTGACCTTGACGATGCCTTCGCCGTGGCACACCGCATACAGCAGCGCCTCGAGGATGTCGCCGCGCGTGTTGCCGGCGTAAAAAAACGCCGGGTTGGGCGTGATGCCGAATGGCGTCTCGCGCAGCCCGAAGTGGTCCTGGTACATTGCCGTGGTCGCCATCATGCGATGCAGGCCAGAAAGGCTTGCTCCAGCGTCTCGGCGCCATGGTGCGCCCGGCACTGGGCCGGGGTGCCGGTAAACCGGATCGTGCCGTCGTGCAGGATGGCCATGCGGTCGCACAGTTCATCGACGTCGGCCAGCGCGTGCGACGTGAAAAACACCGTGCTGCCGCGCTGCTGCAAGGCCCGCAATTGCTGTTTCAACAGCGCGCGCGCTTTCGGATCGAGACCGCTCATCGGCTCGTCCAGCACGTACAGGCGTTTATTGGACAGCAGGCAGGCGGCCAGGCCCAGCTTTTGGGTCATGCCTTTCGAATAATGGCGCACGGTTTTTTTCAACACGGCCGGGTCGAGGTCGAGTGCGGCCAGCATGGCGGTCACAGCCTTTGCATCGATCTTCAACCCCTGCAAGGTCAGCAGGTACTTGATGAAGTCGGCGCCGGTCAGGTAGTAGGGCGGTGTCAGGCGCTCGGGCAGGAAGCCCAGCGGCGCGCGGCTGGCCGGGCGGCCGTGCGGCTGGCCGAAAATGGCAATCTCGCCACCGTCGAGCGCGCAGAAATCGAGCAGGCACTTGATCAGGCTCGTCTTGCCGGCGCCATTCACGCCCACCAGGCCGAAGCATTCGCCCGCCTGCACGGCCAGATCGACTCCTTGCAGCACGCCGGCCTGGCCATAGCGTTTGACGACTTGCTGAAAGCACAGGGCAGTTTCGGTCATTGATGCAGGGGGAGAATAGCCGGTAGGAAACAAGGTAACACTGTAGCGTATCCGTGCGCGGAATGCGACATCGTTTCGTCTTTCTTCATCGCAAATGTCACATTCTCGTCTAGAATGTCTGGCAAGTTGTCTCAGGGTATTTCTTGATGCCCGCGCGAATCTAACAAGGAGCAGGTATGGCAAGGCCGGAAAAAGTCAGGCTGGGGGAAATCCTGGTACAGCAAAAGCTGCTGTCGGAAGAGCAACTGGGACTGGCGCTGACCGAGCAAAAGCGCAGTGGCCGCAAGCTGGGCCGGGTGTTCGTCGAGAACGGCTATGTGACCGAGGAACAGATCGCCAATGCGCTGGCGCGCCAGCTCAACATTCCTTACCTGAACCTGAAATTCTTCAACGTCAACCCCGAGATCGTGCGGCGCCTGCCCGAGACCCAGGCGCGCCGCTTCCGCGCACTGGTACTGGAAGATCGCCAGGGAACGCTGCTGGTCGGTATCTCCGATCCGACCGACCTGTTTGCATACGACGAGATCGCCCGCATCGTCAAGCAACCGATCGAGCTGGCGGTGGTCAACGAGACCGAGGTGCTGGGCGTAATCGACCGCATCTACCGCCGCACCGAGGACATCTCCGACCTGGCGCGCGAGCTCGAGCAGGATCTCGGCGACATCTCGGTGGACTTCGGCGCGCTGGCCGCCAACCCGAACCTGGAAGAGGCACCGATCGTCAAGCTGCTGCAGTCGGTGTTCGACGATGCCGCCCAGGTGCGCGCGTCCGACATCCACATCGAGCCGCAGGAGGGGCGGCTGCAAATCCGCTTCCGCATCGACGGCGTACTGCACCTGCAAACCGAAACCGATATCAAGATCGCGCCGTCGCTGGCGCTGCGCCTGAAGCTGATGTCGGAGCTCGATATTTCCGAAAAGCGCTTGCCGCAGGACGGCCGCTTTGCCGTGCGCGTGCGCAACCAGCGCATCGACGTGCGGATTTCGACCATGCCCACCCAGTACGGCGAATCGGTGGTGATGCGTTTGCTGAACCAGGGCGGCACCCAGTTGCGGCTCGACGCCATCGGCATGCCGCGCGCGCTGGTGGAAAAATTCCGCGCCATCGTCCAGCGCCCCAACGGCCTGGTGCTGGTGACCGGGCCCACCGGCAGCGGCAAGACCACCACCCTGTATTGCGCGCTGGCCGAACTGAACTCGGTCGAGAAAAAGCTGATCACGGTGGAAGACCCGGTCGAATACCGCTTATCGGGCATCAACCAGGTGCAGGTCAACGAAAAGATCGAGCTCGACTTTGCCCGCGTGCTGCGTTCGGCGCTGCGGCAGGATCCCGACATCGTGCTCGTCGGCGAGATGCGCGACCAGGAAACCGCGCAAATCGGCCTGCGCGCCGCCATGACCGGCCACCTGGTGCTGTCCACCTTGCACACCAACGACGCCGTCAGCACCCCGCTGCGCCTGATGGACATGGGCGTGCCGCGCTACATGGTGGGCAGTTCGCTGCAGGCGGTGCTGGCCCAGCGCCTGGTGCGCACCATTTGCGAGAGCTGCACCACCCCGTACGAACCGACGCCGTCCGAGCGCGAATGGCTGAGCCTGGAACTGAATGACAAGGTGGACATGGCGCGCTACTTCCACGGCAAGGGCTGTTCGCATTGCAACGGCATGGGGTATCGCGGCCGCACCGGCGTCTATGAATTGCTGGAAATGACGCGCGCCGTGGTCGATGCCGCCAACGATCCGAATCCGTCGCACTTCCTGAAAGTGGCGAAGCAGCAAATGGCTGGTGAAACCCTGCGCCGCCACGCCGTGCAGCTGGTGGTGCAGGGCCGCACCACCATCGCGGAAGCGATGCGCATCAGCAACCAGATCGAGGAATGACGTGCCGTATTTCGCCTACAATGCCCGTAATGCGCGCGGCGAACTGATGCAAGGTGTGCTGGAAGCGGCCGACAGCGGCGCCGTGGCCGACCAGCTGTTCAACACCGGCCTGACGCCGATCGAGATCACCGTCACCCAGAAGCGCGTGACCGACGATGGCGAGGGCTGGTGGGCCAAGCTGATGGAAAAGAAGGTGACGTCGATGGACGTGCAACTGTTCAGCCGCCAGCTGTACACGCTGCTCAAGTCCGGCGTGCCCATCATGCGCGGCCTGGCCGGTTTGCAGGAGTCGGCGGTTAGCAAATCGTTCGGCAAGGTGATCAAGGATTTGCGCGAGTCGCTCGATTCGGGCCGCGAACTGTCGGCTGCCATGCGCCGCCACCCGGATGTGTTTACGCCATTCTACCTGTCGATGGTGCGGGTGGGCGAGATGACCGGCCGCCTAGAAGAAGTGTTCCTGCGCCTGTTCGACCACCTGGAATTCGACCGCGACATGCGCGACCGCGTCAAAACCGCGCTGCGCTATCCGAGTTTCGTGGTGCTTGCGATGATCGCTGCCATGGTGGTGGTCAATATGTTCGTGATTCCGGCGTTCGCGGGCGTGTTTGCCAGCATGCACGCCGAGTTGCCGTTGATGACGCGCATTTTGATCGGCTTCTCTAACTTCACCGTGCGCTACTGGCCGCTGCTGGCGGCGATTGCGGCGGTCAGCATCTTCGGATTCCGCAGCTGGGTGCGCACGACCGGCGGGCGTTATCGCTGGGACAAGTTCAAGCTGACCATACCGGTTGCCGGCAAGATCATCCTCAAGGCCACGCTGGCGCGCTTTGCCCGCAGCTTCGCGCTGTCCTCGCGCAGCGGCGTGCCCATCGTCCAGGCGCTGACCGTGGTGTCGCAGACAGTCGAGAACGCCTACCTGTCGGCACGCGTGGAGCAGATGCGCGACGGCGTGGAACGCGGCGACAGCATCCTGCGCACCGCTGCCGCTGCCGCTGTATTTACGTCGGTGGTGCTGCAAATGATCGCGGTGGGCGAGGAAAGCGGCGCCATCGACGACCTGATGGACGAGGTGGCGCAAATGTACGAGCGCGAAGTCGATTACGAGCTCAAGACCCTGTCGGCGCAGATCGAACCGATCATGATCGTGTTCCTCGGCATCATGGTGCTGATCCTGGCGCTCGGTATTTTCCTGCCGATCTGGGACCTGGGCAAGGCGGCGCTGCCGCACTAGGCGCGCCATTATGAATCCGATGACAATATTTGTGACGCCAAAACAACGCGGTTACACGCTGCTGGAATTCGCTGTAGTGGTCATCGTCGTGGGCGTGCTGGCAGCGGTGCTGCTCGACCGCATGGCGTATTACCAGGTGCAGGCCGAGCGTGTTTCTTTGCAAACAACTGTTGCCAACCTGAGATCCACGCTGCAAATTCGCGTGGAGCAAGCCAAGTTGCCGGGCGGTAGTTTAGATTTAACGATGTTGGCCGAAGAAAATCCATTCACTTGGTTAAAGAGCAAGCCTGCCAATTATGCAGGAGAATACTATTCGCCCTCGGACGCGCAGATTGGCGCCGGTAACTGGTGCTTCGACCGCAGCGACAAAAGCGTCGTGTATTTGTTAAATAAGTCAGAAACTTTTTCCGCTCCAAAGACTATGCGCTTGAAATTCAAGGTAAAATTATTGCACTTGCTCAACACCTCTGGCGCTGTGGGAACGGGCGCCGGCCCGGTGGTCGGTATCGACATCGAGCAAGTGAAAGCCTGACGCCAGCGCGCGTCGCCTTTCCTCATTCAATGTCCGATTTGGAGAAGTTTAATGAACAAGCAAGCGATGTCTGTCACCCGCGCCCGTGGCGCCCAGTCGGGTTTTACCCTGATTGAACTGATCGTGGTGATCGTAATCCTCGGTATTCTGGCGGCGGTGGCGTTGCCACGGTTTACGAACCTGAGCGGTGATGCGCGCGTGGCGTCGCTCAACGCGGTCCGTGGTGCGCTGGCTTCTACCGCTGCTACCGCGCATGGTGCGTGGCTGGTTAATCCTGTCAATCCCACGTTCGAGGGGACCGTGGTGCAGATGGATGCCAATGGCTATGCACTGGCTGGCCAGTCCCTGTTCGACGCCTCTGGTCTGGTTGCCAATGATTACACACTCATCCTTGGTACTGCTGCGCTCACTGCTGCTACCGCGACCACCCCGGCAATTCCCGCTAACGGTTTCGCAATTGTTCCACGTGGCATCGCCGGTACAGCAACTGCAGTGACGTGCTTCGTGAGCTACACGCAATCGACCGGTATCAACATCGCGCCAACGGTGTCGCCAGCACCGGCCGCCGACGCCTGCCGCTGATCGCCAGCCGGCAGGTGAGGGCAGTCGATGTTGAAGCCTCCGGCAGGCGCACGCCCTGACCGCGCCGGCTTCACCATGGTCGAACTGATCATGGTGATGGTCCTGATCGGCATCCTGGGCGCGGTGGCCGGCAGCCGGTTTTTCGACCGCCAGGTCTTCGAATCGAGGGCGTACGCGGACCAGGCCAAGGCCCTGATCCGCTACGCCCAGAAACTCGCCATCGCGCAAAATCGTCCGGTGTTCGTGCGCTCCACGCCCGCCGGTTTCGCGGTCTGCTTCGATCTCGCTGTCAATGCGACTTCGGGCGCGCGCACGGTCTGCAATACGGCCGCCGGACTGGCCCAGGCGCCGGGCGGCGCCAACAATGGCACTACCGCCACGCGTGCCTTCTGCCTCGGCCCCGACAATCTTTACATCGCCAACTGGGCCTGTCTCGGCCGTCCGCCTTCGGTGGCCATCGCCAGCACGGCTGCGCGCAATGAAATGGCTGACGGCGGATTTTTCTTTTTCGACTCGGCCGGACGGCCGTTCAACCGCAACGACACCGCCGGTGGCGCCTCCAGCTTTGCCCGGCTGACGCTCAACGTCGACAGCGGCAACCAGCGCGCCACGCTCAATATCGAGGCGGAAACCGGTTATGTTTTCTAGGCGGTGTTCCAGGCGTGCGCGCGGCGTCACCATCATCGAACTGATCGTCTTCATGATGATCATGGGCGTGGCGGCGGCCGGCATCATCGGCGTGATCAACCTCAGCAATAGCCAGAGTGCCGAACCGTTGCGCCGCAAGCAGGCGCTGATGATCGCCGAAGCCCTGATGGAAGAAGTGCAGCTGGCGGGCTTCAGCTTTTGCACCCGCGCCGATCCGAACGCCGACACCGTTGCCAACCAGGCTGCCTGCACCTTCCCGGTACAAATCGGTGCGCGCGCGGCCGGTGCCACGCGCCCGTATGGCAACGTCGCGGAATATGCCACGGCGGCCGGCACGCCGCAGTCCACCTTTGCCAACGCCGATGGTGTGGACGTCGATATCAGCGGCCGACCGCTCGGCGTGGACAGCAGCGGCAACACCATGGGCAGGGCCTCGCTGGCGCCCATCCGCTCCACCGTCACGCTCAACTTTGTCGATGCGCTGGGGCCTGCCGGTGCGACCATCGCGTCTAGCGCCGGCGCACTGAACGCGCTGCAGATCACCATCATCACCACCTACGGTACCGGCGCCAGCGACTTCGTGCGCCTCGACGGCTACCGCACGCGCTACGCGCCGAACCTGGTGCCTCGATGACGCCGAACACCATGCCCCACCTGGTTTTCAGACGCCCCCAGCGCGGTTTCACGCTGGTGGAAATGATCGTGGCGATCGTGCTCACCGCCATCATCGCCGGCACCCTGGTGCTGTTCATCCGGCGGCCTGTCACCAGTTACCTCGACAGCGCCGGCCGCGCCGAGATGACCGACGCCGCCGACCTGGCTCTGCGCCGCATGGCGCGCGAGATCCGCGCATCCCTGCCCAACAGCGCCCGCCTGACGCCGGCCAGTGTGCAGAACGGCGGCGTGTTGACCCTGGAATTCATCCCCACTTTCGGCGGCGGCCGCTACTTGTCGGTGGAAGACAGCACGGTAAACGGCACGCCGCTCAGCTTTACCAGCCTCACCGCCAATACCTTCAGCGTGGTGGGCAGCGTGCCGCCGATCCAGCTGCCGCCGGCGCGCCAGGATTACCTGGCGATTTACAACCTGGGCGCGGGCTTCCAGGATGCCGATGCCTATGCCGGGACCAACCTGGCGCGCATCACCGGCCTGCCAACCGTGACGGCAGGCGCGCAGACGATCCAGAACATCAGCTTCAGCAGCCTGGCGGCGGCCGATCTGCCCGCCGGCAGCACGGTGTCCGCGGTGGCCAACCCGTTTGCGGTGCCGGCCAACGCGGCCACGCCGCGCCCGGCCAATATGTCGCCGGACCAGCGGTTCCAGGTGGTGGGCAAGCCGGTGGTTTTCCGCTGCGCTGGCAACGCCAGCGGCACCGGCACGCTGACGCGTTCGGTCGCGGCCACGTTCAGCTCGACCCCATCGGCGCCGGACGCTGCTGCCGGCGTGCTGCTGGCCAACAATGTCGTGGCGTGCGATGTCACCATCGATAGCAACGCCCATCGGCAATCGGCGCTGGTAGGCCTGACGCTCACGCTGGGCCGTACCAGGCCGGACGGCGGCCTGGAAACGGTGACATTGATCCATCAAATCCACGTGGACAATACGCCATGACCATGCGCTCCATGAAACGACTGGCCCATCGGCCCATGCCGCGCAAGGCATCCGGCGTGGCAATTGTCACCGCGATCTTCCTGCTGGTGGTGCTGGCCGGCCTGGCCGTCGCGGTGGTGTCGCTGACCGGCACGCAGCAAGTCACGCGCACCCAGGACGAGCTGGGCGCGCGTGCCTACCTGGCGGCGCGGGCCGGCATGGAGTGGGCGCTGTTCAGGCAGCTGCAAGACCGCAGCTTCAACTGCGCGCAAGTGAGCACCTTCGCGCTGCCTGCCAATACCTCGCTCTCGGGCTTTACCGTCACCGTGCGCTGCGAAGGCCCTTCCGCCGGCTTTGGCGCGGCGGGCGGCGGCGCCGATCCGACCGCCGGCCGCATCACCATTACCTCGACCGCCTGCAACGGTGCGTCCGGCGCCGTTTGCCCCGCGCCGACGAACAGTCCCGACTACATCCAGCGTGTGGTGAGGGCGCAATTGTAGGCCGGCGGGTTCGCCACGCAGCGTGAAAGAAACAAGCTGTACGGAAAAATGTGTATTTTTACGGCATGAATGTCAAATATTGTAAAAGTCTGCCGTAAGTTGAATATAATCAATGACATAACCACAGAGAAGCACGCGCATGGGATTTTTCACAAGAACTAAAAAGAAGGAAGGCTGGATTACCGTCTCCTTTTTGCGCGACGGACTGTGCGCCGCCCGCGTCCAGCGCGTGCGCGACGGCAAGGCCGTGGTGGAAGTGTCCGCTTTCCATGCTGCCGCCGACAGCCGTGCGCTGGCCGCGCTCGAACGCGCGGCGAAAGACCTCAAGCTGGCCAGCTACCAGCTCGGCACTATGCTTGGCGGCGGCGAATACCAGCTGCTGACGGTGGAAGCGCCCAATGTGCCGCAGGACGAACTGAAAACCGCCGTGCGCTGGCGCCTGAAGGATATGCTCGACTTCCACGTCGATGACGCCACCATCGACGTGCTCGACATCCCGGTCGATCCCAACGGCATGTCGCGCGGCCATTCGATGTTCGCGGTGGCCGCGCGCAACACGGTGATCCAGGCGCGCCAGGCGCTGTTTGCCGAAGCCCAGCTGGCGCTGACGGTGATCGATATTCCCGACCTGGCGCAGCGCAACATCTCGGCGCTGCTGGAAGTCGATGGCCGCGGCCTGGCCATGTTGTCGTTCGACGGCGACGGCGGCTTGCTGACGATTACCTTCAAGGGCGAACTGTACCTGTCGCGGCGCATCGACGTCACCATCGGGCAGTTGCTGGAACCCGATACCGACAAGCAGCAAGTCTGCTTCGACAAGATCACCCTAGAACTGCAGCGCTCGCTTGACCACTTCGACCGCCAGTTCAATTATGTGAACGTCAAAAAGCTGCTGCTTGCGCCCACCGGCGCGCCCGGCCTGCACGAATACCTGGCCGCCAACCTGTACACGCCGGTCGAGGCCATGGGCCTGGAGGACGTGTTCGACCTGGGCCAGGTGCCGGCATTGCGCGAAGTGGAACAACAGCAGCGCTTCTTCCTGACCCTGGGCGCAGCCCTGCGGCACGAGGAGGTGGTGCTGTGAGCCAGCAGATCAACCTGTTCAACCCGATTTTCCTCAAGCAGAAGAAGATTTTCACGGCAGTGCCGATGGCCGAGGCATTGGGCGCCATCGTGCTCGGCACGTGCCTGATGACCTGGTACGCCAGCCACAATGTCGGGCAACTGGCGCAGCGTGCAGCCAGCGGCAAGACCTTGCTGGCCGAGCGCGAGCGGCGCTTGCAGGATGCCAACCGGCAGTTCGCGCCGCGCCAGAAAAGTGCTGCGCTGGCCACCGGTGTGGCCCAGGCCCAGGCTGAACTGGCGGCGCTGCGCCGGGTGGAAGATTTCATCAGGCAGGGTACGCTCGGCAACAGCGCCGGCTACGCCGCTTACTTCCGCGCCCTCGCGCGCCAGAATGTCACCGGCTTGTGGCTGACCGGCGTTACCATCACCGGCGCCGGCACCGGGATCGGTTTGCAGGGCCGCGCCATGCAACCGACGCTGATCCCGCAATACATCGGCCGCCTGAAAACCGAGCCGGTGATGCGGGGTAAAACCTTTGCCAGCCTCGACATCGGCCGGCCCGACGTGGCAGCCGCGCCTGTGATATCGCCAACGGCCAGCCCGGCAGGGCAACCGGTGACTGCGCAACCGGCAACCGGCATCACGGCGGCGCCGTACGTGCAGTTCAGCCTGCAATCGACGGGAGTGCAGGCCAGATGAAACAATTGAAAAACACCTGGAACAAGCTCAGTGCCAAGCTCGACGCGATGACCTTGCGCGAGCGGGCGCTGGTGTTCGTTGCCGCGACCGGCCTGATCCTGTTCCTGCTGTACACCATGGCGGTGGAACCGCTGCTGGCCAGGCAGGCCGCGCTGCTGGCGCAAATCCAGCAGCAGCAAAACCAGGTCAGCGGTATTGACACGGAAATCGCCGCCCGCGCCCAGGGCTTCGTGCTCGATCCCGATGCCGAGGCGCGCGCGCAGTTACAGCAGGCCCGCGCCGAGATCGACAGCATCGGCGCCAGGCTCGTGGCCGTGCAAAAAGGCCTGGTGGCGCCGGAGAAAATCGCGCCGCTGCTCGAACACCTGCTGCAGGGCGGCAAGTTGAAGCTATTGGCGCTGCGGACCTTGCCGGTCACCGGCATGAACGAGGCCGCCGGACCGGCCGCGCCTGCCGCGCCTGCCGAATTCCAGGCGCCGGACCCGGCGGCAGCGCTGGAACCGGCCCTGCAACAGTCGGCCTTGCAAAAGACGCCGCCTCTTGCCACGCCAGCAGGTGCGTTGACTGCTGCGCCAACAACTGGGTCGACCAGCGCACCGGCAGCCGCGCCGCTGCCAGTAGCGCAACCGGAGCCCGGCAGTGTCGCCGGCGCCGAGGTCAAGGCGCCCGAACTGCTGTACCGGCATGGCGTGGAAATCGTGGTGCAGGGCAGTTACCTGGAGATGATCAACTACATGCAGGCACTGGAAGCGTTGCCGGTGCAACTGTTCTGGGGCGGCGCACGGCTCGACGCCCAGCAGTATCCGGAGGCGCGCCTGACCCTGACGCTCTATACCCTGAGCCTGGATGAGAAATGGATGAAACTATGAAGCGGGCCGCCGTCCCCGGCGCAACTGGCGCGTGGCTGGCGCGGGCAGCGGCGCAGAGGCCGACGTGGGAGCGCGCTCGCGCAACGGCCCATGCACTGGCGCAGGCACCGACACTGGCGTCGGCACCCGCACCTGCACTGGTTCGTGCACTGCCACTGGCCCTGGCCCTGGCCTTGGCGCCGGGCCTGGCCCGGGCGCAACTGGCCGATCCCACCCGGCCACCGCCCGAGGCACAACTGGCCGCTGGCGCGCAGGCCGCGCCGGTGCGCAGCGGCCCGCAACTGCAGTCTGTGCTGAATGGCAACCATGGCCGCCAGGTGGCCGTGATCGACGGCCAGGCGCTGCGCGTGGGCGACCAGATCAACGGCGCAACCCTGGTCCAGGTAGGCAAGGACCAGGTCGTACTGCAACACGGACGCGTACGCCAGGTCCTGAAACTGTATCCCGATGCCAGCGCCGCCAGCGGCACGGTCCGGCGTCAACGCGCCTCCAATACCGCACCAGAGAATTGAACCGATTATGCAAAAGCACCTGTCCATCGCCGTCCTGACTACCCTGATCTTGAGCGGCTGCCAAACGGCGCCCAAGCGCGACACGTACAACCAGATCGGCGCCGAGGTCGATAGCGCGCTTAACGCCAAGCCGCCGGCCGCCAGCCAGGCCGATGCCGTGGCCAGCGCCTTGCTGCCGCCGGTGGCGCAATTGACCGAGCAGCTGCCCAAGGCGCGCGCGGTGCTGGAAGAGCGCTTCAATGTCTCGTTCAACAATGTGCCGGTCCAGCAGTTCTACAATTCCATCGTGGCCGGCACCCGCTACAACATGCTGATCAACCCGGAGGTGACCGGTAACATCACGGCCAATCTCAAGGATGTGACGCTGTTCGAAGCGCTGGAGGCGATCCGCGAACTGTACGGCTACGATTACAAGATCGATGGCACCCGCATCTACATCCGTCCGCTTACCATGCAGACCAAGATGTTCAAGGTCAACTACCTGACCGCTACCCGCAAGGGCGTGTCGAGCTTGCGCGTGTCGTCAACGTCGGTGGCCAATGCCGGCACCAGCAGCAGTGGCAGCAACAACAATGGCAACGGCAACGGTAACAACGACAATTCCGGCAATAACGGCAGCAACAATGGCAATAACGGCGACAACAGTGGCGGCAGCCGCTCGCAATCGCAGCGCGATGCGGCCAGTGTGCAGACCACGTCGGCCAGCGACTTCTGGGTGGAACTGAAAACCGCGCTCGACGCCATCGTCGACAGCGGCACCGACGGCCGCAGCGTCACCATCAGCCCGCAATCGGGCGTGATCGTGATCCGCGCCATGCCGGACGCGTTGCGTAACGTCGATGAATACCTGCGCGCCACCCAGATTTCGGTGGACCGCCAGGTGATCCTGGAGGCGAAGATCCTCGAAGTGGAATTGAACAGCAATTTCCAGAGCGGCATCAACTGGTCGGCGTTCGGCAAGCTCAGCTCCAACAGCCGCATTTCCGCCGGCCTGGTGCAGCCGGGCACCGCGTTGGCACCGCTGGGCGCCAACAATGCGGGAGTGACGGTCAATAACGGCAGTATTATCGCCAACCCCGGTGCGGCGATCGGTGCCGCCGGCGACGCCATGGGCTCGCTGTTCGGCCTGGCCTTCCAGACCAGCAATTTTGCCGCGCTGATTTCCTTCCTCGAAGGGCAGGGCACCGTGCACGTGTTGTCGAGCCCGCGCATCGCCACCCTCAACAATCAGAAAGCGCTGCTCAAGATCGGTACCGACGAATTCTTCGTCACCGGCGTCAGCACCACCACCAACAACAATGCCAACGGCACCGGCGTGACCACGCCGAGCGTCACGCTGCAACCGTTCTTCTCCGGCGTGGTGCTGGACGTCACGCCGCAGATCGACGACCAGGGCAACATCATCCTGCACGTGCACCCGTCGGTGAGCCAGGTATCCACCGTCAACAAGGCGGTCAACCTCGGCGTGGCGCTGGGCAGCCTGTCGCTGCCACTGGCGTCATCTTCCACGTCGGAGATGGACAGCATCGTGCGCGGCCAGAACGGCCAGGTGGTGGCGATTGGCGGCCTGATGCGCCAGGCCACGACTTCGGACCGCTCCGGCGTGCCGGGCATCGGCGGCTTGCCGGTGGTGGGTGCGCTGTTCCGTTCGACCGGGGAAGTGGTGCAGAAGCGCGAGCTGGTGGTGCTGATCAAGCCGACCGTGATCGAATCGACGTCGGACTGGAACCAGGACCTGCTCGACAGCAGCCGCCGCATCAAGGATCTCGATCCGCACCGTCGCGGGGGACGTCCGTAACCATGTACGCCAGACACTTCGGTTTGCGGGAAGCGCCGTTCAACATCACGCCGGACACCAGCTATTTTTTCACCTGCCCGCATGCGCAGGAGGCGTTGAATACCTTGCTGGTGGCGGCCAAAAGCGGCGAAGGCTTCATCAAGATCACCGGCGAAGTGGGCACCGGCAAGACCCTGCTGTGCCGAAAATTCATTGCCACCATCGGCCCCGGTTTTGTCACCGCGTACATTCCCAACCCCTTGCTGGAGCCGCGCACGCTGATGCTGGCGCTGGCGGACGAGCTTGAAATCGTGCTCGAGCGCGACGTCGATCAGCACCAGCTATTGAAATCGATCACAGCGCGCCTGATCGAGCTGGCCCAGCAGGACCAGCAAGTGCTGCTGCTGCTCGACGAAGCGCAGGCGATTCCGGTCGAGAGCCTGGAGGCGCTGCGCCTGCTGTCGAACCTGGAAACGGAAAAGCGCAAGCTGCTGCAAATCATCCTGTTCGGCCAGCCCGAACTCAATGTGCGCTTGCAGGACAATGCGATCCGCCAGCTGGCCCAGCGCATCACTTTCCACTATCACCTGGGGCCGCTCAAACGCGACGATATCGAATATTATCTGGCGCACCGCTTGCGGGTGGCCGGCTACGACGGCAGCCGCCTGTTCACGCGCGGTGCCGTGGCGCGGCTGTACGGGGCCAGCGGCGGCATTCCACGGCTGGTGAACATCATTGCCAACAAGGCGCTGATGGCGTGTTTTGGCGAGGGGCAGCAACAGGTGAACCGTCGCCATGTCAGCCTGGCGGCGCGTGACACGGTGCAACCGCGCTCGAACTCCCGGCTGGCGTGGATTGCGGCAGGCACGGCAATTCTGGTGGCCGCTTGCGGCCTGACTTGGACACTGACCAAATGAGTCTGATCAATAAAATGCTGCAGGACCTCGATGCACGCGGTGGGGCGCGCGAGGAAGATTTGCAGCAACGGGAACTGAAAGCGGTGCCGCTGCCCGAGCGCGAGCGCCGGCCGCTGGTCTACGCCGGCGCCGGCGTGGCGGTTGTGGTGGCGGCAATCGCCGGCTGGTATGGCTGGAAATTCGCCCACCGGCCCGCGCCGGGACCGGTGCCGGTAATGGCAGCGCCGGCAGCTGCGTCGCCAGTGCTTGCGTCAATGCCAACCCAGGCTGCAGGGCCTGCCGCAGTGCCGGCCGGAACGTCGCCTGATGGATCGGTTGTGACGCCGGCCGCGACATCGCCTGCGACGACGGCTGTCAACTCGACTGCTACGCCGGCTGCAACGACGGCTGTCAACTCGACTGCTACGCCGGCGGCAACGTCAACTGGCACAGCCGCTGCAGCCTCGACTGGTACAGCGGCTGGGGCGCCGTCAACGGCAGCGCCGGCGATACCGGCCAGTGCTGCCGCAGCCGCAGCGCCGTCTTCCGCGCAGGCGGGCAGTGCCGCACCCGCACGTGCCGCCGTTACGCTTTCCGCCACCGCTGCGGCCACCCGGCGGGCAGCGGCGGCCGATGCCGGCACGCCACGCCAGCCGCGCCAGGGTGTCGCCCATGCCGACGGATCGGTCACCACCAAGCCGGAACTCACGCCCAGGCAATTATCCGAAAACACTTACCGCCGTGGACTGGCATCGTTGCAGGACGGCCGCCTGAACGCTGCCATGGCCGATCTTGAGCGCGCGCTGGAGATCGATCCGCGTAACGATGCGGCGCGCCAGACCTATGTTTCGCTGCTGATGGAAAACCGCCGGCCCGACGACGCCATCCGCCAGTTGCGGCTGGCGCTGGGCATCGATCCGCGCCAGCCAGGCCTGGCCATGGTGCTGGCGCGGCTGCAACTCGAACGCGGCGGCCCGGCGCTGGAAACCCTGATGACCACGCTGCCATACGCTGCCGCCAATGCCGATTACCAGGGCTTCCTGGCAGGCGTGCTGCAACGCGCACAGCGCCACCCCGAAGCGGCCCAGTACTACCAGGCGGCGCTGAAGCTGGCGCCGCTCAACGGCGTGTGGTGGATGGGCCTGGGCATCTCGCTGCAGGCCGACCAGCACAAGGCCGAAGCGCGCGAAGCATTTACCCGCGCGCGCACCGGCAATGGCATCACGCCGGAGCTGCTGGCCTTTATCGACCGCCGCCTCGACCAATTGTCGCGCTAAGGCGGGAGCACAGGTTGTGCTGTAGTTTGTTTTGCAACGATGAGAGTGCCAGTCAACTAATATGAGAGTTCAGTGATAGCCGGAGTCGTGTCTTAATATTAAGATCGTGATGTTTATTTTAAGACAAATATCACCCAACATCTGATTGAGGCTCGGCATGAAACAATTCTCTTCAAAGCAAGCTCTGGCCGTCGGACTGACGCCGTTGTTGCTGTCGCTGGCAGTCGCCAACGCATACGCTGCCGACGCGGTACGCACCGGTAATGCCGGCCAGCATGGCGCCGACGCCACCGCGCCGCTCGCCGCTGGCGCCGCCGGCACGGCCGGCCAGTCGTTGACCATCAACCCCGGCAATGCCGGCGCCCTGTATAACCGCCTGACAGTCAGCGGCGGCCGTGGCGGCAATGGCGGCGCGGGCGGCCCGCCGCTGCAGGAAGGCGACGCCGACGCCGGCACCGGCGGTAGCGGCGGTCACGGCGGCGCGGCCAGCGCCACCACGCTCGACCTGACCGGCTACGCCGGCGCCAGCGCGCTCGGCGGCGACGGCGGCCATGCCGGCGCCACGCCCGGCTTTTTCAACTTCACGCCTGCCGATCCCGCTTACGGTAACGGCGGCAATGGCGGTGCGGCCAGCAGCAAGGCCACCACGACCGCCGTCGGCAATGCCACCGCACTGGCGGTGGCCGTGGGCGGCACCGGCGGCGACGCCAATGGCGGCGCGGTCGGTATTGCTGGTGTTGGCGGCGCAGCTACCGCTGCCGCCCGCGCCACTTCGCTCACCGGTAACGTCTCGGCCACGGCCGAAGCCACCGGCGGCGCGGGCGGCAACGGCGCCGCCATCGCCTGGCGCGGCGCACGCGGCGGCGACGCCACGCTGACCAATGCCGCGCGCGGCACCACCACTGGCGGCACTGTCACATTGACCCAGCGCGCCACGGGCGGCAAGGGCGGCAATAATTCGGAAATCACGATTCCGCCGTTCCAGGACTTGGCGGCCGATGTCCGTGGCGGTAAAGCGGTCTCCACGCTGGTGTTGGAGGACCACGCGGCAAGCGCGCTGACGCTCGATATCTCAAGCCTCGGCGGTGACGGTGGCAACCCGGCTTTTGGAACAGCGTACGACGGCGGGGCCGCGGCCAGCGCCCTGACGCTTACCGCTGGCCGCAGCGGCGCCGGCATCGACGCGCTGGTGACCGCCGCTGGCGGCGCGAGCGGGTTCCAGTATAACAACGGCGGCATGGGTGGTGCCGCTACCGCCAGCGCCGACTTGCGCGGCAAGGGCGCGGTCAATGGCCGCGTGCTTGCCACTGGCGGCAATGGCGGCTACGGCGGCAATGCCACCGCCTCGCTGCGCGCCAGCGGCGCCGGTACCGTGCGCGGCACGGTCGAGGCCAACGGTGGCGCGGGCCAGGATAACCGGTCCGTGCTTGACAAAAACAACTACGGCGCGGCGACGGCCAACCTGGCACTGTCGGGCGACGGCGCCCAGGGCGGCAGCTTCAGCAACGGCAGCTACGCCACCAGCAATACCACGGTGTCGGGCACCGGCATGCAGGCGGTCGATGTGCAGTCGCAGGCGGTGTCCAACGGCGCCAGCCCCCTCAATCTCGGCGCGGCAATCGCCAATACGGTTGTCAACACGGTGCGCGCCGGCGTCGCTGCCGGCACTGCCGCCGTGCGCGCCGTCTCGGTCGCCCTGGGAGGCGAACGGATCGAAACCGCCACGGCGACCACCGACGTACGCGCAGCGGGCGACATCGTCGCCAGCAGCAGGGCAGTGGGCGGTTACACCAGCAACGGCGCCATCGACTCGCTGGCCGGCACATCCTTGAGCAAGGCCAGGGCGGTGACCAGCGGCGCGCACAACGTCAGCGTCACGTCCACCGCGCTCAGCAACATCGGCGACGCCAGTGGCGCGCGGGCGTTCCGGGGCGACGCCACTGCCAATGCCTACGGCCGTTCCGGCAGCGGCATTGTCGAGAGCGTCGCGGTGGCGCGCGGTGGCATTTCCAGCTACACCGTTGCCGAAAGCAGCAGCCATGCCAATGCTGCCGCCACAGCGGTCACCACCCGCGCCGGCGGTGTCAGCCTGGCGCGTGCCGAAGGCGAGGCGCTGACCCTGAACGTCAAGGCCACCGCGCAAGGCATCGCGGCAAGCGGCGGCGCAGTCACCTATGCGGCCGGCGCCAGCAGCGCGCGCGGCAACCTGGCGCAGACTTCGGCCTCGAGCCAGTTCCGCGCCAGCGCTTTCGCGTTGCCGCAACTGGCAGCCGTTTCCACCATGTCGGCGCATGTTGGCGCCGGTCCGGTCGATGCTGCCGCGCTGGGCCTGGGCGTCAATGTCGCCGCGGCGATTCCGACCGTGCTGGGCACGGGCGTGCACGCGGCCGGTATCGAAGCGCTCATCGACGACAACCCGACCGTGCTGACCACGTCGGGCGAATTCAGCTTTGCCACCGACAGCGCGCAGCGCCTGCTGCTGGGCTTTGTATCGTCCACCTTCGCTGGCGCCGGTTTCGATGCGCTCGATCTCACCATCAGCAACAATGGCGTGACCCTGCTGTCGCAAAGCTTCACCACGCTCGCTGCCGCCAACCTGTTCTTCAACGACCACGTGCTGGACCTGGGCCTGTTTGGCGTCGGCAACCAGCACCTGGTGATCAACTCGTCGATGACGTATGCCCAGCAAGGTGCGTACGCGTTCAACTATGTGCTCGGCGGCGGATCGTCGTTCAACACCTCGGCGCTCGGTGTGGCGATGCTCGACAATGTGTCGGCAGTGCCGGAACCATCGGCCTGGCTGATGATGAGCCTGGGCATGGGCGGCATGTTGCTGGTGGCGCGCCGCCGCCGTAAGGCATCGGCTGCCTGAGCCTGAAACTAGCGGCGCCGGGTGGCTGCGTGGTCGGCGGCCGCCGGCGCGCCGGCGCGCCAGGCGCTCGGCGTCATGCCGAAGTGATTGCGGTAGGCGCGTGAAAAATGCGCGGGATGGCTGAAGCCGAACTGGTAGGCGATCTGGCTGATCGGCTGGCCGCTGCATTCAGGCGCGCGCAAGGCCAGGTGGCACAGTTTCAACCGCGTGTCCCACAGCCAGGTGCTGAAGCTTTGCGCCTCGCCCGCGAACAGGCGGTGGATGTGCGCGGCTGAAATGCCGAGCGCTTCCACCAGCTCGTTGATCGACAAGGTGCTGTCGCCGATCCGCTTGAGCGCGTACTGGCGAATGCGGCCCAGGTGGTACTGGCTCATGCTGGGCCGGCGCTGCTGCTCGGCTACCACCGCGCCCAGCGCGCAGCCGGCCAAGGTTTGCCGCAACGCTTCCGCCGCGTGCAATGCCGCCGCCCGGGGCATGGCGGCGTAGTCGGTGGCGGCGTGGCAATCGGCCATCGCCGTCAACAGCGCCACCTGCGGCTGGCGGCAATTCTGCACCACGCCCAGCAGGGTATCGATCAGCGGACACAGGCTGCGCATCGGCGCTGCCGGTATTCGCGCTACCGTTACCTCGAACGGCCCCTCGAAATCCAGCCGGTACGGTTGTCCCGCTTCGTGCACCAGCATGTCGCCGGGGACCAGCCGCAATGTGCTGCCGCGCTGCACCAGCGTGGCGGTGCCGCGCCGCTGCCAGATCACCAATAAATACGGTTCATTGCTACCAGTGCGCCAGGGGCTGTCGCGCCGCACGCTGTGGCGCGCGCCCGCCGCCTGGGTCACGGTCAGCGCGCCAAGCGTCTGGCTCCGGTACGTGCCGGGAAAGTCTTTGACAGTGTCCATATCGAACCAGGGGGCAGGAAGGTGTGTCACAGGTGTGGGCGGCATGGTGGTTCGGTTGTTGAGAGTTGGAATCAAGCAATGCGAGAGTCAAGGGAAATTATAACTTTTCTAATTGAATTACCATATTCGTAATAATAAAAATACATCCTGCCGTTGTTCCATCCTACTAAAAGGCAAGCCATGCAAATGTTCCGCCCCCTCCCCGCAGTGAGCTATCGCGCCCTGTCTCCCTTGCTGGTGTCGCTGCTGATGGCCGTTGCCGCCGATTCTGCCCAGGCCGGCCAGACCGTGCGCGTGGGCGCCGCTGGTGCTGCCGGTGCGCCGGCGCAGCCACCGGCCACCGGTCACGGTGGCGATGGCGTGGCAGGCGAAAGCGTCCAGTTCGCCGTCGTCAGCAGCGATGCATACAACGCACTCACGCTCACTGGCGGCCATGGCGGCGCCGGTGGCGACGGCTACACGCAGATGCCCTGGCCTGCGGACGACTGGCCGCCGCCACAAGGCCTGGGTGGCGCCGGTGGCGCCGGCGGTGCTGCCAATGGCGCACTGGCAGCGCAGCGCGCGCGAGGCGCCGTCAGCGCCGCCACGGTCACGCTTGGCGGCAATGGCGCCCAGGGCGGCGCCGACGGCTGCTGCATGCTCGGGGTGGGCGAGGGCGGCACCGGTGGCGCCGCGACCAGCGCTGCTCGGGCCGCCACCGGCGCAGGCGTCACCCGCGTCCTGGCGCAAGCGACCGGCGGCAGCGGAGGCGTCAGTCGCGAAGGCGGTGCCGCCCATGCCACGGCGGGCGCGGTGTCTGCAGCCGGCGCCGCCAGCGGCCAGGTCATTGCCCAAGGCGGAAGCGGCGGTAGCGGCCGGCCCACGGCATATGGGCTCACTTTCAATCCCGGCGCTGGCGGCAATGCCAGCGCCAGCCTGGCGCTGGCTGGCACCGGCACTGTCAATGGTGCAGTGCTGGCCACCGGCGGCGACGCTGGCAGCGCCTATACCGGCTGGGGGCAGGTGGGTGCGGCCGACGCCACACTCGAACTGCGCGGCGCGGGTGCAACCGGCAGCGCCACTGCCATCAACGGCCACGGCGCTGGCAGCGCGGTGGCCACCAGCGTGGCGCGGGCAGTGACGACGGGAGCGGTGGTGGTGGATATCACCTCGACCGCGCGGGGCAGCCTTAATTCTGCCGGCGCTGCCAGCGTTGACGTCGATGCCGGTTACAGCGGCGCTGCCGCGGGCAACGCCGCTGTCACGGGGCGGGCGCTGGCGACCGGCGGCGCCGACTACCAGGCCAGCAACAGCGCTACCCTGATCCTGCGCGGAAACGGCGCCATCATCGGTGTCAGCGAAGCGCGTGGCGCCGACGGCTGGGACAGCGGCAGCTGCTACAACGGTTGTGCAGGGGGCGCCAGCGCCTCCAGCGTTGCCACCGGTGCCACGCGCGGCAGCGGCAATGTCGCCATCACGGCGCTGGCAGTAGGCGGCGCGCCGAACCTGGACGGCGTGATACCGACCGGCGGCGGGGCCACGGCGGCGGCCAGCGGCCAGTCCGGCAGCGGCGTGGTCACCGTGACGGCCCGCGCCCGCTCCTACTCGTCGTATTCATCCGACGAACCGTTTGTCAATCCGGAGGTAAGGGCCAGCGCCATCACTACAGCCGCAGGCGGTTCCAGCTACGCCCAGGCCATCCAGGAAAGCCTGGTCCCGTACGGCGAATACAGGGTCCTGGCCGAGGCATCCAGTGTGGGCAAGGGCGGCGCCCGGGCGGTGGCGACCGGCATCAGCAGCCCGGGCGGTTACGGCGGCATGCTGGAGAGCCGCGCCAGCGCCAGCGCCAGCGGCGCCGGCTTGAGGGTGTCCACCTATAACCAGCTGTGGGCGCTGTCGCGCGACGCCAGCGTGGTCAGCGACGTCAGCGTTGGCGGCGTGCTGCAGGGCTTGCCGGCCAGCGATGGCAGTACCGCGCTGGTGTCGTCTGCGACCGGCTTGCCGGCCCAGGCAGACGTCGCCGGCTTGCTCGGTGCCAGCCCGACCCTGGCCGTCACCGATGCCAGCTGGCTGGGCGCCGGAGCGTATGCCTATTCCTCGAACACTATGGCGCTGGTATCGACCAGCGAGACGCAATATACGTTCGCGACCGCAGAGGGCCAGCGTTTGCTCGTGGGTTTGTTCGGTGGGCCAAGCCAGCCAGGCGGTGACCTTGGACTCAATTTTTCTGTCAGTAATAATGGCACGCTGTTGTTCACGCGCTCCCTGCTCGGTGACGAGCTCACGCCGTTCTTCACCGACCGCCTGCTTGACCTCGGGCTGCTTCGCAGCGGGCTGCAAAACCTGACCATTGCCACCCAGTGGTACGGCAGCGCCTTCGGTGGCGATGCTGCCGGCTACGGCTTTCGTTACGTGATGGGCGTCTCGCCGGTGCCGGAACCGTCCACCTGGCTGGCGATGCTGCTGGGCCTGGGTATGCTGGCGATGGTGGCGCGCCGGCGCCAGGTGTGAGGGCAGTGGCTACAGGCTGGCTTGCGCGCCCCACACCTGCTTCATGCTGAAACGGATATTGGCATCGTCTTCGGTGATCGCTGCGGCGATGGCCGTGGCCGGCAGCGGTCTGGCTTCGGCGGCAACTGCCACGCCGGCCGTATCGCGCAGGCAGATTACCTGTGCCGCACCGTGGCTGCCTCGGCGGGTGACCACGCCGATTTCACCGCCGTCCAGGCGCACCAGGCAGCCGGGCGGGTAGTCGCCCAGTTCGTCATGGAAGAGTGCCAGCAGTTCCGGATCGACCGGGCTGGCGCGGTCTTCGCGCAGGTTGCGGATGGCGGCGTCGGGCAGGATCGAGCGCCGGTAGTTGCGGGCCGACACTTGCGCGCAATACCGGTCGGCCAGGCTCAGCAGTTTGGCGTTGAGGGTGACTTCCGGGCTGGCGATGCCAGCCGGATAACCGCTGCCGTCGTCGTTTTCGTGGTGCAGCAGCACGCATGAAATCCAGTCGTCGTCCTGCACCCCTGCGCATTGCAGCAGGTTGGCCGAATCCTCGGGGTGGCGCCGTACGATGGCCAGCTCTTCGCTCGATAGCGGCGTGTGCTTGTCCTGGAACGTGTCCTGGTGGCGCAGCATGCCCACGTTCATGGTCAGCGCGGCGGCGGTGAGGGTCGCCGTGTCGGCGCCCGTTTTACCGAGCCGGCGCGCCATGACCACGACGACCACGGCCGTTTCGATACAGTGGCGCACGGCGTAGCTGCCGGCGATCTGGTTGAGCAGGATGGCGGCCAGGGCAATGTCGGCGTGTTGCTCGACGGCGTGGACCACGTCGGCGGCAATCTGCCGCAACGCGCCCTCGGCATCGGGTTCGTTGCGCAGGTTTTCCAGCAGGTGTTCGAGCCGGCGGTTGCAGACATTGAGCAGGTGCAGCACGGAGGCCGATGGCGTACCGGGATCGAGGTCGGCCATGGCGGGCTCCTAGATGGTGGCCAGGCGCGCCAGGGCCAGCGCCAGCGTGGCGTCCTGCTTGGCAAAGCAGAAGCGGACGATGCCCGACTCGATGCCGTGCTGGTAGAACGCCGAAACGGGAATTGCCGCCACCTTGATTTCGGTGGTGAGCCACTCGGCAAATTCGGCCTCGGGCCGCGACGAAATTTTATCGTAGCGCACGCACTGGAAATACGTGCCGTCGGCCGGCAGCAATTCGAAGCGGGTGCCGGCCAGGCCGTCGCGGAACAGGTCGCGCTTGCGCTGGTAAAACGCGGGCAGCTGCAAGTACGGCTGCGGATCGGCCATGTAGCTGGCAATGCCATGCTGCATCGGCGTATTCACGCTGAACACATTGTATTGGTGCACCTTGCGGAACTCGGCCGTGAGCGCGGGCGGCGCCGCCACGTAGCCGATCTTCCAGCCGGTGACGTGGTACGTTTTGCCGAACGACGACACCACGAACGCGCGCGCTGCCAGTTCCGGGTGGCGGCACACGGACTCGTGGCGCTGGCCGTCGAATACCATGTGTTCGTACACTTCGTCGGACAGGATCAATATATTGGTGCCGCGCACGATGTCGGCCAGGGCATGCATGTCCGAGCCGCGCAAGATGCTGCCGGTGGGGTTGTGCGGGGTGTTGATGACAATGAGCCGGGTGCGGCTGGTGACGGCAGCGGCCACCTTGGCCCACGGCACCGTGTAGCCGCTGGCGCGCATGTCCATCTGTACGCATACGGCGGTGCCGCCCGCGAGAGTAATCGCCGGCACATAGCTGTCGTACACGGGTTCGATCACGATTACTTCGTCGCCCGGGTGCACGCAGCACAGGATGGCGGTGGTCAGCCCCTGGGTGGCGCCGGCGGTAATCGTGATGTCGTTGGCGTCGTACTGCTGGCCGTACAAATGGGCGATCTTGGCGGCAATCGCCGCGCGCAAAGCCGGCACGCCGCTCATGGGCGGATACTGGTTGAAGTCGGCCTGCATGGCGTCCGTGACGGCATCGAGCAGGCTGCGTTCGCATGGAAAATCGGGGAAGCCCTGGCCCAGGTTGACGGCGTCCACTTGCGCGGCCAGCATCGACATGCGGGTAAACACGGTGGTGCCGACGGCCGGCAGGCGGCTGGCAAGGACGGGGGAGTCTATGGTGCTGCTGCTGGGTTGGCTGCTAGTCATGTCGGCGATGTGGTGGGCAGATCGCCTATTCTAGCGCAGGTCAGCGGGTGCGGGTCAGCCTTCGAGCGACCACTTCTCGGGCACCACCACCTTGAACATGCCGGCCTTGACCAGGCGCTTGCCCAGCTTGAGCAGCGCCTTGTCCTTGGTGATCAAGACGCTGGCCTGGGCGTCGCGCGCCACTTCGAGGAATTTCTGGTCGTCGCGGTCGGTGCACACGGGCAGGCGCACGCCCGATTCGGCCGGCGCCACCACGCGGATCAACTGGTCGAAGCGGGCGGTGGCCAGCGGCCGGCTGTCGTCGTCGAGCGGCAGATGCTTGTAGTGCAGCACGATATTGTATTCGTCGCGGCAGTCGGAACGGGTGACGGCTTCGACCTTGCCGGTCTCGAGCGCATCGAGCAGCGCAGCCCAGCGCGGGTCCCTGAAGACGAACAGGTCGAGGCAGACGTTGGTGTCGATGACGATGCGGGGAACGGGTATCATGTCGGAAGTTCAGTAAATAGGTTAATCAGAATATGTTGATAGTGCTGTCGCCCGCCAAAAGTCTCGACCTCGAAACCCCTCCCACGACCAAGTTAGTTTCCCAACCTGCGTTTCTCGACCAGTCGGCCCTGCTGATCGAGCGCCTGCGCGAATTTTCGCCGGACCAGATCGGCGAGCTGATGGACCTGTCCGACAAGCTGTCGTCGCTCAACGTGGGCCGCTACGCCTCGTGGACCACTGACACCGCCGAAGGCCGCCAGGCCATCATGGCTTTCAACGGCGACGTCTACGCCGGCTTCGACGCCTACAGCCTGAACGCCCGGCAGATCGATTACGCCCAGGCCCATATCCGCATCCTGTCGGGGCTGTACGGCATGCTGCGTCCGCTGGACCTGATCCATCCGCACCGGCTGGAAATGGGCACGCGCCTGGTTACGTCACGCGGCAAGAACCTGTACGACTTCTGGGGCGACACCCAGACCCGCGCGCTCAATGCGCTGGCAGCCGAGCAGGGCGCGAAAGCGCTGGTCAACCTGGCATCCGAAGAATATTTCAAGTCGGTCAAACCGAAGCTGCTCGATATTCCGGTGATCACGCCGCAGTTCGAGGACTATAAAGGCGGCAAGTACAAGATCATCTCGTTCTACGCCAAGCGCGCGCGCGGCCTGATGGCGCGCTACGCCACCGTCAAGGGACTCAGTGATCTGCAGAAACTGAAAAAATTCGACGTGGACGGGTACGCGTTCGATGCGCGGGATTCGAGCGAGACGACCTGGATTTTCCGGCGGAAGGTGGCGGAGTAAATCGGTGTAAAGGCGGCAGATCCGTCATCCTCGCGTACGCGGGGATCCATGGAACCTGTGAATATCGCCATAGTGACCAGCAGCGAGTCTGCGCATGCGCTCCATGGATCCCCGCTTTCGCGGGGATGACGGCTCAACCGCGATCGGTATTTATTTGCTGCTCCAGAACTTCCACCAGTGACGCTCGGCCTTCTTGCCTTCGTCGAGGAACTTGCTGTTCGGGTAGTTCAGGCGGAAGACGCGTTCGGTGTCGTTGCGCAGTTCGGTCATGCCCAGCTTGTCGTAACTGCGGATCATGATGAACAGCGCTTCCTCGATCGATGGCGAATCGCGGTAGTCGTCCATGATGCCCATGGCGCGGTTGGCCGCTGCCAGGTAGGCGCCGCGACGGTAATAGTAGCGCGCCACGTGCACTTCATACGACGCCATGGCGTTGACCAGGTAGCGCATGCGCTGGCGGGCGTCCGGCGTGTACTTGCTGTTAGGGAACTTGTCCACCAGCTGCTTGAACGCCGCGTACGCCTCGCGCGTGGCCTTCGGGTCGCGCTCGGTGACGTCCTGCTCGTAGACAAAGTTCAACAAGCCAACCTGGTCGTTGAAGTTGACCAGGCCGCGCAGGTAGTACATATAATCGACGTTGTTGTGATTGGGATGCAGCTTGATGAAGCGCTCGACCGCTGCCAGCGCTTGCGCCTGGTCCTGCGACTTGTAGTAGGCATAGGCGATCTGCATCTGCGCCTGCTGGGCGTAGGTACCGAACGGATAGCTCGATTCGAGGCGCTCGTACAGCTGAATTGCGCGCTCGTAGTGCGCTCCTTCGAGTTCTTCGGTCGCCTCCGAGTATAATTTCGAAGCGGTCCAGCCCTTTGTTTCGTCCGTCTTGTCCGAGAACACTCCGCACGCCGACAAACTAAGCATCACTAACGTTGCTGCGACTACCGATAATTTTTTTTGCATGTTGTTTTGCAAGAAGCTGTTTAACCAAAGTTTTACAATAGGCTGATTATAGCCGATGGGAATGCTGTGATATTAACTCCAAAGCCGAATTCGACCGAATCCTCCACCGAACTCGCCCTCGATCCCTCCGACCTCGACACCGCCATTGTCCTCGACGCCGATGGCGACGAGGATGACAGCCTGGCGCCGATCGAACTGGAACTCACGCCTGACGCGTGCGGCCAGCGCCTCGACAAGGTCATCTCGGGCCTGGTGCCGCAATTTTCGCGCGGCCGCCTGCAGATGTGGATTACCGACGGCTTCGTCAGCGTTGATGGCAAACCGGCAAAAAGCACCAAGGATACGGTCTACGGCGACGAGAAGATCGTCATTCTGCCCCAACCAGCGCCGGAAGACGAGGCTTTTAAACCGGAACAGGTAGAACTTAACATCGTTTTTGAAGACGACCACCTGATCGTCATTAACAAGCCGGCCGGCCTGGTGGTCCACCCGGGCGCCGGCAACTGGAGCGGCACGCTGCTCAACGGCTTGCTGTTCCACTGCCCGCAACTGGCCGGCGTACCGCGCGCCGGCATCGTCCACCGCCTCGACAAGGACACCAGCGGTCTGATGGTCGTCGGCAAAACCCTGGCCTCGCAGACCGACCTGGTGCGCCAGCTGGCCGCGCGCACCGTCAAGCGCGAATATTTCGAGCTGGTGTGGGGTACGCCGCGCATCAGCGGCACCATCGACGCGTCGATGGGCCGCCATCCGAAAGACCGCATCAAGATGGCGGTCTCGACCAGCATGGGCGCCAAGCCGGCCATTACCCACTACGAACTGCTGGCCAGCGGCGACCTCGATCGTCGTCCGGTCAGCCTGATGCAGTGCCGCCTGGAAACTGGTCGCACCCACCAGATCCGCGTGCACATGATGTCGATCGGTTTCCCGCTGGTGGGCGACACCACCTACGGCAAGCAGCACCTGTCCAACGTCTTCCCGCGCCAGGCGCTGCAAGCGCGCCGCCTGGGCCTGGTCCATCCGGCCACCGGCGAGCCGTGCGAGTGGGTCGTGCCGCTGGCTGAAGATTTCGCCGGCCTGATCGCCCAGGCCGGTATTGCCGAACCGGACCAGCACTAAATGAACAGCAATCCACAATGGCTGGTGCCGCATTGGCCGGGCCTGCCCGCCAACGTGGGCATGTTGTCCACCACGCGGCGCGGCGGCGTGAGCCCTGCGCCGTATGACGACGGCATGGGGCAGGGCGGCCTCAACCTGGGCACCCACGTGGGCGACCAGCCGCACAATGTCGCCCGCAACCGCCAGATTCTGCGCGAGATGCTGCCCGACGCCCCGGCGTGGCTGGCGCAAGTGCACGGCACGGCCGTGGTCGACCTCGGCAAGGTCGGGCCGCAGCAGGTGCCCGAAGCGGACGCCAGCATGACCACCATCGCCGGCAAGGTGTGCGTGGTGATGACGGCCGACTGCCTGCCGGTGCTGTTTTGCGATGCGCGCGGCACCGTGGTGGCTGCCGCCCACGCCGGCTGGCGCGGCCTGGCCGCTGGCGTGCTGGAAAACACCATCGCAGCGATGCGCGCAGCGGGCGCCGGCGACTTGATGGCCTGGATGGGGCCGGCCATCGGCGCCTACCAGTTCGAGGTGGGCGGCGATGTGCGCCAGGCGTTTTTGCAGGGCGCGCTGGACGAGTCGGGCGTGCGGCACGTGACGGCGGCGTTTACGCCACTTGAACACAAGCCGGGCAAGTTCCTGGCCGACATCTACGCGCTGGCCCGGCATCGCATGCTGCGCGCCGGCGTGGCGCAAGTGCATGGCGGCGAATACTGCACGGTGGCCAATTCCGGGCGCTTCTATTCGTTCCGTCGCGACGGCGTCACCGGACGCCAGGCAAGTTTGATCTGGCTCAAATAAGTATCAGGTAGCGCTGGACTTTTTAGCGTCTCGCGCCGCCTGTTCCGCCGCTTTGCGGCGTGCTTTTCTCTTGCCCGTTCCCGCGATGTAAATCAAGGTCCCCAGCGGCAGCACGCAATAGAACAAAAACGTTACAATTCCCGCGACGATGGTCGGCTCGGTGAGCGCCATCAGTCCCACGACGTAAATCCACGCAATAGCAACAATCAGCATGTAGCAACCCAGGTTAAGAGATATTCAATATTTTTTTAGGGAATCACACATGAATTTGCCCGATCCGCAAGCCATTGCCAACGCCTGGATGTCCCAGGTGGGCGACCCCAGCCAATGGCAATCCTGGTTCAGCAAGGCGCCCACCACCGAGGCGAACCCGATGGCCACCATGTTGCAGGATATCGGCGTTGCGCTCAAACCGGAAGCGATGGAGCAGCTGAAAAACGATTATCTGCGTGACTTCACCGCGTTGTGGCAGGATTTTTTGGCTGGCAAGGCGCCAGCCGTCAGCGACCGCCGCTTCAGCTCGGCAGCCTGGCAGGGCAATCCGATGTCGGCTTTCAATGCCGCATCTTACCTGCTCAACGCCAAATTCCTCAGTGCCATGGTGGAGGCGGTGGACACCGCACCCCAGCAAAAGCAGAAAATACGCTTTGCCGTGCAGCAGGTGATTGATGCCATGTCGCCCGCGAACTTCCTCGCCACCAACCCGGAAGCGCAGCAAAAACTGATTGAAACCAAGGGCGAGAGCCTGACGCGTGGCCTGGTCAATATGCTGGGCGATATCAACAAGGGCCATATCTCGCTGTCGGACGAATCGGCCTTTGAAGTGGGCCGCAACCTGGCCATTACCCCGGGCACCGTGATTTACGAAAATCCGCTGTTCCAGCTGATCCAGTACACGCCGACCACGCCGACGGTCAGCCAGCGCCCGCTGTTGATGGTGCCGCCGTGCATCAACAAGTTCTACATCCTCGACCTGCAACCGGAAAATTCGCTGGTGCGCTACGCGGTGGAGCAGGGCAACACCGTGTTCCTGATCTCGTGGAGCAATCCGGACAAGTCGCTGGCCGGCACCACCTGGGACGACTACGTGGAGCAGGGCGTGATCGAAGCGATCCGCATCGTCCAGGACGTCAGCGGCCAGGACAAGTTGAACATGTTCGGCTTCTGCGTGGGCGGCACCATCGTTGCCACCGCACTGGCGGTACTGGCGGCGCGTGGCCAGCACCCTGCTGCCAGCCTGACCCTGCTGACCACCTTCCTCGACTTCAGCGACACCGGCGTGCTCGACGTCTTCGTCGATGAAACCCAGGTGTCGCTGCGTGAGCAGCAATTGCGCGACGGCGGCCTGATGCCGGGCCGCGACCTGGCTTCGACCTTCTCGAGCCTGCGTCCGAACGACCTGGTATGGAACTATGTGCAGTCGAACTACCTCAAAGGCAATGAACCGTCGGCGTTCGACCTGCTGTTCTGGAATTCGGACAGCACCAATTTGCCGGGCCCGATGTTCTGCTGGTACCTGCGCAACACCTACCTCGAAAACAGCCTGAAAGTGCCGGGCAAGCTGACGGTGGCCGGCGAAAAGATCGACCTGGGCCTGATCGACGCCCCGGCCTTCATCTACGGCTCGCGCGAAGACCACATCGTGCCGTGGATGTCGGCGTACGGTTCGCTCGACATCCTCAACCAGGGCAAGCCGGGCGCCAATCGCTTCGTGCTGGGCGCGTCGGGCCATATCGCCGGCGTGATCAACTCGGTGGCCAAGAACAAGCGCAGCTACTGGATCAACGACGGTGGCGCAACCGATGCCCAGGCCTGGTTCGATGGCGCGCAGGAAGTGCCGGGCAGCTGGTGGCCGCAGTGGGCGGGGTTCCTGGCCCAGCATGGTGGTAAAAAGGTCAAGCCCAAGGCCAAGCCCGGCAACGCCCGCTACACCGCGATCGAGGCGGCGCCCGGGCGTTACGTCAAAGCCAAGGGCTGACCACGGGGGGACCGTCAGACTGCCGGACTCGACTATTGGTTGCGTTGCAATAAATGCCAGCACTATTGCGAGTTTCTGCAATCTTTCTATTTTCCCCTCTATAATAGGATCAAGTAGGCACGTGAAAAGCGGACCGAAGTTCGCTTTTTGTTTCGAATTGTTGGAGACGCGCTGCGGCGCAATAAAAACGGACTTGTGATGAGTAGTGCGAAAAAAAATGCTGACCGCCTGATCAAAAAATACCCGAATCGTCGTCTGTACGATACCCAGACCAGTTCCTACATCACGCTGTCGGACGTCAAGCAGCTGGTGCTCGATAACGAAGTATTCACCGTGGTCGATGCCAAGACCAACGAAGATCTGAGCCGCAGCATTCTCCTGCAAATCATTCTGGAAGAAGAGGCCAGCGGCGCGCCGATGTTCTCGAGCGACGTGCTGTCACAGATCATCCGCTTCTACGGCCACGCCATGCAGGGCATGATGGGCTCCTACCTGGAAAAGAACGTCCAGGCCTTCACCGACATCCAGCGCAAATTCACCGGCACCACGCCCGGCGCCATCGACGGTAAAGCGTTTAGTCCTGAAATGTGGACCCAGTTCATGAACGTCCAGGGCCCGATGATGCAAGGCATGATGAACAACTACATCGACCAGAGCAAAAGCCTGTTCGTGCAGATGCAGGAGCAGATGCAGAACCAGAGCAAGACCCTGTTCGGCACCTTCCCGTTCGGCCCGGTGGTACCGCCAACCGACAAGAAGTAATTTCGCGCATTGGTGGAATTTGAACGGCACAGTGGCGTTGGCTACTGTGCCGTTTTTGCTTGAGCGTTTTTGTTTGAGCGTTTTGTTTGAGATTAAATCGGTAATTCCCGACTCAGCGCTTCCCCGGCCGCAAAATCGACTCCAGCGCCGCAAACGACGGCCGCTGCTTCGCTGAAATTACCTTGCGTCCGAATTCCACCGCCAGTGACGGCGCGTAGCCGTTCAGGCTGGCGATGATGGTGACTTTTACGCACTGGAGCACGCCGGTCGATTCTTGCAGCTTGCGCTCGAGCAGGCTGGCGATCGGGCCGAACACGCCGTAGGCCAGCAAGATGCCGAGGAAAGTGCCCACCAGCGCGGCGGCAATCAGGTTGCCCAGTTCCGCCGGGGGCAGGCCGACCGAGGCCATGGTGTGGACCACGCCCATCACGGCAGCCACGATGCCGAAGGCGGGCAGGGCTTCTGCCACCTTGTGGATCGCATTGATGGCCAGTTCGCCATCCTGGTGGTGGACGTCGATTTCGTTGTCCATCAGGTTTTCGATCTGGTAAATGTCGATATTGCCGTTGATGATCAGGCGCAGGTAGTCGGTGATGAATTCCACCAGGTGGGGATCGGCCATCACCAGCGGGAATTTCAGGAAGATCGGGCTGCTCTGCGGGTTGTCGATTTCGTTCTCGATGGCCATCAGGCCTTCGCGGCGGGCCTTGGTCAGCAACTCGAACATCAGGCTCATCAGGTCCACGTACAGGGCGCGGGTCTGGCGCGCGGTCTGGAACAGCGAGGGCAAGGCGTCGTACACGGCCTGGCGCGACTTGGCGTCGTTGGCGATCACGAAGGCGCCCAGTGCGCCGCCAGCAATCATCAGAAATTCATAGGGCTGGAACAAGGGCGCCAGGTGGCCGCCCTCGAGCGCAAAGCCGCCAAATATCGCGCCCAGGGCGATAACGATGCCAACAATAACTGCCATGGAAGGTCCAATCGTGAATTCCGACAAGGCACCACGATACCATCTTGCAGTATGGAAAGATATACAGATGAGCATGGATCCAACATCGATTCAGCATGCGCGGTGGTGAGGGCTTCTCCGCAGCAAGTGCGATCGGGTATAATGCCCGATTGCCCGGCATCTTCATGACACCCAACATGCAATCGCAACCACTTTCCCGTATCACCAAGCCTGCAGCAGCCACCACCATCAGCGGTGCGGCGCCCAAAGTCGGCTTTGTCTCGCTCGGCTGCCCCAAGGCGCTGGTCGATTCCGAACAAATCCTGACCCAGCTGCGCGCCGAGGGCTACGAGACTGCCAAGTCCTATGACGGCGCCGACCTGGTGATCGTCAACACCTGCGGCTTCATCGACGCGGCCGTGCAGGAGTCGCTCGACGCCATCGGCGAAGCGCTGGCCGAAAACGGTAAAGTCATCGTGACCGGCTGCCTCGGTGCGAAAAAAGACGCCGCCGGCGACGACATCATCATGAAGGTGCACCCGAAGGTGCTGGCCGTGACCGGTCCGCACGCGCTGGCCGAAGTGATGGACTCGGTGCACTTCCACCTGCCCAAGCCGCACGAGCCGTTCATCGACCTGCTGCCGCCGCAAGGCATCAAGCTCACGCCGAAGCACTACGCTTACCTGAAAATCTCCGAGGGCTGCAACCACCGCTGCTCGTTCTGCATCATCCCGTCGATGCGCGGCGACCTGGTGTCGCGCCCGATCGGCGAGCTGCTGCTGGAAGCGGAAAACCTGTTCAAGTCCGGCGTCAAGGAACTGCTGGTGATTTCGCAGGATACCTCGGCCTACGGCGTTGACGTCAAATTCCGCACCGGGTTCTGGAACGGCCGTCCGATCAAGACCCACATGACGCAGTTGATGGAAGCGCTGGGCGAGCTGGCCAAGTCGCACGGCGCCTGGGTGCGCATGCACTACGTGTACCCGTACCCGCACGTGGACCAGGTGATCCCGATGATGGGCGAGCACGTGCTGCCCTATCTCGACATCCCGATGCAGCACGCGCATCCCGACGTGTTGAAGCGCATGAAGCGCCCGGCCAGCGGCGAGAAAAACCTCGACCGCATCCTGGCCTGGCGCAAGATGAACCCGGACCTGACCATCCGCTCGACCTTTATCGCCGGTTTCCCGGGCGAGACCGAAGAAGAGTTCCAGTACCTGCTGGACTTCCTCAAGGAAGCGCAGATCGACCGCCTTGGCTGCTTCGCCTATTCGCCGGTGGAAGGCGCCACCGCCAACGAACTGGCCAACCCGGTACCGGAGGAAGTGCGCGAAGAACGCCGTGGCCGCGTGATGCTGCTGCAGGAAGAAATCTCGAAGAACCGCCTGAAGGCCAAGGTCGGCAAGACCGTGCGCGTGCTGATTGATGAGGTCAACCGCACTGGCGGCGTCGGTCGCTCGGCAGCCGATGCGCCCGAAATCGACGGCGTGGTGTACGTGAAGCCACCGTACGAGCCGCACAAGAAGCTGGTCGTCGGCCAGTTCGTCGATGTGCGCATCACGACTTCCGACGCGCATGACCTGTGGGGCGAGGCGCAATAAGCTGCTGCGGGGCGGCTATAATACGGGCGGAGCATCGATCATCTCGATGCTCCGCCTTTTTTTATTCGCTTGCTCCTTTGATGACCACCAAAAAATCCCCGCAGACCGCCCTGATCCACTCCGACTACCGTCCTCCAGCAGGTTTCAGTGCATTCCCCACCGCGATCCACCATGCTTCCACGGTGCTGTTCGAAAACGTGGCTGCGCTGCGCTCGGGCGAGTGGAAGGACAAGAATGCCTATACCTACGGCCTGCACGGAACGCCCACCACCTTTACGCTGGAAGCCCGGCTGGCCGACATCGAGGGCGGCACCCAGTGCCTGCTGGCGCCCAGCGGTCTGGCGGCGATCGCCATGGTGGACTTTGCGCTGCTCAAGACCGGTGACGACGTGCTGTTGCCCGATAACGTCTATAACCCCAACCGCGAACTGGGGCGCTGGCTGGAAGCCGACTTCGGCATCACCGCGCGCTATTACGACCCGCTGGTCGGCGCCGGCATCGCCGAACTGATACTGCCGAACACAAAACTGATCTGGACCGAGGCTCCCGGTTCGGTATCGATGGAAGTGCCCGACTTGCCGGCCATCTGCACTGCCGCCCATGCGCGCGGCGTGCTGGTCGCGCTGGACAACACCTGGGCCGCCGGCCTGGCCTTCAACGGTTTCGAGCACGGCGCCGACATCGTCATGCAGGCGCTGACCAAGTACCAGTCGGGCGGCTCGGACGTATTGATGGGCGCCGTCATCACGCGCGACCGCGCCATCCACGACCGTCTGAGCCTGGCCCACATGCGCCTGGGCCTCGGTGTGGGTGCGGACGACGCCTACCTGGTGCTGCGCGGCCTGCCCACCATGCGCCTGCGCTTTGACGCCCACGACAAGTCCGCGCGCAAGGTGGCGGCGTGGCTCAAAACCCGTCCCGAGATCACCCGCGTGCTGCATCCCGCGCTGGCCGACTGCCCGGGCCACGATACCTGGCAGCGCGACTTTACCGGCGCCGGCGGCCTGTTCTCGGTGCTGTTCGACGCGCGCTACACGGAAGAACAGACCGACCGCTTCATCGATGCCTTGCAGCTGTTCGGCATCGGCTACAGCTGGGGCGGCGCCAACAGCCTGGCAGTCCCGTACCGCATCGCGCACATGCGCAAGAACTGGCAAGACCGGGGCATCCTGGTGCGCTTTAACATCGGCCTGGAAAGCGCCGATGACCTGATCGCCGATATTGAACAAGCATTGGAGTTGATGAAATGAGTCGTTTCTGGAGCAAAGTAGTCCACGGCCTGACGCCATACACGCCGGGCGAGCAGGTGCGCATGCCGGGCCTGATCAAGCTGAACACCAACGAGAACCCGTACGGCCCGTCGCCGAAAGCAGTCGCCGCCATGCAGGCCGCCGTGGACGACGATCTGCGCCGCTACCCCGATCCGGCCAATCTGGCGGTCAAGGATGCGGTGGCGCGGCGCCTGGGCGTGCGGCGCGAGCAGGTTTTTGTCGGTAACAGTTCCGATGAAGTGCTGGCCCACACCTTCCACGCGCTGCTCAAGCACGAACTGCCGCTGCTGTGCCCCGACATCAGCTACAGTTTTTACGCCACGTATTGCAGCCTGTATGGCATCACGGCCGTGCAGGTACCGTTGAATGACCGCTTCGAGATCGACGTCGAACACTACAACGCACCGTGCGGCGCCATCATCATCGCCAACCCCAATGCGCCGACCGGCATCGCGCTGTCGCTGGCGCAGATCGAGGCACTGCTGCTGGCGCACGCGGACCAGGTGGTGGTGGTCGATGAAGCCTACGTGGACTTCGGCGGCGAAAGCGCCAGCGCGCTGGTGGACCGCTACGACAACCTGCTGGTAATCCAGACCCTGTCGAAATCGCATTCGCTGGCCGGCCTGCGGGTGGGGTTTGCGGTCGGCCACCCGGATTTGATCGCGGGCCTGGAGCGCGTAAAAAACAGTTTTAACTGCTACCCGCTGGGACAGGTGGCGCAGGCCGGCGCGGTCGCTTCGCTGGACGACGTCGAATACGCGCAGCAGACGGCGCGCGCGGTCATCGCCACGCGTGCGTGGCTCACCGCCGAGATGCTGGCGCTTGGCTTCGAGGTGCTGCCGTCGCGCGCCAATTTCATCTTCGTGCGCCACCCGCAGCATGACGCGGTGAAGATTGCCGCCCGCCTGCGCGAGCGGGCGATTCTGGTGCGCCACTTCAAGCAGGCGCGCATCGATCAGTTCCTGCGTATCTCGATTGGTACCGATGCCGAATGCGCGGCACTGGTCGATGCATTGAAGACGCTGCTAGCCTGATCCGTTCTGATATACTGTATGCATGCACAGTATATCGAGACGAGGTGGGACGTGGAACTGACGGACAAACTGGAAATCCTGGCCGATGCGGCCAAGTACGACGCCTCGTGCGCCAGCAGCGGGGCGCCCAAGCGCCATTCGGTGGGCAAGGACGGCTTTGGTGCCACCACCGGCATGGGCATCTGCCACAGCTATACGCCGGATGGGCGCTGCGTCTCGCTGCTCAAGATCCTGCTGACCAATTACTGCCTGTACGACTGCCAGTACTGCGTCAACCGCCGCACGTCCAACGTGCCGCGCGCACGGTTCACAGTGGCGGAGGTGGTCAAGCTCACCAAGGATTTCTACCTGCGTAACTACATCGACGGCCTGTTTCTCAGTTCCGGCATCATCCAGTCGGCCGATTACACGATGGAACAGCTGGTGCAGATCGCCCGCGAGCTGCGCGAGGTGCACCAGTTCCGTGGCTACATCCATTTGAAAACCATACCCGATGCCGACCCGGCGCTGATTGCCGCCGCCGGCCGCTACGCGGACCGTCTCAGCGTCAACATCGAGCTGCCGACGCAGGACAGCGTGCAGAAACTGGCGCCGGAAAAGAGCGTCCACACCATCAAGCTGGCGATGGGCTCGATCCGCCGCAAACTTGACGAAAAGGCCGAGGAGCCCAAGTCGCCGCGCTTTGCGCCGGCCGGCCAGAGCACGCAAATGATCGTGGGCGCCGACGCCAGCGACGATCAGCAAATCCTGAAAACCGCCGAAACCCTGTACGGCAGCTACAAGCTCAAACGCGTGTACTACTCGGCGTTCAGCCCCATTCCGCAAAGCCCGAAAAGCGTGCCGCTGGCGCCCCCGCCCATGATGCGCGAGCACCGCCTGTACCAGGCCGACTTTTTATTGCGCAGCTACGGCTTCCAGGTCGATGAGCTGCTGCCCGAGACCGGCAACCTGGCGCTCGACATCGACCCCAAGCTGGCGTGGGCTTTGGCCAACCGCGAACACTTCCCGATGGACCTGAATCGCGCCGAGCCGCACATGATCGCCCGCATCCCCGGCATCGGCCTGCGCAACGCCCAGCGCATCGTCGATCTGCGCCGGTTGCGCCAGGTGCGCTACGCGGACCTTACGCGCTTGAAGTGCAGCATGAAGAAGATCTCGCCGTTCATCATCACGGCCGATTACATCCCGGTCAATGATGCCGGGCCGTCCGAGCACCTGCGCCGGGCGATGGCCGTGCCGGCCCAGCAGATGAACCTGTGGCCGGAGCTGCAAGCGGCATGACGCGGCGGGTGGTGCAAACGTTTGCCGAATGGCGCACGGCCGCCCGCGACCTGGTGGCGCGCAGCATCGCGCCCGAGTACGTGGAGTGGGCCAGCGAGCCGGAAGACGGCGACCTGTTCTCCGGCTTCGGCTCGCAGGCCGGCGCGGCGGCGCTCAAGGCTGCGCCGCCGCCGGGCGCCGAGTTGCGCCTGCCGCGCCAGCTGATGGACATGATCGAGGACGCCGCCTGCTTCAATGCGCTCGACCGCTGGTCGTTTTTATACAAGGTGATCTGGCGCTGGCATTTGGGCGAGCGCGACGTGGTGTCGCCGGCCGATGCCGACGGCGCCCGCCTGTACGCGATGGTCAAAGCCGTGCACCGCGAGCAGCACGACATGCATGCCTACGTGCGCTTCCGCGAGCGCAAGGAGGAGGACGGCGCGCCGCGCTTCGTGGCGTGGTTCGAACCCACCCACGACGTGCTGCCGCAGGTGGCACGCCATTTCGCCCGCCGCATGGGGCCCATCACCTGGATGATCGCCACGCCGAACCAGGCCATCCTGTGGGACGGCGAGAAATTGATCGAAGCGCCGTCGCTGCTGCGCACCGCAGCCGATATCGAGGACGCCGGCGAGGCCCTGTGGCTCACCTATTACCGCAGCATCTTCAACCCGGCACGCGTCAATGCCGACCTGCTGCGCAGCCATATCCCGTCGCGGTTCTGGAAGAATTTACCGGAAGGCGCGATCGTGCCGGCCATGGTCACCGCCGCCAACAACGGCGAGCGCCGTACCGGCCAGACCGGCACCGTGGGCCAGCGCGGCGGCGCCACCAGCATCCCGATCGCACCGGAGCGCGCACAGCCGCAGCGCGAGGTACCCACGTCGCTCGACCAGTGCCGCCGCTGCGCGCTATGGGAAAACGCCACCCAGGCCGTGGCCGGCGTGGGACCGGCGCAGGCGCGCATCATGCTCGTCGGCGAGCAGCCGGGCGACCAGGAGGATTTGCAGGGTTTGCCGTTCGTGGGGCCGGCCGGCGCGGTGCTGCAACAGGCCATGCAGGAGGCCGGGGTGGACCGCGACAGCATTTATCTGACCAACGCCGTCAAGCATTTCAAGTGGGAGCCGCGCGGCAAGCGACGGCTGCACAAGACGCCGGCGCAGCGCGAGGTGGCCGCGTGCCACCTGTGGCTGGAAGAGGAGCTGAAACGGGTACAGCCGCAAGTGGTGGTGGCGCTGGGCAGCACCGCGCTGAAATCGCTGCTGCAGGACGGCTCGGCCACCATGACGTCGATGATGAACGATGGCCACCCGGCGCCGGTGCAGCACGACGGGCGCTGGGTGGTTACCGTCTATCACCCGTCGTACGTACTGCGCGCGCCCGATGAAGCGGCGCGGCGCCAGGCCTACGGTGTGATCGTCGAAGGCCTGCGCCAGGCGCTGCAACTGGTCGGGCGTTAGACGGCGGCCGCTTCGTTGTTACTGAGGCGCATGAAGCCGGCGATCAGGCGGTAGGCTTTCCACAACCAGGCGCCGAGCCAGACCAGGTATGCCAGCGGAATGCCGATGATGGTGATGAACGCCAGCGCACCGACGGCCACCCACACCACGTACCACCAGAACGAACGGATCATCCACGTGTGGTGGCTGTGCACGAAGGTGCCGGTGGTGCCGGGGCGCTGCGCATAGTTGATCACCAGCGGAATCACCGAGAACAGGCCCAGCGAAAAGATGAAGCTCACGGCATGCACGATGTACAGCCACCAGGCGGTAGTCTTGGCCGAGCTGTCACGACCATCGAGTATCAGATCCTGCGACATGGCGATTCCTTTAAAGTGACAATGGTGTCAAAAGTATAGCGGAATCGCCCAGTGTTTAGCGAGTTTCATTGTGCGGTGGCGTACCAACCTCACGTTGCAAGAATATGCCTATATCTGCGAACAACTCGGCCTGGATAGCGGCGCGGTCGAAGCCGGGCGGATCCTGCGACGGATGGAATTCCGGCTTGGTCATCTCGGGCGGGAATTTGCTCATGAACGAGAAATGGGCCGCACCAGCAAACACCTTGTAGACCACCTGGGCGCGGTCGGCCACGCCATCGAGTACGTTGAGTGCGTGTTCGAACGGCGTGTTGACGTCCCGGTCGCCGGTGATCATCAGGATCGGCAGCCGCACGGTGCGCAGTGCTTCGGGACGGAACCAGGCAGTGGCTGGCGCCAGCAGCACCAGTGCGCGCACCCGGTCGTCGGGCGTTACCGGCACCGGCTGCGGCGGGTTGGTCTTGCGCTCGTATGGCCCGGTCCACGGCTTGCCGCCGGCTACCGCCAGCGCCGTGTAGCCGCCGATCGAATGGCCGATGACGGCGACGCGGTCCGCGATCAAATGGTCTTTCAGTTGATCGTAGGCGGCGTCGATGACCAGCGTGATGTGGCGCGGCCGGTTGGCCAGGTTGGCGGCGGTGTTGGCGCGGTTGTTGTTATGGCGCGTGTTGCCGGTATGGGCGGGCAGGGCGACGATGTAACCCGATTGCACCAGGTGTTTCGCCAGCTCGCGGTACGCCCACGGCGTGCCGGCATTGCCGTGCGAGACCACTACCAGCGGAGACGGCCCGCCCACCGGCGCAGCATTGAGCGCCACATCGAGCGAATACGGACCGAATTGTTCGGCCGCTTCCACGCCCTCGGCCGGATACAGCAGGGCGAGGGGGATCATCGCCTGCTGCACGGTGTCTGTCACCTCGAGCAGGCGGCAGCCGCAAACCGCCATTTATGCCAGCAGCGGCAAGATGCCGTCGAGCCCCACGAAATTGAGCGCCACGCTGGCCTGCTCGCGCACCACCGGCTTGGCGCGGAACGCCACCGACATGCCGGCAATGCTCATCATTTTCAGGTCGTTGGCGCCGTCGCCCATGACGATTGCCTCCGATAGAGAAATGCCCAGCTCCGCGCATACGCGTTCCACGGTTTGCTGCTTGGCTTCGGCATCGACGATGGCGCCCACCACCTTGCCGGTCAGTTTGCCGTCGATGATTTCAAGCTCGTTGGCGTGGGTATAGTCAAGATTGAGACGCTGTTTCAAGCGGTTGGTGAAATAGGTGAAGCCGCCGGAAACCAGCAGGGTTTTCAGGCCGGCTTGTTGCACCGCTTGCAGCATGGCTTCCGCGCCGGGCGAAAGTTTCAGACGCTCGTCGTACACGCGGTCCAGTGCGGAAGCGTCGAGGCCTTCGAGCAGCGCCACGCGGCGCGTGAGGCTGGCGGCGAAATCGAGTTCGCCGCGCATGGCGGCCTCGGTAATCTCGGAAACCTGTGCCTTCAAACCCTGCATGTCGGCGATTTCATCGATGCACTCGATGGTGATCAGGGTGGAATCCATGTCCATCGCCACCAGTTTGAAATCGGTCATTTTCTGCACGCCGATGATATAGGTGGCGTCGAGCTGGGCGGCGTTGGCGGCCACCTCGATGGTCTGGCGCAGCGCCGGCGAGAACGCAATGCCTTCGCAGCGCACGGCGCGGTCGCTCAGCCACGTGAGCGCCTGCGGCGCCGTCAGTGCGGCAATGCGTTCGAGTCGTGCGCGGCAGTCGTCGCGCCCTTGTAATACCAGGTTCATGGATTTTGTGGCTATTGTCATTGTTCGTACGAGTTGTAGGCTACGGTGTTCAGGTAACGCGTGTTTAAGGTACGACCTTAGGCGCGTGCGGTCAACCCTTGATTAGTTGCCAGTGAGTTGTTTAATTGCACCTTTAATCTGGGCGACCCGCGCAGCCAGGTCCGGCATGGCGGCCGTGATCTTCAGTTTGTCCTGGCCGGCGAGCTTGATCTGGCGGTTTTTCTGTATCAGTTCGATGATGCGCATCGGGTCGATCGGCGGCTTGGCCATGAATTGCAGGCTGGCCGCTTCGCCGTGGGCGTCGATCTTGATGATGCCCACGGTCTTGGCGGCGATGCGCAGGCGGTGTGTTTCGATCAGCGCCTTGACCGGGTCGGGCAGCTTGCCGAAACGGTCGATCAGCTCTTCCTGCAAATCGTCGATCTTGTCCTGGACCGTGCAGTTGGCCATGCGCTTGTAGATCGACAGCCGTTCGTGCACGTCGCCGCAGAAGTCGGACGGCAGCAGCGCAGGCGTGTGCAGGTTGATCTCGGTGGTGGTGGACAGCGGGGCGGCCAGGTCGGGCTCCTTGCCCGCCTTGAGCGAGCGTACCGCTTCGTTCAGCATGTCGGTGTACAGCTGGAAGCCGATTTCGGTCATCTCGCCGGACTGGTTGTCGCCGAGGACTTCGCCCGCGCCGCGAATTTCGAGGTCGTGCATGGCCAGGTAGAAGCCGCTGCCCAGTTCTTCCATCTGCTGGATGGCGTCCAGGCGGCGCTGCGCCTGCTTGGACAGGCCCTGCACGTCGGTGACCAGCAAATAGGCGTAGGCCTGGTGGTGCGAACGGCCCACGCGGCCGCGCAGCTGGTGCAACTGCGCCAGGCCGAACTTGTCGGCGCGGTGCATGATGATGGTGTTCGCGGTGGGCACATCGATACCGGTTTCGATAATCGTGGTGCACAGCAGGATGTTGTAGCGCTGCGCCACGAAGTCGCGCATCACTTTTTCAAGGTCGCGCTCGTGCATCTGGCCATGGGCCACCGCAATGCGCGCCTCGGGCAGCAATTCGGTGAGCATCGCCAGGCGGTTCTGGATGGTTTCCACCTCGTTGTGCAGGAAGTACACCTGGCCGCCGCGTTTGAGTTCGCGCAGGCAGGCCTCGCGGATGATCGACTCGCCCTCGCTGCGCACGAACGTCTTGATGGCCAGCCGCTTTTGCGGCGCGGTGGCGATGATGGAAAACTCGCGCAGGCCTTCGAGCGCCATTCCCAGCGTGCGCGGGATCGGCGTGGCGGTGAGCGTGAGCACATCGACTTCGGCCCGCAGCGACTTGAGCGCCTCCTTCTGGCGCACGCCGAAGCGGTGTTCCTCGTCGATGATGACCAGGCCCAGGCGCGTGAACTTCACATCGTCCGACAGCAGTTTATGGGTGCCGATGACGATATCGAGCGTGCCGTCGGCCATGCCCTTGATGGCCTGGTTGATTTCCTTGCCGGTGCGGAAGCGCGACATCTCGGCGATGCGCACCGGCCAGTCGGCAAAGCGATCGGCAAAGGTTTGCGCATGCTGTTCGGCCAGCAGCGTGGTCGGGGCGAGAATCGCCACCTGCTTGCCGCCCATGACCGCGATGAACGCGGCGCGCAGCGCGACTTCGGTCTTGCCGAAGCCGACGTCGCCGCACACCAGGCGGTCCATCGGTTTACCGGACGTCATGTCGCGGATGACGTTATTGATCGCTTCCTGCTGGTCTGGCGTTTCGTCGAAGCCGAAGCTCTCGGCGAAGCGCTCGTAGTCGTGCGCCGAGTATTCGAACGCGTGGCCCTGGCGCAGCGCGCGGCGGGCGTACAGGTTGAGCAGCTCGGCAGCGGTGTCGCGGATCTGTTCGGCCGCGCGGCGCTTGGCCTTTTCCCACTGGCCGGAACCGAGCGTGTGCAGCGGTGCGTCTTCGGGCGCGGCGCCCGAGTAGCGCGAGATTACGTGCAGCTGCGAGACCGGCACATACAGCTTGGTGTCCTTGGCGTATTCCAGGTGCAGGAACTCGGTCTCTCCTTCGCCCAGGTCCATGCTGGTGAGGCCCATGTAGCGGCCGATGCCGTGATTGACGTGCACCACGGGGTCGCCGATCTTCAGTTCGGACAGGTCGCGCACCATCGATTCGACCTGCGTGACGGCTTCCTGCTTCTTCTTGCCCACCCGGCGGCCCGAACCCGCATACAGCTCGGTCTCGGTAATGAACACCAGGCGCTCGGTCGGCGTGGCCAGTTCGAAGCCCGCGTGCAGCGGCGCCACGCCCAGCGCCAGTTTGGCGTCGGACGTGGCAAATCCTTCGAAACCTTCGACCGGCGTGAGGGCCAGGTCGTACTCGCTGAAGTACTGCTGCAGCGTTTCGCGGCGGCCGTTGGTCTCCGCGCAGATCATCACGCGCGTGCCCGCCTGCAGCAAATAGCTGCGCAGGTTGGTGAGCGGATCTTCCAGGTGGCGGTTGACGGCGATGTTCGGGATGGGCGCCGACAGCTCCGATGCACCCTGGTCCGGGTCTTTCGAGATCACCATGCGGCCGTACGGCTTGGCCAGCGTGAAGAACTGCTCGTCCGACAGGAACAGCATGTCGGGCGGCAGGATCGGGCGTTCGCGGTCGGCCTTGAGGAAGCGGTGGCGCGAGGTGGTATCGGCCCAGAAGCGCTTGATGGCGGCGTCGATGTCGCCGACCAGGGCCAGCGCGGCGCCGTCGGGCAGGTAGTCGAACAGCGTGGCGGTCTGCTCGAAGAACAGCGGCAGGTAGTACTCGATACCGGCCGAAGCGATGCCGCTGCTGATGTCTTTATAGACGACCGAGCGCGAAGGATCGCCCTCGAAATATTCGCGCCAGCGGCTGCGGAACGTGGTGCGCGCCGCTTCGTCCATCGGGAATTCGCGGCCCGGCAGCAGCCGCACTTCACCGACCGGGTACAGCGAGCGCTGGGTGTCGGCGTCAAAAGTGCGGATGGTTTCCACCGTGTCGCCGAACAGGTCGAGCCGGTAGGGCAGGGCGGAGCCCATCGGGAACAGGTCGATCAGACCGCCGCGCACCGAGTATTCGCCGGGCGACATCACCTGCGTGACGTGGGTATAGCCAGCCAGCGTCAGTTGCGACTTCAAACGCGCTTCGTCGAGCGACTCGCCCTTCTTGAAGAAAAACGTATACGCCGCCAGGAACGACGGCGGCGCCATGCGCACCAGCGCCGTGGTGGCTGGCACCAGCATCACGTCGCACTGGCCGCTCGAGATTTCGTGCAGCGTGGCCAGGCGCTCGGACACCAGGTCCTGGTGCGGCGAGAAGGCGTCGTAGGGCAGCGTTTCCCAGTCCGGCAGCAGGTGGCAGCGCACTTCCTCGCCGGCGAACCATGGAATTTCGTCGCGCAGTCGCTGGGCGTCTGCCGCGCTGGACGTGATCACGGCCAGCATGCGGCCTTGCGCTTTCAGCGCCAGCGCCGCTTGCGCGAGCGCGTACGCATCCGAGGACCCGTGCAGGGTAGGCAGGGCAAAGCGGTTGCCCGGTTTTGGAATGGAGTTGGCGAGGACTAGGGACACAATGAGGTGGACGCTGGTGAGCTGTGGTGCATGGTCAAAAGGTGAACAACATTATAGACGATGCACCGCAGCCCGGCAGGCGCCTACCCCGGCTTGGGTGCGGACCCGGCCGCCAGGTTGGCGATGCCGAACGGGATATGCACCATCGGGATATTCCCGGCGGGCGACTTCAGGTGGCTCAACTGGTCGTCGAAGAACAGGTGGGGCTTGAAAATGGACAGGATGCGGGCCTTTTCCATCCCGCCCAGGAAGAACGTTTCGTCGGCCGACACGCCCCAGCTCTTGAGCGTGGTGACCACGCGCTCGTGCGCCGGCGCGCTGCGCGCGGTGACGATGGCGATGCGCAGGATGCGCTGGTAGCTGGGATCGTTTGCCAACGCCTGGTCTTCCAGCCGCTGCATGGCCGACAGCTTCTGGAACAGGTCCGCCAGCGGGCCCGGCTGGTGCGGCACCGCCACCCGCTCGCGCTCGTGGGCGTGGAATTCGGCCACGTCGTTGTTGCGCTTGAAGACAGTTTCCGATTCGTCGTCAGCGATCACGCCGTCGAAGTCGAAGGCCACCCGCAACTCGCCATCGGCGTCGTCGTCCTCGGTCAGGCCCGGCAGCACCAGGCCGGCCGGGTAGTGCGCGTCGAGCGCCATGCGCACGTCCTGCTCGTTGGCAGTGAGAAAGAGCGAGGTATTGAAGGCGGGCAGGTAGGTGTACGGGGACTTGCCGGTGACAAAGCAAGCGCGCGAAATGTCGAGCCCATAGTGGGCGATCGAATTCATCACCCGCAACCCGGTCTCCGGCGAATTGCGCGACAGCAGCACCACCTCGACCGGCGCGGCTTGCGGATGGTGCGCGTTGATCGATAAAAAACGGCGGATGAACGGAAACGCCACGCCCTTGCCGAGCACGACGTCGAGATGGCGTTCCTGGTACTGGCGATACGCTTCGGCGCCGCCTTCCAGATACACCTGGTGCGATTCGGTCAGGTCGAACAGCGCGCTCGACGCGATGCCGACCACCAGCTTGTGTTCTATCGGATAGGCCATGGATCAGGTGTCAGGGTTGTCAATCCCATCACTTTAACCGATTTTTCGTGCCTGCCGCACCACACCCGCGTGCCGCGATGCACATTTCGGTTGACGTGGGCAGCGTGACAACGGATATTGGCTGGGCAGAACAAAAAGGTAAGCCACTTCTGGTACCGCAGTAACATCGAGCAGCCCGTGTGGCTGCTTTTTTTTTGCCGCATCGGCCAGCGATCACCGGCACGCCGTCGGCGCAGCCTGGGTGGCAGGCGCCTGCCGCCTCAGGCCAGCGCCGCCCGGTTGCGTTCTTGAAGTGATCGATGTCGAGCATGCCGATGGCCAGCATGGTGTGCTGGCGCCCTGCGCGCGCCCATTCGGTTGCCAGGATCTGGTCGAAGCGGCGGCGGTTGGGGATGCCGGTGAGGACGTCGGTCATCGACATCAGGGCCAGGCTGTCGTTGGCCAGCGGGAGTTCGGCCGTGCGCTGGGCCACCCGCGCTTCGAGGCGCTGTTCCGACAGTTTCAGTCCCGTGATCAGGTCGTTCTGGGCGGCCGGTGCCGCCGCCTGCGCCTGTTCCTTCTCGCCCCGCATGATGTGCATGCGGTCGGCCAGCGCCAAGGCCTGCAGCAGCATCTCGCAGGCGGAGCCGATCTGGGCGCCGAAGTTGGTGACCAGGTTGTGCGGCAAAAACGCCAGCGCCGCCAGCGCGCTGCCCATATTGGCCACGAACAGCACGCAAAACGCGGCGCTGAAATAATACGCGCCGCGCTGGCGGCGCCGTACGCACACCAGCGCGATCACCAGGGTCAGTGGTGACGTCACGCTCCACATCGCGGACATGGCGCCGGCCACCTGCTGGTACAAGAACACCAGCAGCACCGGCGACGCCACGAACCATGCCAGCATCGCCAGCAGCAGCTTGTCGAGCCAGGGCACCGGGGTGCGGGTACCGATTATCTCGCGCATGAAGACGGTGAGGGTGGCGTGCGACAGCGAGAACAGGATCGCGGTCGACAGGTTGGGCCAGCGTCCGTTCACCCCGGGCCACAGCCATTCGTGGGCCAGGCCGTTCTGGCTGGCCAGTCCCATCGCGGTGACGGCCACGAAGACCACGTACATCAGGTACAGCCGGTCGCGCAGCATGGCAAACAGCACCAGGTTGAAAAGGAACATGGCGACTACCGCGCCAAAGAACAGGCCCTGCGCCAGGTAGTCACGCTGTTGATGGACGGCGAGCGCCACCGGTTCCCACAGGCGCACCGGTATCAGCTTGGCGCCTTCGGAGGCCACGCGCAGATAATAGGTGTGCTGCGAGCCAGCGGGCAAATCGAGCGCGTAGATGTAATAGCGGTTGGGGTAGTCGCGCGAGGCATATGGCAACGCGCTGCCGGTGTGGTGCGCGCGGTAGCTGCCGTTGTCGCCGGGCGCGTAAAACCGGATGTCGCTCAGGCGCGCATTGCTGATCTCGAGCAGCCGGCGCACCGGCGTGGCGCCGGGGTTGCGCAGCGGGAGGCGGCGGATATACAAGGATGGCATTCCTGGTCGATGATCGCCATCGTAACGCATACGCTATAATATTTTCCATAAAATCAACTAAAGAGACCGACGTGCAGCCAGACTTCACCTTCGCACAATTCCAGACCATGACGCCGCTCGACGCCGGCAATATCTGGGCCTACCTGCTGGACCACTACGCCGACCGCATCACCGTCAAGCGCCGCAAGCCGGCATTGGAAAACCTCGAACGCATCTTCAACGCCACCTTCAAGCTGGCCAACGATGTCGGCTTTCGCGCCATGAACCTGCGCGACCTGTGCCAGGAAACCGGCTTGTCGATGGGCGGCTTGTACGGCTACATCAGCACCAAGGACCAGCTGGCGGAAATGATCGGCGACGTGGTGCGCCATGCCACCCGCGAGGTGCCGCTGCTGTTCGACACCATCGCCGATCCGCTCGACCGCCTGGAGGCGCTGATACGCTCGTCGATCTACATTTCCGAGATCTTGCAGCCGTGGTTTTATTTCGTGTACATGGATTCGCGCGTGCTGGCGCCGGAGCTGCGCCACGCTGCCAAGAATTCGGAGTTGTACGTGCAGTCGCTGTTCGCCGACGTCATCGTGCGCCTGCCGTCACGCCCGCCGGGCAGCGCCGATTTACTGGCGTCGCACCTGATGGCGACGTTCCAGGACTGGTACGTGAAACGCTGGAAGTACCGGGCAGCCGACGTGACGCCCGACCAGTTCGCCAGCAGCGCGGTACGGATGATGCGGGGCTACCTGGCGGCATAAAACGCTGTCATCGAGACATGATTGGCGTCCGGATAAGCTGTGCATGGCGCGCCACACTGACTGCGAAAGCCATTGACGGCACTACTTGGCCCGATGGATATTGCGATAGGGAATTTCTCTCCAATAGTCACTCACGTAATTGAGCTGACTATCACTATTTGCATAATCGGGAAGTACGATGTTCAGGAATTTACGCATTAAATGGAAGCTGGCCGCGCTGGTCGCGATCATGCTGGTCGCTTTATTGGTGGTGGGCACAGCCGGCTATCGGGGCATCGCTACCGTGGGCGATTCGGTCGATGAAATCGGCGTGGTGCGCCTGCCGTCGATCCAGGGACTGCTTGGCATCAGCGAAGGCCAGACCGCCGTGGCGGCCGCCACCCTGTACGCCGCCATCTACGAGAACAACTACCAGGCCCACGACAAGTTCACCGAAGTGCAGGCGCTGCGCCAGCGCGCGTGGGACAATATCGACCGTGGCTGGAAGCTGTACGAACCGCTGCCGCAAACACCGGAAGAAACCGTGCTATGGAAGCAGTTCAGCGCCGAATGGACCGCCTGGAAAGCTGCCGACGACCGGATCGGCACCGTGGTCGGCAGCCTGGCCGCCAATCGCGACGAGGCCGCACAGAAAGAGCTGTTCGCCAGCTTCTACCAGCAGTACAACGCCTCGCGCCCGCTGTTTCAAAAAGCGGAAGCAACGCTGCTCAAGATCGTGCACTACAATGAGGGCATTGCCAGCACCAGCGTTGAACAGGGACGGGCGGCGGTGGTCAAGGCCGAACGGGCGATGGTGATTGCCGCCCTGGTCGCGGCGCTGGTGGCGATCGGCTGCGCGGCCTATATCACGCAGACCATCACGCGGCCGATCGACGTGGCGGTGGGCGTGGCGCAAACCGTGGCCTCCGGCGATCTGACCAGCCGCATCGACGTCACCACCACCGAGGAAACCGGCCAGCTGTTGCGGGCCTTGAAGGACATGAACGCGAGCCTGATCCAGATCGTCGGCCAGGTGCGCATCGGCACCGACACCATTGCCACGGCCTCGGCGCAAATTGCCAGCGGCAACCTGGACCTGTCCTCGCGCACCGAGGAACAAGCCAGCTCGCTGGAGGAAACCGCATCGTCGATGGAAGAACTGACTTCCACCGTCCGCCAGAATGCCGACAATGCGCGCCAGGCCAATGTACTGGCGGCATCGGCGTCCAGCGTGGCCGTGCGCGGCGGCGGCGTCGTGGCGCGCGTGGTGGAAACCATGGATGCGATCAACGCGTCGTCGGCGCGGGTGGTGGACATCATTTCCGTCATCGACGGCATTGCCTTCCAGACCAATATCCTGGCGCTGAATGCGGCGGTGGAAGCGGCACGCGCCGGTGAACAGGGGCGCGGCTTTGCGGTGGTCGCGGGCGAAGTACGGACGCTGGCGCATCGCTCGGCGGCGGCCGCCAAGGAAATCAAGACGCTGATTGGCGATTCGGTGGAGAAGGTGGGCGAGGGTGGCAAGCTGGTGGCCGAAGCGGGACAGACCATGAGCGACATCGTGGAGAGCGTCCAGCGCGTGACCGATATCATGGGCGAAATCACCATGGCCACCCAGGAGCAAAGCACCGGCATCGACCAGATCAACATGGCGGTGAGCCAGATGGACACGGTCACCCAGCAAAACGCGGCGCTGGTGGAAGAGGCGGCGGCCGCCGCCGCCTCGCTGGAAAACCAGGCAGCGCGCCTGGCCCAGGTGGTGAGCGTGTTCCGCCTGTAAGGAGTGTAATTGTTATGGCGCGGCGCAGTTGCTGGCCGCTGCTTGTCCTTTGAAGCGGGCATCCATCCATGCCGGCAGCCGCCCGGCCGCTTCCGCCACCACGGTCAAGTGGTCGAGCGCCGGGAACTCGTTGTACTCCACCGCAGCACCGGCCCTGCACAGCGCGCTGCGTTCGCGCTTGGTCAGCGCGACCGGCGTGGTGGTGTCGAGCGTGCCCTGGAAGATCGCAAACGGCATCGCGCCTCGTGGCGTGAAGTTATCGACCGCGGTCATCGCATTCCACCAACTGGACCCAGGTACCAGTGCGTTGGCCACGTAGGCATCCTTGACGCCGGCCGCCGCATCCCAGATATCGAAGCAGCCGTTGCTGAGCGCCGGCAGTTGCTCCATGCCCTGCTGCGTGAGGAAGTCGCGATATTTGAGGTCCGGCGCAAAGGCCTGGATACCGGGCAGGGTGGAGATTACGTAGCCGGCGTTGGTGGGCGTGGTCATCGAGTTTAGTGTCAGTTCGCGGATGCGCACGGCCGGCGCGATCAGTGCGGCGCCCAGTCCAGAAAATTCCGGCGCGTAGCTTGCGCCGATATTTTCTGCCCACATGGTGGTCTGGCCGCCCTGCGACCAGCCGTACATCACGTAGCGCGCCGACGCTTTCGCATCGGGAAATTTTTGCGCCACGCGCAGCATGTCGAGCGACGCACGCGCATTCGGCTGGCCCGCCATGTAAAAGGCGGGGCCGGGCAAACCCAGGCCCGGGTAGTCGCTCATCACCACCACCCGGCCGGCGGCCAGTAGCGCGCCGATGGCCGGCACCCGGTCATGGCTGTTTTCCACCGTGCTGCGGCGCGATGGCGCGCAGGCGTCGCCGAGGCCCGCCGTCTCGTGGTTCCACAGCACCACGTCGCGTGGCGCGGTGGCGGTGGCTGCCGGGTAGTAAATTTCTCCCGATACGTAAGCCAGCCTGCCAGGCTGGATCTCGGACACGTACACCACGTTCCAGCCGATGGCGCCATTGGGTGCATCGCTGCGTTTTTGCGCCTGCAAAACATCGCCCGGCTTGGCGCCGGCGGGTGGCGGCGCCGCAACGCTCCAGAAATCGGTGCCGATCGCCACTTCCTTGAACGGCGCCAGCGTGGCCGCCTGGACTTCGCCGCCACCGCTGTTGCCGCAGCCGGTCAGTGCGAACGCGGTCGCGCCCGCGCAAAGCAGCGCCGCCAGCGCCTGCGTGATTGTTTTCATTGCTAGTCTCCGTATCGATTTTATGGTGTGTATCAGGTTGCCTGATACAATCGAATCATACTGTTTGCATTGCGATAACGGCCCTTCCGCAAATGCGGAGGTGGCGCACGGGAGCTACGCCATGGCGCTGAAACATCACCGGGTGGAAGATCTGGAAAACGGCTGGACCCGGGGTACGGCTATCATCGACAGCGTGCCGCCGTTGCAGCGGGCGCTCGGCTCCTGTTTGCTGCGCATCGGCCAACTGGCGCGGCAACTGCCGCCTGCCGGCTTTCTGCGCGCTTGCATGATGGCGCTGCGCGGACAGGTGGCGTTCGATGCCGCGTGGTGGGGCGAGATGACTGGCGCCGATGCAGGCAGCCCGCCGCGCAACCTGCTGCACGCGAGCATAGGTTTGTGTCCCACGTTTGCACAGGAATGGAACCGCGAGCTGGCCCCGCTCGATACCTTCGCGCAGAGCACCATGGCCAACCTGGGTACGGTGTTTCGTGCCAGCGGCGGTTATCGCGGTCCGCCCGGTGCGGTGGCCGCGTTCATCGACCGCCACCGGCTGCACACCATCATGACGATGACGGTGGCGTTGGAACCTGGCGGCCCGTTGTTCTTCATCTGCCTGTATCGCTTCGATCCGCAGGCGGGGTTTACCGACGACGAAAGCGGATTTTTTGCCGATTACACGCGCCACGTGGCGCAGGCGTGGCAGCACCGGCTGGGCGCGGGATCGTCTTCATCCTCATCGCCGCTGTCGCCGCGCGAACGTGCGGTGGCGCTGCTGTATGCGCAAGGCCATACCAACAAGGAAGTCGCCCGCTTGCTCGGACTGTCGCCGGCCACCGTGCGCACGTATCTGCGCGACGCTTACCAGCTGCTGGGAGTGTCGAACAAGATCGAACTGCTGGCGGCGCTGGGCCGCCAGCAGCGCGCTTATTGAGCCGGCGGCGGTGGGGCTGGTGTACCGGTAGGCACCGGCACGATATTTTCAGCGCCCGGCGGCTGGCTGTCGAGGTCCAGCGACACCCGCGCCGCATCTCCGGTGAACTCGTCGTACAGCCACTCGCCGCCCACCTGTGTCAGGCCCACCGGCACCTGCCGGTCGCGGGCCGGGCGGTCTTTCATTGCCACCTTCATGTAGTCGAGCCAGATCGGCAGCGCCACGGTGGCGCCGAATTCCTTGTTGCCCAGCGACTTGGAGTCGTCGTAACCCATCCACGAGACCGCCACGATGCCGCCGCCGTAGCCGGCAAACCAGCCATCGACCGCGTCGGACGACGTGCCGGTCTTGCCGGCCATGTCGTGGCGGCCCAGGCGCGCCACGGCGCCGCCGGTACCGGTGCGGGTTACTTCGCGCAGCATGCTGTCGGTAACGTAGGCGTTGCGCGGATCGAGCACGCGTGCTTCGTCGGGCAAGGTGGTGCGCGGCTTGGCTTCGGCGATGATCTTGCCGTCGCCATCGACGATTTTCGCGATCAGGTAGGGCTCCACCGAGTAGCCGCCGTTGGCAAACACCGAGTAGGCGCCGGCCAGCTGCGCCGGCGTGACCGAGCCGGTACCGAGCGCCATGGTCAGGTTTTTCGGATGCTTGGCCAGGTCGAAGCCGAACTTGCCCAGGTAGTCATGCGCGTACGGTACCGTGAGCGCGCGCAGGATGCGTACCGTGACCACGTTCTTCGATTCGGCCAGTGCGTAGCGCATGGTGATCGGGCCTTCGTACTTGTTGTCGTCGTTGCGCGGGCTCCAGGGCTGGTTGCCGGTTTCGGCCGCCGTCAGTTCGAGCGGCTCGTCGTTGAGCAGCGTGGCCGGCGAAAAGCCTTTTTCCAGGGCCGCCGAATACACGAACGGCTTGATCGAGGAACCGGGCTGGCGCCACGCCTGCGTCACGTGATTGAACTTTTGCAGGTTGTAGTCGAAGCCGCCCACCATGGCGTGGTAGCCGCCGTTGACCGCGTCCATCGACACGAAAGCCGCCGCCACCTGCGGCACCTGCGCAATCGCCCAGCCCTTTTTGCCGTTGTCCATGATGCGAATCACGGCGCCGGGACGCACCCGCAGCGACTCTTTTGCCTTGTCGGTCAGCGCATTGGCGGCCAGGCGCAGGCCGTCGCCGGTGATGGTGATCTCGTCGCCGGCTTCGTTCTGCACCGTGACCGACTTGGTGCTGGCGGCCAGCACTACTGCCGCGATCAGGCGGTCGCTGGTCGGACGGCGTTGCAGTGCTTCCTCGATGGCGTCGTCGCGTTCCTCGGCGTCGGTGGGCAGCGTAATATAGGTTTCGGGGCCGCGATAGCCGTGGCGCTGGTCGTAGTTGATGACGTTGCGGCGCATCGATTCGTAGGCGGCGTTCTGGTCGTCCTTGAGAATGGTGGTGTACACGCTGATGCCGCGCGTATAAGACTCTTCCTTGAACTGCGCATACACGGCCTGGCGCGCCAGTTCGGCCACGTATTCGGCGTGGACGTCGAATTGCTGGCCCTTGGCGCTGATGTGGATAGGCTGCTTCAGCGCCGCGTCGTATTGCTCGGCGGTGATGTAGTTCAGGTCGCGCATCGACCGAAGTACCAGGTACTGGCGCTGCTTGGCGCGCTTGAGATTGGTGATCGGATTGTGGCGTGCCGGGTTTTGCGGCAGGCCGGCCAGCATCGCCATTTCGGCGATGTTCAATTCCTTGAGCGACTTGCCGAAGTAGGTTTGCGCGGCGCTGCCGAAACCGAACGAGCGCTGGCCCAGGTAGATCTGGTTCATGTACAGCTCGAGGATCTCGTCCTTGGACAGGGCGTTTTCGATCTTCAGCGACAGCATCACTTCATTGAGCTTGCGGCCGATGACCTTTTCGCGCGTGAGGAAGAAATTGCGCGCCACCTGCATGGTGATGGTGGAACCGCCCTGGCGGAACGAGCCGCCCAGGTTGGCCTTGACGGCCCCCAGCGCGCGCAGCCAGTCGACGCCGTTGTGCTCATAGAAGCGCTTGTCCTCGATCGACAGCACCGCTTTTTTCATCATGTCCGGAATATCCTTGATGGCGATGAAGTCGCGGTGTTCCTCGCCGAATTCGCCGATCAGGGCGTTGTCGGCGGTGTACACGCGCAGCGGAATCTTGGGCTTGTAGTCGGAGATCTTTTCCAGCGTGGGCAAATTGGGGGCGATGGCCAGGAACATATAGGCCGCCAGCCCGGCAGCGCCCACCACGCCGGTCACGCCGGCCACGATGGCGCCACGGATGGCGTTGCGGCGATTGAGCCACCCGGGCAGTTTGTTGGTTGTAGCAGTCAAAGCGTGGTTCTCGCTATCAATACGTTGCGCAGATTATAGACCAACGATATTTGCGCCAGCTTAAGGCGCCTAACGAAACGTCGCTGGCTGCGTGGCGGTACCAAAGGTCTCGCCGCAAGCCCCGCTTGCCGTAGTGGCAATGAACGTGGCTTTCATGTCGAATTTTAGGCGGGCGGTACGGTTGCCCTCTATCATCAAAGTGAAATTTGTCGTACCGTAGGGGATGTGGCAAATCTTGCTATATTACAAGTGACAATTTCGGGGAACTCATGGCGGAACCGCAGCATACGCTCGATTGCGATGTCCTGATCGTGGGAGGCGGCATCAATGGCGCGGGGATCGCGCGCGATGCGGCCGGACGCGGGCTGTCGGTCGTCCTGTGCGAAAAGGACGACCTGGCGGCGCACACGTCGTCGGCCTCGACCAAGCTGATCCACGGCGGCCTGCGCTATCTTGAATACTACGAATTCAACCTGGTGCGCAAGGCGCTGATCGAGCGCGAGGTGCTGCTGCGCGCTGCGCCGCATATCATGTGGCCGCTGCGCTTCGTCATGCCGCACTCGAAAGGCCAGCGCCCGGCGCTGCTGATCCGCGCCGGCCTGTGGCTGTACGACACCCTGGCCCGGCGCGAGCTGCTGCCGCGTTCCGCCGCGATCGACCTGCGCTGCCACTCGGCCGGCAAGCCGCTCAAGCCCGAGTTCCGCTGCGGCTTTGCGTACTCCGACGGCTGGGTGGACGACGCCCGCCTGGTGGTGCTCAACGCCATGGACGCCTGCGAGAAGGGCGCCACCATCCTCACCCAGGCGCGCGTGGACACGCTCACCCGCAAGGGCGCCGGCTGGGAAGCGATCATCGACAAGCCCACCTGCGGCGGCATCCGCGTCAATGCCCGTTACGTGGTCAACGCTGCCGGGCCGTGGACGGCGCAGATGCTGCACGTGGCCACGCCGAAGGAGGGCGCTGGCCACCTGCGCCTGGTCAAGGGCAGCCATATCGTGGTCAGGCGCATGTTCGACCACGACAACGCCTACATCTTCCAGAACCGCGATGGCCGCATCGTGTTCGCGATTCCGTACGAACGCGACTTCACGCTGATCGGTACCACCGACATCGACTACCAGGGCAACGCCGACAACGTCGCCATCGACGCCAACGAGATCGCTTACCTGTGCCAGCTGGCCAGCGAATACTTCGTCAACCCCGTCACGCCAGCCGACGTGGTCTGGACCTATTCCGGCGTGCGCCCGCTGCTCGACGACGGCGCCGACGCCAAGGCCGTCACCCGCGACTACCGGCTCGAAGTCGATAGCGACGGGCCGCCGATTTTGAGTATTTTCGGTGGCAAGATCACCACCTACCGCAAGCTGGCGGAAGACGCGGTGGAGCTGATCGCCAAGGCGCTCGGCAACCGCCACGGCAACTGGACTGCCAACGCCTGCCTGCCCGGCGGCGACCTGTTCGGCGCCGAGCCGCAGAACAAATCGGTGCTCGGCTTCGACGAGTGGGTGCGCAAGGTGCAGAACCATTATGCCTGGCTGCCCCCGCTGCTGGTGGTGCGGTTCGCGCGCGCCTACGGCACCCGCATCCACACGCTGCTGCGCGAACGCGCGACCATCGCCGACATGGGCGAGGAAATCGCCCCGGGCCTGTACGAGGTGGAAGTGGAGTACCTGCGCAAGTACGAATGGGCGCGCACCGCGCACGACATCCTGTGGCGCCGCTCCAAGCTGGGATTGCACCTGCCGCCCGAGGCGGCAGCGACCTTGCAGGACTGGCTCACCGCCCATCCGATGCAGTTCAGATAAAAAAACGGCGCCCGAGGGCGCCGCTTTCGTCAGAGCGTGCAGAGCTTACTTCACGCCGTGCATCAGCTTCTGAATCAGTGGGGCAACCAGGAACAGCAGCACGCCGCCGGCCATCAGCGAATAGAAGCCAAACGTATAGCCCGACAGCGCCGAGGTGATCGACATGCCTTCGGTGCCGCTGACGTGCGAAGCGAAGATGCCCGACAGGTTGTTGCCGATACCGGTGGACAGGAACCAGCCGCCCATGCCCAGGCCCACCAGGCGGGTCGGCGCCAGCTTGGTCACCATCGACAGGCCGATCGGCGACAGGCACAGCTCACCGATCGATTGCAGCACGTAGACCATGAACAGGGTCCAGAACGGGATCTTGTTGTCGATATTGACCAGCATCGACAGCGCATACATCAGCAGGCCGAAGGCGAGGCCGTTGAACAGCAGGCCCAGGCCGAATTTGCGCGGGATCGACGGGTTGGCGCGACCGAGCTTGACCCAGATGAGCGCGATCAGCGGTGCGAAGGTGATGATGGCCAGCGAGTTCACGGTCTGGAACCACGCGACCGGGAAGGTCCAGTTGAACATCTCGCGATCGACGATCTTATCGGCCAGGAACGTAAACGAGCTGCCGGCCTGTTCGAAGAACATCCAGAACATGATATTGAAGAAGAAGATCACCAGCATGGCGATGGCCTTGTCGCGGGCGACCTTGCCGTTCTTGATGCCTTCGACGATCAGCATGACCGACAGCAGGATGAACAGGATGGTCAGCACGACTTGCAGCTTCTCGGCGCCGGCGGCCAGCAGGAAGTACACGACCGGGATCACGCACAGCGAGCCGACGATCACGTACAGCAAACGCTTGGGGTCGGCGTGCTGCGCGTCCGGTGCGCCGATGCCCAGCAGGCGCGCGCGGCCGATGAAGAACCACACCAGCGAGATCAGCATGCCCACGCCGGCCGACATGAACACCACTTTATAGGCGGGCATGCCATCGGTGCCGAACACCTTGGCGGCGAGCCACTCGGTGAGCACTGGCGCTACCATGGCGCCGGCATTGATGCCCATGTAGAAAATGGTGAAGCCCGAATCGCGGCGCGGGTCGCCGGTGGTATAGAGCTTGCCGACCATGGTCGAGATGTTCGGCTTGAACATGCCGTTACCGACGATGATGGTGGCCAGGCCGAACTTGAAGACTTCTTCGTTCGGTACGGCGATCATGAACAGGCCTGCCGCCATGAAGGCGGCGCCGACGAGGATCGAGCGCTGGTAGCCGAGCACGCGGTCGGCCACGTAGCCGCCGAACAGCGCGGCAGCATAAACCAGCGCGAGATACGAACCATAGACCAGGTTGGCGGCGGATTCACCGGAAGGGTCGCCGTTGTAGAACTGGGCGACGACATATAGCACCAGGGCCCAGCGAATGCCGTAGAACGCGAAGCGTTCCCAGAATTCGGTCATGAACAACATCCACAGGGGTGCGGGATGGCCCATGATCTGCTTGAACTCGGGGACGGCTGCTTCCGATTTATTGATGGTGGCACCGCTCATGCGGGGTCTCCTCTTCGATGATCTGTTGAAAAAGGTCTCGGGCTCCCTCGTGAGGAGCCAAATCGGGCGCCATTTTAATCTACAAATGGTTTAGAAAGTACTTTTTGCGCGCTGCGCCGCACCAAACTCCGCACGCATCGCGCCGACTTGTCGTATATTGGCAGGGCAGGCAATCCTGCGAGACACCGAATCTGCGCACCTGAATATAAGGATTTACGCAACATGGAACATGACGTTATCGATACCCTGATTTCGCCGGAAGGCCAGCTCGAAGTGCTGTCCAAGGCCGAAGTAAACAAACTGCTCGATACCAGCCAGGGCGGCCTGTATAACGTATTTCGCAATTGCGCGCTGGCCGTGCTCAATTGTGGCAGCACCATCGACGACGGCAAGGAACTGCTCGAGCGCTTCGAGTCGTTCTCGATCAGCATCGTGCAGCGCGAGCGCGGCATCAAGCTCGATATCAAGGGCGCGCCGGCTTCCGCTTTCGTGGACGGCAAAATGATCAAGGGCATCCACGAGCAGCTGTTCGCGGTACTGCGCGATATCGTCTTCGTCAGCAACGAAGTGACCAATTCCGACAAGTTCGACATGGCCCGCACCGAGGATGTCACGGACGCCGTGTTCCACATCCTGCGCAATGCCGGCGTGCTCAAACCCATGCTCAATCCGAACCTGGTGGTGTGCTGGGGCGGCCACTCGATCAACCGCGCCGAGTACAACTACTCGAAGGAAGTCGGTTATCAGATGGGCCTGCGCGAGCTCGATATCTGCACCGGCTGCGGCCCGGGCGCCATGAAAGGCCCGATGAAGGGCGCCACCATCGGCCACGCCAAGCAGCGCCTGACCAACGGCCGCTACCTCGGCATTACCGAGCCGGGCATCATCGCCGCCGAATCGCCGAACCCGATCGTCAACCAGCTGGTGATCATGCCCGATATCGAAAAGCGCCTTGAAGCGTTCGTGCGCGCCGGCCACGGCATCGTGGTGTTCCCGGGCGGCGCCGGCACGGCTGAAGAGATCCTGTACATCCTGGGCATCCTGCTCCACCCGGACAACGCCGAGCTGCCGTTCCCGCTGATCTTCACCGGGCCGGAAACCTCGCGCGAGTATTTTGTACAGATCAATAACTTCATCCACGCCACGCTGGGACCGGAGGCGCAGGAGCGCTACAAGATCATCATCGACGACCCGGAAGCCGTGGCGCGCGAAATGCAGGCCGGGATCAAGGCGGTGCGCGAGTACCGCAAGACCCGCAGCGACGCCTATTACTTCAACTGGGGACTGAAGATCGACCGCGAATTCCAGAAGCCGTTCGCACCGACGCATGAAAACATGCGCAACCTCAGCCTGCACAAGGACCAGGAAGTGCACCTGCTGGCTGCGAATCTGCGCCGGGCGTTTTCGGGCGTGGTGGCCGGTAACGTCAAGAACGAAGGCATCCGCGCGATCGAGCAGCACGGTCACTTCGAAATCCACGGCGACAAGGCGATCATGGGCCCGATGGACGCTCTGCTCACGTCCTTCGTCGAGCAGAGCAGGATGAAATTGCCGGGCAAGGCCTATGAACCTTGCTACCGGGTGATCCAGTAATAATAGAGACGCTCAGGCGGGCCAGTCGCGTGGTCCGCGTCCTTCCATCTCGCGGTCAATGTAGAATGCCGCACTCACCAGCGCCAGGTGGGTGAACCCCTGCGGGAAGTTCCCCATCAATCGCGCCCGCTCGTCGAATTCTTCCGCATACAGCTGCAAGTGGTTGGCATACCGCAGCAGCTTTTCGAAGATGTGCCGCGCCTCGTCCATGCGGCCGGCGCGCGCCAGGCATTCCACGTACCAGAACGAACAGGCCGAGAACGCGCCTTCCTGGCCCGGCAGGCCGTCGTCGCGCTTGTATCGATAGACCATGCCGTCGTCGGTGAGGTGCTTGCCGATGGCGTCGAGCGTGGCCAGCCAGCGCGGGTCGGTGGCGCCCACGAAGCGCACCAGCGGCATCAGCAGCATCGACGCATCGAGGTCCTTGCGGCCGCGCTCCTCCACGAAGTGCCCCAGATCTTCATCCCAGAAATTTTTCCAGATGTCGTCGTGGATGGCGTTGCGCACCTTGATCCAGCGGGTGAAAGGCGCCGCCAGCGAACGCTTGCTGGCCAGCCGGATCGCGCGGTCCATCGCCACCCAGCACATCAGGCGCGAATGCAGGTGGTGGCGCGCCGGGCCGCGGATCTCCCAGATGCCGGCGTCCGGTTCTTTCCAGTGACGCGCCACGTAGTCGATCACGCGGCACACGCCCAGCCAGCGGTCGTGCGAGATCGCCTCGCCGTACTTGTTACTGAGGTAGATCGAGTCCATCAATTCGCCGTAGATGTCGAGCTGCAGCTGGGTGACGGCATCGTTGCCGATGCGGACCGGCGCAGCGCCCCCGTAGCCGGCCAGGTGGTCGAGCGACGTCTCGCCCGGCACCTTGCCGCCATCGAGCGCATACACCACTTTCAGTTCGCCGCCCCTGGAGGAGTGCATGGCACGGTCGCCGAGCCAGCGGTAGAAATCCTTGGCTTCCGTGTGGTAGCCGAGGCGCATCAGCGCATAGATCGAGAACGACGAATCGCGGATCCACGCGGCGCGGTAGTCCCAGTTGCGCACGCCGCCGGCAGCTTCCGGCAGCGAAAACGTGCCGGCCGCCGCAATCGAACCATGCCTGCGCGACGTCAGCAGTTTCAGTACCAGCGCCGAGCGTCCAACGGCATCGCGCCAGCGACCCTTGTAGGTCGAGCGCGCCGACCAGGCGCGCCAGCGGTCGATGGTCGCCTCGATCAGCCCGCCGATTTCGTCGGCGTCGATTACCGGCTCGCCCGGTTCGTCAAGCATCAGGGTCAGGCACTGTCCCGCCTTGAGCTTGATGCTGGCGTGAACTTCGCCGTCATCCTTCGTAAAATCGGCGCCGGACAGGCGCAGGGCAGGGCAGTCCGTGGCCGTGAACAGCGCTGTGCCACCCTTGATTTTCACGGATGGCACCATCCGGGCATAATCGTAGCGCGGCGCGCAGCGCACGTGGATGGTGACCGTGCCGCGTGTGACGACCATGCGGCGCACCAGCCGGGTGGGCGCTTCGTCCGTTTCCGACGTGTCGATCATCAGGTCGGTCAGTTCGGCGGAAGCGTCGCTGCCCATCCAGCGCGTGAGCAGCACATTGGTGTCGGGGATATACATCTGCACCACGCGGGGCGCGTCGATATCGGGCGCCAGTTCGAATACGCCGCCGTTGTCGGCGTCGAGAATGCCGGCAAAGATGCTGGGGCTGTCCAGGTTGGGCCAGCACAGGTAGTCGATGGCGCCGTCGCAAGCTACCAGGGCGATGGTCGCCAGGTTGCCGATCACGCCGTGATCGGCGATATCGCGTTCCTTGCGTTTCTTGTGCGGTCTGCCGGCAGCCATCAGCCGTTGTCCTCGAAGCCCGGGTACAGCGCCATGCCGCCGTCAACGAACAAGGTGCTGCCCACCACGTAGTCGGCCAGGTCCGAGGCCAGGAACAGCGCGGCGTTGGCGACGTCGTCGGGCTGGCCCACGCGGCCATACGGGATCAGCTTGAGCAGGTCGTCGGTGCCGCCGTCGGCAGTCACCTCGGCGTTGATCGGGGTCTTGATGGCGCCGGGGGCAATGGCGTTGATGCGGATGCGTTCGGGCGCCATTTCCTGCGCCATGGTTTCCATCAGCAGGTGCACGCCGCCCTTGGACGCCGCGTAGTTGACGTGGCCCGCCCACGGAATGCGCTGGTGGACGGAGCTCATGCAGATGATCTTGCCCAGTGCGCGCGAGGCCTTGCGCTGGCCCTGGCGGCGGAATGTGCGCACCGCTTCGCGCATGCACAGGAACTGGCCGGTCAGGTTGGTCTTCAATACGCCTTCCCACTGCTCGAGGGTCATGTCGGCGCTCGGCGCATCGTCCTGGCGGCCCGAGTTGGCCACCACGATGTCGATCGCGCCGAAGTGTTCGATGGCGGCGGCAAACAGCGCCTGCACATCGTCTTCTTCACCGACGTCGGCCTGGAAGGCGAACGCCTTGCCTCCTTCGGCGGTAATCGCTGCCACCACCTCGTCGGCCTGGTCCTGGTGCGAGTGGAAGTTGACGACCACGTTGGCGCCTGCCCTGGCAAAGGCCAGCGCGATGCCGCGCCCCAGGCCGGAGTTGGCGCCGGTGACGATGGCGGTTTGATCGTGTAGCGTGATGTGCATGTGCGTGCTCCTGGTTCAATGAACGGTGATCGTTTCATTGTAGGCAGCGCGCTGTCGGCGGGAAGGGCGCTTGCAGGGGCGAAGCAGCTCCAGCGCACACAATGCCGCAAAAAGCGCAGGCATAAAAAAACCGCTCCGGGGAGCGGTTTCGAGCAGAGTGCTACCGGCGGTTACTCTCCGCGCTTACTCTTCGCGGCGCAGGTGCGGGAACAGCAGCACGTCGCGGATGTTCGGCGAGTCGGTGATGATCATCATCAGGCGGTCGATACCGATGCCGCAACCGCCGGCCGGCGGCATGCCGTATTCCAATGCGCGGATGTAGTCGGCGTCGTAGTACATCGCCTCTTCATCGCCGGCGTCCTTGGCGGCCACTTGCGCCAGGAAGCGTGCCGACTGGTCTTCGGCGTCGTTCAGCTCCGAGAAGCCGTTGGCGATCTCGCGGCCGACCATGAACAGCTCGAAGCGTTCTGTGATGCCTTCGCGGGTGTCCGACGCGCGGGCCAGCGGCGATACCTCGACCGGGTAGTCGATGATGTACGTCGGTTCCCACAGCTGCGCTTCGGCGGTTTCTTCGAACAGCGCCAGTTGCAGCGCGCCCAGGCCGGCGGTGGCGAACGGTTTTACGCCGAACTTCAGCAGTTCGGTCTTGATGAATTGCGCGTCGTTCAGCTGCTCGGCGGTGTAGCCCGGTGCGTACTTGTTGATCGCTTCGACGATGGTCAGGCGGTGGAATGGCTTGGCCAGGTCGAGTTCGCGGCCGCCATAGGTGAGCGTGGCGGTGCCGTGGGCGTCGATGGCGGCCTGGCGGATGATCGCTTCGGTGAAGTCCATCAGCCACTGGTAGTCGGTGTAGGCCGCGTAGAATTCCATCATCGTGAATTCAGGGTTATGACGGATCGACACGCCTTCGTTGCGGAAGTTGCGATTGATCTCGAATACGCGGTCGAAGCCGCCCACCACCAGGCGTTTCAGGTACAGCTCGGGCGCGATACGCAGGAACATCTGCATGTCGAGCGCGTTGTGGTGGGTGGTGAATGGCTTGGCGGATGCGCCACCCGGAATGGTGTGCAGCATCGGCGTTTCCACTTCCATGAACTCGTTCTTTTCCATGAAGCGGCGCATCGACGAGATGGCGGCGGTACGCGCCTTGAAGGTGCGGCGCGTCTCTTCGTTCATGATCAGGTCCACGTAGCGCTGGCGGTACTTGGTTTCCTGGTCGGCCAGGCCGTGGAATTTGTCGGGCAGCGGACGCAGCGACTTGGTGATCAGGCGCAGTTCGGTGACCTTGATGGTCAGCTCGTCGGTCTTGGTCTTGAACAGGGTGCCGGTCACGCCCAGGATGTCGCCCAGGTCGTAGTGGTGCAGCGCGGCCATGGCGGCTTCGCCGGTCAGGTCGAGCGTGGCGTAGATCTGGATACGGCCATCGGCGTTCTTGCCGGACGAGTCCTGCAGGGTGGCGAAAGCGGCCTTCTTGCCGGCTTCGCGCTTGAGCATCATGCGGCCGGCCAGCACCACGGTGACCGGAGCGGCTTCGAGTTCCTCGCGGGTCTTCGCACCGAATTCGGCGTGCAGGTCGGCAGCCTTGTGTTGCGGTTTGAAGTCGTTGGGGAAGGCGACGCCCTGTTGGCGCAGGGCGGCCAGCTTGGCGCGGCGCTCGGCGATGATCTTGTTTTCGTCGGGCGCTGCTGCTTGGTCTTGAAGATCCGTAGTCATGGTCTGTTTCTTTGGTGGGGTGAAGATTATTAATTGGTGGCGTCGGCCAGCGTATAGGGCTCGGTCGCAAACAGCGCGTCCACATCGAGCTCGCTGAAGTCGCGGGCAATCGCGATCACGTTGTCGAACTGGGCGAACGCTGCGGCCGGCAGGGTGGTGGTGAGCACCACCGCGCGCATGCCGGCGCGGCGCGCCGCTTCCACGCCCAGCGGCGCGTCCTCGAACACGATGCTGTCGGCGGGCAGGCTGCCGACACGTTCGGCGGCCAGCAGGAACACGTCCGGGTTCGGTTTGCCGCGCTTGACATCGGCGGCGCCGGCGATGGCGTCGAACTGCTTGCGCAGATCCAGGCCGTCGAGCGTGAAGTCGATATTGGCCGGCGGTGCGGCCGTGGCCACGGCCAGCTTCACGCCAGCGGCCTTGGCGCGGGCGATGAACTGCTCGAAGCCGCCGGTGACGGCCAGGTGCGGCGCATACAGTTCGCGGTACAGCGACTCTTTTTCCACGTCGAGCGCAGCGGTTTCTTCGTTGGTGAGATGGCTGCCCAGGTAGGTGCGCATGATTTCATGGCCCTGGCGACCGGCTGTGTCGCGAAAAAACGCGTCCGGGTCGAGCGTGTGGCCACGCTTGCCGAAGAACGCCAGCCACGATTCGGTGTGGTAGGCCATGTTGTCCACGATGGTGCCGTCCATGTCGAAGATGAACGCGCGCTGCGATGTCGTCATTGTTTACACGCCTTGTTTGAGCGAAGCCGAGATGAAGTCGTCGATTTCACCGTCCAGCACTGCCTTGGTGTTACCGGTTTCGAAGTTGGTGCGCAAATCCTTGATGCGCGACTGGTCCAGCACATACGAACGGATCTGGTGGCCCCAGCCCACGTCGGTCTTGGAGTCTTCCAGTTTCTGCTGCTCGCTCATGCGCTTGCGCAGTTCCATTTCGTACAGCTTGGCCTTGAGCATTTCCATCGCTTCGGCCTTGTTGCGGTGCTGCGAACGGTCGTTCTGGCACTGCACCACGATGCCCGATGGCGCGTGGGTAAGACGAACCGCCGAATCGGTTTTATTGATGTGCTGACCACCGGCGCCGGACGCACGATAGGTATCGATGCGCAGGTCGGCCGGGTTGATCTCGATATCGATCGAGTCATCGACTTCCGGGTACACGAACAGCGACGTGAACGACGTGTGGCGGCCGTTGGCCGAGTCGAACGGCGACTTGCGCACCAGGCGGTGCACGCCGGTCTCGGTACGCAGGAAACCGTAGGCGTATTCGCCTTCGACCTTGATGGTGGCGGTCTTGATGCCGGCCACTTCGCCGTCGGATTGCTCCATCACTTCGACCTTGAAGCCCTTGCGGTCGCAATAGCGCACGTACTGCCGCAGCAGCATCGAGGCCCAGTCCTGGGCTTCGGTACCGCCGGCGCCGGCCTGGATGTCGATGAAGCAGTTGTTGGGATCCATCGGATTGTTGAACATGCGGCGGAATTCCATGCCCTCGATGACCACGCGCACGGATTCGGCATCGACGATCAGCGCCTCGAGCGTGTCGTCGTCGCCTTCTTCCTTGGCCATGGCGAACAGGTCGGCCATGTCCTTGAGGTCGGTGTCGGCCTTGGTCAGCGCGAACACGATGGCTTCCAGCGATTTTTTTTCCTTGCCGAGATCCTGCGCCTTTTTAGGGTCGTTCCAGATCGTCGGGTCTTCCATTTCTTCGTTTACTTGCTCGAGCTTCTCTGACTTTTTATCGAAGTCAAAGATACCTCCGAAGTTCGGCTTCACGCGACGTCAGGTCGGTGAGCAGGGCGGAGAGGGAGTTGATGCGTTCGGCTTCCATGTCTTCTTCTTCTCTAAGGGCGAAATCAAACCCCAGATTATACGCTATGAAAGCCCAACAATCTTCCCCGTCGCGCCAATCGGCCGGATCAGCCGCGCTTTAACTGCTTGATCACGCTTGCCACCTTGGCGGTGATCACATCGATCGCCGGACCGTTGGCGCCGTGCGGGAAAATCACGTCGGCGTTGCGCTTGGTCGGTTCGATGAACTGCTTGTGCATGGGGCGCACGGTGTCCATGTACTGGCCCACCACGCTCTCGACCGAGCGGCCCCGCTCCGTGATGTCGCGCTGCATGCGGCGGATGAAGCGCACGTCGGACGCGGTATCGACGTAGATCTTCAGCGACATCATGTCGCGCAGGTCGGCGTCATACAGGGCGAACAGGCCTTCGATCACGATCACCGGCGCCGGCTTGACGGGGATGGTGCGGGTGGAGCGGTTGTGCAGGGTGAAGTCGTACTCGGGCATCTCGATCGACTCGCCGCGGCGCAGGGCCTGGACGTGCTGCACCAGCAGCGGCCACTCGAAAGCGTTGGGGTGGTCGTAATTCTGGTCGGGGCGCAGTTCGGGCGCCAGGTGCGACTGGTCGCAGTAGTAATCGTCCTGCATCACCACCGAGACCATGTCGGAACCGAAGGCGGAGAGGACTTGCTGGGACACCGTGGACTTGCCACTGCCGCTACCGCCTGCGACACCAATAATAAACGGTTGGAATGGGATATTGTTCATACCCCGCATGATACCGGAACCGCGCCTTTCCCGACAGGGACCAATGGCGGCAGATTCATGCAAAAATGCGCAGGGTGGCTTAAAAACCAACCTTGCATTCAATTGTATATGCCTTGATTCGCGCCCGATCGCTGCGTATCATGCTGCCAACTTCCCTGATCTGATGACTTATGCCGCTGCTGCCGCCTTTCCCCCGTCTCCGACTGTTATCCACCATCCTGCTGGCCGGGGCAGGCAACCTGGCCGTCGCCGCCACTCCGGCTGCCACGCCGGCCGGCGCCCAGGCGACCGTGGCCCTGCTGGAGACCACCGACCTGCACGCCAATGTTCTCAGCTACGACTACTACAAGCTCAAGCCTGAGCCGGCGCTCGGGCTGGAGCGCACCGCCACCTTGATCAAGCAGGCGCGCGCGCAGTACCCGAACAACCTGCTGCTCGATAACGGCGACGCCCTGCAAGGCACGGCGCTGTCCGACTATCAGGCCAAGGTGGCGCCGGTGCAGTGCGGCCAGCTGCCGGCCATCTACAAGGCGATGGACTTGCTGGGCGTCGATGGCGCCGGCATCGGCAACCATGAATTCAACTACGGCCTGCCGTACCTGAACCAGGTCACCGGCAGCGCTTTCGATGTGGACGGGGTGCCGGCCGATGCGCCGCGCTGCGCGGGTCCCAAATTCCCGATCGTGCTGGCCAACGTGGTCAGCACCCGGTCGGGCAAGCCGCTGTTTGCGCCGTACAGCATCCTCACCCGGCAAATTGCCGCCACTGCCCCCGATGGCAAGCCGGTCACCGCCACCATCAAGGTGGGCATCATCGGCTTCGCTCCGCCCGAGATCCTGGCGTGGGACAAGCGCTGGCTCGATGGCAAGGTGACGGCCGAAGGCGTGCGCGAGACCGCGCAAAAATTCATTCCGATCATGCGCGCGCAAGGCGCGGACCTGATCGTGGCGTTGTCGCACGGCGGCATCGATGGCGCGCCGTACACGCCGGCCATGGAAAACGCCAATTACTACCTGGCGCAGGTGCCGGGCGTGGACGCCCTGCTGATCGGCCACTCGCACCTGCCGTTCCCGCTGGCGACCAGCACGGCCCCGCAATTCAACCTGCCGGGCGTGGACAAGGCCAGGGGCACCGTGCACGGCGTGCCGACCGTGATGGCCAGCCTGTGGGGCAAGCACCTGGGCGTGATCGCGCTGCACATGACCTACGACGGCCAGCGCTGGAATATCGATAAAACCCGCACCACGGTGGAAGCGCGCAGCACCCGCAACGCCGACGGCAGTTACGTGGAAGCCGATCCGGCCGTGGCGCAACTGGTGGCAGCCGAACACGAGGCCACCATCCGTTACGTGCAAACCCCGGTGGGCAATAGCGACTTCCGCATGTCGACGTACTTTGCCGATGTGGGGGATGTCAGCGCGGTGCAGTTGGTGAACCAGGCCCAGACCGATTACGTGCGCAATTACGTGCTGACCAATTTGCCGCAGTATGCCGCGCTGCCGGTGCTGTCGATGGCGTCGCCGTTCAAGACCGGCGCTGCGGGAGTCGGCGACTACACCGATGTCAAACCGGGCGCGCTGGCGCTCAACAACGCCGCCGACCTGTACGTGTATCCGAACGAGCTGCACGCGGTGAAGGTCGATGGCGCGGGCCTGAAAGCATGGCTGGAAAAATCGGCCGAGCGTTTCAACCGCATCGATCCGGTGACCACCGCGCCGCAGGAATTGATCAATACCGATGCGGCCGGTTATAACTTCGACATGCCCACCACGGCCGATGTCAGCTACCAGATCGACGTGACGCGCCCGGTCGGCCAGCGCATCGTGGCCTTGAGCTGGCAGGGCGCGCCGGTTACGCCGGGCCAGCAGTTCCTGGTCGCCACCAACAACTACCGCGCCAGCGGCGGCGGCAATTTCCCGGGCCTGGACGGCAGCCAGACCGTGGTGGCCGCGCCCGACAGCAGCCGCGATGTGCTGATCGCGTACATCCAGAAGACCAAAAACCTCACCCGCGCCGCCAACGGCGCCACCCGCAGCTGGCGCTTTGCGCCGGTGCAGGTGGCCGGCCCGGTGGTGTTCCATGCCGCGCCCGGCATGATCGCGCTGGCCGCAGAGGCAGGATTGACGGGCGTCACCGAGTTGCAGGCGGACGATGGCGGCGGCAAGGGCTTTGCGCTGTACGCGGTGGACCTGGCGCAGTAGTTGCCCGATAGCCGTGGGCAACGCATGGCGCACGGCATTGTGTGTTACTGTGTGCAACGGTCCTCGTTAACCGTCCCAGCAGCCCGCCTAGTTGACGACTGGAACTCAGGACCGTCTTCATGCGTCTTAACAATCCCAATCAAAACCACCTGTTGGCGGCGCTGCTCGACGCCGAGTTCGACCGGCTGTCGCCATACCTCGATCCGATCATGATGCGCCTGGGCGATGTGCTGTACGAGTCCGGCGCCGCCGTCAACCACGTCTATTTTCCCACATCGTCGATCGTCTCGCTGCACTACGTGCTGGAAAACGGCAGTTCGTCCGAGATCGCCGGCGTGGGCAACGAGGGCATGCTGGGTATTTCGCTGTTCATGGGCGGCAACACCACGCCGAGCCGCGCCGTGGTGCAGACCGCCGGCCATGGCTATCGCCTCAAATCCCACTTGCTGCTCGAGGAGTTCAACCGCGCCGGCCCGGTGATGCGCCTGCTGCTGCGCTACACCCAGGCGCTGCTCACGCAGATGTCGCAGACCGCCATCTGCAACCGCCACCACACGGTAGACCAGCAATTGTGCCGCTGGCTGCTGCTGACCCTCGACCGATTACCCACCAGTGAGCTCACCATGACCCAGGAACTGATCGCCAACATGCTGGGCGTGCGCCGCGAAGGCGTGACCGTGGCTGCCGGCCGTCTGCAGGCCAGGGGCTATATCAGCAACCGGCGCGGCCATATCTCGGTGCTCGATCGCCATGGCCTGGAGGGCGATGTGTGCGAATGCTACGAGGTGGTCAAAAAAGAATTTGCCCGCTTGATGTCCGACGTGCGCCAGCGCCAGGAGGTCAAATGAACGCCGGCCTGCCCGTGGCAAAACTGCTGCTCGAGGCCGATGCACTGCAAGCAGCCATCCATAACAGCGCCAATTTTTGCAGCATCGCCACCGATGTCAACGGCGTGATCCAGATCTTCAACGTCGGCGCCGAGCGCATGCTGGGCTACAGCGCGGCCGAGGTGCTCAACCACGTCACGCCCGCCGGCCTGGCCGATCCGCTGGAAGACGTCGAACGCGCTGCCGCCCTGAGCCTGGAAGCCGGCGTGGAAATCGCGCCCGGCTTCGAGGCGCTGGTGTTCAAGGCCTCGCGCGGCATCGAGGACAGCTACGACACCACCTTCATCCGCAAGGATGGCAGCCGGCTGCCGGTGAGCATGTCGGTCAGCGCGCTGCGCGACGCCGGCCAGAACATCATCGGGTACCTGTTGATGGGCACCGATAACACGGCCCGCAAGCAGGCCGAACGCGAACAGGCCTTGCTGGACCAGCGCCTGCGCGAGCAGCAGCTGGCGCTGCAGGACACCAACGTGGAGCTGGAGGCGGCGCGCGCGCTGGCCGAAAAGGCCAACCTGGCCAAGTCCGAATTTCTGTCGGCGATGAGTCACGAGCTGCGTACGCCGCTCAATGCGGTGCTCGGTTTCGCGCAGTTGCTGGCGTCGGACAAGCCGCCGCCGACCGTGTCGCAACAGCGCTCGCTCGACCAGATCCTCAAGGGTGGCTGGTATCTGCTCCAGCTGATCAACGAGATCCTCGATCTTGCCATGATCGAATCTGGCAAGGTGACGATGTCGCAGGAGTCCATGGGCCTGGCCGAGGTGCTCAAGGATTGCCAGTCGCTGATCGCGCCGCAGGCAGAAAAACGCGGCATCCGGCTGTTTTTTGCCGCCATGAGTGAGCCGTTTTACGTCCACGCCGACCGCACCCGGGTCAAGCAGGTGATGATCAACCTGCTGTCCAATGCCATCAAGTACAACCGCCGGGGCGGCATGGTGATCGTCGAATGCGCGCAGGCCGCCGGCGCCCGCGTGCGCGTGAGCGTGACCGACACCGGCGCCGGTCTCAATGCCGAGCAGGTCGAGCAGCTGTTCCAGCCGTTCAACCGCCTGGGCCAGGAACAAGGCGCAGAAGAGGGCACCGGCATCGGCCTGGTGGTGACCAGGCAGCTGACCGAATTGATGGGCGGCGAGATCGGCGTGTTCAGCGAAGTGGGCGTGGGCACCACGTTCTGGATCGAGCTCGCTGCCAGCGTCGAGCCGGTGCTGGAAATTCCTGCCTCCGACCTGCCCCCGGCGCTGGCCGATGGCGCCGGTGCGCCGTTGAAAACCCTGCTCTATATCGAAGACAATCCGGCCAATCTGAGCCTGGTGGAGCAGCTGGTACTGCGCCGCAGCGACCTCAAGCTGCTGACCGCCATTGACGGCTATGCCGGCATCGAACTGGCGCGCACCTACCAACCGGACGTGATCCTGATGGACATCAACCTGCCCGGCATCAGCGGCTTCGGGTGTTTGAAAATTTTGCAGGATGATGCCGCTACCGCGCATATCCCGGTGCTGGCGCTGTCGGCCAACGCCATGGCGCGCGACGTGGAAAAGGGCGTGGAAGCGGGCTTTTTCCAGTACCTCACCAAGCCGATCAACGTCACCCAGTTCATGTGCGCACTCGACGAAGCGCTGGCCTCTGCCGCCGTCCATGGCAGCCCGCACACCCCCACCGAGGAAACCGCATCATGATAGAACCATCCGACATCCGCGCCGCCCAGATCCTGATCGTGGACGACCAGGAGGCCAACGTCATGCTGCTCGAGCAGATGCTGGCCAACGCCGGCTACACCAACGTGCACAGCACCATGGACCCGTTCCAGGTCGCCGGCCTGCATCTCGCAAACCACTACGACCTGATCCTGCTCGACCTGCAAATGCCGGGCATGGACGGCTTTGCGGTATTGAAAGCGCTGCACGACATCGAGCCCGATGGCTATGTGCCGGTGCTGGTGGTCACGGCCCAGCCCAACCACAAGCTGCGTGCGCTGCAGGCAGGCGCCAAGGACTTCATCGGCAAGCCGTTCGACCTGCTCGAAGTGGAAACGCGGATCCAGAACATGCTCGAAGTGCGCCTGCTGCACCGCAAGCTGCGCCGCTACAACCAGCAGCTCGAATTCACGGTACTCGAGCGCACGGCGCAGCTGCGCGAGAGCGAAGCACGCTTCCAGCGCTTTGCCGAACTGTCCACCGACTGGTACTGGGAGCAGGACGCCGACGGCCAGCTGGTGAACTGCCACGGCCCGGTGGCCGACATGGTGGGGCTCTCCGGCGCCGCCACCGGCGGCTGGGACGTGGCCGAACGCGCGGAACTGGAAGCGAACATCGCCGAACGCAGACCGTTCCTCGACTTTATCTACAGCCGCACCGCCGAGAGCGGCGCCGTCCAGTACCTGCAGGTGAGCGGCGAACCGGTCTTCGACGAAGCGAGCCGCTTCATCGGCTACCGCGGCGTGGGCCGCGACGTCACCGCCATGGCCACCCATTTCACTTCGGGGTCAGTGCCGACATTTGGACACGAACTCGGCGTTCTCGATGCTTCTGATCGCACGGCTGACGGTCTTTGACGATACGCCGAAGAATGTCGCAATCTGCTGCATGGTGTAAGCAGTTGAAAAATATGCCCGCGCCATTGCTTCGTTGCGACGCGGATAAGCTGCCCTATATTCGGGAAGAGATAGCAGGGCGGCGCGTCGTTGGGCCTTGGTTACTGCCACCATGTTGTTGACCGCCCGATTGGCGCAGGCTTGGGCAACGAAATCGTCATTTCCCAGCAATAGTTGATGCCTGGTTTGCTCCAGCGGGCTGGCAACTCCTATCCCTGCAGGCACGAAGCGGCAATATAGTGTTGCAGCTTCGTTACGCTCGGCGGCAAAGTGCCCCAGAATGCCATCGGCGTCAAACCAGGGCGGTGCTGTCATGCTGCCGGTGAGATAACCGTGGCTGCTCCACGGCCACGCGTCAATTGATGTCACAGCCCCGGCGCGCAGCGGGTTGAGGATCACATAACGGATGAGTTCGAGCAGGTATGATTCGCGCTGCACGAGTATCGCCTTGTAACGGCCTTGAAAGACATGGCCCACCAGTGCGTGGCGGCGATTGAAATACTGCGAATAGTTACCGTTTAATACCCGCATACCCTGCGCCAGGTTGCCGTCGACGGTTTCCACGACCAGGTGGTAGTGGTTGGTCATCTGGCAAAAGCCCATCACGACGAAGTTGTAGCGCTGGCAGACCTGTTCCAGGATGGAAAGCCATACCCTGCGGTCCACGTCGTCGCGATAGATCGCTGCCCGCCGGTCTCCACGCGAGGTGACATGGTAGAGGGCTCCCGCGTACTGCACTCTTAATGGTCTGCTCATCATCCGAAGCTAACCCTTCCTTGACGACGCATGACTGTGCAAGATCAAAAAAGTTCAAAAATGTCCGAATGTCGGCACTGACCCCGAAGCTGTACACTAGCCGGTCTTTGATGGTTACCGGAGTGCAGCAATGAAAACAGTCACATTTGCGTCCGGCGTCGGCGTGCCGGCGTTGGGGCAGGGGACCTGGAATATGGGCGAGGATCGCGCGCGCAAGGCGGACGAGGTGCGGGCGTTGCAGCTGGGGCTGGACCTTGGCATGACCGTGATCGATACCGCCGAGATGTACGGCGAGGGTGGAGCCGAGGAAGTGGTCGGCGCGGCGCTGGCCGGGCGGCGCTCCGAGGCCTTCCTGGTCAGCAAGGTATATCCGCACAACGCCAGTTTCGACGGCGTGCGCGAGGCGTGCGAGCGCAGCCTGCGGCGCCTGCGCGTCGAGTCCATCGACCTGTACCTGCTGCACTGGCAGGGCCACCATCCGCTGGCCGAAACCTTCGACGGTTTCGAGGCGCTCAAGCAGGCCGGCAAGATCAGGGACTATGGCGTCAGCAATCTCGATCTGCCCAGCATGGAGGAAGCGGTTGGCTATGGCGCCCCGGCCACCGATCAGGTGCTCTACAACCTGCTCAAACGCGGCATCGAGTTCGACCTGCTGCCGTGGTGCCGCGCGCGCGGCATGCCGGTGATGGCCTATTCGCCGCTCGAGAGCAGCGGCCGCGAACAGGCCGCGTTGCTGGGCCACCCGGCCCTGCGCACGCTGGCCGATGCTCACAAGGCCACGCCTGCGCAGATCGCCCTGGCCTGGGTGCTGCACCAGGATGGCGTGCTCGCTATCGCCAAGGCGGTCGATCCTGTACACTTGCGCGCCAACCGCGCCGCCGCCGACATCGTGCTGACCAGCGATGACCTGGCCGCGCTGGACCGCGCGTTTCCGCCGCCGCGCCGGGCGCGTGCACTGGACATGAGATAACCAAGCAAAAACTGCCGATCACCACTATGTTCAAACGACTCAAGCAACTGCTCAACCCCACACCGCCGGCGCCGCAAGGCGACGAAATCCTGGTCAACGCCTACGCCACCGTGGCCCACCTGCCGCCGCGCGACTTCCCGCACGTGACGGGCGGCCTGCGCGGCCTGGCCGATCCCGAGCTGGCCAGGCACCTCAACGGTTTCATGCACCATGTCGCGGATGCCGGCCAGGGCAAGATGACGCGCACCCGCTACCACGTGATCCGCCACATCCAGCGCGTGCAGCAGCATGCCAGCCTGGCGCTGGCGCCGGCCGACATGCCGGCCATGCTGGCGTGGGCCCAGGACGCCAACGCCATCCTGTTCATGGCCGATGGCAGCGTGCTCGATCCGCAGGGCCGTGCGCTGCTCAAACCCGCTGCTGCCGATGGTGATGCGCAAGCGGCGCTGCCATACCCGCCAGCGGCTTGGCACCGCAAGGCCCGCACCGATGCGGTCCTGGGCCAGCGCCAGGTGACGGTGCCGGCCGACCTGCCGCCCGTGGTCTCCGAACCCGAGCTGCGCCTGCGCACGCCGGAAGATGTATTGCGCCGCATGCTGGCGCTGTTCGTCGTGGCGATCCGCGCCGAGTCGTTGACGGGCGAGCGCGCGATTGCGGTGGCCGACCTGCAGCAGCGCTTTCCACCGGCGTTTGCCGGTCTCACCGAACTGGAACGCGACTTCCTGGCCAAGGATGCGCCCACCGCGCAGGAAATCACCCAGTTCCTGTGGCGCTACGAGGCGATCCTGGTGCTGCAATGGGCGCTCGGTTTGCAGCAAGCGCTGCCGTTCCCCGACGCGATCTGCGATGTGGCGGCCATTTCCAGCACCGTCATCGAACGCGGCACCGAAGGCTTGCGCAAGCAGCCGGTGGTGCGCAGCGCTACCGAAGTACTCGACGCGTTGGACCTGCACTACCGCCTGCACTGGGCCTCGCGCCAGGCGCTGCTCAAGAAAACTGCGGTGCCCGCGGGCCTGAACGACAGCGTCCTGCAGGAGCGCCACCACGCGCTGAACTGGCTGGTGCGCTTCGAGGACCGCGAATGGGACGAGGTCGATACGCCGACCTGAGCCGCCTAAGTAAAACCCTTATGTACGCTACCGAACGGAATCAAATGTTTACTGAGAGTATATTTCACTGACCCCGGAGCAATCCTTGGGCTTAACTGAAGGAGCGAACATGAACAAGAAAATTATCCTCGGCGCAGTTTTGGCAGCATTCGTGGGCACGATGGGCAGCGCCATGGCGCAAGGTCGCGGCAACGACGACCATCGCGGCAAACCCGACAAGCACGACAACAGGGGTAACAACAAGTACAAGGACAAGCACGACGACCGTCGCGACTTCGATGGCGATCGCCGCAACGACCGCTACGATTATCGCCACGACAATCGCGGCGCGAACAACGGCGCCCATCGTGGCGCCGGTCCGCGCCACGACCTGTACAAGGGCCATCGCCTGCCGCCGCAGTACCGCAGCAAGCAGTACGTGGTGGACAACTGGCGCACCCATCGCCTGAGCGCACCACCGCGCGGCTACCACTGGGTGCAGACCGGCGCCGACTACGTGCTGGTGGGGATCGCCACCGGCGTGATTGCGACACTGATCCTGTCGAATTGATCTTGACGGTAGTAGCAATGACGGGCCGCAGCGATGCGGCCTTTTTTTTGTCCGCAGTTCAGCGTGGCGCACGGCCGATTGCCGCGTCGATCACTTCGCGCATGTGCTGTGCGTGCAGCCGCTCCTCTTCGGTCGCAGTACGGGCCGAACCAGGGGCCGACCGAGGGGCTGGCTCGCGGGCTTCGGCCAGCGCCTGTTCCAGGTAGGCGTCTTCCGTGCCGAACCACTGATCCGCAACCTCCGCACCCAGCAAGCGCTCGCGCAGCTGCCGGCGCTGAGCCTGCCAACTTGCCAGCCGGTGCAGGTCGGCATCGTCGCCAAAATTTTGTGCCGCCAACAGCGTGGCATGAGCGGCCAGATAGCGGTCGTACCGTGCGGCCAGCGCCTGCGCCTCGGCTGCGGCGCCACCGGGCAGCCTGCGGTGCAGGTGGTCGTCCAGTTGTTGCAGGCGCTGAGGATTGCGCCGGTCGTTCAAATACCGCTCCATCACCATCCGCAGCGCCTGGTCGGCAACCAGTCGCTGGTCGTCGGTCAGCGCCAGGTCAGGCGGAACCGCAGGCAGCAGGGCAAGCCCCGCGTGCGCAGTGGCCGGGATCGAAGACTGGTCTGCCGGCGGCGAATCGCCAGCCGCGCCGGCCGGCGCTGGCATCGGGCCGCCTGGCGTGCCGGCTGCGCCGATTGCCATCGCGTGATCGGCCGGCCGTGCAGCCGTTGCCGGCAATGGCAATCCCGGTGCGACCATGCCCGGCGCGATTGCCGCTGCCAGCACCGTGGCGGCGAGCCCCAGCGTGGCTGCCGCTACCATGGGCGCTGCCTGCATCAGTAGGACGGCCAGCCGTTGGTGAAGAACAGGTCGCTCATGAACAGCACCGGCGTGTAGTTGTTTTGGCTGTCGAGCGCATGGCGCGCCAGCACGCCATTGCTGATCGACTCGGCGCCCGGCGCGATGAAGCGGCCGCCACCGGCATCGAGCACGGTACCGCCGCCGTTGCGCATGTCGACGCCGTTCTTGTCGAGGTACGGTCCCGTGACGCTGGTCGAGCGGCCGTAGGCGATACGGTAGGTGCTGTTGGCGCCGTCGCAGCATTTGCCCTTGGAGACGAACAGGTAGTAATACGAGCCGTTGGCCACGATGAACGGGTTTTCGATGCCGATCGAGTCGGTTGCCAGCCGGGTCTTGGCACCAAACGGTTTCAGGGTGTTGGCATCGACCCGCGTGATGTAGATCCCGGTCCAGAAAGAGCCATAGCTGAGCCATGGCTGGCCGGCTTTATCGACGAAGAAGTTGGGATCGATGGCGTTGAAGTTGTCGCCGGGAGCCGATGTGATGACGGCGCCCTGGTCCACCCAGTTACCCTGGGCCATGCTCGATGCCGTGGCCAGCCCGATGGCCGACTTCTGGCTGCCGAAGTTCGACACCGCGTAGTACAGGATGGCTTTGCCATTCCACTCGTGCAGATCGGGCGCCCACACCTGCTTTTTATTGCCGTTGTACTGGCCCCACCACGACAGGCCGTTGCCGAAAATCGGCACGCCCTGGGTCCACGCGCGGCCGTTGGCCGAGTACTTGACGCCGACACCGTTGTCGCTGGTTTCCACGATCCACCAGGTGCTGGCGGCCTTGTACAGGTGCGGATCGTGGGTGACGATATCACCGGTCAAGGTCCAGGTGGCAGCAGCCGCGCCGGCCGAGGCGATGGCCAGGCAGCCGGCGGCCGCCCATTGTTTCAGGTGCTTCAGGGTTGTCATGAGGTCTCCATTTTTTATCGATGCCGTCGTTGCGGCAGTACCCCATGCTGTGCCCGGTTCGCTTGCGCGTCTAATCAAATTTTTAAGTGCAGCGATATCGTGATACGTATCGCTGCTACAAATATATATGTAGTCGAGCTACTGAAAAATCCAACAAAAGAGGGAAATATTTTCAACAACATGTGTAAATTTGATGTAGTTCTGCTACATTTTGTGCGGGAGACATGATTCCCAAACCATAACGACAAGGACACGATGATGACCCAGACGAGACTACGCAACATCGCGCGCATGCTGTGCGCCGCCGGCCTGCTCGGCGTTGCCATGGCGCCCGCGCACGCGGCCCTCAACCCCGCCGACACGTCGGTACAGATGTTCCGCTGGAAGTGGAACGACATTGCCAAAGAATGCACGAGCTTCCTCGGCCCGCAGGGCTTCGGCGCCGTGCAGGTGTCGCCGCCGACCGCTGCCGCCAGCCTGGGCACGTGGTGGGATGTGTACCAGCCGGTCAATTTCAATTCCCTCAAGAGCAATATGGGGACCGAGGCCGAGTTCAGGACCATGGTCAACACCTGTCATGCGGCCAAGGTACGCATCTACGTGGACGTGGTGGTGAACCACTTGGCCGCCGGCGCCGGCACGGCAACTGACGGCTCGACCTGGAATTCCAGCGCGCTGACGTACCCGTTCTTCAGTGCCAGCGATTTCCACCCGGCGTGCGACATCGGCGGCGGCGACTACGGCTACCCCGGCAACCGCAACAACGTGATGGTGTGCCGACTGAGCGGCCTGCCCGACCTGAAAACCGAGGGCAGCTACGTGCAAGGCCATGTGAAAACTTACCTGAACAAGCTGGTGGCGCTGGGCGTGGACGGCTTGCGGTTCGACGCGGCCAAGCACATGCAGCCGGCCGACATCCAGGCCATCATGAGCGGCGTCACTTCAACCACCACGTCCGGCGAGCCGCTGTGGGTGACGCAGGAGGTGATCCCTGACAGCAACGTGGTGCGTTCCACCTATTTTGCGGCCGGCACCCTCAACGAGTTCCAGTACTCGTATGCATTGAAGGCCATGTTCCGCAACGAGAACGGCGCCAGCCTGTCGCAGGTGCGCACCATCATGGGCACGCCAGGCAATTGGGGCGGCACCTGGGGTTTCATCCCGAGCGACAAGGCGACCGTGTTCGTCAACAACTGGGATACCGAACGCAACGGCAGCTCGCTGGTCGCCAGCAACTACGTTGCGGGCAGCATCAACGACACGCAAGGCACCAAGCGCTACGACCTGGCCAACATCTTCATGCTGGCGTGGCCGTATGGCGCGGCGCAACTGCATTCGGGGTTCCGCTTTACCAGTTACGACCAGGCGCCCCCGTCGGCCAGTCCGTTCGATGCCAACGGCAATCCCGTCATCAACCAGCAGTGGGATTTCATTCACCGCTGGAGCGATATCGCGAACATGGTGGCGTTCCGCGCGGTGACGCGCGGGCAGGGCGTCGATAACTTCACCACTGGCACCGCCAACCAGGTCGCGTTTGCGCGCGGCGCCAAGGGCTACGTCGCGATCAACAACGACAGCGCGCCGTGGAACGTCTCGCTGCAAACCCAGCTGCCAGCCGGCACCTACTGCAACGTGGTGCAGGGCCAGTTGAACGGCACGGCTTCTGCGTGCACGGGCGGCAGCGTCACGGTGGCAGCCAATGGCGTCATCAGCGTGAGCATTCCGGGCAATGGCGGATCGAGCGTGCCGGCGGTGGCCTTGCACGTCAACCAGAAAATTGCCGGCAGCGGCGGTGGCGGCGGCGGTGGCACCTGCACCTCGGTGCCGGTGACGTTTCGCGTGGCCAACGCCAACACCGCGTTCGGACAAAACCTGAACGTGGTGGGCAACCAGGCCGCACTGGGCAGCTGGACGCCGGGCGCCAGCACCCAGATGACGATCGAAGGCAGTGGCGCCAACGTGCCGTGGTCAAGCACGGTGCAACTGCCGCCGGCCACGGCGATCCAGTACAAGTTCGTCAAGGTAGGCGCGGCGGCCGTGTGGGAGAGTAACCAGGCAACCGCCAGCGGCAACCGCGAGGCAACCACGCCGGGATGCGGCGGTTCGCTCACGCTCGACGGCGGCAGCTTCAGGAATTAGAACCTGTCCCGGTACGGAGGAGGCGCGCAAGCAGTGCCTGATTCCCTGCCGGGAGGTTCTTAATGCAGGCTCGCCGGTACGGCTTTTTGCTGCTGTACCAGGATGAACGGGCTGACCACCGACGCCCACAGCTGGGCGTTCGATTCCAGCCAGCTTTGTGCCTGCTGGTCGCTGACCTTGGCCAGCAGGCCGGTCTCCATCCACCTGGCAATATTGTCTTTGTCGTCGTGCGAGATGCGCACGGCCACATCGACCAGGTCGAGCGAGTCGGCCACCCACACCACGTTGCCCTGGGCGAAGTGCTTGAGCAGCTCGGTCCATGGCAGGCGCGCGGTTTCGCGGTTGACCTTGTCGCGCAGTTCGGTATCTTTTTCTGGTTTGGTTTGCATATCAAATAACTTCTACTGTAGGTTGCGGAGTGCCGCGCCATGTTAACCGATAGACCGCGCCTTTGCGCACATTGCCCACCAGCGCAGGGCGGAAGCATGCCAGGTTGGTGCCGCCCGGGCGCCGCACGCTCGGGTACAGCACGCCCAGCGACCCGCCGTCGAGCAGGCGTTCGGCCAGCGTTTGCGAGTCGACATAGCTGTGCGGCGCCAGGCAGGCGGCGTAGCGCGGCTGGCCGCGCAGGTCGTGGAATGCCGCGGTGAAGTCGGCCAGCATGCACTGGTATTGCACGCTGTCGTCGAAGCGGCCGATTTCAGCGTATTCCACGGTCTTGTGGAAGATGACTTCGGCCAGTGCGGTGTCGGCGTCGAACGCGCAATACCAGGCGCCGCGGCGGCTGTCGTTGAAGCGGCTGCCCTGCGGATGGGCGTAGGTGTAGGCGGCGTTGATGATGCGGAAGTTTGGCACGCCGAACACCAGTTCATCGACGCTGATGCCGGACGCGCCGCCGTTTTGCGTACGCAGGCGGGCATTGGTGGCGTTATCGAGATCGAACAGGTCGCGCAGGTGGGCGTCGTCCTCGGCCAGCGGCGCCAGCACCGAGTCCTCGACATCGGCAAAACGCGAGGGCAGCAGACGGCAGGTGTCGAACTGGCGCAGCGCGGTCAGTGGTGGCACCAGGCTGACCGCCACTACAGGCCCCCGCGCCGGGCGTCGAGCAGCTGGCGCACGGTTTGCATGGCCAGCAGGCCGCCGCCGAGCATGTAGGCAAGCGGCGTGCGGCCTTCGAAAATCTGGTTGGTGTTGGGCAGGTTGACCCATTCGTCGGCGAGCTTGTCGCCGTACAGGATGTGCAGCGCCTTGTAAATGCCGAGCAGGTACGAGATGCGCGTGATGCAATCGACTTCCAATACCCGTTCCGGCTTCTTTTTCCAGTCGTACCAGGCGCTGTTGGACAGGCCGCCGAGCAGCTGGCGCGCATCCTCGTCGCGCACCTTCCAGGTGGCGGCCAACTTGAAAAATCCCTTGAGGGCGGACGTGGACAACCGCTCGCGCTCGGCCTTGGCGTTCAGATCGACCAGGACGGTGGGCTCGAAGCGGCTGCGGGGGTAGGCATAATTGAGCATAAATCCTCCGGTAATGGATTGTTTATACTCCGTTTTCGGATGAAATGCAATCTCACGCTGCTTCGGCGTGCTCCACCAGCAGCTGCACCTTGGTTACGCCGTTGAACTCGTTGGCATCGAGCCGGAACGCCACCCTGGCGCGGTCGCCGAGAGAATCGATGTGGCCGAACCAGATCGCATCGTAGCGGGCGCCGTTCTTTTCCAGCAGCAGTTTCAAATGGCGCTCCTTGAGGATGCGCTGGCTGACCACGCGGAATTCGTCGCAGAACACCGGCGGCGCGAAGCCCTGGCCCCACACCTGGCCGGCCATCAGGTCGATGAACGAGGTGGTGTAATAGGCGTCTTCCAGCGGGCCGTCGGTTTCGATCACGCGTTCCAGTTGCTGCTCGGTGAGCCAGGCGCGGCCCACTTCCTCGAAGGCGATCGAGAACGCCTCGAAGGCGTCGGCGCGCAGGGTCAGGCCGGCGGCCATGGCGTGGCCGCCGAACTTGTCGATCAGGCTCGGCGCCTTTTTATACACGAGGTCGAGCGCATCGCGCAGGTGGAAGCCGGGGATCGACCGGCCGGAGCCCTTGATCCAGCCGTCGCCGGCCGGCGCGAAGGTAATCGTCGGGCGGAAGAATTTTTCCTTCAAACGCGAGGCGACGATGCCGATCACGCCCTGGTGCCAGCTGTCGTCGAACACGCAGATGGTGCTGCTGTTGGCCGGCTCGAAGGTGTCCAGGTGCAGCAGCGCCGTGTCCTGCATGTCCGCTTCAATCTCGCGGCGTTTCAGGTTGATGTCGTTGAGTTGCTGGGCCAGGGCCCAGGCGCGGTCCTCGTCGTCGGTGACCAGGCATTCGATCCCGAGCGACATGTCTTCCAGGCGGCCGGCCGCGTTCAGGCGCGGGCCCAGCGCAAAACCGAGGTCGAATGGCGACGCCGTGCGCGGGTTGCGCCCGGCCACGCGGAACAGCGCAGCAACGCCCGCGTGCATCTGGCCTGCGCGCATGCGTTTGAGTCCCTGGGCGACCAGGATGCGGTTGTTGGGGTCGAGCCGCACCACGTCGGCCACCGTGCCCAGCGCCACCAGGTCGAGCAGCTCCTGCAGCTTCGGCTGGGTCCTGGTGTCGAACACGCCGCGCTGGCGCAATTCGGCGCGCAAGGCCAGCAGCACGTAGAACACCACGCCCACGCCGGCAATGTGTTTACTGGGGAAACCGCACTCGGGCTGGTTCGGGTTGACGATCACGCGCGCATCGGGCAGTGTGTCGGCCGGCAGGTGGTGGTCGGTGACCACCACCTCGATGCCACGGCGGTTGGCTTCGGCCACGCCGTCGATGCTGGCGATGCCGTTATCGACCGTGATGATGATGTCGGGCTGCTTTTCGCGCGCGGTCAATGCCACGATCTCGGGCGTGAGACCGTAGCCGTATTCGAAACGGTTGGGCACGATGTAATCGATGTTGGCGCCCATCTGGCGCAGGCCGCGCAGGGCCACGGCGCAGGCAGTGGCGCCGTCGCAGTCGTAGTCGGCCACGATCACCATGCGCTTGTTGGCGGCAATCGAATCGGCCAGGAACACGGCGGCGGCGCCGATATTCATCAGGCACGACGGCGGGATCATGGCCGCCAGCTCGCTCGACAGGTCCCTGGCGTCGGTCAGGCCGCGCGCCGCGTACAGGCGCGCCAGCACCGGGTGGATGCCTTCCTGGCGCAGCACTTCTGATTCACGGAACGGGATGGGGCGAATGGCAATACGGGTCATGTCAGGCTTGCTTCAATAAGTTCAGGTTCGGCTGGCGCCAGAATTTGCGCTGGGCCATTTTCGTGTTGGTCACCTCCAGCCAGCTTTCGCGGTGGCTCAGCATCAGGTGCACGCGGCCCACGCGCCCGTCCTTCAGCGCGGCCAGCAGCGGCGCGCACCAGTGCTGGTCGATACGCTGCAAGGCGGCGATCCACTCGGCCCACTCGCTGACCTGGCCCGGCGCGATCAGGTCGGCCACCACGGCCACGCTGTGGCCCGGGCGGGCGAGCAATCGTTCCACGCTGGCCTGGCGTAGTTCGGGCGCCGCCAGTGCGTGCAGCCACGACGGGCCGCCGCTGACCGCCAGCGCAGGCGCCGATGCAGGCGCAGGGTTCGAAGACCCACCCCAGCACCAGTAAGAATTCACCGCCGGCAGCCCGCGCGCTTCGCGCGCAGCGTTGACCGGGTGCTGGTGCCACAACATCTGGATTTCGTTTTGCAGGCGCCGGTAGTCGCGCGCGCGGTCGCCCTCGGGCAGCCAGTCGCCGAGGTTCTGGTTCACCACCGAGTCGGGCGAGGCGGTGGCCAGTTCGGCCCAGTCGTCGGCGCGCACGAACCACAGGCCCGGCGCGGCAAACAGCAGCGGCTTGCCCAGTTCCTCGAAGTACGGTCGGGCTGCATCGTACAGGGCGCGGGCGTCGGCTTCGTCCAGTTGCAGTGCGCGCGGGTCGGCCAGCGACGGATGGGTGCTCGACACCTGGATATGCGCCGGTTGCAGGATCAGCCAGTGGCCTGCGGCCGCTTGCGCCGACAGGCCGCAGCCGCGCATGCAGGCGCCGGCCAGCGGCGCGCCGGTGTGGAACGTGATGGGCGAAGGCACCAGGTCGAGGTTGCGCGCCAGCCAGGCTTCATGCGGCAACACCCGGCTGTGCTGGGTAAAACTGTGCAGCTGTTGCTGGCTGTGGCGGCCGAGCAGGGCGGCCAGGGCCGGGGCTTGCAGGGCGTGCAGCAGGTGCGGCGCCATTTCCGCCGGAGGCAGGGCGAAGGGCAGGGCGAGGGTGATATCGGTCATCCCGAGATTGTAGGCGATTGCGGCGCACGACGAGGGATTGTTTAAAAAGTCGCCGCACACCGCGCAAACTTGAATAATTGCACTGAAGAAAACTGTATTATTTCACGCACAAAACAATTACAAATAAAAAATTATAGTTATCTAAATCAAATCTTCGCTATAATCTCGACAACAAACATGAATGCAAGTCATCACCCAGTCCCGTGATGGCCCCGTAACACCCCATTACCGCCGCTGCACCACCCGAAATCACGTTTCGCTGCGCCGGCTCACTGTCGATAAAAAAACGAACTGAAGAAAGCGAACGCATGAGCTCGATCAATCTTGCTACCACTATTCACATTTGCGAAGATACCGAAGGTAGCTTCGAGATCCGTGACATCCTGGCCAGCGCCAGTTACACCCCCAATGCCGGCAACACGCTCAAGATCAACGCCGTGTCGGTGGTGCTGCCCGATGGTACGGTCACCAGCAAGGACAGCCCGCTGTTCGGCAAGATCGATGCGGATACCCTGTATGTTCGTCCGGGGCAGTGGGCCGCCAACTACAACGGCGAGTTCGTCACCTACGAGTTCGTGCTCGACCAGGGCACCAAGGGCAATACGATCACCCTGAACCTGCGCGTGATCGTCGATCCGGTCAACGACGCCCCGACCGGCGCCGACAAAATCTTCGACCTCGACAATGGCAGCCCGGTGACGCTCACCCAGGCCGATTTCGGCTTTGTGGATGCCGTCGAGCACGACGCGTTCCAGTCCGTGATCATCACCGCGTTGCCGCCGGCAGGCACCCTCAAGCTGAACGGCGTGGCCGTCGCCCTGAACACCGAGATTTCCGCCGCCGACATCCAGGCTGGCAAACTGGTTTTCGAGCCGAGCCAGAGCACGGCCGGCACCTTCGAAGTCGGCTTCAAGGTGCGCGATGCGGGCGGCCTGGTCGGCTGCGGCGCGGCCGATACCAGCGCCACCCCGAACTACCTCACCTTCAAGATTCCGCCAGCGCACCTGGGCGATCTGGTCTGGGAAGACGCTAACGGCAACGGCCTGCAAGATGCCGGCGAAGCGGGCTTGGCCGGCGTGGAAGTGCAACTGAAAGCGGCCAACGGCGACGTCGTGGCCACCACCACCACTGACGCCAGCGGCAACTACCACTTCGACGTGGCAGCCGGCACCTATTCGGTGACGGTCAAGGCCCCGGCCGGCTACGCCGCGACCGCGCCAGTGCAGGGCGCCGATGGCGCGCTCGACAGCGACATCGATGCCAGTGGCAACACCGGCTTGATCAACCTGGCCGCCAACACCACCAATAACAATGTCGATGCCGGCCTGTACCGTCCAGCCACGCTGGGCGACACCGTCTGGTATGACACCAACCGCAATGGTGTGCAGGATGGTGGCGAAGGTGGTGTGGCGGGCGTGCGCGTGACCCTGCTCGACGCCGCCGGCCAGCCGGCCGGCACGGCAGTCACCGACGCCGATGGCCACTACCAGTTCACCAACCTGAAACCGGGCGCCTACAGCGTCCAGTTCGACAAAGCCACGCTGCCGGCCAACTACCTGTTCACGGCCCAGGGCCAGGGCGCCGACCGCGCGCTCGACTCCGACGCCAACGTCGATACCGGCATCACCGCGCAAGTGCTGCTGGCCTCGGGCGACAGCGTGCAGCACCTGGACGCCGGCCTGGTGGCCCAGAAAGCCACCATCGGCGACCGCGTGTGGGAAGACAGCAATGCCAACGGCGTGCAGGATGCGGGCGAAACCGGCATCGTCGGCGCCACCGTGCAACTGAAGGACAGCAGCGGCAAGATCGTGCAGACCACCACTACCGGCATCGACGGCAACTACAGCTTCTCGGCCGACGCCGGCACCTACACGGTTGCCGTCACCGCGCCCAAGGGCTATGTATTCACCACCGCCAACGCGGGCAGCGATACCGCGCTCGACAGCAATGTCGGCAGCACCGGCCAGAGCGGCCAGATTACCGTGGCCAACGGCGAAACCAATAACACCATCGATGCCGGCCTGTATAAAACTGCCAGCGTGGGCGACCGCGTGTGGTTCGACAAGAACGGCAACGGCTTGCAGGACGGCGGCGAAGCCGGCATCTGTAACGTCAAGGTGACTTTGCTCGATGCCAATGGCAAGCAGGTCGGCGCGGCGGTCTGGACCGACGCTAACGGCAACTACCAGTTCACCAACCTCAAGCCTGGCACCTACAGCGTGCAGTTCGACAAATCGACGCTGCCAGAAGGCATGAGCTTTACCACCGCCCATGCCGGCAGTAACGACAAGGTCGATTCCGACGCCAGCGCCAACGGCCTGTCGCACAGCTTCACGCTGGTTTCCGGCGAAGTGAACAACAGCGTCGATGCCGGCGTGGTGGCAGCTGCCACCATCGGTGACCGCGTGTGGCTCGACAAGAACGGCAACGGCATCCAGGACAGCGGCGAAAGCGGCAAGTCGGGCGTGACCATGGAACTGCGCGACAGCACCGGTAAAGTGGTCAAAACCACCACCACCGACAGCAACGGCCACTACAAGTTCGTGGTGGAAGCCGGCACCTACAGCGTGGCCATGAAACTGCCGAACGGCTACGCCGTGACCAAGCAGAACGTCGCCGGCAACGATGCGCTCGACAGTGACGCCAGCGCCAGCGGCAACCTCGGCTCGGTCACCGTCGCCGCCGGCCAGAACGTTACCAACATCGATGCCGGCATTTACCAGACCGGCGCCATCGGCGACCGCGTGTGGCTCGACGCCAATGGCGACGGCATCCAGCAAAGCAACGAGAGCGGTGTGCGCGGCGTGAAAGTCACGTTGTTCGACGAAGCGGGCAAGGCGATCGCCACCGACGTCACCGACGCTTACGGCCTGTACCTGTTCAGCGACCTGGACCCGGGCAAGTATTCGGTCAAGTTCGATGCACCGGACGGCTACCTGTTCACCAAGCAGAACCAGGGCTACTACGACAGCATCGATTCGGATGCGGACGCCAATGGCGTGATTTCGCAGTTCACGCTGGCATCGGGCGCCGTGGACCTGACCCGCGACGCCGGCCTGATCAAGGCATCGAGCATCGGCGACCGCGTGTGGGAAGACAGCAACTACAACGGCGTCCAGGATGCGGGCGAAAAAGGCGTCGATGGCGTGACCGTCAAGCTGTACGACGCCAACAACGTGCTCAAGGCCACCACCGTTACCCACGACGGCGGCCAGTACCTGTTCAGCGGCCTTACCGCCGGCAACTACAAGGTGGAAGTGACTAACAGCAGCGGCTGGTTCTTCACCAAGTCCGGCATGGGCAACGACAGCACCGATTCCGACATCACCAGCGTCAACGGCAACGTGGGCCGTACCGGCACCATCGCGCTGGGCACGGGCCAGAACATCACCACCGAAGACGCCGGCATTTACCGCAAGGCCAGCATCGGCGACAAGGTTTGGCGCGACAGCAACCACAATGGCGTGCAGGATGCCGGCGAAGAAGGGATCGGCGGCGTGACCGTGTCGCTGTTCGATGCGGTAACGAAGAAGCAGCAGGGCGCTTCGGTCAAGACCGATGCCAACGGCAACTACAAGTTTGCCGACCTGACCCCGGGCAGTTACTACGTTCAGTTCGACAAGACCGACGTCAAGTTCAAGGGCTACAACATGAGCGACTGGAAGTGGGGCGTCAAGAACACCGGCACCAACGACGCCATCGACTCGGACGTGGCCGGCGACGGCAAAATGTTCAACAACGTTACCAAGACCGATACCATCACCCTTACGTCCGGCAAGAACGACATGAGCTGGGACGCGGCGATCACCCCGATCGCGATCGACCTGGACGGCGACGGCATCCACACCATCGCCCGCGAAGACATGACCGGCAGCTTCGACCTGCTGGGTACCGGCAAGGCGATCCAGACCGGCTGGTTGTCCAAGGGTGACGGCTTCCTGGCCATCGACAGCAACCACAACGGCCAGATCGACGATATCAGCGAACTGTTCGGCGGCATGGGCAAGGGCGACGGCTTCGCCAAGCTGGCCAGCTACGACAGCAACGGCGACGGCGTGGTCGATGCACTCGATGCAGACTTCGCCAGCCTGCTGATCTGGCAGGACGCCAACAGCGACGGCAAGACCGACGCCGGCGAACTGGTGTCGCTCACGCAAACCGGCGTAGTCAGCCTGAAGCTGGCCTACACCGACCTGGCGTTCCTCGATGCGAACAACAATCTGCACATGGAAAGCAGCACCGTCACGCTGGCCAACGGCCATAGCGCCGCCATGACCGACGTGTACTTCAGCGTGGCCGCCAGCGACGCTGCCGACGCCGGCATCACGGCGCCGACCATCGACCAGCTGATTGCCGATGCCGCCCAGGTGCAGCTGGTGGGGCAGTGTCCCGTGTTTGTGGTCTGAGTGATTTACACCGATAACTATTTAATCAAGATAACCCAAGAGAACAACAATGAACATCACTTTGCAAAACGCCCTGAAATCCTCCGCTTTCGCCATCGCCATCGCTTGCTCCGGCGCCAGCTACGCTGCGCCGGCGCCGGTCGTCACCTACAACCAGAATCCGGTCGAGGGCGGCATGGTCTTCGATGCGGACGCCAAGTTCTTCAAGGAGCCGGCGGCTGGTGACTTCCATGCCCAGGGCGTGGCGCTGTACCAGATGACCAGCAACGACAGCTATGCCCAGCAGTTCTACGCCTACTGCTTCGCGCCGACGGTCGATACCCTGTCCAATGCCATCTACACCGCCACCTTCAATGTGTTCGTCAAGGACTCGGTAAAGGCGCTGTTCGAAATGGCCTACGCCAATACCATTACCAGCGTAGGTACCGGCCAGAGCACCGACGCCCAGATCGCATTCCAGCTGGCGCTGTGGGAGCTGCAAGATGGCAACAGCGACCTGTTCTCGGGCGACCAGTACTACACGCGCGGCAACGACGCCAACGTCGAAGCCGCCCAGCTGCTGATCGACAATATCCAGGGCTACCAGCTGAAAAACATGTACAGCTATACCAAGTTCACCGGTTTTGAAGGCACCGAGCAGTCGCAGACCATGCTGGGCGTGTCGGCCGTGTCGGCCGTGCCGGAAGTGCAGACCTGGGCCATGATGGGCCTGGGCCTGGCGCTGGTAGGCGTGATGGGTCGCCGTCGCCGCAAGGATGACGACCTGGGCGACGAAAAGTTCTCCTGATTCGGTTGCGTCGAAGCGGTGCGTGATGGCAATTTCCTGAAGTTGTGGCACACTGCGGCCTCAACCCATCACGCGTGACCGTTTTTTATGAGTTTTATGAGTGTCGTCAGCAATTTGCCGTACGAATGGCTGGTCGGCCTGCGTTACACGCGGGCCGGCAAGCGCGGCGGCCGTAATCGTTTTATCTCGTTCATCGCCGCAATTTCCATGGCCGGCATCGCGCTGGGCGTGGCCGCGCTGATCGTCGTGCTGTCGGTCATGAACGGCTTTGAAAAAGAGGTCACCAACCGCATGTTGTCGGTACTGGCCCACGTCGAATTGTTCGACCTGCGCGGCCAGATGCCGGACTGGCGCCAGCAGGTGCTCGAGGCACGCAAGAATCCCGAAGTCGTTGGCGTGGCGCCGTTTGCCGAGGCGCAGGGCATGCTGGTGCGCGGCGATGTCCTGAAACCGGCGATCATCCGTGGCGTGCTGCCCGAGATGGAGGCGCAAGTGTCCGACGTCATCAAGCAGATGCGCCAGGGCAGTTTCGATGCGCTGCAACCGGGTAGCGACAATATCGTGCTCGGCATCGAGCTGGCGCGCCTGCTCGATGTGAAACCCGGCGAAAAAGTGACCTTGGCGCTGGCCGACGGCCAGCCCACCAGCGCCGGCGTGATGCCGCGCATGCACACCTTCCACGTCGTCGGCATTTTCGAGGCCGGCCACAACCAGTTCGACTCCACGCTGGCCTTTGTGCACCTGGCCGACGCCGAAAGCATCCTCAAGATCGACGCGCCCGCCGGCCTGCGCCTGCGCGTGGCCGACATGCAGCAGGCGCCGCAAGTGGCGCGCGAACTCAAGACGGCCATGCCGGGCCAGCTGTATGTGCGCGACTGGACCATGCTCAACGCCACCTGGTTTGCGGCCGTGCAAAGCCAGAAGCACATGATGTTCATTATTCTCACCATGATCGTCGCGGTGGCCGCCTTCAACCTGGTCTCCACGCTGGTGATGACGGTGACCGACAAGCAGGCCGACATCGCGATTTTGCGCACGCTGGGCGCGTCGCCGTTATCCATCATGCAGATATTCATGATCCAGGGTGCGCTGGTGGGCGTGGCCGGTACTGCCATCGGCGTGGGGCTGGGATCGCTGCTGGCGCTGAACGTGGACGTGATCGTGCCGGCCATCGAGCAGCTGCTGGGCATGAAATTCCTGTCGAAGGACATTTACTTCATCAGCGCCTTGCCGTCGGACCTGCGCTGGGGCGATGTGCTGCGCATCGGCGGCGTGTCGGTGCTGCTGGCGTTCGTGGCCACGCTGTACCCGAGCTGGCGCGCCGCGCGGGTGAAGCCGGCGCAGGCGCTGCGGTATGAGTAATCCTGGAATTAACACACTATGAGCATCATGAAAAATTTGCCGTATGAATGGCTGGTGGGCCTGCGCTACACGCGGGCCGGCAAGCGTAGCGGCCGTAACAGCTTTATCTCGTTCATTTCGCTGATCTCGATGGCCGGCATCGGCCTCGGTGTGGCCGCGCTGATCATCGTGCTGTCCGTGATGAACGGCTTTCAGAAAGAGGTGACCGGCCGCATGCTGTCGGTGCTGGCCCACGTGGAAGTCTTCGACGCCAATGGTTCGATGCCCAATTGGCGCGAGCAGATCGTTGCCGCCCGCAAGAACCCGGCAGTGGTGGGCGCGGCGCCGTTTGCCGAAATGCAGGGCATGCTGGTGCGCGAAGACATCCTGCGGCCGGCCATCGTGCGCGGCGTGCTGCCGGACCTTGAACCGACCGTCTCCGACGTGGCTGCGCAAACGCGGCGCGGCAGCTTCGCCCAATTGCAGCCGGGCGCCTACAATATCGTGCTGGGCGTGGAGCTGGCGCGCTCGCTGCACGCCCAGCTTGGCGACAAGGTGACGCTGGCGCTGGCGCAAGGCCAGGCCACGCCGGCCGGCGTACTGCCGCGCATGCGCTCGTTCACGGTGACCGGCATTTTCGAGGCCGGTCACAGCGAATTCGATTCGTCGCTGGCGTTCGTGCACCTGACCGACGCCGAGAAAATGCTGCGCCTCGACGCCCCGGCCGGCCTGCGCCTGCGGCTGGTGGACATGCACCGCGCGCCGCAGGTGGCGCAGGAACTCAAGCGCAGCATGGCGGGCGACCTGACCGTGCGCGACTGGTCGCAGCTGAACGCCACCTGGTTTGCGGCGGTGCAGATCGAAAAACGCATGATGTCGATCATCCTGGCCCTGATCATCGCGGTGGCCGCCTTCAACCTGGTGTCGACCCTGGTGATGACGGTGACCGACAAGCAGGCCGACATCGCCATCCTGCGCACGCTGGGCGCATCGCCGGCATCGATCATGAAGATCTTCGTGATCCAGGGCGCGCTGGTGGGCATCCTCGGCGCCATGCTGGGCGTGGCGGGCGGCGTGCTGGTGGCGCTCAATATCGACGTTATCGTGCCATTCATTGAACATTTATTGGGAGTGCAGTTCTTGTCCAAGGATATTTACAGTAACAGCACCGTGCCATCGGACTTGCGCTGGCCGGACGTATTCAAGATCGGCGGCCTGGCCGTGGTGCTGGCCTTCCTGGCCACGCTTTACCCGAGCCGCTGGGCCGCGCGCGTAAAACCTGCGGAGGCGCTGCGTTATGAGTAATACCAATCAGCCAGTGGTTCTGTCATGCCGCAACCTCGGTAAAACCTTCACCCAGGGCAGCTACTCGGTGCAGGTATTGGCCGGCATCGACATCGACGTGCGCCGTGGCGAACGGGTGGCCATCGTCGGCGCCTCGGGCTCCGGCAAATCGACCTTGCTGCACCTGCTGGGCGGCCTCGATACGCCTACCAGCGGCACCGTCACCTTGCTGGACCAGGACTTCGCCACCCTGAGCGAAACCGCACGCGGCGACTTGCGCAACAAGTCGCTCGGCTTCGTGTACCAGTTCCATCACCTGCTGCCGGAATTCTCGGCGCTCGACAACGTCGCCATGCCGCTGCTGATCCGCCGTGTGAAGCGCGCAGAGGCGAGCAGCGTGGCCCAGCAGATGCTGGCGCGCGTCAATCTTGCCAAGCGCGTGACCCACGTGCCGGGCGAACTCTCGGGCGGCGAACGCCAGCGCACGGCACTGGCGCGCGCGCTGGTCACGCAGCCGGCCTGCGTGCTGGCCGACGAACCGACCGGTAACCTCGACCAGGCCACCGCCCAGCAGATTTTTGATTTGATGCTGGAACTGTCGCAAACGCTCGGTACGGCATTCATCATCGTCACCCATGACGTGGAACTGGCCCGCCGCTGCGACCGCGTGCTGCGCCTGACCGAGGAAGGGTTGCGGCCCTGGCAGGACTGAGGAGCACATCGTGTGGATCGATACGCATTGCCATCTTGACGCCGGCGAGTTCGGCGACGAATCCATCGCCCAGGCAGCATTGGCGCAGCAGCAGGGCGTGGACATGATCGTCATCCCGGCAGTGGAGGTGGCCACCTTTGCCACCGTGGCGCAACTGGCCGCCAGCATCCCGAACGGCTGCTACGCGCTGGGTATCCACCCGATTTTCGTGCCCCACGCCAAAGAGGACGACTTGCGCGTGATGCGCGAACAGGTGGCCGCCGCCATGGACGACCCGCGATTTGTCGCCATCGGCGAAGTGGGCCTCGATTTCTTCATTCCGATGCTGTGCGAACCGGCCATGCGCGAGAAGCAGGTGTTCTTCTTCCGCGAACAACTGCGCATCGCGCGCGACTTCGGCCTGCCGATCCTGACCCACGTGCGCAAGTCGCAGGACGTGGTGCTCAAGCACGTGCGCCAGATCACCCCCAACGGCGGCATCGCCCACGCCTTCAACGGCAGTTTCCAGCAGGCGCAGGGTTACATCGACGTCGGCTTCAAACTGGGTTTTGGCGGCGCCATGACTTTTACGCGCGCCTTGCAGATCCGGCGCCTGGCTGCCGAGTTGCCGCTGGAGGCTATCGTGCTGGAGACCGATGCACCCGATATCTCGCCGGCGTGGGTGCATCCGGGGCGCAATAGTCCGGACCAGATACCGCGCATTGGACAGGTGCTGGCGGAGTTGCGGGGGATGTCGGTGGCGGAGGTGGCGGTGGCCAGTTCGGCTGCGGCCAGGGCGGTGTTGCCGAGGATGAAGCTGGCAGCCGATTGAGCGGTATCAAGGTCTGCCGGACGTCGGTATAAGCGCCACACTGACGCAGATGAGCCGGAGCATAATGGTTCCTTGACTATTGTCATAAATGAATTATTGCTCACGGAAGACTCCCATGATCGCCTATCCTCGCCTGCTGCTCTGCCTGCCGCTCTGCTTGTTGCACCGCCCGTTGGGCTGCCTGCTGTGCAGCCTGTTGCTGCTTCCCGTCCTGTGCCTGGCCGACTCCAGCGACGTCTCCGAACGCCAGATCGACGTCCCCAAGTGCGCCACGCCGGCGGCCAAGGTGGTTTTCACCGAATTCAAGTGCAAGTCCGCCGATTGCAGCTCGGGCGCCGGGCAGCAGGATCCGCGCCAGTATCGCTGGTGGCAGTCGGGCGGCACCGTCTCGCAGCCGCATTACACCGGGGTGGGCACCGGCATGACCGAAATGCTGGCCACCGCGCTCACGCAAACCGGCTGCTTCGACGTCCAGGAGCGCGCCGAACTCGAGGAAATCCACCGCGAAATGGCGCTGATGGGCAAGCGGGTGGAGGCAGAAGCCGCCGATTACATGATCACCGGTTCGATCACTTCGCTCGGCTTCGAACAAAGCTCCACCGGCCTGGGCGGGTTGAGTTTTCTCAAGGGGCCGCTCGGCCTGATAGCCGGCGCGGTGGACTACAAGCAGTCGAAAGTTCACATGAACATCGACATCCGCGTGGTCGATGTGCGGCGCGCGCGCATCATTGCCTCCAAGACTTTTCAGGCGAACAACCAGAAGAACGGTTTCGGCGTCTCGGCCATGGGCTGGGGCGGCGGTACCGGCCTCGGTGGCAATCATGCCAGCATCAGCGGCTCGCCGCTGGAGGAAGTCGCGCGCGATTTGCTGGTCAAATCGACGGCCTTCCTGACCGAGACCATCGCAGCCAGGAATATTACCGAGCACGTGGTGGTCAAGGCCGGAGAGGTGGCGGCGAAGTAGCTCGGCGCACCTGACCCTGTGTTGAGCTGATGGCTTCGAAGCCGACAATGCGGTGACTGACAGGGACGCGCGATGAGGGCGGCAATCATCGGATTTGCCATCGGTACAGCTTGCTTGCAGCAGCAGGCAGCGCTGCCCGAGCCCGCTGCCCTCGTCGCCGGCGTGGCTGGCTTCATGGTTTGCCTGGTTGGCGGCCATTTCCTGTTCAGGAGACTGTCGCAGCATGGCGGCGCGTGGCTCATGGTCTTTAGCAAGCATGGCATCGGCGTGTGGCCCGGGGTCTTGATCAAGCTGGCGTCTGCCGTGGCGGGGTTGATCGCCGGCTTCTTGTGGGCCGCGTGGCTGGCCCATCGCGCCATGGCGCCGTCGTTGGCGCCTGACGACGAGGGCCGCGACTTCATCGTCATCGGCACCATCGATAATCTGCCCTACCGTTTTGCCCAGGGCGTGCGCTTCAACTTTGCCGTGGAGCGGGTGGAGGATCGTACCGGCACCGCCATCATGCCGACGCCGGTGCCAACGCGCATTGCCGTTTCCTGGTACAGCGGCTTTCGCGATCAACAATCCGACGTGGTCGGTGACGTCCAGCCAGGTGAGCGCTGGCGCCTCACGGTCCGGCTGCAACGGCCTCACGGCAACGCCAACCCGCACACCTTCGACTACGAAGCGTGGCTGCTGGAGCAGGGCGTGCGCGCCACCGGCTACGTGCGTGCCGACCGCAACAACCACCGGCGCAACGCTTTCGTGGTCAGCGCCAGCAACCTTGTCGAGCGTAGCCGCGCGGCGCTGCGCTCGCGCATCGAGCAGGCCCTAAACGGCAAGCAGTACGCCGGCGTGATCGTCGCGCTGGTGGTGGGCGATCAGCGCGGCATCGGACAATCGGACTGGCAGGTGTTCAACCGCACCGGCATCGGTCACCTGGTCAGTATCAGTGGCCTGCATATCACGATGGTGGCCGGGCTGTTCGCGCTGGTGGCGCTGACGTTGTGGCGGCACTCGTTTTTTACCGGCGCCCAGTTGCCGTTGCTGCTGCCGGCACAAAAGGTGGCGGCACTGGTCGGAGCGGTCAGCGCGCTGTTGTATGTACTGCTGGCCGGCTTCGGCGTACCGGCGCAGCGCACGCTGTACATGTTGATCGTGCTGGCGGCGGCACTGTGGTGCAACCGCCTGTCCGACTTTTCGCACGTGCTGTGCGCGGCGCTGGGCGTGGTGGTAGTCATCGATCCGTGGGCCGTGCTGTGGCCTGGCTTCTGGCTGTCGTTCGGTGCGGTGGCGATCATCGTGTATGCCACGGCGGGGCGGACCACTGCACGGCCAGTGCGCCTGCAACCGGGCGAGGCGCAGCCCATCGAACCGATTTCCACGCGGGTGCAGGCGTGGGTGAAACAGCTGTGGCCGGCGCTGAGGCTGGGCGCGCATACCCAGTATGCCGTCACGCTCGGCTTGCTGCCGCTGACGATGCTGCTGTTCGCGCAGGTGTCCGTCATCAGCCCGGTGGCCAATGCGGTGGCAATTCCGTTGATCAGCCTGGTCATCACGCCGCTGGCGCTGGCTGGCAGCATGTTGCCGGCTGTGCTAGGTACGCCGTTGCTGGTGCTGTCGCATGCGCTGGTCGAGTGGCTGGCGGCGTGCCTGGTGTGGTTCAGCGGACTGCGCTACGCGGTGTGGACCGCGCCGGTGCCGCCGTGGTGGCTGTTTTACCTTGCCATGTTCGGTACCCTCTGGCTGCTGGCGCCGCGCGGCTGGCCGGCGCGCTGGCTGGGACTGGCAACGTGGATACCGTTGCTGGCGGCCGAATCCGTGCATCCGGCGCCGGGACGGATGACCGTGACCGCCTTCGACGTGGGGCAGGGCATGGCGCTGCTGATCGAAACCAGCGGCCACCGGCTGCTGTACGACACCGGCCCCGCGTATGGATCGGACAGTAACGCGGGTGGACGCGTACTGGTGCCGTACCTGCGGGCGCGCGGCATCGGCAGGCTCGATGGCATGGTGGTGAGCCATAGCGATATCGATCATGCGGGCGGCGCGCTGGCGGTGCTGGACAATGTTCGAGCGGACTGGGTGCTGTCGTCGCTAACTCGCGGCCATCCGATTGTGCAGGCGGCGCGCCGGCATGTGCGGTGCGCGGCCGGCCAGCGCTGGACCTGGGACGGCGTGCTGTTCGACGTGCTGCACCCGTTGGCCGCCAGCCATGGGGATGCCGCGATGAAATCGAACGCGGGCAGTTGCGTGCTGCGCATTACGGCAGGCGGTAAATCGATACTGCTGGCTGGCGATATCGAGGCTGCGCAGGAGGCGCAACTGTTGGCCCGCGGCGCCGGACGATTGCGCGCCGACGTGCTGCTGGCGCCCCACCACGGCAGCGGCACCAGTTCCACGCCCGCTTTCTTGCGGGCGGTACAGGCGCATACGGCGATCTTCCAGGTCGGACATCGTAACCGCTACCAGCACCCCAAAAAGGAAGTCTATGAGCGCTATGGTGAGCTGGGCATCGAACGCCTGCGGACCGACCGCACCGGCGCGCTCACGCTCGACTTCGGCCCTGGGCTGGAGATCCGCGCCTACCGGCAAACCAATGCCCGTTACTGGCATGACCGATAGAATGGCACAGCTGGCGCACAGCGTCGAGGCAACCGCCCGTTTAGAACCTTTCCACCAAGCAGGCCAGGCATCCACCCGTTACAATTGGCAGCTATCATAAAAACAATCGACGGAGATCGCCCGTGAGCCTGCCCAAGCTTCATTTTGCCCACGCCAACAGCTACCCGGCCGGCGTGTATCGCCAGATGTTCGGCCGCCTGGGCGAACACTTCGACATCCAGGCGCTGGACATGCACGCCCATAACCCGCATTACCCGGTCACCGACTGCTGGCCGCACCTGGTGGACGAGTACATCGCCGAGCTGGTGGCGCGCTACACCGAGCCGGTGATCCTGGTCGGCCATTCTCTGGGCGGCATGCTCAGCCTGCTTGTGGCGTACCAGCGGCCCGACCTGGTGCGCTGCGTGGTGATGCTCGATGCTCCCGTCGTGGCCGGATGGAGGGCGCTGGTGTGGCGCCTGATCAAGCTCGCGGGCAAGGAGTACGACATGCCGCCAGCCAAGTTCTCGAAACGCCGCCGCTTCGTCTGGCCCGATGCCGAGACCGCTTATCAACACTTCGCAGCCAAGGATATCTTCGCCGCCTGGGCGCCGGGCGTGCTGGCCGATTACATCGCCTGCGGCCTCAAGCCGCATCCGGACGGCGTACAACTGCGTTACACGCGCGAGGTTGAAACCAAGGTGTACGCGACGCTGCCGCATCACCTCGGTGGCATCCTGCGCCGCGGACTCAAGGTGCCGATCGGCTTTATCGGCGGCGCCGATTCGTGGGAAACCAGCCAGTCTGGCCACCAGCACACCAAGGCGCTGGTGGGATCGCACTTCCGCATCGTGGCCGGCGGCCACTTGTTTCCGATGGAGACGCCGCTTGTGGCGGCGGACGCCACTGTAGAAATGGTCGGCGAATTACTGATGGAGCAGCCTAAAAAGGTGTTGAAGGCCGGTGCTTTCGCGTAAAATCTCGTCCATTCGGCGCAGCCGCGCCCTCCCAGCACCCAGGATGATTTAGCGATGACGATTAAAAGCGATAAATGGATACGCCGCATGGCGCAAGAGCACGGCATGATCGAGCCGTTTTTCCCGGACCAGGTGCGCATGGAAGAAGGCCGCAAGGTTATCTCCTACGGCACCTCGTCGTACGGCTATGACATCCGCTGCGCCGACGAATTCAAGGTGTTTACCAACATTAACAGCACCATCGTCGATCCGAAAAACTTCGACTCGAACTCGTTCGTCGATATCAAGAGCGACGTCTGCATCATTCCGCCGAACTCGTTCGCGCTGGCCCGCACCGTCGAGTACTTCCGCATTCCGCGCAGCGTGCTGACCGTGTGCCTCGGCAAATCGACCTATGCCCGCTGCGGCATCATCGTCAACGTCACTCCGTTCGAACCGGAATGGGAAGGTTATGTGACCCTGGAATTCTCCAACACCACGCCGCTGCCAGCCAAGATTTACGCCGGCGAGGGCTGCGCCCAGGTGCTGTTCTTCGAAAGCGACGAGCTGTGCGACGTGTCGTACAAGGACCGCAACGGCAAATACCAGGGGCAGCACGGCGTGACCCTGCCGCGCGCATAGCTGTGCGCGAGCCTGCAATCGATTAAAATTTGCTTTTTAATTAATCAGGCGACCAGATGGCAACGCAAGGCGAGCACGAATATTTCGAAAAAATTGGCCATGACGGCATGCAGCACGCCACGCACAAGCCCTGGTCCGATGCCGAATGCGGACTCTACCTGATGGAGCTTGGCGCCATGCTCGGCTTGATGCCGGAGCGCGGCCGCTTGCTCGACATGGGCTGCGGCACCGGGTGGACCAGCGTGATGTTCGCCAAGCGCGGCTACGACGTGGTCGGTACCGACCTGGTGCCGCAAGCAATTGCAGCCGGTTACCAGCTCAAGGAAAAGGAAGGACTGGAGAACCTGCAGTTCGTGGCGGCGGACTACGAGTCGCTATCTTTCCGTGAAGAGTTCGACGTGGTAGTGTTTTTCGACTGCCTGCATCACGCGGTGGACGAAGTGAGCGCCCTGCAAAGCGCCTGGCGCGCGCTGAAGCCGGGCGGCATCTGCATTACCTCGGAACCTGGTTTGGGCCATGCGCGTCGGTCTGCCGCTGTGATGGCGGAGTTCGGCACGACCGAGCGTGATATGCATCCGGCCAAGATCATCCGTTCAGGCAAGAAAGCAGGCTTCCGCAAATTCAGCGTCCATCCGCACGCCTCTTATCTCTACATTGCCTTGTACCGCCAGACTGCCAACAGCCGCCTCGGCAAGCTGCTGCGAGTTCCCGGCATGCGTACCCTGGTCGGCCTGTTTACCGTGCTGCTGTCGAAGCACCAGGCCGGGATCGTGGTGCTGCGAAAATAACGCCAGCGGCTGGTGGTCTTAACGCTGCTTTACATCGCTTTACATGACGCGGGCTTCGGCCCGCGTTTGCTTTGCCGTTAACTCTTTAGACAGAAACGTCAAGGAGCAAAAAAATGGTATCAGCAGTAGGATCGAGCACAGCGGCGGTGAGCACGAACTCGAGCACGAGCAGCCCCTCGTCGGAAAGCAGCACCATCGCCAACCTGCAAAAGCAGATGCTGGCGCTGCAGAAGGATTTGATGGAGGCGAACAAGGATACCTCGGAGACGGGCCAGGCCAAGGCCAAGCTGCTGCAAACGCAGGTGGACGCGCTCCAGCAACAGATCGCCCAGTTGCAGGCGCAGGCCGCGCAGAAGGCACAACAACAGCAGGCCGCTTCGGCTGCATCGGCCACGGCCGCCGATACCGCCACCACCGGCACAGCCGCCAGTACCAGCGCCGCCAAGTCGCGCTACGACACCCTCGGTTCCATCATCGACACGACCGCTTAAACGACACGCTCCATGACGGCGGCCACCAGCGCCGCGGACGCCCGGTAGAGCGGCACATGGCCGCGCAACAGCACCTGGGCGCTGCGCCGGTAGGCGGCGCTGCGGATCTCGGGCAGGCCGGCCGCCATGCGCGCGATCACGGTGGCATCGAGGATGCCGGCCGGATTTTCGATGCCGACCTCCACGTCGGCAAACCCGCCGCCGAGCGACGGCACGCCGTGCGCCACCCGTTGCGCCACCGAGTCCGGCACCAGTGCAGCCGCCGCCAGGCAACAACCGCCGGATACCGCCATCGACGCGTGGCCCAGTTGTGGCGTGAAGTAGCGAGTGGCGATATTGCCGCCTGCTTGCGGGCGACCGACGATGCAGATCTTCGGAATGGTTTCGCTGCGCGCCAGGTCGTCTTCGGTCATCAGGGCGCCGTCGCGCCGGCGCAAGCCCATGCGCAAGCCCGCTGCCACCCACAGGCGCTGCAAGGTTTGCTTGAAGACCGGGTCGGCATCGAGTTCGGCGATCGATTCGTGCGCGGTTTTGCCGAGCTCGGCCGCATCGCAGATCACCATCGGCACCGCCACATCCACGCACGACACAGAATAACCGTCGATCACATCGACCACGCTGCCGCTGGGCAGCAGCCGGCCCGTCTTGGCGCCCACGGGCGACAGCATGAACAGGTCCACGGCCGGGTAGGCGCCATCGACGCCCGGTATCTCTGCGGTGACGAAGCTGCCGTCAGGCGCCGCCTGCATGCGCGAGACGGTGGTCACGCCCGTGTTGGTGTTGGATATCCGAAGATCCGCCGGTGAAGTCACCAGCCCGCTATCGGCCGCCCACAATGGCAGGGCGGCCGACATATTGCCGCAATTAACGCTCCAGTCGATGGCGCCGTGATTGTGCGCCAGCTGGGCCAGCGTGCTGACCAGCATGTCGCCTTCCGGGCCCGGTTCCATCCGGGCGAAGAACACCTTGTTGCTGGTGGGGCTGCCGCGCCCCAGGCCGGTGATCTGCTTGTTGCGGTCGTTCTGCCCGGCCAGCGGCACGCCCATCAGGTGGCGCAGCAGTTCTTCGCGCAGCGCCAGGTCCTGCGGCGACCAGCGCTCCCACAGCACCAGCCCGGTCGAGGTGCCGCCGCGCATGTGGTGGACCGGGAATTCCAGCACGCCGTGGCGCAGGCGCGGGACAAATGATTGATCCATGGTTCAGAACGGCTTGACCGGCAGCGTGATCTCCACGCACAGCCCGCCACCTTCGCGGTTGCTGGCACGGATGAAGCCGCCATGCGCTTCGATGACGTGCTGGGCAATTGCCAGGCCGAGGCCGTGGCCTTCGGTGCTGGCGTTGCTGGAGCGGAAGAAGGGCTGGAAGATGGTGTCCAGGTCGGCCGGCGCCACGCCGGGGCCACGGTCCAGCACGTGTATCGACAGGCGTTGCGCACCGGGCAGTGCCTGCACTTGTAGTTGCACCTCGCCGCCCTCGGGGCTGTGCTTGATGGCGTTGCGCACCACGTTTTCGATGGCGCGGCCAAGCAGGTCGGTCTGGCCGATCACGATCACGTCGGCTTCGCCTTGCTGCGTGACGCTGCGCTGCTGGCTGGTCGCTTCGAAGCGGGCGTCATCGGCAATCTGGTCGATCAGGTCGGCCATGCTGATTTCTTCCTGGCTGGCCTTGATGGCGCCCGCTTCCAGGCGGGCCAGCGTGAGCAGCTCACCGACCAGCTTGTCCATGCGCACGCTTTCGCGCTCGACCCGCTCCATCGACGCGGCCATCTTGTCGGGCTGCTGGTGGGCCAGGCCGATGGCCGCCTGCAGGCGCGCCAGCGGCGAGCGCAGTTCGTGCGAGACGTCGTGCAGCAGGCGGGTCTGGCCGTCGATCAGGCTGCGCAAGCGCGCGGTCATGCGGTCGAAGTCGCGGCCCAGGTCGTTGAGTTCGGTACCGCGCTTGCCGGTGGCATTGACAAAGCGCGGCGACAGATCGCCCCCGGCGGCAGCGTCGAACGCCTGGCGCAGCGCCTGGATCGGACGCGAAAAATACCAGGCCAGCAGGAACGAGAATAGCAGGCTGGCCAGCACGGCCGCCACCAGCGGCACCCACGGCGTGAGCGGCTGGAAGCGCGGGCCCATCGGTCCTCGCATGTCGCCGCCTGGTGGCCCGCGCAGCTCGGCGCCTGGCGCTCCGCCCGGATTCATCTGGCCGCCTTGTGCACTGGTCCGGTTCGGTTGCCCCGGCTGCTCCCAACGCGGCGGCGGCTGGCCACCTGGCATGCCCTCGCGGTTCATGAACATGTGCACGTCGCGGTCGTTGATGCCAAGCAGCGAGCGCTCCTTGTCGTAGCCGCGCATCCGTTCGGACGACGGCAGGAACAGCAGGTAGCGGTTGCCTTGGGGATCATAGACATGACGCACCACGCGGCGGCGCTCTTCGTCGCGCAGCAGGGCGCGTGATTCGCGCAGCATGGCATCGCTGACGATGCGGCCCAGCAGCTCGCGGCCGGCATCGTTGACCGCGTACACACGGCGGCGGTCCATGTTTTCCAGCATGCGCTTGAGCGCATTGGCGCCGCCAAACTCGAGCGTGGCGGCAGCGGAATTGATCGCCATCTCCGCCGGCGGGCTGGTGTCGATGTCGGTTTGCTCGGCCTGCTGGTTGCGATTCTTGAGCCACACCGCGCCGCCGATGCCCACGGTGGCCGCCAGTTGCGCCAGCAGGATGCACACGAAGAACTTCCAGAACAAACGGCCCACAGGCTTACTCCTTGATCAGCTGATAGCCCAGGCGGTACACGGTTTGCAGGCAGGAGCGGCCGTCGGCGATGGTGCCGAGCTTGTGGCGCAGGCTCGAGAGGTGAACGTCGATGTTGCGGTCGAAGCGCGCCAGCGGACGGCCCAGGCCCTGTTCCGACAGGGTGTTCTTGCTGACCGGGCGACCGGCGTTACGGGCCAGCACTTCGAGCAGGTTGAATTCGGTGCTGGTCAGCTCCAGCTTGCCGCCGGCCCAGGTGGCGCGCCGCTGTTCCGGCCACATGGTCAGCTGGCCGACCACGATGGCCGACGCGTTGCCGCTATCGGCCGGCACGCTGTGGGCGCGGCGCAGGATGGCGCGGATGCGCGCGGTCAGTTCGCGCGGGGTGCACGGCTTGGCGACGTAATCGTCGGCGCCCAGTTCCAGTCCGACGATGCGGTCGGTGTCGTCGCCACGGCCGGTCAGCATCAGGATCGGCAACTGGCTGTTGGTGCGGATGCGGCGCAGGGTTTCCAGGCCGTTCATGCGCGGCATCATCACATCGAGGATGGCGATCGCATAGGCGCCGGTACTCGCTTCGATGGTGCCGGCCTCGCCATCGTGCACGGCCTTGACGTCGAAACCTTCCTGTTCCAGGTACTCCTTGAACATGCCGACCAGTTCGATGTCGTCGTCTATCAGCAGTACTTTGCTCTTCATGTGCAGCGATTCTTTCTATGAGGATCGCCAATCATAACAGCGCCTTCGGCGTGCCAGCGCCGTTTTACCCGGTTTTACAACGCGTTACTTTTTAGATATAGGCTATCAAAACAACATCTTTACCTTGTTTTACCGTGGCTTTACGGCACTTAACCGGGGCGCCCGGAGAATGGAGGTTCGCTTAGCAACCATGGATGAATGCATGAAAAACTCCACGCACCGTTTGAACTACCTTCTGCTGGCCGCCGCTGTCGCGCTGCCGCTGTTGTCCGTCACCAGCGCCGTGCGCTCGGCCGACATGAATGTTGACCAGGGCCCCGCCATGGCAGCGGGCCGGCGCGGCGGCCCCGGTGGCAGCCCTGATGGTCCCGACGGCGGCGCCGGCGGCCGTAGTGCGATGGGCCCGCCGCCAGGCGCGGGTTTCAGCTTCGCCCCCGGTTTCGGTCCGCAGGTGCCGCTGTTCCGTGGCGTCGAACTGACCGAGGCCCAGGAAGACAGGATCTTCGCCATCCTGCACGCCGAAAAACCGTACCTGCGCGAACAGGCCAAGGCGGCCGGCAAGGCCCGCGAAGCGCTGCGCGCATTGGCCGAAGGCGACAAGTACGACGACGCCAAGGCTGCCGCACTGGCCCAGGCGGCCGCCAGGGCCGGCGCCAACATCGCATTGCAGCACGTGCGCACCCGTCAGAAATTGCTGGCCGTGCTTACGCCCGAGCAGCGCAAGCAGCAAAACGAAGAAGGCCCTGATGGCCGGCCACGCCGCCAGCGTCCCTGACCGCGCAGCCATTGCAGCAAGCCACCTTCAGCAGAACACATTAAACGAAAAAACAGGGAGCAAGCCTCATGCACCACGATGACCACCACGACCACAGCCTGGCCGCCGACCTGGCCGCCATCCTCAACCTGACCAGCGACCGCCGCCAGACCTTGCGCTGGCTACTGGCCGGCGCGTCGGCGCTGCCGATCCTCGGTTGCGGCGGTGGTTCGGATTCGGACACCTCGACCGGCACGAGCACCACTACGCCGGCAACCGGCACCACCACGCCCGTGACCACTACCACGCCGACCGGTTCGTGCTCGGTGATTCCGGAAGAAACCGGTGGCCCGTATCCGGCCGATGGTACCAACAGCAACGCCAGTGGCGTGGTCAACGTGCTCACGCAGTCGGGCGTGGTGCGCAGCGACATCCGCGGCAGCTTCAATGGCGCCACCGGCACTGCGGCCGGTATCCCGCTGACCATCAAGCTGCAAATCGTCAATGTAAACGGCAGTTGCGCCACGCTGGAGGGCTTTGCCGTGTACCTGTGGCACTGCGACCGCGACGGCAACTACTCGCTGTACTCGAGCGGCGTGACCACGCAGAACTACCTGCGCGGTGTGCAGGTGAGCGACAGCAGCGGCAATGTGAGTTTCACGTCGATTTATCCGGGCTGCTATTCGGGCCGGGTGCCGCACGTGCACTTCGAGGTGTACCGAACGCTGTCGGCGGCCACCAGCGCCTCGACCCGCCTCAAGACGTCGCAATTCGCATTCCCGGACGCGGCCAGCAACGCGGTGTACGCCACCACCGGCTACAGCGCCAGCGTGCGCAATATGGCCCAGATCAGCCTGGCGACGGACAATGTGTTCAGCGACGGCTATTCGCTGCAACTGGCGTCGATTACCGGCAACGTCACCGATGGCTATGTGGCGACGTTGACGGTGGGTGTGGCGGCCTGACGGCAAACAAGCATCAGCATCACGATAAAGGCAGCCGAGGCTGCCCTTGTTTTTTTACCGTCCGCCCATGGCGTTGCGGATTTTCTGGTCGGTCTTGTACTGGCTCAGCGCGTACACGGCCCAGATCGCGGCTGGCAACCAGCCGATCACCGTGACTTGCAGGATCAGGCAAATGATGCCCGCCATCGGACGACCGATGGTGAAAAAGGTGAGCCACGGCAGCAGCAGTGCAATGATCAGGCGCATACGTTTATCTCTCTTGGCCTGCAAACGACAGGAGCGTTCGGACAACATGTCCGTAATGACAATTTAGCACAAAAAAAGAGCGGCTCACGCCGCTCTTTTTCGTACTGTGCTGCCTACTTCACTTTATTGCTTCACGCAGTCAACGAAGTAACCGCGCTTGCCGTCCACTTCACGTTTCACCAGGCCGTGCACGTCGGTCTCGAAGCCGGGGAAGCGCTCGTTGAAGTCACGCGCGAAGCGCAGGTAATCGACGATGGTCTTGTTGAAGCGCTCGCCCGGGATCAGGAGCGGAATGCCCGGCGGGTAAGGCGTCAGCAGGATCGACGTGATGCGGCCTTCCAGGTCTTCGATCGCCACGCGCTCGATTTCGCGGTGCGCCATCTTGGCAAACGCGTCCGACGGTTTCATGGCCGGGATCATGTCCGACAGGTACATCTCGGTGGTGAGGCGCGCCACGTCGTAGGCTTTGTAGAAGTCGTGGATCTGCTGGCACAGGTCGCGCAAGCCCATCGACTCGTAGGTCGGGTTGGCCGCCGCGAACTCGGGCAGGATGCGCCACATCGGCTGGTTCTTGTCGTAGTCGTCCTTGAACTGCTGCAGCGCCGTCAGCAGCGTGTTCCATCGGCCCTTGGTGATGCCGATGGTGAACATGATGAAGAACGAATACAGGCCGCACTTCTCTATGATCACGCCGTGTTCGGCCAGGTACTTGGTGACAATCGACGCCGGAATGCCGCTGTCGGCAAACTGGCCGTCGAGCGACAGGCCCGGATTGACGATGGTGGCCTTGATCGGGTCGAGCATGTTGAAGTTGGGCGCCAGGTCGCCGAAGCCGTGCCAGTCGTCTTCCGCCTTGATCACCCAGTCTTCGCGCGAGCCGATGCCTTCTTCGGCAAACTCCTGCGGGCCCCATACCTTGAACCACCAGTCTTTGCCCCACTCGGCGTCGATCTTCTTCATGGCGCGGCGGAAGTCCAGCGCTTCCAGGATCGATTCTTCCACCAGCGCGGTGCCGCCCGGCGCTTCCATCATCGCCGCGGCGACGTCGCACGACGCGATGATCGAGTATTGCGGCGACGTGGACGTGTGCATCAGGTACGCCTCGTTGAAAGCGTCGCGGTCGAGCTTGACCGACTCCGATTCGCGCACCAGCACTTGCGAAGCCTGCGACAGGCCCGCGAGCAGCTTGTGGGTCGATTGGGTGGAGAAGATCATCGACTCCTTGGCGCGCGGACGGTCGCGGCCGATCGCGTGCATGTCCTTGTAAAAATCGTGGAAGGTGGCGTGCGGCAGCCAGGCTTCGTCGAAGTGCAGGGTGTCGATCTGGCCGTCGAGCAGCTCGCGCAGCGTTTCGACGTTGTACACCACGCCGTCGTAGGTCGATTGCGTGATGGTGAGGATGCGCGGCTTCTTGTTGACGGCTTCGCGCGCGAACGGGTTGGCTTCGATCTTGCGGCGGATGCTCTCCATCGAGAATTCGGCCAGCGGGATCGGGCCGATGATGCCCAGGTGATTCCGGGTAGGCATCAGGAACACGGGAATGGCGCCGCACATGATGATCGAGTGCAGGATCGACTTGTGGCAGTTACGGTCCACGACCACGATGTCGCCCGGCGCCACCGTGGAGTGCCACACCATCTTGTTCGACGTGGAGGTGCCGTTGGTCACGAAGTAGCAATGGTCGGCGTTGAAGATGCGCGCGGCATTGCGCTCGGACTTGGCCACCGGGCCGGTGTGGTCGAGCAGCTGGCCCAGTTCCTCTACGGCGTTGCAGACGTCGGCGCGCAGCATGTTCTCGCCGAAGAACTGATGGAACATCTGGCCGATCGGGGATTTGAGGAATGCCACGCCGCCCGAGTGGCCGGGGCAGTGCCACGAGTACGAACCGTCGTTGGCGTATTCCACCAGCGCGCGGAAGAACGGCGGCGCCAGGCCGTCGAGGTAGGACTTGGCTTCGCGGATGATGTGGCGCGCCACGAATTCCGGCGTGTCCTCGAACATGTGGATGAAGCCGTGCAGCTCGCGCAGGATATCGTTGGGGATGTGGCGCGAGGTGCGGGTTTCGCCGTACAGATAGATCGGGATGTCGGCGTTCTTGTGGCGGATCTCTTCGACGAACGCGCGCAGCGATTTGAGGGCCACGTCGGTTTCCTCGAACGAGCCGGCGCCGAACTCCTCGTCATCGATCGACAGCACGAAGGCCGACGCGCGCGACTGCTGCTGGGCGAACTGGGACAGGTCGCCGTAGCTGGTCACGCCCACCACTTCCATGCCTTCTTTTTCCATCGCATCGGCCAGGGCACGAATGCCTAAACCGGACGTGTTCTCGGAACGGAAATCCTCGTCGATGATGACGATGGGGAAACGAAATTTCATGCATGTCTCCAAAAAAGCAAGCCGCCCAACACTTTGTATAAGGGGCGGCCCTGGGCGCGACCACTGTAGTACAGCGTCGCCGAAAAAAATAAGAACGGGATTCTCGCAGAAATGCAGCCGCTGCGGGGAAAAAATATCATATCCAAATACGGCCAAACCCGGGCAGAATGCCGCACCGGTGTGACCGCGGCATTACATTATGGCTCACCGTACAAATCTAACGCTCTCGCTGGTATGTAACGAACGCGTAAGGAAGCTCCGCAGTTGCTGAAACGTGGTGCTCACGGGCCGTTTCCTTCCAAATCGTGGTGTCAATCTCTGGGAAGAACGCGTCGCAGTCGTAAGTGCCGCCGATTTCGGTGACTAGCAGAGTATCCGCAAGTGACATTGTCTGCCTGTAAATATCTGCACCACCGATAACATAGCCCTGACTGTCTGGTAGAAGAGCTATAGCCCCGGCCAAAAACGCTGCGGTTTCAGTTCCCTCGTGTTTCCATGCTGCGTTGCGAGTCACTACAATATTTCTACGGTTGGGCAAAGGGCGTCCGATGGAGTCAAACGTCTTGCGCCCCATAATTATCGTTTGCCCCGTCGTAACACGTTTGAAGTGCGCCAAGTCTTCAGGAAGCTTCCACGGGAGCGTATTCTTTATGCCGATGCCACGCTGCTGATCCATGGCTACGATGATTGTTAGGTTGCTCATAATATTTGTATCTTAAAACGGTTTTGCTGCAATGGCCGACATTATCGCGGAATTTGTCCGATTAACCAACGAAGTACCTAAGCGAACGCCTCCCCCGACGAGATTGCCGATCTGCGTTACACTGTGTAATACGTACCACCCTCTGAAATCCGGCTTTTTAGCCTAACGAAAAGCCCAACCGAGTGCCTATGACGACGACTTTTGAAAAAATTGGTAGCCGCGTGATTCCTTCGCTGCAAGCCACCGTAGAAGAATACATTTCACCGCGCACTGGTGCGCGCCACATCCACCTCGCCAGCGACCAGGCGGAAAAGGTGTTTCTCGTGGCGTTCCCCACCGTGCCCGATGTCAGCGACGGCCGTGCCCACATCCTGGAGCACCTGTCGCTGTGCGGTTCGCAGCGCTACCCGGTGCGCGACCCGTTCTTCTCGATGATGCGCCGGTCCACGGCCACGTTCATGAACGCGTTCACCTACGCCGACCGCACCGTCTATCCGTTCTCGAGCACCGACAGCAAGGATTTCTACAACCTGCTCGACGTGTACCTCGACGCCACGTTCTTCCCCAACCTCGACTACCTGAACTTCCTGCAGGAAGGCTGGCGCTACGTCCTCAAGGACGGCAAGCTCGGTTACCAGGGCGTGGTGTTCAATGAAATGAAGGGCGCTTTCAACGACCCGATCCGGGCGCTGTACAGCGGCATCGAGCACACGCTGCTGGCCGGCACCACGTACGAAGTCGAATCGGGCGGCGATCCGCTGGTGATTCCGGAACTGACGCACCAGATGCTCAAGGACTTCCACGCCAGCCACTACCACCCGTCGCAAGCCGTGTTCATGACCGCCGGCGATATCAGCGCGGTGGAAGTGCAGCAGCAGATCGAGGAAAAAGTGCTGTCCAAGCTGCCGGCATCGAGTGCGCCGCGCATGCTGCCCGAACTGGCCGCCGCCTGGACCGAACCGAAGTCGAACGAAGTGCGCATTCCGTCGCAAACCGCCAAGCCCGATGAGCATGGTGTGCAGCTCACGTGGCTGATGGGCGAGTCGTCCGACATCGACGTGTTCTTCAATACCTACCTGCTGTCGTCGGGCTTGCTGGGCGACTCGTCGTCGCCGGTGATGAAGGCGATGGAATCGGCCGGCTTCGGCCGTCCGTCCGCGCTCAATGGCCAGGACAACGGCCCGCGCCAGATGATTTTCCACCTTGGCATGGAAGGCCTGACCGAACCGCAGATCGACGAAGCGCGCGCCCGCATCTGGGCCGCGCTGGAGCGTGCAGCGGAAGAGGGCGTGCCGACCGAATCGCTGCAGGCGGCCCTGCGCGATGTGCGCTACAGCCAGCGCGACACCGCCTCGGGCCGCATGCCCAATGCGCTGTCGCGCCTGCTGAATGCGCTGCCGGTCTCGATGCGCGACGGCGACGTGTTCCTCGCTTTCGACAACGAAGAGCACCTGGTCAAGCTGGAACAGGCGATTGCCGACCCGGCGTACTTCAAGGGCCTGGTGCGCAAGCTGCTCGACAATCCTACCCGCCTGACCACGCGCGTGGTGCCCGACGCCGACTACTTCAAGAAGCGCGACGCCGTCGAGGAAGCCCGACTGGAAGAGCGCACCCGCGCCCTGACCGACGCGGAGCGTGAGCGCATCGAACAGGAATCGGCGCAACTGGAAGCGCACCAGCAACTGCCGTCGAACTCCGACGTGCTGCCGCGCATCCGCCCAAGCGACGTCAGTGCCGCGCCGCGCGCTGCGTTGTCGCTGCCGGCGCCATTGGCCGACGCCGGCGACGCCATCGTGCTGCCGTTCGAGATTGCCTCCAACGGCCTGTCGTATCTGCGCGTCAGCTACGACGTTTCCGGCTTCGCGGTCGAAGACTGGCCGTGGCTGCGCCTGTGGGTGGACCTGGTCACGCAACTGGGCGTAGGCGACATGGACTACGAAGACGCCGATGCCTGGCGCCAGCGCATGGCCCCTTCGTACGACCTCAATTTCGACGCCACCCAGCATCCGGGCGGCCACCTGAGCATGGAACTGTGGTTCTCCGCCAGCGGCCTGCGCGAAGAACACGCGAACATCGCGCAACTGGTATCGCGCAGCCTGGCCGAAGCACGCTTCGACGAGCATGAGCGCATCGCGTTCCTGATCGACAGCCAGGTGCAGGACCGCCTGAACGGCCTGGCGCAGTCGGGCAACCGCTACGCCATGCTCACCGCCGCCGCGCCGTTGTCGGTGCTGCGCCGCTTCGAGGATATCGTCAGCGGCGCCGCCAGCCTGGCGTTCCAGGGCGAGTTGCTGGAACTGAGCAAAACGCCGGAAGGCCTGGCGCATATTGCCGGCCGCCTGAACGCGCTGCACCAGCGCGTGATCGCCATCACCCCGACCGTCCTGGCGGCGGGCGCCGGCACCGACGGCGAAGCACTGGGCCGCCTGCTCAAGCTGCCGGCGTCGCAAGCAGCCGTACCTGCCGTGGCGCCCAAGCTGGAGGCCATCGCACTGGAAAACGCCGGCCTGCACGCGGTCAGCCAGATCAACCATTGCGTGGTGTCGTACCGCGCGCCGATGATGCAGGAAGATGGCGCCGCCGCGTTGGCAGTCGCCGCCGAACTGATGACCAACCAGCTGCTGCACGTGGCGCTGCGCGAAAAAGGCGGCGCCTACGGCGGCAACGCCGGCTACAACGGCGGCACCGGCACTTTCCTGATGGCGTCGTACCGCGATCCGCGCCTGGGCGAAACCTATGCCGACTTCGACACCGCCATCGACGACCTGCTCACCGGCGAGTTCTCGCAGGAGATGCTGGAAGAGGCGATCATCTGCGTGATCAAGGGCATGGACAAGCCGAACTCGCCGTACGACCAGGTGCTGCACGCCTGGGGCTTGAAACGCCGTGGCATCGACCAGGCCCTGCGCCAGCGCTTCCGCACCGAGGTGCTCACGTGCAGCATGGACCAGATCCGCACTGCCGTGCGTACCTGGCTCAAGAACGGCGAACCTAGCCGCGCGGCGTTCGTCGGTGATGTCACCAAGGATGTGGCGGGGTTGGAGGTGGTTGACTTGCTGGGCCTGGCCAAAAAAGCCGAGTAAGCGAATGGCGCGTGAGTTGGGCCACCGACCCATGCGCCGTCATCCTCGCGTACGCGGCGATGACGGATTTCAGGCTAGCGGTAAAAACTCCCGCATCTGCGCCGCCAGCGTTACCGGCGCCTCCAGCGGCACCATGTGCCCGCTGGGTTCCTCTGCATCTTCGGCTATCATGTGCAACCGCGCATTCGGCAGCAGCGCCGCCATCGCGCGCAAATCATCAGCATCGGCTAATTGGTCGCCCTCGGCACCCACGATCAGCACCGGGAACGGCAGCTCGTGCAGCCGGTCCATGTAATCGACACGGTCGATGGTGGTGGTGAACTGCGCCAGCAGCACTTCCTTGCCCAGATCGACAGCCATGTCCTGGATTACGCCAGTGATCGACGTATCTTCCAGGTGGGCAGGAGCGAGCAATTCGCGCAGTCGATGCCGGGTCATGCCCGAATACGCATTCTTTTCCAGCATGGCGACGATGCGCTTGCGCGCTTCCACTTCGGCCGGCAGCAGGCCCTTGCAGGAGTTGGCGATCAGGACCAGCGTTTCGATGCGTTCCGGGTGCGCCACTGCGTATTCCACAGCCAGGTAAGCGCCCAGCGAAAACCCCACCAGGTTGGTTTTCGGGGCGCTGTGGGCGGCGATCAGCTCGCGCATCTGCTCGCGCGTGCGCGCCTTGTGCAGCGGCACGTGCTGCAGGTCGAAACCGTCCAGCAGCGGCGCCACGCGCGACCACATGCGCTCGTCGCACAGCGTGCCGGGGATCAGGTCGAGACGAATGTTCCGGTCCGTCATACCGCCATGGGCGCAGTGATCGGCGCGTGGTGTTGGTAGCCTTCGAGCGAGAAGTCGGACGGTTCGATTTTTTCCAGCCATTCCGGCTCGTACTTGCCGGTCCTGGCGAAGTCCGGCACCCGGTCCGAGATGCGCAGCTGCGGCGCGGCGAACGGCGCACGGGTGAGCTGTTCCTTGACCATGTCCATGTGGTTCTCGTAGATGTGCGCATCGCCGATGAAGTAGCTGAACCAGCGCGGCGTGTAGCCGGTGAGACGGCCCACCAGGTGCATCAGCGCCGCCCCTTCGGCCAGGTTGAACGGCGTTCCCAGTCCCAGGTCGTTCGAGCGCACGTACAGGCACATCGACAGCTCGCGCGTGGTCGGATTCGGGATGAACTGGTACAGCAAGTGGCACGCGGGCAGGGCGACCGAATCGAGCACCGCCGGGTTCCAGCCGTGGAACAGGATGCGGCGGCTGCCCGGGTTGTTGACGATGGTGTCGAGGCACTCGCGCAACTGGTCGATCGACTTATGCAGCAGCACCTTGGCCGCGCCGTTGTCGTCGAACTGCGAAATCAGGCGGAAGCCGTTCTTCTGGGCGTCGGCGATTTGCGCGTGCTGGTCCACGTCCAGCAGCTTGAAGCCGGGCCACTGGCGCCACTGCACGCCATACACGGGACCAAGATCGTCTTCACCGAGGCGGTACGGATTATCGAGCCATTGCCGGTTTTCGTTGGCATTCTGATCCCAGACCTTGCAGCCCAGCGCGCGGAACTCGGCCGCGTTGCGCGAAGCGCGCATGAAGGCGCACAGCTCGCCGATCACGGACTTGAACGCCAGCCGCTTGGTGGTCACGGCCGGGAAACCCTCGCGCAGGTCGAAGCGCATCATCGCGCCGGGGACGCTGAGCGTGCGGATGCCGGTGCGGTTGTCCTGCCAGCTGCCGGTGTCGAGGATGGTTTGGATCAGGTCCAGGTATTGCTTCATTCAGATCTCCAACTTGGTGCGTTTGTTGCGGGGAGCGAGGCGGCATCAAGATCAGCTGTTACGCGAAACTCCGTCATTCCCGCGCACGCGGGAATCCATGCAGAGTTTGCAAATATTGGCTGCGACTTTAGGCGGCGCAGATCAACGGGCCTATGGATTGCTGCATGCGCGGCGGTCCGCCAAAGCGCAATGACGGACCGGCGGACAGCGGTACTGTGCCTATGTCGCCAGCCCCAAACCCGCTATTTTATCAGGAGCGGGGGCCGGCCTTCGGCTTGCGGGCTCCCGCCTGCGCTGTTGCCTTGCCGGCAGCGCGGGCCAGCGATCTGGCGCCGCGGCCACCGGTGACCACGACCGCGCCCTTAGGCGCAGCAGCCTTTGTCAGCGACCGGGACGCGGGTTTGCCGCCGCCCGAGACCGGGCCGGACGGCGCGCGCGCCGCTGCCTTGCCGCCGCGACCAGCCGCAGGCGAAGGAGCTGCTGAAGGCGCACGCGCCGCCTTGCCACCCGCGGGCCCGGTAAACGGCCGCTTCTTCTTGCCCGGCGCCGCCGCAGCAGCTTTTTTCGCTGCTGCCACCGCCGCTGCGGCAGGCGCCGTTTCCGGCACCCGGTGATCAGCCTCGAAGCCCGGCTCCTCGAAGCGCGCGATCACCTGGCGCGTCATGGTTTCGATGGCTTTCAGCATGTCCGCTTCGTCAGCGCATACCAGCGAGATCGCTTCGCCTTCGAGGCCCGCGCGGCCGGTGCGGCCGATGCGGTGGATATAATCTTCCGCCACCGAGGGCAGGTCGAAATTGACCACCTGCGGCAGCGCCTCGATATCGAGACCGCGCGCGGCGACGTCGGTGGCCACCAGCAGCTGCACTTCGGCCTTTTTAAATCGGGCCAGGGCTTTCAGGCGCGCCGGCTGGGTCTTGTCGCCGTGGATGGTGTCGGCCGTGATACCGTGGTCGTGCAGGGTTTTGACCAGCAGCTCGGCGCCCTTGCGGGTTTTGACGAACACCAGCACCTGGCGCCAGCCAAATTTTTTCAACAGGTGCAGCAGCAGCTCGGGCTTTCTGCGCTTGTCGGTCGGGATCAGCCACTGGCGTACCGACTTGGTGATCGAATTGCTGGCCTCGACCTGCACGGTGACCGGATCCTTGAGCAGGCCCTTGGTCAGCTTGCGGATCTCGTCCGAGAACGTGGCGGAGAACAGCAAGGTCTGGCGCTGCTTTGGCAGCGCCGCCAGCAGGATATCGAGGTCGCGCTCGAACCCCAGGTCCAGCATGCGGTCCGCTTCGTCGAGCACCAGCGTTTGCAGCTGCTTGAAGCTCACCGCGCCCTGGTCGAGCAAATCGATCAGGCGGCCGGGCGTGGCCACCAGCACATCGAGCCCCTTGCGCAGCTTGGCGATCTGCGGCTCGATCGGCACGCCGCCGTAGGCGACAGCGGCGCGCAGCGGCAGGTTGCCGCCGTAGCTGCGGAAGCTCTCGAACACCTGTTCGGCCAGCTCGCGGGTAGGGGCCAGCACCAGGCAGCGCACGGCCGTGGGCGCGTTTTCGCCTTCCAGGGTCAGGCGTTGCAGGATGGGCAGGGCGAAGCCGGCGGTCTTACCGGTGCCGGTTTGGGCGGCGGCCATCAGGTCGCGGCCCGCCAGCACGGCGGGAATCGCCTGCTTCTGGACCGGCGTCGGCTGCTTGTAGCCCAGGGTGTCCAGCGTTTGCAGGAGGGGGGCGATCAGGCCCAGTGCTTGGAAAGTCATGGTAGGTGCAGTGATATCGTTCAACAGCGCGCAGTGTAGCCGGTCAGGCCCCATTACGCGAATAAAGATCGGAAGCCGCGTTATTGATCGGCCAGGGCTTGCGACCACAGGGCAAGGATCTCGTGCACCCGCGCGTCCGGCAGGTACAGCAGGTTGTCGCCCACGTACAGCTCCACGTAACAGCGCCCGGGCAGCGCCGCGTGCTGGGCGCCGTTGAACAGCCACACGCCGTGCTGGCCGGCGATGCGGTTGCGGATGTCGAGCGCATGGTCGCGCGCTACCGGCAAATGCAGGTGCAGCATGTTGGCGTGCGGGCGCGCCGGATTGGGCACCAGCAGCGGGTACTTGCGCAACTGCTGGTACAGCCACTCGGTGCGGCGGAAGTAGCCGGGCATGGCGGCCAGGCGGGCGTCGAACTGCATGGCGGCGGCCACCACGTACGGCGTGCGTTGATAGACATTGCCACCCTGGCGGCGGAACCATTCGCGGGCGCGGTCGATGAAGGCGGCGTCGCCTGCCAGCATGGCGCCGGCCATGCCGCCGATGCCCTTGTACAGCGACACATAGACGGTGTCGAAACCGGCGGCAATCTGCGCCACGTCGCGGCCGTAGGCGGCTGCCGTTTCCCACAGCCGGGCGCCATCCATGTGCAGGTGGATGCCTTGACCGCGGCAGTAGTCCTTGATGGCGGCCAGTTCGTCCCAAGACGGGCACTGGCCGCCGATTTCGCGCATCGGCAATTCCAGCACGACCGCGCCCAGCTTGTCGGGGATGCCTCGGAGGTCCTCCACCGACCATGGCCGGTGCGGGTCGCCGATCTGCAGCGCCTGGAAATGGTCGAACAGCTGGTGATTGCCGCGCTCGTGCCTGAGGATGTGGGCGGTGGGGTGCAGCGCCACCAGCCGGCTGCCGCGCTCCATGCCGGCCAGGCGCAGCGCGGTCGCCTGCGTCATGGTGCCGGTGATGCAGAACAGCGCCGACTCGAAGCCCAGCAGGCGCGCCACCTTGGCTTCGAACTCCTGGATCAGTGGTCCGCAGCCGTAAATATCATGGGTGACGTTGTTGGCATTGCACCATTCGGACATGGCGGCGAACAGCTGCGCCGGCGTCGGTTGGCGGTGGCCCGGCAGCAGGGTGTGGCAGGTCTGGCGCAGTTCCGTGTCGTTCAAAATATTCCCCCTCCAGGGACGGTCAATCACCGCATGATACCGGATCAGTGGACCGTGTGAACGTTGTGAAACTGCAGCGCGGCCAGGTTGGCGTAGATGCCGCCCAGCGCCACCAGCGACGCGTGGGTGCCGGTTTCGACGATCTTGCCATCTTCCATGACGATGATGCGGTCGGCGCGCTGCACGGTGGCCAGGCGGTGGGCGATGATCACGGTGGTGCGGCCGACCATGGCCGCTTCCAGCGCGCTTTGCACCAGGCGCTCCGACTCCGCATCCAGCGCGCTGGTGGCTTCGTCGAGCAGCAGCAGCGGCGGGTTTTTCAGCAGCGCGCGGGCAATCGCGATGCGTTGGCGCTGGCCGCCGGACAGGCGCACGCCGCGCTCGCCCAGGAACGACTGGTAGCCTTGCGGCAGGCGTTCGATGAATTCGTGGGCGGCAGCCATGCGGGCGGCGGCAATCACTTCGTCGTCGGTGGCGTCGGCCCGGCCGTAGCGGATGTTTTCCATGGCGTTGGCCGAGAAGATCACCGTGTCTTGCGGCACGATGCCGATGGCGCCGCGCAGCGTGTGCAGGTCGAGCTGGCGGATGTCCACGCCATCGAGCTTGATGGCGCCGTGCTGCGGATCGTAAAAGCGCAGGAACAGCTGGAACAGCGTGGTCTTGCCAGCGCCCGATGGGCCGACCACCGCCACGGTTTCGCCGGGCTTGATGTCGAGCGAGAGGCTGGTCAACGCTGCCGATTCGGGGCGCGACGGATACAGGAAGGTCACGTCCTCGAGGCTCAGTGACGCGCCGTTGGCCGCGCGCGGCGGCAGCGCCAAGGGTTTGACGGGCGCCTCGATGGCCGACTTGACCGCCATCAGTTCCAGCAGGCGCTCGGTGGCGCCGGCTGCGCGCTGCGCTTCGCCCATCACTTCCGAGAGCGCGCCGATGGCGCCGGCCACGATCGACGCGTACAGGATGAACTGGCCCAGGTCGCCGCCCGTCATTTCACCGTTGATCACCGCGTGGGCGCCGAGCCACAGCACGAACACGATGGCGCCGAACACCAGCACGATGGCGATCATGGTCAGCATGGCGCGCGCGCGAATGCGGCGCATGGCGGTCTGGAACGCGCCTTCCACCGATGCGCTGAAGCGGTTCGATTCGATCTTCTCGTGGGTGAAGGCCTGCACCGTGGGCATGGCGTTGAGGATTTCGCCGGCCATGGCGGAGGCATCGGCCACGCGGTCCTGCGAATCGCGCGACAGCTTGCGCACGCGGCGGCCGAAAATGATGATCGGCAAGACCGTGAGCACCAGCAGGCCGATGATGATGGCCGAAAGCTTGGGGCTGGTCACGAACAGCATCACCAGGCCGCCGATGAACAGCAGCGAATTACGCAGCGCCATCGAGATGCTGGTGCCCACCACGGCCTGGATCAGCGTGGTGTCGGTGGTGATGCGCGAGAGGACTTCACCGGTTTGGGTGGTCTCGAAAAACTCGGGGCTTTGCTTGACCACGTGGCTGTACACGGCGTCGCGGATGTCGGTGGTGACGCGTTCGCCGAGCCACGACACGGTGTAAAAGCGCGCGGCCGTGGCCAGCGCCAGCACCGTGGCCAGGCCGAACAGCGCCAGGAACACCAGGTCCACGTGCTTGATGCTCTTGTCACCGACTGCGCCCGGCACGCTGGCGGCGCTGCCGAAACCGAGGTCGATCATCTGCTTGAAGGCGGCGGGAATGGCCAGTGTGGCAGCGGCAGCGACCAGCAGCGCCAGGCCGGCCATGACGAACTGCCGCTTGTACGGCGCCAGGAACGGCAGCAGGCCGCGCAGGGTGGCAATGCTGCCTTTTTCGGCGATGCGCGCGGTGGAAGGCGCGGTGGACTGCGCGGGCGCGGGCTTGCTGTTGCCAGTGCTGGCGGTGGTGCTATTGGTCATCGTGTGGCTTAATTAGTTATTCCAACTACTACAATTTCATGGGGCGGACATAGCCCGTCAGTTCGAGGTACGCGCGGCCGACGCGCCGGCCGTCGCGGCGCAGCAGCACCGCCCCTTCCCAGTACACGGCGCCGGTCGAGCGGCGCGAATCGAGTTCCTGGTCGTCCTGCAGCGGTTCCACCTGCCAGATGGTGGCGCCGGTGGTCAACCGCAAGGCCACCGGATATTCTGCCTTGGTACGCGGCGAACGCCAGCGCCGCTGCGGCGTGAAATCCACCTGTTCCGGCGCAAACTGCGTGATCTTACCGGAAGCGTCGCGCCATGTCGCGTGGGCCCATAGTTTACCACCTGTCTTGCTGCGGATCTGGAAAGCCATCAGGGCGCCGCCGTCGTCGAGGTTGGCGCCGATCCATTCCCAGCCCGCCGCCTCGGCATCGAGCACCTGCGACGACCATTCGTGGTCCAGCCAGGAGGCCCCCTTGACCGCCACCGCCTTGCCGGCGCGGGTGATGGTGCCGGTGGTGGTGAGCTGCGGCTCGCTGTAATAGTAGCTGGCCTGGGCGGGGCGCGGTCCCTTGCGCGAAAAGCCCCCAACGCCCTGCACCAGCACCGGCTGCGACGGCGCCAGATTGAACTGCAGGGTAAAACCGGAAGCTTCGACGTGGATCGCGTAGCTGCCGTCCGGCTGGCGCGCCATGCGCCAGTCTTCGAGCTTGATGTCGGTGTCGCCCACCTTGGCGTAGGCCAGTCCCAGGCCCTCGCGGGCGCTGCGCTGGTCGTGCAGCAGCTTGCCGTTGGCGGTGTCGGACAGCGCGGCGTGGCCGATGATCAGCTGCTTCGGCGCGAACTGGCTGGGGTTGGCGCGGTCATGGTCGCTGGCGCTGCGAAAGAAGGTGACCTGGTAGCCGAGCGACCTGCCATCAGCGGTCTCGACCCAGCCGGTCACGTACCACCATTCGGTCTTGTAGTCGGGGTGGGCGCCGTAATCAAGCGGGAATTGCAGTGCCGCGCCGGGCGCCAGCGGAGTGACGGCCGCGAACTTTGGCGCGGCGGCCCATGCGGGAGCAGTACCGGTCCACAGCAGCGCCATCATGGCCAGCAACAATCGTACGAGCGGCATTACCAGTCCTCCCTCACGGCGCGGATCGGACCACCGGACAGCGATTGCCGGCCCGCCAGCAGCGCCGTCAGCGCGGCGGCCGACAGCAGCAGCGCGGCGACGGCCGCCAGCAGGCCCCACGGCAGGTGCAGTTGCATGGTCCAGTGGAACGACTGCGGATTGACCACGAACACCAGGACCAGGCTGATCACCCAGCCCAGCACGAAACCGGTGGCGATGCCGAGCGCGGTGAGCGACCCACCTTCGATGGCGAGAATGGCCAGGATCTGGCGCCGCGTCACGCCCACGTGGCGCAGCATGCCGAACTCCTTGGCGCGCGCCAGCGTCTGCGCCGAGAAGGTAGCGGCCACGCCGAACAGGCCGATGACGATGGCGATCGCCTCCAGCAAATAAGTGATGGCAAAGCTGCGGTCGAAAATCTTCATCGACATGTCGCGGATGTCCGACGGAGTGCTGATGTCGAGGGTGGCGGCGAACGGCAGCGCCTTCAGGTCCCGTTCCACGCCGGCGTGGCTGGTGCCTGGCGCGAGCCACAGCGCCACGCTGCTGGCGTCCCGGTCGCCGGTGATGGCGCGGTAGTCAGCCAAACGCATCTGGATCGAGCCGGTGGGCCGCGCATAGTCGCGCCACACGCCGGCCACCGTGAACGGCTGCTGGCGGCCTGCCAGCGGCAGTTCGATGCGGGCGCCCACCTGCATGCCATACAAATCGACCATTGCTTCCGAGATCCAGACGGGCGGCGGCTCGCCCGGCACTGGCGTGCGGATAGCGCCAACCATCGCCAGCACCTTGCCGGGATCATGCGCATCGACGTCGCGCGCGATCAGTGCTACGGCAGGGCGGTTGGCGGCCAGTGCGATGGCCTGCACGCGCAGGAAATCGGTGCCATCGATGCCGGGCAGCGCCGCGATGGCCTGCTGTTCGGCGGGCCGCAGCCCGGCCGTGGTGCCGCCGCTGACGGTGCTTACGTAGATATCGGCCGGCAGGATGTGGCGCATCCAGTCGTCGAGCGACACCCGGAAGCTCGACACCATGATCGCCATCGCCACCATCAGGCTAAAGCTCGACAGCACACCGCCCAGCGCAATGCCGGCCTGGCTCGACGCATTGGCCAGCCGCGCTAGCGTGAGCGTAAGCACGGGCGAGGCGCCCGGCCGGCTTGCCACCACTGCGCTCCAGCGCCGGTGCGCAGCGCGGAACACGCCGGCAGCCAGGCGCGGCATCAGCGCGATCACGGCGACCAGCAGCAGCGCGATCGACAGGTAGCCGAAGATGGGCAGTTCTAACACGGGCGGCGCCTGCGACAGCAACGCTGCCACCGCGATGCCGGCCAGCGGCGGCCACACGGTAGCCAAACGTGAGATTGCTGCCTCCTCGGTACCGGACTTGAGCGCCACGGCCGGCTTGGCGCGCGCCGCATCCCAGGCCGGGGCGGCGCAGCCCAGCAGCGCGACGGCGACGCCCAGCGCAAAATACACGCCAGCGGCGACCGGGGTGAAATGCACGGTGGGACGCACGCCGGAAAAGAAGCCGGCGCCCAGGTCGGCGCCCATGAAGTGCAGGGCGGTGGCCGCCAGCGCATAGCCGGCAGCGATGCCGAGGGCCGAACCCAGCACGCCCAGGCACAGGCCTTCGAGCAGGATCTGGCGCAGCAACTGGCGCCGCTCCATGCCCAGCACGCGCAGCAGCGCGAACTGGCTGCGGCGCCGGATCACCGACAGGGCCTGGGTGGAAAATACCAGGAAGGCGCCGGTAAACAGCGCGACCAGCGCCAGGACCGTCAGGTTGACGCGGTAGGCGCGGCTCATGCCCTCGTTGCGGCTGCTCTGGTCTTCGTCGTTGGGCTGGTTCACCAGGAAACGGCCCGGGTAGTCGCGTTGCAGGCGCTGCTGCAGCCTGGTTTTGAACACGTCGCGGTTGACGCCGTCGCGCAGCTTGAGGTCCACCCGCGACAGCTTGCCCAGCCGGTCGAAGCGCCACTGCGCCGCGCCGATGTCCATCACCCCCAGGCGCTGCCCGGCGCGCGCGCTTTGCAGGGCGCCCGCGTAGCGCAGCGCCACGGTGCCCACGCCGAGCTGGAAGGGCAAAGGCTGGTCTGGCTGTGCCGAGAGCCATTGCTGCGCGGCTGGTGACAGGAAAATCGCATCGTCGGCAAGGGTGTCCTGCAAGTGTTCTTCGGAAGGGGCGCCCACCAGGTCGGGCGAGATGAAGCCGGCGCGGAAGACGTCGATGCCGATGATCTTGAGCGCGCTGCGCTGGCCCGGAATCGAGGCTTCCACTTCCAGGATGGGCGAGGCGACTGCCACTTCCGGCAGGGCGGCAAGCACCGGGTAGACCGCTTCATCGAAAGTGGGTTCGGTGCCGCGTACCTGCACATCGGCTACGCCGGACAGGCCCTTGATGGCCGACGAAAACTCGTTGAAGGCGGCAGCGTTGATCAGGTGGATGGCAAAGCCGAGCGCGATGCCGATGGCAATTGCCGCCACCGCCACCAGCGTGCGCACCGGGTGCGCACGCCATTCGCCCAGCAGCAGCCAGCTTCCCAACCGTCCCGGCGCCAGCGCCGTCATCAGCGGGGGCACTCCAGGGCCAGCAGCTCGGCGGCGCGGCGGGCCTTGAGACGGGCGGCATCGACCGCGGCGGCGGTGGCGCGGCGCGCGTCGTCATCGGCCCACTGGCGATTGAGGCGCAGCTTGCCGCATTTGCGCTCGTGCGTGGCGGCGACCTGCGCGGCCCTGGCGTCAAGCTTTGCTTCGCGCTCGTCGCGCGCTACGCGGGTCTTTTCCAGCGCCGCCGCTTCCTTGCGGGCGCGGGCCAGGCTGGCTGCGGCTGCTGCTGTCGCTGCCGGTTCAGCGCGCGGCGCGACCGGCCTGGCCAGCGTACTGGCCCAGGTGGCGGCGGCAGGGCAGGGCGTATCGCCATAGCTGACCTTGCCGTCGACGATGCATTTGTGGATGTCTTGCGCGTGCACCGGATGCAGGGTGGTCGCGCACAGCAGGGCCGTGGTCATCACGCCGACCGGCCCGTACAGATGAGGTTGCATGGCTGTCCCGTTCACAAAATTTTCCCGGGATTCATGATACCGAGCGGGTCCAGCGCTCCTTTGATGGCCCGCATCATGTTCAGCTCCACCGCTGATTTATGGTGCACCAGCTCGTCTCTTTTCAGCACACCTATGCCGTGCTCGGCCGAAATCGAGCCGCCAAAAACTTCCACACTGTCGTACACCACGCGGTTGACCTCGTCCTGTTTATGCAGGAATTCGTCGCTGGACACACCGTCGGGCGGCGCCACGTTGTAGTGCAGGTTGCCGTCGCCGACGTGGCCGAAGCACACCAGCTGGCAGCCGGGGAAGGCGGCCTCGAGCTTCGGGCCGGTGGCGGCGATAAAGTCGGCGATGCGCGAGACCGGCAGCGAGATGTCGTGCTTGATGTTCTTGCCCGCCTTGGCCTGCGCCAGCGGAATATGCTCGCGCAGCTGCCACAGGGCGGTCGATTGGGCCATCGACGTGGCCACCACCGCGTCGTCGATCACGTCGCCGTCCAACGCCGCGCTGATGGCCCGCTCCAGCAGGCCCACGGCATGGGCTTCGGACTCGCTGCTCGAGAGCTCCAGCAGCACGTACTGGGCGTGCGGGGTTTTGAATGGCTGCGGCAGTTGCGGGAATTCGCGCGCCACCAGCGCCAGGCAATACTGCGACATCAGCTCGAAGCCGGTCAGGCTCGCACCGCAGTGGTCCTGCATCAGGTTCAGCAGGCGGAGCGCGTGAATGGGCGAGGGCAGCGCCGCCAGGGCGGTAATCGCGGCTTTCGGCTGCGGGTACAGTTTCAGTACCGCCCCCGTGATCACGCCCAGCGTGCCTTCCGCGCCGATAAACAGGTCGCGCAGGTCGTAGCCGGTGTTGTCCTTGCGTAGCCCGCGCAAGCCGTTCCATATCTCTCCCTGCGGCGTGACCACTTCCAGGCCCAGGCACAGGTCGCGCGTGTTGCCGTAACGGAGCACGGCGGTGCCGCCCGCGTTCGTGGCCAGGTTGCCGCCAATGGTGCATGTGCCTTCGGCCGCCAGCGACAGCGGGAACAAACAGCCCCGGGCGGCGGCTGCATCCTGCGCGTGCTGCAGGATGCAGCCGGCATCGACAGTCATGGTGCGGTTGACGGCATCGACGTGGCGCACGGCATTCATGCGCGCCAGCGACAGCACCACGGCGCCGCCGCCGCCGTCGGGCACGCTGCCCAGCACCAGTCCGGTGTTGCCGCCCTGCGGCACGATCGGCACGCGCCACTGCGCGCAGGCGCGCACCAGGGCCGCAACTTCGGCCACCATGGCGGGCCGCAGCACGGCCAGTGCCCGGCCCGTGTAGCGCCCGCGCTGGTCGGTGAGGTAGGCGGCCTTGTCGGCGTCGAGGTCGAGGACGTAATCCGCGCCAACGATGGCGCGGCACTGGTCGAGGAAAGCGTTGGTTGTCTCCGTCATTTGACCGTGGTGACCTTTACCTTGTCGAGCAGTTCCTTGGCCAGTTTTTTCGCCGCCCGTTTATACGGGCGCAGGTACAGCAGCGCGCAGGCGAAATACACGCAGACGATGATCGCCTCGCCCCAGCCCAGCCAGGCCGACTCGCGGTCGGCGTCGCTCCAGCCGCGCACGATGCCCTCGGTGAAGTACAGCAGTATCATCATCGACGTCCATTGCAAGGTATAGATGTCGCGCTTCCACACGCCGTACAAAGGCAGCAGCAGCGGGGCGGCCTTGAGCACCAGCCATGAACCGCCCGGTTTCAGCGGCGCGATCACCATCTCCCACAACACGCACCACACGATCAGCAGGCCCAGGCTGCCGACGGCGCCCCAGTGAAAATACTTGTGCAAGGTGGTGTGCATGGCGTCGTCCTCTAGCGGGTTGCGAGCTTGACGGCTGTTTCGGCCAGGCGCCGGCCCTGGGCGATGGCCAGGCGCTTTTCGTCGTCGGTGATCGGCCGGGCGCCATCGAGGCCGGCCCAGTGGCTGGCGCCGTACGGCGTGCCGCCGCTGGTGGTGGTCATCAGTTCCGGGTTGGTGTAGGGCAGGCCCAGCACCATCAGGCCATGGTGGAACAGCGGCACCATCATGGTGAGCAGGGTGGATTCCTGGCCGCCGTGCAGGCTGCCGGTGGACGTGAACACGCAAGCCGGCTTGCCCGCCAGCGCGCCGGACAGCCACTGGCTCGACGTGCCATCCCAAAAATACTTCATCGACGCGGCCATGTTGCCGAAGCGCGTAGGCGAGCCGACCGCGATGCCGGCGCATTCGGCCAGGTCGTCAAGTTCCACGTATGGTGCGCCGCCCAACGGCACCTCGGGCGCCGTGGCTTCGGTGACGGTGGAGACGGCCGGCACGGTGCGCAGGCGCGCATCGCAGCCCGGTACGCTCTCGATGCCCTGGGCGATCAGCTCCGCCAATTTGCGCGTGGCGCCGTGACGCGAGTAGAACAGGACAAGAATAATCAGATTGGGTTGGCTCATCGCAGGTATTATAGGGGGTTAAAGCGGGCGCGGGCGGAGTGAAAAATCGGCCGCCCCTGTTTCTGAAATCCGATTATCGCTCATGTTCCAAAAATATATACAACCGATTTTTTTCTACCTGCTGCGCACCTGCCGCAACGGCGTCAACACCGTGCGCGCGCTGTCGTGGTCCGAGGTGCGCGACCTGGTGCTGTTCGCCCATCGCCGCCTGCGCGAGGAAAGCCTGCCGCAAGTGGCCGGCAGCCTCACGTTCACCACCGTGTTTGCGCTGGTGCCGCTGCTCACCATCGCGCTGGCGATTTTTACCACCTTCCCGATGTTCAATACCTTCCGCGCGTCGCTGGAAGCGTATTTCGTCCAGAGCGTGATGCCCAAGACGATTTCGGCCACCATCCTCAACTACCTGACCATGTTTGCGTCCAAGGCCACGCGGCTGTCGGCGGTGGGCGCGGTGGCGCTGATATTCACGTCGATCGCCATGATGAACCTGATCGAGCGCGTGTTCAACCGCATCTGGCGCGTGCGCGGGGAACGCAGCTGGGCCCGCCGCATCCTGGTCTATTGGGCCATCATCACGTTGGGGCCGCTGCTGATCGGCGTCTCGCTGACGCTGTCGTCCACCGTGTTCATGGCCACGTCCGACCTGTTCGAGCAGTTTCCGGTGGTGGGCGCCATCGTGTACACGTTCGCCTCGCTGGCCGTGACCACCGCCAGTTTTACCTTGCTGTACGTGGCGGTGCCCAATCGCGATGTCGATTGGTACGACGCCGCCTGGGGCGGCCTGGTGGCCGGCGTGGCGTTCGAACTGGCCAAGCGCGGCTTCGCCATTTTCATCACGCAGTTCCCCACGTATTCCAAGATCTACGGCGCACTGGCGGCCTTGCCGCTGTTCCTGGTGTGGATTTACGTGTCGTGGGTGATCACCCTGATCGGCGCCTTGCTGGTGGCCGCGCTGCCGGTGGTCAAATACGAGCGCTGGTGGCACGAGGCCAAGCCTGGCGGCGAATTCGTCGATGCCATGGCGATCCTGAAAGTGCTGTTCCTCGCCTGCAAATGCGGCGACACGGCATTGGTCAGCGCCGGCACCATCCGCACCCGTACCCGGCTGGGTTTCGACGAAATGGATGCCTTGCTTGAAAAAATGCTGGCCGAGGGCTGGGTGGGGCGCGTCAACGTGCCGGCGCCGCGCCGGGTGCAGTGGGGCAAGCGCGTGTCCGACGGCAGCGACCACTGGGTGTTGCTGGCCAATGTAGAGAAACTGACGCTGGCCGAGGTGTACCGGCTGTTCGTGTTCGGCGGCATGGCGGTCAATGCCGGCGTGGTGGACGATGACACTGACGAGCGCGCCAAGCTGTCGGCGCGCGAGGCGGCGCAACTGGCGCGCGAAGTGGAAAACGCCGTCGAAACCGGGCTCGGCAAAAGCCTGGCCGACCACTTCGGCCCCATCGATTGCCGCTGATAACCGTGCTTTGGTTGCGGTGCAGCATAAGAGTGTTGCAACACTCTTATCAAATTCTTGCGATATCGTGGGGCGCAGCGCTGGATTTTTCGCCATGCATAGGCTACATTCGGCTTAGGCTTAAACATTAAAATTAATAATGACATCATCTACCCACGAAGCCTCTCAGCGGACAGGACGGTCAAATATGAAAGTCTCCGAAATCCTGCAGGTCAAAGGCAGTATCCTCTACACCATTTCGCCCGATCAACCGTTGGCCGAAGCTGCCGATATCATGGCGGAAAAAGACATCGGCTCGCTGGTCGTCATGGAATTCGGCGACCTGGTTGGCATGCTCACGTTCCGCGAAGTGCTGCGCGCGTTGCATACCAACGAGGGCAATGTCGGCGCCGGCACGGTGCGCAAGCACATGGATGACTACCCGATCACGGTCACGCCCGATACCGAAGTCAACGAGGTGCGCCGCATCATGCTTGAAAAACATGCGCGCTACCTGCCCGTGATGAACGCCAAGACCATCCTCGGCGTGATCTCGTTCTACGACGTGGCGCGCGCGGTGCTGGAAGCGCAAAGCTTCGAAAACCGCATGCTCAAGGCCTATATCCGCGACTGGCCGGGCGACCAGGCCGAGCCGCATCCGGACTGACCGGCCGCCATCCCCTGCATCCGGCGCTGCCGGAGCAGGGGATCACGTTTATCTGCCGTTATCGAGCCATGCCTCCAGCGCATCGGACTTCATCGGCCTGGCGAACAAAAAGCCCTGCGCCAGCGGGCAGCCCAGCGCGTGCAGGATCTGCGCCTGGCGCTCGTCTTCCACCCCTTCCGCGATCACCGTCAGGCCCAGGTTGCGGCCCAATTGAATCACCATCTCGGCAATGCTGCTGCCGCGTGCCGAGCCGGTAATTTCGGTGACGAACGCGCGGTCGATTTTCAAGCGGTCCACCTGCAGGCGCTGCAAGTACGACAGCGACGAAAAACCGGTGCCGAAGTCGTCGATCGCGATCGAGACGCCGGTCTGCTTGATCTGGTCGAGCATCTTGATCAGCAAATCCGGTTCTTCCATCGCCATCGATTCGGTGATTTCCAGTTCGATGTTCTGGGGCGGCGCGCCGGTCTCCTCCAGCGCGCGGCGCAGCATCTCGAGGAAGTGCGGGTGGCGGAACTGCACCTGCGAGACGTTGACCGACATGACGAAATCGAGGTGGCCGGCCGCGCGCACGGCCATCAGTTCGCGGCACGCGGTGCGCAGCACCCATTCGCCGAGGTCGATGATCAAACCCGAATATTCGGCGATCGGGATGAAACGGTCGGGCGAGACGAAGGTGCCGTCTTCGGTCTGCCAGCGCAGCAGCGCTTCGGCGCCGACCGGCCGCCGGGTTTCGAGGTCGATCTGCGGCTGGTACATGACGAACAGCTGGCGCTGGCCAAACGCGGTGCGCAGCGCGTGCATCATGCGTACCCGCTCGCGGATTTCCACGCCCATCGAGCGCGAAAAATAGCAGTAGCCGGCGCGTTGCTGGCTCTTGGCGCGTTTCAGGGCGATGTCGGCATCCTTCAATGCGTCGCCGCCGCTGCCTTCGTGTTCTTCCAGGCGTACCAGTCCCAGCGTGGCCGAGAGCTGCACGTCCTGGCCGTCGATGCGGAACGGCTGCTGGAACAGTGCCAGCAGCGCGGCGGGCGTGACCAGGTCGGCGTCGCCCAGCAGCGCGAAAATATCGCCGCCAATGCGCGCCACCGTCACCTGCCGCCCGAGGTCCGCCTGCAGGCGGTTGGCGACCGACACCAGCAGCAGGTCGCCGAACTGGTGGCCCAGCGCGTCGTTGGTTTCGGCAAAGTGGTCGAGATCGACGAGGGCCAGCGTGGCCTGTTCGTGCGCTGGCGCGGCCGTACTGGACGCGGCCAGCCGTTCTTCGAGCATTTCGAGCAGGCGGGTGCGGTTGGGCAGCTTGGACAACTGGTCGTAGAACGCCGCGTTGTGCAGGTGGCTGACCAGTTCCACGTTGTCCAGCCCCACTGCCACGTTGCCGCAAAAAACGTCGAGCAGGCGTTCGTTGATGTCGGAGGGCGGGGTGGCAACGTCGAGGTAGGCGACGAAATCGCGGCTGGCCTTGCCGGCGAAGTACAGGGTGATGGAGTCGGGGCCGTATACATTACCGCGTTGGGCCAGCGCCTGCTCCATGACCGCCCGGATGCGGTCGTCGGCCAGCGGTGCGTGATGGACGTGGCGGACGTGGGCATGGGCGCCGTGGTCGAGGTGAGCCTGCCGGCCGCAGGCTGCCATCACCATCAGTTCGTGGCAGCCGCCGTCGCCCGGGCAATCCTTCACGCACAATACGCCGCTGGCCGGAATGCCCAGCAGATCGCCGATCTGCGCCAGCACGCCGGAGGCGAAATTCTGCACGCCGTGCAGCGCCATCAACTCGGTGCTGGCGTGGACGATCTGGTTCAGGCCGCGGCGGCTGTCGTCGATCTTGCGGATCTGTTCATACGAACGGATGGCCGACGTGACGGTGGTATAGAGCTTGATGCGCGTGAGCTCTGACTTGGTCTTGTAGTCGTTGATGTCGAAATCGCGGATGGCGTCGATTTCGGGCGCATAGCCGGGCTGGCCGGTGCGCAGGATGATGCGCACATCGGCAAGCTTGAGCGTTTCGCGGATATGGCGCACCAGGTGCAGGCCGGCGTCGTCCTGTTCCATCACCACGTCGAGCAGGATCACGGCGATGTCGGTTTCCAGGGCGAGCAACTGTCGCGCCTGGGTGGCGGAGTAGGCATGGACGAATTCCAGCGGCCTGCCTTGCATGTCGAGGTTGCCGAGCGCGAAGGTGGTAGTGGAATGGACGTCCTCGTCATCGTCGATGATCATCACGCGCCATACGCCGGGGGCGCCGGTGTCTGTCGTTGCCGCCGGATGTTCGTCCAGGAATACCAGGTCGTCTTGATCATCCTTGGCCACAGGCGTTACCTGTCGGTGGCCAGGAGGGGTGATCGGTTGGGGCATGTGTCGCGTCTCCAGGATTGCTCGGTGTTCTTCTGGGTAAGTATATAGCGAATTGTTAAAATGAACTCGAATTTCCCCTGCGACAGTCAACGAGCCGTTGCGCCGCCGTTGTACATGCGTCTGTATTGCAACAAAGAACCGAGCAGGCCCGGGATGGGCCATCGCCCCGGCACGCGCCGGGCGTGCGGTAGCTGTTAGAATATAGAAATCCCTATATTTCCAAAGATTCTCTTCCTATGTCCGGTAATACATTTGGTAAATTGTTTTCTATAACTACTTTCGGTGAATCGCACGGTCCCGCAATTGGCTGCGTGATCGATGGCTGCCCGCCGGGCCTGGCCTTGTCCGAGGCAGATATCCAGCCGGAACTTGACCGCCGCAAACCGGGCACGTCGCGCCACGTGACCCAGCGCCAGGAATCGGACACGGTGGAGATTCTGTCGGGCGTGTACCAGGGGGTGACCACCGGTACCCCGATCGCGCTGTTGATCCGCAACGAAGACCAGCGCAGCAAGGACTACGGCAACATCGCCGAGAGCTTCCGTCCGGGCCACGCCGACTACACGTATTGGCACAAGTACGGCGTACGCGATCCGCGTGGTGGTGGCCGCTCGTCGGCGCGCCTGACCGCGCCTATCGTCGGCGCCGCTGCCGTGGCCAAAAAGTGGTTGCAGCAGCAGTACGGCACCACGTTCAAGGGCTGCATGAGCCAGCTGGGCGACATCCCGGTGCCGTTCCAGGACTGGGCCCACGTGCATGACAACCCGTTTTTTGCGGCCAGCGGCGACGCCGGCCTGATCGCCCACATGGAAGCGACCATGGACGAACTGCGCAAGGCTGGTGACTCGATCGGTGCGCGCATCGACGTCATCGCCCAGAATGTGCCGGTGGGCCTGGGCCAACCGATCTACGACAAGCTCGATGCCGATATCGCCTACGCGATGATGGGCATTAATGCGGTGAAGGGTGTGGAAATTGGCGCCGGCTTCAAGTCGGTGGCGCAAAAGGGCACCGAGCATGGCGACGAACTGACGCCGCAGGGCTTTGTCGGCAATAACGCCGGCGGCGTGTTGGGTGGCATTTCCACCGGCCAGGACATCACGGTGTCGATCGCCATCAAGCCAACGTCGTCGATCCGCACCCCGCGCCATTCGATCGACAAGGAAGGCAACCCGGTGCTGGTGGAAACCTTCGGGCGCCACGACCCGTGCGTGGGCATACGCGCCACGCCGATTGCTGAAGCGATGCTGGCGCTGGTGCTGATCGACCACGCGCTGATGCACCGTGCCCAGTGCGGCGATGTCAAGGTGGCGACACCCGACATCTCCCGGTAAGCTTCTTCAGGCGCGGGTAGGGGCGGTGATGGTGGCCACCGTCTCCTGCTTATGGCGCCGCTCGGCGGCGCGCACCACCATCATGCGGATATCGTTCAGTAGCGAGAACTCGGTCGGGCTGAGCTGGATCGGCGGGAAGGTGTCATCCCAGTCGCCATACAGGAAACCGGCCGCCTGGCCGTTGTACGACAGCGGAATGATGACGAAGCTGTGTGCCTCCGACAACGAGGCTTTCCACCACTGCGGCAGCTTGGCCGCGAACTTGGCGTCGCGGGCATTTTCAATGAAGATCACGCGGTCGCTGTTGAGCGACGCGTGGAACACGTTCGGTTCGTAGGCATCGTCGAAACTCATCGCCGCCAGCAGCTCGCGGCTGTCGTTGCCGAAGCAGATGCGCGCTGCGTACACGCTTTCGCGGCGGTTGCGCACGAACGCGATGGCGCGCGAAAACTCCAGTCCCTTGTAAATGGTCTCCAGCGCGATCTGCACCATCTGGCCGGGGCTGGCCGTGTCCAGCACGTCGCGCATATCGGCCAGGCCGCTGAGCAGGATCTTGTTGCCGGCCGCGCGCTGGCGGTGTTGCGCCTGCGCTTTCGCGCGCCGCTCGGCCGGGCGCGAAAGCGGGGCGATGGTCAGGTCGTTGGCCGCCACCACCTTGGCCTGCTCGATGGCGATCATCAGGTTGTCCGCTTCCATGCCCAGCAGCGACGAATAGCTCTCGGTCAGCGCCTGCACCTCGGCTGCGCCGACGGCGTCGTCGTGCCACAGCGATTCGGCGCACATGGCGGACATGGTGGACAGGCCCGCCACCCAGTCGGCCGGCTCGATGGCGGCGCCTTCTGCGGGCGGATCCATGCGGCGCATGCCGTCGACCAGCTGCGCAGGCAGGCGCCAGTGCAGGGCTGCGGCGTGGCCCAGTTGCTCCATGCTCAGCCCCAGCATGTCGGGGGCGACGGCTTCGATACTGGTGCCGTCGTCGTCGGCGCGGCGTTGCAGCTCGAGCCAGCGCTCGGGCATGTAAAAGGTGAGCATCATGCGGCCCAGTGTGTGCAGCATCGAGCACACCACGGCTTCTTCGCCGCGCGGGTTGTGGGCGGCCGTGGCGATCTGCTGCGCCACGATCCCTGCCAATACCGCTTTTTCCATTTCAATGTGCGCCACCGTGGCTTCGCCATCGGCCGTGTCGGCGCCCATTTCCTCGATCAGTTTGAGACCCAGCGCCAGGTGGCCGATGGCGTCGGTGCCCAGCACCACCACGGCTTTCGAGACCGTGTTGACGTGCTGGCCGAAGGCCGAGTACATGCTGCTGTTGGCCAGCCGCAGGACTTTTTGCGTGAGCACCGGATCGGACAGCACGGTGCTGGTCATATTGAATGCCTGGTCGTCCTCGCCGCGCATGGCGCCCAGGATCGACGTGATCGCCTTGGCGAAGCCGGGCATGTCGCCGCGCCGGCGCGTGCAGTCCCACAGCTTTGCCAGGGTCTTTTCGCCTTGTTCGCCGATGATGCCGAGGCCCGTCATGGCGTCACCTGCGCGGCCTGGGCTGGCGGCACGTGCGGCACCAGCTTGGCGTGGATGCTTTCGCGCAGCGCCGCCATGGCGACGTTGGCGGGCATGGGTTTGCCGGTCAGGTAGCCCTGGATGTACTGGCAGCCGCGGTCGTTGAGCCAGCCCATCTGCTCTTCGGTTTCCACGCCTTCAGCCACCACGGACAGGTCCAGGTGGCGCGACAGGTCGAGCACCGTGCTGCAGATGGCGCCGTCCTTTTGCGAGCCGGGCAGGTCGCGGATGAAGGCGCGGTCGATCTTCAGCACGGAAATCGGGAAGCGCTTGAGGTAGGCCAGCGACGAATAGCCGGTGCCGAAATCGTCGATGGCGATGCGCGCGCGGCGCTCGGCCATCTTGGTCAGGATGGATTCCGCGTGGACCGGGTCGATCATTAGCGTTCCTTCGGTAATTTCGAGTACCAGTTGTTCGCCGGGCAGTCCGGAAAAGGCCAGGGCGTCGTCGAGCACGTCGAGGAATTTATCGTTGCGGAACTGGCGCGGGCTGATATTGACCGATATGTACAGGCTGCGGCGCGCCACTTCCTCGAACTGGCGCAGCTGCACGCACGCCGCTTTGAGGGCCCAGGCGCCCAGCAGGTTGATCAGGCCATTGGCTTCGGCGATCGGAATGAAGCGCACCGGCGGCACCATGCCGAGCGTCGGGTGTTTCCAGCGCATCAGCGTCTCGAAACCCTGGATCTCGCGCGTGGGCGCATCGACGATGGGCTGGTAGTACAACAGGAATTCGCCTTCGCGCACGGCCTGGAACATCGCCGCCTCGAGCGAGATATCGTGCTGCGGCGGTCCCGCATGCGAGGGGCTGTATACCACGCAGCGCGCCTTGCCGGTTTCCTTGGCGCGCGACATGGCGGCATCGGCCAGCGCCACCAGGCGCACCTCGTCCTCCGCGTGCAGCGGGTAGATCGACACGCCGACCGAAGCGCCCACGTAAATGGTGTGTTTGCCGATGTCGAATGGCGACTGCAGCGAGGCGATCAGCCGCCCGGTGACCAGCTTGATCTGTGCCTCGGTGTGGGTGCCGGGCAGGATGGCGACGAATTCGTCGCCGCCCACGCGCGCCAGCGTATCGCTGTCGCGCAGGGTTTTACGCAGGCGCGCGGCGGCCATTTGCAGCAGCGCGTCGCCCACTGGGTGGCCGAGGCCATCGTTGACTTTCTTGAAGCTGTCGAGGCCGATGGTGGCCACCGAGAAGCCCTGGCCGGAACGGCGCGCGTTGGCGATCACCATGCGGATGCGGTCCGACAGCAGCAGGCGGTTGGGCAATTCGGTGAGCGCGTCGTGGGTGGCCAGGTGACGCAGGCGCTCTTCGGTGGCTTGTTGCTGTGACATGTTACGGCCCACCACCAGCATGCCGCCCGTCTGCGGCAGGAGGGAAACGCGTAATTCGTGCCAGACTTCGCTCTCGGGCGCCTTGATGCGCACTTGCAGGAGCTGCGGCGTGCGGGTGGACTGGGCTTCCGCCAGCGCCGCCGTGATCGATGCATGATGATCGTCGCTGACCAGCCGCGCCAGCGACAGGCCGGCAAGCGGCGCCAGGCGCCCGATCAGCGTGGTGGCGCGCTTGCTGGCAAAGGCGACCGCGCCGGCGGCGTCGAGGCGAAACACCACATCGCCAGCTTCTTCCATGAAATGGTCCAGCTCGTGGAGCAAGTCGCGTGGCGTCTGAGGTGTGGGGGACTGTTGCATTGCAAAAATCTAAGCTTTCTAATTTGTATATGTGACACGCGGATTATGTGAATCTTGCAAATCCATAAAGCACTTTATCACTTCTGCGCGGCGTTTTACATGGCTAAAGACAACATTCTGTTGGGTTTCATTAATTTCTCTTGAGAAATCTCTAAAACCACACAGATAGTTGTTTCTCCATGTTGCCAGGGCAGCACTGCCGCCGGGCGAGCGCCGCTTGTATAATGGCGTGCATAAACGTCTTCATAGAGCAAACAATAATGAAACAAGATCCGCGCTTCCCGAACCTGTTCATCACCGACCATCCGCTGATCCAGCACAAGCTGAGCCATATGCGCGCCAAGGATACGTCAACCCGGACTTTCCGCGATCTGCTCAAGGAAATCACGCTGCTGATGGGCTATGAGATCACGCGCGACTTGCCGCTGACTACCCGCACGGTCGAAACGCCGCTGATGACCATCGACGCGCCGGTGATCGCCGGCCGCAAACTGGCCATCGTGCCGATTCTGCGTGCCGGCATCGGCATGAGCGACGGCTTGCTGGACCTGGTGCCGTCGGCGCGCGTGGGCCATATCGGCGTGTTCCGCGACCCGGCCACCCACTTGCCGGTGGAATACCTGGTGCGCTTGCCCGACACCGTCGAGCGCACCTTCATCCTGTGCGACCCGATGGTTGCCACCGGCAATTCGGCCGTGCATGCGGTCGATGTCCTCAAAAAGCGCGGCGTGACCGACGAGCAAATCATTTTCCTGTCGCTGGTGGCGGCGCCGGAAGGCGTGGAAGTGTTCCAGAAATCGCACCCGGGCGTGAAGCTGTATTGCGCCTCGCTCGATTCACACCTGGACGACCATGCCTACATCATCCCGGGCCTGGGCGATGCCGGTGACCGCATCTTCGGCACCAAGTAATCGCCGCATATATATATGAACGCCTCGACCGATCCTGATTTTCGCGCCCGCCTGGCGGCGCTCAACGCCAAGTTCGCCGCCACCGTGCCCGGGACGATGGAGAAGATTGCGCAGGCGCTCGCTGCCTGTCGCGCCAGTGCCAGTGCCGAGGGCGCCGCGCCCTCCGCCGCAGCGCTGCACCAGTTGCACGAACTGCTGCACGGCGTGGCCGGTTCGGCCGGCACCTTTGGATTCGCAACCTTGGGGCAGGAGGCACGCCGCATCGAACAGCAGGTGCGCACCGTCATGAAAGAGGGCGCCGACTGGGAGCCTGTCCCGGCCCAGGTGGATCGGCTGCTAGCATGGGCGGCGCGCGACGCGAGCGCCACTGAATTCGATTGAAACACGTAGTCCGCTTGATCTATCGCAAATCGGTTATGATCTAGTTGTCTATAATGACATGTACGCTTTGAAAGAGAGGGTTGCTGTTCATGAGCCGCGGTAGTTGAAGCAAAAAGGAAGATTGTTCACACTGTCTTCCGGCTTTTTCTACCAAAAAATGCGGTCTTTTGCATTTATTTTTGTGAACGCGTGCTTTTCTCTAGTAAATGGGTATAATACGGAATCGTTTAGATTCAAGAGTACTGCAGTTTGTATGTCTTTCTTGCCTCAAACGATATCACGGGCGCAAGCCCAACTTAACTGAAATAGGAATTGTAATGGCAACTGGTATCGTAAAATGGTTCAATGATTCGAAGGGCTTCGGCTTTATCACCCCTGACGAAGGCGGCGAAGATCTGTTCGCTCACTTCTCGGCGATTCAGTCGGCAGGCTTCAAGTCGCTGCAAGAGAACCAACGCGTTTCTTTTGAAGTGACCGCTGGTCCTAAGGGCAAGCAAGCTTCGAACATTCAGCCTCTGTAATACGCTGGATCTAACGAAATAAAGAAATCCTCGGTAACCGAGGATTTTTTTTCGTCTGTACGTTTGGCAAACTGCACGTCTGCGCGGTAAAGCCTGTCTTTCCTTCAATGCTGCGCAGGTTTACGCCGCCAGTAGTCGGGCTGCGCATACGCCCGCCGCAAAAAATCCACGAACGCCCGCACGCGCAGCGGCAAATGCCGGCGCTGCGCGAACACCGCGTGAATATCGTTGCCCGGCGCCGCAAAGTCGGCCAGGACCGTGCGCAATTTGCCTGCTTCGATCTCGCTGCCCACTTCCCACATCGACCGCCACGCCAGCCCCTTGCCGGCCAGCGCCCATTCGTGCAGCACCTGGCCGTCGTTGCAGCCCATATTGCCTCCCACTTTCAGCACCACGTTCTTGCCGTTTTCCCGAAAAGTCCAGCCGCGCTGGCTCCCTTCGCTGCTGATCGCCAGGCAGTTGTGACGCGCCAGGTCGGCCAGGGTTTCCGGCGTGCCGTGGCGCTTGAGATAGGAGGGCGCCGCCACCACCACCCGTTCGTTGTCGGCCAGCTTGACGCTGACCAGGCTGGAATCGGCCAGGCTGGCGATGCGGATCGCCACATCGATGCCTTCGCCGACGAGGTCGGTCACGCGGTCGGTCATGTTCAGGGTGGCGGTGAGGTCCTGGTGCTCGGCCAGGAATGACGGCAGCAATGGCGCCACGTGCTGGCGGCCGAAACCGGCCGGCGCCGAGATCATCAGGTGGCCGGTGGCGCGGGCGCTGCGCTCGGCCACGGCTGATTCGGCTTCCTCGAGCTCGGCCAGGATGCGCTGGCAATCCTCGAGAAATGCCGTGCCCTCGTCGGTGAGGGCCAGCTTGCGCGTGGTTCGTTGCAGTAATTTGACGCCGAGACGCGCTTCGAGCGCATCGAGCCGGCGGCCGATCATGGCCGGCGCAATGCCTTCCGCGCGCGCAGCAGCCGACAGGCTGCCCCTGGCCACGACCTCGACAAAGGTGGAAATCTGTCTGAACTGGCCCATCGTGAACTTTCCATCTGTGACAAAAACGCATGGATGAAGTGATATTTAGTCTCGTTTGCGTAACTAAAGAGTGAATATACTGGAAAAAAAGCCATGGTGTCACCGAGCCGACACACTAAAAAAGAAACCGGCGTGCGCACAGTGGCGATGCTTATAATTTGGTATGGAAGTTAACTTTTCTCTTGGAGATCTCGCACATGACGCTGCCTTCTGCTCAACCTCTTAATCTGCCCCAGGGCATGGAAATCACCGGTGACATCAAACCCGGTTATGAAGCCATCCTCACCACCGAGGCGTTGAGCCTCGTGGTCAAGCTCACGCGCGAATTCGAGGCGCGTCGCCAGCAATTGCTGGCCGTACGGGTAGAGCGCGCCAAGCGTCTGGACGCCGGCGAACGCCCCGACTTCCTGCCCGAGACTGCAGAAATCCGCAACGGCGACTGGACCATCGCACCGATTCCCGCCGCGCTCGAATGCCGCCGCGTGGAAATTACCGGCCCGGTCGAACGCAAGATGGTGATCAACGCGCTCAACTCGGGCGCCGACAGCTACATGACCGACTTCGAGGATTCCAATACGCCCAACTGGGATAACCAGATTACCGGCCAGATCAATATGAAGGATGCGGTACGGCGCACCATCTCGCTCGAGCAAAACGGCAAGTCGTACAAGCTCAACGACAAGGTTGCCACGCTGGTGGTGCGACCGCGCGGCTGGCACCTCGATGAAAAACACGTGCTGGTCGATGGCAAGCGCATTTCCGGCGGCATCTTCGACTTCGCCCTGTTCATGGTGCACAACGCCAAGGAGCAACTGGCGCGTGGCGCCGGCCCATATTTTTACCTGCCGAAAATGGAATCGCACCTGGAAGCGCGCCTGTGGAACGACATTTTCGTCATGACGCAAAGCGAGTTGGGCCTGCCGCAGGGCACCATCAAGGCCACCGTGCTGATCGAAACCATCCTGGCCGCGTTCGAGATGGACGAGATCCTGTACGAGCTGCGCGAACACAGCTCGGGCCTGAACGCAGGCCGCTGGGATTACATCTTCTCGTGCATCAAGAAATTCAAGCTGGACAAGGACTTCTGCCTGGCTGACCGCGCCAAGGTGACGATGACCGCACCGTTCATGCGCGCTTACGCGCTGCTGCTGCTCAAGACCTGCCACAAGCGCAACGCCCCGGCCATCGGCGGCATGGCGGCGCTGATTCCGATCAAGAACGATCCGGCGAAAAACGATGTCGCCATGGGCGGCGTCCGCAACGACAAGGCGCGCGACGCCACCGACGGCTACGACGGGGGATGGGTCGCACACCCTGGTTTGGTCGAACTGGCGATGGGCGAATTCACCAAGGTACTCGGTGACAAACCCAACCAGATCGACAAGCAACGTCCCGACATCGAAGTCACACGTGAACAACTGCTGGACTTCAAGCCCGAAGCGCCCATTACCGAGGCTGGCCTGCGCTATAACATCAATGTCGGCATCCACTACCTCGGCAGCTGGCTGGCAGGCAATGGCTGCGTGCCGATCCACAATCTGATGGAGGATGCTGCGACGGCCGAAATCAGCCGTTCGCAAGTGTGGCAATGGATCCGTTCCATCAAGGGCGTACTGGAAGACGGCCGCAAGGTCACGGCCGACATGGTGCGGGCGATGATTCCGGAAGAGCTGGCCAAGGTGCAGCGCGATGCGCCCGGTGGCGACGGCCCGACCTATCCGCGCGCCGCGCAAATCTTCGAAGAGATGTCCACCTCGACCGAGTTTGCCGAATTCCTGACCTTGCCGCTGTACGAAGAAATCTAACGGTATGCTCAGCTGTTAGCCTTCAATCCGCCATCCTCGCGCACGCGGGGATCCGTGCGCCGCACGCAATCATGCGGCGCATGGATCCTGCTGACAGGCGGCTTTTCCCGCCCTCGCTGCAGTCACCTCAAAAATCGTTCTTCCACAAGCGCAAAGCCGTAAACGTCGCCAGCGGCGTGTCGATCTTGTCGAGCTTGCCAGCCTTCACCAATTCCTGGGCGATTGCCGGTTCGCGGTAGCGCAGGAACGGGTTGGTGGTCTTTTCGATCGCAATCGTGCTGGGCACGGTGGGCAGGTTGTGCTCGCGCTTGTCGGTCTCTACTTTTACCCTTTCCTGCAGCGCCACGTTATCGGGCTCGACCACGCGCGCGAAGCGCAGGTTGGATAGGGTATATTCATGGGCGCAGTACACCTTGGTATCATCGGGCAGCGCGGCCAGCTTGCCAAGTGAGCTGATCATCTGCGCAGGCGTGCCTTCGAACAGCCGTCCGCAGCCGCCGGCAAACAGGGTGTCGCCGCAGAACAGCCAGGTGGGCTCGGCATCGAGCGGTGCGCGCACGTAGGCGATGTGGCCCATGGTGTGACCCGGCACATCGAGTACGCTCACGCGCAGCGCCAGGCCCGGCACGTCGAGCTGCTTGCCTTCGCCGATGGGCAGGGTGACGGTGGCGATGCTCTCGTTGCGCGGTCCATAAACGGGAACCTGGTAATGCTGTAATAATTCGGGAACGCCGCCGATGTGGTCAGCGTGATGATGGGTCAGTAGAATGGCGGTGAGCCTGAGGCCGTGTTCTTTGAGCGCGGCCAGGACCGGTTTGGCTTCGCCGGGATCGACGACGGCAGCATGCACGCCGTCGTGGATCAGCCACAGGTAGTTGTCTTTGAACGCTGGAATCGTAAGAACACTGAGAGCTTGTTGAGAAGATATGGTCATTGGATCGCTAAAGGCTGGACATGGATAAAGCAGGTTCGGAGCAATCCATTATAGCGCTGGAAGGCTGGCTGCAAACGCCGGCCGGTGTGTACATGCGTGCGTGGGAACAAACGTGTCTTGATAATTTAACGGTAGATATTTTCGGCTACAACGCGGTGCAGATCGGCCTGCCGCAAATCGATGCGCTGGCCGCCAACCGCATGCCCAACAAGTGGTTGGTAGACCGCAAGGTACGGCCGGAAAACATCGTGCCAACCCCGCTGTCCGCGCCTGCCGGCACCATGGCCACGATGACTGCCCCGGTGCTTGCCATGCCGCCGGCACGGTCCGTCTCGCTCACCTGCGATTTCACCGAACTGCCGTTCGCCTCGCACAGCCTGGACCTGGTGGTGCTGCCACATGTACTCGAGTTTTCCACCGATCCACACCAGGTGCTGCGCGAAGTCGAGCGGGTGCTGATACCCGAAGGGCAGGTGATCATTTGCGGTTTCAATCCCACCAGCCTGTGGGGTGCGCGCCATGTGCTGCGACGCGTGGGTGGCGCCTCATTCCTGCCGCCCACGGAATCGCTGATTACCATGCCGCGCATGAAGGACTGGCTAAAATTATTGAATATGGGCGACAGCCACAGCCACCTCGGCTGCTACGCGCCCGCCTGCCGCACAGAAAAATGGCTGCAACGCTATGCATTCATGGATAATGCCGGTCCGCGCTGGTGGCCGTTCTTTGGCGGCGTGTATATCATCCAGGCCATCAAGCGCGTGAAAGGCATGCATCTGATCGGCCCGGCGTGGGCCAAGAAATCGGCAACGGCCCCGGCGGTCGTGCCGGCAACCAACAAAAGACGGGAACAGCAGGATGGATAAGGTCGAAATTTTTACTGACGGCGCATGCAAGGGCAACCCTGGTCTGGGCGGCTGGGGGGCATTCCTGGTGGCTGGCAACTCCGAGAAGGAAATCTGCGGCGGCACGCGCGACACCACCAACAACCGCATGGAATTGCAGGCGGTGATCGAAGCGCTGAGCATCCTCAAGCGCCCCTGCGACGTCGTGCTGCACACCGACAGCCAGTACGTGCAAAAGGGCATCAGCGAGTGGATCCACGGCTGGAAAGCGCGCGGCTGGAAAACCGCGTCCAGGGAACCGGTCAAGAACGAAGACCTGTGGAAGGCGCTTGATATCGCGCAAGCGCTGCACACGGTGGAATGGCGCTGGGTGCGCGGCCACAACGGCCACCCCGGCAACGAGCGCGCCGACATGCTGGCCAACCGCGGCGTCGAAGTGGCGCGCGCCGCCAGTAAAAAGTAAAACCGGCCGGCCTGTTATACTAGCCCGCTTGTCTGTAGCAATCACCGAAACACTATGCGCCAAATCGTACTCGATACCGAAACCACCGGCATCAATCCCAAGCTGGGCAACCGCATCATCGAGATCGGCTGTGTCGAACTCGAAAACCGCATGCTGACGGGGAATAACTTCCACGTCTACATCAATCCCGACCGCGATTCGGAAGAGGGGGCGCTCAACGTCCACGGCCTGACCACCGAGTTCCTGAGCGACAAGCCACGCTTCCACGAAATCGTCGAAGACTTGCGCGCCTACATACAGGGCGCCGAAGTGATCATCCACAACGCGCCGTTCGACCTGGGATTCCTCAACCACGAATTCAAGCTGCTGAACCTGCCGGACTTCAGCAGTCACATCAGCAGCGTGATCGACACCCTGGTGCAAGCGAAAGAACTGCACCCCGGCAAACGTAACTCACTGGACGCGCTGTGCGACCGCTATGGCATCTCCAACGCCCACCGCAAACTGCACGGCGCGCTGCTCGACTCGGAGTTGCTGGCCGACGTCTACCTGGCGATGACACGCGGCCAGAACAGCCTGGGCATGGATGTGGAAGAAGTGAAACCATCCGGCAGCGAATTGCTGGCGCCAGTAGCCATGGCCGACATCATCTTCCTGCCAGCCTCGGACGACGAACTGGCAGCGCACGTGGAAGCGCTGGCCGGCCTGGACAAGGCTGTCAAAGGACAATGCATCTGGACTGCCGCCATGGCGCCGCAGTTGCCGGCGTGAGGGACAACGGAAGAATTTTCACGTTGGCCCTTCCATTTTGACTGGGACGTATCGTATAATTCGCCTCGCTTCGGGAGGTTAGCTCAGGGGTAGAGCACTGCATTCACACTGCAGGGGTCGCAAGTTCGAAACTTGCACTTCCCACCAGAATTATCCTTTATTTTCAATGGCTTACATCTCACTGATGAGCCATGTTACAAATTTGGGGCAACTAGGGGCAATGCGAAATGCGCTGCCCTATGAAAAAACCGGCCGAGGCCGGTTTTTTTTCGCCCTGATTTCAGTCGAATCTGGGGAACTCATCGACGCGTTTTTCATTGCTCTGGCGGTATAGCTGGAGCAGCCGCTGGCGCTTGTCATCTTCCAGTCCGGCATGTACCCATTTCCCTTACGTACGCATGACCAATGTCGTGTCTGCCTGGTCCACCTGGCTTGCGAGATGAACGGCTTCGCCAAGACGGCGTACTACATTCATCAGGTGCAATGGATCAAGGACCGTCCGCTGGTGCGTATCGCCCCGCATTGGAACTGGAGCGGACGCGAGGGCCAGGAGGTGCGCGTCATGGTCATGTCCAACGCCGAGCGGGTGGCGTTGTCGTAGAACGGGCGCGTGATCGGCGAGCAGGCGGTCGACCCGTACCGAATGCATTATTTCTACGTTTCCTACGCCGCGGGGACGCTGCGGGCGATCGCCTGTCGCGGCGGCAAGGAGGTCGCGACGACCCAGGTTGAGCCCACCGGGGCGGCAGGGCGCGTCGCACTGGAACCGGACCGCGCCGGATCGAGCGGGGGCGGGCGCGACGCCATGCCGATCACCGTGCGCGCGGTGGACGCCGCCGGCCGCGCGGTGCCGACCACCAGCGCCGAAATCACCTTCAAGGTCGCCGGCGCGGGCAAATCCAGCGGCCACGGCAACGGCGATCCCGATTCGCACGAGGACGCGAAGGGCCCGACGCGCAAGCTGTACAACGGCCTGGCGCAACTGATCGTCCAGAGCAACGACGACAGCGAAGGCGACCTGGTGGTCGAAGCGAGCGCGGCGGGCATGGCGCCTGCGCGCCTCGTCATTGCGGTGCGCAAAGTCGCGCCGGTGCCGACGCAGCCGCCATCGGAGGCCCCGTTCACCGTCGTCAGCTACTGGCGCATATCGCCGGCGACGGCCACGCGGCCTGATCCGGGCCAGCAGCTGGCCGACTTCGACATGAACACCTGGGAAGGCGGCGAGCCACCGATGCTGCACGGCCAGGACGCGCGGGAGGGCGGTTTCCGCATCTACCGGGCCGGCTTCCGGCCGCGCAAACAGCTGGCCGACGGCAGCGGCGTGCTGCTTGTCACCGCGCTGCGGGGGCGCACCGAGATCCGGCTCAATGGCCGCCTGATCGGCACCAGGGAAGGCTACGGCGAAGGCGCGTTGCGGGTGCCGCTGCCGGCCGGCGCGGGCGAGCGGCAACTCAGCGTGCTGGTGGAGGGCCGGGCCGGCGAGCCGGCGGGCGTTGCCGGCCGCGTCCTGGTCGAGCCGCAGTCCGGGTCCGATCCCCGCTGAGTTGAACCGGGCCGGCGCCGCTACATGGCGGCTTCCGCCAGCAGCCAGCCCCGGAATGTCACCAGCCGCGGCAAGCCGGCCGACTCGGGTCGGTACACGATGTAATAGGCCAGCGGCGACTCGAACGTGATCTCGCCGCAAAGGCGCACCAGCCGCCCCGAGGCGATGTCGTCGTGCGCCATCACGCTGCGCGCCATCGCCACGCCATGGCCTTCGACCGCCGCCTGCAGCACTGCGGCCGAGTTGTTGATCTTCATGCTGCGCGAGGTCGGGACATCGCGCACGCCCGCGTTGGCCAACCATGCCTGCCAGGTCGGGAAATCCGCGTGGCCGTCCATCGACAGGTCATGAATCAGCGTTTGCCGCGCGAGGTCCGCCGGTTGCCGTAACTGCGGGTGCTGTTGCAGGAAGGCCGGCGAACAGACCGGAAACACCTCTTCTCCCATCAATTTGACGGCCGTCAGGCCGGGCCAGTCTCCGGTGCCGTAGCGCACGCCGATATCGATGCGTTGCGAGACGAAATCGACCGCCTTCAGGTTGGTATCGAGCCGCACATCAGTTTCCGGGCAGACCGACTGAAAACGATCGATCCGCGGCAGCAGCCACTTGGCCGCGAAGGCCGGACTGACGGTCACCGTCAACACGCCATTGAGCGAACCTTCCTTGAGCCGTTTCAGGCCAAGCACGAGCTTGTCGAAGCCGGCGCGCAAATCCGGCAGCGCGCGCTCGGCTGCTTCGGTGGTCACCAGGCGCGCCTTGCCCCCCGGGTTGCGATGAAACAGCGGCGCGCCCAGCCAGTCTTCCAGCGTGCGCACCAGCTGGCCGACCGCCGCCGGTGTGACATTGAGTTCGGCCGCCGCGGCCGAAAAGCTCTGGTGCCGGGCGCTCGCTTCGAACGCCCGCAAGGCGTTCAGATGTATCGGTGTCTTCATGGTATTGAGTTTGTTTGCTTGGCAACCCCATTCTAGCCCGTCGGGCCTAGCAGCTAAAGTTTTTCTTTTGATGGCTGACATTTAATCTGGTTTGTTTCAACCTCGCAATGAGCGCAAACTTCTTTCCATCGCAGCAGTTCTTCACTGCGCAGAAGTTTTCTTAACCAGCGCCCGACCGTGGGACGGGCATACAAAGGAGTCAATATGAGCAAGCAATTCGAAGGCAAGAAACTGTTGGTCGTCGGCGGCACCAGTGGCATGGGTCTGCAGACCGCGCGCATGGTGCTGGCGGAAGGCGGCAGCGCAGTGATCGTCGGCAACCGCGCGGACAAGGCCGAAGAGGCGCGCAAGGAATTGTCAGCGCTGGGCACGGTCTGGGCCTTGACCGCCGACCTGTCCAGCGACGACGGCCTGGCCACGCTGCTGAAGACGATCGACGAGCAGCATCCGGACATCGACTTGCTGGTCAACTCGGCCGGCGTGTTCTTCCCTAAACCGTTCCTCGAGCATGGCGCCGCCGATTACGACCAGTACATGAAGCTCAACAAGGCGGTGTTCTTCATCACGCAAAAGGTCGCCGCCAACCTGGTGGCGGCCGGCCGCCCCGGGGCGATCGTCAACATCGGTTCGATGTGGGCCAAGCAGGCCATCGCCGCCACGCCATCGTCGGCGTATTCGATGGCCAAGGCAGGCCTGCATTCGCTGACCCAGCATCTGGCGATGGAACTGGCGTCCAAGCAAATCCGGGTCAACGCGGTCTCGCCTGCCGTGGTGCAGACGCCGATCTACGAGGGCTTCATTCCGAAAGCGGATGTGCATAGCGCGCTGCAAGGCTTCAATAGCTTCCATCCGATCGGCCGGGTCGGTACGCCGCAGGATGTGGCCGAAGTGGTCGCCTTCCTGCTGTCCGACAAGGCCTCGTGGGTCACCGGCGCGGTGTGGGACGTCGATGGCGGCGTGATGGCCGGCCGTAACTGATTCGCCAATGCGAACCGTGCGGCCGCCGCCGCCGTCTATCAGCAATACAAGGCGTGCCGGACATGCGGGTGTACGCCGTCGCCTAAGCCCGCGCTGACGAATGGCCGGCGCCGGCACGGCGCCTTGGGCGCCGCTGGCGCCCGCTCTGAACGCATTTAAATTTATGGAGTAATGATCATGATGCAAGACTGGAACACCTACCGCGATTCCCTGCTGGAAAAAGTTGGCGACTACGCCGCACAGAGCCCCGACGTGATGCGCGGCATCATGGCGATCGACGGCGCGGGCGCCAAGACCGGCCACCTGGCGCCGAAGATCCACGAGCTGATCGCGCTGGCGGTGGCCATCACCACCCGCTGCGACGGTTGCATCTCGGTGCACACCAAGAAGGCCGTGGAAGCCGGCGCGACCCTGGCGGAAATCTCCGAGGCGCTGGGCGTGGCGATCGCGCTCAACACCGGCGCGGCCCTCACGTACTCGGCGCGCGTGATGGAAGCGTATCAGCAACTGCCGAACAAGTAAGCCGTCACCGGCCGCCGCCGCCGGGCGGGCCTCAGGCCCGGCCCGGCGGCGGTTGCTTTTGTTTAACTCTGGAAGTTTGTCATGCTTATCAATGCCGATTTCTCGCGCCCGGTGTTCCTGGCGCCGCATCAGTACCAATGGGTGCCGTCGCCGCAGGTTGGCGTCGAGCGCATCATGCTCGATCGCATCGGCGCCGAGAAAGCCCGCGCCACCAGTATCGTGCGCTACGCGCCGGCGTCCGTTTTCCCGCCCCACCTGCATCCGGGCGGCGAGGAAATCCTGGTCCTCGACGGCACGTTTTCCGAGGGCGGCGATGACTATCCCGCCGGCTGGTACCTGCGCAATCCGCCGGGCTCCAGCCATCAACCGTCAAGCGGCGAGGGCGCGGTGATCTTCGTCAAGTTGCAGCAGATGCCGTCCCACGAGCAGCGCCATGTGCGCATCGATACCCGCGATCCGGCCAATTGGCGCGTGGAGCAGGGGCGCGAGGTCTGTCCGCTGTTCGCGGACGCGGCCGAGCAGGTCAGCCTGCAGCGCCTGGCGCCGCACAAGGCCTTGCTGGCCGATGCGGACGGCGGCCTGGAACTGCTGGTGCTGGAGGGCGACGTGATCGCGCAGCAGCAATCCTGCGCGCGCCGGAGCTGGATGCGCCTGCCCGCCGGCGCCTTGCCCGCCATCGTCGCCGGCGCGGGCGGCGCGACGGTCTACCTGAAGACCCGGCACCTGGCCGCCACCACTTTGAAAGGCTGAGCATGGAACAAGCAAGCATTGTGATCGTCGGCGCCGGGCTGAGCGGCCTGTACGCCGCGCACCTGCTGGAACGGCTGGGCGTGGCCGATGTCGTCCTGCTGGAGGCGCGCGGCCTGGTCGGCGGCCGCATCGCCAGCGCCGCGGCGCCGGCGGGCGGCGCGACCGTCGCCGGTTTCGACCGTTTCGATCTGGGCCCGACCTGGTTCTGGCCGGAGCAGCAGCGCGAGCTGCACCGCCTGGTCGACGAACTGGGGCTGCAACGCTTCGCCCAGTACGACGAGGGCGACATGCTGTACGAGCGCGCGCCCGGCGAGGCGCCGGTGCGCATGCGCGGCTATGTCAGCGCGCCGCAATCGATGCGGCTGGTCGGCGGCATGAACGCGCTTACCGACGCGCTGCACGGCAGGCTGCGCACGACGCGCATCGTCACCGGCCAGACCGTGCGGCGCTTGCGCAATACGGCGGACCATGTCGAAGTGGAGAGCGTGGACGGGGCCGGCGCAAGCACGACCTGGCGCGCGGCGCACGTGCTGCTGGCCTTGCCGCCGCGCCTGGCCGCCGCCGGCATCGTGTACGAGCCGGCCCTGCCGGCGCCGCTGGCGCGGGAGTGGACCGCGACCGGCACCTGGATGGCGCCCCATGCGAAGTATGTCGCCATCTACGACGAGCCGTTCTGGCGCGCGCAAGGCCTGTCGGGTTCGGCGCGCAGCGGCAGCGGGCCGTTGGGCGAGATCCATGACGCCTCGATGCCGGGCGGCAGCGCGGCCCTGTTCGGTTTCCTGGGCGTGCCGGCGCGCACGCGCCGGCGCCTCACCGACGATGTGCTGCTGACGCATTGCCGGGCCCAGTTGACGCGCCTGTTCGGGCCGAAGGCGGACGCGCCGCGCGCCGAATTCATCAAGGATTGGTCGAAGGACGCGCTGACCGCCACTCCGGCCGATCTCGACGGCGGCGGCGATCACGGCCACGCCCCGGCCCCGGCGCCCGCGTCCGGCCCGTGGCAGGGGCGCCTGGGCGCCATCGCCAGCGAGTGGTCGCCGCGTTTCCCCGGCTATGTGGCCGGCGCCATCGATGCGGCCGAGCTCGGGGTGCGGGCCTGGCAGCGCAGCCAGCACGGCGCCGGCGCCAAAGCGGTATCGGCGGGGAGTCCGGCATGAGCTTCACGGGCAAGACCGCGCTGATCACCGGCGGCACCAGCGGCATCGGCCTGGCCACCGCCGAATTATTACTGCGCGAAGGCGCGCGCGTGGCCATCACCGGGCGCGACCCGGCGCGGCTGGCCCAGGCGCGGGCGCGGCTGGGCGGCGATGTCGTCACCATCGCCGCCGACGTGCGCAAGGCGGCCGACCTGCGGGACATGGCGCGGCAGGTCGCCGCGGCCTTCGGCGCCACCGGGCTCGATATCTTCTTCGGCAACGCCGGCATGGCGTATGCGACGCCGCTGGCGGCCACCGACGAGGCCCGCTTCGACGCGCTGATGGCGGCCAACGTCAAGGGCTTGTTCTTCTCGATGCAGGCGGTGGCGCCGCTGCTGCGCGACGGCGCCGCGGTGGTGCTCAACTCCGCCTGGCTCAACGCGGTCGGCATGCCGGGCTTCCCGGCGCTGGCGGCCAGCAAGGCGGCGGTGCGCTCGTTCGCGCGCTCGTGGTCGGCCGAGCTGGCGCCGCGCAAGATCCGCGTCAACGTCGTCAGCCCGGGGGCGATCGACACGCCGATCTTCGAACTGGAGGGCGCAACCGTGGCGCAGCTGGAGGACACCAAACGCCAGATGGCGGGGGCGGATTCCGGCCGGCCGCATGGGCGCGGCGCACGAAATCGCCGAAGCGGTGCTGTTCCTGGCCAGCGATGCCTCGCGCTACATGCTGGGCGCGGAAGTGGTGGTCGATGGCGGTTTTGCGCAACTTTGAGAGATGGCGTTTTTTAATGATCTGGAGGACATGAACATGAAACAAACTTATCGTGCAATGCAGGCTAGCCGTCCCGGTGTGCTCGAGCTGGTCGAACGGCCAACGCCGGCGCCAGGGATGGGCGAAGTGCTGATCGCGGTCGAGGCCTGCGGCATCTGCGGCGCCGACATCGGCGACATCGAGGGCGCCGACCCGGCGCTGCAACCGCCGCGCGTGCCGGGCCATGAAGTGGTCGGACGCATCGTCGCGTTGGGCGAGCACACGCCGGGCACCTGGAAGGTCGGCCAACGGGTCGGCATCGGCCGCCTGGGCGGGCATTGCAACGAATGTCCGCAATGTCGCCAGGGCCGATTCCAGTTGTGCCAGAACCAGCCGTTCGTCGGCGCCAGCCGCGATGGCGGATACGCCGAGATGATGCTCGCGCGCGCCACCGGCCTGGTCTCCATCCCCGAGCAGCTGGACGCGGAGGAGGCCGCACCTATCCTGTGCGCCGGCATCGCCACCTTCAACGCGCTCAAGAAGAGCGGCGCGCAGGCCGGCGATACCGTCGCCATCCTGGGCATCGGCGGGCTGGGGCACATGGCCCTGCAGTACGCACGCCGCATGGGGTTCAAGGTCGTGGCGATCGGGCGTGGCAGCGACATCGCACAGGACGCGCTCGATCTGGGCGCGCACGTCTACATCGACAGCCGCGCCGAGGATGCGGCGGCGGTGCTGCAAGCCCATGGCGGCGCGCAGGCGGTGGTGACCACCGTCTCCAACGCCGCCGCCGTGACGGCGCTGATCGACGGCCTGGCGCCCACCGGGCGGCTGGTCATGCTGGGCGCGGACAAGGATCCGCTGCTGGTGTCTTCCGGGCGGCTGGTGGTGGGCGAACGCGGCGTGCTCGGTTCGATCACCGGCACACCCTACGACAATGAGAAAACGCTTGGTTTCAGCGTGCTGGCCGGCGTGCGCCCCCGTATCGAAACCATGCCGCTGGAACAGGCGACCGAAGCCTACCAGCGCATGAAGTCCGGCGACGTCAAGTTCCGCATGGTGCTGACCATGGGCCCGAGAACCTGAGCCGCCGGCGCCTGTTTCTGAACCTGAAAGAAGATATCGATGAAGCATTACGACTATATCGCGATCGGCGCCGGCAGCGGCGGCATCGCCTCGGTCAACCGCGCCGCCCTGCACGGCAAGAAGTGCACGGTGATCGAGGCCGGGGCCATCGGCGGCACCTGCGTCAACGTTGGCTGCGTGCCCAAATAGCTCATGTGGAACGTCGCCCACATTGCCGAAGCGATGCGCCGGTACGGCCCGGATTACCGCTTTGCCGCCGCACCGCCGGCGTTCGACTGGGCCACGCCGGTGCGCAACCGCGACGCCTGCATCGACCGCATCCATAGCCCGTATGAGGGCCAGAGGTCCAGCCCGTGCGTAACAAGATCGACGTGATCGCCGGCTTTGCCCGCTTCATCGACGCCCGCACCATCGAGGTCGCGGCGGTGCGCGCGCGGCTGGCCGATACCGGTCAAATCACCGTGCTGCACATCGGCGCGGACGCGACGACGGTGGCGGTCGGCGACGGCGCTGCGCGCGCGCTGCGCCCGCTTTGCGCCCGCGGCGTCGCCGACCCTGGCGCTGGACGCGCGCCGGACCGCGCGCGCATATTTCCGGCGATCGCCGCCCGGCCGGCTGGAGTTCGAGATCGCCATCGAACCGGTGGAAGATAAAATCACCACCTTGGGACGGCGTTGTTGGCGGTGAACTGCGTGGACACCGCACTGCCCGAAGGCATCCATGGTGTGAAAATCAGCGTTTGAAGCTCGGCTGCTTCGGATCGTAAGTCCAGCCGGGGACCAGGTAGCGCATGGCGGCGGCATCGTCGCGGGCGCCGCCGGCCACGCGCTTGTACAGTTCGTGGGCGGCGTTGATCCGACCCATGTCGGGCGTGATGCCCAGACCCGGCCGGTCCGGTACCGCCACCTGGCCGCCGACAATCTGCAGCGGTTCTTGCGTGAGCCGCTCCTGGCCTTCCTGCCAGATCCAGTGGGTGTCGATGGCCGTGATTTTTCCCGGTGCGGCGGCAGCCACGTGGGTAAACATCGCCAGCGAGACGTCGAAATGGTTGTTGGAGTGCGAACCCCAGGTCAGGCCCCATTCGTGGCACAGTTGCGCCAGCCGCACCGAGCCCTGCATGGTCCAGAAATGCGGGTCGGCCAGCGGAATGTCCACTGCGCCCAGCAGGTGCGAGTGGGCCATCTGGCGCCAGTCGGTGGCGACCATGTTGGTGGCGGTCGCAATGCCGGTGGCGCGCTTGAACTCGGCCATGATCTCGCGGCCCGAGTAACCGTGTTCGGGACCGCAAGGATCTTCCGCGTAGGCCAGCACGTGGCCCTGGCCGCGGCAGGCGGCAATCGCCTGTTGCAGCGACCAGGCGCCGTTGGGGTCGAGCGTGGCGCGGGCGTCGGGGAAGCGCTGCTTGATCGCCGCAACGGCCGCAATTTCTTCTTCCGGGCGCATCACGCCGCCCTTCAGTTTGAAGTCGCGGAAGCCGTAGCACTCCACGCTGGCCGACGCCAGGTCGGCAATCGCTTCCGGTGTCAGCGCCTCCTGGTGGCGCAGGCCGTACCAGCCTTGCTGGCCGTCGCCGGCCAGGTAGGGCAGGTCGGCGCGCTGGCGGTCGCCGATGTAGAACAGGTACGCCAGCATCGGCACGTGGGTGCGCTGCTGGCCGGCGCCGAGCAGTTCGCACACGGGCACGCCCAGGTGCTGGCCCAGCAGGTCGAGCAGGCCCGCTTCCACTGCCGTCACCACGTTTTCCAGGCGCAGATTGATTTCGTGCGGCTGCTTGAGCACGGCCTGTTCGCCGGCATTGGTGACCTGGTAGTTGTCCTTGCCGGCAATCGCATCGCGCATGGTGCTCAGGGTGCGGTTGTAGCGGCCGACCTCGGTGCCGACCACCAGCGGCACGGCTCTTTCCAGCGCGCGCAGGATGCCGGCCGAGCCGGGCACTTCGCCCATGCCGGTATGGCCCGAGCTGTCCTTGAGCAAGACCAGGATACGGGTGAACCATGGCGCATGGGCGCCGCACAGGTTCAGCAACATGCTGTCGTAGCCGGCGACGGGGATAACTTGCATTCCGGTAATAACCGGGGTTTTTGATTGATGCATATGAGTTTTAATCCACGAAAGTTGAGCTAGGATCCTAGGTATCGAAGTCGAGTGTAACCCAGGTTTTGGCTCGAACGCCATCTAAACTTGGCGCTTTCATCATGCAATTTTGAATTGCCACCGCTGGCGGCGATCTGCGCCGACCTGGCCGCGGGGGGGCTTCTGCTGCGGGGCGCCATGCTAGAATCGGCGACTACGCGACCAACTTTTACCCCCAACAATGAGTTTAGAACGCCTGACCGCTTCGTTCCACCTCGACCGTTCGCGCAGTGCCGCATCCCAGGTGTATGAACATTTGCGCGAGGCTATCGTCACGCTGGCGCTGGAGCCAGGCACCTCGCTGTCGCGCACCCAGGTGGCCGAAGCGCTCGACCTGTCGCCGATGCCGGTGCGCGACGCGTTGTCGCGGTTGGAAAAAGAAGGGCTGGTGGAGATTTTTCCGCAGCATCTGACGCGCGTTCGTGCCATCGACCTCGACTCGGCGCGCCAGGCCCACGTGTTGCGGTTATCGGTCGAGCTGGAAATCGTGCACGGGCTGGCCAGCACCCGCAGCGCCGACATCAACAAACTGTTGATGGGCGCCGTGATCAAGCAGCGCGCGTGCCTGGAGGCGGACGATATCGGCGGCTTCATCCTGTTCGACCAGGAATTCCACAAGGCCATGTATCACGCGGCCCGGCTGATGAGCGTGTGGCACATGATCCGTGGCGCCAGCGGCAACCTCGACCGGTTGCGGCGGCTGCATGTGCCCGTCAACGGCAAGGCCCGGACCGTGCTGGAAGAACACACCGGCATCGCGCAAGCGATCGCCGCCGGCGACCCGGCCGGCGCCCAGCAGTGGGTGCGGCGCCACCTGTCCGGCACCTTGACCGAACTCGACAGCTTGCGCGAACGGTATCCGGACTACATCTTGCCGATCGCGGATTTTACGGACCGCGCGCCTGCATAGACAACGGAGCGGGGTTACAGCTGTCGGCGGATTTTTCAGGCGACGACAGAACGGGTGCTGTCGAGATCCAGCGATGTCTCGACCAATTCCGCCATTCACAGATTCAAACTCTTGCCTGACCTTGTACGAAAGAGGCAATTTTACCCGGGTACGACATCGCCGCCGTCGGGCTGGAAACCGGTATCTTTGCCTGGCAGCAACTGGTCGTGGGCGCCGCGCTCGAGATCGGCGGCGCCGCCGGGCAGGGCACCGTGGTCGAACTGAACATGTCGGCGCGGCCGGTATATGCGGAAGCCTTACAAGTCGGCGGGTACTGGATCGAAGCGCTTGCGCATGCCCATCCAGCATTGCGCATAGTCGGGCTGCAGCTGGGGCGATGCCAGCGCCTGGGCGGTGGGGTGGATCACGTGGCGCGTCTCGAACATGAAGGCCATGGTGTCATCGACCTTGTGCGGCACGCTGGTGTCGCTGGCGCTGGCTTTTTCGAACGTCGGCGCGTCCGGGCCGTGGCCGCTCATGCAGTTGTGCAGGCTGGCGCCGCCGGGACGAAAACCGGTGGACTTGGCATCGTACTGGCCGTGGATCAGTCCCATGAACTCGCTGGCCACGTTGCGGTGGAACCAGGGCGGACGGAAGGTGTCCTCGGCCACCAGCCAGCGCGGCGGGAAGATCACGAAGTCGAGGTTGTCAACGCCGGGCGTGTCGCTTGGCGACTGCAGCACCAGGAAAATCGACGGATCGGGATGGTCGTGGCTGATCGAGCCGATGGTGTTGAAGTGGCGCAGGTCGTATTTGTACGGCGCGTAGTTGCCGTGCCAGGCCACCACGTCGAGCGGCGAATGGCCGATGGCGGCGCGCCAGAGGTTGCCGCAGAACTTGGCCACCAGTTCGAAGTCGCCTTCGATATCCTCGTAGTGCGCGCACGGCGTCAGGAAGTCGCGCGGATTGGCCAGGCCGTTCGAACCGATCGGTCCCAGGTCGGGCAGGCGCAGCAGGGCGCCGAAATTCTCGCAAACATAGCCGCGCGCCGCGCCATCCGGCAGCAGCACCTGGAAGCGGACGCCGCGCGGGATCACGGCAATCTCCTGCGGCGCGATCTCTAGCACGCCCAGCTCGGTGCGCAGCAGCAGCCGGCCTTCCTGCGGCACGATCAGCAGTTCGCCGTCGGCCGAGTAGAAATAGCGGCCAGCCATATCGCGGTTGGCGGCGTACAGGTGGATTGCGCAGCCCGATTGCGACGCGGGCGAACCATTGCCCGCCATCGTCACCCAGCCGTCGATGAAGTCGTTGGGCTGCTCCGGCATGGGCAGCGGATCCCAGCGCAACTGGTTCGGCGGCGTCTCGACGAGGCCGAAGTCGGCCACGATGCGGCCGTTGTCGAGGCGCCGGAACGGCTGGTGCATGGCGGCGGGGCGGATGCGGTACAGCCAGGAGCGCCGGTTGTGGCTGCGCGGCGCCGTGAAAGCGGTGCCCGACACCTGCTCGGCATACAGCCCGTAGGCGGCATTTTGCGGCGAGTTGCGGTGCGCGGGTAGCGCGCCGGGCAGGGCTTCGGTGGCGAATTCGTTGCCGAAGCCGGATTGGTAGGTGGCGGTCATGGCGGTCTCCGTGGTGATGTTTTTGCCACTACTGTAAAACGCCGGACAGGGTTTTACGAGGTAAATGAATGAATACAGACTATTTGCGATGTAAATAATGGTAGCCTGTGGCCGGCCTTCACTATCCCGGAACCGCACATGATCGACATCCGCAATATCGACCTCAACTTGCTGGTGGTCTTCCTTGAGGTGTACCGCGAGCGGCAGATTTCGCTGGCTGCCAGGCGCCTGCGCCTGACCCAATCGGCGGTCAGCAATGCGCTGGCGCGGCTGCGCCGCACGTTCGATGATGAACTGTTCGTGCGCACCGCGCAGGGCATGCAGCCGACGCCGTTTGCCGAGCAACTGGCCGATCCGGTGGCTGGCGCCCTGACCAGCATTACCGATGCAGTCAACCCGCCGCAGGCGTTCGACGCCGCCACCAGCGCGCGCCACTTCCGCCTGGCCATGACCGACGTGGGCGAGGTGTATTTCATGCCGGTGCTGATCGAATTGCTGCGCCGGCACGCGCCCCAGGTCCAGGTCAGCACCGTGCGCGCCGGCGCCATCGACCTCAAGACCGAGATGGAGGCGGGCAGGGTGGACCTGGCCATCGGCGCTTTTGATGACATGTCGGCATCGCTGTACCAGCGGCGGCTGTTCGAGCAGGAGTACGTGACCATGTTCCGCCAGGGCCACGCCCTGGCAAGTGGCACGCCCACCCTCAAACGCTTCCTGGCAGCCGAGCACCTGGTGGTGGCGTCGTCCGAAAGCCCGTACGACCGCATCAACACGCTGCTGGAAGAAGCCGGTGTGCGCGCGGCCACCACGTTCCAGGTGCCGCACTTTACGGCTGTGCCCTATATCGTGGGCAGTACCGACCTGGTGGTGACGGTGCCGGAAAAGCTGGCGCAGCGCGCCGCCGCGCCGTTCCAGCTCGCCTACGTGCGGCCGCCGCTGGCGCTGCCAAGCTTGCAGAGCCGGCTGTTCTGGCACCGGCGCTACAGCCAGGATGCGGGCAACCAGTGGTTGCGCAACCTGGTGGCGCAGACGTTTGCGGAATAGTCCCGGTTAGCGTAGTTTCTCGCGCGCCGCCTCGATCCGCCGCACCGCCTGATCGGTATCATGGGGTGGCTCGAGGAAGCGGCGCAGGTTGTCGTAGGTAGGCGCCACCAGGTCGGCCCTGGCGTCGCGGTCGAAGAAGTAGGTGTGGCCGGCCGCCCGGCGCCAGGCGGCGGCCGTGGCCGCGCCCAGCAGCACTGCCGGTGACGTGGCGCCTGCCTGCGGCGCCAGGGTCTGGTCTGCCTCGGCGATGCGGCGCAGCGCGTCGCCTTCGGCCAGGAACGCCAGGAAGCGGTTGCGCGCCCTGGGATGGCGGCCGCGCGCCGGCAGTACCAGCACATCGAGCGGCGCTTCCTCGTAGACTGGCTGGGCGGGGCGCATCACGGGGAACGGGAAGAATCCCATGTCGGGCGCGATGACGTTGGGAAAGCGGGCCGCGATGAAACTGCCGGCCAGCATCATGCCCACGCGGTTGCGGTACATATAGGGCAGCACCCGTTCATGCTCCTGGTCGATGGTGGGAGCAAAGAAGTAATCGCGGCGCAGCAGGGCGCCCCAGGTATCGAATACCTGCCTGACCCGGGCATCGGTAAAGGCGATGTCGCCGCGCAGCAGCTTGCGATGGAACGCCACGCCGTTCAGGCGCAGGTTCAGGTAGTCGAACCAGGCGGCAGCCGGCCAGGCGTTGCGTGCGCCCAGGCCCAGCGGCGTCACGCCCGCCGCTTGCAGGCGCGCACACACTTGCAGGAATTCGTCCCAGGTGGCTGGCGCTTGCAGGCCCAGTTGCCGGAACAGCGACTTGCGGTAAATAAAACCCCACACGTAGTAATACAGCGGAAAGCCGTACACCTGGCCTTCGATGCGGGTGCCATCGAGCGTGCCGGGCAAAAACTTTTTGCTTGCCAGGAGCGCCAGCATGCCGGCGTCGAGCGGCACCAGCAGCTTGTGGCCGGCGGCGTCGCGCAGGCGTTCGCCCGCGTACCAGAACGCCAGGTCAGCATGGCCCTCCCTGAGCCGGGCGCTGAAATCGCGCTTGTACTGCTCTTGCGGGAAGCCGTTGTTGATGACTTCGATGTCGGGATTGGCGGTGGCAAACTGGTCGATGATGGTGAGCCAGGCGCTGCGCTGGGGACTGTTGGAAATGACATAGTCGATCACCAGTTGCTCAGCGGCGCATGGCGGGCAGAGCACCAAAAACACGGCCCATAACCATCCCCTGGCATGCCGGCGGCGCAGACGCATGAATATGCTGGGCATCGATGTCATTGCAGTGACCGGTTTGGACGCAGTTGGCAGGTTACGCTGATACTGTCTCAGAGCCATTTTAATTGTGCAAGTTTTAAATGTATGTGTACGTCTGATGGCAATGGACGACATGGCTGCTTGCCCCACTCCTACTTGCCACTACGCGTCCGTCCTACGCAAACCGGCCTCGGGCAGGCGCACAATCTTCCTGCATGTGAGAGATCATCTACAAGGAGTACCGACATGAACCTGACTACACCCACCACCATCGGCGAACTGCGCCGCCTGATTGCCGAAGCGGATGACCTTGCTGGCGCGCACGTATTGTGGATCGATACTGGCGGCGAGGTACACCTGTCGGCCAATGGCGGCAGCCATGACGACAGCGTCGTGCGGCTGCGCTTTGCCCCGTTCCAGGCCGGCGCTGGCATGGTCGGTCCGATGGCCGCGCACGACGACCGCCTGATCGGCAAGATGTATTTCAGTATCTTGCACCACTGGCTGCACGCCGGCGACGCGCCACCGGGACCGCTGGACGCTCAGCTCGACGACTTCGAGCGCGAGGGCGGCTGGAATGTGTCTGGCAAAACCGGCGCACATGTGATGAACATGGCGCCACGCCACGGCGCACTCGGTGCCAGGTGCCACTAATGCTGCTTCTCGGCTGTTTGTCGGCTGCTTCCCGGCTGTTTCTCGGCTGCTTCTCAGCTGTTTCTTGCCGGAAGGCCATTCCGGCGGGGAGCGGGAGCTGATCGGAACTGCACCGATACAGGCGCTACCGCGTTGTAGCGCCAGTGCGCCAGCCCAGGTGCAAGCACAGTAATCCAACCGCGACAAACGCGGTGTCGAAGCTGACAAACAGTGCGCTCGAAGGCAGGCTAGGCAGACTCGCATCAAGCAAAGGCAGCGCCATCCACAGCATTGCCCCCAGCCACCATAGCCCGCGCCAGGCCGCCGCGCCGCCGCGCCACCCCGAATACACGGCTGTGGCGCTCCAGCACAGGAAAAAACCGTGCACCTCCCACTGCTCGCGGTTGGCCAAACCGAGCGGCAACAGCCTATTGCTTAACAGGAAAACGGCCGCTGCCACCGGTAACCCCGCCACGCATGCCGCATTGCCGGCCTGTGTAAAGCGCAGCCATGCCAGTGAAGTCGTGGCCTTGCTGCGCCGCTTGACCGTCCACAGCACCAGCCCGGTCGCCACCATCGCCGCCCCCAGCATGCTGCTGCCGAAGTACAGCCAGCGCAACGCCGGATCGGCATAACGCCCCAGGTGCAAGCCGTAGGCCGCGCCCCAGGCGGTGAGCGCCGGCCCGCTGTGTGCGCGCTCGTCGAGCAAGGCGCCGCTCGCGCCATCGAACAGCACATACGCCGGCGCGACCGAGATCCGGCCGCCATCGCCGCGCACGATCGCCACGCGCGACGCCGCATCGCCGGGATGAGTCACGATCACGCGGCCGATGCTGCCGTCGCCCCAGCGCGCAGTGGCCTGCGCCATCAATGGTGCAAGGGGAGCGGGCGGCACCATCACGCCAGTGCGTTCCGGCGTTTCGAATCGCGCCTGCATCGCCTGCGCCATCGCCGGCCGCGCCTGCTGCTGGCCGAATGCCGCCACCGCGCCCCACGGCATATAGGTCAGCATCAGCGTCACCAGACCGGTATACACGATCATCAGGTAAAACGGCAAGCCCAGCACCGAGCTGATGTTGTGGGCGTCAAGCCACGAGCGCTGGCCCTTGCCGGGGCGGAAGGTGAAAAAATCGCTGAAGATGCGCCGGTGCACGATCACGCCGCTGATCAGCACCACCAGCGCCATCATCGCGCACAGGCCGACGATCCAGCGCCCGAGCGTGCCGGGCAGGTAATGCAGGGAAAAATGGAAGTAATAAAAGAATTCGCCGCCGTGCGTCGCGCGCGGATGGAGCACGGCGCCGTCGGCCGGGGACAGCAGCGCCCGTTCACGGTGGTCACCGCTTTCCCACGAGGCGTCGATCACGTTGTGGCGCGGGCCGGGCAGGTCGATCTGCCACCGCTCGGCGCCGGCCGCCTGTTGCGCCAGCGTGGCCAGCGCGCGCTGCGCTGCCGCCGCCTGGTCGAGCACGGTTGGGCGCGACGGCAGTTCCGGCCGCAGCCACTGGGTCAGCTCTTCGCGGAAGTAGCTGATGCCGCCGGTAATGAAAATCGCGTACAGCAGCCAGCCGGCCAGCACGCCGGCCCACGCGTGCAGGCCGGCCATGTGCTGGCGCAGGCCGGGCGCCCTGGTTTCCATCAGAAGCGGTAGCTGGCGCTCACGTTGACGGTGCGCTCGGCGCTGCGGTAGCAGAAGGTGCCGTCGCAATCGAGCAGTACCTGCTTGTCGAGCACATTGTTGAAGTTGAGCGCATAGCGCCACGACTTTTGCTCGAGCCCGAACGCCAGGTCCAGCATGCCGAACGACGGATTGGAAAGATTGACGTTGCCGTAGTCGAGCGACGAGCGCGCCTTGCCGTAGTAGCGCAGGCCCAGGCCGGCATTGGCCAGCCAGGTATCGTTCAGCTTGTGCTGGTACCGCGTCCATACCGAGGCGCTGTGCTTGACCGCGCCTTGCTGCGGCAGGCCGCGGTCGCCGTTGTTGCTCTCGGTGATCTCGGTGTCCAGGTAGGTGTACTGGGCCACCACGCTCAGGTTGCGCGCCAGGTCGGCGCGCGCTTCCAGTTCCAGCCCGCGCGAGCGCACTTCGCCGCTTTGCACCAGCGCGTCCGTGTCTTGCGCGGCGGCGGTGGTGACGTTCTTGCGCACCAGGTTGAATACCGACGCCGTGTAGCTGACATTGCCCTGGTCCGGCTGGTAGCGCAGGCCAGCTTCCAGCTGGCGGCCGGTCGAGGGTTTGAGCAGATTGTTGTTGATGTCGCGGCCGATCTCGGGCGAGAACGACGTTGACCAGCTGACGTAAGGCGCCCAGCCCGACGGCATCAGGTACACCGCGCCCACGCGGCCGGTGGTCTTGCTGGCCGACTGGTCGTAGGTCTGGCTGGCCGTGCCGGCCCGTGGCAGCTCCTGGGTGTTGGAGTTGTCGGCGCGGTCACGGCGCAGGCCGGCCGTCACCACCCACTGGTCCCATTTCACCTGGTCCTGCGCATACAGGCCGCGCTGCCTGAGCGGGTAGCGCTCGTTGCGCGGGTTGGCTGAGGCCACCGGTGGCTGGCGGTCGCCATAGACCGGGTTGTACAGATCCAGGGCCGGCATGGGCGAGATCGCGTACGGGAAACGGTCGACGGTCTTGTTGTCGGCGTAATCGACCCCGACGAGCACATTATGCGCGAGGGAGCCGGTGCGGAAGGCGGCCTGCGCGCGGGTATCGGCCTGCAGGCCGCGCCAGTGCGAGCTGCGCGGGTAGAACAGGCGCGTCATGGTGCCGTTGGCTTGCAGCACGCGCGGGAAGACATTGGTTTCGTGGCGATCCAACTTGGTGTAGCGCACATTCTGCTGCACGCTCCAGGTGTCGTTGAAGCGGTGCTCGAATTCGTAGCCGAGTGCGACATTCTCGCGCTTCCAGCGGTTGTCGCGCCCGCCCAGGTTGACGCTGGGCGCGACCTGGCCGCGTGGCCCCGGGTTTTGCAGCTGGTTGGGCCAGGCATAAGCCTGGTCGTCTTTCTGGTACTGGCCCAGCAAGGTCAGGCGCGTGTTGGCGTCCGGCTGCCAGGTCAGTGCCGGGGCGAAGAACACGCGGTCGTCGCGGTCGAGGTCGAGACGGGTGCCCGCTTCGCGCGCCAGCATGGTCACGCGCCAGAGCCAGGCGCCCTGGTCGTCGATGGCGCCGCCCAGGTCGGCCTTGACCTGCTTGCGGTCGTAGGTGCCGTATTCGATGCCCATTTCGCGCATCGCGCTGCCCGACGGCCGCTTGGACACGGCGTTGATCATGCCGCCCGGCGGCGACTGGCCGTACAGCACCGAGGCCGGGCCGCGCAGCACTTCCAGGCGTTCCAGGCCATATGGTTCGATCGGCGCGGCGTAGGCGCGTCCCGAGGTCAGCAGACCGTCGCGAAAGATGCCGGCCGTGCCCAGCTCGAAGCCGCGCAACATCGAAAATTCATCGACCGCCCACGGCTTCATGTTCGGCGTCACGCCGGCGGTGTAGCGCAGCGCCTCGTCCAGGGTTTCCACTTTGCGGTCGGCCAGTTCGTCGGCTGTCACCACCGATACCGATTGCGGGTTGTCGATCAGGCGGCTGTCGGTCTTGGTGGCGGTGGCGCTGCGGCGGGCCACGTAGCCGTCCACGTGGCCGAGCGCTGTTTCGCGCTCGCCGCTGACGGTCACCGCCGGCAGCGATGGCAACGGTACGGCTGCCGGCGCGCCGGCACGGGCGACCGCCTGCGATGCCGCGCCCTGGCGCAGAATGTAGCGGCCGGCGCCTTGCGACACCGCTTCCAGGCCGCTGCCGGCCAGCAGGCGGTTCAGCGCATCGTGCGGCGCCAGCGTCGCTTGCACACCGGGGCTGGTCTTGTCGCCGGTGAGGGCGCCGTCGGCCGCCACGTACACGCCCGATTCCACCGAGAAGCGGGCGATCACGGCGTTCAGCGGGCCGGCGGGAATGTTGTAGGAGCGCGGAACAGCATCGGCAGCGCAGGCCAGGGTGGTAGTAGCGGCGGCCAGCAGGCCGAGCAGGGGACGGGGAGCGAAATAAGTCATGCGTGCTTTCGGAAAAGGAGGATATCGGTCTTCACAGAGCTTTCCGAACCACGCGGCAAAAAGGGAACCGCTTTACTTAGAATATTTATCCAGGGGCGACCGTCACCCACCACGGCAGCGTGAATTTCACCCGCACCGGCAGCGCCGCTTCCAGCATGGCCAGCGCCTGGCCGGTATCGCGCAGCGGGAAGGCGCCCACCACGCGCAAGCCGGCGATCGCCGGGTCGCAGCCCAGGTGGCCGGGCCGGTAGCGCGACAGCTCCGCCAGGAACTGCGCCAGCGGCATGTCCTCGGCGATCAGCATGCCCTGGGTCCAGGCCTGGCGTGCCGGTTCCAGTGCGTCGGCGGCGGCGATGGCGTGCCGGGTAAAACGGGTCTGTTCGCCGGCAGCGATCACCCGCGCCGGCGCGTCGAACGGGGTGATCTCGACCCGGCCCTGGCTCACGCCCAGTTCGGTATTGCCGTGGTACTGGCGCACTGCGAAGCGCGTTCCCAGTGCGCGCATGGCGCCCTGGCGGCTGTGCACGATGAAGGGGCGCGCCGGGTGCGCGGTATCGGCATGGGTTTGCACCAGGATCACGCCCCGGTGCAGTACCAGCAGGCGCTGGCTGTCGTCGTACTGCTCGTCGAGCACGGTATCGGTATCGAGCCACAGCCGGGTGCCGTCGGCCAGCACCACCTGGCGGCTTTCACCGGTGCCGGTGCGGTGGGCGGCGCCCAGGCCGGCTACCAGCGTTTGCACGCTCTCCTGGCGCGCCACCTGCCAGCCCGCGCCTACCGTCACCGCTGCCAGCGCCATCGCCTTGAGCAGTTTGCGGCGCTGGCGCACCAAGCTGGCCGCATGCAGGGCGGCGCTGGCCGCTTGCGGTGATTCGCGGGCGATGGCAACACCGTCGCTGATCGCTTCCACCCGGGCCCAGGCCTGGCGATGGCCGGCATCGGCCGCCAGCCAGTCCTGCCACCGCCGGCGCTCGTCGTCTTCGACGCGGCCGGAACGGAACACGGCAAACCATTCGGCGGCCTGTTCCAGCGTGGCGTACGGTATGTCCTGCTCGTGGCGGTGCATGGCCATCGGTCAGGCCAGCGCGGCGCGGAAAGCGGCGCCCGCCGACAGGCAGTGCAACATCGCCTGCGCCATGTATTTCTTGACCATGCGCTCGGACACGCCCAGCTGCGCGCCGATCTCGGCGTAGGTCAGCTCGTGCAGCTGTGCCAGCAGGAAGGCCTGGCGCGGCTTGTCGGCCAGGCTGGCCAGGATGCGGTCGACCTCGATCAGCGTTTCCACGACGATGGCCTGGTGCTCGGCCGACGGCTGCGTGGCGTCGGGACGCTCCAGCATGGCCGCCACCCACACCCGTTCGATTTCGGCGCGGCGCCAGTGGTCGACCACCAGGCCCTTGGCGATGGTGGTGAGATAGGCGCGTGGATGTTGCCCGGCATCGAATTCGCGCGGCCGCACGACCAGGCGCAAAAACGTGTCCTGCGCCAGGTCTTGCGCGGTAAACAGGCACCCCAGCCTGTTGCGTAGCCACGCCTGCAACCAGTCGTGGTGCTCGGCGTACAGCGTGTGCAATTGTGGCTGCCCGGGAGGATATGCCGTCATGCGTCGTCACCATGGTTGAGAATAATTCTCATTATAGATTCATTCGTGGCGGCGCCACAAGCTTTGCGGGGTGCCGACTGCCCGCCGGTCAGCTCGATGCCATCGACCCGCGCGAGCATCCATGCCCGCACTGGTTTACTGCCGGGCGACGCCGCTGCGCGCCGAGGCGACGAGCACGAGGGGGGCGACTCGAAGCAGGGGTGCAACAACAGTTATCTTAAGTTAAACTGCTGCACCGACTTTCGATCCTTGTGCTCCCTGATTCCATGCTTCCTCGTTCCCGGCGTACCTGGCCCCTGCGGCACCTGTTGATCATGCTCACCGCGATCGGGCTGCTGCCGCTGGCGCTGCTGGGGGCGTGGAGCATCCACAACGCCAGCGAATACCAGCAGCGTGAACAAAAACGCCTGATGCTGGACTTGGCGCGAGCCCTGTCCAGCGCCGCCGATGCCGAGCTCGACGGCGCGGTGGCCATTCTGACCGGCCTGGGACGGGCGCCGGAACTGCAGGACGGCGACTTGCGCGCGTTCCACGAGGTGGCCCGGGCGCTGGTCAGAACCCAGCCGGAATGGCTGGGCGTGATCCTCATCGACCAAGCCGGCAAGCCGCTGCTGCGCACCATGACGGAATTCGGCGCACCAGCCGCGCCGATTGCCGATCCCGACAGCCTGCGCGAAGCGCTCACCACGCGCCAGCCGGTGGTGGGCCGCATCGCCCGCGGCCAGCGCGGCCAGCCGGCGTTTCCGGTGCGGGTGCCGGTGATCACCGCATCGGGCAAACTGTATATTTTGACTGCCGTGATCCGGCCCGACCGCATGGTGCGCCTGCTTGACCGCCAGCAGGGGCTGGGCGGCGCCGTGACGGCGATCCGCGACAGCAGCCAGGCGGTGGTGGCGCGCTCGCGCAACCAGGATGGCAGCGTGGGGGGCCCGCCCAGTGCGTCGCTGATCGACCTGATGGCGCAGCACGGCGCCGAAGGCGTGGGCTCCGCCCGCACCACCGAGGGCCGCGACATGGTCACGGCCTATACCACCTTGTCGCACTATAACTGGCTCGCGGTCGTGGGCCGCCCCGCCGAACAGTTGACTGCCGCCTCGATGCAGGGACTGGGCATGTACGGCGCCGGGATTGCCGTGTCGCTGCTGGTGGCGATGGTGCTGGCATCGCTGCTGGCGGCGCGGCTGGTCGATACCATCCGCGCCTTGCAGCAGAACGCCGCTGCGCTCGGGTCGGGCGCTGCGCTCACGCCGTCGCCGTCGTCGATCACCGAGGTCGAACAGATCAGCCGGGCGCTGGCGCTGGCCGATGCCCAGCGCAATACCCGCGAGCATGAGCGCAAGCTGCTGCTCGACTCGCTCAACCAGGCCCTCACCAGCCACCAGGCGGCGTTGGCCGATGCGCGCCAGGCCGGCCGCGCCAAGGACGAATTCCTGGCCGTGCTGGGCCACGAGCTGCGCAATCCCCTGAGTCCCATCGTCACCTCGCTCGATTTGCTCGACCTGCGCAACGACGTCGCCAGCCGGCGCGAGCGCGGCGTGATGCGGCGCCAGGTCAACCACCTGCGGCGCCTGGTGGACGACCTGCTCGACGTCTCGCGCATTATCTCCGGCAAGCTGCAAATCGAGGTTCGTCCGCTCAACCTGGCCGACGTGGTGCGTCACGCGGTGGCGGCGGTGGCCGACCAGCCGGTGTCGTCCAGCCTGCCGCAGGCGGTGTGGGTGCAAGGCGACGACAGCCGCCTGACCCAGGTACTGAACAACCTGCTGTCGAACGCCGCGCGCTTCGGCAGCACCGCCACGCACGTCACGCTGACCGCCGATGCGGCCGAGGGCGTTGCCCGGCTGGTGGTCAGCGACGACGGCATCGGCATGAATACCGAGCTGCTGGCCCGCGTGTTCGAACCGTTCCAGCAGGCGCCGCAATCGCTGGCGCGCCGCACCGGCGGCCTCGGCCTCGGCCTGGCGATCGTGCGCAAGATCGTGGAACTGCATGGCGGCCAGGTCACGGCCAGCAGCGCCGGCCCGGGCGAGGGCAGCCGCTTCGAGGTGGTGTTGCCGCTGGCGGCGCCGCCCGAAGCCGTGGCGCCGGGAGGCGCCGGTGCGGCCCAGGCGGCGTTGCACGTGCTGCTGGTGGACGACAACGTCGATGCCGCCAACGCCGGCGCCGAACTGCTGACCCTGATGGGCCACACCGTGCGCACGGCCCACAGCGGCGCGGCAGCGCTGGCGGCCGTGCGCGAACACATGCCGCAGGTGGCCATCCTCGACATCGGCCTGCCCGACATGGACGGCTACGCGCTGGCCGGGGCGATTCGGGCCGAAGCCGGCGGCAGGGCGGTGCGGCTGGTGGCGCTGACCGGTTACGGCCAGAAGGAAGACGTGGAACGCGCGTATGCGGCCAGTTTCGACCTGCACCTGACCAAGCCGGCCTCGCTCGAGGATTTGCAGTTGGCGACAGCGACCGTGTAGCGGAGCAAACCTACGGTTGCCGTGGCGCGGCCGGTCCCGGTACTTGCACCGTGGCTGGCGCGGGCTGGGTGTAGATGGTGATCGGTGCGCCAGGTGCCGGCGGTACTTTTGGTGTGGCGTTGTTGAGCACGAAGGTGGTGATACCGGCAACGCCGAGGCCGATACTCATGCCAACGATCCAGCGGATGGTGTCGTTGGCGCTGCTGTGGATGTCCGCCCGTAATGCTGCACGCGGGTCGGACAGGTCGGCCTTGGTGGCCGTCTGATCAAGGCGCGCCTCGATCCGCGCCAGCCTTTCTCCGATAACCGCAGCAAATTCCTCCAGCTTGACGACGCGATGTTCGATGTCCAACCAGCCATCGTAGGGCGCAGGCTTGTGACCGTCAAGCAACCTCAAGCCTGCAAAACACGCGCCGTATCAAACGCTTACTGCGCCGTCACCTGCACCGGTTCCTGCGGGAACGAGGTGGCGCCATGGCCCAGGTAGAAGCTCGGGTTCGGCGGCTGGTTGTAGCCGGCGTTCTGGCCCGCCACCTGGCTGCGGTACTGCGGGTTGTGCATCAGCGTGGTAATACGCGTGGTGGTCGGAATCGTGGTGCTGAACACCAGCAGCGCTGTGTTGCTGCTGTTGCGCACCACGATTTCCTCGCGCCAGTCGCCGAACAGGTCGGCGGTCAGCACCGGCGTGGCCTTGGTGCCGTTATTGGTGGCGCCGCCATAGGCGCCCAGGTCGAGCAGGTTGTTCATGCTGGACGTGGCCGGATTCCACTTCTGCACGATGGTGCTGCCCAGCGGTTCGCGCAGCAGGTCGCCGTCCCACCACACGCCGAAGTTCATCGAGCCGGGCGCGCTGGTGCTCAGCTGGGTGCCGGTGACGGTGTGCAGGCCGCCCCGGCTGGCCCAGCATTCGGCGCCTGCGTGGTTGGGGTCGATATCGAAGCACACGCCGCGGCCGACGTCGGTGTTCGAGCCGCTGGCGCCCCAGATCAGCGCGCCGGTGGCGGCGTCGTGCAGGCCGGAACCGTTGGCGCCGTAGCTGCTCGGGCTTTCGTGGACCATGTAGATTTGCTGGCCGCTGCGGTTCGGGTCGAACTTGCCGAAGTGCAGGGCGTCGCCGTGACCGAGGCCGGTGGTGTACAGCAGCTGGCCGTTGCTGCCGATGGTGGCCGCGCCATACACGATGTCGTCCTTGCCGTCGCCATCGGCGTCGCCGGTGGCGAACCAGTGCGCGCCCTGGCCGCGCGCCGCGCTGCCGGCCACGTCGGTATCAAACACCCAGCGGCTGGTCAGGTTGCCGTTGCGCCAGTCCCACGCCGCGATCACGGCGCGCGTGTAGTAACCGCGCGAAAACACCGCGCTCGGGCGGGCGCCGTCGAGGTTGGCCACGCCGCCGAGGAAGCGGTCCACCCGGTTGCCGTAGTTGTCGCCCCAGCTCGACACCGTGCCGCGTGCTGGCAGGTAGTTGACGGTTTTCATGGCCGCGCCGGTCAGGCCGTTGAACACGGTGAGGAATTCCGGCCCGGTCAGGATGTAGCCGGCGCTGGAGCGGTAGTCGGCGGTGGCCGAACCGATGGTCGTGCCCTGGCCATCGACGGTGCCGTCAGCAGTCTTGGCCATCACCTCGGCCTTGCCGTCGCCATCGAAATCGTAGGCCAGGAACGTGGTGTAGTGGGCGCCGGCGCGGATGTTCTTGCCCAGGTTGATGCGCCACAGCAGGGTGCCGTCGAGTTTATACGCGTCGAGATAGGTGTTGCCGGTGTAGCCGGACTGCGAATTGTCCTTGGCATTGGTCGGCTGCCACTTGACGACGATCTCATAGGTGCCGTCGCCATCGAGGTCGGCGGGCGCGCCGTCGTTAAGCTCATACGTGTAAGCCACACCGTCGGGTGTGGTGCCGCCGGCCGGCGCCTGCACCGGGATCGATTTGTAGGGCTGGCTCCAGGTGGCGCCGGCGCTGAACTGCGAGCTGGCCTGTTCCACGCCGCCCACTACCGCACGCACCGCGTACTGGTTGCCGGCGTTGCCGACACTGTCGCTGTAATTGAGCGCATTCAACGGCGTGGCAGTGATCTTGATGCCGTCGCGATAGACATTGAAGGTGGTGCCAGCGGCGTCGGTGGCCAGCTGGCGCCAGCTGACGAACACGCCGTTGCCCGACGTGACGGCCACGGCGCCGCGATTGAGTCGTTCGATCTGCTTGTTTGCGGCGTTGGCCGTGCCGGCCGCAAGCGTTGCGATCAGGATGGATACGGCTGAGGCGATGCGTACATTCATGGGTTGTCTCCATTGGCTATGGTTATGAGCCCGTCGCGCGGGCCTGTGTACGTTACCTCAGTAAAAATGCAAGTTACCGCTGCAAACCGGGCAGGAGCGTAATAGTCAACTTGTCGAGCAATGTTGTTGTTTTCGGTAGCGCAACCATGAAAACCGTTGTGACCGGCTGGGGGGTGCGTTACATTGCGGAAATGAAAAGGCGCGGCTTGACGATGGCGGTTTCCCTGGCGTGGCGCTCCGCTTCCGTGCTGCAGGTACTGGCTGCATTGGCCGCGCCAGCCGCCATGGCCGAAGTCGGGCCACAGCGCCCGCTCAACGTCGCAGCTGGCGCCGCCACCACCACCGTACCGGAACTGGCGCGCCAGCTTGGCGTGCGGGTACTGGCCAGTGGCGACGACCTGGCCGGCGTGTCCACGCCGGCCCTGCTGGGCGCCTATCGCCCTGGCCAGGCGGTGCAGGCACTGGCGGCGCTGCTGGCCGGTACCGGCCTGGTCGTGCGCGGCCAGGGCGGCAGCCTGCTGATCGAGCGTCCGGCCATTCACCAACCGTCAACCGCGTCCGAACCCGCACCGGTGATCGTGGAAGTGGCCGGCGTGCGCGCTAGCCAGCAAACCTCGATCGACCGCAAGAAGCACGCCGCCACCGCGCTCGATGCGGTGGCGGCCGAAGATGTCGGCACTTTCCCCGACCGTAACGCCGCCGAGGCCATTTCGCGCATCGCCGGTGTTACGCTCGAGCGCGGTGACTATGGCGAGGGCACCACCGTCAACGTGCGCGGCAGCCAGGCCGGCTACACCCGGGTGGAAATCGACGGCGTCGGCGTGCAGACCGGTGGCGGCTCCGACCTCAACGGCGGCGGCGGCGGGCGGGGCGTCGATTTGCGCGAGCTTTCCACCGACCTGATCAAGAGTATCGACATGGTCAAGGGCGCCACCGCCGACATGACCGAAGGCTCGCTGGGCGGCAGCATCGTGATCCGCACCCGCAACGGCCTCGATTTCGAGCGCCGCCACGTGTCGCTGCGCCTGGCCGGCCAGCAGAACTCGATCAACGGCAAGACCACGCCCAATGTGAATTTTGTATTTGCCGACAAGTTCCTCGACCAGCGCCTGGGCGTGATCGTCAACCTCGGCGGCGCCCGCGCGCGTAACGAAAATCACACAATGTCGGTGTCGAACCGCGACCTCGGCATGAGCCGGCTGATCGACTTCGACCAGTCGCCGGAGAAAACCTTCAGCTTCCAGCCCGCCACCGTTTCCACCACCGATCCGGCAGCCACCGCGCCGTTGCAGCGCTGGGCGCGCGCCGGTGGCGGCACGGTCGATTCGCTCAGTCCTCTCGACATCGTCACCCGCGCCGCCAACGCTGCCAGCAAGGATGACTGCCGCGCCGCCTTTCCCGCCTATACCGCCACCGAGCTGGCGATGTTCGGCTCGGCCAGCGCCCGGGCAGGCGCCCAGAACCAGCGCGGCAACGAACTGCTCAGCTGCCTGAACCAGTGGAACGACTACACGCCGCAAAACCTGCGCTACCAGGTGCGGCGCCAGCATGAGCGGCGCTGGTCGGGCGATATCCGGCTCGACTTCAAGGTCAGCCAGGCGCTGTCGGTGTACGCCCGGGTCACCCGCACCACGCGCCATATCGACGACGACCAGCTGTTCTTTTCGGCCGGCGGCATCAATATCAATGGCGCCGGCCGCTACACCGATACGCCCGCCAGCGATGGCGTGACCCGCGTACCGGTATCCGGCAGCGGCAGCTACTGGTATGCCACGCCCGCCAATGGCGGCGTTGCCGATGGCCGGTGGCTGGGCTTGACGGACGGCACGGTGGCCAATATCGTGCCCGGTTCGGTGGCGGTGGACGCCAGCCACCACGTTACCGCCTACACCTTGAGCAACCCCAGCATCAATAACGACCAGATTTACGACCGCATCGAGAGCCGTTCGCGCTACAACGAGGCCGGCGGCGCCTGGCGCTCGGGCCGCTTCCAGGCCGATTTCCTCGCGGGCCTGGTCAAGGCCGATACGGCGCGCCTGCAATGGCGCACCAATCTCGCCTTCGCCGGCGGCCCCACCCGGGTCGCGCTGGACCCGGACGGCTGGTGGCTGGCGGCGTTGCCGGCGGACGTGGCCAGCATGCAGCTCGAACCCGGCCGCTACGGCGTGGTGCAGTCCTCCGCGCCCGGCCTGCCGGCGGTCTCCGTCAGCACCCAGCTGACCCAGGCCAACCCGCGCCTGATGGAGCGGCGCGAAGCCACGGCCCGGCTCGACATGCGCTACGCCACCGCCGCGTGGGTGCCCTGGCTGTCACGCGTCAAATTCGGCGCCAGCCGGCGCGACTACCGCACCTCGGTGTGGAATGGTCAGGGTTACACGGTACGCTCGGCCGCAGGGGGCGAGCCGGCCGTGGTGGTGCCGCGCGCTGCGCTCAACAGCAGTTTCCAGGCGTGCGAAAACACGCCCGCGTCGCTGGCGCCCGGCGGTACGCCGTGCCGCTATGGCACCACCTTCAGCAGCACGCCCGGGAACGTGCTCAGCAGCCTGATCGTCATGCCGCAGGCGGCGTACCGCGACATCGTGGGCCAGGCGCTGCTGGCCAACCCGGTGGGGTTCTTCAACAGCCTGCCCGACCGCCCGGCCGCGCTGCTGACGGGCTGGAGCGAAATCGATGTGCGCCGCGTGATTGCCGCCAGCGGCGTGCAGAACTTCAACCTCGATTGCGTGCGCACCTGTCGCGGCAGCGATGGCCGCGTGTACGAGCAGCCGCGCACCGGCGTGCGCGAGCGCATCGACGCGGCCTATGTCAGCGCCGATTTCGCGGTTGACGATATGCCGCTGGGCGGCACCCTGGACGGCAACTTGGGCTGGCGCGTGGTGCGCACCGGCGTGGCCGCCATCGGCCTGATGACCTTGCAGTCGGTTGGCGCCGGCGCCACCAGTGCCGTCACGCGCAATACCGCGTTGAAGAACCGCGTCACTGACGTCATGCCCATGCTCAACCTGGCGTGGTGGGTGGCGCCCGACCTGGTGCTGCGCTTTGGCCGCGCCAAGGCCATCGCCCGGCCGCCGGTGGAATACCTGTACAGCAACGGCGTGACCTGCACCAGCGCTGCCGGAACCGGGACCGCAACCGGAACCGGGACCGGAACCGGGACCGCAACTGACCTGCAATGCAGCGGCACCATGGGCAACCCCGGCCTGCGCCCATTGACTAACCGTAACGACAACCTGGCCGCCGAGTGGTATCCGAACCGCGATACGGTGCTGTCGCTGGCGGCGTTTCGCCAGCGCGGCCGGGTGGGCGCGCCGATGCGGGTGGCGGTGGCCGGTGCGCTGCCGTTCGCCGGCGCCGGCGTGCAGGACCCCGCCAGCGGCGCCGACCTCGGCGATGTACGCTATGCGTTTGCGACCTATGTCAACGGACCGGCGATTACCCGCCACGGCGTGGAAGTGGCCGTAAAAACCGCGTTCACCGGCCTGCCCTGGCTGCTGCGCCACACCGGCATCGACGCCAACTACGCGCGCCAGCGGTCAAGCAGCGTCGAGGGCGCCTTCCACGACCTGGTCACCGGCGCGGCGCTGGCGCCGGCGGGCGAGATGCGCTACACCTGGAATACGTCGGTGTGGTACGACGACGGCCGCTGGCGTGCGCGGGTGGCGTGGCAGAGCGCGGCCGGCTATTTCCGCGGCCCGGCCACGCTGGCCAACAACTATCCGGCCGTGGGCATCACCGGCACCACCTCGTTGCCGCTCAACCCGGGCTCGGCCACCTTCCGCGACGCCAGCCGGTTTATCGATGCCAAGGTCTCGTACCGCCTGCACCCGGGCCTGGAAGTGTTTGTCGAAGGCCGCAACCTGGGCCGGCGCACGGTAAGCAATTCGCAAACCGCGGTGCAGCCCCTGGCGGATGGCCCCCCGAACCTGCTCGACCGTGCGTACTACGGCGCCCAGTACATGGCAGGCATCAACCTCAAGTATTAGCTTACTTATTGTTGCTATTGTTACTTGTTGCTGAAGTTGACCCCCACCGTAATGCGCCGCCCCGCATACGCATAGTTCTGCAGGTTGGGCGTGCCGTCCGCGTACGGCGCCGAGCCGATGCTGTCGGTCTGGGTGTTGTTGCCGAGGTTGCGACCCTCGATGAAGACCTCCACGCCCGGGCTGAAGCGGTACGACAGCTTGCCGTCGATAAAGCTGCGGCGGTCGCGCCAGTTCGGCGAGCCGGGGTTCCACGCCAGGCTGCTGCTGTTGCTGAAGTTATACATCGGGTAGGTGTTCAAGCCGGTGCCGCTGTCGCCGCACGGCGCGATGCAGCGGAACTGCTCGCTCACGGTCTGCACTGCCACCCGTGCCTGGAACTTGCCGTCGTCATACCACAGCGCGTAGTTGAACGAGTAGCGCGAAGCGCCGGCCGGCGGCAGCGCGTTGCCGGTCAGCGGATCGAGGTAAGGCCGCACGATGGCCGACTTCTGGCGCGTGACATTGGCATCGAAGCCGGTGTAGCGCAGGTACCACGGCAACGACGTAAACGCCGTCTTCATGCTGAACTCGTAGCCCTTGCGGGTGGAGACGGGGCCGTTGCGGTAGGTGTTGTAGTTGAACAGCAGGTCCGACAGTGGCTTACCGTTGGCCGGATTGACCTCCGACGTGCCGGCAAACACCGGCACGTCGAACACGCCCACCGTTTCGTTGGGACCGATGCGGCCTTCCTGGCGGTAAGTGGCGGCGCTGAACATGGTGTCGCGGTTCGGGTACCACTCCACGCTCAGGTTCTGGTTGAAGTTGCTCTGGCCGCGCAGGTCGGGGTTGCCCACCGTGGTGCAGGCCATGTTTTCCTCGTCGTCCTCGGCGCTGTTGTCGAGCCGGCGTTCGTCATACGTGCAGGTGCCGGCGGCAACCAGGCGCGACGCCGGTGGCAGGGCCACGCTTTTCGCCGCGCTGTAGCGCACCACCGCCTTATCCGGGATTACCCACAGCGCCAGGTTGTAGCTGGGCAGGAAGATGTGGTTCGAGGCATTGAGCGTAGTGTTGCGGGTAATGCCGCTGGTGACGGTGCCGCCTGCCGCATCGGGATTGGATGGCTGGTAGTCGGCGGTTTTCAGGATGGTGCGGAACGTCATCTGGCCGGTGCCGCTTACCTTGCGCTTGACGTAGCGGTAACCGAAGTTGCCGTCGAGCTCCCAGCCGAAGGGCAGGGCGCGGTCGGTGAACGGAATCTTGTCGAAGGTAAAGTCAGCCATCAGGTAGGCCGACTTGGTTTCCTCGCGGATGCGGGTGACCGGCTGCTCGTACACCTTGCCGTCGCTGGCGGTGCAGCGCTTGGTGCAGTTGTAGTCGTAGTTGGGCAGGCCCAGCAGGTTGACCAGTTTCAGCACGTCGATCTGCTGCCAGTTATCGACCACGTTGTCGGGCCGGCCGCTGGCGCCGTTGAACAGCTTGGTGTCGGTGGCGCGCGCGCTGAGGATTTGCGACAGGTAGTTCTGGAAGTCCGGCATCGTCATCACGTAGGTGCTCGACAGCGACGGTGCGGTACCCGGCTGCAGGCCGAACTGGCAGGCGCTGGCCGTCCCCCGCGAGGCCGGCGTATCCTGGCAACCGCGGATGGTGCCGCGCACCTCGGTGCTGGGCATGGTCACGGCGGGAATGTAGCCGGGCGTGCCGGCGGTGCCCACGGCCGGCGACACCGTGTAGCCGCCGCCGCCCCAGCCGTCGCTGCCGTTGCGGCGCAAGTTGGCGCCACTTTTCAGGCGGCTGAAGAACGGCACCGCTTCCGGCAGCGTCCAGGTCAGGTCTGCCTTGGCGGTGCGCTCGAAGGTTTCGCGGATTTGCGGCGCCTGCCACAGGATGGTGCGGTCGCGCGTGACGATGGGCGCGCCCGCCACCGGTACCGCGGTCACCACCGGCTGCGTGTAGTTGGCCGGATTGTTCAGATCGGGCGGGGTGGCGAAATCATAGCCCCAGGTGCCGTTGGGACCCACGCTGATGCGGGTTTCGGGCCCATACACGTAGCTGAGCGAGGTGCGCAGGTTGGACCGGTTGAAGTCCGAGCGGGCGTCGCCCACCAGGAATTCGGACAGCAGGCCACCGCGGCGCAGCTTGCCGCCCAGTTGCAGGTAGCGGGTGCTGGTCTGCATCAGGTTGCGGATCTGGTCGGTGCCCACGCTGCTGTTGGTGGTGGTAAAACTGGTCAGGTGGTGGTTCTTGTCCACCACGGCGGTGGCCGGGTTGAAATTGACCACCGCGCCCTGCACCGGCGCAACACCGTTTGCACCGCTGTAACTGCCCGGCAGCGTGTACCAGCCCGATCCGGGCACGGCGGTGCGCACGCCGTTCGCATCGGTGTAAGCGGGCAGGCCGTTTTGCTGGGTGCCGTTGGCGCCGAACTGGCCCAGCGAATACGTGAGGAAGTTGTCATCGACGGTGCGCTTGCTGTAGGCGCCCTTGGCGTACACCGTGAAGTCGCGGTCGATCTGGAAGTCGGCGCGCAGGTCGATATTCTTGCGCTCATCGATCTGGCGCTTGACGAACGAACGCAGCAATTGCGGCGTGTAGTCGTTCCACTGGTTCAGGCAAGTGAGCAGCTCGCCGCTGCGCTGGTTGACGGCGTTGGTGCGGTTGGCGGCGCTGAGCGCGGCTAGCGCCGGCGACGACGTGGCCAGCGCCGGGAACGCGCCGTAACAGTCCTGCTTGGTCTGCGCCGCAGCGGACTTGGTCAAGAGATCGAGCGGCGTGGCGCCACGGAAAATCACCTGGTTGTTGGCCGAATAACTGTTGATCGGCAGGGTGGCGGCCGGATTGCTCAGGTCCAGCGTCGAGGGCTGGAACGTGAAGGTCTTCTCCGGCGAGTTGTCGATATCGACAAAACGGCCATAGCCCTGGCGGCCGTTGCCCGAGGTCTGGAACTGGTGCGACTCGTTGTTGAGCCTTTGCAGCGAGGTGTTGAGCAGCAGCCCGAGCCGGCCTTCCAGGAATTTATCGGACAGGATCAGGTTGACGTCCGGCGTCCACTTTTTGTTCAGGCTGCTTTGGGTGCCCGACGTGCGTACCGACACGAACGGTTTCTTGAAATCGAGGCCATTGCGGGTCTCGATGCGGATACCGCCGCCCAGCGAACCTTCGGTCATGTCGGCGGTCTGGCCCTTGATCACGTCCACGCTCTTGATCAGGTCGGCAGACAACTGGCGGAATTCCGAACCGCGGCCGTCGCCGCCACCATTGAGGTCGCTGCCGCCGGCCGATTGCACGGCCATGCCGTCAAGTTCCACCCGGGTCAGCTCGGGACCGTTGCCGCGCACGGCCACGCTTACGCCCTCGCCATAGTCGCCACGGTCGATCGCGATGCCGGCCATGCGCGAGATCGCCTCGCCGATATTGCGGTCGGGCAGGGAGCCGACATCCTCGGCCACCACCGAATCGACTGCCGTGGCGGCATTTTTCTTGCGGTCGATCGACGACTGCTGCGAACGGCGGGTGCTGACGATGACCTTGGTGACTTCGTCGTCGGTGGCGGCCGGGGCTGTGCCAGGGCTGGCCGGCCGGGCCGGGGCAGCGGTGTCCTGCGCCGCGGCGCCCGGCGCGGCCAGCAGCGACAGCGAAGCGAGGGCCAGCGAGACGGCGTAGGTCATGCGCTTGATGCGGATGCGGCCCTGCTGGTGCCGGCATTGGTGCTGATCGATCTCATGCATTATTGGTCTCCATTATTTTTGATGTCTCTCTGCGAGCGCGGGTTCCATCCCAGCCTCGCCATCAAGACGGTCAATCGTATGGATTCCGCCGCTGCCGCGATGAACGGTCAGCAACGTGACCGTTTGCACGGTTATCGTTTTTTTTTCGCTTGCGCGGCGGATTTGGCGCGCCGGCCCGTCTTATCGTCGTATCTCCTCCTCCCGATCCCGGGATTTCGGCGCGGCTGGTCCGCGTCATTTTTTTGGAGCGAAGAATAATGACAATCGAGACCATGGAGACAGGCGGCGCCTTGCCGCCAATGCTGCACAGTGCGACACGCGGCCGTCCACCCGCCGCCAGCGCGATGCCGTACCTGCTGGCGATGCTGGCGCTGGAGCGCTGCGGCCACCAGAGCGCCGATGCGCAGCGCCACGCCCGCGCTCACGCCGAGCGCTGCTGCCACCTGTGCCACTTGCCGTATGCGAGCGCCAACCTGGCGTGCCCGTGCCCGCACTGGCTATTGATGCCGTGGCCGGACGTGGCGGGTTTCGGCGCCGTGTTCGCAATGTCCGGGCTGGGCGGCGTGCTGCACTATTTGCTGGAATATGCCCGGGCCGACAGCACGGGCGGGCAGCCGCGCGGGGTGGTCGCCATCGACCAGGCGGCTGGACGTCAGCGCGTGCTGATCAAGCTGCGCGGGCGGCGCTGGGTGTTCGAGTTGCGCGAAGATGGGCAACTGTCGCTGGAGCTGCAGTCGCGTTCACAGAAGCGGCCGCGCCTGGTGGGGATGGCGACCGCCGACGATGTCGTGGTGATGGACGCGGTGGTGGCTGCCGTCGGCAACGCGTAAGCCATACTACCAGGTAGTACCCGCCCGGGCCGACCGCAGCGGGACCTGCGCCGAGGCTGGCTCCGAGTGCCGGCGGGCTGGCCGCGACCGGCATGGAGGATACGGCTACCGGCTACCGGCCACCGATCCTGATCTGCTCGGCCGACACCCGCACCGGCACCTTGAGCAGCGTCTGCACGTCGTTGGCGAACTGTTCCGCCTCGTCCACCCGGTACCTGCCCACCAGGGTCTTGCTGCGCAGGGCCGGGTCGGCAATTATCAGCTGGCGCCGGTTGTAGCGGTTGAATTGGGCCACGGCCCGCGCCAGCGTGTCGTTCTGCAGCACGATCATGCCTTCGCGCCAGGCCAGCTGGCGGGTGGCCGCGTCGGCCTGGCGGCGCACGGTGACGGCGCCGCCCTGTTCGGCAACGTAGGCCTGTTGACCGGCGGCGATCCGCACTGGGGCATGGTCGGCGCCGCGCCGGACGTCGACCACGCCTTCGGTCACGACCACGTCGGCGCCGCCGGGCTGGCGCTGCACGGCAAACGCCGTTCCCACCGCCGTCACGCTCACTGCGCCGGCCGACACCACGAATGGCCGCTGGGCATCCTTGGCCACCTGGAACCAGGCCTGGCCCTTGAGCAGGCCGATGCGGCGCTGACGGGCGTCGATGCTCACTTCGAGCCGGGTGGCGCTGTCGATGCTGGCCAGCGAGCGGTCGGCGAGCGGCACCTTGCGTAATTCGCCGCGGGCGGTTTCCAGTACCAGGACCGGTGCGGATACCGGTGCCGGTATTGCCGCCTGCAACGGCAGCGTCGTCGGCACGTCACTGCCGGCCATCCGGAAGCCGATGCCAACCGCCAGCGCCATTACTGCCGCGCCAGCCAGCGCGAAGACACGGCCAGTGCGCCGGGCGCCAGGATCGGTCGACGGTGCAAGTTCGGTTGCCAGGACGTGCACAGGCGCGGCTGCCGTGGCTGACCGGCGCGCCGTCGTACTCGTACCGGCAGCTTTCATGGCAGCAGCGGCACCGGCAGCATCGGCAAATTTTGCGTCACCGGCAGTGTGCGCGGCGTTGAAATCGGCTGCGTCGAAGACACCAGCCTCCCCACCGTCAATTGGATTGGCGCTGGCATCGAAGGCGAGGGCAGCCGGCCGCACCCCCTCGGGCAGCAGTGCCTGCCTGAGGGTGTGGTCGAGCGCGTGCGCGCGCAGCCAGGCGCCCTGGTGGCGCGGGCTGGCGGCCAGCCAGGCGTCGAGCGCGGCCTGGTCGGCGGCAGGGAGGGGACCCCGGGCCTGGCGCGCCAGCCATTCCAGCGCTTGATGATCGATATTAGACATATGGTTTCTTGTCCGCCGCAGCGCCTTGTCTGGTTTGTTGCAATTGTTCGGCCTGGTCCACGCCCACCCGTGCAATCATGTCGGACAGCAGTTTCAAGCCGCGCATGGTTTCTTTCTCCACCACGTTTTCCGTTACTCGCAGGCACTGTGCGGTCTCGTTCTGCGACATGCCGTAAATCCGGCGCGCGCGAAACACTTGCCGGCAGCGGTCGGGCAATTCGCCGATCAGCCCCAGCACCCACTTCAGCTCGGCCCTGGCCATGGCCACCCGTTCCGGCGACGGCTCGACATCGGCGATATGCTCGATGGCGGCGGCCGGCTCGATGTGCACCACGGCATCCCGGCGGGCGCGGTCGATGATCAGATTCTTGGCGATCTGCATCACGAACGCGCGCGGCTCGCGCACGTGCTCCACCGACTCCGCCTGCAATAGCCGGAAGTAGATGTCCTGCATGAGGTCATCGGCCTCGGCCGGGTGGCGGCACAGGCGCCGCAGCCGCGCGCGCATCTCGGCCTCGAATGGAATCACATGGGCGCTCACCCAGGCCACCCGGTCCTGATCTATTGTTGACTGCATATATTTTTGTCTCCCCATGGCACCAGACGAACGGGTGCAGGATTTCCGCCGAAATTCTAACGCATGCCCCGATTTTGCCGGCAGACCGGGCGTGGTATCATCGACATCCGCCTTTTTGCTTTAGATGAATACCATGTCCTCCCAGAAGTTATCCAAGATTCTCATCCTCGGCGCCATGGCCGCCGTGGCGCTGTCCGTCGTCGGCTACGTGTTCGTGGTGGTGGCGGATTACACCGACTGCGAGCGCATCGAGGCCGCCGAGCTCAAAAAAGGCAATAAAGTGTCTTGTCGCGACGTCAAGGCGGGCATGGCGGTTGAATAATTGAGGTGGGGCACGGGGCAGCGTTAGTTGTCCCACAAAGCGCGGCGGCGCGCGCGGCTACAGTGGGGTTAATCCATTTTACCTGGCGAAGCCCCCATGAATGCTCCCGAAACCCCCGCGCCCCTGGGCGCAGTAGCGCAAACGTATCCGCTTACCCTGCACATCAACGGTAGCCAGCACGACTTCAAGGTCGAAGCGTGGGTTACGCTGCTGGACCTGCTGCGCGAACATGCCGGCCTGACCGGCTCCAAGAAAGGCTGCGACCACGGCCAGTGCGGCGCGTGCACCGTGCTGGTCGGTGGCCGCCGCATCAATTCCTGCCTGACCCTGGCCGTGATGCAAAACGGTAAGGAAGTCACCACCGTCGAAGGACTGGCCGACGGCAACCAGTTGCATCCGCTGCAGCAGGCCTTCATTGACCACGATGCCTTCCAGTGCGGCTACTGCACCTCGGGCCAGCTCTGTTCGGCCGTGGGCCTGATGAATGAAGGCAAAGCCTGCACCACCGGCCAGGTGCGCGAGCTGATGAGCGGAAACGTTTGCCGCTGCGGCGCCTATCCCGGCATCGTTGCCGCCGTCACGGAGGTGATGGGCATCCCCGGTCATGACGATCCGGCCCGTCCGTTCCAGCCTGGCACGGTGCCCGCATGAACCCGATCACCTATTTTTCTGCCGAAGACGTGAGCGGCGCGCTGGCCCACCTGTACGCGGGCGTCGATGCCAACGCGGGCCCCTCCAAGGTCATCGCCGGCGGCACCAACCTGCTCGACCTGATGAAGGAACGCGTGATGGGACCGCAGCAGCTGGTTGACATCAATGCGCTGCCGCTCGACCAGATCACGCCCACGCCCGACGGCGGTGTGCGCCTGGGCGCCATCGCCCGCAACGCCGATACCGCGTATCACCCGCTGGTGCGCGCACAGTACCCGGTTCTTACGGCCGCGATCCTGGCCGGCGCCTCGCCGCAGATCCGCAACATGGCCAGCAACGGTGGCAACCTGCTGCAGCGCACGCGCTGTCATTATTTTTACGATACGACCACGCCGTGCAACAAGCGCGCGCCGGGCACCGGCTGCTCGGCCATCGGCGGCCTCACGCGCCAGCACGCGATCCTGGGCGCCAGCGCCCATTGCATCGCCACGCATCCGTCCGACATGTGTGTGGCGCTCGCTGCCTTGGGCGCCGTGGTGGGCGTACGTTCGAGCGCCGGCGAACGGCGCATCGACTTTGCCGACTTCCACCGCCTGCCCGGCGAACAGCCCGAGCGCGACACAGTGCTCGCTGCCGGCGACCTGATTACCTATATCGACCTGCCGCCGGCCGCGCAATTCGCCCGCCATTCGGCTTATTTGAAGTTCCGCGACCGTGCCTCGTACGCGTTTGCGCTGGTCTCGGTGGCCGTGCTGCTCGACATGGGCGAAGACGGCATGGTGCGGGACGCCCGCATTGCGCTGGGCAGCGTGGCCCACAAGCCGTGGCGCGTGCCGGCCGCCGAGGCGGTGCTGATCGGCCGCCAGGTCGATGAAACGGCGTTTGCCGAAGCGGCCGACCTGCTGCTGGCCGGCGCCCAGGGGCAGGGCCAGAACAACTTCAAGCTCACCATGGCGCGCCGCGCCGTGATCCGCGCCCTCACGCAAGCAGTCGAGGGCACCCATGACAACACCGAAGAACTGACCGACGACGAGGCATCACTGTGACCGAATTGATCCACGCATTGCGCACCCCGAGCGCGGACCCCGGCACCGGCCAGGTCCAAATCGGCGACGCCGTCTCGCGCGTGGACGGCCGCGACAAGGTAACCGGACAGGCGCGCTATGCCGCCGAATACACGCCCGACGCTACTGAAGCCGGCCTGCTGTACGGCGTGGTCGTGAGCGGCGCCATCGCCAGGGGCCATATCAAGGCCATCGACACCGAGGCTGCGCTGGCAGTACCCGGCGTGGTGGACGTGATCTGGCACCACAACCGCCCCAAGATCCGCTCGTTCGACATTTTTTACAAGGACATGACGGCGCCAGGTGGCTCGCCCTATCGTCCACTGTACGACAGCGAGGTGCACTACAGCGGCCAGCCGGTGGCGCTGGTAGTGGCCGAAACCTTCGAAGCGGCCCGCCACGCGGCCGCGCTGGTGCGCGTCGAGTACGATGTGCAGCCGCACGAGACTTACCTGCTTGAGCACCAGGGCCGCGCCAAGAAGCCGAGCCGCCTGAAGGCCGGCTACACGCCGCCGCCCGACGTCAAGGGCCATCCCGACGAAGTGTGGGACAAGGCGGCCGTGAAAATCGAGGCCTCGTACTACAGCGGCGTGGAGCACCACAACCCGCTCGAGATGTTCGCCACCACCGTGATTCACGGCGCCGACCGCCATCTCACCATCTACGACAAGACGCAAAGCTCGCAGAACAGCCGCTGGTACGTCTCGCACGTGTTTGGACTGTCGAAAGACAAGGTCACCGTGCGCAACCCGTACGTGGGCGGCGCCTTCGGCTCCGGCCTGCGCCCGCAGTACCAGCTGCCGCTGGCGGTCATGGCCGCGCTCAAGCTCGAGCGCTCGGTACGCGTGGTGCTCACGCGCCAGCAGATGTTTACCTTCGGCCACCGGCCGGAAACCCAGCAGCGATTAAAATTGTCGGCCGACGCCGATGGCACGCTGACCTCGATCGTGCACGAAGCGGTGGCCGAAACCTCGCGCTACGAAGACTACGTGGAAGTGGTGGTCAACTGGTCGGGCGAGCTGTATGCGTGCGAGCATATCCGCCTCGGCTACAAGATCGTCGATCTCGACCACGCCAGCCCGATGGACATGCGCGCGCCGGGCGCCGCCCACGGCGTGCATGCGCTGGAAGTAGCGATGGACGAACTGTCGTATGCACTGAACATGGACCCGCTGGCGCTACGCCTGAAAAACTACGCCGAGATCGACCCCACCCACGGCCTGCCATACTCCACCAAGGAGCTGCGCGAGTGCTACCTGCAGGGTGCGCAGCGCTTCGGGTGGGAAAACCGACCGCTGGAACCCGGCACCATGCGCGAGGGCCGCGAATTGATCGGCTGGGGCATGGCCACCGGCATGTGGGACGCGATGCAGATGTTCGCCCGCGCCAGCGCGGTGCTGCACGCGGACGGCAGCCTGGTGGTCAGCAGCGCGGCCTCCGACATCGGCACCGGCACCTATACCGCGATGAGCATCATCGCCGCCGAAGCGCTGGGCCTGCCGCTGGAAAAAGTGCGGTTCCAGCTTGGCGACTCCACCTTGCCGGTGGCGCCGATCGAGGGCGGCTCGTCGCACGTGGCCACCGTCGGTTCGGCCGTGGCGGGCGTGTGCGAAAAACTCCAGAAGACCGTGTTCAAGCGGGCGAAGGACATGCCCGGGTCGCCGCTGGCCACCGCGCGCCTGGCCGACGTGGAGTTCGTCGACGGCGTCATCCGGCTGCGCAATATCCCCGGCACCAGCGTGCCGCTCACCCAGGTGCTGGCCGGCATCGACGAGCCGCTCGAGGAAAAATACCTGATGCTGCCCAATATGCTCAAACAGATGAAGTTCCAGCGCGCCACCCATTCGGCGGTGTTCGTCGAGGTGCGCGTCGATCCCGAGTTTGGCACCGTGCGCGTGACGCGCGTGGTCAGCGCGGTGGCGGCAGGACGCATCATCAATGCCAAGACCGCGCGCAGCCAGATCATCGGCGGCGTGGTGTGGGGCATTGGCCAGGCCCTGCACGAAGAAACCCATTGCGATCACCGGCTGGGGCGCTTCATGAATCACAACCTGTCCGAGTACCACGTCTCGGTCAACGCCGACATCCACGACATCGACGTGATTTTCGTGAAAGAGGACGACCGGATTGTGAGCCGCATCGGCGCCAAGGGCGTGGGGGAAATCGGCCAGGTGGGGGTGGCCGCTGCCGTGTGCAACGCCATCTACCACGCCACCGGCCAACGCGTGCGCAGCACGCCGATGACGCCCGAGAAGGTGATGCGCGGCCGAGCGGGCGAGTGATGCGCAGCTTCGCCTTTTGAGGGAGGCGCGGCTGCGTGGCGGACGGTATTCTTCGGGCCTGGTGCCGGGCGGTTTGCCCGCGCCACGCCAATTCACGAAGAAAGAGAGACGCTATGCCGCTAAACAAACAGACGGAAAACCTCGGAGTTGCATGGGAAAAAGCCTTTGGCTATGTGCAGGCGGTCAAGGTCAAGGACACCATCTATATTTCCGGCCAGTTGAGCCACGACGGCGCCGGTGCGCTGGTGGCGCCGGCCCAGCTCGATGCTGACGGCAAGCCCATCGATTTTTCCAACATGGAAGCGCAGCTGCATCAAACCTATGTCAATGCGATTGCGCTGCTGGCCCGGTATGGCGCCACGCTCGACGACGTGGTGGAAGAAACCTTGTATGTGCTCGACGTCGACGCCGCGTTTACCGCCGGCGCCAAGGTTCGCAAGGCGATGTACGGCTGCGAGCAGCCGCAGTGCGCCAGCAATATCATCGGCATCTCGCGCCTGGCGTTCCCTGCCCAGCTGGTGGAAGTTACGTTCCGGGCGGTGGTGGCTGACCAGTGACGAATCTCGACTCCCTGCTGATGACGGGCACCGCCCGGTCCATTGGCGCCGCAATCGCTGCGCGCACGGTCACGGCCGTCGACGTGACCACGTGGTACCTGCAACGCATCACCGGGCTCAATGACGGCCCCGCAGGGCTCAACTGCGTGCGCAGCGTGTCGCCGCTGGCGTTGGCACAGGCGGCCCTGGCCGATGCCGAACTCGAACAAGGGCGCTGGCGCGGTCCGCTGCACGGGGTGCCATTCCTGGTCAAGGACAATGTGTTCACGGCCGACGGCACACCCGCTTCGGCGGGAAGCCGGGCGCTGGCGGACTTCGTCCCGCCATACGAAGCGACGCTGGTGCGGCGCTTGCGGGAGGCTGGCGCAATCTTGTTGGGGAAAACCAACCTGACCGAGTTTGCCGATTTCGTCTCCGACACCATGCCCGCCGAGTTCAGTGGCGCCGGCGGCGTGGTACGCCACCCGCTGGGGCACCGGTTTGGGCGCGGGCTTGGCTCCAGCGTGGGTTCGGCGGCAGCAGTGGCTGCGCGGCTGTGCGCTTTCGCGATCGGCAGCGAGACCCAGAACTCGATCCAGGCACCGGCCCTGCACACGTCCATCGTCGGCTTCAAACCCAGCGTCGGGCGGGTCAGCTGCCATGGCGTGGTGCCACTGGTGCCAAGCCAGGACTCGCCCGGGCCGCTGACCATCACGGTCGATGACGCCATGCTGGTCTACCGGGCCATGGCCGGCGCCGACGCTGGCAACGAGCAAATGGACGCCGCACACGCGGCAGGCGGCTGGACAATCGGCGTGCCGCGCAGACACATGGCAGACGCGGCCGATTCCGCATCGACCCGGGCTTTTGCGCAGGCGCTGGAGAGCCTGGCCAACGCCGGCGCCGAGATTATCGACCCCTGCGACCTGCCAGCGGCGCAGCAATTGAGCGAGGTGCGTTCGAGCGTGTTCCGCACTGAATTCAAGGAAAGCCTCAACGTCCTGCTGCAAGCGCATCGTCCCGGCGGCATGGCGTCACTGCAGGACATCATCGACTGGAACCGGCTCCACCCGGAAGCGATACCGTACGGCCAGTCGCTGCTGGAAGCGGCCAATGCCACGGCCGGCACCGGCGCGGCGCAGTACGTCGCGGACCGCCAGCGCGATATCGCGCTCAGTCTCGACCAGGGCATCGGTGCGGCCCTGGCTGCCGGCGCGGTCGACGTGCTGCTCGTGCCCATGGCGGTCGCTGCCAAGTGCACCGGCAAGGCCGCTGCACCGGTAGTGGCCGTGCCTGCCGGGCAGGATGAAACCGGTCTGCCTTTCGGCGTGACCGTGTTTGCCGCGCCCGGCAGCGACGAGCTGGTGCTTGCCGCCGCAGCGGCGATCGAACGCGTGATCGGGCGGCGCATGCTGCCCTGACATTGGCGCCAGCGCGCCGTATAACAAAGTTATCGCCACCCATGAATAATTTGTATACGCACCGCGCCCCAAATCAATACTCGATATACTGCGCCGTGATAACTCGGTCGGACGCTGATGGCGCCCGGCTGCAGCTTGTCCGAGCATTGTTTATCCGGTTTCTTTTGGGGGAGTTCCAGGCACTATGACCAGTTTTATCTTGAGGCTTACAAAGCAGTTTCCGACCATCGGTTTGCTGGCGCTGGCGGTATCAGCAGCTAGCAGTGCAGCCACTATTGGCGCCACCAGCCTCAACCAGTCCTGGGACTTTTACCGCGACGACGCCAAGGTCGCCGCCACCGTGGACAAGGTGCCGGCCAATGGCTGGAGCCGCGTCAACCTGCCGCACACGGCGCGCCTGGAAGCCAAGGTGCCGGTCAATTCCTGGCAGGGCACCGCGTTCTACAAGAAGACGTTCGAGGCCAAGGTGGCCCCGGGCGAACAGGCGATCGTGCGCTTCGAAGGCGCGATGAACGTTGCCGACGTGTGGGTCAACGGCAAGCACCTGGGCCAGCACCTGGGCGGCTACCTGCCGTTTTCGTACGATGTGACGCCGTATCTGAAGGCGGCCGGCGGCAACGAGCTGGTGGTGCGCATCAATAACGAAGACAATGCCATCACCGGTCCCAAGCCGCTGAAGGACCTCGACTACATCCAGTACGGCGGCATCTACCGCGACGTCACGCTCACCATCAAGCCGGCGGTGCACATCAGCGACGAGATGCTGTCCAATACCGAGGCGGGCGGCGGCATTTTTGTCACCTATCCGCAGATCGACAAGGCGTCGGCCACCGTGCGCGTGAAGGCCGAAGTGTGCAACACCGCGGCCGAACCGCGCACTGCCGAACTGCGCCACCGCCTGCTGAGCAAGAATACCCGCGTCGCCGATGGCTTTGACAACGTCAGCCTGGCCGCCGGCGAGTGCAAGCATGTCACGCGCGACCTCAAGGTCGACCGGCCGCAACTGTGGTCGCCCAAGGCGCCAAACCTGTATGCACTGGAAACCACGGTCGCCAGCAAGGGTCAAACGGACCTGGTGAAAACCCGCATCGGCATCCGCCGCATCGAGATGGCCAAGGGCAAGCTGCTGATCAACGGCGAGCAGACCTTCCTGCGCGGCGTCAACCGCCACCAGGAATATCCATACGTGGGCTACGCGCTGTCGCCGCAGGCCGAGTACCGCGATGCGCTGCTGATCAAGCGCGCCGGTTTCGACTACATCCGCCTGTCGCATTACCCGCATTCGCCGGCGTTCATGGCCGCCGCCGATGAACTGGGCATCATGGTGGTGCCGGGCATTCCGGGCTGGCAGTACTTCAACCCCGATCCGGCCTTCACCACTCAGGTTGCAAAAACCTGTACCGACATGGTGCGCCGCGACCGCAATCACGCCAGCGTGCTGGCCTGGGAATGCTCGCTCAACGAAACGCAAATGCCGGACGCACTGGTCGAAAAACTGCACCAGACCGTGCACACCGAGTTCCCGGGCGACCATGTCTATTCGGCCGGCTGGGTGCCGCAAACCTACGACGTCTACCTGCAGGCGCGCCAGCACCGCCTGGAAGACAAGCGCCCGCTGCCGGACAAGGCGCTGATCGTCTCCGAATACGGCGACTGGGAATACTATGCGATGAACGCGGGCTTCAACCAGACCGCCTGGGGCGACCTGAAAGCAGCCGACCGCAGCAGCCGCCAGCTGCTGGCCGACGGCGAAACCCGCTTGCTGCAGCAAGCGAAAAACCTGGCCGAATCGCACGACGACAATTTCAATACCGGCGCGGTGGCCGACGGCTACTGGGTGATGTTCGATTACGGCCGTGGCTATGCGCCGGACCTGGAATCGTCGGGCATCATGACCATCGACCGCCTGCCCAAGTTCTCCAACGAGTTCTTCCGCTCGCAGCGCAGCGCGCTCGAGTCGAGCAAGTGGGGCGGTGGTCCGATGGTGTTTATCGCCAGCCACTGGAACAAGGACTCTTCGCCACAGGTACGGGTGTTCTCGAACACCGACGAAGTGGAGCTGTTCCTGAACGGTCAAAGCCTGGGCCGCGTGAAGAGCGCGCCGACCAAGCTGCACCCGAACCTCAAGCATCCGCCGCTGGAATTTAACGCCGGCCAGTACGCTGCCGGTGAACTGAAAGCGGTGGCCTACCTGGGCGACAAGAAGGTGGCCGAACACGTGGTGCGCACGGCCGGCGCCGCGGCCAAACTGGACGTGATGGTCGATGACCTCGGCGTGAAGCCGGCAGCCGGCGACCTGGTGTTCATCCGCGCCAGGGTCGTCGACACCAAGGGCAACCTGGTGGCCGACAGCGGCCAGCCGGTGAAGTTCACCGCTGGCGGCGCCTATGAAATCGTGGGCCCGGCCACGGCGGCGACCGAAGGCGGCATCGCCAGCGTGCTGGTGCGCGTGGGCGCCGGCGGCGGCAAGGGCACCATCGCTGCCGATGGCGGCAATCTGCGCGGCAGCCTCTAGCCCTGGCTTGTTGCCGGCGCGGCGGCGCGCACGCGTCGCATCGCTGCCTACCGGCCAACGCGCTTATGCGTTAGCATGGCGCACACGATCACTTGAATAAGGGTAGTGTGCACATGATTACTTTCGGACGCGGCCAAAAAGGCAAGCTGGCGGACCTCGGTTGCGGCAGCAACGTGGCGGTGGACGTGGCGCTGCAAGCGCCGGGCGCCACCATCGACCTGTCGTGCTTCGGTCTCGACGCGCACGGCAAGCTGTCGGACGATCGCTACATGGTGTTCTACAACCAGCTGGCCAGCCCCGAAGGCGCGGTACGGCTGGCGTTGTCGCCGGGCGCCGCCAGGTTCCAGTTGAACCTGGACGCCTTGCCGGCCTCGATCGAGCGGCTGGTATTTACCGGCGCGCTAGATGGCGGCGGCACCATGCGCGCGATTGCTCCGGGCAGCATTGCGATCGGCGCCGCCGCCACGTTTCCGCTGACCGGCGCCGATTTCGCCGACGAGAAAGCTGTCATTTTGGCCGAGGTTTACCGTCGCGACGGCGCCTGGCGTTTTGGCGCGGTCGGCCAGGGGTTCAATGGCGGCATGGCCGCGCTGCTCGCGCACTTCGGCGGCACCGAGGCGGCAGCGACGCCGGCACCGGCACCAGCCGCTGCACCGGCAGCGGCACCCGCACCCGCACCGGCACCGGCACCGGCACCGGCACCGGCACCCGCACCCAAGATCTCGCTCTCGAAAATCACGCTGGAAAAGCGCGGCGACAAGGTCTCGCTCGACAAGGGCGCCGGCCGTGGTTTCGGCAAGATCCGCGTCAACCTGAACTGGAACCAGCGTTCGCAACAGCAGCCGGCCAAGACCGGTTTCTTCGCCAAGCTCACCGGCGGCGACAAGCCCAAGGGCATCGACCTCGACCTGGCCTGCCTGTTCGAGCTGCGCGACGGCACCCCCGGTGGCGTGCAGGCGCTGGGCGAGAGCTGGGGCGCCTACGACCGGCCGCCGTACATCCACCTGGCCGGCGACGACCGCAGCGGCGCCGTCAGCGAAGGCGAAAACATCTACATCAACGGCGACCGCTTCGACGAAATCGGCCGCGTGCTGATCTTCAGCTTCATCTACGAGGGCGTGCCGAATTGGGCCGCTACCGACGGCGTGGTGCTGATCGAAGTGCCGAACCAGCCGCCGGTGGAAGTGCGGCTCGATCACGGCGGCAACCAGCCGATGTGCGCGATCGCCATGATCGAAAACCAGGGCGGCAAGCTGCAGGTGACCAAGCTGGTGGACTACGTGTCAGGCCAAGGCAAGATCAGCGGCCACGAAGTGATCGGCAACAAGTACGGCTTCAAGCTGCGCTGGCGCGCCGGTTCCAAGGGGTGACTTCTTTTTGGTAAGTATGTCATGGGCGTGTAACACCACGGCTCTAGAATCGTTGGCATTCCAACCTTTCCAGAGCCGGCCATGCACAACGACGCCAAGTACGACACCACCAGCGAACCAGCCAACAAACCAGCCAACGATCCCCAGGCCAGCCGCCGCACGCTGCTGAAAATGGGGCTCGCTTCCGCCTCGACGCTGTCGGTCGGCGGCCTGCTGGCTGGTTGTGGCGGCGGCAGCGATCCGGTGAGCGCTGCCCCGGCCCCGGCACCCACTCCCGCAGCGAAAATCTCGAGCTTCGCGCTGGCCGTGCTGCCCGACACCCAGTTCTATTCACGCTACGCCACCTCGGGCGAGAGCAACCAGTACCAGCGCCACTACGGCAACGAGCCGTTTGCAGCGCAGACCAGCTGGGTCGCCCGCAACGCCCAGGCCCTCAATATCCCGTTTCTGATCCACCTCGGCGACGTGGTGGACCAGGTGGGCAAGCCGGAACAGTGGAAGGTGGCCGACAGCGCCATGCAGGTGCTGGAAGTGGCCAGGCTGCCGTACTCCATCCTGGCCGGCAACCACGACGTGCTCAACGACCTCGATTACAGCGGCGACCAGTCGCGCGGCACCGACGCCCAGCGCGTGCTGGCCAACGAACCCTACCTGCAATGGTTCGGCACCCGCCGCGCCCAACGCCAGTCCACCTTCGGAGGGCGCGACCCCAGCGGCTTCCACGAGTACCACATCTTCACCGCGCAGGACCAGCGTTTCCTGGTGCTGTCGCTGTCGTGGCGCATCTCGGACGCCGGCATCGCCTGGGCGCGCAAGGTCCTGGCCGACAATCCCACGCTGCCGGCCATCCTGGTCAACCACCAATTGCTCAACATCGCGCCCGACGCGGTCAGCCCGCTGGAAACCGAGTACGGCAAGATGTTGTGGGAAAAGCTGATCCGCGATAACGACCAGATCTTCATGACACTGAACGGCCACCACCACGGCGCTGCGCGCCTGACCAAGACCAACAACTTCGGCAACCCGGTCGAGGAAATGGTGGTCGATTACCAGATGGCCTACCAGGGCGGCAACGGCTTGATGCGCCTGTACGAGTTCGACCTGACCAACAGGCAGATCAAGGTTCTGTCGTTCTCGCCGTGGGTGCCGATGAAACCGGCCGACACGCTCAACGCGTTCGACCGCGCGGTGCTCACCGAAGCCAACGAAGTGTTCACCATCAGTCTCGATTTCGCCAAGCGCTTCGCGCGCTTCAATCCCACCTTCGGCATGGGCCAGGCAACGGTGGCATCGTCGCTGGTGGACCAGGCCAAGGCCTTGGTACTGAAGGGTTACACGGAACCGGCGGTGGTCACGCCGGTCGCGCCCAAGGACGCCGACGACTACCCGAAAGTGGCATCGACCGTGGCGCACTGGCGCTTCTTCGGCGGCGCCGAAGGCGCGGCCGTGGCGCCGGGCACGCGCATTGCCGACGTCACCGGCGCCAACCCGCTGGTGCGCGACGCCCTCAATCGCAGCGGCGTGAGAAGTGCGGAAGCAGGCGACATCGTGTGGAGTGCCGACCGCCACCGCCTGTCGTCGGCCCCGGGATCGGTCAGCTTCCTCAACACCGACAAAAATGTGCCCCGCCTCAGTTATTTCGTTACCGACGCCTCGGCCGCGATCAACGCCCAGACCTTTGCCACCACCGGTTACACGATCGAAGCCTTCATCAAGATCAATCCGGCCTGGGTCAACTCGAAACACGCATGGATGAACATCATGACGCGCGATGGCGTACGCGGCAACCTGGCCGGCTTCAACGGCGGCGACGCCGAATCGCCGCCGCTGCTGTTTGCGATTTCGAGCCTGCGCGAAGTGCAGTGGGAAGTGGTGCCCGACGTGACGGGCACGCGCGGCGGCCTCGCCAGCTGGTCGGGCGAGATCATTGCCGGTACGTGGGTGCACATCGCCATCGTCAACGATCCGGTCACGCACGACACGGTAATGTACGTGGAAGGCGCGCCGGTACTGCGCAACAGCAGCAACGTCGTGGGTTTGGCGACACTGTCGGCGACGTCGCCGTGGGTGGTCGGTGGCGGCTCGTGGGATGGCGAACGGGCCGACGGCTTCTTCGGCAATATCGGCGAGATCCGGGTGGCCTCGGGGGCGTTGAAACCGGCGCAGTGGCTGACGGCGCGCCGTACCTGATCTACAGGTCGGCCAGGCGGGCGCGCGTGCGCGCCGCCTGTTCGCGCACGCCATCGAGCACCGGCCCATCCATTCGCGTGAGCTGCTGATAGACCATCCCGAGGCGTCGATTGCCGGCCAGGGAATCGCGGTTGCGGTCGAAAAAATCCCAGTACAGCGCGTTGTACGGGCAGGCGCGCGCGCCGGTGCGCGCCTTTTTGTCGTAATGGCACCCCTTGCAGTAATCGCTCATCTTGTCGATATACGCGGCGCTCGAGACGTACGGCTTGGTCGCCAGCAGGCCGCCGTCGGCGAACTGGCTCATGCCCAGGGTGTTGGGCAGCTCCACCCATTCGAAGGCGTCGATGTACACGCCCAGGTACCAGCCGTGCAGCGCCTGCGGCGACAGGCCGGCCAATAGCGAAAAATTCCCGATCACCATCAGGCGGTTGATGTGGTGCGCGTGTGCGTGTTCGAGCGACTGGCCGATGGCGGTCGCCAGGCAGCGCATGCGCGTGTCGCCGGACCAGAACCAGTGCGGCAGCGGCTCCTCGTGGCCGAAGGTGTTCAACTGGTCGTAACCGGGCATGCGGTGCCAGTACACGCCGCGCACGTATTCGCGCCAGCCGAGGATTTGCCGCACATAGCCTTCCACCGCCGCCAGCGGCGCGGCGCCATCGGCCAGTGCCTGCACCACGCGGTCCACCACCTCGTGCGGAGCGAGCATTTTCACGTTCATCGCGAACGACAGCAGCGAGTGGAACAGGCGCCAGGCCTTGAAGCTCATCGCGTCCTGGTACTGGCCGAAGTGGGGCAGGGCGTGCTTGACGAAGCGCTCCAGTTGCGCCAGCGCTTCGTCGCGGTTCAGCGGCCAGCGCAGGTCGGCCGCATTCGGCGCGCCGAAACTTTGCGCGCCGCAGGCCTCGATCGTCGCCCACAGCGCGCTGTGGTCGTGCGACTCGCGCAGGTCGGCCGGTTCCCACGGGATGCCCTTCCACGCCTCGCGGTTGTCGTGGTCGAAGTTCCACTGGCCGCCCGCCGGTTTGCCGGTGTCCGAGACCAGCACCTTGTGGCGCAGGCGCATGTGGCGATAAAAGTGTTCCATCACCCAGCTGGTGCGGCCGTCGAACAGCGCCGCCGCCTCGTGGCGCGCGGTATAAAAATGCTCGGTGTCGGCCATCGCCGACGGAATGGTCAAACCGGCTGCATACGCCGCCAGTTGACGGTCGAGCCGGTACTCGTCGGGCGCCTGCCAGGCGAAGTCGCTGGCGCCGTACAACGCCAGCAACCGGTCCAGGTTGGCCGCCAGCGATTGCAGGTTGTCGGGATCGTCGATGGTGAGATAATGCACCCGGTGGCCGGCGTCGCGCAGGCGCCGGGCGAAGTCGCGCATGGCGGCAAAGATGGCGATGATTTTTTGTGCGTGGTGCAGCACGTAGTCGGTTTCCTGCCGCACCTCCATCAGCACGAACACCACGCCGGGGTCCGGCGTCCGGTACCAGCTGTGCCGGCAATTGAGCTGGTCGCCCAGCACCAGCTTGAGCGTGGCGGCGCTCACCGGATTACGCGCGTCCCAGGATCGAGGCAGCCGCCAGCAGCTCGTCGATCAGCGCCAGCGAGCTTTTGCCCGACAGCGCGTGCGGATTGAACTCGGGCAGCGCCGAGTAGCGCAGCAGGGTGCCGGGATTGAGCTTGTTCAGGTTGACCTGGCCCATGGTCCAGCCCGAATAGCGGCGCTCGCAGATTTCCTCGTAGTGCAGCAGGATGGCGTCGGTATGGCGCGGGTCGCGCAGGATCTTCGCATACAGCGCGTTGACCTGATCGCGGCCTCCTTCGATCACTTGCAGGTACAGGCGGTCGCTGTGGCACAGCACCCCGGTGATGCCGTGCCTGGGGTTGTAGTTGTGCGACTGCTGCATGATGGCGGTGATACCGCCCGCGGGCGTATCCCTGGCGGCGTGGCTGGCGTACAGAAGGCGGACAAGCATGCTGGTATCTCCCGGAGGTTGGCGTTTGATTAACGTTTGATTAGCGTTTGATGAGCGATAGGAACTCGCGGCGCAGCGCCGGGTCCTTGAGGAAGGAGCCGTGCATCACACTGTTGATCATACGCGCGTCCATGTCCTTGACGCCGCGCCACTGCATGCAAAAATGGTCCGCTTCCATGATCACGGCCAGGCCGTCCGGCTGCATTTTTTCCTGTAGCAGGTCGGCCAGCTGCACCACAGCTTCCTCCTGGATTTGCGGGCGGCTCATGATCCAGCTGGCCAGGCGCGCGTACTTCGACAGGCCGATCAGGTTCGAGTGCTGGTTGGGCATCACGCCGATCCATACCTTGCCAATCACCGGGCACAAGTGGTGCGAGCACGCGCTGCGCACGGTGATCGGGCCGATGATCATCAACTCGTTGAGGTTGGCGGCGTTGGGGAATTCGGTGACCGGCGGCATCTCGACATAGCGGCCGCCGAACACTTCGGTCATGTACATCTTTGCCACGCGGCGGGCGGTGTCCTGTGTATTATGGTCGCTCACGGTGTCGATCACCAGGCTTTCGAGCACCTTCTGCATATGGCCGCTGACTTCATCGAGCAACTGATCGAGCTCGCCTGGTTCGATATAGGCAGCGATATTGTCGTTGGCGTGGAAGCGCGTGTTGCTGGCTACCAGCCGTGCGCGGATGCGTTCGGACGCGGTGGTGGTGACAGGCAGGTATGCCGGTTGCGGCTCGGTGGTCATGCGAAAATCCAATCAAAAAAGAGAGTTGCTACGGCGGCGGCAGCGGCAGGCCTTCGGCATAGGCCAGCCGCTCCAGCGCCTGTTCCATCAGCATGCGCGCGTGGCCGGCGCTGCGCGCCAGGTCCTGGTGCAGCGTGGCGTCGGCGGCATTGCGGCTCACGCACTGGGCGCTGTACCGCTCGAAGCTGGTCAACATCAGCAGTATATCCGCCAGGTGGCGCGGGCATTCGCAATCGATGCTGGTGGACATGGCGGCCAGTTCCGCCAGCTGCTGGTCGTCGAGCCGGCGCGGCGCGGCGGGCGTGGCCGGTGGCGCCGGCGGGCGGCCGCCGCCTGCAAACGCGGTGGCGCAGAGCAGCGCCACTTCGGCGGCATCGGACGGCGCCCGCGCCACCAGGCAGTCCTGCTCGCGCAGGCGGCGCACGGTGGCGCTGTCGCAAAAACGGTAGAGCACCACCACTGCGCGCACCTTCAGCGCGGCGCGCGCGGCCATCACCGCCGGCAGCGACTCGGCATTCATCTCGGACGCTTCGATCAGCAGCAGGTCGGCCGTCACGCCAGCCAGCGCCTGCGGCGCATGGTCCAGGTACTGGCAACTGGCCACGATGTCGAGCACGGGGGCCGTGCGCGCCGCCGCCAGCTGGCGGGTGAGGGCGCCGCCGGCGATCGCCAGGCGCAGCAGGCGCGGTTCGCTTTCCACCGGCGGCGCCACGCCGGCCAGGGCCAGCAGTTCGTCGAGGTCGAGGCGGGCCACGGTGGAAATCGCGTGGCCCTGGTCCACCGCGCGCTTGAGCAGGCCGAGGCGCCGTACCTGTTCGGAGGAATACAGGCGCTGGCCGCGCGGCGAACGGCCGGCGTCCGACACACCATAGCGCCGCTCCCATACGCGCAGCGTTTCCACCGGCAGGCCGGCCAGGCGTGCCGCCACGCCGCTGCGGTAGCCGGCGCCGGTGCTGGGGGAATTGTCGTCGGAGTCTGTCACGTTGGTTCCTGTCGGTTGGTGGCCGCATTTTAACAGTTTCATGCCTGTGAGCCACATTGTCCCGGTCATGAACCGATTTTTAGTTCTTTCGTGGCGCTATTGAGCGAATCTTCGGCAGTATACTGGGACATCGGTAGAACAGGTAACCAGGAAAGTTTTAAAATGATCGTTACGAGACCCAATGTTGCAGTCATCGGTGGCGGCCTGGCCGGGCTATCCTGCGCGCGCCACTTGCAGGACGCCGGCTGCCGCACGACCGTGTTCGAAAAGGCGCGCGGTCCCGGTGGACGCATGAGCACGCGACGGGGCGCCGACTGGCAGTGCGACCACGGCGCGCAGTATTTTACGGTGCGCGACAACCGCTTTCGCGACGAGGTGGCGCGCTGGGAGGCGGCCGGCGTGGCCGGCCTGTGGGAGCCCCGGCTGGTGGAGCTGACGGCGGCAGGCACCTGCGCGAGAAAGGCGCCGGACAGCGTGGCGCGTTTCGTCGGCATTCCGCGCATGAGCGCGCCGGCGGGCTGGCTGGCGTCGAACCTGTGCGTGCACAGTGGCCATACCATCGTCGATATGCAGCACGATCGCGCCGGCTGGCGCCTGCAGTCGCATGAGCATGGCGTGCACGAAGAGCGTTTCGACGCAGTGGTGCTGGCGGTACCGGGGCCGCAGGCCATGGTGCTGATCGCCCCGCTGTTGCCGCTCACGGCCCGGCAAACGGCAGCGGACATGCTGCCTTGCTGGACCCTGATGCTGCGCTACCGTACGCCAGGCATCCGTTTTGCGCCGGGCTACGATGCGGCTTTCGTCAACCGCGGACCGCTGGCCTGGATCGCCCGCGACGGCTCAAAACCGGGCCGGCGGGGCAGCGAAGCTTGGGTGCTGCAGGCGAGTGCCGGGTGGAGCGCCGCGCACCTGGAAGACGATGACGAGACGGTGTGCGCAGCGCTGTTGGCCGCCTTTGCCGAACTGGGCGCACCACCACCCGACGCGGTGACCGCGCACCGCTGGCGCTATGCCAGGGCCGGTAATGGGCACAGCGATCAGCCGGAGCAGGACGGCGCAGGCAGTGAGCCTGGCCTGCAGCGCGAGGCCGTGTGGCTGCCGGCGGTGCGGCTGGGCATGTGCGGCGACTGGCTTGCGGGTGGCCGCGTGGAGGATGCGTGGCTCAGTGGCCGCGCGTTGGCCGCGCAGGTGCTGACCAGCATGGCCTGCACGGCATCTTCCTGAGTTACAGGCGGGCGATCACCGCCAGCAGTGCGTCATGGTCGAGCGGCTTGACAAAATAATGGTCGAAGCCGGCCGCCTTGGACACTTCGCGGTCTTCGCGCCGGCCGTAGCCGGACACCGCTACCAGCGTGGCGTTCTTGCTGGCCGGGAGCATGCGCAGGCCGCGCGCCAGGTCGTTGCCGTTCAGGTCGGGCAGGCCGATGTCGAGCAGGCATAGCTGGGGTTCGAGCCGCTGCGCCGCTTCGAGTCCGCCGTGCGCGGTGTGCGCCACCACCACTTCGTGGCCGGCCGCTTCGAGCAGCAGTTGCAGCGTTTGCGCGGCGTCCACGTTGTCGTCCACCACCAGCACGCGCAGTCGCGCACCGGTGATGTCGGCCGGTTTCGGCAGGGCCGGCGCAACGTCCGCTTCGGTAGCCGGCAGCACGATGGCGAAGGTGCTGCCCTGGCGTTCGCCCCCACTGTCCACCGTCACCGTGCCGCCGTGCAGTTCCACCAGCATCTTGACCAGCGCCAGTCCCAGCCCCAGGCCACCCTGCGAGCGGTCCGAGGTGCGGTCGGCCTGGGCGAACAGTTCGAACACGCGGCCGCGCAGTTCGGGCGACATGCCAATACCGTTGTCGCTGACTTCGAGCCGGACATTGCCGTCCTCGGCCCGCACGCGCAGCGTGATTTCGCCGCCGCTGGGTGTGTACTTGGCGGCGTTGTTGAGTACATTGACCAGCACCTGCACCAGGCGTTTGTGGTCGCCTACCACCTGCAACGGCTGTTCGGGCATCGCCAGTTCGAAGCGGTGCTGGCGCGCGCGCATCATGGGTTCGGCCTGCTCGACGGCGTCGGCCACGATATCGGCGACGTGCAGCGGCGCGCGGGTAATCGTCACCAGGCCGCGCGTGACGCGCGAAACATCGAGCAGGTCGTCGATCAGGCGCGTCATGTGGTGCACCTGGCGCACGATGATGTCGGCGGTGCGGTCCACGGCGGCCGGCGAGGCGTTGCCGCTGCGAAGCAGCTGGGCGCCGGCGCTGATCGGCGCCAGCGGATTACGCAGCTCGTGCGCCAGCATGGCCAGGAATTCGTCCTTGCGCTGGTCAGCCAGGCGCAGCTGCGCTTCCGCCTTCAGGTGCTGGCGTTCCTTGTCCTGCAGGGCAGCGGCCATGGCGTCGAGGGCGCGCGCCAGCTCGCTGATTTCCTCCTTGCCGTAAGTGATGCCGCTGCGGGCGCTCAACGATCCGGAAGCGATGCTGTTGGCCGTGGTGGCCAGCATTTTCACCCGCCGCAGCACCAGCACGTCGCCCACGAACCACGCGGCCAGCATGGCCAGCACCAATGTCACTCCAAGGGCCAGCAAGTCCATGACCTGGTCGCGGCGGGCCACGGCAGTGATGTCATCGACCGGGATGCCGATGGTGACGGTGTAGTCGGTGAGGCCGTTGTTGCCCACGCGGGCAAAGCGGTGCAGCCGCTCCACGCCGTCCGGCCCCGTGAGGCGCACCGGATTGCCCGGCTCACCGGCCATGGCGGCGCGCATCTCGGGCCACACCGGCTTGCCGAACCATTCTTCCGGGTTCGGTTTGCGGGCGATGATCTTGCCTTCCGAGTCGGCCGTCATCAGCACCGAGCCCGGTGGCAGCTGGATATCGGCCACGAAGCGATCGAGCTTGGTCAGGTCCAGCGCGGCAAACACCACGCCGCGTACCTGCTCGTCATCGTCGAGGATGGGGTAGGTGAGGTTGACCGTGTGCTTCTGGATCACGCGCCCGAAGATGTAGCCGCCGGCGACGAAGCGCTTGAGGTGGACCGCGCGGCGGAAATGCGAGCGGTCGCGCAGGTTGACCTGTCCCGACGACGGGATGGCGCTGCAGGTGACGTCGCCGTTCGGCTGGATCACGCCGAAGTTGGCGTAGTCGCCATTCTGGCGCTGGATACTGTCGAGCAGGTTGTTGCAGCGGGCCTGGTCATTCATCAGGTCGGGCACGCTGGCCAGGTCGCGCAGGATCTGGCGCGCGCTGGCGATCGACTGCGCTTCGTTGGCGGCGGCCAGGTTGGTCAGGCGTTGCAGGTTTTCCTCGGCCACGCTGATCGCGTGGTCATGCTCGCGGATGCCGCTGATGATGGTCATGACCGCGATCGGGGCGATCGCCAGCGCCACCAGCAGCATCAGCCGTCCACGCAGGCTGTTGAGGCTAAAGAGCAGAAAGGCCATGGGTCAACGGCTGCCGTGGCGCTGGTTGCCAAACGCGATGATAGCCTGCACGCCGCGCCGCAAGGTGGCAACGTCGTCGGAGATGTAGCCGATGCGCAGGTGGCCGGGCCCACCCAGCGCGTCGCCGGGCATCACCGCCACCGCGTATTCGGACAGCAGTTGTTCGGCAGCGGCCACGGCGTCCAGTCCCAGTGCCGACACGTCGAACCACAGGTAGGGCCCCGAGGCGGGGGCGCGCACCGTCAGCCACGCCAGGTTGGCGGTCAGGTCCAGCACCAGGTCGCGGCGGGCGCGGTAGTCGGCCAGCATGGCGGTGGACTCGGGCGAGTCGTCGGATTCGAAGGCGGCGGCCAATGCCAGCTGGATCAGCATCGGTGCGGCGGCGGTGATCGGCCCCTGCACGGTTTCCATCGCCGCCACCAGCGGCGCCGGCGCCACCGCGAAGCCGGCGCGCCAGCCCATCATGGCGTAGCTTTGCGAAGCCGAGAACAGGGTGACCACGCCGAGCGCGCGCCAGTCGGGCCGCGCGGCCAGGCTGTGGTGAACGCCGTCGAACACCAGCTTTTCGTAGCTCTCGTCAACGATGGCGCGGGTGCCGGTTTTGCGCAGCCAGGCGGCGATGCAGTCGAGCTCCGTGGCCGACAGCAGCGCCCCGGTGGGGTTGTGCGGATTGTTGAGGATCAGGACCTTGGCCGGCGGCAGGCTGTCGAGCAGTTCGGTGGTGATCTGTGCGGGCAGATCGACCAGTATCGGCTCAAGGCCTAGCAGCTCGCTGGTGGCCACGTACGCGGGCCAGTACGGTTTGAAGATGATCACTGCGTCGCCCGGATCGGCCATCACGTACAGCGCCTGGTACAGCGCCTGCTTGGCGCCGTTGGTGACCAGGATCTCGGCCGGCGCCGCATCGATGCCGTTTTCGCGCGTGACGCGGGCAGCCAGCCGCGCGCGCACGCCGGCGTCGCCGGCCACCGCCGTGTAGGGCAGGGCCGGGCGGTGCAGCGCCTCGTGCATGGCAGCGAGTACGGCCGGCGGTGCGGGGAAATGCGAGATGGCGATGGAAAAATCGATCACGCGTTCGCCGCGGTCCTTCATGGCATCCGCCCGGCCATGCAAGGCGGTGGTGGCAAGCGGCCGGGACTTGGCGATACGACGCGAAATTTCCATATTTATTTCAATGACTTATGCAGTGGGGTAATAAGTATATTACGTAAATAGCCATGCGGCATCTACTGATGGCGGTCCGTCTTGTCGGATGGTATCCTAACCGGCTAAATTCGTAAGGAGTTGTATGCCGTACCCAACACACGCAACAAAAATTGTCCTGGCGATCACGCTGGGATTGACAAGCACCGCGCCTCCGGCATTCGCCAACGCGCAGGAGATCATCAAGATCGGCCATGCGTCCGGCACGTCCGGTACCGCCGCCCACCTGGGCAAGGACAATGAAAACGGCGCCCGCATGGCAGTCGAGGAACTCAACGCCAAGGGCGTCGTCATCGGTGGCAAGAAGTACAAGATAGTCCTGCAGGCCGAGGACGACGCGTCGGACCCCAAGCAGGGCACGGCCGTGGCGCAAAAGCTGGTCGATGCAAAAGTCAATGGCGTGATAGGCCACCAGGTCTCGGGCACCACCATCCCGGCCTCGCGCATTTATTTCAACGCCGGCATTCCGCAAATTTCGCCATCGGCCAGCAACCCGCAGTACACGCGCCAGCGCTTCAATTCGGCGTTTCGCAATATCGCCAACGACGAGCAGCAGGGCGCGGCGCTGGCCCGCTATGCGCTGCAAAACGTCAAGGCCAAACGGATTGCCGTGATCGACGACCGCACCGCGTACGGCAAGGGCCTGGCCGATGAGTTCTCGAAAAATATCAAGCGCCTGGGACCGGCGGCTGGTGCAGCCATCGTCAGCACCCAGTACACCAACGACAAGGCCACCGACTTCAACGCCATCCTCACCACGGTGAAAGCCACCAGGCCGGACCTGGTCTTCTACGGCGGCATGGACGCGGTGGCGGCGCCGATGCTGCGCCAGATGAAGCAGCTGGGTTTCCCGGTCAAGTTCATGGGCGGCGACGGCATGTGCTCGGACTCGGTGCCGCGCCTGGCCGGCGACGGCATGAACGACGACCAGGTGCTGTGCGCCGAAGCGGGCGGCGTGGCGCCGGCACAGGAAAAGGCGCTGGCCGATTTCAAGGCTGCCTACAAAAAGCGCTTTGGTGTGGAGGTGCAGACGTATGCCCCGCAAACCTATGATGCCTTGATGACCATGGTCGATGCGATGCAGCAGGCCGGCTCGCCCGATCCGGTCAAGTACCTGCCATACCTGGCCAAGATCAACCACAAGGGGGTGACCGGCGATATCGCCTTCGATGCGCGTGGCGATATCAAGGATGGCGCGCTGACCATCTTCACGTTCCAGAAGGGCAAGCGGGTGAAGGTCGCCGTGGTCAGGTAACCTCAGTTACATGAAAAACGCCCGGTAGCCGCAAGGCGCCGGGCGTTTTTTTTCCGCGATCAGGCGCCGGGCGGGCCGCCGAAGCCGCCGGGGCCGGGGCCGCCGGGGCCGGGACCACCGGGACGGCCACGGAAGCTGCCTTCGCCTTCGCCCTCGCTGCGGTTGCTGTTGACGCCACCGAAGCGGTACGACAGGCCCACGTAGAACACGCGGCCGTCGAAGCGCCGGGTGCTGGTCTCGCGCAGCGTGGTGCTGTCGACGATGGTTTCCATCTTGTTCTTGTCGAAGATGTCGGTGACATTGGCCACCAGGTTCCACTGGCTGTTCAAGGCATGGCGCACGCTCATGTTGACCGTGTTGTTCGGCGAGCGGTAGCCCTGGCCCGACAGCATCTTGCCCTGCATTTGCAGCGCCAGTTGCACTTGCGTGGCCGTGGTCATTTGCCAGTTCAGGCGTGCGCGCCCGCTGAGCGAGTTGGCGGTGCGGCTGGTGATCACGCCCGCCTCATCCTGCGAGCGCTGCTGGTTGCGCATCAGGTTGCCGCTGGTGTTGAGCGTGAGCGTGGGCGTGAGCTTGCCGCTGACGGTGAATTCCAGGCCGCTCGAGTGGCTGCCTTCGCCATTCTGGCGGGTGGTCAGCAGCACATTGTCGGCAATGAAGTAGCGGTAATCGACGATGGCGTCGGTATCGCGCCGGTAGTAGCCGCGCAGATTGGTCTCCAGACCGCCGAACTTGGTCTCGTAGCCGACTTCGAACGAATCGGTCTTGGTCGGTTTCAGGTCCGGATTACCGGCCGAGACGTTGAACTCGTCGCGGTAGGTCACGTACGGATTGAGGTCGTTGGCCTGCGGGCGGCGCAAGCGGCGCGCGTAGGCAAAGCGCATATTGGCGTCGTCCGACACTTTATACGTCGCGAACATGCTCGGAATGAAATTGATGTAGCTGTTCCTGGCCGTGATGCCGCCGGTGATCTGGTGGATGTCCATGTCGGTGTGCTCGGTACGCACGCCGCCCAGCAGGCCCCAGCGCTCGGACAGGCGCATCTGGTATGTGCCGTACAGGGCCAGCACGGTTTCCTCGATGTCGAAGCGGTTGGTGCGCGACGGGTTGACGGTGGCGAGACTGGTGACCGGATCGATGTCGGTGTACAGCGTGTCGAAATTGTTCCTGGTGCGGGCGATCTTGTAGCCGACATTGGTGGTGCCGCCCCACAGCGGACGGCCGTAGTCGCCGGTGAAATCGATCACGCGGGTGCTGGTATCGTTGTGCTGGAAGGCACGGGTATCGGTGCGGCCGAAGTTGTCCGTACCGACGGCGTAGTCGCTGGCGTAGTGGGTGTCGCTGTCGTTGTCGGCGGCCGATACGCGCAGGTCGATTTTCAGCGTTTCGCCAGGCAGTTCGCCCTTGTGGTCGTAGCGCGCGCCCCAGCTGAAGTTCTTGGCGTCGCCGCTGCGCGAGGTATTGCGCACATAATCGGTGGCGGCGCTGGCGCCGGTGGCGCCGTTCACATAATGCTCGGTCGAGCGCTGGTCGTTGCCGCGCCCCATGAACGACAGGCTGCCGGTCAGGGTGTCGGTCTGGTTCATATTGTAGCTGACGGTGCCGTTGGCGCCGACCATGTCATTGAGGCCCTTGCTCACTGAATCCTGGGTGCTGGGCACATACTGGCCGGTGCGCGCATCGAACCGCTCGCGGCTCACTTCCGACGTCGAGTTGCGGCCGTCGTGGCGCACATTGAGGCCGCCCTGGAAGCCCCACAGGCCCTCGTTGTAGCTGCCATTGACGGAGCTGTTGTAGCGACCCTCGGTGCCGGCGTTGGCGCTGACCGAACCGAAACCGCCCGGCTTGCGGTTGCGGCGCATGACCAGGTTCAGGATCGGACCGCCGCCGCCCTCGTTGCCGAACTGCGCGCCCGGGTTGTTGATCACTTCCACCGATTCGATATCGTCGGCCGGCATCGCCTGCAGCGCCGCGCCCCGGTTTTCGCCCTGCAGCATGGCCGACGGCTTGCCATCGACCATGATCTGCACATTGCTGCTGCCGCGCAGCGACACCGTGCCATCGGGATCGACCGCCACCGACGGCACATTGTTCAGGGCGTCTGCAGCGGTGCCGTTGGTGCTCGAGACGTCGGATTTGACATCGTACACCTGGCGGTCGATGCGGTTGGTGGGGCGTTCTGCCGCGACCGTCACCGACGGCACCACCGGCGTTGCCTCGACCTTGACGGCGCCGGGCTTGGCTGCCTGCGGGTTGGTCTGCGTAGCCGGCGGCGTTTCGGTGGACTGGGCCAGCGCGGACAACGGCGCCGTCAGCAGGGAGCAGGTCAGGAGTATCTTTTGCATGGGGGAAGGAGGTGGGTGATGAATGTAGGTCAATGCCGGTATTTTACAGAAGCAATGCCTAAAAACTTGCCGTTTACAATACTTTACTTACATGAAGCTGGCGTGAAGTTTGTAAGCGGAGTATGTCGTCTTCTTTCTGGCAGAGGGCTGGCACCTGCGTAACGGCTAGAATGGCGGAAAGGAGATTTGACCATGGCACAAGGATATGCCCGTATCGGGCGCGACATGTACACCACCGAGATCGAGGTGGGGGGACACAAGCTGACCGGCGACGAACCGCCGCGCAACGGCGGCCAGGACGCCGGGCCGGCGCCGTACGACTTTCTGCTGGCGGGCCTCGGTTCGTGCACGGCGATCACGCTGCGCATGTACGCGGACCGCAAGCAGTGGCCGCTGGAAGCGGTCAAGGTAGATCTGCACCTGGCGCGCGGCGATGACGGCACCGTGATCACCCGCACGCTGCACCTGACCGGCGCGCTCGATGCGGAGCAGGTGGCGCGGCTGGCCGATATCGCCGAGCGCACGCCGGTGACCCTTACGCTTAAAACCGGCGCCCGGATCGACACCACGGTCGGATGACAAAGCGCTTTGCGGTGTGCTGCCGCACAGTGCATCGTCACCCGGTTGGCTACTCTGGTCACAGTTCCCGACAACCAGAGAGTCTTCCAATGGCAGCCCCGCAGAGCAAACAAATCACCACCTTGCTGCGCAAGGTTTTCGGCATTGCCGCCCTGCGCGATGGCCAGCGCAACGTGATCGACAGTGTGCTGGCCGGCCACGATACGCTGGCCGTCATGCCCACCGGCAGCGGCAAGTCGCTGTGTTACCAGTTGCCGGCCCGGCTGCTGCAAGGGCTGACGGTGGTGGTCTCGCCACTGATCTCGCTGATGAAAGACCAGGCCGAGAAGCTCGAGGAAGCCGGCATCGCCAGCGCCGCGCAAATCAACAGCAGCCTGTCGCGCGCCGACGAATTAGCGGCGCTCGAAGGCATCGAGAGCGCCGCCCACGACATCGTTTTCTGCACCCCCGAGCGACTGATCACGCCCGATTTCCTGGCGCTGCTCAAGCAGAGCGAGATCGCGCTGGTGGTGATCGACGAGGCCCACTGCATCTCGCAATGGGGCCACGACTTCCGTCCGGCCTACCTCGAAATCGGCGCGGCACTGGAGGCGCTGGGGCGCCCGCAAGTGCTGGCGCTCACCGCGACCGCCACCGACGACGTCATCAAGGATATCCGCACCCAGCTGGGCCGCCCGCGCATGGCCGTGGTCAATACCGGCATCTACCGGCCCAACCTGCACTACCGTGTCAAACAGGTCACCAATCCGTCCGAGAAGACGGCGCAGGCGCTGCAGCTGGTGCGTGAAACCGCAGGCGTGGGCATCATCTATGCCGCCACCGTCAAGGCGGCAGAGGAAATGCATGCGCAACTGAAGGACGCCGGCGAGAGCGTGACGATATACCACGGCAAGCTGCGCGCCGCCGAACGGGTGGAAAACCAGAACCTGTTCATGAGCGGCGAGCGCCGCGTGATGGTGGCCACCAATGCCTTCGGCATGGGCATCGACAAGGCCGACACGCGCTTCGTGATCCACCTGCAGATACCGGCCAACCTCGAGGCGTACTACCAGGAGTCGGGCCGGGCGGGGCGCGACGGCCTCGATGCGCAATGCACGCTGCTGTACTACCACGCCGATAAACGGCTGCAGCAGTTCTTCCTGGTCAAGCACTATCCGCAAGCCGAAGAGCTGCGCGCGGTGTACGAGGCTGCCGCCGCCCACGATGGCGCCGCGTTCACCGAGGCCGACCTGAAACCAAAGCTCGAGCATATCTCGGCCAGCCAGCTGAAAATCTGCCTGAAAATGCTCAAGGACGGCAAGCTGCTCAAGCGCAGCCGCAAGCTCGATTACGCACTGGCCAAGCTGCCCGGCGGCGCTGCCGGGCCGAAAGCTGCCCGGTACGACGAGATGGCGCAGGTGTACGCGGACAAGCATGAACGCGACCGCGAGGGACTGGAGCAAATGGTGGGCTATGCCCAGAGCGGCTACTGCCGCTGGAAGCTGCTGCTCGATTACTTCGACGATGTGTCGCCCGGTTTTGAGCAGTGCTGCAAGTGCGACAACTGCCTGTCGCCGCCGGCGATCCAGCTGTCGTCGTTCGACCTCGAGGCTGGCGCAGCGCTTGCGGAGCCGATCGCACAGGAACCGGTACCGGGTCAGCCGGACGTGCCGCCGGTCGGCGCCGCCGGCTTGCCCGGATTGGCGCCGGCGCCGCTGGTGGCCGCCGCAGCGGTTGTCAATACGGGCGCTACGGGTTTACCTCGAACAGCAGGAACTGCGTAACCTGGCGGTTGTTGAAGTTGTCGTCCGAGATCAGCACCAGGCTGGCGTGGCCATTGGCCAGGCGCGGCCCGAAAGCCATGCCTTCGAGGTTGTCCACCAGCGGCAGGCCGGCCTGGCTCAGGTCCAGCACCAGGCGCTTGGTCACCGGCGTGATGCTGGCGCCGGCCACGGCGGGCAGCTGCGCGATATCGGTGGCGCCAGCGGTGTCCACCTCGTACAGGCGCACGTAATTGCGATAGCGGCCGGCATCGTCCTGTATGCCGGCACGCTCGAGTACCAGCAGGCGGTTATGGCTCAGCGCCAGGATTTCGGAAATGCCGTTGTCGGCGTTCTTGTCGGTGCCAGGGGCGGCCGCCAGCGGCTCCAGCGCATACGCATACTGGCCCAGCACCTTGCCGCCGCGGTCAAAACGGGTGATCCGGTTGACCGCGCCGTGGCTGGTCGTGGGCACCGGACCATCCTGGTACATCGGCCCTTCCAGCGACACCCAGATCGAGGCGCCATCGGGCGTAAAACTCATGCCCTCGAAGGCCTGATTGTTGCGCGGGCCGGAACTGTGATCTTTCTTCACATCGAACAGCGGCGGCAGCGGCAGTTCGTAACGCAAGCTGCCATCGGCGCCGGCCTGGCGCACGAACGGGTTGAGGGCAAGCGAGACATCGCCTTCGCTGCCGTACCAGATGGCGCCATCGCGCGGGTCGACGCGCAGGGTTTCCAGGTCGGCCACCGCGCCGCCCAGCCGGGCGAAATCATTCTTGGACGGATACGGCGTGCCATCGGCTTGCAGCAGCGTGGTCACGCCGGTAAGCTGTACCGATGTGAAGGACTGCTGGTCGTAATCGAGCCGCGCGCGGTAGTAGCGCGCCGGATTATGCTCGGAGCGGTCGTCGCAGATCATCACCCAGTCGCCGCGCGCGGCGTCGTAGTCGATGCCCGACAGGCCGCCCACCAGCGTGCTCTCGAAGCGCATGCGCCAGGGCAGGCGCTGCTCGCCGATCAGGCGCAGCGATGCGATGGTATCCGGCGTGCGCGCCAGGGCCGGGGTAGGGGCGGGTGTCTGGGCGCCGGCGCTCAGCACCAGCAGGCTGGCGGCGGCAAGGGCGGTGCGGACGAAGGAGGACAGGGCGGCCATGGAGAATCTGCAAATCGGAAAAAGCGTGCAGTATAGCCGCCCCTGCCGGAACGCGTCAGCGACCTTTTATGCCGGCTCTTCTTCGAGTTCGTCATCGCGGCTCCAGGCCGGGAAAGGATCGGCATAGGTTAGCCAGGTGGGGGCGCCGGCGGCCAGTTCGTGGTCGGTCAGCACGCAGCGGCGGAAGGCTGCTTCCAGCGCGGGACGGTCCATGCCGGCGCCAATGAAGACCAGTTCGTTCTGGCGGTCGCCGAACGGTTCCACCCAGGCCGCTTCGATGCCGGCGCGGTCCGCGTCGCCCACCGGCGGCCAGTTGGCGCGGTCGCTGGCGGCCCACCATTGTCCTACCGGCTCCACCGACGCGATGCGCCCGGCGCGGGAATAGGCGACCGCCCAGTCGGGACGGCTGGCGAACCAGATATAGCCCTTGGCGCGTATCAGTCCCGGCAGCGCCAGGTCGAGGAATTCATTGAAGCGCTGCGCGTGCAGCGGACGGCGCTCGCGCACCACGAAGCTGTCGATGCCGTACTCCTCGGTTTCCGGCATGTGGATGCCGGCCAGCTCGCGCGCCCAGCCGGCCATCTGGCTGGCCTTGTCCAGGTCGAATTTGCCGGTGCCTAGAATCTGGTGCAGTGGCACCCGGCCTTGCTCGGCCAGTACCATGGTGGCGGTGGGGTTGAGCGCCTTGATCACGGCGCGCACCGCGCCCATTTGTTCGATGGTGACCAGGTCGGTCTTGCTGACCACGATCACGTCAGCGAACTCGATCTGCTCGGACAGCAGCGCGGCCAGCGTGCGGTCGTCGCCTTCGCCGGCGCTCTGGCCGCGCTGGGCCAGGAAGTCGGCACAGTTGTAGTCGTTCAGCAGGTTGACGGCATCGACCACGGTGACCATGGTGTCGATGCGGGCCACGCCGTTGAGCGACAGTCCGTCTTCGTCGACAAAATCGAAGGTGGCGGCCACCGGCATCGGCTCGCCCACGCCGGTCGATTCGATCAGCAGGTAGTCGAAGCAGTTTTCGGCAGCGAGCTTGCGCACTTCGAGCAGCAGGTCTTCGCGCAGCGTGCAGCAGATGCAGCCGTTGCTCATCTCGACCATTTTCTCTTCGGTGCGCGACAGGGCGGCGCCGGCGTTTTCGGTACCGTGGCGCAGCAGCGAGGCGTCGATATTCACCTCGCTCATGTCGTTGACGATGACTGCCACGCGCAAGCCCTCGCGGTTGGCCAGCACGTGGTTGAGCAGGGTGGTTTTGCCGGCGCCGAGAAAACCGGAAAGCACGGTAACGGGCAGGCGCAAATCGGCCAGGGGTGGGGCGTTGGTGGTCATGGATAGCTCGCTGAAAAGGCGCGGACGCGCGGACGGAAATTAGGACGGAGAAAAACCGTCAAATGCAATTGAGTTGCATCATAAGCCGGTTTCAGCGCTAATGCAATCATGTTGCATTATTCGCGGCTGTTGCTACTTCTGTTTTGCGCAGTGCGGGCAGGTGCCTTTGATCAGGAAATCCATTTCCTGGCTCTGGAAGCCGGTAGGGAGCTTGATCGTGCGCGGCAGCGGCACGTCGGTGAAGCACGTCACTTCTTCGCAGCGCGTGCACTGGAAATGGGCGTGCTCGTGCGAATGGTGGCCGGCCCCGGCACGGAAACGCCACACCTGGTCGGCGCCCGCAATGCGGTGCACCAGTTCGTTTTCGGTCAGCCATTCGAGCACCCGGTACAGGGTGACCGAGTCGAGCGCTTCGTCGGACAGCAAGGCCTGGATATCATGGTGGGTCAGCGACTTTTCCTGTCCCATCAAAAAGTCGAGCACGGTCACGCGCTGGCGCGTGACGCGGGCACCGGTGGCGCGGATCAGTGCTTCTGCCTGGTCTGAAGAGGATGTTTGCATAGCCAGCATCTTAACATGGCCTTCAGGGAGACCGGGAAGGTCGCCATGTTGCGAATGAGAAGTGTTATCATTGTCACTTTCATGATACTTCTTTCATTGCCATGCCTCTTATTCGCCTGCGCGCCGCGCTACCCTTCCCGTTGACTTCCATGGCCGCCGCGTTCGCGCTGCTGGCCGCGCCCTTGGCCCAGGGGCAGGACCAGGCCCCGGCAGGATCAGCGGCACCGATGGAATCGATCCAGGTCACCGGCAGCTGGCTCGGATCCGGTCTGCAAAACAGTGTCAAGAACTTCCCCGGCGCGCGCACGGTGGTGAACAAGGAAGACATCGAGGACTCGGGCGCGCTCGACATCGGCGACGTGCTGCGCCGGGTGCCGGGCGTGCAGGCCACCGACAACTCGGGCACCGCCGGCAGCGCCATTTCGCTCAATATCGGCGTGCGCGGCCTGACCGGGCGTTATTCGCCCCGGTCCACCGTCCTGCTCGATGGCATACCGCTGGCCGTGGCCCCATACGGCCAGCCGCAATTGTCGTTTGCCCCGGTGAGCCTGAACAATATCGAATCGATCGACGTGGTGCGCGGCGGCGGCGCGGTGCGCTACGGTCCGCAAAACGTGGGCGGCATCATCAATTTCCGCAGCCGGGCGATCCCGGAAGGCGCCATCAAGGGCGACGTCTCGGTGCGCTACAACGACTACAGCGACGCGGGCCACAACACCCAGTACAGCGCCTTCCTGGGCGGCACGCTTGACTCCGGCCTGGGCCTGGCGCTGATGTACTCGGGCATGGACGGCGGTGGCTGGCGCACCGCCAGTAACGACAAACTCAACGACGTCGCGCTGAAATTGCGCTATCGGCTCAATGGCCACAGCGAGGTGTACGGCAAGCTCACGTACTTCGACGTCAATTCGCGCACCCCGGGCGGGCTGACGGTGGCGCAGTACGCGGCAGACCCGTTCCAGAACACCCGGCCCACCGATTTCTGGAGCGGCGAGCGCAAGGGCGGTGACATCGGCTACCTCAACACCATCTCTGCCACCCAGGAAGTGGAAGTGAAGGCCTATTACAACGAGAGCTTCCGCCAGAGCGCGCTGATCAACGCCGCGCGCACCCAGGTGACCTGGCAGCCGCGCAATTACCAGGTGCTGGGCATCGAGCCGCGCTACACCCAGCGCTTTGCCGCCGCCGGCCTCACCCACGATGTCACGGCCGGCTACCGCTTTCTGCGCGAACGTGGCGACGACAACAACTACGCCGTGACCGTCGCCACCGGCGTGCGCGGCGCCACCACCAGGTTCGACAACGCGACCGACGCCCACTCGGTGTATATCGACGACCGCATCGCGCTGGGCGCCTGGCGTATCACGCCGGGCGTGCGGTATGAACGCATCCGTTCCGACCGCCGCGACAGCGGCAGCGCTGCCGCTTTTGCGTCGGACAACAACAAGGCGCTGCCATCGCTCAACGTGGCCTACCTGGTCAACCCGGCGCTGACCGTGTTTGCCAACTACACCACGTCGTTCGGCGCCGTGCAAAACACCCAGCTCAATTCGCAGAGCGCCACCAACCCGCTCAACCCGGAAGTGGCCAAGACCTTCGAGGCCGGTGCGCGCTGGAAGGACCGCGCCGTCAGTGCCGAGTTCACCGCCTTCAAGCTCAAGTTCGATAACCAGATCCTGCAGGTACCGGGCACCGTGCCTGCCACGTTCCAGAACATCGGCGCCACCAACCACGAAGGCATCGAGACCGCGTTCGATTACAGTTTTGACGACGCCAGTGCGCTGGCCGGCCTAAACCTGTATGCCAATTACACCTATACCAGGGCGATCCAGGAATCGGGCGCCACGGCCGGCCTGGACGTGCCGTTCTACTCGCGCGGCACCGACACCGTCGGCGCGCGCTACCGGGTCGATGCATGGTCGTTCAATGTCTCCGGCACCCACCAGACGCGCCAGTTTTCAGATGCCGCCAATACCGTGGCGGAAGCGGCCAGCGGCGCTGTCGGCGCCATCCCCGGCTTCCGCCTGTGGAATGCCCAAGTGGGCTGGAAGCTGAAAGGACGACCGGGGTATGAAGTGATGGCCGGGGTGAACAACCTGTCGGACCGCCGCTATTACACCCGCAACGTGGACGGCAATGCGGGCCGCATGGTTGGTGCGCCACGTACCGCTTACCTGCAATTGCGCGCGAGTTATTGAGTTATTCGGTGTGCTACTACACAGTGTCTTGATGCCAACGTAGGACAAGGACCACATTTCCTCTTGCTTGGTACCTACATTGGCCTACACGCCGGTCCTATACCGGCGGATCGGCCTGCTAGATATAGTGTCATCAACGGTGAGCGATAACCAGGCCACCAAGACCACACACCTAGAGGCAGATACCATGAACGCATTCCACACCAGCTCCGCAACCGCCGCCGCCAACGCCACCGCAGGCCACAGCAGCGCCGGTTCGCAGATCAGCCTGATCGGCGCCCAACAAAACGATTTGCTGCGCGCCCTGTCGCGTGATGATCTGTTGGCCCTGTTCAGCGCGCTGGAGCTGGTTGCGTTGCCTGTCGGTAAGCACCTGTTCGACTTCGGCGACAAGGTCGAATACACGTACTTCCCGACCAACGCCATCATCTCGCTGCAATACGTGATGGAAGATGGCGCCACTACCGAGATCGCCGTGGTCGGCCGTGAAGGCGTGGTGGGCGTGGCGCTGTACCCGACCGAGCGCGCTTCGTACTCGGCCGTTGTGGAAGCTGCCGGTTACGGCTACCGCCTGCGTACCGACGTGCTGCGCGACGTGTTTTACGCCGGCGGCCCGCTGGCCCAGCAACTGATGCGTTATACCAGTGCGATGTTCGCCCAGCTGGCGCAAAGCGTGGCCGGCAGCCGTCACACCAGCATCGAACAGAAACTGTGCCGCTGGTTGCTGGAACGCCTGGACCGCTCGATGGGCAATGAATTGAAGGTGACGCAGGAAATGATCGCCAACATGTTGGGCGTACGCCGCGAAAGCGTGACCGGCGCCGCCGGCAAACTGTCCGACGAAGGCTTGATTTCCTACCGCCGTGGCTGCGTTACCGTGCTCGACCGTGAGGGAATGGAAGCGCGTGCAGGCAGCTGCTACCAGGGCGGCCGCAACAAGGCGGCCGGCATGGAACAGCGTGCTGCTTGAGAAACAGCAGAAAGATTAATGCAGTGTGCGGGACGGCGGGTTCACCAGGAATCCGCTGAAGTCCACCCGGGGTGCAGAGCGGGTGGCCATGTTGTCCAGTTTGCGCTGGACCAGCTTGTGCCAGGCGGCAGCCCAACGCGCCGCCAATTGCGACTCCTCTGCCGAACGCGCATACAGCGTTCTCTCCACGGCGATTTTTTGGCGGTTCAGGGCGCGGGTGGCGTTCATCATGGCAGACATGGCGGGCTCGACTTGAAAGTTGTTGAGTGGAAAGCAAAGCCATTTTGCCTGTCCCGGCCGGTTTTGAATGTGCGCCAGTTCACCCAAGCACTGCGGTAAACCATCCCATCCGTGTAAAATACGTCTGCTGCGGCGCATCAATGATGCTCGGCAGCTATTTTTTTGCGCGGTGTTCATCGTGTTTACCTACTCTCAGATCCCTTATGTGGTCCACCAATTTCACTAAAAACGCCCTGGCAGGGTTGACCACGTCGTTTGCGCTGGTTCCCGAGTGCATCGCTTTTGCGCTGGTTGCACACTTGAATCCGCTGGTCGGGCTGTACGGTGCGTTCTTTATTTGCACCATTACCGCCGTGTTCGGCGGCCGTCCGGGCATGATTTCCGGCGCCGCCGGTTCGATGGCGGTGGTGATCGTGGCGCTCGTCGCCCAGCATGGCTTGCAGTATTTTCTCGCCACGGTGGTGCTTAGCGGCGTGATCATGCTGCTGTTTGGCGTACTGCGGCTGGGCAAGCTGGTAAGCATGGTGCCGCATCCGGTGATGCTCGGCTTCGTCAACGGACTGGCGATCGTGATCGCCTGGTCGCAGTTGCAGCATTTTCGCGTCGATGGCAGCTGGTTGCCGGGCGTGGCCATGTGGTGGATGTGCGGGCTGGTAGCGCTGACCATGACCATTGTTTACGTGCTGCCGCGGTTGACGACGGCGGTGCCGCCGGCGCTGGTGGCGATTGTCGGGGTGGGGCTGCTGTCGGAACTGCTGCACCTGCCGGTGCGCACGCTGGGCGACATGGCCACCATCGCCGGCGCCTTGCCATCATTCAGCCTGCCGCAGTTGCCGCTGACCGTGGAAACATTGCGCATCGTGCTGCCGTATGCATTGCTGATGGCGGTGGTGGGCTTGCTCGAGACGCTGCTCACCTTCAACCTCACCGACGAAATCACCGAAACCCGCGGCCTGCCCGACCGCGAATGCGTGGCGCTGGGCGCAGCCAATGTGGCCTCCGGCCTGTTCGGCGGCATGGGCGGTTGCGCCATGATCGGCCAGACCATGATCAATCTTGGCTCCGGCGGGCGCACGCGGGTGTCGGGCACGGCCGCCGGCATCATGATCCTGCTGTTCATCCTGTTCCTGTCGCCGCTGATCGAGCGCATCCCACTGGCGGCCCTGGTGGGCGTGATGTTCGTTGTCGCCCAGCAGACGTTCGCCTGGAGTTCGCTGCAAGTGCTGGGCAAGGTGCCGCGCCACGATGCATTGTTGATCGTCGTGGTGACCTGCATCACCGTGGCGACCGACCTGGCGGTGGCGGTGCTGTGCGGGATCGTGATCGCCGCGCTCAGCTTCGCCTGGCGCCACGCGCGCGAGGTGCGCACCGAGGCCACGGTCGATGCCGACGGCGTGAAGCACTATACGCCGCACGGCACGCTGTTCTTTGCGTCGATCGCTCACTTCAACGACCTGTTCTCGCCGCAGGACGATCCGCAGACCGTGATACTCGATTGCCGCCACCTGCGCCTGGTCGATCATTCGGCGGTGGTGGCGGTGGCGGCGCTGAGCGAACGCTACGCGCGCGCCGGCAAACGGCTGCAGGTGCAGCATCTCTCTACGCGCTGCGAGCAGTTGCTGGCGCGGGCAGGCGTCTCGGTGACCACCTGACGCGTTCGTGGTATTCTGCGCATCCTTGACAGAAAATCCACTCCAATGCAGATCGCAACCATCATCAGCCTGGCCGGCACCATCACCTGCGTGGGCCTGTTCTCGAAACAAAAGGAATGGGTGCTGGCAGCGGCCTTCGCCTTCGGCGCCGCCTATACCGCCCTGGCTGCGTTGCGGCCGTCGTTCATCCCCGGCTACCTGGTGCCCTGGTGCGCCTACACTTTCTTCGCCTTGGCTGCGGTCGAGTTCGTCCGCAAGGTCATCCTCAAATAGTTTGCTTGAATGATGGTCACAAATACATTGTTACTGTATGCTGCCAGCGCATTTTGCGGCATTGTGTTAACCATCATCAAGAAAGAGTTCTATGAGACATTTGTTTTCTTCGTGCGCGTTTGGATTGGCGTTGGCGCTGGCTGGTTGTGGCGGCGGTGGCGGCGGTGGGAATGTTGCTGCGCCAGTGGCGCCGACCATCCCTGCGGTTCCTGACACCATCACGCTGCAGAAGATCGATAATGTGGTCGGCACGGGCGCGCTGGCCGTAGCCGGGAAAACTGTTTATGTGCACTACATCGGCTGGCTCTACGATGCCACTGCGACATCGAAAAAAGGAGCGCAGTTCGATTCGTCGGCTGGCAGGTCGCCGCTTGACTTCGTCCTGGCCGGCGGCTTGGTGATCAAGGGTTTTGACGAGGGCGTGACGGGTATGAGAGTTGGCGGCAAACGTACCGTGATGATCCCGGCCAGCATGGGCTACGGTGCCACCGGCAACGGCGTGATTCCACCCAACGCCAACCTGGTCTTCGATATCGAGCTGGTGGAAGTGCGTTGACCTTTTACCGTGCACGGTATCAGTAGTAAGAGGGCGTCTGCTTTGCCCATGCGCTATTGCCGTAGCGCTTGTGCAGCACGGTGAAATCCTTCTTCGACAACGCCTTGGCGTCGTCGTCGAAGCAGCCGCCGCGCGTCGAGCGCGCCACGCGGCGTAGGTTTCCCGGCCCTGGGCCTGGTCCTGCCAGCCGCCGCTACGGGGTTCCTCGACCAGGGCCAGGGCGCCCGGGGGATTGGGCGCGGTTTGCAATCCCGGTGCGCCCAGCATCACCGCGCGCCACGCGGTAAACAGATTGCTGCGGACGTATGACGGCAGCGCCACGCCGAGGTGCCGGCGATCACCTGCGGTGCAAACGGTTCCTGCGGCGCGAAACCGGCGCTGCCCTGGCGGCAACTGGCGCGCAGCAGTTCTGGCGTATGTTCGACGATGTGGCGCATGCGGACGTTATCGCGGCCCATGCGGAAGAACATCGGTATCACTTCGTCGGCAGGCAGGTCGTCGAGCCAGGCGGGCGAACGGCACCACCAGGCCAGTGCAGTCACGCTCAACTTGCCGATGTTTATCAAATAAACAAAATAGCTTATTTTGCTCCGAATGCGGTGCGGATACAAAAACGCCCGGCGCGCAGGCCGGGCGATTTACCTGTAGCGCGTTGGCGCCGCAGAATTACTTGCTTGGGTAGACGATGTCGTCGCGGCGGTTTTGTGCGCGCGATTCTTCATCGGAACCGGTCGCTTTTGGCTTTTCTTTGCCGTAGCTGATGGCTTCCATCTGGCCGTCTTTCACGCCTTGTACTTTCAGGGCGGTGATCAGGGCTTGTGCGCGCTTCTGGCCCAGGGCCAGGTTGTACTCGGCGCTGCCGCGGTCATCGGTGTTGCCTTCGACTTTGATCGACACGTTAGGGTTGGCAGCCAGGAATTTACCGTGGTCGGCAACCAGGCCGTCGAATTCTGGCTTGACAGTGTACTTGTCGAAGTCGAAGTAGACGCTACGGTTTTTGTAGATCGAGCTGTTTGGGTCCAGGTAGGCGGCCAGTGGCGCTTGTACCGGTGCAGCGACTGGCGCTGGTGCCGGGGTAGGTGCCGGAGCAGCTTTGACTGGCTCAGGTGCTGGAGCTGGTGCAGGTGCTGGGGTCGAGCATGCGCTCAGCAGGGCTACGGTGCAGGCTGCCAGCAGGATGTTGGTGTTTTTCATCGATATACTCCCGATTCGAATTATGTTGTGGGGCACACTAAAGGGTGTGAGGCTGTCAAGCCAGCCGCGACCAATATTATATAAGGGTTTCTCTGATTATAATTGGCGCGCTGCATTATTTTTTGAGCCATGGCGCGAAGGGAGTCAAATCGGTCCCCCTTTCGACGTACCACGCGCGGCGCGCCATGTCGAACTGCGCGCCCAGTGCCTTCACCGCATCCTTCTCCTGGTAACTGGCGGTCAGGTAGTGGCGGCCCGGTGCTGCTGCAGCCGCTGCCTGCTGCTCCTGGTTGCGCGTGATGGCGGTGTCGGCGGCGGTGCTGCATTGCGGCAGGCGCAAGCGTGCAAGGAAGGGGCTGCGTGCGCCGTTGTCGGATGGCGACAACAACGTCAGTTTCAATCGTGCGCGGGTGGCGGCCACGTAGAACAGGTTTTCCTCGTCGCGGCGCGGTTGCTGCGGGTGCGGGAATTCGTCGGCCTGCAAATATGGCAGGATCACGTGGTCGAATTCCTTGCCCTTGGCATTGGCCACGCACTCGATCAGCACCGCCTTTGGCGCGCGCTTGCGGCGGACAAACGCTTCGCGGGCGTTCATTGCGGCCCAGAAGTCGGCCAGTCCCAGCCCCGACGCGGCCGCCCACGCCAGCAAGCCGTCCACCGATTTGTTGACTACGCCGGCGTCGTACGGGCGCACGAAGATGCGCCGTGCTGCCGCCACCAGCTGCACCCGTTCGCACAATTCGGTCAGGACCTGCGCCGCCGGCGTGGCCGGGTCCAGCGTGGACAGCCAGGCAATGGCGTCGATCACGGCGCGCTTGGTGGTCACGCTGGCGACATCGCGCCAGGTGGGCTCCACGCCGTCGCGGTGCTCGTCCTCGATCAGAAACAGTTCGCCCAGCAGGTCGGGCGACTTGGCGATCTGGGTCTTGAAGTGGTCGATGCGGCGGGCCGTAAAAGCCATTTCGGAGAACGCCACCAGGGCATCGACCACGGCGCCGCGCACCTGTTCCGATTTGACGGCGCGAAAATCGCGCAGCGCGATGGCTAGCATGCCGCGCAAGAACAGGATTTCGTCGCGTTGCAGGTAGCCGGCCATGGCGGGCGTGCGGTAATCGATGTCGGCTTCGATCAGGGCGTTTTCGATGGCCACCGACTGGTGGCGGTCGCGGATCAGGATGGCGCAGCCGTCGAGCGCATGGCCGTCGGCCTTCCAGCGTTTGACTGCTTCCACCACCTGGCGCGCGCAGTGGGCCGCGTCGTCGTAGTGGGGCTGGCTGATCTCGGTACGCAGCGGCAGGTTCGATTCCACCGGCTTGTCCTTGAAGGCAGCCATGGCGTACGCCAGGTGCGGACCGTGGCGGTAGCTGAAGGTCAGCGGGTAGCGCGCCAGCTTCGGGAACCGTGCAGCGAAGCGCTGGTTCAGGTAGGCGTCGCTGGCGCCCAGCTTGGCGTAAATCACCTGGTCGCGGTCGCCGGCGCCGACGAAATAGCATTGCGGACGGTCGATCAGCGCCTCGAGGATGCGGAACGCCGCCTCGTTCAGGTCGTGCAGCTCGTCGCACAGCACCAGCCGGTAGTCGGGGAACTGTTCGGCCAGGCGCGCGCCGCCCACCAGGTTGCAGGCCAGGTCGTAGGTAGCGTCGAACGGTCCGCGCAACAAGGCGCCGGCGCCGCCGTCCAGGCGCATCGCCTCGTATTCCAGTGTGGTCAGGTAGTCGGCCACCGGCACCCCCAGCTGCTCGGCAGCTTCTTCGACGTCCATGAATTCGACGTCGGCGTCGAGCGCCATGGTGGCCTTGAGGGTCAGTTGCGCTTCGAGGAACTGGCTGACGGCGATGCTGTGGGTGTGTAGTTCCAGGCTGTCAAGGCGGCCGGCGTAGCGTTCGCCCACGCGGTCCATGGCGGCCAGCGCCAGCTGCTTCAACTGGCGCGGCTCGGTGCAGGTGCGCAGGCCGTCGCCGTCAATGGTGTCCAGTTGGCGGGCGCTGAAGTCTTCAAAGGTCAGCACATCGACGCGCTCGGCGAGAAGGGCGGGCACGCCCACATCCAGCAGCCGCTGGCGCATGACGTCGCGCGCCTCGGGCGTAAAGGTGAGGGCCAGGATCTGTTCTGGCGGCAGCTTACGGGCCAGCGCTTCGCCGATGCGCAGGGCCAGCGTGGTGGTCTTGGCGGCGCCGGCGTTGGCGTCCACCAGCGTGACCCGGTTTTGCGACAGCTGGATGGTGCGCTGTTCAAGGGTGGGGATCAGGCCGCGCGGGGTGAAGCGGGGTTGGTTGTGGAGTGGCGGAGACTGGGTAGCGTTCATCCGCTACATTATAGCGACCGGCGCGGACAAACCTGCGCTGCTCGCAGCGACTGCACTGAACACCGGCTCCAGGCGCGCGGTCGCGCCCTCGATGAACTGGGCGCTGAACACGCGGCGGTCCGGCGTGGCAGCGGCATTGTCGCTGCGGTCGATGACGGCGCACAGCAGTTCGGCGGCCGCCATCGCCATCTTGGGCATCGGCTGGCGCAGCGTGGTGAGGTTGTAGCTGAGCCAGTTGGACGGTTCGACCGCATCGAAACCGGCCACCGACAGCTGGCGCGGCACATCGATGCCCAGCTCGTGGCGGGCGCAATCGAGGCAGCCGATGGCCATCACGTCGCTGCCGCAGATGATCGCATCCGGCACCGCGCCCATGGCGCTGATCAGGGCGCGCAGGCCGGCCGCGCCGCTCGGGTAGTCGGACTGGCCCGGCACCACCACGGGTGGCGGCAGGCCCAGCTCGGCCAGGCGCTCGCAGGCGCCGCGCCGGCGTTCGTTGGCGACGGTGGAATCTTCAATGCCGGCGATGATGCCGAAGCGGCGGTGGCCGGCAGCAGCCAGGCGCGAGACCAGCATGCGACCGGCTTCGCGGTGGTCGCAGGTGACGGTGTTGACGGCGCGTTCGCGCACGGTGCGGTTGAACAGTACCAGCGGCATCTGGCGCCGTTCGAATTCGGCGATATGGTCGGCGGTGAGGCGGGCGGCGGCGATCACGCCATCGACCTGGTACTGCCACACTTCGGGCAGCACGCGATCAACATCGGTCTCCCTTGGCAGGGTGAACAGCAGCACGCGCTTGCCGCGCGCTCCCATTTGCTGGCTCAATTCGCCGAGCAGTTCCGGGTAGTGCAGGTTGGCCTGGCTGGCCACCAGCACGGCCACGATGTTGGAGCGGCGCGTGATCAGGCTGCGCGCGGCGGCATTGGGAATGTAGTCGAGCAGGGCAGCGGCCTTCATCACCCGGGCCAGCGTGGCCTCGGAAACGCTGGCGCCCTGCTGGAAGCAACGCGATACGGCGGACTGCGACACCCCGGCCACCAGCGCCACGTCATACGAGGTCACGCGGCGTGCTTCGCGGGCGATCAGGGCTTTGTGGGCGATGGCTGCAGTCTCCACGCACGGCTTTAGTTTGGTCATTGTCTCGTGGTTGGCGCAGGGACGGACTCGGACGAGCCGGGCATTGCCGCGCCAGCGGTTGTGTTGCAAGGAGCTTAATCAATAAATTACCGCAAGGCAATATCAATTGCACCTTGTTCTTGCTGATTGAGTGTTTCTATGTGGAAATTACTTACGCGGTCGGCGACCTGTTGCCGCATTGCCGCAATATTTCCAGTTGCCGCTTATTTTCTGCTCATTTTCCTGCTAAAATACCGCCCCTTTATCAGTTGAAGGGGCGACATGGCCAACGCATGCGGCGTCGATTTCGGTACGTCAAATTCCACGGTGGGTTGGGTACGTCCCGGCCACCCCGTGATGCTCGGCCTGGAAGACGGCAAAACCACCTTGCCGTCGGTCGTGTTCTTTAACGCCGACGAGGAAGAAGTCAAGTTCGGCCGCGCGGCGCTGGCCGATTACCTGGCCGGCTACGAGGGCCGCCTGATGCGCTCGCTTAAAAGCCTGCTCGGCACCAGCCTGATCGACGGCCAGACCGAGGTCGGTGGCCGCGCGCTGCCGTTCCGCATGTTGCTGGCGCAGTTCATCGGCGAGATCAAGCACCGCGCCGAGCGCGCCGCCGGCCGCCAGTTCAACTGCGCCGTGTTCGGCCGCCCCGTGCACTTCATCGACGACAGCGCCGCCAACGACCAGCTGGCCGAAGACACGCTGGCCGAGATCGCCCGCTCGGTGGGCTTTACCGACATCGCTTTCCAGTTCGAGCCGATTGCCGCTGCGTTCGATTACGAGTCGCAGATCGACCGCGAAGAACTGGTGCTGATCGCCGACATCGGCGGCGGTACGTCCGACTTCTCGCTGGTGCGCCTGTCGCCCGACCGCGCCAGGAAGGCCGAGCGGCGCGACGACATCCTCGCCAACGGCGGCGTCCACATCGGCGGCACCGACTTCGATAAATACCTGAGCCTGGCTGCGGTGATGCCGCTGCTCGGTTTCGGCAGCAAGCTGCGCAACGGCAGCGAAGTGCCATCGAGCTACTTCTTCAACCTGGCCACCTGGCACACCATCAACCAGGCCTACACCAAGAAGATGTGGACCCAGCTGGCAGACCTGCTGCGCGATTCGGCCGAACAGGAGAAGCTGGGCCGCCTGCAACGCTTGATCGACGACCGCGCCGGCCACTGGCTGGCGATGAAATCCGAAGAGGGCAAGATTGCGCTGTCGGGCGCCGAGCGTCACCTGCTGGAACTGGACCGCCTGACGCCGGCGGTGACGATCGAGCTTGACCGCACCCGCTTCGACGACGCCATCAGCCACCTGGTCGGTTCGGTGGAAACCACCGTGCTCAACCTGCTGCGCGACGCCGGTGTCACGCCGGACCAGGTCGATACCGTGTTCTTCACCGGTGGTTCGAGCGGCGTGCGCATGCTGCGCGAGCGCATCGCGGCGCTGGTGCCGGGCGCGCGCAAGGTCGAGGGCGATCTGTTCGGCAGCATCGGCGCCGGCCTGGCGCTCGATGCGGTGCGCAAGTTTGGCGGCGCCCATGCTTGACCAGCCGATCGTGATGCTCGACTTCGAGACCACCGGCCTCTCGCCCGTGATGGGCGACCGCATCACCGAGGTGGCGGCGCTGCGCATCGTCGGCGGCGAGGTGGTCGAGCGTTATGTTTCGCTGATCAACTGCAATGTGCGCATCCCGTCGTTCATTACCGGACTGACCGGCATCACCCAGGCCATGGTGGACAGCGCGCCGCCGGTGCACCACGTGTTGCCGGAACTGCTGGACTTTATCGGCGGCGACACGCTGTCCGCCCACAACGCCAGCTTCGACGAGAAATTCCTGCTGGCCGAGGCCGCGCGCCTGAACCTGCAGGCGCGCCACCAGTCGCTGGTGTGCTCGCTCAAGCTGTCGCGGCGGGTGTTTCCGCAACTGCCCAGCTACAAGCTGGGCCAGCTCTCCAGCCAGCTCGGCATCCGTTTCAAGAGCGCGGCCCACCGGGCCGAGTCCGATGCCGAGGTGGCCGCCCAGGTGCTGATCCATATCGGCAAGCATATCGGATCCACGTACGGCATCGCCGCCGTCGATCCGGCGCTGCTGGTGTCGGTCAACAAGCTGGCCGCCGCCAAGGTCCACCAATTTCTCCTGAAACAGCAATCGGCATCCCGGGCGACTCCCTAAGCCTCTCTAGCCGCAAGGGTCCCGGACTCGTTTGACTCCGCGCAAACGCCGGACTCGGGCGGCTTTTACACTTTAGTCAACTATGTTGTAAAGATGACTAGAGGTGTGCCATGAATAACCAGCGCTCGGCCAGGGATGGCTATGACAGTTACCTGTGGTACCGGTCTGCCGCCGAGCGTGGCGACCCCTATGCCCAGTTCAACCTCGGCCTGCTCTACAAGCACGGGCGCGGTGTGGCCCGCGACGACCGCCAGGCCGCACAGTGGTTTCTCAAGGCGGCGCTGCAAGGGCTGGCATTCGCCCAGAACCATCTTGGTGTGCTGTACTACAACGGGCGGGGCGTGCCGCCCAGCGACCGCGCGGCCGTGCGCTGGTTCCGCCGCGCGGCGGGCCAGGGCGACGCCTCGGCCCAGCAAAACCTGGCCCTGATGTATAAAAAGGGACGCGGCGTGCCGCGCAACGACGAAGCCGCACTTTCGTGGTGTTACCTGGCGTCCGAACAGGGCGTGGCCAGCGCCCAGACCCTGCTGGGCCTGGCCTATTCCAGGGGCATCGGCGTGCGCCGCAACGATGCGCTGGCGCTGGCCTGGTTGCGAAAGGCGGCGCTGCAAAACCATGCCGGCGCCCAGCTCAATCTCGGCCTGATGTACAAGAAGGGGCAGGGCGTGGCGAGCTGCGACCGCCAGGCGCTGGCGTGGCTGCGGCAAGCTGCGGCGCAAAACGACCCGGTCGCCCAGCGCCTGGTCGGCGTGGCTTATGCCGAAGGCCAGGGCGTGGCGGCCGATCCGCCGCGCGCGTTTGCCTGGCTGCTGCGCGCGGCCGAGCAGGAAGACGCCGACGCCCAGTTCAACCTCGGCATCCTGCTCGCCACCGGCCGCACCGGCATCCCGCGCGACGACGAACTGGCATTTTCCTGGTATTACCGCGCCGCGCAGTCGGGGCACATGCTGGCCCAGTACAACCTGGCGGGCATGTATGCTCGCGGACGCGGTGCGGCGCGCGACGACGCGCACGCGCTGGCCTGGTACCTGCGCGCGGCGGAGCAGGGGGCCGCCAGCGCCCAGTTCAATGCGGCAGTGATGTACGCCAACGGCCAGGGCACGTCCCGCGACGAGGTCCGTGCCGTCCTGTGGTACCGGCGCGCGGCCGCCCAGGGCGATGCCAGCGCGCAGAACAACCTGGGCGTGATGTACGCCAGCGGCCATGGCGTGCCGGCGGACGAGCGCGTGGCCGCCAACTGGTACGCGCGCGCCGCGCGCCAGGGGCACGCGCTGGCGCAGATCAACCTGGGCGCCATGTATGGCAGCGGCCGCGGCGTGGAGCGCGATGCGGCGCGCGCTTTCATGTGGATGTGCCTGGCGGCGGAAAAGGGCGAGGCGGCGGCAATCACCAACTGCGCCAGGATGGCACCCGCCATGAGCGCGGCGGCCATGGCGCGGGCGCAGAAATTGCTGCGGCGCTGGCGCCTGCGCCAACCGGCGCAGGTAACGGCACAGGTAAAGACGCAGGTAAAGGCGCAGGTGCGGATACCTGGCCGGTGAGGACAGGCGCCACTATCGGCCTGCTAGCGTCTGTGTCGCTGCGAACCATTTTGCGACACATTTCACGTCCGGGCACGCATTTTCGCCGTCATCGGCGTAACTATTGCCATGATGCATCTCCCAGGAGCTACAATGGGCGATCGACGTTTTCACTCTCCGGGTAAGCCATGCGACGTTTTACAAGCCGCGCTGTTATCGCCAGCGTCCTGACGGGTGGCTGTGCCGCCGCCAGCGCCACCGGCGTGGCGGTGCAAGTGCAGGACGCCAGCGGCAAACCGCTGCCCGACACTGTCGTGTACCTGGAGCCCGAAGGCGGCTTTGGCGCCGGCAAGGCACCGGCGGGCGCCGAGATCGAGCAGAAGGGCCTGAAGTTCCTGCCGCTGGTGACCGTGGTTCAGACCGGCGCCAGGATCAATTTCCCCAATAACGACAAGGTGCGCCACCACATCTATTCGTTCTCGCCCGCGCACAAGTTCGACCAGAAGCTGTACTCGGGCCAGGCCGCCACGCCGCAAGTGTTCGACAAGGCCGGCACCGTGGTCCTGGGCTGCAATATCCACGACAAGATGCTGGCCTACGTAAAAATCGTCGACACGCCGTACTTCGCCAAGACCGATGGCGCCGGCGCGGTGCGCATCGAGCTGCCGGCTGGCGGCAAGTACACGGTGCGCGCCTGGCACTACAACACCGTGGGCGGCGCCACGCCCGAGCAGGTGGTGCTGGTCAAGGCCGGCGACGCGCTCGCCACCGCCATCTTCAAGCTGCCGATGAAACCGCCGGCGCCCGCTGACGGCGCGGCGTCGATGTAGAGGGCACCGCATGCGCTTAGCATTTCGCAGCCTGGAGAGCCGCATCGTCACCTTGTTCCTGGTGCTGATCGTGGCGGTCCAGGTGATCGGCCTGCTGGTGATCCAGCGCGGCATCGACAACAACGCCCGCCAGGCCATCGCCGGCGAATTGAATAACGGTACCAAGGTGTTCGGCCGCCTGCTGGAACAGAACGCGCAGAACCTGCGTTTCGGCGCGCGCTTGCTGGCGCGCGACACGGCCTTCCTGGCCGCCATCGGCAACAACGAGGAGGGCGACCGCGCCACCATCGAATCGGCGCTGGCCAACAGCGGGCGCCGCATCAAGGCCTCGATGACGATGCTGGTCAACAGCGAACGCCAGCTCAGCGTCTCCACCAATGCCGCCCAAGCCGGCGCGCTGGCAAAAATCGTCGATGGCATGCTCGATGCGGCCGAGGCGGCGGACGGCGCCAACGGCATCGCCATCGTCGAACGCCGCCCGTACCAGGTGGTGGTGATGCCGGTCAAAGCGCCGATCACCATCGGCTGGATCGTCATGACGTTCCCGATCGACCGCCAGCTGGCCAACGAGATGCGCGAAGTGACGTCGCTGCACGCCACCATCGCCACGCGCGACCAGGCGGGCCAGTGGCTGCCGGCCGGCTCCACCTTCCTGGCGTCGTCGGCGCAGGCCGTGACCGCGCAGTTGCAGGCGCTGCCGGGCAAGGTGGCGGCGGGCGGCACATCGTTCGACCTGAACGTGGAAGAAAACCGCTACAGCGCGCGCCTGCTGCGCATCGGCGAGGACAACGGCCAGTTCGCCGGCGTGATCCTGGCCCGCTCGATCGACGAGGCCACCGCCGAATACCGCCGCCTGGAGCACTGGCTGATCCTGCTCACGCTGGGCGGCATCGCCATTTCCACGATTGCGATCGTGGTCACCGCCAAGCGCATTGCCCAGCCGATCAGCGAACTGGCCGCCACCGCCCGCCGCCTCGAGCAGGGCGACTACAAGGGCGACATCGACACCAGCCGGGCCGACGAAATCGGCGCCCTGGCCGGCGCGTTCGACTCGATGCGCGAATCGATCGCCAAGCGCGAACAGGAAATCCGCCGCCTGGCGTACTGGGACACGCTGACCAACCTGCCCAACCGCGCCCAGTTCCTGCTGCTGCTCAACGACGCGCTGGCAGATGCACGCCGCCGCGAGGAGGCCGTGTTCGTGCTGATGATGGACCTCGACCGCTTCAAGCACGTGAATGACGTGATGGGCCACAGCTTCGGCGACGCGCTGCTGCGCCAGGTGGCCAGCCGCCTGCAACTGCTGCTGGTCAACCGCCTGCAGTCGTCGGCCCAGGTGGCGCGGCTGGGCGGCGACGAATTCGCGGTGCTGCTGCCGGCGTCCGACCTCGACGCGGCGCAGCGCATGGCCGGCGAGATCCTGCAGACGCTCGAAGCGCCGCTGTCGCTCGACGACCAGACCGTCGATATCGGCGCGGGCCTCGGCATTGCCGGCTATCCCGAACATGGCGACGACGGCGAGGCGCTGCTGAGCATGGCCGAAGTGGCGATGTACACGGCCAAGAGCCGCAACGACGGCGCCGTGGTGTACGACACGGCGATGGACAAGTCCAGCGACAAGAGCCTGTCGCTGCTGACGGAACTGCGCAATGCCATCGAGCGCAACGAGTTCCGGCTGTTCGTGCAGCCCAAGATCATGCTCGACACGGGGCAGGTGGTGGGCATGGAGTCGCTGGTGCGCTGGGTGCACCCCGAGCGCGGCAACGTGTTCCCCGACGAGTTCATACCGTTCGCCGAGCAGACCGGCTTCATCCGCCTGCTGACGCGATGGGTGATGGAAAAGTCGGCGGAGCTGTGCCAGCAACTGGCGGCGCAGGGCCATCACCTGAAGGTGTCGGTGAATTTGTCCACCCGTGATTTGCTCGACCAGGACTTGCCGGTCAAGTTCGCCGACCTGCTGGCGCGCCACCGCCTGTCGCCCGCGTCGTTCTGCCTGGAGATCACCGAGAGCGCCATCATGGACGACCCGGTACGGGCGCAGACCACGCTCGAACGCCTGTCGAACATGGGCGTCGATCTGTCGATCGACGATTTCGGCACCGGATATTCGTCGCTGGCTTACCTGAAGCGCTTGCCGGTCAACGAGCTGAAAATCGACAAGTCGTTCGTGCTGAACATGGAGAACGACGAGGGCGACACCAAGATCGTGCGCTCGACCATCGACCTCGGTCACAACATGGGCTTGCGCGTGGTGGCCGAGGGCATCGAGAGCGAAGCCGTGTGGCGCCTGCTGGCGGAACTGGGCTGCGACCAGGGCCAGGGCTACTTCATGAGCCGGCCGATTCCGGGCGACCAGCTGGTGGCGTGGCTGGAAAAATGGCAGGCGCCAATTGCGGTGCCCGCTGCAGTACCTGGTTACCTTACCGAATAAAAGTTTTTCTACAGGCATGCCTGGCGTGTCATATTTGTCACACTTCAGGCTATGATCTGGTTGCCGAACACATCCGTTCTGTTCAAAAACCAAGGATCGCAATGCCACGACGACTGACCCTCTTAGCTTCCCTGATCTTGACGCAAGGCGCCGCCATGGCGCAAACCTGCAACGGCAACTGGCCGGCCATCGACTACCCGGTCACCCGCACCGTGGAGCAGCAGGACAATTACCACGGCGCCACCGTGGCCGACCCGTACCGCTGGCTGGAAGACGCGAACAGCGCCGATACCGCCGCCTGGGTGCAGGAACAGAACAAGCTCACGCAAGGTTACCTGGCACAGATTCCCGGCCGCGACGCCATCAAGGCGCGCCTGACCAAGTTGTGGAACTACGAGCGTTTCAGCGTGCCGTTCAAGGAAGGCGGACGCTATTTCTACAGCCGCAACGACGGCCTGCAAAACCAGGCCGTGCTCTACACCATGAAGTCGCTGGCCGACATGCCGAGATTACTGCTCGACCCGAACACCCTGGCCGCCGACGGCACCGTGGCGCTGGCAGGCCTGGCGGTGAGCCCCAACGGCAAATACCTCGCGTACAGCACCGCCGCCTCCGGCTCGGACTGGAACGAGATCCGCGTGCGCGATATCGAGTCCGGCAAGGACGTGGCCGACCATATCAAGTGGGTCAAGTTCTCGAACACCGCCTGGCTGCACGACGGTTCCGGCTTCTTCTACAGCCGCTACGACGAGCCGACCGAAGCAGGCAAGCTGGCCGCCGTCAACTACTTCCAGAAGCTGTACTTCCACAAGATCGGCACGCCGCAAAGCGCGGACACGCTGGTGTACGACCGCCCGGACAACAAGGACTGGGGCTTCTCCGCCCAGGTCACCGAGGATGGCCGCTTCCTGGTGATCACCGCCTCGCAGGGGACCGAGAACAAGAACCGCGTGTTTTACAAGGACCTCAAACAGAAGGACGGCAAGGTGGTCGGCCTGCTGGAAGACTTCGACGCCGCCTATAATTTCGTGGGCAACGACGGCCAGGTGTTCTACTTCCACACCGAGCGCAACGCGCCGCGCGGCCGCATCGTGGCCATCGACGTGAAAAAGCCGGCGGTATTGAGCTGGAAGCAGATCGTGCCCGAAAGCGGCAGCACGCTGGTCTCCGCATCGCTGGTCAACAACCAGCTGCTGGTGGACTACCTGAGCGACGCCCACAGTCTGGTCAAGGTATTCGACCTGCGCGGCAAGCCGCTGCACGACGTCAAGCTGCCGGGCCTCGGTACCGCCTCGGGCTTCTCGGGCAAGCGCACCGACACCGAGACCTTCTATTCGTACACCAGCTTTACCACGCCGTCCACCATCTATCGCCACGACCTCAAGACGAACAAGAGCAGCGTCTATCGCCAGCCCAAGGTGGACTTCGACCCGGCCGGCTATGAAACGCGCCAGGAATTCTTCACCAGCCGCGACGGCACCCGCGTGCCGATGTTCATCGTCTCGAAGAAGGGCATCAAGTACGACGGCAGCAACCCGACCTACCTGTACGGCTACGGCGGCTTCAATGTCTCGCTCACGCCTACCTTCTCGGTGGCCAACCTGGCCTGGCTGGAAATGGGCGGCGTGTACGTGATGGCCAACCTGCGCGGCGGCGGCGAGTACGGCGAATCGTGGCACGAGGCGGGCACCAAGCTGAAAAAACAGAACGTGTTCGACGACTTCATCGGCGCGGCCGAATGGCTGGTGTCGCACAAGGTGACGTCGCCGTCGAAGCTGGCGATCGGCGGCGGCAGCAACGGCGGCCTGCTGGTGGGCGCGGCGATGACCCAGCGTCCGGACCTGTTTGCAGCGGCGATTCCGCAAGTGGGCGTGCTGGACATGCTGCGCTTCCATAAATTCACCATCGGCTGGGCCTGGACGTCCGACTACGGCTCGTCCGACAACGCCGACGAGTTCAAGGCGCTGGTCAAGTACTCGCCGCTGCACAACCTGAAGAGGGGCGCGTGCTACCCGGCCACCATGATCACCACCGCCGACCATGACGACCGCGTGGTGCCGGCGCACAGCTTCAAGTTCGCCGCCGCCGCCCAGGCTGCGCAAGCGGGCCAGCCGGGCGCCGCCCCGATCCTGATCCGGATCGACAGCAAGGCAGGCCACGGCGCCGGCAAGCCGACCACCAAGCAGATCGAAGAAGTGGCCGACCGCTGGGGCTTCCTGACACGCGCCTTGCACATGGATGGCAAGTAAGGTTCGATAGCGAACATAAGAAATGGCGTGGTGGAATTACTATTGGTCATAGTTTCCACCACTGCCGATTTTATGACGACACCTCCGACCCATAACACTGCCATCGCCATGCGCAGCAAGCGCCAGCCCACCACGCGTATTTCGACCGGCATCCATGGTCTGGACGATATCCTGTGCGGCGGCTTGACGGCGCAGCGCGTGTACCTGGTGGAGGGCTCGCCGGGTACCGGCAAGACCACGCTGGGGCTGCAGTTTCTGCTCAAGGGCGTGGAACGCGGCGAGACCGGCTTGTACATCACGCTGTCGGAGACCGCCGATGAACTCGACGCCGTGGCAGAAAGCCACGGCTGGGACATGGCTGGCATCGACGTGTTCGAGCTGGCCAACGATACCTCGCTCGATATCGATGCCCAGCAATCGGTGTTTCATCCGTCGGAAGTGGAACTGGGTGAGACCACGCGCAGCGTGATGGAACGCGTCAATGCGCTCAAGCCCTTGCGCGTGGTGTTCGACAGCCTGTCGGAGATGCGCCTGCTGGCGCAAAATCCCTTGCGCTACCGGCGCCAGATCCTCGCGCTCAAGCAGTTTTTCTCGCAGCGCGACTGCACCGTGCTGCTGCTCGACGATAAATCGAATACGCCCGACCAGCAGCTGCACAGCATCGCCCATGGCGTCATCAGCCTCGAACAGATCGCCCAGGAATTCGGCAAGGAGCGCCGCCGCGTCAACGTGATCAAGATGCGCGGCACCAAGTTCCGTGGCGGCTACCACGACTACATCCTCGAGACAGGTGGCCTGAAAATCTTCCCGCGCCTGGTGGCGGCGGAGCACCATCGCCCGTACAGCGCCCATGTCAGCTCCACCGGTTCCGACGGTTTCGATGCGCTGCTGGGCGGCGGTCTCGCTTCCGGCACCAACACCCTGATCGTCGGGCCGTCCGGCATCGGCAAGACCACCATGTCGGTGCGCTGCCTGCTGTCGGCGCTCGAACGCGGCGAAAGGGCGTCGTTCTACCTGTTCGACGAGGGACTGGGTACCTTTTTTGCCCGCGCAGCCGCGCTCGGAATGGAACTGCGCAGCTACGCCGAGAGCGGTCAGCTCAAGATGCACCATATTGATCCAGCCGAACTGGCGCCTGGCGAATTCGCCCAGATGCTGCGCGATGCCGTCGAGGGCGCGAACGTCAAGTTCATCGTCATCGACAGCCTGAACGCCTATTTGCAGGCCATGCCCGGCGAGCATTTCCTCACCTTGCAGATGCATGAACTGCTGTCGTACCTGAACCAGCAGGGCGTGACCACGGTGCTGGTGCTGGGTCAGCACGGGGTGATCGGCGAAGTGCGCACCGACGTCGATCTCAGTTACATGAGCGACACCACGGTGCTGGTGCGCTTCTTCGAATCGAACGGCAGGCTGCGCCGCGCGCTCACGGTGCTCAAGAGCCGCACCGCCGACCATGCGCTGACCATTCACGAGCTGGTGCTGGGCGGCGGTGGCCTGGCCATCGGCCCGGCGCTCGAAGGTTTCGAGGGCGTGCTCACCGGCCTGCCCACCTACCGCGGCGCCACACCCATGATGGCGACCGATGTCGATGTCCGCGCCTGATCCCGCCATCGAGGAGCGGATCCTGATCCTCGCGCCCCACGGGCGCGATGCCGAGGTGATCCACCAGGTCTTGCTGCGCGACGGGTTTGCCGGCGGCGCGGTGGCCAACGTGGAGGCGCTGGTGGCCGGCCTGCAGCAGGGCGCCGGCGCCTGCGTGATCGCCGAGGAGGCGCTGCGCGACTCCAGCGTCAAACAGCTGCTGGCATGGCTCGGCACCCAGGAGCCGTGGTCCGATTTTCCGTTCGTGGTGCTGGTGGCCAGGGGCGGCGGCCATACCCAGGCCGCGCGCAGCACGTTCGACCAGCTGGGCAACATCATCCTGCTCGAACGCCCGCTCAACGCCGAGACCTTGCGCAGCGCCGCTGCCTCCGCGCTGCGCGCGCGGCGGCGCCAGTACGAGTCGCGCCGCATTTTGGCCGAGCGCACGCTGGCGTCCGACAGCCTGCGCGACAGCCGCGCCGAACTGCTGCAACTGAACGAGACGCTCGAGTCGCGCATCGAGGAACGCACGCGGGCGCTGGCGCAGGCCAACGACCGCCTGATGAACGAAGTGATCGAACGCGAACGGGTGCAGCTGGCCATGGTCCAGTTGCAGAAAATGGAAGCGGTCGGTCGTCTCACGGGCGGCATCGCCCACGATTTCAACAACCTGCTCAACGTCATCCAGGGCAGCATGGACCTGATCCTGCTGCTGTCGCAAGACCCCCATGCGCGCAGCAAGGCCGAGGTGGCGCGCCGCGCCTGCGAGCGTGGCGGCAAGCTGACCAGCCAGTTGCTGGCGTTCTCGCGCAACCAGCGTTTGAACCTGCGCGCTACGCCGGTGCGCGCCATGTTCGACGGCGTGCGCGAGCTGATGGCTACCTCGCTGGGCAGCGGCGTGAAGCTGGTGTTCGAGGTGGCCGACGATGTGGGCCTGGTCTTGGCCGACACCAACCAGATGGAAATGGCGCTGCTCAACCTGGCCATCAATGCCCGCGACGCCATGCCCGGCGGCGGCAGGCTGGCGGTGAGCGCCAGCGTGGCCTCTGCCCCGGAAGGCTTGTTGCCGCCGGGCCGTTACTGCCGCATTGCCGTCACCGATAACGGTCCCGGCATCGACCCGGCCATCATCGGCAAGGTGTTCGAGCCGTTTTTCACCACCAAGAGCGTGGGCAAGGGCACCGGCCTGGGATTGAGCCAGGTGTACGGCATGGCCCAGCAGTCGGGCGGCACGGCGCGCATCGTGGGCGGCGACGGTGGCGGCACCACCATCGAGATCTGGCTGCAACTGGCGCAGCATGCCGAGGCGGAGGCGAACGCGCCGCTGGCAATCGCCCCCAAGCCGGCCGGCGCCGGCGTGCGCATCCTGGTGGTGGAAGACGACAAATCCGTGCGGCAGTCGATGGTGGAACTGCTCGAGACGCTGGGCTACCAGGTGAGCCAGGCCGACGACGGCGAAGCGGGCCTGCGCGAACTACGGCGCGCCAAGCCGCACCTGATGATCACCGACTACCTGATGCCCGGCATGACCGGCGCCCAGCTGGTCGCTGCCGCCAACATCGAATTCCCCGGCCTGCCGATGATCATCGCCACCGGCTACGCCGACATGGAAGCCATCGACGCCGTCATCGGCGACAACACCGTGCTGCGCAAACCGTTCCACCTGGGGCAACTGGCGGCAACCGTCGATCAGGCGTTGCGGCGGTAAGCAGTGGCTTGATCGCTGCATACCACTGTCAACTGGCCATGCTCACAGGCTTGCTGGATCGCGCCATGTCTGCTATCTGAATTACCGGTGGATCACCACCATCAACGCTTTCGCCTCGGTCTTGCCCACGTTGCGGATCACGTGCTGCATATCGGCCGGGTAGCGTGCCGTGGCGCCGAGTTTGACTTTTTTCTTGTCCGCGCCAACTTCCACTTCCACCGAGCCATGCAGCAGCGTCAGGTGTTCCTGGGCGCCGGGGTCGTGGCCTTGCGAGGCCAGTTCGCCACCCGGGGCCAGGGTCAGTTCGTACCATTCGTATTTGCCGGCCAGTTCCATCGGGCCGAGGATGCGCAGCACGTAGCCGGCGTGATTACCGGGCAGGGTCGGGGTTTCGTGCGCTTCCAGCACGCGGATGGTGGCCGTTTCCTTTTCGGCCGAAGCCAGCAGGTCGCCGATCGGCACGCCCAGCGCGTTGGCCAGGCGCCAGGTGATGGCAATCGTCGGATTGGCCTTCTCGCGCTCGATCTGCGAGAGCATCGACTTCGAGACGCCGGCAATGCGCGAGAGATCCTCGAGCGTGAGGCCGCGCGCCAGGCGCAGGCGTTGCAGGGCGGCGCCGACTTCGGGCGGGGCGTTCGTCGAAACAGGTGTTTGCATTGTTTTATTCGGCGGATGGACTAAATTGCGGATGAATCTGCCGGCAACCGGCGGCTATTTCCGCATGGTTCCGGCTTGCGCAGCACACTGGTTCTCTGTAATATCCACTATATTGAATTTTAGTTCGACATAACGAATTTCGGCCGAAGCAGTGAAAACGTGTCGCAATCGTACCATACCGATATCAGCAGAACCATCCAGACCAGGGACCATCATGAGCACCGACGCCAAAAACACCTTCTTCACCGGCCTGCAGCACACCCTCGACCAGTTGCGCAGCGATGGCCTGTTCAAGCCGGAGCGGGTGCTGGCGTCGCGCCAGGGCGCCGAAGTGGTGGGCCAGGACGGCCGCACCCTGATCAATATGTGCGCCAATAACTACCTCGGTTTGTCCGGCGAAGAGTGGGTGGCGCAAGCCTCGATCGACGCCACCGAACAATACGGCTACGGCCTGTCGTCGGTGCGCTTCATCTGCGGCACCCAGACCGTGCACAAGCAGCTGGAACAGGCGATTTCCAAGTTCCTCGGTACCGAAGACACCATCCTGTACGCAGCCGCATTCGACGCCAACGGCGGCGTGTTCGAGCCGCTGTTCGACGAGAACGACGCCATCATTTCGGACGCGCTCAATCACGCGTCGATCATCGACGGCATCCGCCTGTGCAAGGCTGCGCGCTTCCGCTACGCCCACAACGACATGGCCGACCTGGAACAGCAGCTGCAGGCGGCCGCCGGCAAGCGCCATAAAGTCATCGTCACCGACGGCGTGTTCTCGATGGACGGCACCATCGCCCAGCTGGACAAGATCTGCGACCTGGCCGACCAGTACGGCGCGCTGGTGATGATCGACGAATGTCACGCTTCCGGCTTCATGGGCGCCACCGGCCGTGGCACGCACGAGCATCACAACGTGATGGGCCGCATCGACATCATCACCGGCACGCTGGGCAAGGCCCTGGGCGGCGCCATGGGCGGCTTTACCTCGGCGCGCAAGGAAGTGATCGACATGCTGCGCCAGAAATCGCGTCCTTACCTGTTCTCCAACACGCTGGCGCCATCGATCGCCGGCGCTTCGCTGGCGGTGCTCGAGCGCCTGTCGCAATCGACCGAGTTGCGCGACCGCCTGCACCTGAATACCGCCTATTTCCGCAAGGAGATCGAGCGCATCGGCTTTACCATCAAGCCGGGCACGCACCCGGTGGTACCGGTGATGCTGTTCGACGCACCAGTGGCGCAAAAGTTCGCGGCCCGCATGTACGAGCTGGGCGTGCTCTTGTCGGGCTTCTTCTATCCGGTGGTGCCGATGGGGCAGGCGCGCGTGCGCGTGCAGCTGTCCGCCGCCCATACCCGCGAGCAGCTCGATACGGTGCTCAAGGCCTTCGAGCAGGCCGGCAATGAACTTGGCCTGTTGAATCACGCCGCCAAACAATAATATGCAACTCGTCAGGAACCCCATGAACACCACTATCCCAAGTGCCGAACGTATTCACCCCGAACGTATTCACGCGGAACGCATTCTCGTCATCGGCGCCAACGGCCAGATCGGCAGCGAACTGGTGGAGGCGCTGGCCGCCAGCCACGGCGCCGACAACGTCATCGCCGCCGACATCAGCCCCACCAACCTGTACAACGCGGCGCGCTACCTGACGCTCAATGTGCTCGACAAGGAAGCGCTGTCGGCGCTGGTCACCAGCGAAGGCATCACCCAGGTGTATCAGCTGGCAGCCATGCTGTCGGCCACCGGCGAGGCTGCCCCGCTCAAGGCCTGGACCCTGAACATGGACGGCCTGCTCAACATCCTGGAAGTGGCGCGCGAGCGCGGCGCCATCGGCAAGCCATTGAAAGTGTTCTGGCCGTCGTCGATTGCCGCCTTCGGTCCGAATACCCCGGCCGTGAAAACGCCGCAAACCACGGTCATGGACCCGACCACCATCTATGGCATCAGCAAGCTGGCCGGTGAACGCCTGTGCGAGTACTACTTTATCAAGTATGGTGTCGATGTGCGCAGCATCCGCTATCCCGGCATCATCAGCTTCAAATCGCCTCCGGGCGGCGGCACCACCGATTACGCCATCGCGATCTTCCACTCGGCGCTGCGCGGCGAACGCTACGAATGCTTCCTCGGCCCGCACACCACGCTGCCGATGATCTACATGCCCGACGCCATCCGCGCCACCATCGAACTGATGGAAGCGCCAGCCGAACAGGTAAAGGTGCGCTCGTCCTACAACGTGGCCGGCGTATCGTTCAACCCCGAACAACTGGCCGCCGCGATCACCCGCGCGGTACCGGACTTCAAGATCGACTATCAGGCGGACAGCCGCCAGGCGATTGCCGACTCGTGGCCGCAAAGCCTCGACGACGCCGTGGCCACCGCCGACTGGGGCTGGCAGGCGCGCATCGGCATCGACGCCATGGTGGCCGACATGCTGGCCAACGTCGATGTGCAGCTTGGTAGGGCCGCTTAGGTCGGGCCGCGTAAATTTAACCATCATATAAAACCACAACGAGAGACACTGATGGACATGAGCGTATTCGATCTGTTCAAGATCGGCATAGGACCGTCGAGTTCCCACACGGTGGGACCGATGGTGGCGGCGCGCCGCTTTTTGCTGGACTGCGCGCCGCTCGGTGACGCCACCAGCGTCACCGCCGAGCTGTATGGCTCGCTGGCGCTGACCGGCGTGGGCCACGCCACCGACAAGGCGGTGATCCTGGGCCTGATGGGCGAAACCCCGCAAGACGTGGTGCCGACGCAGGTCGATGCGCAACTGGCCACCGCCGAAGCGGCCGGCCAGCTGGCGCTGCTGGGCGGCCACATGGTGCCGTTCAAACGCGGCGTCAACCTGGTCTTCCACATGGCCGAGTCGCTGGCCGAGCACCCGAACGGCATGCGCTTCACGCTCACCCGCGCCGACGGTTCGACCACCAGCAAGGTGTATTACTCGGTGGGCGGCGGCTTTATCCGCGAGGAAGGGGAGGCGCAGCAGGCGGCGCCCGATACCTCGCGCCCCGTGCTGCCATACCCTTTCGACACCATGGACCAGCTGCTGGCGCACGGCCAGGCCAGCGGCCTGACGATTCCGCAGATGTTGCGCGCCAACGAGTGCGCGCGCCTGGGCAACGACGAACTCGATGCCGGCATCGACCGCATCTGGCACGTCATGCGCGACTGTATCAACCACGGCCTGGAAACGGCCGGCATCCTGCCGGGCGGCCTGCAGGTCAAGCGCCGCGCGGCGCGGTTATGGCAGCAGGCGCAATCGAACGTGGCGCCAGCGAACCACCTGCCGCACGACGCGCTGCACCAGGTCAGCCTGTACGCGATGGCGGTCAACGAGGAAAATGCCGCCGGCGGGCGCGTGGTCACGGCGCCCACCAATGGCGCGGCCGGCATCATTCCGGCGGTGCTGCGCTACTATGCGGAAGACTGCAAACCGAGCGATCCGGTCACCGGCATCCGCGACTTCATGCTCACGGCGGCCGCCATCGGCATGCTGTGCAAGCGCAACGCCTCGATCTCGGGCGCTGAAGTCGGGTGCCAGGGCGAGGTGGGCGTGGCGTGCGCGATGGCCGCTGCCGGCCTGGTGGCGGCGCTGGGAGGCTCCAACCTGCAAATCGAAAACGCCGCCGAAATCGGCATCGAGCACCACCTTGGCATGACGTGCGATCCGATCGGCGGCCTGGTGCAGATTCCGTGCATCGAGCGCAATGGCATGGGCGCGGTGAAAGCGATTACCGCGGCGTCGCTGGCGCTCAAGGGCGACGGCACCCACTTCGTCAGTCTCGACGAGGTGATCGAGACCATGCGCCAGACCGGCGCCGACATGCAGGCCAAGTACAAGGAAACCTCGCTGGGCGGTCTCGCCATCCACGTCATCACCGTCAACCACGCTGCCTGCTGAATTTTCTCAGAGCAGTTTGCCACCTTCGAGCAAGCCCTGGAACTCCAGCGGCGCCACGGGCTTGCTGAAGTAGTAACCCTGCATTTCGTCGCAATGCTGCTGCTGTAAAAACGCCAGCTGCTCTGCCGTCTCCACGCCCTCTGCAATCGTCTTCAATCCCAGGCTGCGCGCCATGTTGATGATGGCGCTGACGATGGCCTTGTCCTCGGCATCGGTGCTGATGTCGCGCACGAACGACTTGTCGATCTTTAATTTATAAACCTTGAATTTTTTCAGGTGGCTCAGCGACGAGTAACCGGTGCCGAAGTCGTCGATCGACATCCGTATGCCGCGCTCGTGCAGGTGATTCATCATGGTGATCGCGCCTTGCGGGTCGTGCAGGGCCACCCCTTCGGTCAGTTCCAGCTCCAGGTACTCGGGCGGCAGACCTTCCTCGAACAGGATTTGCGCTACCAGTTCCGGCAGGTCGGTGTTGCGGAACTGGGTGGCGGACAGGTTTACGGCCATCACCAGCGGCGCCAGGCCCGCGTCGAGCCACGCCCGCGCCTGGCGCACGGCCTGGCGCAGTACCCAGGCGCCGATCGGCAGTATCAGGCCGCTGTCTTCGGCGGCGGGGATGAATTCCACCGGCGAGATGTCGCCCAGTTCCGGCGTACTCCAGCGCAGCAGCGCTTCGGCGCCGACGACGCGCTGGTCGGGCAGCGATACCTGCGGTTGATAGACCACGCGCAGCTGGTCGCGCTCGATCGCATAGCGCAGCAGGTTGACCAGCTGCAGGTGGCGCGCCGCACGCAGGTGCATGGCGGCGGTAAACAGGCGGTAGTCGTGGCGGCCGGCGCGCTTGACCTGGTACATGGCGGCGTCGGCGCGCTGCAGCAGGTTTTCCATGTCGTCGCCGTCGTCGGGGCACAGCGCGATGCCGATCGACGCCGTCACTTTCAGATCATGGATGCCCACCCGGAATGGCTGGGCGATCAGTTCCATCACGCGGCGCGCCGCATCGGTGGCTTCCTGGGCGCCGGCGCCTTGCAGCACGAAGATGAATTCGTCGCCGCCCAGGCGCGCCACCATGTCGCCCTCGCGGATCGCATGGCCCAGGCGCTTGGCCAGCTCGCACAGCAGTCCGTCGCCCACGCTGTGGCCCAGCGAGTCGTTGATGTCCTTGAAATGGTCGAGGTCCAGCATCATCAATGCCAGCGGCGTGCGATGAATGCGTGCGCGTTCCAGCGATTGCAGCGTATGCTCCTGCAATTGGGCGCGGTTGGGCAGGCCGGTGAGGGTGTCGAAGTGGGCCAGGTACTGGATGCGCTGGTCGGTCTGTTCGCGCTGGCGTTCGCGGTCGAAGTTTTTCAACGCATAGTCGATGTCGCTGGCCATCTCGATGAACAGCGATTGCACCTCGGGGTCGAAGGCGCCGGTCGCGGTGGAGTAGGCCGAGAAAAAACCCGTGATGGCGCCGTCGCGATGCAGCGGAATCGACATGGCTGCACGCCAGCCGCAGCGCTCGAAATGCTTGCGCCACTGCGGCGACTGCGGCGTCTGCCCGAAATCCTGGCACCAGAACGGCGCGTCGTCGCGATACGCGGCGGCGACCGGGCCGCGCCCTTCCGGCAGTGCCGGATCGACCGAGATATGCTGTGCATTGAGGTAGTCGATATGGTCGCCGGCGCCGGCCACCGGTGTCACCCGCAGCGATGCCGGATCGATCAGACCGATCCACGCCAGCGACATGCCGCCATGCGACACCACGGCGTCGCACACGCTGTCGAACAGCTCCTGCTCGTCGCGGCTGCGCACGATGGCCTGGTTGCACTGGCTCAGCGCCGCGTACAGCTTGCCCAGGCGCCGGGCCCGGGCCAGGGCGTCGGTACGTTCCTGGTCGACCCGCACCAGGTTGTGGCGGGTTTCGGCCAGCCATGCCAGCACGCTGTCGCGGGCATGGTCCGGCACGGGCGGCGGTTCGGTGATGTCGCCGCGCCCCAGCCGGCGGATCTCCTGCTGCAACTGGTCCACCGAGCACCCCAGGGTGGCGTCGAGCCGGCGCTTGGCGCGCCACAGCAGCGCTACCAGCACCAGCGCGAACAGGATGAAGCCGAGGCGCGCGCCATTGGCTTGCAGCGCCGTGTTCTGCACCGCGCGCAGGGTACGGTGTTCCACGCTCTCGGTGACCTGGGCAATCGGCAGCATGATGGCGGCCTTGGCGCGGTGGTAGCTGGCATCGAACAGCATGGCGCGGGCGGCAGCGAGCGCGTCGGGATCGTCGCCGCCGAAGTCGCGCATGGCCAGCGCCTTGTTCTCGGTCCCGGTCAGGCGGTCCGATTCGTCCTTGGCGCGCGTGAGCAGGCGCAGTTCTGCCGCCGTAAAGCCGGCCTCGCGCAACAGGTCCATCAGGGGCACGGCGGCGCCGGGCTGGCGCGGACGCCGGCCGCTTTCGACGACCAGGTCCCAATACACATTGTCGTAGCCCTGCGGGCGCGCCGCGCGGCCGTCGCGGATGTCGAGGATTTCCTGGTAATGGCGGCGGTATTGCGGATCGCCGGTGACCACGTAGCTGCGCGCCATGCGGGTGAGGTCGTCGGAAGACTGGCGCAGCTCCTCGATCAGCGTGCGCGAGGCGTAGCGCTGCTGGTTGGCGTGGTCGATGCGCTTTTCAGTCCAGGCATAGAGCAGGAAGGCGATGGTGACGACGAACAGGGCGCCGAAACAGGCCCACAGGATGATGACGAACTGCCTGGGCGCGGGCTGACGGGAAACTGGCAACTTCATAATGAACGGCGGCAGGCGCCTTGAAACCCTGGAAAAACTGACGTATGCAGTATATTGCCTCAAAGACAGCTAGGCCAGCGCACGCGTGCTGAAATGTCCAGTGGCGTGCGTGAGCGGCCCGTCAGTACGCCATAAAACAACGATCTTCACCGCAATCGCCGTGGCGCACTATAATATCCGCTCATTTTGCAGCGTTCCGCCATTTTGTTGCCAGTACAACCGGACTTCTCTCATCTATGCAATACGTCTCTACCCGCGCAGCCTCCTCGCCGGCCGCATCGTCGAACTCCCAACAATTCTCCGACATTCTGCTCGGCGGCCTGGCTACCGACGGCGGCCTGTTCCTGCCGGCCGAGTACCCGCAGGTGACCGGCGCCGAACTCGATGCCTGGCGCAAGCTGTCGTACGCCGAACTTGCGTTTGAAATCCTGCGTAAATTCGCCACCGATATTCCGGAAGCCGACCTGCGCGCGCTCACCGCCAAAACGTATACGCAAGAGGTGTACCGCAACGCCCGTCCCGATGACGACGCGGCGCGCATCACGCCGCTGCGGGTGCTGGAAGAGGGCAATGGCACCAAGTTGATGCTGCAGGCGCTGTCGAACGGCCCCACGCTGGCGTTCAAGGACATGGCCATGCAATTGCTGGGCAACCTGTTCGAATACGCGCTGGCCAAGCAGAAGGCGGAACTGAACATCTTTGGCGCCACGTCCGGCGATACCGGCAGCGCGGCCGAATACGCGATGCGCGGCAAGCAGGGCATCCGCGTGTTCATGCTGTCGCCGCACGAAAAAATGAGCGCGTTCCAGACCGCCCAGATGTTCAGCCTGCAGGACCCCAACATCTACAACATCGCCATCGAAGGCGTGTTCGACGACGCCCAGGACATGGTCAAGGCGGTCTCGAACGACCTCGACTTCAAGGCGCGCCACAAGATCGGTACCGTCAACTCGATCAACTGGGCCCGCGTGGTGGCGCAGGTGGTGTACTACTTCCGCGGCTACCTCGAAGCGACCACGTCGAACGACCAGAAGGTGTCGTTCACGGTCCCGTCGGGTAACTTCGGCAATATCTGCGCCGGCCATATCGCCCGCATGATGGGCCTGCCAATCGACAAGCTGGTGGCCGCCACCAACGAAAACGACGTGCTCGACGAATTCTTCCGCACCGGCGTGTACCGCGTGCGCAAGTCGTCCGAGACCTATCACACCAGCAGCCCGTCGATGGACATCTCCAAGGCCTCCAACTTCGAGCGCTTCGTCTATGAACTGGTGGGCCGCGATGGCGACCGCACCCGCGCGCTGTTCCACAAGGTGGAAACCCATGGCGGATTTGATCTGTCCGGCAAACCGGGCAGCGACGGCGACGAGTTCAAACTGGTGGCCAAGTACGGCTTCAAGTCGGGCAAATCCACCCACGACGACCGCCTCGACACCATCCGCGACGTGGCCGACGATTACGGCATCGTGATCGACACCCACACCGCCGACGGCATCAAGGTCGCGCGCGAGCACCTGCAACCGGGCGTGCCGATGATCGTGCTGGAAACCGCGCTGGCCGCCAAGTTCAACGAGACCATCCTCGACGCGCTGGGCGAAGACGCCGAACGTCCGCAAGGCTTCGAAAATATCGAGGACCTGCCACAGAAATTCGTGGTCATGAAGGCCGACGTGGAGGCGATGAAAGCCTACATCGCCGCCAACACCGGCCTGTGAGCGGCGCCGTGCACGCCCCCAAGCCGATGCTGACGATGGCCGAGGCGCTGGCGCAGATGCTGGCTGCCGCCCGTCCGGTGGCGGACATCGAGACCGTGCCCACGCTCGAGGCCAACGGCCGCGTGCTGGCCGAGGCCCAGGTCTCCGGCATGAACGTGCCGGGCCAGGACAACACGCAGATGGACGGCTACGCCGTGCGCGCGGCCGACTGCATCAGCGGTCACGCCGTGCTCAAGGTGTCGCAGCGCATCCCGGCCGGCCATGTCGGCCAGCCTTTGCAGGCCGGTACCGCCGCGCGCATCTTTACGGGTGCGCTGATTCCCCAGGGCGCCGATGCAGTCGTGATGCAGGAGCAGTGCGAAGTGGGCGGCGCCGACGGCGACACCGTCATCATTCGCCACACGCCGAAAGCGGGCGAGTGGATACGCCGCGCCGGCGAAGACATCACCAGCGGCAGCACCATCCTGCCGGCCGGCGCGCGCCTGCGCAGCCAGGAGCTGGGCCTGGCCGCGTCGGTCGGCCTGGCGACACTGCCGGTGCGGCGCAAGCTGCGCGTGGCCGTGTTCTTTACCGGCGACGAGCTGACCATGCCCGGCGAACCGCTGGCGCCCGGCGCCATCTACAATTCCAACCGTTTTACGCTGCGCGCGCTGCTGGAAAACCTCGGTTGCGAGATCACCGATTTCGGTATCGTGCCCGATACGCTCGACGCCACCCGCGCCGTACTGCGCGACTGCGCCCAAGGCCACGACCTGATCATCACGTCGGGCGGGGTATCGGTGGGCGAGGAAGACCATGTCAAGCCGGCCGTGGAAGCGGAAGGGCGTCTCACCATGTGGCAAATCGCCATCAAGCCCGGCAAGCCGCTGGCGTTTGGCGAAGTGGGGCAGGCTGCCTTCGTAGGCTTGCCCGGCAACCCGGTGTCGAGCTTCATCACGTTTTTGATGTTCGTGCGGCCATTCATCCTGCGCCTGCAAGGCGTGCAGGGCACGGTGGCGCCGCGCGCGTTTACCATGCGGGCGGACTTCAATCTGCCCAAGGCGGACCGCCGCAACGAGTTCCTGCGCGCCCGCATCAACGCCGGCGGCGGGCTGGAACCATTCCGCAACCAGAGTTCGGGCGTGCTCACGTCCACCGTCTGGGGCGACGGCGTGATCGACAATCCCCCCAACCGCACCATCGCCGAAGGCGACCTGGTACGGTTCATCCCGTTCAGCGAGTTGATGTCCTGATGGCGGTTACCGTAAAATTTTTTGCCAGCGTGCGCGAAGCCGTGGGCGTTTCCAGCGACACCCTGGTTCTGCCGGTGGCAGTGGCCACGGTGGGCGACCTGCGCGAGCACCTGTCCGCGCGCGGCGATAACTGGCGCGGCGCGCTGGCCAGTCCGGCATTGCGCATGGCCTGCAACCAGGTGATGTGCGACGCCGCCACCCCGGTACCGGACGGCGCGGAAGTGGCGTTTTTCCCGCCGGTGACGGGCGGTTAGCGCTTGCCCGGCCCGGTGCCGGCGCCGACGTCGTCGCAGCTGGCGCATGGCAAAGCCAGGCGGTAGCGGCGCCAGTGGCCGTATGTAAAAATGCCGGCGGCGGCCATGGCCCACAGCGCGGCGCCCAGGTAATCGTCGCGCGTGGCGGAGCCGTTGAACCATTCCACGGCGGCCAGGATCGCCAACAGCGGCAACGCTGCCAGCAGGTAGCGTTTCAGCCAGAACAATGCGCCCATGCAGTCTCCCTCTCATTTTGATGATTGAACACCATGCAGCCTAGTGTGCCATCTTTTCGCGTCGCCGTCATCGGCGGCGGCCCGGCCGGCCTGATGGCCGCCGAAACCCTGGCGCAGGGCGGGGTGCAGGTCGATGTGTACGATGCCATGGCCTCGGTCGGCCGCAAGTTCCTGCTGGCCGGTCGCGGCGGCATGAACATCACCCACGCCGAGCCGTATGCCGATTTCGTCACGCGCTATGGCGCGCAGGCCGCGTCGCTGCGCCCCATGCTCGACGCTTTCGGACCCGCGGCCGTGCGCGCGTGGATCCACGGCCTCGGTGTGCAGACCTTTGTCGGCAGTTCCAACCGGGTGTTCCCCACCGATATGAAGGCCGCACCCCTGCTGCGGGCCTGGCTGCACCGGCTGCGCGAGCACGGCGTGCGGTTTCACATGCGCCATCGCTGGACGGGCTGGCGCAGCGCCGACGGCGCGCTGGTATTCGAGACGCCCGATGGCGAGTTGACCGTGCGGGCCGATGCCGTAGTGCTGGCCCTGGGCGGCGGCAGCTGGGCGCGGCTCGGCTCGGACGGCGCCTGGATTGCGCTGTTGCAGGCGTGTGGCGTGGAGGTTGCGCCCCTGGTGCCGGCCAACTGCGGCTTCGACGTGGACTGGAGCGCGCATTTCAGCGAGCGTTACGCCGGCGAGCCGCTCACCACGGTGGCGATCACCTCGGTCGGTGCTGACGGGCGCGAGTTCCGCCGCCAGGGCCAGTTCGTGGTGACCGCCGGCGGCGTGGAGGGCAGCCTGATCTACGCGCTGTCGGCTGCGCTGCGCGACCAGATCGCCGCCAGCGGCTACACGACGATGTATCTCGACCTGCTGCCCGACCTGGCGCCGGAACGGGTACTCGATGAAGTGACGCGCCCGCGCGGCGCCCGCTCGCTGGCCAGCCACCTGCAAAGCCGGCTAGGCCTCAAGGGCGTCAAAGCGGGGCTGCTGCGCGAATGCCTGGACAAGGAATCGTATGGTGATGCGCACCTGCTGGCGCACGCGATCAAGCGCATGCCGGTGCGGCTCGTGCGTCCGCGCCCGATCGACGAGGCGATCAGCAGTGCCGGCGGCGTGATGTGGCAGGCGCTCGATGGCGCCATGCTCAAGGCCGCGCCGGGGGTGTTCGTGGCGGGCGAAATGGTCGATTGGGAGGCGCCGACCGGCGGCTATCTGCTCACCGCGTGCTTTGCCAGCGGCATGGCGGCCGGCCGCGACGCCCTGGCATGGCTGGACAACCCGCACGGCCAGCCACGTGACTGACCCGCTGAACTGCTGAATTTATAACCCTCTGACTGGTAGCGCGCCAGGTCCGGCAGCGGTAACCCTGTTGGGTCGGGTACTGCGGTAGCGCCGCTTACTCCCAGTGCACCGAACCAGAGCCCTTGCGGCTCATCTCGCGCTGATCCGGGTTGCCGTACACGGTCAGGTTGCCGCTGCCTTGCAACTCGAGAGTGGCAGCTTTGCGGGCGAAGACGTGGCCGGTGCCCGATCCCTTGAGCAGTACTTCCACCCGGTCCGCCGCCAAGTGGCGCGCGTCGAGCGTGCCGGAGCCGGCCAGCTGCATTTCCATCACCTGGCAGCTGCCGGCGGCCGTAATGCGGCCCGAGCCCAGCAATTCCAGTTCAACATGCTGGCCGCTGCCGGCATTGAGCGCGAGGTTGCCGCTGCCATGCACCGCCGCTTTGAGCTTGCGATAGCGGCCGTTGAAGGCCACATCGCCTGAGCCTTGCAATTGCAGGTCCATGCGTTCGCCGTTAAAGCCGCTGACCTTGACGTTGCCGCTGCTGCGCACCGAGAGTTGCTCCAGTTGCGGCAGCACCAGCTCCACCTGCAAGCGGTGGCGCGGGTTGAGCAACATGCCCTTGGTGCCGATGTGCAGGTCGCGGCCATCCTGCTCGGTGCCGATATTGGCCAGTGAGCGCTGCTCGCCGCGCACCTTGAGCGAGGCTGTGGGGCCCTGGGTCAGTATCAGGTCGATCGGGCCGGTGATATCGACCACCGTGGCCATGGCGTTGATGCTGCGGGTTTCGCTCGACAGCGAGCGGCCGGCGCTGCTGGCCGGGTTGGCGGCGCCATACGATTTCAGCATGCTGTAGGTGATACCGATCAGCACGAAGGAAAACAGCAGCAGGCTGAAGCCGATTTTCATCAGGGAACGCATGGTGGGCCTCTCAGTGTCCGCGCAGCAGCGAGACGTTCATGGCGGCGTAGCGGCGCATGCCCACCACCGTGTAGCGGGTGAGCACGATGCAGACCAGGCACAGGCCGATACCGCCCAGCACCAGTCCGAGGCCGATCAGGGTCTGGGTGGTGCGGGCGCCGCCGTCAAAATCGGTGGTAATCGTCATGTCGCCGGTAGCCATGGCTTCGGCACGGTCCCAGATGCGGGCGTTGCGGCTGCCGCTGGCGGCATCGTTCTTGGCGCCGCCTGCGTCGGCGTCGCGGAATACCTGGATGCCGCGCCCTGTGATCGCCACTTTCCAGCCCATGGCCTCTTCTTCTTCCTCGCGCGTATCGAAGCGCGAATTGGTCAGCGCCATCACCTGGCGGATCGGGCCTTGCAGCGCCAGTTCGTTTTGTCCCGACAGGCCGCTGGCTGTCACTGCCACGCCGCCGATGTAAAAGCTGAACGCCGACAGGTAGACCGTCAGCAGCAGCGACGCATACACCGCTGCCGGAATCACCATGAACAGGTTAAAGATGGCCAGACCGATCGCCGAGCCGACGGTCCGGACGATATGGCGCGGCGATGACGGTTGACGGGAGGAATTGGGTTTCATGATGGTCAATAGTTGTTGCTGTCGATATTGGCACTGTACGCAAGAGCGCAGCGCCGCGCCACAGGCATGTGACAGTCTGCGTAAATTGCGGTACAGGCGACCCGCCAGCGCGCCAGGCCGCATGTTGCGGGACCGGGGCGAAGGCGGTCAGGCACCCTTGAGCAGGCGCGCAGCCGCCACGCCGCTGCGCACGGCCGATTCGATGGTGGCCGGATAATCGCTGGCCGTGTAGTCGCCGGCCAGCACCAGCCCGGGCAAACCGGTGGCATTGGCGGGCCGTACCAGGCCCGGGGTGCTGGCATGGGTGGCGCGTTTTTCCGTGATCACCTTGAACCATCGCGGCCGGCCCAGGTCCGGGCGCTGGAAGGCGACTGCCAGTTGCACCGCCACGGCTTCGGCCAGCAAGTCCTGCTGTTCCGCTGCAGCGCTGGCCGACGCACTGATCACCACGGCCAGCAGGCCGGCCTGGGCTGGATCGAGCTGGCCGCGGTCGAACACGAACTGGCCCCACTCGTGGTTGTCGGCATCGTCAAGCAGGGCGTAGAACGGCAAGTCGAGCCCGATATCGGGCGCAAATTGCAGGTAAACGGTGGTGATGGTTTCCGGTTCCAGCGCGATCAGGCTGGCGCAGGCAGCACTGGTGTCGCAGCCGGCGATGCCGTGCAGCAGTGCCGCTGCCTGGTTGGGGCCGGTTGCCACCACCACGCCGTTGAAATAGGTGCTCCACAATCCGCCCACGGCCGCGCCGCTGATATCGGCCTGCCACAGCCGGCCTTCGATCGAGCGCAGCGCCTGTACCTTGGCGCCGGTGCGCACCGAGCCGCCGTTCGCCTCGATATACTTCGCGGCCGCCTCGGGCAGCAGCGCCGAGAGGTCCAGGCGCGGCACCAGCATGTCGGACGCGGCGCGGCGCGCGCCCAGGCTGTCGCGCAGCACGGCCAGGAACACCTGCGCGGACGCGCGTTCCGGCGGCGTATTGAGTGCGGCCAGGCAAAGTGGGCGCCACAGCAGGCGGGTCAGGCGCGGGGTTTGATCGTAGCGTTCGAGCAACTCGGTCACCGTGCAATCCTGGTGCAACCGCCAACCCATCCAGCGCGCGGTCGAAGAAAAGCGCAGCAGGCTCAGCTTGTCGGCCCGGTCCAGGCCCTGGCTGCGCAGCAGCGCCACGGCCAGGTGCAGCGGCGCCGGCAGCGGCATAGCTGGCGCGACGAAGTCCATGCCGCCCGGCCCGCCGGCCACGCGTGGGTAGCGCATCTGTAACGGCAGTTTCAACAGCGCCTGGGCCGGGTCGACGCCGACCAGTTGCATCACGCGCAAGGTTTCGCGGTAGGCGCCCAGCAGGATGTGCTGGCCGTTGTCGAGCAGTTTGCGGTCGGTTTCGATACGGCGCGCGCGTCCACCGAGCACGCGGGCCGCCTCGAACAGCGTGACCTTGAAGCCGGCGCGCGCCAGTTCCACGGCTGCCGTGCAGCCGGCCCAGCCGCCGCCGATCACGGCAACGCTGCGGCTGATATCGGTATCTCCCTTGGTCACAAGGCGTTTTTCAGCCGCGTTGTCAGCTGCATTGTTGCCAGGTTGATCGACCACGGCGCCGTCAGCCACGGACATAGGTCTTCCACGCCAGCCACAGCTTGCGGATCGGCGTGAGTGAAATGCGCTGGGTCAGCACGTGGTAGCCGTCGGCCTGCACTTCGTCGAGCAGGGTGCGGTAGATGGCGGCCATCATCAGGCCCGGGCGCTGCGCGCGGCGGTCCTGCCTGGGCAGCAGCGCGAACGCATCGTCGTACGCTTGCTGCGCGCGCGCCACCTGGAATGCCATCAGTTGCTCGAATTTCTCCGAGTGGCGGGCGTTGAGCAGATCGGCGGCGGTGACGCCGAATTGTTGTAATTCGTTCACCGGCAGGTAGATGCGGCCCTTGCGCGCGTCTTCGCCCACGTCGCGGATGATGTTGGTGAGCTGGAACGCGTGCCCCAGTTTTTCCGCGAACTGCAAGGTTTGCGGCGTGGTGACGCCGAAAATGCTGGCCGACAGGATGCCCACCACGCTGGCCACGTGCCAGCAATAGCGCGTGAGCGCGGCGTAGTCGAGGTAGCGGGTCTGGTTCAGGTCCATCTCCATGCCGTCGATGATGGCTTGCAAGTGTTCCTGCTTGAGGTCGTACACCACGAGATGCGGCTGCAGCGCTTGCGTCACCGGGTGCGACTGGCGGCCTTCGTACATGCCGGCGATTTCCTTGCGCCACCATTCCAGCTTGATGCGGGCGACCGACTCGTCGGTGCAATCATCGACGGTGTCGTCCACCTCGCGGCAAAATGCGTACAGGGCAGTGATGGCGCGACGACGCTCCGGCGTGAGAAACAGGAAGCTGTAATAAAAACTGGAGCCGCTTTGCGCGGTCTTTTGCTGGCAGTAGTCGTCGGGGGACATGAATAAAAAAGCAAGGTTGGCCTATCGAAGCCGCTATTTTATAGTGTCGCGCCTTGTAACGGGGCCGATTTCATCCTGTGCTTCATGCGTACGGCCGACCAGAACACGCCCACCCAATCACGCCGGTCCAGCTTGGGCCGATGGCGGAACACATCGTATTGCACGCGCTCGATCTCATCGAGAATTTTCAAGCCGCCTTGCACCACCATGCGCAGTTCGAAGCCGATGCGGCCCTTCATGCGCAGCGCCAGCGGCGCGCCACTCTGCATCAGGGCGCGGGCACGGGTTACTTCGAACTTCATCATGGCGCGCCAGCGCGGGCGCGAGTCCGGTGCGTCGAGTGCGCCGGGCAGGATGGCGTAGCGGTTCAGGTCTTCCAGCGGTAAATAAATACGCTCCTTGTGCAGGTCGATCGCCACGTCCTGCAGGAAGTTGATCAGTTGCAGCGCGCTGCAAATGGCGTCCGAGTCGCGCAGGTTTTCTTCGGTGGCCTGGCCGTACAGGTGCAGCATCAGGCGGCCGACCGGGTTGGCCGAACGCGCGCAGTAATCGAGCAGGGCGCCGTAGGTGGCGTAGCGGTGCACCGTTACGTCCTGCTTGAAGGCGGACAGCAGCGCGTACATGGGCGCGAGCGGCAGGTCGTACTCACGCACCACCACGGCCAGCCGTTCGAACACGGGGCTGTGCTCGGTGGCGCCGGCGGCGATGCGGTCGAGCGCGGCTTCGTAGGCGGCCAGGTCCGCCAGGCGCTGTTCCGGCGTGGCGTCGCCCTCATCGGCCAGGTCGTCGGCGCTGCGGGCAAACGCGTAGATGGCCTCGACGGCCGGACGCAACCTCTTCGGCAATAAAATCGACGCGACAGGGAAGTTTTCGTAGTGTTCTACCGACATGTAGTCTTGACCCAAAGCAAAATTGGCAAATTTCGGAATTAAATGACTTAAAAGTCATTTGCAAACCAGTTTGCTCGGCATATAATTAATTAACGGAAAGTCATTTATTTCCAACCCGTAATGGTAGTGCCTCAAGCCGCTCAGAGCAAGGAAAAGGAAAGTATCGTGGTCTCCTCCAGATTCCCCTGTTTCACCCCTCGTATTTCTACTATATATATGGCCGTTGCGTGTGCAGCGCTTGCTGCCTGTTCCAAGCCGGTCGAAAAGACCGAGGATATCCGGCCGGTGCGGGTAATGGTGCTGGCCGGCAGCGACGTCGATGTCAATGCCGAATTTGCCGGCGAGGTGCGGGCGCGGGTGGAATCGCGCCTCGGCTTCCGCGTGGGCGGCAAGATCGTCAGCCGCCAGGTCGATGTCGGCACGCTGGTCAAGCGCGGCCAGGTACTGATGGCGCTCGATCCCCAGGATCTGAAACTGTCGCAGGCGCAGGCGATGGCCGCGCTGCGTTCGGCGGAAACCAGCCGCGACCTGGCCAAGGCGGATGTCCAGCGTTACCGCGAGTTGCGCGGCAAGAATTTTGTCAGTCCAGCGGTGCTCGATGAAAAGGAATCGACCCTGCGCGCTGCGCAAGCGTCGGTCGATGCCCAGCAGGCGCTGTACAGCGGCCAGTCCAACCAGGCGGCCTACGCCACCTTGACGTCCGATGTCGATGGCGTGGTCACGCAGGTCGATGCCGAAGTGGGGCAGGTGGTGTCGCCCGGTACGCCGGTGGTGCAGGTGGCCAAGGCGGGCGAAAAGGAAATTGTCATTGGTTTGCCGGAAGACAAGGTCGATGCGCTGCGCCAGGTCACCGATGTGCACGTGCGGCTGTGGGCTGATCCGGGCCGCTCGGTCGCCGGCAAGATCCGCGAAATTTCGCCGGTGGCCGATCCGGCCACCCGCACCTACACCGCCAAGGTGACCGTGCCCGACACGCTGAACGCCAGGCTGGGCATGACCGCCGTGGTGCAGTTCGCCTCGCGCACGGCCACGCCGCAGATCAAGGTGCCGTTGACGGCGCTGTTCCACGAAAAATCCGCCACCTCGGTGTGGGTGGTGGAAAACGGCGCGGTCAAGCTGGTGCCCGTCACCGTGGCGGGCGCTGCCGGCAACGACCTGGTACTGTCCGCCGGCGTCAAGCCGGGGCAATCGGTGGTCACCGCTGGCGTCAACCTGCTCAAGCCGGGACAGAAAGTGACCATCCTCGGTAACGATGTGCCGGTGGCGCCATCGAAAGCAGTGGCCGGGGCCGTCAAATGAAGGGTGGCTTCAACCTCTCGCGCTGGGCGCTCGAACATATTCCGCTGACGCGCTACCTGATGGCGGTACTCCTGATCGGTGGCGCGCTCGCCTACAGCAACCTGGGCCAGGACGAAGATCCGCCGTTCACGTTCCGCGCCATGGTCGTGCGCGCCATGTGGCCGGGCGCGACCGCGCTGCAAATGGCTGAACAGGTCACCGACAAGCTGGAAAAGAAGCTGCAGGAAACCCCGGGCATCGACGAGATCAGCAGCTATTCCAAGCCGGGCGAGACGCTGATCATTTTGAAACTGCGCGAATCGACGTCGCCCAAGGACGTTCCCGCATCGTGGTACCAGGTACGCAAGAAAATCGGCGACATTGCCGGCACCTTGCCGCCGGGGGTGATCGGTCCGTTCTTCAACGACGAGTTCGGCGACACCTATGGCTCGATCTTCGCGCTGTCCGGCGACGGTTTCAACTATGCGGAGGTGAAGGAATACGCCGATTTCGTGCGCCAGCGCCTGCTCAAGGTGCCCACGGTCGCCAAGGTCGAGCTGTTCGGCGTGCAGGATGAAAAACTGGTCATCGAGTTCTCGCACAAGAAGTTCGCCCAGCTTGGCATCCCGATCGAAACCATTGCCAACCAGATTGCCGCGCAAAACAGCGTGGAATCGACCGGCGTGCTGGTCACGCCCACCGACAACCTGCAGGTGCGGGTGACCGGCGCCCTGACAACGCCGAAAGACCTGGAACGGCTGGAACTGCGCGCCAATGGCACCACGTTCCGCCTCGGCGACTTTGCCACCATCAAGCGCGCCTACCAGGATCCGCCGGGCGACAAGATGCGTTTCAATGGCAAGGAAGTGATCGGCCTGGGCGTGTCGATGGAAAAGGGCGGCAATATCATCGTCCTCGGCCAGAACATGGAAAAGACCGTGGCCGAGATCAAGGCCAAGCTGCCGGTCGGCATCACGCTCGAGCGGGTGTCCGACCAGCCCGAGGCGGTCAAGGCGTCGGTGGGCGAATTCGTCCATACGCTGATCGAAGCGGTGCTGATCGTGCTGGCGGTAAGCTTTGTCGCGCTCGGTTTGCACACCAAGCCGTTCCGCCTCGACGTGCGCCCGGGCCTGGTGGTGGCGCTGTCGATCCCGCTGGTGCTGGCCGTGACGTTCCTGTTCATGCGCATGCTCGACATCGACCTGCACAAGATTTCGCTCGGCGCGCTGATTATTGCCCTGGGCCTGCTGGTCGACGACGCCATCATCGCGGTGGAAATGATGGTGCGAAAGATGGAGGAGGGCATGTCGCGGTTTGACGCGGCGACCTTCGCCTACACGTCCACCGCGATCCCGATGTTGACCGGCACCCTGATCACGGTGGCGGGCTTCCTGCCGATCGGCCTGGCCAAGTCGACGGCTGGCGAATACACGTTCTCGCTGTTCTCGGTCAATGCCTTGGCGCTGATCATTTCGTGGGTGGTGGCGGTGACGTTTACGCCGTATCTCGGTTTCCTGCTGCTCAAGGTGAAGCCGCACGCCGATGGCCACAGCGATCACGACATCTTCGATACGCCCGGTTTCCGCCGCTTCCGCGCCGTGGTCAACTGGTGCGTGGAGTTCCGCAAGACCACCATTGCCGCGACCTTGCTGGTGTTTGCGCTCGGCATCTACGGCTTCAACTTCATCGAAAAGCAGTTCTTCCCCGATTCCAGCCGACCGGAGCTGATGGTGGAGCTGTGGACGCCGGAAGGCACCAGCTTTGCCGCCAACGAAGCGCAGGTGAAAAAGTTCGAGGCGTTCGTGACCAGGCTGCCGGGCGTGGTCAGCGTGACCAGCTATGTCGGCACCGGCAGCCCGCGCTTCTATCTGCCGCTCGATCAGATCTTCCCGCAATCGAACGTGTCGCAAATCGTCGTGCTGCCCAAGGACCTGGCGGCGCGGGCGGCGCTGCGTGACCAGATCACCAGGGTCTTCGAGAAAGATTTCCCCGAAGTGCGTGGCCGGGTAAAGCTGCTGCCGAACGGCCCGCCGGTACCGTACCCGGTGCAGTTCCGCGTGACCGGCACCGAGGTGGCCAAGGTGCGCGCGATTGCCGACCAGGTCAAGGACATCATGCGCGCCAATCCGAATGCGATCGGCGTCAATGACAACTGGAACGAGTCGGTCAAGGTGCTGCGCCTGGACCTGGACCAGGACAAGATGCGCGCGCTGGGCGTCACGTCGCAAACGGTGATGCGCGCCGCCAACACCATTTTGTCCGGCACCACGGTGGGGCAGTTCCGCGAAGATATCCGGCTGATCGATATCCAGATCCGCCAGCCGATCGAGGAGCGCAACACGATTTCGGTACTCAACGACACCAATATCCCGACCGCCAGCGGCAAGTACGTGCCGATCAGCCAGCTGGCGCGCGCGCATTTCGTGTGGGAGCCGGGCGTGGTGTGGCGCGAAGGGCGCGAATGGGCGATTACCGTGCAGGCCGACGTCGGCGACCATATCCAGGGGCCGACCGTGTCGAGCCAGATCGAGCCGGAACTGAAAGCCTTGCGCGCGGCCTTGCCGGCCGGCTATGCGATCACCATCAAGGGGGCGGCAGCCGACAGCGGTACGGCCGAAGCCTCGATTGCGGCCAACCTGCCGCTGGCGATCTTCATCATCTTCACGCTGTTGATGTTGCAGCTGCATAGTTTCTCGCGGGCGCTGCTGGTGTTCCTGACCGGGCCGCTTGGCGTGGCCGGGGCGGCGATGGCCTTGCTGCTGCTGGGCCGGCCGCTGGGCTTTGTCGCCAACCTGGGCATCATTGCGCTGTTCGGCATGATCATCCGTAACTCGGTGATCCTGGTGGATCAGATCGAGCAGGACATTGCTGCGGGCCACGATCCGTGGACCGCGATCGTCGAATCGGCCGTGCGCCGCTGCCGGCCGATCATCCTGACGGCGGCCGCCGCAGCGCTGGCGATGATCCCGTTGTCGCGCTCGGTATTCTGGGGCCCGATGGCGGTGGCCATCATGGGCGGACTGATTTTGGCAACGGCATTAACGCTGCTGTTCCTGCCGGCCTTGTATGCAGCGTGGTTCCGCGTCAAAAAGCCGGTTGCGAAACCTGCTAATAGCGTGGAATAACGGGAAAATCAGTGAAAAATGGTGCATTAATCCGGTTGGTTTAAAAAACACCACACCCGCTAAAAAAAACCCGTTAGAATATCGCGTTGAAGTTGAAAGCCCCCGAGTCTACCGGGGTAAGGGCGACCGTTTTCACTTACGGGTCGCCCTTTGCTTTTGTGCAAACATGCCGCGAGGATGGCGAAATTGGTAGACGCACCAGGTTTAGGTCCTGACGCCAGCAATGGTGTGGGGGTTCGAGTCCCCCTCCTCGCACCAACTGTATTATATTTTTTTGGACGATTTTTACATGGCAACTGCAGTCGAAACCTTGGGCAAACTCGAACGTCGTATCACGATCTCCTTCCCGCTGACCGAAGTCCGCGCTGAAGTAGAGAAGCGCCTGAAAGTGCAAGCCAAAACGGCTAAAGCACCAGGCTTCCGTCCGGGCAAAGTACCTATGAAAATGGTCGCAGCACAATTCGGTTATCAGATCGAAACCGAAGTGCTGAATGATAAAGTTGGCCGTGCTTTCAACGACGCCGCGAACGAAGCCCAACTGCGCGTTGCCGGCTACCCGAACATCGTGCCGAAGGAAGAGTCGCCAGCCGGCGTGCTGTCCTTCGACGCAACTTTCGAAGTTTACCCGGAAGTGCAGGTCGGCGACCTGACCACCGTGGAAATCGAAACCGTCAAAGCTGACGTCACCGACGTCGAAATCGACAAGACCATCGACATCCTGCGCAAGCAGCGCGTGCACTTCCACACCAAGGGCGAAGCTGGCGAACACGGCGACGGCGGCGAGCCGGTTGCTGCCAACGGCGACCGCGCTACCGTTGACTTCGTCGGCTCGATCGACGGCGTTGAATTCCCAGGCGGCAAAGCTGAAGACTACCCGTTCGTGCTGGGCGAAGGCCGCATGCTGCCGGAATTCGAAGCTGCCACCATCGGCCTGAAAGTTGGCGAAGCCAAGACCTTCCCACTGGCTTTCCCAGAGGACTACCATGGTAAAGACGTGGCCGGCAAAACCGCCTCGTTCACCATCACCCTGAAAAAGCTGGAATGGGCGCACCTGCCGGAAGTTGACGGCGAGTTCGCCAAGTCGCTGGGCGTGGCTGACGGCGACATCGCCAAAATGCGCGAAGACATCAAGGTCAACCTGGAACGCGAAGTCGCTGGCCGTGTGAAAGCCCGCAACAAGGAAGCTGTCATGGATGCGCTGGTGAAAACCGCCACCCTGGACGTGCCACAGTCGCTGATCGCCCAGGACACCGAGCGCCTGGCTGAAATCACCCGCCAGGACATGGCGCAGCGCGGCATGAACGTCAAGGACGTGCCATTCCCACCAGAACTGTTCGCAGACAAAGCCGAGCGTCGCGTACGCCTGGGCCTGATCCTGTCGCAACTGGTCGGTGAAAACAACCTGCAAGCCCAGCCTGAGCAAGTCAAAGCGCAAATCGAAGACTTCGCCCAAAGCTACGAAGACCCGCGCGAAGTGCTGAAATACTACTATAGCGATCGTCGTCGTCTGGCTGAAGTCGAAGCCCTTGTTTTGGAAGAAAACGTCGTCAACTACGTGCTGGGCCTGTCGAAAACGTCGTCCAAGGGTATTGCCTTTGACGAACTGATGGGAAGCAACGCACAAGCGTAATCCAGCTAGGCTAGAATAGAGTGCAATCGGCGGCGCAAGCATCGTCGTTCCGCGCAAGCGGGGCGATATCGCTGACGCCGCCGTTCCTCCCTCTGGGCCCTAGCTGCTTCACAAGGAAAAAGAATGACTGGTTATATTGGTAACGCCGACCGTAATCCTGCACTGGACACCCAAGCCCTTGGTTTGATCCCGATGGTGGTCGAACAAAGCGGCCGTGGTGAGCGCTCGTACGACATTTACTCGCGCCTGCTCAAGGAACGCGTGATCTTCCTCGTTGGCCCTGTCAACGACCAGATGGCCAACCTGATCGTGGCCCAGCTGCTGTTCCTGGAGAGCGAAAATCCGGACAAGGACATCTCGCTGTACATCAATTCCCCTGGCGGCTCGGTATCGGCCGGCCTGGCGATCTTCGACACCATGCAGTTCATCAAGCCTGAAGTGTCCACCCTGTGCACCGGCATCGCCGCGTCCATGGGCGCCTTCCTGCTGGCTGCCGGCGCCAAGGGCAAGCGCTTCTCGCTGCCTAACTCGCGCGTCATGATTCACCAGCCATCGGGTGGTTCGCAAGGCATGGCGTCGGATATCGAAATCCAGGCCAAGGAAATCCTGTATCTGCGCCATCGCCTGAACTCGATCATGGCTGACCGTACCGGTCAATCGATCGAACAGGTCGCCAAAGATACCGATCGCGACCGTTTCATGTCGGCCGAAGAAGCGGTAGAGTACGGCATTATCGACCAGGTACTGACCAATCGTGCCTGATCTGCGGGCTTCGCGATCTCCGCAATATCGCTGACGAATTGCCATGAAACGCCCGGGCGATCAAACGTTCGGGCGTTTCGTTTTTATTTCGGTTAGCATGTGGCTTAGCGGACATTTCTGCATTCATGCTTGCCTCCTGTAACTAGAGAAAATTGCCCCATGTCAGACAAAAAAACCTCCAGCGGCGAAAAATTACTGTACTGCTCGTTTTGCGGCAAGAGCCAGCACGAGGTAAAGAAATTGATCGCCGGGCCGTCGGTGTTCATTTGCGACGAGTGCATCGATCTGTGTAACGACATTATCCGCGACGAAACCTCGGCCGTGGAATCGGTGACCGGCGCCAAGTCGGATCTGCCCACCCCGAACGAGATCAAGGATCTGCTCGACCAGTACGTGATCGGTCAGCAAACGGCCAAGCGCATCCTGTCGGTGGCGGTGTACAACCACTACAAGCGCCTCAAGCACCTCGGCAAAAAAGACGATATCGAACTGGCCAAGAGCAACATCTTGCTGGTCGGTCCTACCGGCTCGGGTAAAACCCTGCTGGCGCAAACCCTGGCGCGCATGCTCAACGTGCCGTTCGTGATCGCCGACGCCACCACCCTGACCGAAGCCGGTTACGTCGGTGAAGACGTGGAAAACATCATCCAGAAGCTGCTGCAAAGCTGCAACTACGATGTGGAAAAAGCCCAGCGCGGCATCGTCTACATCGATGAGATCGACAAGATTTCGCGCAAGTCCGACAATCCGTCGATCACCCGCGACGTGTCGGGCGAAGGCGTGCAGCAGGCGCTGTTGAAACTGATCGAGGGCACCATGGCCTCGGTGCCGCCACAGGGCGGTCGCAAGCATCCGAACCAGGACTTCGTGCAGATCGACACCACCAACATCATGTTCATTTGCGGCGGTGCGTTTGACGGCCTGGCCAAGGTCATTTCCAACCGTTCGGAAAAATCGGGCATCGGTTTCTCGGCCAGCGTGAAGAGCAAGAAAGAGCGCAGCAACAGCGAAGTGATGCTCGATGCGGAACCGGAAGATCTGATCAAGTTCGGCCTGATCCCGGAACTGGTCGGCCGTCTGCCGGTCGTGGCCACGCTCGCCGAGCTGACCGAAGAGGCGCTGATCCAGATCCTGGTCGAGCCAAAGAATGCGCTGGTCAAGCAATACGCCAAGCTGCTCGACATGGAAGGCGCCGAGCTGGAAATTCGCCCGGCCGCCCTGCACGCGATCGCCAAGAAAGCACTGGCGCGCAAGACCGGCGCCCGTGGCCTGCGTTCGATCCTGGAACATGCGCTGCTCGATACCATGTACGAGCTGCCGAATGAAACCAATGTCGTAAAAGTGGTTATTGATGAAAATACCATTACCAGCGGCGCTAAACCTTTATTGATTTACCAGGAACCGGCTAAAGCGTCTGGTGAGAATTAATTAAGAGGTGCACACTTATCCCGGATCGATGTAAAAATCTTTTCGCATCCTCCGGGCCAGGCGGTACAATTTAAATCAAGACAGAGCAGGCTTCCATCGAAAAGCCACGCGTGACAGCAGCTGTTGCGCGTGGCTTTTTTTATTGGATTATCAGCGAGACCGTCACGTGACTACGCTCCGGGCAATATTCTTTCATCCGTAGTATTATTTCTTGTAGTTCGGTCTTGTGATTGGGCAGACCATCGCCACATCATCTTCACGCTTTCACATAAGGTACGCCATGACAACTTCCAAATTAACAGAGCAAACTCAACTGCCGTTATTGCCGTTGCGGGATGTCGTCGTTTTTCCGCATATGGTGATACCGCTGTTCGTAGGACGCCCGAAATCGATCAAGGCGCTGGAAGCCGCAATGGAGCAGGGCAAGAGCATCATGCTTGCTGCGCAAAAAGCGGCTGCCAAGGATGAACCTTCTGCTTCCGATATCTACGAAATCGGCTGCGTGGCCAATATTCTGCAAATGCTCAAGCTGCCTGATGGCACCGTCAAGGTGCTGGTCGAGGGCGCCCAGCGCGCACGCATCAACAAGATCACCGACACGCCGACGCACTTCGTGGCCGACCTGACGCCGCTCGACTCCGAGCTGGGCGACGATTCGGAAATCGAAGCGATGCGCCGCGCCATCGTTCAGCAGTTCGACCAGTACGTCAAACTGAACAAAAAGATTCCACCTGAAATCCTCGCTTCGCTGTCGGGCATCGACGACGCCGGCCGCCTGGCCGATACCGTGGCTGCGCACCTGCCGCTCAAGCTCGAGCAGAAGCAAGTCATCCTGGAAATCTTCAGCGTGGCCAAGCGCCTCGAGCACCTGCTGGGCCAGCTCGAAGGCGAACTCGACATCCTGCAAGTGGAAAAACGCATCCGTGGCCGCGTCAAGCGCCAGATGGAAAAATCGCAGCGCGAGTACTACCTGAACGAGCAAGTCAAGGCCATCCAGAAAGAACTGGGCGAGGGCGAGGACGGCGCCGACCTGGACGAACTCGAGAAGAAAGTCGCGCTGGCCAAGATGCCGAAGGAAGCGCTGGACAAGGCCACTGCCGAGCTGAAAAAACTCAAGCTGATGTCGCCGATGTCGGCCGAAGCCACCGTCGTGCGTAACTACATCGACACGCTGGTGAGCCTGCCGTGGAAGAAAAAGTCCAAGGTCAACAACGACCTGTCGAACGCCGAGAAAGTACTGGAAGGCGAACACTATGGCCTGGACAAGGTCAAGGAACGCATCCTGGAATACCTCGCGGTGCAACAACGCGTGGACAAACTGAAAGCACCGATCCTGTGCTTCGTCGGTCCTCCGGGCGTGGGTAAAACCTCGCTGGGCCAGTCCATCGCCCGCGCCACGAACCGCAAGTTCGTGCGCATGGCCCTGGGCGGCGTGCGCGACGAGGCCGAGATCCGCGGTCACCGTCGTACCTACATCGGCTCGATGCCGGGCAAGGTGCTGCAATCGCTGTCGAAAGTCGGCGTGCGCAACCCGTTGTTCCTGCTCGACGAGATCGACAAGATGGGCGCCGATTTCCGTGGCGATCCGTCGTCGGCCCTGCTCGAGGTGCTGGACCCGGAACAGAACCACACGTTCTCTGACCACTACATCGAAGTGGATTTCGACCTCTCGGACGTGATGTTCGTGGCGACGTCAAACTCGTACAACATTCCGCCGGCGCTGCTCGACCGCATGGAAGTGATCCGCCTGTCGGGTTACACCGAGGACGAGAAGACCAATATCGCGCTGCGTTATTTGCTCCCTAAACAGATCAAGAACAACGGCCTGAAGGAAGAGGAAATCTCGGTATCGGAAGCCACGTTGCGCGATATCATCCGCTACTACACGCGCGAAGCCGGTGTGCGGTCGCTGGAACGCGAAGTCTCGAAGATCTGCCGCAAGGTCGTCAAGATGCTGCTGCTGAAAAAGTCCGACAAAAAAGTGCTGGTCACGCCGAAAAACCTGGACAAGTTCCTGGGCGTGCGCCGCTACGATTTTGGCGTGGCCGAGAAAGAAAACCAGATCGGTCAAGTCGTTGGCCTGGCCTGGACCGAAGTGGGCGGCGATCTGCTGACCATCGAGGCCGTGTCGATGCCGGGTAAAGGTGGGGTTATCCGCACCGGTACCCTGGGCGACGTGATGAAGGAGTCGATCGAAGCGGCCCGCACCGTGGTGCGCAGCCGTGCCAACCGCCTCGGCATCAAGAACGAAGTGTTCGAGAAGAGCGACATCCACATCCACGTGCCGGAAGGTGCAACGCCGAAGGACGGTCCATCGGCCGGTGCGGCGATGACGGTGGCGATGGTGTCGGTATTCACGGGTATTCCGGTCCGCGCCGACGTGGCCATGACGGGCGAGATCACGCTGCGCGGCGAAGTATTGCCGATCGGCGGCCTGAAAGAGAAACTGCTGGCGGCCCAGCGCGGTGGCATCAAGACCGTGCTGATTCCCGAGCAGAACGTCAAGGACCTGGCCGATATTCCGGACAACGTCAAGAACAAGCTCGAAATCGTGCCGGTGCGCTGGATCGACAAGGTGCTGGAAGTGGCCCTGGAACGCCAGCCTGAACCGCTGACGGAGACCGCGCCGGTGGAAGCGGTGGCTGCTGCCGCTGCCAAACCCGACGGCCAAACGGAAGTGGTAAAGCACTAACACTTATTCGTTTTTAGTATCTTGTTTTACCAAAACAGGCGCTTTTATGGCGCCTGTTTTTTATTTTTACCTACTTTTCTACAGTGCCAACCTTGACAGGGAAGTACGCTGGCTTGTTTAATACGGCCTGAGATTTTTCTCGGCCGCGATTTATCAAGTGCATCAACGATAAATCGACGGGCTAAATGTTATAACTTATGTGACGGGGAACTGCTTTGAATAAGACTGAATTGATCGACCATATCGCTACTTCCGCTGATATCTCGAAAGCGGCTGCTGCGCGCGCGCTGGATGCCGTAATCGACGGTGTGACCACCACCCTGCAAAAGAACGACAGCGTGACCCTGGTCGGCTTCGGTACCTTCTCCGTGAGCGAACGCGCCGCCCGTACCGGCCGCAACCCGCGCACCAAGGAAGAAATCACTATTGAAGCAGCAAAAGTTCCTAAATTTAAAGCTGGCAAAGCTTTGAAAGATGCTGTAAACTAACGGACTTCGGTGAGCAGCTAACGTCAATTAGCTGCTGGCGATGGCAAAAACTGGGGCGGTTAGCTCAGTTGGTAGAGCGGAGCCCTTACAAGGCTTAGGTCGGGAGTTCGAGCCTCTCACCGCCCACCAGGGTTTGCAAAACGTAGTGCCTTGTAGTACAATGTTGCACCTAGCAAGATGCTGGAGCGGTAGTTCAGTTGGTTAGAATACCGGCCTGTCACGCCGGGGGTCGCGGGTTCGAGTCCCGTCCGCTCCGCCAGCAGCTGGTTAGATTATGCAGCAAAGCAGTAAGTGGAAGTGCCAAAGGAGCGGTAGTTCAGTTGGTTAGAATACCGGCCTGTCACGCCGGGGGTCGCGGGTTCGAGTCCCGTCCGCTCCGCCAAGAACAAGATACCCCGCAGCTAGTAATAGCTGCGGGGTTTTTCTTTTGTGCGTTATATTTCGCCAAGATAATCTTAAAACTGATTAATTTCAGCTTAAACACGAGCCCGCCGCCCATGGCAAACTGCCATGATTACCCTTGCTATAGAGGTGTGTGCGCTGTAAAATCCGGTGGAATTGGCGGACGCGAGTTCGCCATTTTTGTATGTGCAAGTCCCTATCAATCCGAATTGGCTGACCATGTTTGAATTTATTCGTAATCATCAACGTTTGATGCAGATTCTCCTGGCGATCATCATCGTCCCGTCGTTTGCCTTAGTCGGTCTCGAAAGCTACAAAGGTTTTGGCGACGATGCGACCACCATCGCCAAGGTTGGCGGTCAACCGCTGACCCAGCAAGAATTTGACAACGCCTTGCGCAACCAGCTCGACAGTTATCGCCAGCGCATGGGCGCGCAGTTCGACCAGAAAATGTTCGACACGCCCGAGTTCAAACAAAACATCCTCGACCAGTTGATCGCCGAACGCGCGATCGGCGTGGAAGTGACCCGTTCCAACCTGACCATCAGCGATGCCCAGCTGCAGCGCGCAATCATGGACCTGTTTGGCGGCGCCGCCAATTTCGACATGGAGCGCTACAAGGCCATCCTGGCCTCGCAAGGCTTGACGCCGGCCATGAACGACGCCCGCATGCGCCGCGACATGGCCCTGCAACAACTGGGCGGCGCCGTGCAAAGCACCGGTTTCGCACCGCGCGCGGTCGCGACCACGCTGTCGAACATCGGATCGCAAGAGCGTGAAGTGCAGGAACTGGCGCTGCCGATCACCGAGTTCGTGCCCCAAGTCAAAGTCACCGACGCCATGGTCAAGGCGTTCTACGACAAGAACAGCAAGTTCTTCGAAATCCCGGAACAAGCGAAGATCGAATACGTGGTGCTCAACAACGACGCCGTGCTGAGCCAGGTAAAAGTGACCGACGCCGACATCGCCAAGTATTACGATGCCAACCAGGCTGCGTTCACCACCCCGGAAAGCCGCCGTGCCGCGCACATCCTGGTGGCACTGAAAAAAGGCGCGAGCGCTGCCGACGTGGCAGCCGCCAAGGCCAAAGCCGAAGCGATTGCTGCCGAAGTACGCAAGACGCCAGGCGACTTCGCCAAGATCGCCAAGGCCAAGTCGGAAGACCCTTCGGCCGAGCAGGGCGGCGACCTCGACTACGTGACCAAGGGCAGCCTGCCGGCGCCGCTGGAAGCTGCCGTGATGAAGCTCAAGCAGGGCGAGATCAGCGATCCGGTACAGTCGGACTACGGTTTCCACGTGCTGACCGTGACCGAATTGAAGCCTGCCGTGGTCAAGCCGCTGGAATCGGTGAAAACCGAAGTGGCCGATGCACTGAAAACCTCGCAAGCGTCGAAAAAATACTCGGAAATGGCTGAAGCGTTCACCAACACCGTGTACGAGCAATCGGACAGCCTGAAGCCGGCTGCCGACAAGCTGGGCCTGAAAATCGAGACTGCCAGCAATATCTCGCGCACGCCGTCGCCACAAGCTGGTCCTGCGCCGTACAACAACGCCAAGTTCCTGACCGCGCTGTTCTCGAACGACTCGATCACCAAGAAGAGCAATACCGAAGCGATCGAAGTGGCGCCAAGCACCCTGGTTGCCGGCCGTATCGTCGAGTTCAAACCGGCATCGAAGCGTCCGCTGGCCGAGGTCGACGCGGCGATCCGCCAGCGCGTGACGATGGAAGAAGCTGCCAAGCTGGCCAGCAAAGCCGGCGCGGAGAAACTGGCTGCCGCCAGGAAGGCTGGCGACGCCACCGGTTTCGGTCCTGCCAAGCTGGTGTCGCGCAGCAAGCCGGAAGGCCTGAACGGCGTGGCCCTGCAAGAAGTGATGAAAGCCGATACCAGCAAGCTGCCAGCCTACGTGGGGGTGGAACTGCCAGGCATGGGTTACAGCGTGTACCGTATCGGCAAGGTGCAGCAGCCTGCCGAGCAGGATGCCGAGCGTCGCAAGCAGGAAGCCGAGCAGATTGGTACCATCATTGCCCAGCAAGAGATGTACGAGTACATCGAGCTGCTCAAGCAGCGCGCCAAGGTCAAGATCCTCAAGCCTATCGTCACGACCACCGTGACGGAAGTTAAAGAGTAATCAGCAACACGTAAAAAGGGCCGCGTTCATCACGCGGCCCTTTTTTATTGCACCTGCAAAAATCTCAGTGCACGTTCTCGATCAGCCAGCGCGCCCCGGACAGGAAATCGGCGGCGCCGATATCGCCAAGCGCCAGCGGCACAGCATCGCCATACCGCACGAAATTGCGGTCGATCGAGCGCAAATAGGCGGGATCGTAATGCTCGGCCAGTAATTCATCGACCAGTTGCGGCATGGCGCCGCTGTCGGCCATCGATTGCCAGCGGCGAATCTTTTCCTTGCCATGCAAGGCGGTCAAATGTTCGAGTTGCGCATTCAGGGTGGCCGGACTGACCAGGAAATGCGCATAGTCTTCCATCAGCAGCCGCACGCGGCCGGCGCGGCTCAATGTGAGCGCGATGCAGTCGGCGCCGCGCATGGTGTCCATCAACGCGGCCGGCACGCGCAGGTTGCCGACTTTTTTGCTTTCCGATTCCACGAACACCGGCAGTGCCGGGTCGCAGCGGCGCAGGCAATCCCAGATGCGGGTTTCAAACGCCTTCTGGCTCGGCTGCGCCTGGCTGGGCAGGTGGCCCAGCACCGAGCCCCGGTGCGCGGCCAGTTGTTCCAGGTCCAGCACTTGCGCACCTTGCGCGGCCAGCACTTCCAGTAAACGGCTTTTGCCGCTGCCGGTGGTGCCGCAAATCACCTTGAAGCGCAGTTGCGGCGCCAGTTCCAGGGCAGCATTGACCTCGGCGCGAAACGCCTTGTAGCCGCCGTCGAGCTGGACCACGGGCCAGCCGATCTTGGAGAGGATGTGGGCCATCGAGCCGCTGCGGTTGCCGCCGCGCCAGCAATAGACCAGTGGGCGCCATTCGCGCGGTTGTTCGAGCCACAATTGCTCGATGTGGCTGGCGATATTTTTCGCCACCAGCACCGCGCCCAGCTTCTTGGCTTCGAACGCGCCGATCTGCTTGTACATGGTGCCCACGCGAACACGCTGCTCGTCGTCGAGCACCGGCGCGTTGATGGCGCCGGGCAGGTGGTCCTGCGCGAACTCGCCCGGGCTGCGGGCGTCGATGATGGCGTCGAAGCTGGCCAGTTGAGGCAGGACGTCGTTGATGCCGAGTACTTCCGGATATTTCATTTTGCCTTGATCGATTTTTCCAGCACGGGCCAGATATTGTTGAGAATGGTAGGGTGCGCTTCAGCGAGCGGGTGCAGGCGGTCGGGCTGGAACATCTCGGTTTTCTCGGCCACGCCGTCGAGCATGAACGGCACCAGCGGCGCTTTCAGCTCGCGGCTCAGGGTGCCGTACATCGCGTAGAATTTGTCGGAATAGTCGCGGCCATAGTTGGGCGGGATGCGCATGCCGACCAGCATCACCTTGGCGCCAGACTTGCCGGCAGTATCTGCCATGGCCTTGAGATTGGCCTGGGCCGCAGCTACCGGCAGGCCGCGCAGACCGTCGTTGGCGCCCAGTTCGATCACCACCAGCGCCGGCTTGTGCCTGGTCAGCAGGGCCGGCAGGCGGCTACGGCCGCCGCTGGTGGTTTCGCCGCTGACGCTGGCGTTGACGATTTCGGCATCGAGTTTCTGGTCTTTCACTTTCTTTTCTGCCAGCGCCACCCAGCCCGTGCCCCGGGCCAGGCCGTACTCCGCAGAGAGGCTGTCGCCGAGCACGAGGACGGTTTTTGGTGCAGAATGGGCGCTCGCCGCTGCCGCCACCATGAGCCAGGCCGCCGCGACGTGTACACTCAGATTCTTTGCTAACTTCATTTCCATATTGCGCATGCCTGATTTCCCTAAAGCGTCTTCCAATTTCGTGCCGGATGGTCCCGGATTCCATGCAGCCGATGTTACCGCCGGCAGTGCTGCGGCGAACCACGCCTCGGCCGCCATCGCCGTCAGCGGCCTCGCCAAGCGCGTGGCCGACGCCAGCGGCGAACTGACGATCCTGCATGAGGTCGATTTTACCGTGCAACGGGCGGAGACGCTTGCCATCGTGGGCGCGTCCGGTTCCGGCAAGTCCACCTTGCTCGGCTTGCTGGCCGGGCTGGACACGCCCAGCGCCGGCAAGGTGATCCTGGACGGCGTCGACATCTATGCACTCGATGAAGACGGCCGCGCTGCGCTGCGCAAGGAAAAGCTGGGCTTCGTGTTCCAGTCGTTCCAGCTGCTGGCGCACCTGACCGCGCTGGAAAACGTCATGCTGCCGCTGGAACTGGCCGGCGTGGCAGGCGCGCGCGACAAGGCCGAAGCGATGCTGGGCCGGGTGGGCCTGTCGTCGCGCCTCAAGCATTATCCCAAATATCTGTCGGGCGGCGAGCAGCAGCGCGTGGCGCTGGCGCGCGCGTTCGTCAGCGAACCGCCGTTGCTGTTTGCCGACGAACCGACCGGCAGCCTCGATGCGGCCACCGGCGAGGCGGTGATCCAGTTGATGTTCGAATTGAACCGCCAGCATGGCTCCACCCTGGTACTGGTCACGCACGACCAATCGATGGCTGCGCGCTGCGGCCGCACGATCACGATTGCCGCCGGGCGGCTGGTGTGATCAGGAGAGCAAGCATGTCGATCGCATCTTTTAAAACATCCGCGCGCCGATTCGGCGCCGGTTCCTTGCTGGCCTTTGCCGTGGCCGCCGCTTATGCCCAGGGTCCGGCCCAGCGGCCGGCGCCGACGCCGGCACCGGCTCCAACCATGTCCGCCGAGCAGTGGCGCCAGGCCGCGGTCGCCGATGTCGAAGCTGCCTACCTGATCACGCTCGACGACCACCCGGGCACGGTCGATCCGGCCAACCCCGATTTTGCCCGTAATCTCGAAAAAGCGCGCGAAGGCGGCCAGGCGCTGGCCTCCAGGGTGCGTGACGGCGCCGGCTACGCGGCCGCGCTGCAGCACTTCAACGCTTTGCTCGGCGATGGCCGTGCCGGCGTGGTGCTGAAGGACATGCCGCCTGCGGCGCCGCGCTGGCCAGGCTTCATCACCGCCTGGCGCGGCGACAATATGTTCGTGGCCGCCACCACGCCCGGCGGCCCGGCTGTGGGCGCGCGCATCGCCGACTGCGACGGCAAGCCGATCGCGCAACTGGTGGAAACCAATGTGTTCGGCTTCGGCCAGCGCAGCGGCGGCACCGGCCCATGGTGGACGTTTGCGCCCGACGTCTTCATCGACCAGGGCAACCCCTTCATTACCTTGCCCGTCCAGTGCATCTTCATCGACGAAGGCCGCGAATCGCGCCTTACGCTCAGCTGGCGCGCGATGGACGAAGCGGCCCAGCGCCTGCGCGACGACAGTTTCAACGGCGTGACCCTGCCGATCGGCGTCAGCACGCCACGCTACGGCCTGCACTGGTTTGCGCTGCCCACGTTCCAGCCCAACGACACCGAGCGCGCCGCTTATGGCGCCATGCTGGCCGAAGTGCAGGCGGGCCGCCAGCGCTACCTGGACGCCAGCGCCGTAGTGATCGACCTGCGCGGCAACCAGGGCGGCGATGCCGTCTGGGGCCTGAACCTGGCGCGTGCGCTGTGGGGCGAGGCCCGCGTCAACCGCCGCCTCAAGGTGGCGCAGGCGCGCCAGGCGGTGCTGTGGCGCGCGTCGTTCGCCAACATCGCCCACACGTCGTTCGAAGCGGCAGACCTGTCCGAACAGCAGCGCCGCCAGCTGGATTACGATCCGGCCGTGGTCGCTCAAGGCATGCTGGCCGCCCAGTCCCGCGATGAAAAATTCTATCCCGATCCGGCCCGCCGCGACCCGGTCAGCGACAGCGACCGCGCCGAGAACCTGCCTGGCGATCCGGCCCCGTTCACCAAGCCTGTGTACGTGGTGGTGCCGGGCCAATGCACGGGCGCCTGCCTGGAAGCGCTCGACGTATTCTCGCTGTTCCCGAACACGAAATTGATCGGCGCGCCCAGCGCGGCCGATTCGTCGTACACCGACATCCGCCTCGAACCTTTGAAGTCGGGCCTGGCGTCGGTGGTGGTGCCGTCCAAGGTGGTGGTCAACCGCCCGCGTAGCGCCGCCACGTTTTACACGCCGGCCATCGTGGTCAACGACGTGGAATGGTCGCAGCGCGCCTTCCTGAAGGCCATCGAAGCGGACCTGGTGCGGCGTTGAACGACGCGCGCCACCGCTGGCGCGCGGGCTTGGGTGTGTTCGTGATTTTTTTGCGCCTGGGGCTGACGTCGTTTGGCGGCCCCATCGCCCATCTCGGCTATTTTCACGACGAGTTCGTGACGCGACGGCGCTGGCTCACGGCAGCGGACTACGCCGACCTGGTGGCGCTGTGCCAGTTCCTGCCCGGCCCCGCCAGCAGCCAGGTGGGCATGGCGCTGGGGCTCTTGCGCGCCGGGTACGCCGGGGCGTTGGCGGCCTGGGCCGGTTTCACCTTGCCGTCGGCCATCCTCCTGATCCTGTTTGCGCTGGGCATGGCCCGGCACGGCCAGCTGTTGTCGGCCGGTGTCGTGCACGGCCTGAAAGTCGTGGCGGTGGCCGTGGTGGCGCAGGCGGTATGGGGCATGGCGCGTAAGCTGTGCACCGATCTGCCGCGCGTGCTGCTGATGGCCGGTGCCGCCGGTTGCGTGGTGCTGGCCCCGTCGGCGTGGGCACAGGTGGGCGTGATCGCTGCTGCCGGCATCATCGGGCTGCTGCTGTTCCGGTCCGGTGCCGGCGATCCGCCGGTGAGCTTGCCGATCACGATCGGTCGCCGCGCCGGCGCCCTGTGGCTTGCGCTGTTCTGCTCGCTGCTGATCGGCCTGCCGCTGGCGGTGCAATGGCTGCCGGGCCAACCGTTGGCCATGGCGGACGCATTCTATCGCAGCGGTGCGCTGGTGTTCGGTGGCGGCCACGTGGTGCTGCCGCTGTTGCAGGCCGAGGTGGTGCCCAGCGGCTGGGTGGGCAAGCAGACGTTCCTGGCCGGCTATGGCGCAGCGCAAACCGTGCCGGGGCCGCTATTCACGTTTGCGGCCTTTCTTGGCGCGTCGATGACGGTCGCGCCGTCGGGCTGGCTCGGCGGCGCGATCTGCCTGCTGGCGATTTTCCTGCCGTCGTTCCTGCTGCTGGCCGGCGCCTTGCCGTTCTGGCGTGACCTGAGAGGCAATCGTCGCGCCCAGGCGGCGCTGGCCGGCATGAATGCGGCCGTGGTGGGCTTGCTGCTGGCGGCCTTGTACGACCCGGTATGGACCGGCGCCATGCTTGGGTGGCGTGACCTGGCGCTGGCACTGGTTGCGCTGGCCGCGCTGATGTGGTGGAAGCTGCCGCCGTGGCTGGTGGTATTGGGTTGCGTTGCAGCAGGCTGGTTCTTGTTCAGCTAGCGAGCCGGTTCAGGGCAGTGCGGATCGCCGGCACCAGTTCGCCGGCCGTCATGCCGATCGGGCCGATGCCGCTGACCACCAGCGCATCGGCTGCCGCACCATGCAGCCACACTGCCGCCAGCGCAGCCTGCCACGGCGGGCAACCTTGCGCCAGCAGTGCGGCACAAACGCCGGACAACACGTCGCCGGTACCGGCCGTGGCCAGCGCCGGGTTGCCGGTGGGGTTGATCACGCAGTGGCCGTCCGGTGCGGCGATCACGGTGCCCGACCCCTTTAATACCACCACCGCCTGCAGGCGCGCGGCCAGCGTGCGTGCTGCGGCCACGCGGTCGGCCTGCACGGTGGCCATGGTGGCGCCCAGCAACCGCGCCGCTTCCAGTGGATGGGGCGTCAGCACGGCGTTCTTGTTGCGGTGGGCAAGGGCGTGCTGCAAGTGCGGGTCGCGGGCCAGCAGGTTGAGGGCGTCGGCATCGATCAGCAATGCGCTGTTGCTGGCGATGGCGCGCGCCAGCAGGTCTGCGGCCGCGGCCGAGTCGCCGAGGCCGGGGCCGATGGCCAGCGTGGCGTGCTCAAAGTCGTAGCCGTCGGCCAGGCGGCACATCAGTTCGGGCTGGCCGCTATCGGCTGGCAACGGATCTTCGGGAAACAGCACGTAGACGCGGCCGGCGCCGGCGTGTAGCGCCGCGCGTGCCGACAAGAGCGGCGCCCCGCGCAGGCCGGGTCCGCCCCCAATGACGGCAACATTGCCGTAAGTGCCCTTGTGGCCGCTGTGGCGCCGCGCCTGCAGGTAGCCGGAGAACAGCTCCGGCTGGTTCAGATGCAGTGGCGTCGGCGGGAACAGCGCCGGGTCGATGTCCAGGTCCGCCACCTCGACGCTACCCGCATGGTCGCGGCCCTCGTTGGTGTGCAGGCCGGGCTTGTCGCCGATAAACGTGATGGTGTGGCTGGCGCGCACCGCGATGCCGTCGGCCCCGACGATGGCGCCGGTGTCGGCATCGAGGCCGCTCGGCACGTCGAGCGCGAGGACCGGGCAAGGCAACCGGTTGACTGCTTCCACCAGTTGGCGCAGGCCGCCGGCGACGGGCCGCGCCAGGCCGATGCCGAACAGGCCATCGAGCACCAGTTGCCAGTCCGCCGCCTGCAAGGCTGCCGCCATAAATTCGTCGACGGTTGCCATTTGCCGGTCGGCCTCGGGCGGTGCCGCGTTGGGCAAACCGCCGACGATGAGGGCGCCGTTGCCGCCCGGCGCGCGACAGCTGCTGGCATGCGCAGCCGGCGGCAATGCCTCGACCAGGCGCGCGCCCGCTGCTGTCGCGCGCTGCCAGGCAGCGGCCCGTTCAGGCGACTGCGTGGCTGTGGGCGCGACGTGCCCCACGGTCACCGCAATGCCGGCCGCAGCCAGGTGGGCCGCAGCTTCCAGCGCGTCGCCGCCGTTATTGCCGGGCCCGGCCAGCACCAGTACCTGCTGCAATGCCAGTCCCGGTGCCGATCCCGGTGCCGATCCCGGTGCCGATCCCGGTGCCGATACATGCGCCGAACCTTGCGCCGGTGTCCGCGCCGGAACCTGCACCGATGCCTGCGCCGGCCCCTGCGACGGTGTATGCGCCGTTTCCGGCACCGGTGCCCGGGCAGGGAGCCGCTCCGCTGTGCTGGCGGCAGCAGGCGGACAGGATAGCAGGCGCTGCGCGGCGCACGCTGCAGCGTGCCCGGCGCGGCGCATCAACTCGCCCTCGGGCAGCATGGCGGCGGCAGCGTGTTCGATGGCGCGGATGTCGGCAGTGCGGTAAAGTGGCTTCATGCTGTCATATTAACATCGGCAATGATGCAAGCCGTGTTGGGTAACGGACGGCACACGCACTACAATAGCAGCTACACCGATAGTTAAGAGGCATGCATGGATTGGCAATTCTGGATCGACCGGGGCGGCACTTTCACCGACATCGTGGCGCTGGCGCCCGATGGCCAATTGCGCACGCTGAAGCTGCTTTCCGAAAATCCCGAACACTATGCCGACGCCGCCATTGCCGGTATCCGGCAACTGATGGGCGTGGCGTCGCACGAGGCAATCCCGGTTGAACGCATTGCCGCCGTCAAGATGGGCACCACGGTTGCCACCAACGCGCTGCTCGAGCGCAAGGGCGAGCCGACCGTGCTGGCGATTACGCGCGGTTTCGGCGACGCGCTGCGCATCGCCTACCAGAACCGGCCACGCCTGTTCGACCGCCACATCGTGCTGCCCGAACTGCTGTACACGGACGTGATCGAAATCGACGAGCGCATGGGCGCCCACGGCGAGACGGTCGTGCCGCTCGACCTGGCCGCCGCCCGCGTGGCGCTGCAGGCGGCCTACGACAGGGGCTTGCGTTCGCTGGCCATCGTCTTCATGCACGGCTACCGCTACCACGCCCACGAAAACCGCGTGGCCGAGGCCGCGCGTGCCATCGGCTACACCCAGGTGTCGGTTTCGCACCAGGCCAGTCCCTTGATGAAACTGGTCGCGCGCGGCGACACCACCGTGGTCGATGCTTATTTGTCGCCGATCCTGCGCCGCTACGTGGACCTGGTGGCCCGCGAACTGCCGGGCGTGAATTTGCAGTTCATGCAGTCGTCCGGCGGACTGACCGATGCCAGGGCGTTCCAGGGCAAGGACAGCATCCTCAGTGGTCCTGCCGGCGGCATCGTCGGCATGGTGCGCGCCAGCCAGCTGGCCGGTTTCGACAAGGTGATCGGCTTCGACATGGGCGGCACGTCCACCGACGTCTCGCATTTCTCGGGCGAGTTCGAACGCGTGTTCGAAACCCAGGTGGCCGGGGTGCGCATGCGCGCGCCGATGATGAGCATCCACACCGTGGCCGCCGGCGGCGGCTCGGTGCTGCACTTCGACGGCAGCCGCTACCGCGTCGGTCCCGACAGTGCCGGCGCCAACCCGGGACCGGCCAGCTACCGGCGCGGCGGCCCGCTGGCAGTCACCGACTGCAACGTCATGCTGGGCAAGATACAGCCCGAGCACTTTCCGCACCTGTTCGGCGCGGACGGCCGCCAGCCGCTCGACGCCCAGGCCGTGCGGGTGCGCTTCGTGGAACTGGCCGCGCGCATTGCCGCCGCTACCGGCAACCCCACCACGCCCGAACAGGTCGCCGAAGGATTCCTCGACATCGCGGTCGGCAATATGGCCAACGCCATCAAGCAGATATCGGTGCAGCGCGGTCACGACGTGACCGATTACGCGCTCACCAGCTTCGGCGGCGCCGGGGGCCAGCACGCGTGCCTGGTGGCCGATGCACTGGGGATGAAAACCGTGTTCGTGCACATGCTGGCCGGGGTGATGTCGGCCTACGGCATGGGCCTGGCCGACCAGTCCAGCATGCGCGAAGCAGCGGTGGAAGCACGCCTCGACGAAGACACGCTGCCCGACCTCGAAGCGCGGCTGCACGCGCTGGGCCGGCAAGCCGGCGCCGACCTGCTGCACCAGGGCGTGGAGCACGAGCGCATCACCCTGATCGAGCGCGTGCATCTGCGCTACGAGGGCACCGACACCGCGCTGATCGTGCTGTTCGACCAGGCCGGTGGCGTCGCCGCCATGCGCGCGCAGTTCGAAGCCGCGTACCGCAAGCGCTATTCGTTCCTGATGCAGGGCAGGGCGCTGATCGTGGAGGCGGTGTCGGTGGAGGCGGTGGGCGCATCCGATGCGCCAGCCGAAGCCGGTCCTGTCGAGGCAATGACTGCTGCGGCGACCGCGCCGGCGCCCCGCGCCACCGTGCCGATGTACGCCGGCGGCCAGTGGCTGCAAACCGGCTTGTACCAGCGCTCGGATATTCACGCGGGCGCCTTGATCGACGGCCCGGCCATCATCGCCGAGGCCAATGCCACCACCATCGTGGAAGCGGGCTGGCGCGCCGAGGCCACGCCGCGCGGCCACCTGGTGTTGCGCCGCGTGGCCGCGCTGCCGGCGCGCCGGGCGATCGGCACCAGCGCCGACCCGGTCATGCTCGAGATCTTCAACAACCTGTTCATGTCGATTGCCGAGCAGATGGGTCTGCGGCTGCAAAACACCGCGTATTCGGTCAACATCAAGGAGCGGCTGGACTTCAGCTGCGCGATTTTCGACGCCGACGGCAACCTGATCGCCAACGCTCCGCACATGCCGGTGCACCTCGGTTCCATGGGCGAAAGCATCAAGACCGTGATGCGCGAAAATGCCGGCCGCATGCAGGCCGGCGACGTCTTCATGCTCAACGACCCGTACCACGGCGGCACCCACCTGCCCGACGTCACGGTGATCTCGCCCGTGTTCGACGAGGCCGGCGCCGAGATCCTGTTTTACGTGGGCTCGCGCGGCCACCACGCCGACATCGGCGGCACCACGCCCGGCTCGATGCCGCCCGATTCGCGCGTGATCGAGGAAGAGGGCGTGTTGATCAGCAATTTCAAACTGGTCGATGGGGCCAGTGCGGGCGCCGCAGGCGGCCGCCTGCGCGAAGCGGAAACCCGGGCATTGCTGGCCGGCGCGCGCCACCCGGCGCGCAACCCCGACCAGAACCTGGCCGACCTGCGTGCGCAAGTGGCTGCCAACCAGAAGGGCGTGGAAGAATTGCACAAGATGGTCGCCCATTTCGGCCTCGACGTCGTGCGCGCCTACATGGGCCACGTGCAGGACAACGCCGAAGAAGCGGTGCGGCGCGTGATCAGCGCATTACGCGATGGCAGCTACCGGCTCCAGCTCGACAACGGTGCGCAAATCGAAGTGAGCGTGACGGTCGATCACGATACCCGCAGCGCCGAGATCGACTTCACCGGCACGTCGCCCCAGCTTGACAACAACTTCAACGCGCCGTCGGCCGTGTGCATGGCAGCGGTGCTGTACGTGTTCCGCACCCTGGTCGATGATGAGATTCCGCTCAATGCCGGCTGCCTGAAGCCACTGCGCGTAATCATCCCGCCCGGTTCCATGCTCAATCCGCACTACCCGGCGTCCGTGGTGTCGGGCAACGTGGAAACGTCCACCTGCATCACCAACGCCCTGTACGGCGCGCTGGGTGTAATGGCGGCGGCGCAGGGTACGATGAACAATTTTACGTTCGGTAACGCCAAGTACCAGTACTACGAAACCATCAGCGGCGGCTCCGGCGCCGGTCCCGGCTTCGATGGCGTGAGCGTGGTGCAGACCAATATGACCAATTCACGGCTCACCGATCCCGAGATCCTCGAATTCCGCTTCCCGGTGCGGCTCGAGAGTTACCGCATCCGCGCCGGCAGTGGCGGCGCCGGTGAATGGCGCGGTGGCGACGGTGGCGTGCGCACGGTGCGCTTCCTGGAACCGATGACGGCAGCGATCCTGTCCAACAACCGTATTTATCCGGCGTTCGGCATGGCCGGCGGCCACCCCGGTGCGCTGGGCCGCAATACCGTGCTGCGCGCCGACGGCACCACGGAGCAGCTGGGCCACATCGGCAAGACCGATATGCAGGCCGGGGACGCTTTCGTGATCGAAACCCCGGGCGGCGGCGGTTATGGCACGGTGCTGCCATGATCATCGGTCAGGCGACGACTGGCCGTCCGGTGCAACTGACCAGCCCGATGGCGGCGCGGGTGTATGCCCACGACTGGGCAGGCACCGGACTGGGCGACATTGCCTCCTGGCCAGCCTCGCTGCGCGTCAGCGTGAACCTGATACTGGCCTCGGATTTCCCGTCGTGCCTGTTCTGGGGCCCGGACATGCTGATGATCTATAACGACGCCTACCTGCCGCTGATGGGCCAGAAGCCCGACGCGCTGGGCCGGCCGTTGGCGGTGGTGTGGAGCGAGATCTGGGACGACATCGTGCCCATTCTCGACCGCGCCTGGCAGGGCAGTTCCACGTTCATCGAGGATTTTCCGCTGATGGTCGATCGCGACGGCCAGATGAGGGAAGCGTTTTTCACATTCTGTTACAGCCCGGTGCTGGACGAACAGGGGATTACCGTCGGCATACTCGACACGGTGGTGGAAACCACGTCGAAGGTACTTGCCATGCGCGAAACGGCGCGGTTTTCCGCAGCACTCAAGGACGAGTTGCAGGTGTTGACCCAGGATCGCGACCGCATCTGGCAGCTCTCCAGCGACTCCATGGCGCTGCTCGACAGTGACAACACCATGGCAGCCATCAATCCCGCCTTCAGCCGCACGCTTGGCTGGAAAGAGGACGAGGTGGTCGGCACCGCAGTTGCGGCACTGGTTCACCCGCTTGAACGCGATGTCGTGGTGCAGCGCCTGGATGCGATACGCCATGGCCACGGTTCGCCCCGGCTGGAGGTTCGCATGCGCCACCGGAACGGCGAGTACGTCTACATGGACTGGACCAATGCGCTCAACGGCAATTTTCTGCTGGGGATCGGTCGCGACAGCACCGCCGAACGCGCAGCGGCCGAGGCCCTCAAGCGCACCGAAGCCGCGCTGCACCAGGCGCAGAAAATGGAAGCGCTGGGCAAGCTTACCGGCGGTGTGGCACACGACTTCAACAACCTGCTGCAAGTGATCGCCGGCAACCTGCATTTGCTGTCGCACGTGGTGACGGGCGACAGCCGCGGTCAGCGCTACGTCGAGAGCGCGCTGGGCGGGGTGCGGCGCGGGGCCAGGCTGGCCAGCTACCTGCTGGCATTCGGCCGGCGCCAGGCGCTGGCGCCGCGCGTGGTCAAGGTAGGCACGCTGATCGCGGCCATGGACGACATGCTGGCCCGCTCGCTCGGTGAAACCATCGAGGTGGTCACCGTGATCAGTCCCGGCACCTGGAGCACGCTGGTCGATACCACGCAGGTGGAAAACGCTGTGCTCAACCTCTGCATCAACGGCCGCGATGCCATGAACGGCCACGGCAGGCTGACCATCGAAGTGGGCAACGCCACGCTCGATGACCAATACGCCCGGCACCATGCCGACGTTCTGCCCGGCCAGTACGTGGTGATCGCGGTCACCGATACCGGCTGCGGCATGCCGGCCGAGGTGCTGAGACAGGCGTTCGACCCGTTCTTTTCCACCAAGCCCGAAGGGCAGGGCACGGGCCTGGGACTGTCGATGGTATTCGGCTTCGTCAAGCAGTCGGGCGGTCACGTCAATATCTATAGCGAAGTGGGCAGCGGCACCACGGTCAAGCTCTACCTGCCACGCTCCCTGGAAGCAGAGGATAGCGGCGCGGCGCGGCCGGATGCCGGCGGCGTGGTGGGCGGTAGCGAAACCGTGCTGGTCGTGGAAGACGACGAGGGCGTGCGCGACACCGCCGTCGAATTGCTCAGGCAACTTGGATATACAGTGCTGAAGGCTGCCGACGCCACCGCTGCCTTGAGCATTCTCGACAGCGGCATCGGCATCGACTTGTTGTTTACGGACGTGGTGATGCCAGGCGCGCTGCGCAGTACCGACCTGGTCAGGCTGGCGCGGCAAAAAACGCCTGGGCTGGCCGTGCTCTATACCTCCGGCTACGCGGAGAACGCGATCGTCCACGGCGGCCGGCTGGAGGCGGGCCTGCAGTTACTGGGCAAACCGTATTCGCGCGAGGCGCTGGCGCGCAAGGTGCGGCAGGTGCTGAACTCGCCGTCCAAGCAAGAATAAATTCTCTTAAGTATTATTTTCTGCATATTTAAATTGTTTTTAGGATACTTTAGTTTTTTTTGATCCAGTTCTGGTAAGATCGCGTCTTGTCATCGAGCCGGCCCAAAAATCGCCGTCAGTTGCCCACTTACACTGCCTGTTAAATTTTTTGGAGCCTGCTTCATGCCCACCATGCGCCTCAAGTCCGTTTTGTTGTCCCTGTCTGCCGTTGCCGCCCTGAGCGCAGGCATGACACACGCCGCGACCAACCTGGTCACCAATGGCAATTTTGACGACACCACCAACGGCAACAACAAGCGTTTGTCGGCGTCGCCGACCAACCAGGACGACCGCACCACGCTGTCGGGCTGGACCAGCACCAGTATCGAAGGCAACGGCGGCGGCTACAACTTCGTACTGGACGCCAACACCGCCAAGACCTGGGACTCGGTCATCTGGCTCAGGAGCGAAGTGGATGGCGTGAGCAACGGCTACGCATCGTCGGCCAACGGCGGCAATATCTTTGCCTCCGATGCACTGTACGGCCCGGGCACGCTGGCGCAAACCATCACCGGCCTGAAGCAGGATGCCTATTACCAGCTGACGTTCGACTATGCGCTGGCGCAGCAGGTCGGTTTCACCGGTGCCAACACCAATAACTTCTGGCACGTGATGTTTGGCGACCAGAGCGCCAACTCGAGCGGCCTGAGCATCACCAGCGGCGGCTTCAGCGGCTGGCAGACTGCCACCATGACCTTCCAGGCGTCCGGCACCAGCCAGGTGCTGTCGTTCCTGGCGCAAACCACCGCGCCGGGTGCGCCGCCGTTCCTGCTGCTCGATGGCGTCAACCTGACCGCCGTACCGGAGCCAACCACCTGGGCCATGATGCTTGGCGGTTTTGGCTTGATCGGTTTCCTGGCGCGCCGTCGCCAGCGTGGCAGCGCCGCACTGGCGTAAGCAGGTTTCATGTCGGTGACAATAGCCGGGTTGGCCGCCACTGCGGTGCGCCTGGCCGCCTGGCTGGTGCTGCTGACGGTGGTGTTCGTGCCATTGGAACGCTGGTTCGGTGCGCGCCATGCGCCCCGGCCGCGCCGCGAGCACGCGCACAATATCGCGTATTACCTCATCAGCAGCATGGTGCCGATTGTCCTGCTCGGCGTGCCGACGGCCTTGCTGGCGGTGCTGGCCCAGCACGTGGTGCCGGAGGCGCTGACCGGCGCGATTGCCGGCCTGCCGCTGGCAGTGAAAGTGGCGCTGGTGTTCATCGTCGGTGAAACCGGGTTTTACTGGGGTCATCGGCTCAGCCACGAACTGCCTTGGCTGTGGCGCTTCCACGCGCTGCACCATAGCACCGAGCACATGAATTTCCTGGCCAATACCCGCACCCATCCGGTCGACATGGTGATCACGCGGCTGTTCGGCCTGGTCCCACTGTACTTGCTGGGTTTGGCCGGGCCCACCATGGCCGGTACCGCCGCGCCAGCCGCGCTGCTGGTGGTGGGCACCTTGTGGGGCTTCTTCATCCACGCCAACCTGCGCTGGCGGTTCGGTCCGCTGGAATGGCTGATCTCCACGCCGGCCTTCCATCACTGGCACCACAGCCGTAACGACCACATCAACCGCAACTACGCCTCGACCTTGCCGGTGCTCGACCGCCTGTTCGGCACCTATTATCTGCCGCGCCACTGGCCGGCCGAAATCGGCACCGACACGCCGCAGCCAGCCACCCTGGCCGGCCAGTTGCTCGACCCGCTGGCGCCGGTCCCCAAAGCGCGTTGAGCTTTCCACACGATACCGATGGTATCGGCTGGCGATACCATCGCCACTGGACTTGATGACAACGTTGCTCCGCAGTACAGTCGGACTTTTATGCTGTGCTGGAGGTTACCTTGCATCGATTGAAAAAACTCTTGCGCGGGCGCTCGTCGGCCAACACGGCGGTGCTGTCGGCATTCTTTCTCTGCGGCCTGTATTTTGCGTCGTGGTGCCTGATCAATCAGTGGTCCAGCATGCCTGGCACCATGATCTTTTACCGCTAACTATCGGCCCATTACGCCGAAGTCGCGATACCGTACTTGCGCTGGGTGTGATGATATTGCGCCACTAACGCGTCAAGTGCAGGGTGGTGCGCGTCGATCTTGCGCATGCGCTCGAGCAGGTACACGGCCTGTTCGGCCAGCGGCGCCTCCCAGCCCATGTCGTCGAGCTGCTTGAGGATGGCTGACGCGGCCGCCGGCAGCAGCGCCATATTGGCCGGCGCCTTGCGCAGACCGGCATTGAGGGTGTCCACCGCTGCGCGCAGGTCGCCTTGCCTGCTTTTTTCGGCAGCGTGCGCCAGCAGTTCGCCCACCTGCATCCTGATCTGCTCGCCCATGCCCTGCGCCAGGTCGTGGCGTCCCGCTTTTTCAAACACGTCCACCGCATCGTCCATCGACACGCCGCTGGCGTCGTCGTTCATCAGGTCCAGCATCACCGAAGACGCTTGCTGGTCGAGCTTGACGTTCAGGCAGCTCTGGATCAGGTCGAGCTTGAGTCCGCTCGACAGCCCGCGCGTGTTGGCGATATTGTTGACCGCCATGGTCAGCTCGGTGGCGGCGGCCGTGAGGTTGCCGGCCATTTCCTGCACCATGCCGGCGGCAATCGCGCGGCAGGTATCGGTGTTGGCATTGCTGCGCAGCGAGCGTTCCATGTCGCGGATCACGCCGCCGGCCTGGTGGGCATCGCCTTTTCTGACCAATGTCTTGACCAGCTTGACGTGGTCCTCGGGGTCGCGGAATTCGGAATACCTGGCCTTGTTGACGACCTGCTTGAAGGCCCGCTCGGCGGCACCGACGTCGCCGGTGGCAAACGCCACCTCGCCCAGGTGGCGCAGCCGGCGCACCATGTGCGGCGAAATGTCCACCGCGTCTTCCAGCACCTTCTTGGCCGACTGCTGCTGGCCCAGCGCCTGCAAGGTGCGCGCCAGCAAATCGTAGGCAGCCATGAAGGTGGCGTGGTGCTGCAGCAGGTCGGTCAGGGTTTGCTGCGCCTCGACCAGCTTGCCCAGGCCGAACTGGCAGCGCGCCAGGCCCAGCTTGGCCCAGGCGGTAGGGCGGGTGAGCAGGATGGCCTGGTACACGAACTCGGCCTCCGCCAGGTCGTCGATTGACACCAGCAGCTCGGCCCGCAAGCGCGCATAGTCGGCAGCGTAGCGGGCATTGGTCTGTTCGCCGTCCTTGCAGCCGGCAATCGCCTTGCGGATATTACCGGCCGCAACCTGCTGGTAGACGGGCCAGAATACTTCGCGCCGCTCCACCGCGCGGCGGATCCGTTGCAGCAGGGCGTCCACGGTGAACGGCTTGAGCACGTAATCGGTCGGGGCCAGCTCCACCGCGCCGATCACGCGGCTGTACACGCCCTCGGACGTGATCATGATGAAGATCGTCCATGCCGGGATCAGGCGATGATGGCGCAGGTCTTCCAGCAACTGCTGGCCGTCCTGGCCACTGTTTTCGTTGCCGTTGCCGAGGTCGTACTCGCACAGCACGATGTCGAATTGCTTCTTGGTCAGCTGGCGTATGGCCGTGCCCGATCCGACCGCGTATTCGATACGGGTGATCTCGCACTGGTTCAGCATATTATGCAGGCTGCCGCGCATGCCCGGATTCGGGTCCACGATCAGTACCGACAACTCGCTATATTCAGCCATGTTTTCCATCCATTCAGATTGGTTCTAGCATAACCGAAGGTCATTCGAAGCACGCGTTTTTGCGTTGCACAAGGTGCATTTCGGCGCGCGGCAGGCGTGAAATGTTGCTTGCGGAATACTTCGCGCCACGTTTCGCGGTCATCTTGGCGCTGTATGGCAAGGATGGGAAAGGGTATAATGCGCGCAAAAGGAATTCTGCAAGCCCAAGCCTGTGTTTAATTTTCGCTTTCTACCTTTAATCCGCAGCCACGCTGCATCAACTACTCCTCCATCATGTTGATACTCCCGGGCTCCAACGCCCTGTCCGCCTTCCGCAGCCAACGCCTGTTAAACCAACTGCAAGCCGCGCTTCCCCAGGTCGCCGCAGTCCAGGCCCGCTATGTCCACTTCATCGATGCCGCCCAGCCGCTGTCGGCCGACGACACCAGCCGGCTCGGCGCGCTGCTGACCTACGGTGAACCGGCTCACGTCGACAACGCTGACGGGGCGGTCGAGGAATTCTTCGTGATCCCGCGTTTTGGCACCATTTCGCCGTGGGCTTCCAAGGCCACCGACATCGTGCACAACTGCGGCATGGCGCACATCAAGCGCGTCGAGCGCGGCATCGCGTTCCGCATCAACCTGAAAGCCGGCATCCTCGGCAGCAGCATCGGCGCGCCGAAGAAGCTGTCGGACGAAGATGTGCAAACCGTGGCAGCGTTGCTGCATGACCGCATGACCGAGTCGGTGCTGCGCCACCCGGACGAAGCGGCCGGCCTGTTCCGTACGCTTGACGCCAAGCCTCTGGAAACCGTGGACGTCATCGGCGCCGGCGCCGGTGCGCTGGAAAAAGCCAATACCGACCTGGGCCTGGCGATGTCGCAGGACGAGATCGAGTACCTGGACGCGGCGTTCACCCGCGCCGGCCGCAACCCGACCGACGTCGAACTGATGATGTTCGCGCAAGCCAATAGCGAACACTGCCGCCACAAGATCTTCAACGCCGACTGGACCATCGACGGCGTGGCGCAACCGAAATCGCTGTTCGGCATGATTAAGAACACGCACGAACTGCAGCCGAAGGGCACCGTGGTTGCCTACAGCGACAATTCGTCGATCATGGAAGGCGCCACCGTGATGCGCTTCTTCCCGCAAGGCGCTGGCTACGAATATGCGCCGATCACCGAGCTCACCCACACGCTGATGAAGGTGGAAACCCACAACCACCCGACCGCGATTTCGCCATTCCCGGGCGCCTCCACCGGCGCCGGCGGCGAGATCCGCGATGAAGGCGCCACCGGCCGCGGCGCCAAGCCGAAAGCCGGCCTGGCCGGCTTCACGGTCTCGAACCTGCTGCTGCCGGGCGCCGTGCAGCCGTGGGAAGTCGATGCCGACGGTAAAGCCTATGGCAAGCCGGACCGCATTGCGTCGGCCCTGCAAATCATGATCGACGGCCCGCTCGGCGGCGCCGCGTTCAGCAACGAATTCGGCCGTCCGGTCCTGGGCGGCTACTTCCGTACCTACGAGCAAAATGTCAGCGCCCAGTTTGGCGCGGCCACCGTGTTCGGCTACCACAAGCCGATCATGATCGCTGGCGGCATCGGCAACATTTCGTCGCAGCACACGCACAAGAACGACATCCCGGTCGGCAGCCTGCTGGTGCAGCTCGGCGGTCCCGGCATGCGTATCGGCATGGGCGGCTCGGCCGCCTCGTCGATGGCCACCGGCACCAACACCGCCGACCTGGACTTCGACTCGGTCCAGCGCGGCAACCCGGAAATGGAACGCCGCGCCCAGGAGGTCATCAACGGCTGCTGGCAGCTGGGCCAGGACAATCCGATCATCTCGATCCACGACGTCGGCGCCGGCGGCCTGTCGAACGCTTTCCCGGAAATCACCAACGACGCCAAGCGCGGCGCCATTTTCGATCTGCGCAAGATTCCGCTGGAAGAGAGCGGCATGGCGCCGAAAGAGATCTGGTCCAACGAATCGCAGGAACGCTACGTACTGGCCATCGCGCCGGAAAGCCTGCCGCTGTTCCAGGCATTGTGCGAACGCGAGCGCTGCCTGTTCGCCGTGGTCGGCACCGCCACCGAGGAACGCCAGCTCAAGCTGATCGATCCCGAACTGGGCAACAATCCGGTCGATATGCCGATGGACGTGTTGCTGGGCAAACCGCCAAAGATGCAGCGCGACGTCGAACACGTGGTACGCGAATTGCCGGCGCTGGACCTGACCGGCATCGACCTGGAAGAGGCCGCCAAGCGCGTGCTGCTGCTGCCGACCGTGGGCGACAAATCGTTCCTGATCACCATCGGCGACCGCACCGTGGGCGGCATGTCGGTGCGCGACCAGATGGTCGGACCATGGCAGGTACCGGTCGGCGACTGCGCCGTCACCACCATGAGCTTTGAAGGCTACCTGGGCGAAGCGATGGCGATGGGCGAGCGCACCCCGCTGGCCGTGATCGACGCGGCCGCCTCGGGCCGCATGGCGGTGGCTGAAGCGATCACCAATATCGCTGCTGCACCGATTGCCGACATTTCCGACATCAAGCTGTCCGCCAACTGGATGGCTGCTTGCGGCCAGCCGGGCCAGGATGCCGCGCTGTATGACACCGTCAAGGCCGTGGGCATGGAACTGTGCCCGGCGCTCGGTATCAGCATCCCGGTCGGCAAGGATTCGCTGTCGATGCGCACCACCTGGAAAGAGGGCGACGATGCCAAGGCCGTGCTGTCGCCGGTGTCGCTGATCGTCTCGGCATTCGCACCAGTCTATGACGTGCGCAAATCGCTGACGCCGCAGATCAGGACCGATGCCGGCGAGACCTCGATCATCCTGATCGACCTCGGTCGTGGCAAGAACCGCCTGGGCGCCTCGGCGCTGTCGCTGGTGATGAACCAGCTGGGCAACGACACGCCGGACGTGGACAGCGCGGAAGACCTGAAAGGCTTCTTCGCCGCCATCCAGCAACTCAATCGCGACGGCAAGCTGCTGGCCTACCACGACCGTTCCGACGGCGGCCTGTACGGCACGCTGACCGAAATGGCGTTTGCCGGCCGTGCCGGCCTGTCGATCAACCTCGACATCCTCACCCTGGAGCAAGGCCATGGCGCCGACCAGGGCGACGCCAAGAACTGGGCCGGCCAGATCGCCGAACGCCGCAACGAGCAAACCCTGCGCGCGCTGTTTGCCGAAGAGCTGGGCGCCGTGATCCAGGTCCGCGCCGACGAAAAATCGCTGGTCATGGACGTGCTGCGCAGCTTCAACCTGGGCGCCTGCAGCCACATCATCGGCAAACCGAACGACCGTGGCGTGATCGAGTTCACCCGTGATGCCAAGCTGATTTACAGCCAGCCGCGCAGCGCGCTGCACCGCCTGTGGAGCGAAACCAGCTGGCGCATCGCCCGCCTGCGCGACAACCCGGCCTGCGCCGACGCCGAATACGACCGCCTGCTCGACGAACAGGATCCAGGCATGCAGCCGAAGATCACGTTCGACCTGGCCGAGAATATCGCCGCGCCATTCCTGGCAACCGGCGTGCGTCCACGCGTTGCCATCCTGCGCGAGCAGGGCGTCAACTCGCATATCGAAACCGCTTACGTGATGCACCAGGCCGGCTTTACCGCGGTTGATGTCCACATGAGCGACTTGATTGCCGGGCGCGTCAAACTCGACGACTTCCAGGGAATTATTGCCGTCGGTGGGTTCTCGTATGGCGACGTATTGGGTGCGGGCGAGGGCTGGGCCAAAACCATCCTGTTTAATTCGGCGTTGTCCGAACAATTCGCGCGCTTCTTTGCGCGTGGCGACAGTTTCGGTTTAGGCGTATGTAATGGCTGCCAGATGATGAGTAATCTGAAATCGATGATTCCCGGCGCCCACGCCTGGCCGAAATTTACCACGAATAAATCGGAGAAATTCGAAGCCCGCTTTGCCATGGTGGAAGTATTGGATAGCCCATCGATATTCTTCAACGGCATGGCCGGTACCCAGACCCCGATCGCGATCGCGCACGGTGAAGGTTATGCCGACTTTACCCAGACCGGGAATATCACCGAAGCCGTGGCTGCCATGCGCTTCGTCGATAACCGTGGTGATGTGACCGAAGCCTATCCATATAACCCGAACGGTTCGCCGCAGGGCCTGACCTCGGTCACCACGCTTGACGGCCGCTTCACGGTCATGATGCCGCACGCCGAGCGCGTATTCCGCACGGTGCAGCAGTCGTGGCATCCGGAAGGTTGGGGGGAGGAATCACCATGGATGCGCATGTTCCGTAACGCACGCAAGTTCGTCGGCTAAGTTTTAGCCGCACAGTTGAAACCGGGCCCCTGCGCGAGCAGCGGCCCGGTTTTTTTATAGTCCTGCAATCCCAGATCCGTCATCCCCGCGAACGCGGGGATCCATAGAACGCGTAGATAATTGAGCATGCGATGCGCTCACTGAGCATAGATCCCCGCTTTCGCGAGGATGACGACTCAACGGTTCACGCCAGCAATTGGCATCATCGAACTGAGACTTGGCAGGGACAAAACTGGGTGGGTAAACGACAACGCCCGACACAAGGCCGGGCGCGGTTTACCTCAGGGCAGCATCAGCTGCCCGGTTCCTGATTACTGAATCTTGGCTTTCTTTTGCAGTTCGTCGCGGTAAGCGGCGATCTTGCCTTGTTGCATTTGCTGCGAGATCTGCTGCTTGACCTGGTCGAACGGTGGGAACTGGGCGTCGCGTGGTGCTTCGTCCAGCTTGATCACGTGATAGCCGAACTCGGTCTTGACCGGGGTCTCGGTGATCGCACCTGGTTTCAAGGCCACCATTGCATCGGCAAACGGTTTGACCAGCTTGCCTGGCGACATCCAGCCCAGGTCGCCGCCGTTGTTGGCGGAACCGTCTTTCGACACCTTGGCCAGCTCTTCGAATTTACCGCCGGCTTTCAGCTTGGCGATAATGTCCTTGGCTTCCTGTTCGGTGGTAACCAGGATATGGCGCGAGTGATATTCCTTGCCGCCGTTGGCTGCCTTGTATTTATCGTACTCGGCTTTGATATCGGCATCCTTGACCGGATTCTTTTTCACATAATCGGCCAGCATGGCGTTGATGATAATGCTCTGGCTGGCGTTGTCGATGGCGGCTTTGACGTCGGCCTTATTGCCATAACCTTGTTTATTGGCTTCCTGCAGCATGACTTCGCGGCCGATCAATTCTTTCTTGACCATTTCGCGCAATTGCGGGCTGTCAGGTTGCTGGCCCTGGGCCACAACTTGTTTGACCATTTGGTCTGCCTTGGCAGCCGGAATGGCTTTGCCATTCACGGTGGCGAGATTTTGCGCAAAGGCGGGCGCTGCAACAACAGCAATCATGGCTAACAACAGACGGGCTGGTTTCAACATCATTATTTAAATCCTTTAAAAACTTTTAGATCGCAATCGAATGCGTATATTACTCATGTAGAACCAAAAACGGCGCCCCGTAGGGCGCCGCCTTGCAGAACATTACTGCACTTTTGCTTTTTTAACCAGTTCTTCCTGGTAAGCTTGTACTTTCTTCTGCATCAGGCCTTCTTGAACCTGGCCCTTGACTTCTTCCAGCGGCGGCAGTTTTACAGCGCGGGTGTCGTCCACCTTGATCACGTGCCAGCCATTAGGCGTTTGCACCGGCTTCTCGGTCACGCCACCTTTTTGCAGGTTGACGAAAGCTTGCGAGAACACTGGTGGGAACGACGACGGGGTAGCCCAGTCCAGGTCGCCACCGTTGGCAGCCGAACCGGTGTCTTTCGACTGCTTGGCCAGGTCTTCGAACTTGGCGCCGCCTTTGAGCTTGGCAATCACGTCGTTGGCTTCGGCTTCGGTCGCCAGCAGGATGTGACGCACGTGGTACTCTTTCTCGGCCGAAGCGGCCGCAACCGCTTTGTCGTACTCGGCCTTGACATCGGCGTCCGATACCGGATTCTTCTTGACGTAGTCCATCACCAGAGCGTTGGTGATGATTTGCTGACGGGCGTTTTCGAGTTGTTCCTTGACCGCTGCATTTTTGCCGTAGCCTTGTTTCTCGGCTTCCTGCATCATCACTTCGCGGCCGATCAGGTCTTTTTTGATCAGTTCGCGCAACTGTGGCGAATCCGGCTGCTGGCCTTGGGCGACGACTTGCTTGACGACGGCGTCAACACGCGAGCTCGGGATGGCTTTGCCATTAACAACGGCAACGTTTTGTGCGAAAGCAGGTACGGCGGCAACGGCGAGAAGTGCAATCAGCAAACGGGCTGGCTTGAAAGTCATTATTAATTCCTGTAGGGGGAAGATTTAGCGAAAACCGGAGGAGGGAGTTAGATCTGCTATCTGTGTTTTTGTTCAGTTTTGTGTTCGATTATTTCTGAAACCAATAGCCTGGGTCCACCCCACCGGCACTACATCATACTTCGGACGGTGCCAATGCAGTAATGGCCAATGCATGAATTTCTCTATGCATCATATCGTTCACGGAATCATACACGAGTCGATGTCTTGTGACGAGTTTCTGTCCCTCAAATTGTAACGAAACGATTCTGACACTGTAATGTCCGCCTCCGGAAGCGGCGCCGGCATGGCCGGCGTGCAAATGGGAGTCGTCGTTAAGCGTCAATTCGACCGGGGCCAGGGCCGCTTCCATCTTGCCGCGGATGCGTTCGATGCGGGTGTCGTTCATGGCTGTTCTTTCATGTGACGCGAGAGATAAACGGTCTGGCCGATGATGAAGACGAACATCAACGCGGTGGTGCCAAACATCTTGAAGTTGACCCAGGCGTCGGTATTACCCTTGAATAGCACGAAGGCGACATACCAGTTCAATACGCCCATCACCGTGAAGAAGGCAATCCAGGCCAGGTTGATGCGGCTCCAGCCGGCGTCGGGCAGCTCGACGAACTCGCCCATCGACTTGCGCATCAGGTTTTTCTTGAACACCAGGTCGCTGACCAGCAGGCCGATCGCAAACGACCAGTAAACGATGCTGAGCTTCCATTTGACGAAGGCTTCGTCGTGCAGGTAAATGGTGAGGCCGCCGAAAAACACGAACATGGCCAGCGAAAACCACATCACGCCTTCGACCTTACGCCCGCGCACTTTCAGGTAGGCGATCTGCAGCACGGTAGCCAGGATGCCCACCACCGTGGCCAGCACGATGGGAGCCTGGTCCGGCGTCACGCTGCCACCCGAAATGATGCTGCCCAGGTAGGTGTTGGTAAACACCTGGGCTGCTTCGGCATGCATGCCAGCCAGTTTATAGGCGCCGAAGAACAGGATGACCGGGAATAAGTCGAACAGGAATTTCATGTTGCCTCAGTATTTATTTACTCTTGTGGATCGAACCGTAACGACGCCGAGTTGATGCAATAACGCAGCCCGGTTGGCGGCGGGCCGTCCGGGAACACGTGTCCCAGGTGGGCGTCGCACACGGCGCACAGAATTTCGGTGCGCAGCATACCATGGGTACGGTCGGTTTTCTCGATCACGTTGGCCGGATCGATGGCTTCGAAGTAGCTGGGCCAGCCGCAACCGGAGTCGAACTTGGTATCGGAGCGGAACAGCGGCGTGTCACAGCAGACGCAGGTGTAAATACCGTGTTCGTGGTGATCCCAGAACTTGCCGGTAAAGGCGCGTTCGGTGGCGGCGTGGCGAGTAACCTGGTATTCCATCGGATCGAGCATGGCGCGCCATTCGGCGTCGGACTTGGTGACTTTATTGGTCATGGCTTAGATCTTTCTTAAGAAGAACAACTTACTTCGAGATGGCTGGCCCAGTCGGGGGGCAAGGCGGCGTAGTGGTCGTGCTCGGGCTGCTCGTCGTACGGATGCTGGAGGATCGCCAGCAATTTCGCCACTTCCGAGTAGTCCTGCTGTTGCGCTTTGTCGATCGCCACCTGGGCCAGGTAATTGCGCAGCACGTATTTGGGGTTGATTTGGTTCATCGCAAGCTGGCGGTCGGCATCGACACTGTGCTCCGCTTGCAGGCGCTGGCGGTATTGGCCGGCCCAAGCGTCGAAAGCAGGGCGGTCGATGAACAGGTCGCGCAGCGGCTCGTCGCCGCTGGCGTCCGCTGCCTTGAGGCCGCCCAGGCGGCGGAAGAACAGCGTGAAATCGACGCCGTTGGCCTGCATGACAGCGAACATGGCGTCGAACAGGGCGCGGTCGGCATCGGCATGCGCGTCCAGCCGGGTCAAGCCCAGCTTGGCGTGCAGCAGTTCATCGAGCCTGGCGGCAAAGGCAGGCTGATAAACGTCAAGCGCGGCCTGGGCGTCTTCGGGCTCGCCGATCAGCGGCAGCAGGGCTTGCGCCAGCGCGTAGCAGTTCCAGTGGCCGACCTGCGGCTGGTTCGCGTACGAGTACCGGCCCTGCTGGTCGGTGTGATTGCAGATGTGGTTGGCATCGAACGCTTCCATGAAGCCGAACGGGCCGTAATCGATGGTCAGGCCCAGGATCGACATATTGTCGGTGTTCATCACGCCGTGCATGAACCCCACCGCTTGCCACTGGGCGACCATGTGGGCGGTGCGGCGCGTGACTTCCGCCAGCAGGCCCTGGTAGGGGTTGTCGCTGGCGCGCAGATCGGGATAAAAGTGGTCGATGACGTAGTCGGCCAGCACTTTCAGCTGTTCGTTCTGCTTGCGGTAGTACCAGTGCTCGAACGAGCCGAACCGCACGAAGCTGGGCGCCATGCGCACCACGACGGCAGCGGTTTCCACTGTTTCGCGCATCACGCCCTGGTTGGAACCGGCGATCGACAGCGCGCGCGACGTCGGTATGCCGAGGCCATGCATGGCCTCCGAGCACAGGAATTCACGGATCGACGACCGCAGTACGGCGCGACCGTCGCCCATGCGCGAGTACGGCGTCTGGCCGGCGCCTTTCCATTGCATTTCCAGCGGGCCGTTATCGGTGGCGGCAGCGCCAAACAGGATGGCGCGGCCATCGCCCAGCTGGCCGGCCCATACGCCGAACTGGTGGCCCGAATACACGGCTGCCAGCGGTTGCCCCTGCTCCGGCACGGCATTGCCGACCAATATGTCGAGGCTGTCCGCGACTTGTTCCGGCGAGAGCTTGAGCAGTTGTGCAGCCGACGGGCTGACCGCCACCAGGTAGGGCGCGGGCAGCGGAGTGGGCATCAGCCGGGTGTAGAACGCGGGCGGCAGGGACGCAAAAGAATGGTCCAGCGGCAGCGAGGTCAGATTGGTAGCGATGATGGTTCCTGTGAAGAGCACCGGGCCCAGGGGCCGGAAAGCGCGATTTTACCGCAGCGCAGCCAAGTGCGTCGCGTGCACATGCTTGCTAATAGTAAGTTACTTCATTGATAAATTGATTGACGGAAATACGTACTTCCACTTAAAATATTGCCTTGCAGCATTTCTCAGATTTCACATTTCTCACCTTGCGCTCCAGGATCCCATGTTTACTCGCATCACTATCCGTACCCGGCTGATTGTCTCGATGGCAGTACTTGGCCTGTTGATTATTTCCATCGGCACGGTCAGCCTGTTCGGCATGAACAAGGTGAATTTTGCGCTCAAGGATGTGTATTCGAACCAGATGGCGTCGGTGCTGATCCTCACCGAGTCGAAGAACTTCCTCAATCGTGCGCGCTTTGTCATCGATCGCGGCGTGTTCCACCCGGACTCACCCGACCTGGACAAGACGCTGGCCCGCGCCGAAGGCTTCATTCTCGATGGCGACAAAGCCTGGAAATCGTACCTGGCCCTGCCGCTGACGGGCGAAGAGCAGCAACTGGCGACCGACCTCGACAAGAAACGCACGGTCTATATCAGCTTCCTGCGCGAGCTGATGGGCGCGATCAAGTCGCAAAATGCCGAGAAAATCGATGACCTGGCCATGAACAAGATGAGCAAGGAATTCGGCATTTTCGACGCAGCCTCCAACGAGCTGGAAAAGTACCAGCTCGACGGCGCGCGCAAACACTACGACGACAGCCAGTCGTTCTTCAGCGCCTTCGAGATCGGCTTTGTGGTCGCGCTGCTGGGCGGCATGGTAGTGATCGTGTTCTCGACCCTGCGCCTGTTGTCGGCCATCCTGAAACCGCTGCGCGCCGCGCTGGGCCATTTCGACCAGATCGCGGGCGGCAACCTGGCCAACGATATCCGGGTCGAACGCGACGACGAAATGGGCAGTCTGATGCAGGGATTGATCAAGATGCAGGACCAGATGTCCACCACCGTGCGCGGCATCCGCAACGGCAGCAATTCGATCGCCACCGCCAGCGCGGAAATTTCGCAGGGCAACCTGGACCTGTCGCGCCGCACCGAGAACCAGGCCGCCGCGCTGGAAGAAACCGCGTCGTCGCTGGAAGAACTCACTACCACCGTGCGCCACAACGCTGACAACGCGCGCCAGGCCAATCACCTGGCGGTCACCGCCCAGGACGTGGCCAGCAAGGGCGGCCAGCTGGTGTCGCAAGTGGTCGATACCATGAGCACGATTAACGGCTCGTCGCGCAAGATTGCCGACATTATTGGCGTGATCGACGGCATTGCGTTCCAGACCAATATCCTGGCGCTGAACGCGGCGGTGGAAGCGGCCCGCGCAGGCGAGCAGGGCCGTGGCTTTGCCGTGGTGGCGACGGAAGTGCGCAACCTGGCCCAGCGTTCGGCGGCGGCCGCCAAGGAAATCAAGGAGTTGATCACGGCGTCGGTGGAGCAGGTGGATGCCGGTTCGCAACTGGTGGACAAGGCCGGCGCGACGATGGACGAGATTGTCAGCAGTGTCGAGCGCGTGACCGGCATCATCAGCGAAATCATGGTGGCCGGTGAAGAACAGAGCGAAGGCATCAACCAGATCAACCAGGCCATCGCCCAGATGGATGAAGTGACGCAGCAAAATGCGGCGCTGGTGGAGGAGGCGGCGGCAGCGGCCGGTTCGTTGCAGGAACAGGCGGCCACCTTGGAAGAACTGGTCAGTACCTTCAAGGTTGATGCACAGTCGGCGCTGCGATTGGCTCATGGCGCCCAACGTCCGGTCCTGGCACTGGGCCGCTGAACTGGCGCGGCCACGCCTGGCCGGGCCACGCCTGGCGTGGCCATGCGAAGACGCGCAACGCCGGCCCCGCTGCCGAGGCGCGCAAGCAGCGCCTCATTCCCTACCCGGACAGGTTCTTAACCGACGTCTGCCAACAGCAGCGAAACATATAGCAAAAAGCGGTCTTCCAGCCGCGACAGATCAAGCCCGGTAATCTCGCCGATGCGGCGCAGCCGGTAGTCGAGCGTGTTGCGGTGGATGTGCAACGCTTCCGCCGTCGCCGCCAGGTGGCTGTCGTGGCGAAACCAGCTTTCCAGCGTGCGTTGTAATAACTCCTTGTTCTTGTCCTGTGCCTGCAGGCGCAGCATCGGCTGGCGCAGCTGCTCGGCCTGCCAACCGGCATCGAGTCCCGATAACAACACCGGCAACGCCTGGTCGTAATAGCTGTAGCGTCGCCGTCCGCCATCGCGGGCGCGGCCGATGCGCGCTGCCGTGCGTGCGCTCTGGTACGAGATCGCCACGTTGTCCAGGCCCGCCAGGGCGATGCCCACCGTCAGCCCATGAGCTTGCGCGCCTTCTTCATCGAGCAATGTCGCCAGCGCCTCGAGCTTGCGCTGGGCCCAGGCCGGAACATCGGCGGCGGCCACGCTGTCATGAAAATCGACGATGACCAGTTCGTGCGAGCTGGCCGCCGCCGTCAGTGCCGACGGCTGCCGGCTTAGCAGGCGCAGCTGCAAGCGCTGGATTTCGCTCAGTGCTTCCACGGTGCCGGCCGCCCGGTCGTCCAGTTCCAGCAACATCACCACGTGCGGACGGCGAAAGTCCACGCCCAGGCGCCGCGCCCACGATTCCAGCCCGGACCGGGTGCCGGGATCGCTGGCGATCAGTTGCAGCACAAAGGTTTCGCGATAGCGCGAGTCGCGTTGCAGGGCATCGGTCAGTTGCGCCTGTTCCAGGATCATTTCGGCGGTCAGCCGCACCAGTTCGCCAAATTGGCGCACGTCGTCCGGTGCGCCCGAGAGGCCGATGGCGCCGCACAGCTGGCCGTTGACGCTCAAAGGCAGGTTGATGCCGGGCTGGGCGCCGTGCATATTGCGCGCGCTGGCGGCGTCTATCTCGACCGGCAACTGCTTGGCCAGGGCCAGCATCGCACCCGTGTGCAGCTCACCGATGCGGGCAGCATTGCCGCTGGCGACGATGCTGCCGTGGGCATCCATCACGTTGACGTTGTACGGGATGATTTTCATCGTGCGAGTGACGATGTCCTGCGCCAACGCGCTGTTCAAGATGGTCATGGCTAGCTGTTCATGGTGGGTTAACTGCAGCCGCCATTGTGCCAAGGAACGACGGATTGCGCTCGAAAGTCGTTTTTCTAGAGAAATATTTAGGCGTTTGCCCAGTATTTTGCCCTGACGACTGTCAATTCTCGTGCATTCGGCCGATGATTTTTATGCAGCGATTCCAGATAATCAGCGCTGTCAGTCGTCATGACACTACAACATCTAGGAGACCTGCATGGGCAATTCCACCACCACCGCTGCAAATGCTGCATCGGCCGTTGCCGTACTTGACGGCGCCTACAAAAAAGCCACCTGGCATCTGATTCCATTTATCTTCGTCTGCTACTTGTTCAACTACCTGGACCGCGTCAACGTCGGTTTCGCCAAGCTGGAGATGATGGACGCGCTCAACCTGAGCAACACGGTGTACGGCCTAGGTGCCGGCATCTTCTTCATCGGCTATGTCCTCAGCGGCGTGCCAAGCAACCTGATCCTGCATAAACTGGGCGCGCGGCGCTGGATCGCGGTGATGATGATCATGTGGGGCGCCTTGTCGGCGGCCATGCTGTTCGTCACCACGCCCACCTCGTTCTACGTGCTGCGCTTCTTCACCGGCGTGGCCGAGGCCGGCTTCTTCCCGGGCATGGTGCTGTACTTCACCCACTGGTTTCCGTCGCAAAAGCGCGGCCAGGTGATGGCGCTGTTCATGTCGGCCATCCCGATTTCGGGCCTGATCGGCGGTCCGCTGTCGGGCTGGATGCTGGCGCACTTCTCGGCCGGGCAGGGCGGCATGGCCGGCTGGCAGTGGCTGTTCCTGCTGCAGGGTCTGCCGACCGTGCTGCTGGGCGTGGCCGTGTATTTCTATTTGAATGACGGCATCGCCCAGGCCAAGTGGCTGAGCACGCAAGAAAAAGCCGCCATGCAGACCGCGCTCGACGACGACGAAAAGCAGCGGCAAGCTACCAGCACCGTCGGCCAGTCGATCGGCGATGTGCTGAAAAACGGCAGCGTATGGATGCTGGGCGTGATTTACTTCAGCATCCAGATGGGCGTGTACGCAATTAACTTCTGGCTGCCATCGATCATCAAGTCGCTCGGCTACGACACCCAGACCGTCGGCTGGCTCAGCGCCATTCCCTACCTGTTTGCTGCCGTGTTCATGGTGTGGGCCGGCCGTTCGGCGGATAAACACCGCGAACGCCGCTGGCATGTCAGCGCGCCGATGCTGATGGGACTGTTCGGCCTGATGATGGCCGCCAACTTCTCTACCAACCCGCTGGTCGTGATGGTTGGCCTGTCGATGGCCACCATGGGCGCACTGGCCGCACTGTCGATGTTCTGGTCGCTGCCGGCCGCCTTCCTCGGCAGCGCCGCTGCTGCCGCCGGCCTCGCGCTGATCAACTCGCTGGGCCAGATCGCCGGCTTCGTCAGCCCGTTCCTGGTCGGCTGGATCAAGGATGCCACCCAGAGCACCGATGCCGCCCTGTATGTGTTGTCGGCGGTGATGCTGCTCGGTGCGCTGCTGGTCCTGCGGGTACCGGCCAAGTTAGTGAACCGATGATCATCATGAACAAGCAACTGAAATTCGTCATCGCTCCCGATTCGTTCAAGGAAAGCTTGAGCGCGATGGCGATTGCCAATGAAATCGAGGCGGGCTTCCGCGAAATCTTCCCGGACGCCCTTTACGTCAAGGTGCCGGTGGCCGACGGTGGCGAAGGCACGGTGCAAGCCATGATCGACGCCAGCGGCGGCCGCCGCGTGGACCTGTCGGTGCGCGGCCCGCTGGGCGAGCCGGTGGACGCCTTCTACGGCATCATGGGCGACGGCCAGACGGCAGTGATTGAAATGGCTGCCGCCAGCGGCCTGGAACTGGTCCCGCCCAACCGCCGCAACCCGCTGCACACCACCAGCTACGGCACGGGCGAGCTGATTCGTGACGCGCTGGACGCCGGCGCGCGCCGCTTCGTGCTCGGCATCGGCGGCAGCGCCACCAACGACGGCGGCGCCGGCATGGTGCAGGCGCTCGGTGGCCGCCTGCTCGACGCGGCCGGGCGCGACCTGGCGCCGGGCGGCGGCGCGCTCGACGCGCTGGCCCGGATCGACCTGTCCGGACTCGATGCCCGCATCAAGGACTGCGTGTTCGACGTGGCGTGCGACGTCAGCAACCCGCTGGTGGGGCCGCAGGGCGCTTCCCACATCTTCGGCCCGCAAAAGGGCGCTACGCCCGCCATGGTGGCGCTGCTCGATACCAACCTGCGCCACTACGCGGCCGTGATCGCCCGCGACCTCGACCGCAACCTGGCCGACGTGGCCGATCTGCCCGGCGCGGGCGCGGGCGGCGGCATCGGTGCGGCCATGCTGGTTTTCCTGGGCGGCAGCTTGCGCCCGGGCAGCGAGATCGTGACCGCCGCCGTGGGCCTGGATGCCGCCGTAGCGGACGCCGACCTGGTGCTGACCGGGGAAGGGCGCATCGACAGCCAGACCATCCACGGCAAAACCCCGATTGGCGTGGCGCGCGTGGCCAAGCGCCACGGCAAGCCGGTGATCGGCATCGCCGGCAGCCTGGAACCGGGCGCGGGCGTGATCCACGGCCACGGCATTGACGCCGTGTTCAGCGTGGTCAATTGCCCGTGCACGCTGGAGCGGGCGCTGGCGGACGCCGCCTACAACGTGCGCACCTCGGCGCGCAACATCGCTGCGGTGTTGCGCTTGGGAACACAATTAGGGAGCTAACGCCAGTCTGTGCTAAAGTCATTTCCTGCGGCAATGCATGGATGCACGCCCGCAGGAAGGATTTTCATGGCGCCGCTCCAGGGTGAACACAAGTACGTGGCCAGGTTGCCGACCATACGCTCCCAGCTCTACAGCCTGGTCTGGGCCTGCGCCTTGCCGGCCATCCTCGGTATTGCCCTGCTGACCAATAACTTTATTGTCCGTGAACGCAAGACCATCCAGCAAGACACGCTGATCACCGCGCGGGCCCTGATCCAGGCGGTCGATCGCGACCTCAATACCGGCATCACGGTGGCCCTGGCGCTGGCCAACTCGCCCAGCATCGACAGCCGCGATTTCGCCGCCTTCTACCGCCAGGCCACTGATGTGCTGCGCCCGGAATTCCCCGGCTATAACTTCGTGCTGCACGACCGCGATTCGGTCCAGCTGCTCAATACCGCCCGGCCTTACGGCGAGGTGTACCCCGATCCGTTCAGCGCGGCGCGCATTGCCCAGGTGTTCAAGACCGGCAAGCCGCTCATTTCCAACCTGTTCTACGCGGGCGCGCTGAAACGCCCGCTGGTGGCGATCCACGCGCCGGTGGTTCGCGACGGCAAGGTGGTGTACGTGATCTCGGTGGCATTCGTGCCCGAGCGCCTGGGCCAGGTGCTGCGCGAGCAATTGCTGCCGGCCGACCGCGTGACCGGCATTTTCGACGCCAACGGCGTGCTGGTGGCGCGTACCCACGATCCGGAAAAATACGTGGGCCGGCCAGTCTCGCCCACGCTGATGTCGCGCTTCCGGCTGCGCCAGGAAGACGCGATCGAGGCCACCACGCTGGAAGGCATCCCCGTGTATTCGATGTACAGCCGGTCGTTGCAAAGCGGCTGGTCGGTGGTGATCGGCGTGCCGCGCAGCGCCGTGTATGCCGCGGTGTTCGATTCGATCACCTGGATCATGGTGTTCCTGGCGACGGTCACCGCCGCCGGCTGCGGCGTGGCATGGCATTTCGCGCGCAATATCGAAGGTTCGGTGCGTTCGCTCACCACGGCAGCGATGGCGCTGGGCGGCAAGGCGCGCCAGGGGCCGGTGCCGCCGGCCGCCTTCCACGAGGCGGCGCAGGCGCTCGACACCCTGCACGGCGTGGAGTCGGAACTGCTGCGCTACCGCCACCACCTGGAAAACCTGATCGAACACCGTACCCGCCAGCTCGAATCGGCGATGCGCGAAGCGCAGGCCGCCAACGCCGCCAAGGACGTTTTTGTCGCCAACATGAGCCACGAGCTGCGCACGCCGATGAACGCGGTGCTGGGCGTGGCGCACTTGCTGGGCCGCACCGGTGTCTCGCCGGAACAGGCGCGCTACCTGGACATGATACGCACCTCGGGCCAGTCGCTGCTCGGCATCCTCAATGACATCCTCGACCTGTCCAAGATGCAGGCCGGCAAGGTGGAACTGCACCACGCGCCGTTCCGCCTCGACGACGTGCTGCACGCGGTGGCCACCATCATGAGCGTGAGCGCCGGCGACAAGGATCTCGAGCTGGCCATCGGCGTCGAAGGCGACGTGCCGCGCCACCTGGTCGGCGACGCGCTGCGCCTGCACCAGGTGCTGGTCAATCTGGCCGGCAACGCCATCAAGTTTACCGAGCGCGGCGAAGTGTCGTTGACGGTGTCGCGGCTGCCGGCGCCGGGCGGCGCCAGCCTGCTGCGCTTCGCGGTCAGGGACACCGGCATCGGCTTGACCGAAGAGCAGGTGGCGCGGCTGTTCTCGCCATTTACGCAAGCAGACCTGTCCACCACGCGCCGCTTCGGCGGCACCGGGCTGGGACTGACCATTTCCAAGGGCCTGGTCGAATTGATGCAGGGGCAGATCGACGTGCACAGCATGCCGGGCGCGGGCAGCGAATTCCGCATCACCGTGCCGCTCGGCGTCAGCGACGCCACCGATACCGTCGATGCCGCGCAGTCCGTCGCTCCGCTGCACTTGCTGCTGGCCGATGACAACGCCACCAGCCGCCACTGCATCGCCCAGGCTATCGCCGCCGCCGGCTGGACTTGCGACGTCGCCGCCAACGCGCAGGCGGCGATCGCGCTGCTGCGCGATGGCGTCGTGTACGATGCGGTGCTGGTGGACTGGCAGATGGCCGAACTGTGCGCCCTCCAGCCCGAGATCAGGGCGCCGCTGGTCTGCATGCTCAACGCCTACGGCCGCGACCTGGTGGCCGAAGACATCGCCAACGCCCGCATTGCTGCCTGCCTGGCCAAGCCGGTGACGGCGGTGGGCCTGCTGGAGGCGGTGCAGGCCGCGCGCGCCCATGGCCGGGAACCGGCCGCACCGGATGATGACACGCTGCCGACGCTGGCCGGCGTGCGGATTTTGCTGGTGGAAGACAATCCGATCAACCAGGTGGTGGCGCGCGGCCTGCTGGAACAGGCCGGCGCGCGGGTGGCGGTGGCCGAGAACGGCGAGCACGCCGTCACGCAGCTGCGCCGCCTCGATTGCGACCTGGTGCTGATGGATGTGCAAATGCCGGTGATGGACGGCTTTACCGCCACCCGCATCATCCGCGAGGAACTGCGGTTGTCGCTGCCGGTGATCGCCATGACGGCCGGCGTGATGGCCAGCGAGCGCGAACAGTGCATCGCGGCTGGCATGGACGACTTTATCGGCAAGCCGATCGACGTCGAACAGATGTTCTCGACCCTGGCGCGCCAGCTGGGCCGCACCGCCGCGGAGCGATAACCAGGAGCGCGCCGGCCATTGGCCTGCCTCGCCCGAGGATGTTTGCATGGCGGTCGGGGAACTGGTGCGCATTGACGCCGCGCTGGCTCGCCTCAGCGCCCGCGCGCGCGAAGCTTTCATCCTCAGCCAGTACGAGGACCCGGCTATGCCGAGATCGCGGCGCGGCCCAGCGCATCGCGTGCGCGCGCCTGGGACGCGTTGCAGGACAGGTTGACGCGCATCGGCGCGCGCGCCGGCTATCAGCGATTATGGCTGGACGCCGACTGGCACCGGCCTACGATCCGCGTCTGCTTGAAACGGTGCGCTCGGCGCCCGTCAACGGCACCTGCAGGGCGACCGAAGCGATCCGGAGCACGCGTGTTCTACGCACCGAAGGTGACCTGGAACGCCAATGCGCGCTACGGCGGGCGCACCGAAGCAGGCCTTGATAATTTCGTCGGCGCCCGCTACGCCTATCGCGGCGCCATGTTCGGCACCGTCGATAACTCGGTGCTCACCCGGGTGAGTAGTTTTGGCCTGGTCTCGTTTTCGGCCGGCACCGGTGGTAAGCTGGAACGAGGAGACTGGAGCGCATCGCTCTGGATTAATAATGCCTTCGACAAGCAGTACTACCGGCGCGTAGGCGCCCGCAACTACGGCACGGTCTGGGGCTGGCTGGGTGAAGCGCGCACGGGTGGCGCGACACCGACATACAAATATCAGGTAAACAGTTACGGAGCAGGCAGGCATGAGTGCATCATTCGAGCGTCGTCAATTCATCAAACTGGCATCGTTGCTGACCGGGGGCGCTGCGGCGCTCACCCAGGCGTCGAACGTCGTCGCCGCCGCCGCGCCGGCCACGGTCGCCCCCTCCGGCCGCGCCGGGCCGCCGCAACTGGGCGAAACCCCGTTGCAGTGGCTCGAAGGCCAGCCCGCCAGCTTTGGTGGCGCCACCTGGGGTGTGCCATGGCCCCAGGGCCGCATTCCGCGCGATGCCGGTTTCGAATTGCGCAGCGCCGGTGGGGCCGGGCAGCCGGTGCAATCGTGGCCGCTGGCCTACTGGCCGGACGGTTCGCTCAAATGGTCGGCCCATGCGCTGCCGCCGGACGCCAAAGGCGGCCTGCCGCAAGCGGGCTACAGCCTGCATCCGCTGGTCGGCGATGCCGCCAAAGCGGTCAAGCCCGGCGCACCGCTGGCAAAAGAGAGTGCTGGTGGAATCGAGATCGATACCGGGGTGCTGCAATGCTCACTGCCACGATCGGGCAAGGTACTGGTCACGGCCATGAAGCGCAGCGGCAAGCAGTTGCTGCGCGACGGCCGCCTGGTGCTGCTGGTCGATGGTGCGCTCGATGACGAAACCCGGGGCGCCAGCCGCCGCGCCTATGACGGCGCCATCGACAAGGTGACGCTGGAGCAGAACGGTGCGCAGCGCGTGGTGGTGCGTATCGACGGCAGCCATCGCCATGCGGACGGCGCCACCTTGCTGCCGTTCGTGGTGCGCCTGTATTTTTACAAAAATTCCGACGCGGTGCGGCTGGTGCACACGCTGGTGTACGATGCCGATCCGGCCAAGTCCTACATCCGGGGCGTGGGGTTGCGCTTCGGCGTGCCGCTGGCGGCCGAACTGTACGACCGCCATGTGCGCTTCGTGGGCGACAACGGCGGCGTGTTCGCCGAAGCGGTCAAAGGGCTGACCGGCTTGCGCCGCGACTCGGGCGCGGCCGTCTATGACGCGCAGCTCAATGGCCGCGCGGTGCCGCTGGCGCAAATGGGCGCGCAGGTCAAAAAGGGACTGCAATACATTCCGGCGTTCGGCAGCTACTCGCTGCTGCAATCGCACTCTGACGGTTTCTCGATCAGCAAGCGCACCAGCGCGGGACACGGCTGGATTCACGCGGCCAGCGGCGCGCGTGCTTCCGGCACCGCGTACGTCGGCGCGCCAGATGGCGGCGTGGCTTTCGGCGTGCGCAATTTCTGGCAAAGCTATCCGGGCCAGCTCGACATCCAGGGCGCCGAGACCGCGCAGGCGACGGTGACCATGTGGCTGTGGGCGCCCAACGCGCCGGCCATGGACTTGCGCTTCTACCATGACGGAATGGGCGAGGATACCCACGAGAAGCAGCGCGACGCGCTCGACATCACTTACGAAGATTACGAACAGAGCTTCGGTACGCCGCTGGGCGTGGCCCGCACCAGCGAACTGCAATGGCAGCTGCTGGCAGCCACGCCGTCGAACGAGGACCTGGTGTCGATCAGCCGCCGCATCCAGTCGCCGCCGCTGCTGGTTGCCAGTTCCGAACGGATTTACCAGGCGGGCGTTTTCAGCGATTACTGGAGCCCGGCGGTGGCGCAACCGAATGCCGCGCAAGCGAAGCTGGCAAAGCAGCTGGCGTGGAGCTTCGACTTTTACCGCAACCAGGTCGAGGACCGCAAGTGGTACGGCTTCTGGGACTTCGGCGACGTGATGCACACGTACGATAACCAGCGCCACGTGTGGCGTTACGATGTCGGCGGCTATGCCTGGGACAACTCGGAGCTGAGCACAGACATCTGGCTGTGGCACTACTACCTGCACACGGGGCGCGCGGACGTGTTCCGCATGGCCGAAGCCATGACACGCCACACCGGCGAAGTCGATGTCCACCATATCGGTCCGTTCGCGCCGCTGGGATCGCGCCACAATGTTCAGCACTGGGGCGACAGCGCCAAGCAGCTGCGCATCTCCACCGTGATCAACCGCCGCTTCATGTACTACCTGACCACCGATGAACGCATCGGCGACCTGATGACGGCGCAGACCGATGCCGTCAACCGCCTGCAAACGGTGATCCCGGGCCGCAAGATCGGTCAGGTGGCGCCGACCATCGATCCGGAAAACCATGCCAGCGTGTCGTTCGGCACCGACTGGGGCGCCATTGCCGGTGCATGGTTTACCGCTTGGGAGCGCAGCGGCCAGCCCGAGATCCGCGACAAGCTGCTGCGGTCGATGGCGAGCATCGCCGCCCAGCCGGAAGGTTTCCTGGCCGGCGGCGGCACCATGAACCTGCGCACCGGCGCCTTCATCGTCGAGAAGGAGCGCAAGATCAGCGTCTCGCACCTGAGCGCGGTGTTCGGCCTGCCGGAAATTTGCAGCGAATTGATACGCACCGTGCCGCAGCCGGCGTTCCGCGACGCCTGGCTGCGCTACTGCCGCCTGTACAACGCCACCGAGGCGCAGCAGAAGGCGGAGCTGGGTCAGAGCCTCGGCAAACTCAACCTGGGCCAGGGCCACGCGCGCCTGCTCGGCTACGCCGCCGTGCAGTGGCAAGACCCGGCGCTGCTCAAGCGCGCCTGGGCGCAGTTCTACGAGGGCAAGGCGGGGCTGGTGGACAAGGACCTGGTATCGCGCCGCGTCAAACCGCCGCTGGTATTGCGCGAGATCGAGGAAGCGCCGGCCATCTCCACCAACGCCATCGCCCAGTGGGCCCTGGGGGCAATGGGCATGATGGCGCTCGACGCCATCGGCCAGACCGTGGTGGCGGACGATTTCCAGCGCTTCGATCCGGGCGCGTGGGCGGTGGAGGCGGAAGCCGGCAAGCCCGAGCAGGCGGCGTTCGCCTCGTCGGGCGCATTGATACTCGATGCCGAACGCGGACTGACGGTATGGCTGCGCAAACAGCTGATCGGCCACTACGAAATCAGCTTTACCCGCACCGTGCTGGCCGAGGGCAAACCGCACGAGCGCCTGTCCGATCTGAACTTCTTCTGGGAGGCGCAACTTGGCAGCGACCCGTTCAGCCGTTCCGGCAAGCTGGAAGACTACGACAAGGTGCCGATGTTCTACGCCGGCATAGGCGGCAACACTAACAGCACATCGCGCTTTCGCACCTATGACGGCACCGGTGAACGCAAGCTGCTGCAAGAGTACCTGGCGCCGGAATACCTGTTGAAAGCCAACCAGCCGTACCGCATCCGCATCGTCGTAGACGCCAAGGGCACGCGCCTGTACGTGGACGATCGCGAGTGGTTCAGCGCTCCCGGCCCGCAGGCGGGCGGCGGCTACTTTGGATTGCGTACCACGCAGTCGCGCCAGAAAGTGGAGAACTTCCAGGTACGCCGTATCGCTTGATCGGCCTCATCCAGCTTCGGAGCCGGTCCCTGCATTTGGGCCGGAGCCCAACCCTATACCTGCCGAGCCTGTGTCCGAATGTCGGCACTGACCCCGAAGCTCGAAGCTATTGATGGAGGGTGGCGATCAGCTGTTGCAGGTCGTCGGCCAGCTGGTTGGCGAGGCCGGTGATGGTGTCGGCCTGGCCGGCTTTCAGTTCGTGCTCGAGTGCTTGCGCTATTGCGGCTACTGCGCCGGCGCCGACGTAGGGTGCCGTGGCTTGCAGGTCGTGGGCCAGCCGCTGTAATGGTGCGTGGTCGCCGCTCGCTGCGGCGGCGCGGATGCTCGACGGCGCGGCCGCATATTCGCGCACAAAGCTGCCGATGCGCAGGTTCAGGCTGGCACGCTGGCCGCCAGCGAGACGCAGGGCGCGGTCCCAGTCGACTCCGGGCGCTTGCGGGAGCGGAACATGAACTGCGGTACTCCCGGTTGATCCTTCTATTGCTGTCGGTACTGGTACGGATGAAGGACGGCGCTGCTCCGAGGACTGCGGCGCAATCCATCTGGCCAGCGCTGCAAACAGCTGGTCCGGATCGATCGGCTTGGTCAGATGATCGTTCATGCCGGCGGCCAGGCTCTTGGCGCGGTCGGCGGGCAGGGCGTGCGCGGTCATGGCGATGATCGGCAGCTTGTCGTAGCGCGACAGAGACCGCAGGCGGCGCGTGGCGGCCAGGCCGTCGAGTTCCGGCATCTGCACATCCATCAGCACCAGGTCGTAGTGGGCCGCCTGCACCATGCGGATCGCTTCCAGGCCGTTGCATGCGACATCGACCTGCAGGCGCGCGGCCGTCATGAAGTCGTGCGCCACTTCGCGGTTGTTGGCGTTGTCGTCTACCAGCAGGATGCGCGCGCCGGCCAGTGCTGCCCCGTCGAACGTCGGCGCCGCAGCCGCTGCCATCGTGGCCGCGCCGGCAATGCCCAAGCGTACCGTGAAGCTGAAACGGCTGCCCACGCCGGGTGTGCTGCTGACCTGGATGTCGCCGTCCATCAACCGCACCAGCTGCTGGCAGATACTGAGGCCCAGGCCGGTGCCGCCGTATCTGCGGGCGATGCTGTCGTCGGCCTGGGTGAATGACTGGAACAGGCGCCGTACCTGCTCCGGGGTCATGCCGATGCCGGTGTCGGCGACGGTAAAGCGCAGTACCACGCTGTCGGCGGCACGGGCCACCAGGTCCACCGTCACCGATACTTTGCCGCGCTCGGTGAACTTGAAGGCGTTGCCCACCAGGTTGATCATCACCTGGCGCAAGCGCAGCGGATCGCCGGCCAGGCGCGTGGGCACACCGTTTTGCACCCGCGTGTTCAAGGTGGCAGTCCCCGTGGCCGCCAGCGGCGCCAGTGGTTCCAGCACGTCGGCAAGGTCAAACGGCACGTGCTCGAGGCGCATCTTGCCCGCTTCGATGCGGGAAAAATCGAGGATGTCGTTGAGCACCGCCAGCAGGTGTTCGCCGGCGCCGAGAATCTTGTCGAGATAATTGCGCAGCCTGGGGTCGGGCGCGGTCGTCAGGGCCAGCCGGCTCATGCCGATGATGGCGTTCATCGGCGTGCGGATTTCGTGGCTCACGTGGGCCAGGAATTCCGACTTGGCGCGCGTGGTCTCCTGCGCGCGCAGCATCGCCAGTTCCATATCGCGCGTGCGCAGGCCCAGGATGCGCATGAACAGCAGCATGTCGAAGACATTCCCGAACTGCAGCGCGTGCATGGTCCAGAAATTGGCGGCCAGCGCGCCATTGATCACCAGGCTCAACACCACCGAGGTCGAGAAGCTGACCGACCATCCCAGCAACAGGTAGACGCCCACCGCATCGCCGCGCCGCGCGCGCAGGTAGGCGCCGGGCAGGCCGATCAGCATGGGCAGGATGCCCAGCGTGCTGACGATACCTACCAGCGCGCCGACGCCGATCAGGTCGGTGGCGTAGGCCACGGCTGCCACCAGGCACAGCGCGGCGCCGCCTTTCATCAGGCGGCTGAACAGCCGGTCCTGGCCGGGCCGGGCCAGCACCTGCTCGACGAACAGGTAGGCGCCGCAACTGGCGGCGAGCGCGAACAGGCCGCCGGCGTGGATGCTCATCCACACGCTGTTCTGCCACAGGTACTGGTTGCCGAGGCCGAAAAACTCCACCGAAAACAGCGTCAGTCCGGCCACCATCAGCGCGAATTTGCCGAACAGCGGTTCGCGCAGGTTCTGCCACTGCGCCAGGCTGTAAATCAGCAGGCACCCACATAATCCCAGCAACATGCCTTGCAGCATCTGCTCATCGAGCGACTCGGCATGGAAGGCGGCAGGGCGCGACAGCCGCACCGGCAGGATCATGGCGCCGATGTTTTCCACCCGTAGCAGCAGCACGTGGCTGGCCCCCGGCGCCAGTTGCAATTGCGCGGCCGGCACCCGCGTGCGCGGCGCGTGTTCGGCCACCGGCTGCAAGTTGCCGGCGACGATGTGACGTTCGATGTTGCCGTTGGTGGTCACGTACACGTCCACCCGGTTGACCACCGCGTAGTCGATGCTGAGCACCCAGTGGCCGCTGCTGTAGGCCGGCACCGCGACCGGGATGCGCAGCCAGACCACGTCCTTGTGCACGCCGAGCGTGGCCTGCGCGGACGCGGGCGCGGCAAAGCGGCTGGGCTGCGCCAGGGCCTGTGCCGGCGTGATGGCGCCGCCCGGGTCGGCCATCACCGTCACCGCCGGCCAGGCGTCGATGACGTCGCGGCCCGAGTCGAGTTGCAGCGGTGTTTGCGCCAGCCCCAGTACCGGCATCCAGAGCAGCATCGCCAACCACGCCAGCAGCCTGCGCCAGGCGGGCAAAAAGAATGACAGTGGTGGCGTGGCCATGGCGGGATCAGTAACGGTAATCGACGCGCAGATCGAACGTGCGCGGATCGCTCGGCACCGCCATGCCGAAACTGTCGATGCTGATCGGGCGGACCTTGTTCTCGAGGTTTTTCACCCGGGCCAGCATGCTCCAGGCGCCACCGGCCACGGTATAGCGCAGCGAAGCGCCGGTCTCGGTGCGTGCCGGTACCCGGTAGCGCAGCAATTGCGACGCCACGGCAATCTCGTAATCGGCGCTGCGGCGGGTGTCGAGGCCCGCCGCCAGCACGCCGTCGCCCACGCGCATGCTGCGTTCGTAGCCGAGCGACACGGTGTGCGCCGGGGCCCGATCGAGCTTGTTGCCGTTCCACGAGTGGACGCCGTCCGGCGAGTAGCGCACATAGTGGGCGTCCAGCAGCGACAGTGCGTACACCAGGCGGTCCTGCGCGGTCAGCTTGAACTGGCCTTCGAGTTCCAGTCCCTTGACGCTGGCCTCGCCGGCATTGTTGGTGATGAAGCGGGGCGCACCGGCCACAATGGCTACACCCGAGAGCTGCAAATTGGTGTAGTCATAGCTGAACACGGAGACATTGAGCGCGCCGCGCTGGTCGAGGAAGCGGGTCTTGACGCCGGCTTCGTAGGCGCGCAGTTGCTCCGGCTGGTATACGAGCGTGGTGCGCGGCACGGCCAGCGCCGGGTTGCAGGTGAGTCCCAGCGCCTGTGCGCCCGCCATGCAGCCGTCATTGAAACCGCCGGCCTTGTAGCCGGTGGCGATCGACGCATACACCATGGTCGATGGCGTGACATCGAAGTCCGCGCCCAGGCGCCAGGTGGTCTGGTTGCTGGCCAGGTCGGCAGCGTTGAGCAGCTGCAGGTCGGTGGCCGGGTTGTACACGCTGGCCTGCTGGAAGCTGGTGGCGCCATAGCGCGATTTTTTATCGATGGTGCGGCGCGCGCCAGCCGTCAGGCGCAGGTCGCCGCGCACCTGGTAAGTGGCCTGGCCGAACAGCGCCTTGCTGGCCGAGCGCGTGGGGCCGTGCGGGAAAGCGTAATACGGCGTCAGGCCGGCCGCTTCCAGGTCGCGGAACGTGTACGACTGCGACGACCGTTCGCGGAAGTAGTACACGCCGGCCTGTCCCGTCAGTGGCCCGGTGGCCTTGCTGGCCAGGCGCACTTCATGCGAGTCTTGCCGGTACCAGCCGTCGAAGTCCTGGTGCACGCCCAGCGCCACCGCGGGCGCCACGCGGTAGTAGGAGTTGGTCAGCTGCTGCTGGTCATAGTCGCGGTGTGCGCCCAGGTAGTACAAGGTGGCCGCGCCCAGGTCCCATTGCAGGTCGGCACCGAGGCTGGACGTGGTCTTGTGGCTGTAGCCCTGCGATGGGGTCGAATTGGGCGAGATGAAGCGGTTGGTGAGCAGGTCGCGCGTGCTGCCGCCTTGCCAGACCGGTGCGCCGGCGGTTACGCCCGAATAGAAATTGGTGTCGGGGACGAAGCTGTCGTTGTTGTCGTCCACCCGGCTGTGGTCGGCGCGCAGCAGCAAGGTGGCGTCGCGGTGCAGCCTGATTTTGGCAGACAGGCGCGCGGACACGTCGTCGCGGTCCAGTCCCAGCACGTACGGGGTGCCCTGGCCGTTGCGCAGGTAGCTGTCGTGGCGGTGCGCCACCACGGCCGCGCGCAGCGCCAGCGCATCGTTGACCGGCACGTTGAGCATGGCGCCGGCCTCGCGGCTGCGATAGTTGCCGATGCCGGCATGGGCATCGAAGGCGAAGGTATCGACCGGCGTCCTGGAGATGACATTAACGGCGCCTGCGGTGGTGTTGCGGCCGTACAGCGTGCCTTGCGGTCCGCGCAGGACTTCCACCCGTTCCAGGTCGTAGAACGACAGGTTCTGGATTTGCGGCCGGGCGATATAGACGCCATCGAGCATGAAGGCGGCAGACGGATCGCCCTTGCCGGTGGTGTCGGCACTGGACACGCCGCGCATGGTGATGCGCAGGCCGTCGGTGGCGTTGTCGAATTCCACGTTGGGGATGGCGGCGCCGATGTTGCCGGGGTTATCGAGACCGCGTTCGACCAGTTGCCGTTCTCCCAGCACCGTCATCGACACCGGCGTCTTCGATTCCAGCGCCGGCGTACGCTGGGCGGTGACCAGCACGTCTGGCACGGCCGCGCCAGCCTGCTGCTGGGCGGCGGCGGGCGCGCAGGCCAGCAGGATCAGCGGCGACAGGGTCAAAGCGAGGTTGGCGGCGTGGTCAGGAACGCAAGATTTCAACATGAAAGCAGTGAGAAAAGCCAAACCTCGCAGTCTATCAGCTTGGCTTCACTTTTAGTAGCTGCTAGAACAACATAATTTCCTGATTACTATTTTTGCATACCAAGGCGCCATGACTTCAGCCCAGCACGCCCGGATTACGCTGCCAGATGCTGTAGCACAGCGCCCCGGCGAAGCTGACCCAGGCTATGTAGGGCAGCAACAACAGTCCGGCCACGCGGTCGCGCCGGCCAAAGGCGACGATGGTGGCGGCAATCGCCAGCCACAGCACGATGATCTCGGCAAACGCCAGCGGACCGTTGTGCCAGGCAAAGAACAGCCAACTCCACAACGCGTTGAGCGCCAGTTGCACCACGTACAGGGTCAGCTCGGGGCCCACGCTGCGCTCGGACCCGGTACGGTAAACGCGCCAGGCGGCGACCGCCATCAGGGCGTACAGCACCGTCCACGCCGGGCCGAACAGCCAGGCCGGTGGTGCCCATTGCGGCCGGTCGAGCTGCTGATAGAACGTGCCGGCCTGTGACGTGGCAAACGCGCCGATGGCGGCAAACACGAAGGTGAACACCACCCAGCCGGCCAGCGCCGGCAGTTGCCGTGGTCGTGAAGGGGGAAGGGCATGCGTGGTCATGGCAGGTACTCCGTGATGGTTAGGCAGATGGTGAGGCAAGGGGCGCCCGCACTCCGTTCGCCAGCATACATATGGGAACAGGTCAGACGCAAGTTAGGAGTCTTCCGACACCAGCTTGCGACGAGTGCCGATAGGCGCGCGCGCCCAGGCTCCGCATAATCAACCGTCCGGGTGGCGTTCCGCCTTTCAGGCACGCTCACCAGGCACACTCAACAGGCTCACTCAACGACAAGGGGAAAAAGATGAATCTGATACTGTGGATAGTCATAGGCGGCATCCTGGGCTGGCTGGCCAGCCTGGTCATGAAAACCGACGCCCAGCAAGGCTTGCTGCTCAATGTGGTGGTTGGCATTGTCGGCGCGCTGCTGAGCGGCTGGCTGCTGGCGCCCGTGCTGGGCACCGGCACCATCAACTCCGACGACTTCAGCCTGGCCTCGCTCGGTGTGTCATTCCTCGGCGCGCTGATCCTGCTGGCCATCGTCAACCTGTTCCGCCGCGGCCGGGTGCGATGACCGTGGACCATCAGGCGAACTTGGTTTTCTTGAGGTACTTCTCGACGTCGCGGTAGCTGTCGTCGCTGCCGGCATAGCGCACCAGGTTGCGCGCGGTTTTCAGCCACTCGATCGTGGACGGCTGCATCTGCTCCAGGGCGTATTCCATGTCCTTCGGGCCGATCGGCCGTTCCGGCGCCCCGGACAGGATGTCGTGCAGCGTGCTTTCCTTGGCCAGGTCCACCAGGCCGTCGATGTCGGCGCCCGAGTAGTGGGGCGTGGCCGTGACCAGCGCGTCCACGTCGATGTCCTGCACCGGGATGTCGCGCAGCTTCAGTTCGATGATGTGCTTGCGCGCTTCGGCATCCGGCGGCGGCACGAACAGCTGGCGCGCAAAGCGGCCCGTGCGTTTCATGGCCTGGTCCACGTCCCACGGCATATTGGTGGCGGCCAGGAACAGCACGTCGCGGTTGTCGCGTTCGAAGCCGTCGAGCTGCGACAGGAATTCGTTGACGATGGTGCGGCTGTTTTCGCTGTGCGCCTTGCTGCGCGAGAAGGCCAGTGCGTCGAGTTCGTCGAAGAACAGCACGCACGGCTTTTGTGCGCGCGCTTTCTCGAACAACTGGGCCAGCGCGCGTTCGCTTTCGCCGTGCCACATGCTGAGCACTTCGCTGATGCCCACCGACACGAACGAGGCATTGCACTCGTTGGCGATGGCGCGCGCGATCATGGTCTTGCCGCAGCCGGGTGGGCCGTACAGCAGTATGCCGCCGCCACCGCTTTTTTTAAATTTGGCGAACAGGCCAGGGCGCAGGAATGGTTCGATGATGTGCAGGCGCAGCGTTTTCTTGAGGTCCTCCATGCCGCCCACGTCGGCAAAGCGCACCTGGTCCGGCGCCTGCGGTTTCAAGGGTACCACCTTGGCGCCGCCAACCACCGACAGCACCGGGCCGGTCGCCGGCCGTGCCTTGTGCTGCAATTGTTCAAGCGCGTCGTGCCCGGTGAAGTCCGGGTGCTGGCGCGCCGCCGTGTACGCTTCCAGCGCTTCCGGCGTGCGTTCCAGGGCCAGCAATGCCAGCGCCTTGCCGCTCAGGCTGGCAGCGTCCGGCCGCTGGCGCGCCACCAGTTCGAACTGGGTCAAAGCAGCCGGCGCGTCTTGCGCGTCCAGCAGCAGGCGGGCGTAGCCGAGGCGGGATTCGATATTGAACGGGTCGCTTACCAGCGCCGCTTCGTAGGCTTCTCGTGTCATGGTCATGGCGGTCAGAGTCCTGCGCGGCGTTTGAGCCAGCGCGTCAAAAGTGATGGATAAATCCAGGAATAGGCACAATAGCCGAGCAGGGTCCAGGTGGCGGCGCTGGCAAACAGCGGCGCCTGGTTGCGGACCAGGTTCATGCCCAGCAGGGTGAGCACGTACAGTGCGCCCGAGGCGGCCCAACCCCAGCGGTTGAGGGGCCACAGCGGCAACATGCTCCAGTGGCTCAGCGCATCGAGCTGCACGACCAGTTCCAGTACCTCGCGCGAATTCGGATACAGCTTGAGCAGCTCCACCGCGATACGCTTGGCGGCCTTGTAGCGGCCCCGGCTGAGCAAGTGCGTGATCAGCATGCGGGCCGTGTTTTCGCTTTCCGGGTGGCCTTGCAGCAGCCGCGCCAGGCCGGCCTGCTCGGCGCCCTTGCGGCCGTCGATGATGTCGCCGATCAGGCAGGTGGTCAGGGCCAGCTCGTTGTTCGGGTCGAGCCGGAAGGCCTCGCGCGCCAGCGCCTGGGCTTTTTCGATGTGCAGGGTGCGGTACATCAGCAGCGCATAGCGCGCGTACTGGAAACCCGCTTCCGGGTACTCGCGGATCAGCTCGATCAGCAGCAGTTCCGCTTGCGGCAGGTTGCCCTGGTCCTGCAGCACGTTGACCATCAGCGAACGCGCGGCGTAGTCGTCGGGATCGTGGGCCAGGATCTGTTGCAGCGTGTGGCGGGCTTCGTCGCGGGCGCCGGTGTCGTAATCGACGCGGGCAGCGGCAAACAGCAGCGTGCTGTCGTTCGGGTAGTGCGCCAACGCTTCGCCGATCAATACCCGGGCATGGGCATAGCGGTTGCGTTCGATCAGGCCGTCGATTTGCAGCGCGTAGTCGCGCACGGAAAGCAGGGGGAATTCGCTCATCGTGCCATCACCACTATCATGGCATACAGACCGGTCATGATGCCGATTCCCGCAGCGATACAGATAATTGCCGGGATCCACGGCGATGGTGGCTTGTCGTGGAAGAAGGCGGCCGAGCGGTGCTGCTTCTGGTGCAGCCCGTAGAACACGCCGCAGATCGCCAGCGACAGCACGACGCGCAGCGCGCGGTTTGTGTCGTCGCCCAGCAGTTCGAACACATCGGCAAATATCATCGGCTGGAACAGCAGTGCATAAACCAGGCCCGCCACCAAGGCGGTGCCCAGCATGTATACCGGGATGTCTGCCGTGCGGCGCAGCCGCCAGGAATTGAGACCGCTATACAGCAGGATGGCTGCCGGGCCGCCGAAGAAGGCCACCAGGAAGCTCGACTGGACGGAGTACAGCGTGACTGGCCGCGTAGTGGCCGACAGCGAGGGGGTAAGCAGATGTTCGCGCATGGGGAGGTTGTGTCCGGCAAGGCCGCATGGTAGCAACTCGCGCCGATCCGGGCAATTAATTTGTTGCCCATATGGTAGTCTTACGTCTGCGCGCACTGGCGCGGGCATATTCAATAGTGATTGCGGGGATGGCAGGCATGGTAAGTATTGTTCGGGCGGCGATGGTGGTGGCGATGTCCATTTCAATGATGTTGACGGTACCGCAGGCAGCGGCGGCCGAAGCGCCTCCCAGGGGCTCGCTGGTCATCGCCGGCGGCGCCGTGCGCGGTGATAATACCGTGATCTGGCAGCGCGTGGTGCAACTCGCCGGCGGCGCCGGCGCCCGCATCGCGGTGCTGCCCAGCGCAGCCGGCAACCCGGCCCGTTCCGGGGCCTACGCGGCCGCAGGGCTGAACAAGCAGGGCGCCAACGCCTTCGTGGTGCCGCTGGCCGTGCGCATGAAAGACCGCGATTACCGCCGGGATGCCGACGACGATACCATTGCGCAATCGATCCGCGACGCGGGCGGCGTGTATTTTTCGGGCGGCGACCAGGCCCTGATCACGCAGGCGCTGGTGCGCCCCGACGGCAGCCGCACCAAGGTGCTCGAAGCGATCTGGGACGTTTATCGGCGCGGCGGCGTGATCTTCGGCACCAGCGCCGGCGCCGCCATCATGAGCACCACCATGTATTACGAGGCGAAAACCGTGTTCGGCACCCTGAGCGAAGGCGTCAATGGCCGCGAGCTGGCCCTGGGCCTCGGTTTCGTGGGTGACGACATCTTTATCGACCAGCACCTGCTGGCGCGCGGACGCTTTGCCCGCATGCTGCCGGCCATGCTCAAGAAAGGCTACAAGCTTGGCATCGGTATCGACGAGAATTCGGCCGTGGTGATCAATGCCCAGCGCGAAGTGGAAGTGCTGGGCTACCAGGGCGCGCTGGTGGTGGACCTCACCCGTGCCACCGTCAACAGCGGCGTCAAGCAGTTCAACCTGCAAAATGCCCGCTTGAGCTACCTCGACCGCGGCGACAAGTACGACCTCAAATTGCACAAGTACACGCCGTCCGAAGACAAGGTCGAAGGCAAGGTCGATCCGGCCAATCCGTATTACTCCGACCCCGTGTTCTCGGCTGACGTGCTGGGCCACAACACCATCCTGATCATGATGTCCAAGCTGGTGGACAGCTCGCAGACAGAGGCAATCGGCATCGCCACCGCCGGCCCGGGCGAGCCGCACCAGGAACTGGGCTTCGAGTTCAAGCTCACCCGCGATGCCGCCACCACCGGCTATTCCTCGGCCGCATCGGAAGCCTACACGGTCCTCAATATGCGGCTCGACGTGCGGCCGCTGAAAATCACCCGGCCCTGGTACCAATGATTTCGCACGTTTTCGTGGGCGTGAACGACTTTGCGTGCGCGCTGCGGTTTTACCAGGCCGTGTTGCCCGAGCTGGGACTGGCGCTCAAGTTTTCCGATTCCGCAAAACCGTGGGCGGCCTGGATGAAACCGGACCGGCCGCGCCCGCTGTTCGTGGTCGGCGCACCGCATGATGGCGAAACTGCCACGGCAGGCAACGGCAACATGACGGCGCTGCTGGCGCCATCACGCGCGGCGGTGGACCGCGCGTACCAGGTTGCGCTGGAATCTGGGGCGACCTGCGAAGGACCGCCGGGCTTGCGGCCGCACTACCATGCCGACTACTACGGTGCCTATTTTCGCGACCCGGACGGCAACAAGATCGGCGTCTGCTGCCACGACCCGCTAGTCCCGTAAGCTCACATCTCCTTTTTCAATCCTGGTCGGCCGCCTGCACGAACGTGAGCCGGTTGCCGAACGGATCCTTGATCGACATTTCCCTGCTGTCCCACGGCATCTCTTCGATGCCGGGCCGCGCATAGCCATACGGCTTGGCGGCCAGTTCAGCGTGCAGCGCGTCGATGTCATCCACCGTCACGCGGATCGCCGCGCCGGGGCAGCAATCGCCGTGGTGTCCGGTCAGGTGCAGCAGGCAGGCGCCGCGCGATATCTGCTGGTACAGCGGCATGCCCGGCTCGAAGCGGTGTTCCCAGTCGCGCGTAAATCCGAGGTAATCGATATAAAACGCGCGCGCTTTTTCTTCATCGAACATTCTGAGCAGCGGTGTGACGGTACCAATTTGCATTTTTAATCTCCACGGAAATTCAGACCCTGAATAGTACGCCCGATGTGGGGGCGCATGTCGATTGCGTCAGCATCGGTGGCGTCCGGCTGGCTACGCTGGACACAGGCTCATCGCGAGTCCTGTGTTCCGTTACCCACTCTGGAGGTACTGATGGAAGATGAAATCTATAACCTGTTTCTGACAAGTGAGCAAGGCTGGAGCCTGTTCGGCACCTTGCGCCTGCGTCGTATCGAGCCCGAGACATCAACTGGCAGTGTCCGCTTGCCGGCCCAGGCATCCGAGCCCCTGGTGCCCGTTACGCAGGAACTGGTACCGGTGCCGGTCGAGGGGGAAATTTCGTTGCCGTTACTGGCGGCATTTCGCCAGGTACCGCTGCGTGGCATCGCTTTTGCCACCGCCGCCGGCTTGTTCTCGTTCGCCCTCGACAGCGGCAACGCGCGGCCGTCGGCCGGCATCCAGCTTTTTCCGTTCGGCAGCCCTGACCTGGGCGGCTTCGTAATCTGGGGCAGCAGCAATTACAGCGAACTGGTGTTCAGCGCCCTGGCGCGCCAGCTGCCGCGCGCTTTCTGACGTATTTCCCAACCCTTATGGAAGGAAACACTATGGATGAGTTTGTGTACAACCTGCTCCTGAAGTCGCGTGGCGGACTGATATTGTTTGGCGTATTGCGCTACCGCTTGAGCAGCCTGGAGGCCGACCAGGGAGGGAGCCGGAACGTCTTCAGCTTGCCGGCATTGCGCCAGGCCCACCAGCAGCAACAGCAGCAACAGCGGCAGGAAAACATTTTTGCACTGGTGTACCGGGCCGAAGGCACGGTCACGATTCCGCTGTTGTCCGGCAACCGCGCCATTCCCGTTGACGATGTGGCGTTCTTCATCCAGATGGGGCCACCAATTGTCACCCGGCTGTTTGCCGACGACAGCCGCGTGCTGATGTGCTTCAACCAGGTCAACAACGAGCAGATCGGCGGCGGCCTGTTGTGGGGACCGACCAATACCAGTTTCGGCCTGCTGGGCAGGCGGCGAATCTTGCCGGCCTGATGATTGTTCTGCCTGCCCTTGGCGGGCTGACGTTCAGCCTGCTGGGAACGCTGGTGCGGGTACCTGCCTGACGGGCGACGGCAAATGTCGAATGGATCAGGATGGCGCTCACTGCGGCTGGCTAAGCTGGACGTCCGGCCTTCGCGGGCCGGACGTTTTTTATTTCTTAGCTATCCATGGGAGGTCATGATGAACGACTTTATCTACAACCTGATACTGACCGGCGAGCAGGGCCTGACGCTGTTCGGCACATTGCGTTATCGCTTTACCGATCCGCTGGCAACCGTGCCCGACGGCGGCGTGCCGGCGCTGCTGGCTGAAAACCAGCAGCTGGGCGTGATCACGGCGGTCGTGTTGCCGGTGGAAGGCTCGGTGTCGATTCCACTGCTGACCGGCTTCGGCCGCGTGCCATTGCAAGGGGTGGCGCTGGCCACGGCAGCCGGTCCGATTACCACGGTACTGGGCAGCGCCGATCCGGCCCGCCAGGTGTTCGTGCAGTTCAATCAGGTTACTGGCAACCAGATCGCCGGTGGCCTGGTGTGGCGTCCGGGCGAGCCGGCCGAACTGGTCTTCAGCCTGCTGGGTTTCCAGTTGCAATTGCCATTCTGAACGTCGTCACCGATTCATATCGAAGGAGATTATCATGGACGAATCCGTTTTTACCCTGTTGCTGAAAACTGCGCAGGGATTGACACTGTTTGGTACTTTGCGGTTCAGCATCGATTTCACCCAGCCGGTCGATCCGGCCCAAGCCGCTAATGCTGCCAAGCCGGGCAGCGGTGACGTGGCCAGCCTGTTGTCGCAGGTGCAGCAGCAGGCGACGTTCGATCTGTTCGCCTACCGGATCGATGGCTCCGTCACCATTCCATTCGTCACCGGCTTGCGGCCGGTGCCGATCACTGGCCTGGCGTTGTTTACCTTCCTGGGTCCACCGGCAACCTTCATCGCCAGCAGCACCGATCCGACCCGCAACCTGTTCTTCCAGTGGAACCAGCTGACCAACGATAATATCGCCGGGGGCCTGGTGTGGCGCCCTGGCGAGCCCGGTGAGCTGATCTTCAGTGCGCTGGGAACGCAGTTACCTGTCTGATCCGCAATGGCATGCAAAAAAAGGCGCGCATCCAGGTGGAGCGCGCCTTCTTCGTATCAGTAGTATTCCGGTACGATGATTTCCGCAGGCACCGGGCGGCGTACGTAGTCGTCATGGTATTCGCGCTCGGGCAGCGTGATTTCCGGGTGTGGCACTTCCACGTAGGGCATTTGCGACAGCAGGTGATGAATGCAGTTGAGGCGCGCCTTTTTCTTGTCCACGCCTTGCACCACCCACCATGGCGCTTCCGGAATGTGGGTGCGCTCGAGCATGATTTCCTTGGCCTTCGTATATTCTTCCCAGCGGCGGCGCGATTCCAGGTCCATCGGGCTCAGTTTCCATTGCTTGAGCGGATCGTGGATGCGGCCGAGGAAACGCGCATTCTGCTCTTCGTCCGAGATCGAGAACCAGTACTTGATGACCTGGATGCCCGAGCGCGCCAGCATGCGCTCAAATTCCGGTACGTCCTGGAAGAACTCCTCGTACTGCTCGTCGCTGCAAAAACCCATCACGCGTTCGACGCCGGCACGGTTGTACCAGCTGCGGTCGAACAGCACGATCTCGCCGGCGGCGGGCAGGTGCGACACGTAGCGCTGGAAATACCATTGCGTGCGTTCGCGGTTGTTGGGAGCGGGCAGGGCAGCGACGCGGCACACGCGCGGATTGAGACGCTGGACGATGCGCTTGATCACGCCGCCCTTGCCGGCGGCGTCGCGGCCTTCGAAAATGATCACGACCTTGTGGCCGGTATGCACGACCCAGTCCTGCAGCTTGACCAGCTCGGCCTGCAGGCGAAACAGTTCGCGGAAATAGAGGCGGCGTTCTTGCTTGGCCGATTCGGTGCGCTCGTACTCGATGACCTTGCGGGTGACCGGGTCGATTTCGCGGTCTTCGAGTTCCATCTCCAGTTCTTCGTCGTAGCCGTCCATGAGCTCGAAATGCACACGCTCGAGTAATTGTTCCTGGTTCAGATTCACGCAACACTCCTCAGTTTGGACTTTCAATAATGTATCGGCCAAATATGACGCGCCGATGACGCCATAAAAAAGGGCCGCTTGCGCGACCCTTTTCACTGAAGTAACTATATATGTCAGTTACGAATATCGAGACGACGATTCAGGCTCAGCGCCGCCAGCGAAGCGACCGCACCCGACAGCAGGTACAGGCCGGCATAAGGGAGGCCGAAATGGGTCGATACGCCGAGGGCGACCAGCGGTGCGAAGGCCGCACCGACCAGCCATGCCAGATCCGAGGTCAGCGCCGCGCCGGTGTAGCGGAAGCGTTGTTCGAAATTGGCGGTCACGGCGCCGGAAGCCTGGCCATACGACAGACCCAGCAGCGCGAAGCCCAGCAGGATGAAGATGTTCTGGCCACTTTCGCCGGCGTCGAGCAGGAATGGCACGGCCACGCTGAAGATGGCAATCAGGGTCGCCAGCGTGCCGAGGGTGCGGCGACGGCCATAACGGTCAGCAACAATGCCGGAAATGATGATACCGATGGTCATCAGCACCACGCCCAGCAGCTGCACGCCAAGCACGCCGGTGAGCGAGCGGGTTTCGTTAATGGCCACCCACGACAGCGGGAATACCGTTACCAGGTGGAAGAGCGCGTAAGATGCCAGGGCGGCCAGCGCGCCGATGACGATGTTGCGGCCTTGCTTGCTCACCAGTTCGACAGCGCTCACCGGCTCCAGTTGACGGTCGTCGAGCAGGTTCGAGTACTCGGTGGTGGTCACCAGGCGCAGGCGGGCGAACAGGGCCACGACGTTGATGGCGAAGGCTACATAAAACGGATAGCGCCAGCCCCAGTCGAGGAAGTCGGCCGACGACAGCGCTGCCATCAGGTAGGCAAACAGGCCGGCGGCAATCGCAAAGCCGAGCGGCGCGCCGAGCTGGCCCAGCATCGCATACCAGCCGCGTTTGTTTTCGGGTGCGTTCAGCGCCAGCAGCGACGGCAGGCCGTCCCACGAACCGCCCTGGGCGATACCCTGGCCGATGCGGAACAGTGCCAGCAGCAAGATGGCGGTGGTGCCCAGCGATTCGAAGCTTGGCAGGAAGGCAATACCTGCGGTGGAAACGCCCATCACCATCAGCGCCAGGGTGAGCTTGGTCTCTCGCTTGAAATGGTGTTGAACTGCCATAAACGCCACAGTCCCGACCGGGCGAGCGATAAACGCTAGCGAGAAAATCGCGAAAGCGTATAGTGTTCCGTCAAGCCGGCTGTAGTTTGGAAAGAATACAGACGGGAATACCAGTGCCGAAGCAATGGCATACACGAAGAAGTCGAAATACTCGGATGCGCGGCCGATCACCACGCCGATTGCTATCTCACCTGGAGAAATATGCCCATCCCTGGCATTGATGTTGCGGGCGCCCTGGCTGGTTTGGGGTTGTTCGTGGACGCCAGCTTGGACGCCATTCAGTGTAGTCGTGTTGGCCATGGTCTCGTCTCTTTGTGAGTTAATAATTATCACGCGCGTCCATGGCCGGTAGGACAAAGTGTCCAATAGCATGAAGCACCCGTGATTGGTACAGTAGCATGTTATCCATCATTAGTAACGAAAATTACCGCATGATTCCTCCTCTCGTCCGCCGTGGACTGTTCCTCGCGCCGTTGTTGTGGCTAGCTGGCTGCAACACTGTGGTGCTGAACCCGTCCGGAGATATCGCTGCACAGCAAGCTGATCTGGTTGTCATTTCAACCTTGCTGATGTTGTTGATCATCGTACCTGTTATGTTTTTGATCTGTCTGTTCGCTTGGCGCTATAGGAAGTCAAATACTTCCGCCAAATACGAACCGAACTGGGATCACTCTACCAAGCTCGAGCTGCTGATCTGGGGCGCACCGCTGCTGATCATCATCGTGCTGGGCGCGATCACCTGGATTTACACCCACTTGCTCGATCCGTATCGTCCGCTGTCGCGCATCGACCATGAGCGTCCGCTGGCCGCCCACGTCAAGCCGATGGAAATCCAGGTTGTGGCGCTGGACTGGAAATGGATGTTTATCTACCCGGAACAGGGCATTGCCACCGTGAACGAGCTGTACACCCCGATCGACGTGCCGGTCCGCTTCAAGCTGACCTCGACGACCGTGATGAACGCGTTCTATATTCCTGCACTGGCCGGCATGATCTACACCATGCCTTCGATGCAAACGGAACTGAACGCCGTGATGAACAAGGTGGGCGTGTATGACGGCTTCTCGGCCAACTACAGCGGCGCCGGCTTCTCGCAGATGCGCTTCAAGTACCACGGTGTAACGCAAGCCGACTTCGACGCCTGGGTCGCCAAGGCCAAGGCCTCCGGTGGTGGCGAACTGAACCGCGCTGAATTCATCGCCCTGGACAAGCCGACCATCAAGCACCCGATCATGCATTTCGCTACCGTTGAGCAAGGCCTGTTCGACCGCGTCGTCAACCGTTGCGTTGCCGATGGCGCCGTCTGCATGAACGAGCAGATGCACAATGATGCCAAGCGCGTCAAGGCCGCCGTCGTCGCCAAGCAGCTGGAAGCAGAAGTCTGCGAAACCGATGTCGCTACCGCTGCGGTTGCCGCACCAACTATCCGTAAAGAATGACCATGTCTGATACCAACCTGAATACATCAACTTCGTTGATCATGGGTAAGTTGTCGTGGGCGGCCATCCCGCTCCACGAGCCTATTCTGATCGGCACCTTCGCGGGCGTGGCGCTGGGCGGCATACTGTTCCTGGCCCTCATGTTCAAATTCCAACTGTGGGGTACGCTGTGGCGCAACTGGATTACCAGTATCGACCACAAGCGCATCGGCATCATGTACATGGTGCTCGGTATTATCATGCTGTTGCGCGGCTTTGCCGACGCCATCATGATGCGTGCGCAACAGGCCATGGCCTTTGGCGACAATCCCGGCTTCCTGCCACCGCACCACTTCGACCAGGTGTTTACCGCCCACGGCACGATCATGATTTTCTTCGTGGCCATGCCCCTGGTAACCGGCCTGATGAACTACGTGGTGCCGCTGCAAATCGGCGCGCGCGACGTCGCGTTCCCGTTCCTGAACAACTTCTCGTTCTGGATGACCACCTTCGGCGCCATGCTGACCATGGCCTCGCTGTTCATCGGTGAATTCGCCAAGACCGGCTGGCTGGCGTTCCCGCCGCTGTCGGGCATCATGGCCAGTCCGGATGTGGGGGTCGATTACTATATCTGGTCATTGCAGGTGGCCGGGGTGGGTACCACATTGTCCGGCGTCAACCTGATCGCTACCATCGTCAAGATGCGCGCGCCAGGCATGGACCTGATGAAGATGCCGGTATTTACCTGGACCTCGCTGTGCACCAATGCACTGATCGTGGCAACCTTCCCGATCCTGACCGTGACCCTGGCCATGTTGTCGCTGGACCGCATGGTCGGCACCAACTTCTTCACGAATGACCTCGGCGGAAACCCGATGTTGTACGTCAACCTGATCTGGATCTGGGGCCACCCCGAGGTGTACATCCTGGTGCTGCCGGTGTTCGGCGTGTTCTCGGAAATCGTCTCGACGTTCTCGAGCAAGCGCCTGTTCGGCTACACGTCGATGGTATATGCCACCGTCGTGATCACCATCCTGTCGTACCTGGTATGGCTGCACCACTTCTTCACCATGGGTTCGGGCGCCAGCGTCAACTCGTTCTTCGGTATCACCACGATGATCATCTCGATCCCGACGGGCGCGAAGATCTTCAACTGGCTGTTTACCATGTACAAGGGCCGCATCCGCTTTGAAGTGCCCATGCTGTGGACCATCGGCTTCATGCTGACCTTCGTCATCGGCGGTATGACCGGCGTGATGCTGGCAGTGCCACCGGCCGACTTCGTGCTGCACAACTCGCTGTTCCTGATCGCCCACTTCCACAACGTGATCATCGGCGGCGTGGTGTTCGGCCTGTTCGCTGGTATTAACTTCTGGTTCCCGAAAGCGTTCGGCTACAAGCTCGACGCGTTCTGGGGCAAGGTCTCGTTCTGGTGCTGGCTGGTTGGCTTCTGGGTGGCGTTCACGCCGCTGTACGTGATGGGCTTCATGGGCGTTACCCGCCGCATGAACCACTTCGACGATCCTTCGCTGCAAAAATGGTTCATCATCGCCGCCATTGGCGCGCTGATCATCGCGGCCGGTATCGGCGCCTTCCTGGTGCAGCTGTATGTCAGCTTCATGAACCGCGAAAAACTGCGCGACGTGACCGGCGACCCATGGGGCGGCCGTACCCTGGAGTGGGCGACCTCGTCGCCACCGCCAGACTACAATTTCGCATTCACGCCGGTCGTGCACGACAGCGACAGCTGGGCTGATATGAAAGAAAACAACTACCAGCGTCCGAAGAGCGGTTTCGTGGCCATCCACATGCCGAAGAACACGGAAATGGGCTTCATCATCGCCGCCATCAGCTTCGTCGTTGGTTTCGCCCTGATCTGGCACATGTGGTTGCTCGCCGGCCTGAGCTTCGTGGCCATGATGGTTGCCATCATCGTCCACACCTTTAACTACAAGCGCGACTACTACATCCCTGCGGAAGAAGTAGTTCGTACCGAAGAAGCCCATACTCGTCTGCTGGAACGCCATGTCTGAAATTACCGCTAACGGCGCCATGAGCGCCGAACCAAGCGCGCGTTACTGGACGCGCGACCACCACCCGGAGAACAGCACCTTGCTGGGCTTCTGGTTGTACCTGATGAGCGACTGCCTGCTGTTTGCCGGTCTGTTCGCCGCTTACGCCGTGCTGGGCCGCAATTATGCCGGCGGTCCGACCGGCGCCGAGCTGTTCGAACTGGGCACGATCGCACTCAACACCGCGTTCCTGCTGTTCTCGTCGATCACCTATGGCTTTGCCATGATCGCCGCCCAGCGCCGCAATGTGAATGCCGTGATCGGCTGGCTGGTTGTCACCGGCCTGTTCGGTGGCGCCTTCCTGTTCCTGGAAATCGAAGAGTTCATGCACCTGATCCACCTGGGTGCCGGTCCGCAGCGCAGCGCGTTCCTGACCTCGTTCTTCGCCCTGGTCGGCACCCACGGCCTGCACGTAACGTTCGGTACCATCTGGCTGATCACCCTGATCTTCCAGGTGAAAAAGCACGGCCTGACCGTTGAAAACCGCCGCCGCCTGATGTGCCTGTCGATGTTCTGGCACTTCCTGGACGTGATCTGGATCGGTGTCTTTACCTTTGTTTACCTGATGGGAGTTCTGCCTTGAGCGCGCCACACAACCACTCTGGCCATGACCACCACGGCCACGACGACCATGGTCATCACGAGCAGGACGATGGCAACCACGGTACGCTGAAGGAATACGCGATCGGCTTTGTGCTGTCCGTGATCCTGACCGCGATTCCGTTCTGGCTGGTGATGGCCAAGGTGTTCGACAAGTCGAGCACCACCGCTATCGTGATCCTCGGCTTTGCCGCCGTCCAGGTGGTCGTTCACATGATCTACTTCCTGCACATGAACGGCAAGATCGAGGGCGGCTGGACCTTGCTGTCCACGCTGTTTACCCTGATCCTGTTGATCATCGTGCTGGCCGGTTCGATCTGGGTCATGTACCACATGAACGTCAACATGATGCCTTCCATGGGTGACGACGTGCACAACATGCATGAGATGAAATGACGGGCGGCGCTGAACAGCGCCAGCGTTCCCGCACCCTGCGCATCAGCCTGGCCATTTTGGCCGGGTTGATGTTTGCAGGGTTTTTTGCTTTGGGAACCTGGCAAGTCTATCGTCTGCAGTGGAAGCTGGCCCTGATCGAGCGGGTGGACCAGCGCGTGCGCGCGCCTGCGATCGACGCACCGACCGTGGCCCAGTGGCCGCTGGTCAGCGCCGAGACCGACGAGTACCGCCACGTGCGCATCACCGGCACGTACCTGCCGGGCGCCGACACCTTGACCCTGGCCTCGCTCGACCGCGGCATCGGCTACTGGGTGCTCACGCCCCTGTGCACGGCCGACGGCGGCATCGTCATGATCAACCGCGGCTTCGTGCCGGCAGGCGCGGGCGGCTGGCGCGCGCAGCCGGCGCCGCCGAAAGTGCGCGCCGATGCCTGCGGTACGCTGGCCGAGTCGGCACCGGCGCCAAGCACGGTGTCGGGTCTGCTGCGCGTGAGCGAGATCGCCAGTTCGCTGCGCAAGAATGAACCGGCGCGCAATTACTGGTACACGCGCGACACCAGGGCGATTGCCGAGGCGCGCGGCTTGCCGGCCGTGGCGCCATACTTCATCGACGCCGACGCGGCCTCCGCTGCGGCCGCCAGTTTGCCGGTGCCGGGAGAAACCGCCGTACCGGTGGGCGGCCTGACGGTGGTATCGTTCGTCAACAACCACCTGGTGTATGCGCTGACCTGGTATGGCCTGGCGCTGATGGTGGTGGCCGCTGCCGTGTGGGTGGTGCGCGACGCCCGCCGCAGTCAACAAGAAGGCGTGAATGGCGAAAGCTAACAAGAACCCGTTCGATCACGGCAGCCGGCCGACGCCGGTAATCGAGCCGCTGGCAGCAGCCAACTCGATCACCCACGCGGCCGGCCACAAGAACATGCAGCAGCTGATCCAGCTGCGCTGGATCGCCGTGGTCGGCCAGGTGGCAACGATCGCGATTGCCTCGATGCTGCTCGACGTGCAGTTGCCGCTGCCGGCCATGCTCAACGTACTGGCGTGCCTGATCGCGTTCAATATCGCCAGCACCTTGCGCTGGCAGGAAAACCAGGTGGTGTCCAACAGCGAGCTGCTGCTGGCGTTGACGGTCGATGTGGCCAGCCTGACGGCGCAGCTGTACCTGTCCGGCGGCGCTACCAATCCGTTCGTGTTCCTATATTTGCTGCACGTGATTCTGGGCGCGGTGCTGCTGGAAACCTGGTCCACCTGGACCATTGCCGGGGTCACCGGTTTCTGCATCGCCGGCCTGGCGCTGTTCTCGGAGCCGCTGCGCCTGCCGCTGGACCAAGAGCGCGGCATCATGAGCCTGTACGTGCAGGGCATGCTGCTGTGCTTCATCATCGACGCCGCGCTGCTGGTGGTGTTCGTCAACCGCATCATGCGCAATATGCGCACCACGGCCAGCAAGCTGGCCGACCTGCGCCAGCGCGCGGCCGAAGAAGAACATATCGTGCGCATGGGTTTATTGGCCAGCGGCGCGGCGCACGAACTCGGTACGCCGCTGGCCACGCTGGCCGTGATCCTCGGCGACTGGAAGCACATGCCCGAGTTCAAGGGCAACCCGGACCTGCTGGAAGAAGTCCAGGAGATGCAGACCCAGCTCCAGCGTTGCAAGGCCATCGTCAGCGGCATCCTGCTGTCGGCCGGCGAAACGCGCGGCGAATCGTCGGAGGCGACCACGCTCGACGATTTCCTGTATGACGTGACGGCCGAATGGCGCATCGGCCGGCCGGTGCAGCAATTCGAGTTCGACAACCGCGTTGAAGTGGACTTGCCGGTCGTGGCCGACTCGACCGTCAAGCAGATGATCAGCAACCTGCTCGACAACGCACTCGAAGCGTCGCCGCGCTGGCTGCGGCTCGATGCGGTGATCGAGGCCAATGCGCTGGTACTGACGGTGACCGACGCCGGCCCCGGCTTTGCCGAGGCGATCCTGGCGCAATTCGGCAAGCCGTATAATTCGAGCAAAGGACGGCCGGGCGGTGGACTCGGACTGTTCCTGGTGGTGAACGTGGCGCGCACGCTGGGCGGCACCGTGGCTGCCAGCAATCGTGAAGAGGGTGGGGCGGTGGTGCGGGTGCACCTGCCACTGTCGGCCATCGCCATACAACCGGAACAAGCACATGATTACTGAACCTGCCGCCGATCAACAAGTATCGGATCAACGCGTACTCCTGCTGGTCGAAGACGACGCCGCCTTTGCCCGCACCCTGGGCCGCTCGTTCGAACGGCGCGGCTACCGTGTGATACTGGCCGAGAACGTCGATGAGGCCAGCGCGGCATTGATGGACAATTCGCCCGGCTACGCCGTGGTGGACCTCAAACTCAAGGGCAATTCGTCGGGCCTGGCGTGCGTGCAGATGCTGCACCAGCACGACCCCGACATGCTGATCGTGGTGCTGACCGGTTTCGCCAGCATCAACACGGCGGTGGAAGCGATCAAGCTGGGCGCCTGCCAGTACCTGGCCAAGCCGTCGAACACCGACGACATCGAAGCCGCGTTCGAACACGTGGCCGGCACCGCCGAAGTGGAAGTCACCAACCGCACCACGTCGGTCAAAACCCTGGAGTGGGAGCACATCCACACGGTGCTGGCGGAGACCGACTTCAATATCTCCGAAGCGGCCCGCCGCCTCGGCATGCACCGCCGCACGCTGGCCCGCAAGCTGGAAAAACAGCGCGTCAAATGACCTGACCCGATCAGGCGGCGTCGGCCCGGGCGCTTTGTATGACGATGCCAAGAGCATGGTTGAAGGCGGCCAGCAAGCCTTGCACGTCTTCGTGCTGGGCGCGCAGGCGGTCTTCCAGCGCGGTGGCGGATTCGTACAGTTCGGTGGCAGAAATGTTGCCGGCGGCGCCACGCACCTTGTGGACCAGGTCGGCGGCGTCGAGCCAGCGGCCTGCGCTTACCGCTTCCCGGATCAGTCGTTGCGACGATTCAAAATCCTTGGCGAACATCGCCAGCAGGCGCTTGAGCAGGGCGGCGTTGCCGCCCAGGCGCTCCAAGGCGGCTGTCATATCGATGCCGGGCATCGTGGGCGCCGGCGGCGCGGGTGCCTGCAGCGCCTGCGATGCCTGCAACGTCTGCGCTGTTTGTGAAATGGTTGGCGCCGGCACCGGCGTTGGCGCCGGCGGCAGCGCATGTGTCAACAGCGCCGGCGCCGTCACTGCCGCCGCGCTGGCCGGATCGGGCGCCACCCAGGCCGCCAGCACCGTGTACAGCGTTTCCGGGTTGATCGGCTTGGTCACGTAATCGTTCATGTCCATGTTCAGGCAGCGCTCGCGGTAGCCGGCCACCGCGTGCGCGGTCATGGCGATGATCGGCAAGCTGGCGTGGCGTTCGTCGGCGCGGATCAGCGCGGTGGCCTGGTAGCCGTCCATGTCGGGCATCTGGATGTCCATCAGCACGGCATCGTACTTGCTGTCGCTGAGCATGCGCACGGCCTCGTCGCCGCTCGACGCCAGGTCCGACCGCACGCCCGCGCGCTGCAAAATTTCGCTGGCCACCTGCAGGTTGATGTTGTTGTCGTCCACCACCAGCACGTGCGCGCCGCGGATGCGCTGCACCGCGAACGACGGTGGCGGCGCCAGTTTTACCGTGTCCTGGCCAGCTTCCAGTCCCAGCGCCATCAGCACTGCGCTGCGCAGCAGGTACGGGTTGACAGGCTTGTCGATGAACGGCGTGGTGCGCAGCAGTTCTGCGCCCCGGAAGCGATGCTCGCGCGCGTAGGCGCTCACCATCAGTACTGGCGGCACGGCAGCCAGTTCGCCGTCTTCGGCAATCCGTTGCAGGGTTTCGATGCCGTCGATGTCGGGCATCTCGGCGTCGATCAGCAGCATGTCGTAGTGGTTCAGCTGCATTGCCGCCACCGCTGCGGCGCCCGAAGCCACTGCCGCCGGCTTCAGGCCCCATGCCGTCAGCTGCACCTTGAGCTTGTGCCGCACGGAGTTGTTGTCGTCCACGATCAGCACGCGCTTGCCCAGCGCCGCCTCGGGCACCGGCGCCTGGCGCTGGCCCTGGGTTGCCGCCACCTGCATCTGCACCGTGAAACTGAAACTGCTGCCCACGTTCGGTTCGCTGTCAACCGTGATCACGCCGCCCATCTTGCGTACCAGCTGCTGCGAGATCGCCAGCCCCAGCCCGGTGCCGCCGTACAGGCGGGTGGTGCTGGCGTCGGCCTGCGAGAAAGCCTGGAACAGGCGCGCCTGCTGCTCGGGGCTGATACCGAGGCCGCTGTCTTCGACCGCGAAGCGCAGCGCCACTATGCCGGGCGGTACCGGCTGGTCCGGCACCGGGGTTGCCACCTCCACCCGCACTTCGATCTGGCCGCTGGCGGTGAACTTCAGGGCGTTGCCCACCAGGTTGACCAGGATCTGCGACAGGCGCAGCGGGTCGCCCAGCAGGTTCGAGGGTACCTCGGGCGTAGCCCAGATCACCAGTTCCAGTCCCCGTTCGGATGCCCGCCAGGAAAACAGGTCGGCCAGCTGGTTGAGCGTGTCGAGCAGGTCGAATGGCAGCGCTTCCAGTTCCAGCTTGCCCGATTCGATCTTGGAAAAATCGAGCACGTCGTTGATGATCTCGAGCAGGCTCTGGCCCGCGCGGCCGATCTTGCGGAAGTAGTCGAGCGGCTGCGCGCCGATGTCAAGGTGCGTGCCCAGCCCGGCGAAGCCGAGGATGGCGTTCATCGGCGTGCGGATCTCGTGGCTGATATTGGCCAGGAATTCGCTCTTGGCGCGGGTGGCCGCTTCGGCGTTCAGGCGCGCGCGTTCGATGGCGCGCAGCGCGCGCGCCTTCTGGTAGGCCGAGACGAACGGCTCCTTGAGCGCCTTGAGCAGGTCGATGTCGCTGTCATTGAACGAAACCTGGTACTGGAAGTTTTCGAAGATCAGGTAACCCTCGACCTGGCCGTCGATCACCACCCGCACCGACAGCAGCGCATGCACGTCGCCGGGCAGCGCGTGGTCATGGTGAATCTTGAAAATGTCTGGCGCGATCTCGCAGCCGGCCGGCGCGTAGCGCGCTTCGGCCTGGCGCAGGTCGATGCGGTAGGCGGAGTCGGCAACGTCGATGCGGCCCCACGCGGCGCGCAGGCCCAGCATGTCGCTGCCATCCTCGCGCACCAGCGCCAGCGCCGAATCGACGCCGTGAACGGCGGTCGATTCCTGCAAGATGGTGTGCAGCAGGGCGTCGAAATCGAGCTGCTCGTTGATCGAGCGGACGATGGCGTTGAGTTTTTCCAGGTGCTGGGTGCGTGAATACACGAGCGCCTGCAAGTCTTCACCCTTGCGCTGCAACTGGCGCAGGCGCCAGCGCACCATGGCCCACGCCAGCAGGCAGCACGCCAGCCCGTAGGCCAGCCATGCCCACCAGGTCTGGTGCCACGGCGGCAGCACCTTGACTTGCATCGCCAGTTCTTCGGTGGTCCACGCACCTTCGCGGTTGCTGCCGCGCATGCGCAGCACGTAATTGCCGGCCGGCAGGTGGGTATAGCTGGCGATGCGGCGGCTGGCATCGACCTCGATCCAGGCGCGGTCGAAACCTTCGAGCATGTAGGCATAGCGGTTGCGCTGCGGCGCCGAGTAGTCGAGCGCCGCCAGTTCCACGTCGAAGCCCTGGCTGTCGGCGCGCAGGCTGATGGCCGGCCCGCCGTCGCCATTGAGCTGGGCGGCGGTAAGCTGCCGCTGGTCGATGCGCACCGCGCTGATCACCACCGGCGGCCGGTGGTTCCAGTCGGCCAGCTGATCGGGATAGATCACCGCCATGCCGGTGGTGGCGCCGAAGATCAGGTCGCGGTCGGAGGTGACCGCGCTGGCGCCCAGGTAAAAGGTACGGAAGGCCAGGCCGTCCGCGCGCGTGATGGCGTGGGCCTTGAAGGTGTTGGCGTCGATGACGACGATGCTGTCGCCGGTGGCCGCCCAGATGCGGCCGGCCGGATCGGCTTGCAGGCTCATGATGGTACTCGTGGCCATGCCGGGCAGGCCTGCTGTCGGCGTCACGCGCTCGAACACCGGTTTGCCGCGCGCATCGCGGCCCGTCATCACGCAGATGCCGCCGCCCTGGGTGCCAATCCACAGCCGGCCCCGGGCGTCGAGGACCAGTGCGGTGACGACCGCTGCCGACAGTTCGGTCGAGATATTGGGCGTGGCCATGATCTGCTCCACTGCGCCGGTCTCGGGATCGAGCCGATTCAAGCCGTTGCCGGTGGCAATCCAGAGCGATCGATGGGCGTCGATCACCATGGCGTTGATGCGGCTGTCGGACAGGCCGCCGTGCTGCGGCGGGCCCTGGATATGGCGCCGCACGATGCCGGTGGCGCTGTCGTAGCGCAGCAAGCCGTCGAAGGTGCCCAGCCACAGCTTGCCGTCCTGCGGCAGGATGGCCTTGATGCCCGGGTATGGATTACCCTGCGGCAGCGCCACCCGGCGCACCTTGCTGCCATGGTCGCTGGTGAGATAGAGCCCCGCCTGGGTGCCGATCCAGGCTTCGCCGGGCGTGGCCTCGGCCAGCGCCAGGATCATGCGGTTGGGCAGGGCGGCATCGGGCTGGTGCGGGTTGGGCCGCAGCAGGGCGCGGCGGTTGCCGGTCGGGTCCACCAGGTCGAGGCCGCGGTCGCCCAGGGCGATCCAGACGTCGTTGTGGACATCGTTGAGCAATGCGGTGATGCCGGCTTCGAGCTGGCCCTCGGCGCCGAACACGGCATCGATCGCTTCCGTGTGCGGGTCGTAGGTGTCCACCCCGCGCTCGGTGGCGACCCAGATCATGCCGCTGCGGTCGCGCAGGATAGAGGCGCTGCGGTCATGGCTGAGGCTGGCCTGTACTGCCGGCTGGTGCACGATGCGGGTGCTGGCGCGATGGTCGGTGCGGTATTCAACAAGCCCGTTGCCGCTGGTGGTGGCCCACCAGCGGCCAGGGGCAATTTCGACGATGCCCGGCACCATGTTCGCTTCGAGGTCGGACACCCCGGCAGGCCTGACCAGTATCGCGCTTTCGCCCTGCGGCCCGACCACGCCGATCCCGCTTCTCATGGTGCCGAAAGCGATTTGCCCCTGGCGGTTCTCACCGAGCGCCAGCACCGCGTCCTGCCATTCACCGAGACCGCCTACTGCGACCGGCACCGGCACGATGGCGCCACCGGGACGCAGGCGCGCCAGGCCGCTGGCGGTGCCGATCCACAGCGTGCCTGCATGGTCCACCAGCAGCGCGCGGATATCGCTGGCCGGCAGGCCGGGCGCGTTGTCGCGGGTGTAGCTGCGCACCGTGCCATCGGCCACGTTGTACAACTTGAGCGCGGTGGGCGTACCGACCCACAGCCGGCCCTGGCTGTCGCTGGCAATGGCGTTGATGGTCCCGTGACTCAGTTCGTCAGCGGGACGCACGAATCTTTCGGTATGCTGGTCGAGCATCGCCAGCCCGGCGTTGGCGGTGCCCACCCACAGTCGGCCGCGCGGGTCGGTGTGCAGCGCCTGGATGAAGTCGCCTGGCAGCGAACCGAGGTCTGAGGCAACGTGGACAAAGCTGCGGAAGCGGTAGCCGTTCCAGCGCGCCAGCCCGGCCTGGGTGCCCACCCAGATATAGCCATCGCCATCCTGCGCCAGCGCCGTGGCGACCGGATTGGGCAGGCCCTGGTCGAGGCCCAGGTGCTCGAACAGCGGTGTGGCCAGGTTATCCCAGCGCTCCTGGCCGGCGTGCGCCGGTGCGGCGGCCAAGGCTGCCCAGATCGCCACCACGAAGACGAGCGCCAGCAGCCGGCGCCACGCGACGTGGATGACTTGCGGCAATCCGGGCGGAATATTCAAGTGAGAATGCACTCCTCGTCAGGCAAATCTATTGCTAAGAGCATACGGAATACCCTGGGGAAAGTCCACGAGTACCGGCCTGAAATGCAGCTGCCCAGTACAATTGCTACCAGTCTTTACAACACATGGAATCCTGATGAAACCTGAAGTCTTGGTACTCGCCGCCAGCCCGTCCGCCTCCGTGATGGAGCAACTCGACCAGCATTTCCACTGCCACCACGTGTGGCGCCAGCCGCAGGACGGGCGCGCCGCGTATATCGCGTCGGTAGCGCCCGGCGTGCGCGCGGTGCTCACTACCGCCGCCATCGGCGTCGATCAGGCGCTGCTCGACCAGTTGCCCAAGGTGGAAATGGTGGCCATCAACGGCATCGGCCTCGACGCCATCCCGCTCGATCTCACCCGCGCGCGTGGCCTGGCCGTGACCAACACTCCGGGCGTGCTGACCGACGACGTGGCCGACCACGCGCTGACCCTGCTGCTGGCCGCGGCGCGCCGCCTGCCGGCGCTGGACCGCTACGTGCGCGCCGGCGAATGGGAGGCCGGCGTGGCACTCCAGCCCACGCGCGCCTTGCGGGGCAAGACCTGCGGCGTGTTCGGGTTCGGCCGCATCGGCCAGGCGGTCGCCGCCCGCGCCCAGGCGTTCGGCATGAACGTCCAGTACTTCCAGCCGCGCGCCATCGACGGCGTGACCACGCCGCGTGCGGACTCGCTGCTCGACCTGGCGCACGCCAGCGACTACCTGGTGGTGTGCGCGCCCGGCACGCCGGCCACGCGCCACGCCATCAACGCCGAGGTAATGGCCGCGCTGGGCGCGGCAGGCACGCTGGTGAACATCTCGCGCGGCGCCCTGGTGGACGAAGCGGCGCTGGTGGCTGCGCTGCGCGACGGCACGCTGGGCATGGCCGCGCTGGACGTCTTCGCCGACGAACCGCGTGTGCTGCCAGCGTTGCGTGAAGTCCACAACGCGGTGCTCACGCCGCACGTGGGCAGCCTGACCGTGGAGACCCGCCACGCCATGGGACAGCTGGTGGTCGATAACCTGCTGGCGCATTTCGCTGGCAACCAATTATTGACGCCAGTAAACTAATCTTGCTTTCGGCATAGAGCCGTCATCGGCGCGTCACATTCGCAAGGTATGATTGCTGTCAGCGTGACAACATTGCTTACCTTGCGGAATTAATATGACCTTGCTGAAACTCCCCCAACTCAATACCGGCATGCGCGTGGTGGCGTCATTCGCGGCGCTGCTGCTGCTGATGGCATGCATGTCGGCGGTCTCGTTGTGGCGCCTGCAATCGGCCAATGACACCACTGCCAACCTGGTCCACGACAAGCTGGCGCGCGAACAGCTCACTTCAGAGCTGCTGGGCGCGGCCGAACTCAATGGTCTGCGGGCGATTTCCGTGGCCCGCAGCGACAGCCTGGAAGTATCGGACCTGTTCATGGCGCAGCTGGTGGCCGGCGACCGCCAGGCCGAAGCCATGGAGCGCAAGCTGGCGGCACTGCCCGCAGAAGCGGCGGAAGCGGCGCTGCTGCAGGCTGTGGCGGCGAAAAAGGCGGCGTACATGGTGCTGCGCGCCGACCTGTTCAAGTTCAAGGACATGGGCCGCATCCAGGACGTCGAGAGCCTGCTCGACACCCGTCTGGGCGCCACCTTCAGGCAGTACACCGGTGCGCTCGACCAGTTGCTCACCTGGCAGGCGCAGGAAGCGACCGCGCTGGCGGCGGCGTCCGACCAGCAGTTCCGCAACAGCCGTGTGCTGCTGGCAGCGCTCGGCGCGGCAGCGCTGGCGGCGGGCATCGTGCTGGCCTGGATGCTGACCCGCAGCGTGGTGCAGCCGCTCACGCAGGCGGTGGCGCTGGCCGAGCAGGTGGCCGCCGGCGAACTGCATGCAGTGATCAATCACGGTCGCCGCGATGAAATCGGCCAGTTGTTCGACGCATTGAGCCACATGACGGCGCGCCTGGCCGATACCGTGGGCCGCGTGCGCGACGGCGCCGTTGCCATCGACGCCGCCTCGCGCGAGATCGCCAACGGCAACCTCGACCTGTCGCGCCGTACCGAGCACCAGGCCGGCGCCCTGCAGGAAACGGCGTCGGCCATGGTGGAACTGACCACGGCCGTGAAGCAAAACAGCAGCAACGCGCGCCAGGCCAATACCCTGGCGGTGTCGGCCTCCGGCGTGGCTGGCAAAGGCGGCCACGCGGTGCGCGACATGGTCAATACCATGGCCGGCATCAACGACGATGCCCGCAAGATTTCGGACATCACCGGGGTGATCGACGGCATCGCCTTCCAGACCAATATCCTGGCGCTGAATGCAGCGGTGGAAGCGGCGCGTGCCGGCGAGCAGGGACGCGGCTTTGCGGTCGTGGCCTCCGAAGTACGGTCACTGGCACAGCGCTCGGCCGATGCCGCGCGCGAAATCAAGAAGCTGATCACCGCTTCGGCCGAGCGCATCGCCAGCGGCAGCGCACAAGCCCAGGCGGCCGGCGCCACCATGGACGATATCGTTGCCAGCGTGGAGCAGGTGACCGTGATCATCGGCGCCATCAGTACCGCCAGCGGCGAGCAGGAAGCGGGGATCGAGCAGGTGGGCCGGGCGATCGGCGAAATGGATGGCGTGACCCAGCAAAACGCCGCGCTGGTGGAGGAGGCCGCGGCTGCCGCCGACGCCATGCAGGCCCAGGCGCGCGACCTGGCTGCGCTGGTCGGCTCGTTCCGCCTCGATGCCGCCGCCGCGAAGGAAACCACGGTCGTGGCGGCAGCAGCGAAGGCGCGGCCGGCGCTCAGGCGCGCGGCGGTGTTGTTGCCCGCCGGCCCTGCTGCAAATGGCGCTGTATAACCGCTAGCATCTGCTCGACATCGATCGGCTTGGCAATGAAATCGTTCATGCCCGAGGCGATGCACTGCTCGCGCTCGGATTCCATCACGCCAGCGGTCATGGCCAGCACCGGCAGCGTCAAGCCGAGTTCGGTGCGGATCAGGCCGGTGGCGGTGAAGCCGTCCATTTCCGGCATCTGCACATCCATCAGCACCAGGTCGTAGTGGTGGTCGCCGCCGTTGACGCTGTCCCGCAGCGCGTCGATGGCGGCGCGGCCATTGTCCACGGCGGTGATGCGGGCGCCTGCGTATTCGAGCATGCTGCGGGCGACCAGCTGGTTGACCGGGTTGTCCTCGACCAGCAGCAGGTGCGCGCCGTCCAGGCGTATCGGCTCGGGGGCCTCTTGCGTCACCGGCGCTGCCGGAAGCGGTTCATGCACGGCGTGAGCGTGGTGGTGCGGCGCTTCTTGCAGCGCCGCTTTCAGCGCTTCATGCAATCGCGCGGCGGTCACCGGTTTTAATAGCACGCCGTCGGCGCCCTGTTCGCTTTCCACCAGCAGCATGCGGCCCTGCTCGTATGCGTTGACCATCACGATCACCGGGCGACCGCCCAGCCGGGCGTCGTCACGCAACTGGCGCAGGATGGCGCGGCCGCACAGGCCCGGCATATTCCAGTCCAGCAGCACGGCATCGAAGTGCTGCGCCGGATCGCCAAGCAGGTGGAGTGCGTCGTCGCCCCCGGGCGCCGGCGTGGACGTCCAGCCACAGGACGCCACCGTGCGTCCCAGATAGCCGGCGCCCGGTCCCAGGTCGCCGATCAGCAGCAGGTGCAGCGCTTGCTGGTTGCCGGTGCAGGCCGCGCCGGGTTCTTCTGCATCGGCCGCGCGCTGCAATGGTACAGTCAGGACGAAATCGCTGCCGGCGCCAGGGGTGCTGCGTACGTCGATGGCGCCGCCCATCAGGTCCGCCAGGCGCCGTGAAATGGTCAGGCCCAGGCCGGTGCCGCCAAAGCGGCGCGTCGTCGATGCATCGGCCTGTGCAAACGGCGCGAACAACTGCGCCAGGCGTTCGGGCGCGATGCCGATGCCGGTGTCGCGCACGGTGAAGCGCAGCGATACGCACCCGGCTTGTTGCGGCGCGGCGGGCAGCGTTTCCACCAGCAGCACCACCGAACCCTGCGCGGTGAACTTGATCGCATTGCCCAGCAGGTTGACCAGGATTTGCTGCAGGCGGTGGCTGTCGCCGACCAGCTGCGCCGGCACGCCGGCCTCGACGTCGATGGCCAGGTGCAGGTTTTTCTCGCCGGCGTTCACGCTCATGATGGTGGCCACCGCTTCGAGCACCTGCGCCAATGCGAACGGGGAAGGTTCGAGTTCCATGCGGCCGGCTTCGATCTTGGAAAAGTCCAGCACGTCGTTGAGGATGGCCAGCAGCGAGCTGCCCGACGACCGTATCATGCCCACGTACTGGCGCTGCGGCGGCGCCAGCGCGGTCTGGTCCAGCAGGTGGGCCATGCCCAGCACCGCGTTGAGCGGCGTGCGGATCTCGTGGCTCATGTTGGCGACGAATTCGGTCTTGGCGCGGCTGGCCGCTTCGGCCTGGTCGCGGGCCACGATCAGCGACTGCTGCGATTCGCGCAGCGCGGCCGTCATCTGGCGCGCCAGGCCGGTGGCATACAGGTGGCGCGCAGTGAGCGCGCGCACCACGCCGAAGAACAGCAGGCTGATGATCATCCCGGCCAGCAGCACGATGTGCGACTTCTGGCGGTCGATGGCGCGCTCGAAAGCCGGCAGCGAGGTAAAACGCAAGGTCCACCGGTGTTGCAGCAAGTCGAGCGTCTGCACGCCCTGGTAGGGATTCGGGTATTGCAGCTGGTCGGCCGCGCTGCGGTCGGGGGCGCTGGCGTACAGGCGCTGCCCGGGGGCGGTGCTGTCGCCGTCGAACACTTCGAGCCGGATGTCGTGCGCGCCGGAGCCCATCAGGCCCGCCATCAGGTCTGCTGCCCGGATCGGGCTGTAGGCAAAGCCCTGCAGCGCCGCCATGCGCTGCTCCGGCGTGGCGTCCGGGCGCAGGCCGGCCTGGCGCCGGTACACGGGGAAGTACATCAAAAAGCCCGGCTGGCCGCCGCCTTGTGCATCCTGGATCAGCACCACGCGGTCGGTGAGGGCGGGCTGGCCGTTGCGGCCCGCATTGAGCAGGGCCACGCGGCGTACCGGCTCGGACAGCATGTCGTAGCCAAAAGCGATCACATTGCGGCCGCTGAACGGCTCGAGGTAGTACACCGGCACGTACATGCCCAGGTCGGTCACGCCTTCGCGCGACCAGATGCGGAAATCGGGATAGCCTTCGCGCGCCACTTGCGCTTCGAGCGCGGTGCGCTGGCCCTTGCGGATGAAGGCGCCGTAACCGAGGCCCATCACGCCGGGAAAATTGCGCTGCAAGTCCATGCCGGCGGCAAAGCCGCGCCATTGTTCGCGGCTCGGTTGCTGCTCGGCCTGGAACAGCGCCTGCGCCGCGCGCAAGCCCGATTCGTAGAGCGAGATGCGGCGCGCGATGCGCTCGGCAATGTCGCGGCTGTCGGCCTCGAAATGCTCGCGCGCGCGGCGCTCGGTGCCCACCGTGACCAGGTGCCATACCAGCACCGTCAGCGCCACACCCAGCAGCAGCGTGGCCCATTGCACGGCGCTGTGCTGCAGCACACCCGCTTGCAGACGCCGGCGCTCGGCGGCGTCGGCGCTGAGCACCATGCCGATCAGGCTGCACAGCACCACGAAGGTATCGAGTGCGATCAGGGCGTCGTTGAGGGTGCCGGCCACGAACGGTCCCTGGCCATTCACGGTGGCCAGCACGGCGGCGCCGGCCGCCAGCAGGCATACGGCGCTGGCGCCGCGCAAGCCGTAGCGGTGCGCGGCCCAGGCCACGCATGGCACGAACAGGTACGGCAACCAGCCCAGCGCATCGTCGCCCGTGTATCTGCGCATGAAGATGGCGGCGCCGAGGGCCGCCAGCAGGGCCAGCGACGCCGCCACCTCCAGCGCCACCCGCAGCGCGCCGCGCTCGTGCCAGCCCGGGGGCGGGCGCAGCCGCCAGATCACGATGGCCGGCGCCACCAGCAGCACCCCGGCGGTGTCGCCCACCCACCAGGTGAGCAGCACGGTACCGAAGGCGCCCGCCGGCGCCAGCCCGCCCGCCACCAGGGCGCTGGCGCCGATGCCGGCGCCGGCCATGCTCATGACCATGGCCACCAGCGCGAATTTATAGACGTTTTGCAGTTGCCCGAGCGGTTGCGCACCGTCGGTGTAGCGCCGCATCATCCAGGCGCCGGCCAGCGCCTCGAGCGCATTGCCGGCGCCGATCACGGTGGACACCAGCACCAGCGTGGCGGACAGCGGCTGGCCGTTGATATAAAAGGTGACCAGGTTTGCGAGGAAAGCGCCAAGCATGACGGCCGGCCAGGCGCGATAGCCAAGCAGGATGATAGCCGCCAGCGCCATGCCCGACGGTGGCCACAGCGGCGTGGCGTTGGTGTGGGCGACGCCCAGTTGCAGGCTCAGTCCCGCCACGATCGCGTAGCCGGCGCTGAGCAGCAGCAGGGCGCCCGCGCCCGGATGGTGGTTGCGGCCCAGGCCCCGCGGCGGCAGGGGATCGAAATCGGAATTCGCGGCTGCCGGGGCTCGGGTTGATTGAGCTGTAACGGTTGGTGGCACTGCGGGCATGGCAGCTCTCGTGGTTCGTCTCTGGAACGACTATAACGTACCGCTGCAACCGGCGCCACCATGGTGCAACTGGCGCCGCCAGGATACCGTTCGTCGCAGCGTTCCACGCAACACCTGGCCGTTCCTTACAGTGTAGTCATTCCCACCACACGGAGCACAGCATGTCCTATCGATACCATCTCGCAGCCCTGTTCATCACCCTTGCCGCGCAGTCCGTCCATGCCGCAGACCTCAAGATTGCGGTCGAAGGCGTGGCCAGCGCCGATGGCCGGGTGATGGTGGCCCTGTTCGATTCGGCCGAGACCTTCCGCCGCAAGCCGGTGCGCGCGCTGGTGGCGCCGGCCGCCGCCGGCACCGTGCGCATTGACGTCACGGATCTCGCCCCCGGCGACTACGCGTTTGTCGTGTACCACGACGCCAACGCCAACAATCAGCTGGACATGAACCCGGTCGGCATGCCGGTCGAGGACTTCGCTTTCAGTAACAACGCCATGGGGCAGGGCGGCGCGCCCGGCTTCGACGCCGCGCGCTTCACGCTGCCGGCCGCTGGCCTCATCACCACCGTCAACCTGCGCTGAGGTTCATCATGCCTGCACGCCGCCAATTTCTCTCCCGCTGCGCCGGCCTCGCCGCCCTCGGTGTCGCCGCCACCGCGCTGGCCGATACCGCCACGTACCGCAGCTTCCATGCTGCCCTCGACGGCGACGCCCGCCTGCTCCCCTATGCCGACTTCGCGGGCGAGCTGGCCGGCGATGCGGCCGTGCTCGGACGCTTGCCGACAGACCTGGCCGGGGTGTTCTACCGCAACGGCCCCGGCCGGTTCGAACTGGGGGGCGAACGCTATCACCACTGGTTCGACGGCGACGGCTTTGCCCAGCGCTGGACGATTGCCGATGGCAAGGTTCACCATCGCGGGCGCTTCGTCGCCACCCAGAAATTCGAGCAGGAGACCGGCGCAGGTCGCTTCCTCTACAGCGCCTTCGGCACCCAGATCGACCGCGCCCCGGTCCGTAGCAACGATACGGTCAACGTCGCCAACACCAATCTGCTGCCGTTCAACGGCGGCGTGTATGCGCTATGGGAAGGCGGTTCGGCCACCGAGCTCGATCCCGACACGCTGGCCACGCGCGGCATCAAGACCTGGCGCCCGGACCTGAAAGCGATGCCGTTTTCCGCCCATCCCAAGCAGGACCCGGACGGCGGCCTGTGGAACTTCGGTAACCTGCCCGGCGCCGACCGGTTGATCGTCTATCGGCTCAACGCGCGCGGCGCCGTCACCCGTACCGCCATGCTGCCGGTGCTGCAGTTGAACATGGTGCACGATTTCGTGGTCAGCGCGCGCCACCTGGTGTTCCTGGTGCCGCCGTATGCATTGGACGCTTCTGGCCGCAGCCTGGCCGAGCGGCTGCGCTGGCAGGGCGGCGAGCGGCCGCTGCGCGCGGTGGTGGTGGACAAGGCCACGCTGACCGTGCGCCAGGTGTTCGAGCTGCCGGCGCGCTCGGTCTTCCACCTCGGGAACGCGTGGGACGACGGCGACTGCATCCGGCTCGACGCCGTGCTGCACGCGGGCGACATACTCCCCGAACCGGCGCTGCCGATGCGCGGCGACATGCGCCCGTACGAAGCCCAGCGCAGCAGCGCGGTGCAGATCACGCTCGATTTTGCCAGCGGCAAGGCGCGCGAGGCGCGGCTGTTTGGCGTGAGCGAATTTCCACGGGTGGCGCCGCAGGTGGTGTCGCGCCGCCACCGTAAGCTGCTGGTGCTCGGCGTGGCTGCGGGCAGCACGGCGCAGGTGCTCGACTCCGTCAACCTGGTCGATACCGACAGCGGCAAGGTCGATGGTTACCGCTTCGGCCCCGGCTGGCAAGTCGAGGAACATGTGCTGGTGCCGCGCAGTGGGGCCAGGTCGGAGACGGACGGCTACGTGGTGGGTGTGGCGCAGGACACCCGGCGCGGCCAGACCGTGCTGACAGTGTTCGATGCACGCAACGTCAGCGACGGCCCGGTGGCGCTGGCGCGGCTCGGCTATCGCGCGCCGGTGTGTTTTCATGGTAACTTTCTGGCGGCATGAAAAATCCCGACATCATCGTATCCGCCCACCCGCTCGAGCTGATTCCCGGCGCGCGGCGCTGGCCGGCCTCGCGCTGGCGCAACGCCGTGTACACGGCCATCTTCAGCACCCTGATCGCGGCAGTGCTGACCGGCGCGCGCACCGTGTTTTCCGACGACGGCCCGCCCGTGGCGCGCTACTTCCTGCACATGCTGCTGGTGGCTAACCTGTGCGGGCTATTCATCCATGGCGGCATGGTGCTGCTCAACCGCTGGTTCGACAACTTGCCACGGCGCCTGCGCGGGCTGCGCCGGATTGCGCTGCACGTGGTGTTCAGCGTGGCCAGCGTGCTGGCGGCGATCGCGCTGGCCAACGTGCTGCTCAGCGGCGGCCCCGCGCTGCATTTGCTGGCGCGACCGGTGGTGCTGCTCGAATGTACCCTGATCGCGGTGGTGATCGCCGGCTTCATGGTCATGGTGCGGCGTCACGCCGAGCGGCGCTTGCAGGCTGCGCTGGACGAGGCGCGCCAGAAGGAGGCGGCGGCAGCCACCGCGCGCCTGCTGGCCGAAGCACGCCTGCGCGCCTTGCAGGCGCAGATCGAACCGCACTTCCTGTACAACACGCTGGCCAACGTGGTCAGCCTGATCGGCACCCGGCCGGACCAGGCGCGCTACATGCTCGAGCGCTTCATCGATTACCTGCGCGCCAGCCTCGATACCAGCCGCAGTGAATCGTCGACGCTGGGCGACGAGGCGCGCCTGCTGGCCGCCTACCTCGACGTGCTGGCCGTGCGCATGGGCCCGCGCCTGCGCTATCGCATCGACGTCCCGGCCGAACTGCGCGCCATCGCCATCGCGCCGATGCTGCTGCAACCGGTGGTGGAAAACGCCATCGCCCACGGCCTGGAACCGCAGGTCGAAGGCGGCGAGGTCACCATCGGCGCCGTCGTTGCCGATGGCCGCCTGTGCCTCACGGTTGCCGATACCGGCGCCGGGCTGTTCGGCACGCAGTCGACCAAGCCGGGCGGCGGGGTAGGGCTGGGCAACCTGCGCGAACGCCTGCGCGCCCTGTACGGCGCCGAGGCCAGAGTCGAACTGCTGGAAAACCGGCCGAGTGGCGTGGTGGTACGCATCGTCCTGCCGCTGCCGTCCCGCTGAACGAGGATCACATCAACAATATCGCGACCAATATGAACAATTCTCCGCGGGCGGTCATCGCCGACGACGAAGCCCACCTGCGCGACTACCTGGAACAGCAACTGGCCGCCGCGTGGCCGGAGCTGCGCGTGGTGGGCCGCGCCGCCAACGGCCTCGAGGCGCTGCGCCTGATCGACGACGAGGCGCCCGACGTGGTGTTCCTCGATATCCGCATGCCCGGCCTGACGGGGCTGGACGTGGCGGCGCGGCTGATCGACAGCCCGGCGCCGCCACAGATCGTATTCGTCACCGCCTACGATCAGTACGCGGTGCAGGCGTTCGAACACTCGGCGCTCGACTACCTGCTCAAGCCAGCGTCGCTGGAACGGTTGTCGAAAACAGTGGTGAAGCTGAAGGCGGCGCTGTCCACCCCAGTTGCAGCGGCGCCGCCGCTGGACGCGCTGCGGGCCTTGCTGGCGCAGTTGGGCGGGCCGGCCGCGCTCTCAACACCGGCGCCAGCACCGGCACCGCTGCAATGGATACGCGCGTCACAGGGTGAGCAAACGCGCCTGATCGCGGTGGACGAGGTGCTGTACTTCCAGAGCAACGACAAGTACACGAGCGTGGTGCTGGCCGATGGCGAGTGCCTGATCCGTACGCCGATCAGCAAGCTGCGCGAGCAGCTCGATGCGCAGCAGTTCTGGCAGATCCATCGCAGTGTAATCGTGGCGGCGCGCCACGTGGCGGGCACGCGCCACGATTTTCGGGGCAGGTTGATGGTGCAGCTGAAGGACCGCACCGAGCAACTGGTGGTGAGCCGGAACTACGCCGACCTGTTCCGGCAAATGTAATGTGACTGGAAACCTGTCCTGGCAGGGAACGAGGCGCGGCTTGCGCTCCCCGGCAGCGGGATGGTTTCTAGGCGATGACGGGCCGCACCTTGGACGCGGCCAGCTTGGCGCGTTCGCGCGCGATGTCGGTGTCGGCAGCGGTGGCCAGCGCCACGCCCATGCGGCGCCGTGCGAACGATTCCGGTTTGCCGAACAGGCGCACGTCCGCGCCCGGCACCCGCAGCGCGTCTGCCAGGCCTTCGAATGCAATGCCTTGGGCTTCGTGCTGGCCGTAGATCACGGCCGAGGCGCCCGGCGCGCGCAGCGAGACATCAACTGGCAGCCCGAGGATGGCGCGGGCGTGGATCTCGAATTCGCTTTGCGTTTGCGTGGCCATGGTGACCATGCCGGTGTCGTGCGGACGCGGGCTCACTTCCGAGAACCACACCATGTCGTCACGCACGAACAGCTCCACGCCGAACAGGCCCAGGCCACCGAGGTCGCCGGTCACCTTGGCGGCGATGTCCTGCGCGCGCTGCAAGGCCAGCGGATGCATGCGGCACGGCTGCCATGATTCCACGTAGTCGCCCTGCACCTGGACGTGGCCGATCGGCTCGCAGAACTGCGTGGTGACCTGGCCGTCCTCACCAATCGAGCGCACCGTCAGCAGCGTGATCTCGTAATCGAAATCGATGAAGCCTTCGACGATCACGCGGCCCGCATCGACCCGGCTGCCGGCGGCGGCATGGGCCCAGGCGGCGTGCACCTCGGCAGCGCTGTCGATTTTCGACTGGCCCTTGCCCGACGACGACATCACCGGCTTGATCACGCACGGAAAACCGATCTGCGCGGTCGCGGCTTCCAGTTCGGCCAGGCTGCTGGCGAAGCGGTAAGGCGAGGTGGCCAGGCCCAGGGTTTCGGCAGCCAGCACGCGGATGCCTTCGCGGTTCATGGTCAGCTGGGCGGCGCGCGCGGTGGGGATGCAGGTGATCCTGCCGGCGCGTTCCAGCGCTGCCAGGGTGTCGGTGGCAATCGCCTCGATCTCGGGCACCACCAGGTCCGGCTGCTCCTGATCGATCAATGCCGCCAGCGCGGCGCCGTCGGTCATGTCGATGACATGGGCGCGGTGCGCGACCTGGTGACCGGGCGCGTTGGGGTAGCGGTCGACGGCGATGGTCTCCACGCCCAGGCGTTGCAAGGCGATGATGACTTCCTTGCCCAGTTCTCCGGAGCCGAGCAACATGACCTTGGTGGCCGACGACGACAGCGGCGTGCCGATAATGCGTGCAGTATTCATGGTGGCCAAAATATCAGAACGAGTAGACCAGGGTGACGGAGGTCTGGGTATCGGTGTTTTTCTTGTCGTCCGGGACGCTGGTGTCGCTGCGCACGCTGAACGCCGCCTTCATCTGCATGGTGGTGTTGATCTTGGTGGACAGCGAGGTCTCGGCGGTGGAATGGGTGTTCGAGGTGCCGCGTTCGACCGTGACCAGTTGGCTGAACAGGGCCGATTCGCTCAGGCGCCATTTCAGGCTGCCGGCGGCACGCACCGTCATGCCGTTTTCGGTTTCGCCAGTGGAGCGTTCGCCGCGGAAGTAACCGGGACCGAGTTCGCCGTCGATGGTCAGGTTTTCCGCGCTGTAGAGCCGGGTACCATAACCGACGCCGACGGTCGAATAGGTGGTGTACGCGCCGAATTTATCGTTGACGTGGGTGGCCAGCGCGAACAGGCGGTCGTTGTCTTCCATCAGCTTGTAGGCGGTCTTGCCCGACAACGAGTAGCGCTGCGCCGAGCGCTGGCGCGACTTGCTGCCGTCTTCGTTGGTGATCTGCTCATCCTTGAAATAACCGGCCAGTATGTACTCGTTGCTGAAGTCGGGCAGCTCTTGCTTGGCATCGATCTTGCCGGTCACCGAGGTACCGACCGTGTTACCGGAGGTGGAAATGGCGCCGAGTTCGGCCGAGGTGCTCCAGCCGTATGGCGGCGGGCCATCGATCGCGGCGGCGCTGCCGCATAACAGGGTCAGAGCAAACGGAGTAACGAGCAGGGAAGATTTCATAGGCATGGGGAGCGGTGTCCATGGCGCCATGAGCGCGCCAGGCAACGTTGCTAAAGGGTTACGGATGAGGTGCTATTGTACCCGAGGCATGCCTGCGTGTGGTTCCGTACAGATTCCACGCGCCCGGCGCGCGATCATGACGCATCGCTACAAAACACGCCAGGAGGCGGCCATGAATACCAACCATCCGATCACGGGCGCCACCGCCGCCATCCTGCTGTGCGCCGCGCTGGGCGCAGTGGCCGGCAGCGCTCAAGCCCAGGTGAACCGCTGCGTCGATGCCGAAGGCCGCGTCACGCTCACAGACGAACCGTGCCCGGGCAACAGCCGCGCCGTCAACGACGACGTCAGCGACAACGGTGCAGCCGGGCTGATCGTCACCACCGGCGCCCAGTCCGAGCACCTGACCGACGATGTTGCTGCGACACAGTCCGCCTCCATTTCCACCGGCCTCACGCGCAGCCGCTGGGCGGACCTGCCACGTCCCCTGGTGCGCAATGCCGCCGGCACCGACGTCGTTACCCTGCAAACCGCGCGCACCACCATGCTGATGCGCGACGACATGCGGCGCCAGAGCCGCACCGTGGCTACCCGCTGATGGTGGATTCGATTGCCAGCCGGGGCGCGGCCTCGGCATAGCGGTTCTTGCCCGCGCGCTTGGCGGCATACAAGGCCTGGTCCGCATCGCGGTAGCTGAGCGCCAGGTCGCTCTTCTTGCACAGTTCGGCAATGCCGATGCTGACTGTCCGCGGCGGCTGGCATGCCGTCTGCACTTCCGCCAGCAGCAGCGCGGCAAACTGGCGCGCTGCCTCCGCGCTGCCGGACAACACCACGCCGAACTCTTCGCCACCCAGGCGACCGCACAGGTGGCCGTCCGACAGCCTGCCGATCACCTCGGCCGTGCGTTGCAGCACTTCGTCGCCGGCATCGTGGCCCAGGGTGTCGTTAATGACCTTGAAGTCGTCGATGTCGATCATCAGGAATTGCAGCGGCGTGGCGTCGGTGCGCGCTTGCGCGGCGCGCGCGTCGAGCGTGAACTTGCGGCGGTTGTTTAACCCCGTAACGCTGTCCTTGAAGGCCAGCGCCGTCAACTCCTCGCGCACCCGGTAATTATTCACACGCAGGGTCAGGAAATAAACATTCAGATACGCACCGATGCACAGCGTGCCGACCACCGCGACCAGCGCCAGGTAGAAGTTGACATGGCCCGGCTGGGCCGGAAAGTGGCCGAGCCCCAGGATCAGCCAGCAACCGCACGCCGTGGCCAGGTAGTTGAGCAGGCTGCAAAACACCGGCGCCGCCGCCAGTGATATGGCTATACCCAACGGTAAAACCCACAGCCCGGGGTGATCGCTATAGTTGAGGAAGCAGCGATAGGCCCAGGCCGTCGCCAGTGCGCCCAGCGCGCCGCTGACCAGGAGCGGGGTCAGCGCCCGGGCGCGCAAAGTCATCGCCAGCATAATCACCATCACGGGCAAGCCCCACAGTGCGGGCGCGCGGGCGCTGCCATAGGCGTCGAGCACCAGGGTTACCGTGACCAGCCAGCTCAGCAAGCCGAACGCCTGGGTCAGCGCCACGATGTGGTGGACCTCGGCAAAGAACTGTTGGCGATGCCCGGGGTCGCCGATGGAGTAGGAATAAGCCAGGAGTTTACGCATGATTGCCAAATGTTATTGCACTAGTATATGTTTTTTGGCAAACGAATAACAAGCTCCCAAAGCGAGAGGCCGAAGACAGTGTGGTTTTCAGGGCTCCACGGAATGCGTCTTTTTCAGGCAGCGCAGCACGAAGGTGGAGCGGCTGTGCTTGAGTCCTGGCAGCTTGTAGAGCTTGCGGCGCAGGAATTCCTCGTAGCCGGCGGTGCCAGCCACCGCCACCTTGATCAGGTAGTCGTAGTCGCCCGTCAGCAGGTAGGCTTCCATCACCTCCGGCAATTCCGCCAGCGCCTGGCCGAATTTGTCGAAGATGTCGTCGTCGTGGCGGTCGAGTGTGACTTCGATGATGACGGTATCCGGATAGCCGAGACCAGTCTGGCTGAGCAGGGCAGTGTAGCCCTCGATCAGGCCGGCCTGTTCAAGCGCGCGCACGCGGTTCCAGCACGGCGTGGTGGACAAGCCGACCAGTTCGGCCAGCCTGGTATTGGACAGGCGGCCGTCCCGGCGCAGCTCACGCAAGATGCGGCGGTCAATTTCGTCAATTTCCATTTTGATATCAGAAAAAGATTATTCCAGGTATTCTACCAAAGATGGGTAATAGTTCTTTAAAAAAGCGAGGATCGCAGGAAGTCAGGGAGCCTATTCCCGCTGGCCGGCGGTATTCTGAAGGCATGAAACCTCATCAGACCAGCTATCGCTTTTGCCTGGAGCCGGACGCTCCCATCGCCACCCTGGAGCAGGTATTGGCCATCGTGCGCCGGCTCGACCTGGAACTGCGCGCACTGCGCACCACCGCCACGCCCGGCGGCGTGGAAGTGATGCTGCGACTTGCCGGGCAGGATCCCGAACCGCTGACCTTGTGCCGGATGCGCCTGCACAACCTGGTCGGCGTGCTGCCGATCCGGGAATTGTCGGCGAATAAGTCAGACCATCACCAGCGACGTCCGATACCAGGCGGCGTTGCCGAGATGCTCTGATGAACGGCCGCCATCGCCGAAGAAGGGATCTTCAGTTTCTTATGCAGACGTCGAGGGCGAATTTCACTCAGAAACGTATTGCACTTTGATCAAGGCATTTGGCGCAAAAGTCGCTTGATCGGAACAGCGCGCAGAGCATTAATTTTGTCATCAACGATGCGAAAGGTGCGCATGGGCGGATCTCTGGGACCGGTGGTGACTACTTTAGTATTGTCAGGAATCGACGATGACTGGTTCCACGGGTAACGCTGCGCTCTTTTAGGGGCGGGCTTGGGTGATAATTGGTGAGTCTTTTCGAGCGGCAAGCTGATATCCTGTCGGCTGATAGCGTGCAATTGCAGCTCAGCGTAACGCCCCAGATTTATTGAGAAAGGATCGACGCATGTCAAGAGGGGCGCACTTAACCAGTATCGCCAGCGGTTTATGCGGCTCGTTTGCTAGCCGGAACAACGACTTGGATGGCTATTGGTCAATTGGTAAACTACGCTCGCTGGCAGGGCGGCATGGCGGGTCAACAGTAATATTCGACCTGGTGGCGTCAACCATTCAACCGCCGTCGTCGGAGTTCGAAATCGTATTGGTGCGCTATCGCCGCCTCCTTGCAAAGTTGGCAGACCTCTCGAGTATCCGACTTGAAGAAATCACGGCAGCACGAATCACGCTCGACTTCGCACCTCGACCTTGGACCCGAACTCAATACTACAAGCAGCAATGGGGCGATCAGTTCACCTTGACCGTGACTATTAACGCAGACGGTCGGGCCGCTGGTCTTGCGTACCACGCCGGTTATTGCCGGCCGCATGATCCCGCCCGAGAGAGCCGGTCAACTCGGCCAGCATATCGCTGAAGCGAAGATCGGTTAGGTAGCTTCTGGCCTGTCGTGGTGGTGGATTTTCAACCTGGCAACCTGCTATGCTGGCGTGAACCGTAGGTTTCGGCCAAAAGCAGACGGCGTCAAACTATGCTGGAAACGAATATGCAGTTGCACGAAAAACTTGAAGTGGTAACTGATGAGGCCACGTTCTTGGCTTTTGTCCAAGCCATCCCGCAAGACCGGCGTGATGGCAAGACCTGGGAAAACAATTCAATTGAGGACTTTTTAGAAGCTGCAGGCAGCTGGACTGATGATTCTGGATTCGGAGCTAGCCAGGGGCTCTCCTCAGCATCACCATGGAAGAAGTTCGCATTGTTCCTTTACTGCGGCAAGATATATGAGTAGGCATGCAGCTTCGAGATCGGCACACGGCCAAGAGCGGACGGTCAGGCCAGTTTTCTTGAGCATACATACAAGGATGATTAAATGCTTACGCGAAAAATGCTGACTGAGATGGCTGACCTATTGGATTCCGATGGCATTAACTATTCGGTTTCTCTCAGCTTGTATTCGGGCCTGAAAGAAACTGCGGGGGACATCAACAGTGTCGTCACTGGGTTGATTGGCGATGATGCCGTGCTCGATGGCATTCGGAACGCCAGCATGTCTGAGGTAGTTGAAACTCTGCGTCAAAGCCTCAGCTATGTTGGCGATGATGGCGCAGGCCTCGGTCCGAGTACTCTCAGGACGGCTGATTTTTCGCGGCTGCTTGAAAGCATTTGCCATAGTGTCGTGCAGTTGAGTCAAACAGGGTATGGAATCAAGTCATTTCAATTCGTGAGGGGGCATCCCCACTACCCGGTGTTCTGGGATTTCGCCTACCTTTTTCTTGGAAACGACGAAGACGTCTTGTTGGTCGGTTCCAGTTCTGATTAGGTCTGCTTCGAGGCGACAACGGTGTTCCGGGCAGAACATGATGTTTTTGTAACATCGGCATGCTATGCTGGCGCGACCGGTCGAAAACGGCCAAGACCCGCTGGTCAGACGCGTGTAGAAAAATGAATTTTTTGATGAAAACTTTTAACCCGATGAAGGCTTGCGATTCTCGTCACTAATGCCAGAGACGTGTACTCGGCAATTGACAGACTGCGATTCCGTTCATACCACTCCTTAGAGAGCTTTGTCATTCTTCAATTTAAGCAACAGATGAAAGCACTGGCTCTTGCCGCAATTAAGTTCTACCAAAGGTATATTTCGCAATACAAGGGCTTTTGCTGTGCTTACGCCGCTTACACGAGCGATGCTAGTTGTTCGACGCTCGGTTATCGCGCAATCCGGCGCTACGGGGTTTGGGATGGACTTTCCGTTCTAAACCGGAGGCTGGTGCGATGCGGGACGGCGAGTCGAATTGCGACGGTTGCCCGGCAGATGCCGATGCTGATGCGACGGCAATCCGGCTATATCGACTGCGGTGGTTGCGATGCCGGTGGTTGCGATATTCCACTCGGAGGTTCTAGTTGGTCGTGCCACGATTTTCTGAAAATCCTGGACTGTTGTTCTGGGTGCAGTTGCGAGTGGCCAACTCGCGGCAGGGCAACCTCAGGCTATCGCGAGGGTACCCCAGACAACGAGGAAGCCGTCAGGCGGCGTAGCCGACTCCTGCGCGAGGCAAACACCCCCCCCGATACCCCGGAGCCGTAGTCAAATACCGTTAGAAAGTCTCCACAGCGGGCGACTTCTGCCAGGACGTGACAAATTGTGAGCTTTGCACTCAGGCAAGATGCTATCGTGACCACGTGGACCGTATCAGGCCGATGATAGACGTTAGACGTTGTATTAATTACTGCGGATGCGCCGACTGCAATCGGCCATGAGCGGACGCTAGCTCACTTTTCCAGACAGGGGCGTATGTTTTCGACTTTAACGCTGCGCAGCTACTTTGTAATTACACTCGGGCTTTTACTTGCACTTCTACCGCTTTTGCTTATTGCTGGAAAAGCTGGTACGCCCGAGGACGTGCTCGCTGCTAGGGAAGCGGTTGTTCGGTATCAGCTGACGAGTAGTGAGTTTGCACCTGCAGATGGTGTCGACACCTTCTGTGTCGAATTTATTGATACTGTCGCAGAAACCAGATCAGACCCGCCGCAGGAATTGATCCAACGTCTTAACGATGGGCGTCATAAAGTACGAAAGGGGTCCGACTGTGATTACAACAGAGGGTACGGTGTTGTTGTGAAGGGTTCGAATAGCCCTGGGTTAGTGCTGCGGGTAGAGGGAGTGACTTGGAAAACCGATACAAGTATCGCTATTACAGGCAGATATTTTCGTGGCGCGGAAAATGGATCGGGCCACGTGTACCAGCTGGAAAAGCGCGGCGGCAAATGGCTAGTCATCGAAGAAAGGTTAACCTGGGTTTCATAAGATCACTGCCTTTTGTTGAGGATGTCCGCTTAGGGGCAAAAACGACGAGTCGGGGCAAATCATGATGTTTTCGCAACGGCAACATGGTATGCTGGCGCGACCGTCCGAGAACGGCCAGGAACGGACATTCATGGAAAACATTTGCAGGCCGCGATGACTAAGAAATTGTATGGTGTGGTATTTGCCTCTGCGGCAGACGCAGAATATGAGGACATGGCTCATGTCTGGGTGCGTGACGCGAATACTGCACACTGGTTTTCCCTGTCTCGTGCTGTCGAATCCGACTGCATTGAAGTCATGGTTTCGGACCAACTCAGCTGTTATGATGAGGTTAACGTAACGCTCTCAAAAACTGGAATTCTTGTTCGGCTAAACGATGCAGGAACACAATCTCTCGACGGCCATCATGAATATTCTATCGAATTTCATCCCGAGAGCGTAGACATAGCTGAAATTAGAGAGGCTTTGGACGTTATTTTCAGGGGGAAATCAGGATTGCTGCTACATGTCTGACCATCACCGCCGCAACCGGCCAGAAGCTGCCGGTCACTTGAAAGCGAGGTACTGGAAATGAAGCTCGAGAATCTTCATCGCTGGATTCTTTGCGTCGTCGGGGGAGCAGCTTTATTGTGGGTAGCATTTGGCTACTTCTTTAATCGCATGATGGCACTTAGGTATTATCCGCAGCTTTGGACAGGTTTTAGCTTGTACGACACAGTCATCACCGTATTGGCGAGCTACTTCATACTTACTTCGCTGTCTGGTGGATGGGCATTATGGCTTGGCCGATAACGGCCAAAAGCGTATGCTCCAGGGCTGTTTAAAAAATATAGGATGTTATGAAAGTATTTCGTATAATCGGGTGGTTTTATTCCTTGATCGTCTTTTTTTCGGCTAGCTTCGCTTGGTACTCTCATATTCGTTTTTCTAAATCGGTGGGCGAACACCTATTGCCCGAACTTTTACTCTTTTTTGTCACAATCCCGGCATCTCTTGCGCTTGAACCACTCTGTGAAAGTCTCAGTACTTTTATTGATGGGCCGTCTGCTGGCCTCACTTTTCTTATGCTGTGTGGAGCTACGCAGGTAAGTGCATTATTTGTCATGGACTATTTGGTTTCTCGTAAATAGAACGCAACAGTGAACCTTGATGCTGTGAAAGAAGCTCGCGTCAGGAATTGGCCAAAAGCGGAATGTCGTGCTTAATCGAGAATCGATACTTTATTCATCAATTCCAGCGTTATGAAGAACCGCCTTGCTCAGCTCATCTTTTTAGCTTTCTTTCAAAGCACTGCGTTAGCGCAAAGCTCACTTGAGCCATGTCGAAAAGATTTCATTGATGCCTACCATGTCGGCGTCAACAAAGTCATTGATGATGCTGTTGCCGTACCTTCTTCACTTCAGCTAACAACTTTTCCGTCATTTCAGGCTGAATCTGGGTTGCGGTTAGTCGCATCCAAGGTCTACTTTGTGGAGTTTCAAACATCGTTCTGGGGCGATTCGTATGTGGTTGACCGTAAAGAGAATGGCCGCATGGACTTTACCAAGCCCAGAACGGTGGCGAAATCAAGAAGCGCTCCATTAAGATCAGATACAGCGCAACGTATTGGGCGTGCGTACTCAAAAGCTATTACTGAAGCAACACAATCAGGCAGGACGGGATTGGATGGGACCGCTTACGTGCTTTCGACGGGGAAGGGAGATTGCGCGTGGGCTTGGTCTCCGGAGCCGAATTCTCAGAATGGGCAATTAATCGAGTTGATGCGAAGATTGGAGACGCACACCAAATTCTCGTCTTTAATTGATTTACAAAGAAGTGAAAAGTCTATCATTCAACTTCTCAACACCATCGAGAGAGTGGGAAAATAATCTGCGTACTTCAGCTAAGGGGCGACTTAGGTCTGCTGAGATTATGTGAGCTTTGCAAAGGGCAAGCCAGGTATGCTGCACGTCAACCGCCGAAACCGGCCAAGACCGGACATTTACCTGACCATATAACTATTGCAGTGAGTCCAATGCTAAATTCTTCTTCGTACAAGTTTGTCGCTGGCGGTCTGATGGCCTGTTTGACGGTTGTAAGCCAAGCGCAGGGGGTAGATACTCGCTGGCGATTGCGTGTAGTGGACCTTAAGCATCAGGTTAAGGTCGTAGCGACGATTCGATTTGCAGGGGAGGCTGCTGCTCAATCCTGTATGGGTGGCAAGTGGAATCACATAGTTGTTGAAACGAGGTCTAAGCAGGATGAGGCGTTCTTCCACTTGGATGAGCCGCTAGCCTATGAACTGGAACGTGGCGCACTTACGCTTGGTCGAACCACGATTTGTGATGGGTATGCACTCTTGTCCGGCAAATCGGATGCATCAAATATCCACGGCACATACAACGCGGTAAGTATGGGAGGTAGTCACAAACTCGGCTACTTCTCACTGAAGAAAGTGCAGTAGCACTGTTTTAAATTCGTCGACCGAGTTCGGCCAAGAGCAGACAAACAACTTATCGCTTCATTCAACCCTGGCGTACCTGCGTGCGCCTGCAAATCTACATATGAGCTTTAAATGGATGAGTCATTGCTACTTCCAGATGTAGACGTCTTTGTTTCCAATATTCAATCGATCGGTAAATGTCTTACCATCAGATTGCTTTCGTACTGCCATCCAGATGCGGAGCAGCCGGTCTTTGTTTTGGTCGCCGAGGACGTCGTCAATGCTTCAGAGGCTTTTGGGTTTCTGGAGCGTTGCCGCGTTGAGCAGACCTAATTATATACCAGCCGGAAAGCTGAATCGATTTCGTTTGAGACGGAATCAGGCGAGAAACTCCTGCTTCATGCTGGGAGGTTTTCTTCGACGCCAACCGCGTTTAACGAAGAGGAACTGAATGAAGTTTTGAGGCGGGTCTGGGGGTGGTACGTTTCCGAAAATAGGTCATGTCAGGCAGCGTCCGCTCGAATTCAAGCGGCACGCCAATTGCTTGCAGATGCTAACCAACGAATTGAACTCAAGGCATTGGGTCATCCAAGTGGGACCTCGGCAATACTTTATGCACAACAACTAAGATTGATCGGGCGAGTTCTCGATGCGCTTGCAAATTAAGCGTTTGCTCAAAAAGAAGGCCTAGAAGCTGTAAATGACCCGTGTCCGTGTTGCCTCTGTCGAGAGTCTGCAAAGGGGCCAGGCTGTGTGAAAACGCATCCTAAAATGTAAACGAGATTCTTTTTGACGCGTTAATAGCTCATCTAACGCCATCAGGAGAGCACGATGAAGCGCTTTGTCAAAGGAACCGACCGCAG